>Ga0209368_1000102_pt1 | contig 134782 bp, 122 predicted proteins | sample EBPBio242008_DNA_FD_185862 | JGI IMG/M metagenome (GOLD analysis project Ga0209368, IMG submission 185862) | Wastewater treatment Type I Accumulibacter community from EBPR Bioreactor in Madison, WI, USA - Reactor 1_4/24/2008_ DNA (SPAdes)... | ecosystem: Engineered > Bioreactor > EBPR >...
CGGTCGATGCGGCGTTCCAGCTCCTGCTTCCAGGCGGAGGAGAGCCGCGTCCAGTCGGCAACGGTCGGCGTGCGCTCCTGCGGCAAGGCCTTGAAGGCCTCGCGGATGGTCTTCAGCGGAATGCCGGCGCGCTGCGCCACCTTGATGATCGCGACCCGGCGCAGCACCTCGCGGGCATAGCGGCGCTGATTGCCCTGCGTGCGATGGCTGCGGATCAACCCTTCCGCCTCGTAGAAATGCAGGGCCGAGACGGCGAGCCCGCTGCGGCGGGCAACCTCCCCGACGCTGAGTTCGATCGGAAAATGTGCCTGCCGGGGCATCCGAAACGCCTCTTGACCTTAACCTTACTTGAGGTTCTATAAGCCTCGCTCCCGTGATGCAAACCGGAGCGTTTCCATGCACCAGAAGGTCGATACGCGGATCAGGCTCGCCCTGATCTATGGCAGCAGCCGCGAGGGCCGCTTCTGCGACAAGGTCGCCGGCTGGTCGATCTCGCAGATCGCCGGCGACGGCCCGTTCGATCTTGCGGTCGTCGATCCCGGCGAGATCGACCTGCCGCCGCGCCATGTCAGCGGCAAGCACCCGGCGCTTGAAGAGCTCAGGAGCATCATCGGCTGGGCCGACGGCTTCGTCGTGGTGACGCCGGAATATAACCGCGGCTATCCGGCGATCCTGAAGTTCCTGATCGATGCGGTCGGCCCGGAATGGCGCGGCAAGCCGGTCGGCTTCGTCTCCTATGGCGGCATCTCGGGGGGCCTGCGCGCCGTCGAGCAATTGCGCCTGGTCTTCGGGGAACTGCACGCCGCGCCGATCCGCGACGGCGTCGCCTTCGCCGATGTCTGGAGCCGCTTCGATGCGGAGGGCGCCCTGCTCGATGCCGACCGCGCGGAACAGGCGATGGCGACGATGCTGGCACAGCTGCATTGGTGGGCGAGCGCATTGCGCAAGGCGCGCGAGAGCGTGCCCTACGGACAGTTCGCGGCGGCGTGACAGACTGTCTGATCAAGCCAAAAGCGCGGTCATCCCGGACGGAGCAAAGCGGAGATCCGGGATCCATTCCGGAGCCCGTCCGAAAAGGTTCCGGAATGGATCCCGGGTCTCCCTGCGGTCGCCCGGGATGACCCGCCTATTTTAAAGAAAGCTCTCAGGACACGGGCTCGCGATCGTTCCAAACCAAGCTGATACGTCACGCGAACGTGGAAAGAGCTTCACAAATCCGAACTGGTCTCCTCGTGGCGGGATGCGGAACAATGCTCCTCCCGAGACTAGATCATCGCGCGTCCTCGCGGGCGCAAAGCGACGATCTAACTCTTTGTCATCGCATCGGTTTTTTCGAAAAATGGTCCCCATTCTTCGGTCCGATGCAGGAGGAGCCGACGGATATGAAGCTCAAACTTCTCCGCAACGCGACGCTGAAGCTCACCTATGGCGGCAGGACTTTCCTGATCGACCCGGATTTCGGCCCGCGCCATAGCCGCCGTTCCTTCACCGGGCGCTCGGAGAACCCGATGGTCGAGCTGCCCGAGCCGATCGAGGACATCATCACGGGCGTCGACACGGTGATCGTCTCGCACCTGCATGCCGACCATTTCGACGAGGTCGCCAAGGAGAGCCTGCCAAAGGACCTGCCCGTCATCTGCCAGCCCGGCGACGAGGCCGCGATCGCGCAGGCGGGTTTCTCCTCAATCACGGCGATCGACTGCTACGTCAGGTTGGGGCCGATCATCCTGAAGCGACATCCGGCCCAGCACGGAACCGGGGCCGTCGCCGACAAGATGGGGCCGGTGATGGGCCTGAGCTTCGAGGCGCCGGGCGAGCCGACGCTCTACTGGTGCGGCGACAGCGTGCTCTATCCGCCGCTGCGCGATGCCGCGACGGCGACGGGGCCGGACGTGATCGTCACGCATTCCTGCGGGGCGATGTGGGACAACACGCTGATCGTGATGGACGATGAGCAGACGCTCGACCTCGCCGAGGCCTTTCCGCTGGCGACCGTGATCGCGACGCATATGGAGGCGCTCGATCACGCCACAATCAGCCGCACCGCTCTCCGCAAGGCGGCGAAGGAGCGCGGCGTCGATACGCGGCGCCTGCGCATCCCCGCCGATGGCGAAATGATCGAACTCGGCGTGCCGGCGCTGGTGTGAGCCCACTCAAACGCGCCGTCATCCCGGGCGACCAAAGGGAGACCCGGGATCCATGCCGGAGCTTATCCGGCACAGGTTCAGGCATGGATCCCGGCCCTTCGCTTCGCTCCGGCCGGGGTGACACGCGATGAAGGTAGAGAGGCTTACTCACCCGCCTTCAGCTGCTTGGCGTAGATATCCTTGTACTGCTCGCGCAGCAGGTTCTTCTGGACCTTGCCCATGGTGTTGCGCGGCAGTTCCGCTACGACGAAGACCTGCTTCGGCTGCTTGAACTTGGCAAGCCGCTGCTCCAGCGCCGCGGCGATGCCCTTCGCGGTGATATCGGCGCCGGGCTTGCAGACCACGACGGCCGTGACGCCCTCGCCGAAATCGGGATGCGGGCAACCGATGACGGCGCTCTCGATCACGCCCGGCATCTCGTCGATCTCGGTCTCGACTTCCTTGGGATAGACGTTGTAGCCGCCGGTGATGATCAGGTCCTTGCCGCGCCCAACGATATGGACGTAGCCGGCAGGGTCGATCTTGCCGAGGTCGCCGGTGATGAAGAAGCCGTCGGCCCTGAACTCGGCCTTGGTCTTCTCCGGGTTGCGCCAGTAGCCCTTGAAGACGTTGGGGCCCTTGACCTCGATCATGCCGATCTCGTCGCGGGCGATCTCCTTGCCGGTCTCGGGATCGGTGACGCGGGCCGAGACCCCCGGCAGCGGGAAGCCGACCGTGCCGGCCACCCGGTCCCCCTCATAGGGGTTCGAGGTATTCATGTTGGTCTCGGTCATGCCGTAGCGCTCGAGGATGGCGTGACCGGTCTTCTCGCGCCATTCGCGATGCGTCTCGGCCAGCAGCGGCGCCGAGCCGGAGACGAAGAGACGCATGTGCTTCGTCGCCTCCTTGGTCAGGCGGGCATCCTGCAGCAGGCGGACATAGAAGGTCGGCACGCCCATCATGCTCGTCGCCTGCGGCAGATATTTGAAGACCTGCTCGGGATCGAACTTGGGCAGCAGGATCATCGAGGCGCCGGACAAGAGGATCACGTTCGTCGCGACGAAAAGGCCATGGGTATGGAAGATCGGCAGGGCGTGGAGCAGCACGTCGCCCTTCGTGAAGCGCCAGTAGTCGACCAGCGCCAGTGCATTGGACGACAGGTTGTCGTGGCTGAGCATCGCGCCCTTGGAGCGGCCGGTCGTGCCGGAAGTGTAAAGGATCGCGGCGAGATCGTCCGGCCCGCGCGCGACGTCGGCGAAATCGCTCGAAGCGGCGTTGGCCTTGTCGAGCAGGCTCCCAGAGCCGATGCCGAGCGTCTCCAGCTTGGCGCCGGCCATCTCGGCATAGGGACGCAGCGCCTCGGCCTTGGCGGGATCGCAGACGAAGACGGCCGGCTCGGCATCGCCGAGGAAATACTCGATCTCGGCCGGAGTATAGGCGGTGTTGAGCGGCAGGAAGATCGCGCCGGCACGGACGGTGCCGAGATAGAGCATCAGCGCCTCGAAGCTCTTCTCGACCTGAACGGCGACGCGGTCGCCCGGTTTCACGCCAAGCCCGACGAGGGCGTTCGCGAAGCGCGCGGAAACCCCGACCATGTCGCCATAGGAGAGCTGCCGGCCGTCATCGAGCAGCGCGAACGGCGCGCCAGGCGCCGGCATGCGCGAGCGGATCAGGTCGAAGAGGTGATTGCCCATGATTTCGGGTCCTTTCAGGCGTTTCCGTATCGATGTCGTCTACAATGCAGCCCTCATCCTGAGGAGCAGCCGGAGGCTGCGTCTCGAAGGATGCTCCAAAAGGCTCCCGAACCGTCTGGAGCATCCTTCGAGACGCCGCTGTCGCGGCTCCTCAGGATGAGGGCTGAGGGGATTTGCACAACACTCAACTCGCCGCCGGGCGCAGCAGCTTGCGCACGCTGGAGGAGGCCACCACCGTGTTGCGGGTGGCAAAGGCCTCATGGTTGGTCTCGATGTCGTCGAGGTCGTAGCGGTAATTGACCATCACGCCGTGGGATTCGCGCAGACCCCGCGCCGAAAGATTGCCGCCGACATTGATCCGCTCCAGCCGCGCGCCATTGCCGAGATGGAATCGAGCGACGGGATCGATGACGCGGCCCGAGCTGGTGCGTGCCCGCAGCATGTACTGCGCCATCATCTGGCCGAGCAGCTTGTCGCGGCGCGCCTTCGTGGCATCGTCGAGCGAGATCGTCTCGCCGGCCGGGCGAGCCATTTCTGAGCGCTCCTCATTGGTGAGGACGAGATCGCCGGGCTCCTCGGCAATATCGGCAAGCCAGCGCGCGAAGCCGGGCACCGGCGAGAGCGTGACGAAGGTATCGAGCCCCGGCAGTTCGCGCTTCAGGTCTTCGGCCACCTGCTTGATCAGGAAATTGCCGAAGGAGATGCCGCGCAAACCCTCCTGGCAGTTCGAGATCGAGTAGAACACCGCCGTCGTCGCCTGCTGCGCGGGCAGGATCGCGCGCTCGGGCTCCAGCACCTCGCCGATGCTGCGCGGAATATCGCCGGTCAGCGCGACCTCGACGAAGATCAGGGGGTCGTCGACGAGCTGCGGATGGAAGAAGGCGAAGCAGCGCCGGTCCGCCGGCTCCAGCCGGCGCCTCAGATCGTCCCAGCCCTGGATTTCGTGCACCGCCTCATAGCGGATGATCTTCTCCAGCACGTTGGCGGGCGTGCGCCAGTCGATGCGGCGCAGGACAAGGAAGCCGCGGTTGAACCAGGAGCCGAAGAGATGGCGGAAATCGTCATCGATGCCCTTCAGCTCCGGCTCCGCCGCCATCGCCTCGAACAGCGCCTCGCGCATGCGCACCAGCACATGCGTGCCCTCGGGCGCGAGGTTGAGGCGGCGCAGCAATTCCTGCCGGCGCGGCTCGGCCGCGAGATGGAGCGCGGAGATGGTCGCGGCGTCCGGCTTGGCGCGATAGGCCTCGATCGCCGCATCGAGCCGGTCGTGATCGGGACCGAAGCGCTGTTGCAGCATATTGAAGAAGGCGAGCCGGCCGGGCTTGTCGAGCCCCTGCCAGGCCTCCAGCACGGCCTGCGCCAGCGCCATGCCCGAGGCCTCGCCGCGGCCGGAGAGGAGGTTCTCGCAGAGCTTGTCGATCGGGCGCGAGCGGCTCCCCAGGAAACGCTCGAAGCCAATCAGCGCGCGGCCACGATCCGCCACACTGGTCAGAAGTTCGCCCAGAAATGCCATGTCCATGCCGGCTCCCAGTTCGCAGGCTGATCCTATACGAGATTCAGCGCAGGCAAATCGGGCATCAGCGCAGCAAGTTCCAGGCCTTCAGGAAGAAATCCGGCGTGCCGAAATTGCCGGACTTCAACGCGACGACCATCTCCGGCCCATCGACGACGCGCGTCCAGGGCACGCCGGGGTCGATTTCGGGGCCAATCTCCAGCGTGCGGATGCTCAAGCCCAGCACGGTCGCGCCCGAGGTCTCGCCACCCGCGACCAGAAGCCGCGTCACGCCGCCCTCGGAAAGCCGGCGCGCCAGTTCGGCAAAGGCCTCCTCGACGATGGCTCCCGCCCTATCGCGGCCGAGCTTGTCCTGCACGGCCGCGACCTCCGACGGATCATCGCTGGAGTAGACGAGGAACGGCTTGTCGGCCGGCTGCGCCAAGGCCCATGCGGCAAGGCCGGCGGCGTCCTGGCTGCCATCGGCCAGCGCCAGCGGATCGACCTTGAGCGCGGGATAGCCTGCCTCCAGCGCCGCCTTGATCTGGCCGCGCGTCGCCGTCGAGCAGCTGCCGGAGATGATGCCGGCGCGACCGGCCGGCGCCTTCAGGTCCTGCGGTCCGGGACGCTCCGGCAGAAGCCCGGCGCGGCGGAAATTCTGCGGCAGGCCCATGGCGATGCCCGAGCCTCCGGTCAGCAGGACATGCTCGGACACGGCATGGCCGAGCGTCATCAGGTCCTCATTTGTCAGCGCGTCGGTGACGGCATAGCGGATGCCGTCGGCCTGCAACTTCGCGAGGCGCGCCTTCACGGCGGCCGGACCAGCGAGCGCGGTGGCGTAGTCGACGAGGCCGGTCTCGGTCTTCGCCTGTGCCGACATCAATCGCATCAGGCTGGAATCCCGCATCGGCGTCAGCGGGTGGTCCTTCATCGAGCTTTCATGCAGCGGCACGGCCCCGACGAAGAGATAGCCCTGATAGATCGAGCGGCCATTCGCTGGGAAAGCCGGGCAGACGATGGCGAGCTTCGCGCCCAGCCGCTCCGCCAGCGCGTTCGCCACCGGCCCGATATTGCCCTCGGCCGTCGAATCGAAGGTCGAGCAGTATTTGAACAGAATCTGGCGCGCGCCGCCCTTGAGCAGCGCCTCGCAGGCGGCGAGCGAATCCGCGACGGCCTCGGCGACCGGGTTGGTCCGCGATTTCAGCGCGACGACGACGGCATCGGCCTCAGGCAGGGCGGAGCCGGCCGGAGGCACGCCGATGACCTGAACGGTGCGCATGCCCGCCCGGTTCAGCATCAGCGCGACATCGGTCGCACCCGTCATGTCGTCGGCGATCACGCCCAGCAGCATGCTCATTCTCCCCTGCCCCACGCGGGCCTTGCCTTGCGATCGCCGTTCTAGCCCCTGCCGAAAGGGGTGGCGACCGCCATCGCCGCATCGTGCATGTCCGCCCCGGACATGGAACCCGCTTACCACCAGGCCGCGCCTGCCCACAGGGCAGGCAGCGCTGCCTGCGAATTGATGCGGCGCATCATCGACGCCGGCCTCGTTCTGAGTCAGGTTAGTGCCACAAGGAACGAATTGAGCAGGACGACCCGCTGCCGACGCGGCGGGAACGTTCGCCGACAACCGTCCGGAACGAGGGGAAATCATGAAGCTTTTGAAGGTTGCGATCTCCGCTGCCGCGCTCGCACTCGCGACGTTGCCGGCCCTGGCCCAGTCGCCATCCACCCTGCGCATCGGCCTGCAGGAAGACCCCGACATGCTGGACCCGCACAAGGCGCGCACCTTCGTCGGCCGCATCGTCTTCATGGGGCTGTGCGACCGGCTGGTCGACATCACGCCGGAGCTGAAGCTGGTGCCGCGGCTGGCGACGGAGTGGAATTTCTCGGCCGATGGGCTGACGCTGACGATGAAGCTGCGTAGCGATGCGAAGTTCCACGATGGCGAGGCCTTCAACGCCGAGGCTGCCAAGGCCAATCTCGACCGCGCCCGCACCCTGCCCGACTCGCTGCGCAGGGCCGAGCTTGCATCGGTCGAGAGCGTCGAGGCGCCCGATGCCACCACGCTGGTGCTGAAGCTGAAGCGCCCGGACGCGACGCTACTCTCGCAGCTCACCGACCGCGCCGGCATGATGCTCTCGCCCAAGACCCTCTCGGGCGATGTCGCGGCGAAGCCGGTCTGCTCCGGCCCCTACAAGTTCGTCGAGCGCGTGCAGAACGACCGCATCGTGCTCGAAAAATTCAAAGAGCACTGGGAGGCCGACAAGTACAATTTCGACCGCGTGCTCTATCGCTCGATCCCCGACACGACGGTTCGCCTCGCCAATCTGCGCTCGGGCGAGCTCGACATGCTGGAGCGGCTGGCCCCGACCGATGTGAAATCGGCCCAATCGGACAAGTCCCTGAAGATCGAGAGCATCGCCAATCTCGGCTACCAGGGCATCACCATCAACACGAACAATGGCGAGGCCGCCAACCAGCCGATGGGCAAGGACAAGCGCGTGCGCCAGGCGCTCTCGCTGTCGATCGATCGCAAGGTGCTGAGCCAGGTCGTGTTCGAGGGGCTCTATGCGCCGTCGAACCAGCCGTTCAACCCCGGCAATTTCTACGTCAGCGCCGACCTGCCCGTTCCCGCCCGCGATCTCGCCAAGGCCAAGGCGCTGCTCAAGGAAGCCGGACAGTCCAAGGTCTCGGTCGAACTCTTCGTCACCAACAACCCGGTCGACGCCCAGCTCGGCCAGGTGATCCAGGCGATGGCGCAGGAAGCCGGCATCGACATCCAGATCCGCTCGACCGAATTCGCCAGCCAGCTGCGCGACCAGCAGCAGGGCAAGTTCCAGATGAGCCGCGTCGGCTGGTCCGGCCGCATCGACCCGGACGGTAACATCCACCCCTTCGCGCATTCGAAGGGCAACCAGAACGACGGCAAATACGCCAATGCGGAGGTGGACAAGCTGCTGGACGAAGCCCGCACGATCTACGAGCCGGCCGAACGCAAGAAGCGCTACGACGCCGCGCAGAAGATCCTGCAGGACGAATTGCCGATCGTTTATCTCTATAACCAGACTGTGTTCTTCGCGATGCGCTCCAACCTGCAGGGCTTCGCGATCAATCCCGACGGCATCATCCGGCTGGCGGGAATGAAGCGCTCGTGAGGGGAGCTTTCGGCTTCACAATCGCGCCGTCATCCCGGGCGGCCGAAGGTCGACCCGGGATCCATCGTAGAGCGCAGTTCTCTACAATGGATCCCGGAGTTCCGCTTCGCTACATCCGGGATGACGGAGCAGGTTCGAGCGCATCATGTTCACCCTGATCCTCCGCCGCATCCTGATCGCGATCCCGACGCTGTTCCTGGTATCGCTCTTCGTCTTCGCCCTGCAGCGAGCGCTGCCGGGCGACCCCTTCCTCGTGATCGCCGGCGAGGAACGCGACCCCGAGGTGATCGCGCGGCTGCGCGAGATCTACCGGATGGACGATCCGATCTTCGTCCAGTTCTTCGCCTGGCTCGGACAGGTCGTGCAGGGCGATTTCGGCCGCTCGCTGCGCACGGGCGAGCCGGTGCTCAACCTGATCCTGCAGAAGCTGCCGGTGACGATCCAGCTCGCCACGGCCTCGATCCTGGTCGCGATCTGCATCGGCATCCCGATCGGCATCCTGGCCGCGCGACGCAAGGGCACGGTCGTCGACTATTCCGCCAGCGCGGTCGCGCTGTCGGGGCTGTCGATCCCGAATTTCTGGTTCGGGATCATGCTGATCCTGCTGGTCTCGGTGCACCTGAAATGGCTGCCGGCCTCGGGCTATGAATCGATCTTCGAGCATCCCTGGGAGGCGATCAAACGCCTGATCATGCCGGCCTTCGTGCTCGGCAACGGGCTCGCCGCCTTCCTGATGCGCCATACCCGCTCGGCGATGCTGGAGGTGCTGCGCTCGGACTATGTCCGTACCGCCCGCGCCAAGGGGCTCGACGAAGATGCGGTCGTGCATCGCCATGCCCTGCGCAACGCGCTGATGCCGATCATCACCCTGACCACCCTGCTCTTCGGCGAGTTGCTGGCGGGCGCGGTGCTGACCGAGCAGGTCTTCACCATCCCCGGCTTCGGCAAGCTGATCGTCGATGCCGTGTTCAACCGCGACTATGGCGTGGTGCAGGGCGTGGTGCTGTGCACGGCCATCGGCTTCATCCTTATGAACCTCATCGCCGATATCCTCTACGTCCTCGTCAATCCGCGTCTGAGGGCCGGCTGATGGCATCGCTCGATTCCATCTCCTCGACAGGCGCCGCGAGCGGCGTCAGCGCCCGCCCCGGCGTGCTCGCCCGGCTGATCCGCAACAGGTCGGCGCTGATCGGCGGCAGCATCGTGCTGGTCTTCCTGCTGATGGCGGTGCTGGCGCCGGTGCTGCCATTGGCCGACCCGTTCAAGTCGAACTTCCTCGCCATCCGAAAGCCCCCCTCGGAACTGTACTGGTTCGGCACGGACGAGCTCGGGCGCGATCAGGTCTCGCGATTGTTCTTCGGTGCGCAGGCTTCGCTGCTCGCCGGCATCGTCTCGGTCCTGATCGCGGTGGCGATCGGCCTGCCCTTCGGCCTGCTCGCCGGCTGGTATGGCGGCTGGATCGACATCGTGATCTCGCGCGTTACCGAGGCCCTGCTCGCCTGCCCGTTCCTGATCCTCGCGATCGCCTTCGCCGCCGTGCTCGGCCCGTCGCTGACCAATGCGATGATCGCTATCGGCCTCTCGGCGGTACCGATCTTCATCCGGCTGATCCGAGGCCAGGTGATGAGCGTGAAAGCGGAGGATTTCGTCGAGGGTGCGCGGGCGGTCGGGGCACGAGACCTTCGATTGATGTTCCGCCATGTGCTGCCCAACACCCTGTCCCCCATCGTGGTGCAATCGACATTGTTCATGGCGCAGGCGATCATCCTGGAGGCCGCCCTCTCCTTCCTCGGCCTCGGCCAGCAGCCGCCGGCGCCATCCTGGGGGCAGATGCTCAACGTCGCCAAGAACTTCATGGAGCAGGCGCCCTGGATGTCGATAGCGCCGGGCATCTGCATCTTCCTCGCCGTGCTCGGCTTCAACCTGCTCGGCGACGGCCTGCGCGACGCGCTCGACCCGAAAGAAAACTAGGCTTCAGGGATACGCCCATGTTCACCACCCGCCCCGAAATCCTCGGCACCTTCGGTGTCGTCACCTCGACGCACTGGCTCGCGACCGCGTCCGGCATGGCGATGCTGGAAAAGGGCGGCAACGCCTTCGACGCCTGCGCCGCCGCGGCCTTCGTGCTGCAGGTGGTGGAGCCGCATCTCGTCGGTCCAGCCGGCGACATGCCCGCCGTGTTCTATTCGGCTGAAACCGGGAAGGTCGAGACGCTCTGCGCACAGGGTCCCGCCCCGCAGGCCGCGACCATCGCGGCCTACAAGGCGCTCGGCCTCGACCTGATCCCCGGTTCCGGCCTGCTCGCCACCGTCATCCCCGGCGCCTTCGGCGGCTGGATGACGCTGCTGCGCGACCATGGCCGGCTGAAGCTGCGCGACGTTCTCGAACCCGCGATCGGCTATTTCGAGAACGGGCATCCGATGCTGCCGCGCGTCTCGGATTCGATCCGCGAGCTGACCGACCTCTTCAGCAACGAGTGGGCGACATCGGGCGACGTCTACCTGCCGGGCGGCAATGTCCCGGAGGCGCGCAAGCTCTTCGCCAACAAGGCCGCGGCCGAGACCTACAAGCGCATCCTCGCCGAGGCGGAAGCCAAGGGCAGCGACCGCCAGGAGCAGATCCAGGGCGCCTATGACGCCTGGTACAAGGGCTTCGTCGCCGAGGCGATGGATCGCTTCTGCCGCACGCAGGAGGTGATGGATTCCTCCGGCCGCCGCAACAAGGGCCTGCTGACCGCGCAGGACATGGCGAACTACAAGCCGACCTACGAGACGCCGACCTCGGTGACCTATCACGGCTGGGAGGTCTTCAAGATCGGGCCCTGGGGCCAGGGCCCGGCCTTCCTGCAGACGCTGAAGATCCTGGAGGGCGTCGACCTCGCCGGGATGGGGCCGGCCAGCCCGGAATTCGTCCACCATGTCGTCGAGGCGATGAAGCTCGCCTTCGCCGACCGCGAGGCCTATTACGGCGACCCGGATTTCGTGAAGGTGCCGCTGGCGACGCTGCTCTCCGAGGATTACGCGGCCGGGCGGCGCGGGCTGATCGGCGAGCGCGCCTCGCTGGAACTGCGGCCGGGTGTCGTCTCCGGCTACGAGGCACAGGTCGCGCATGCGATGAGGGCGCTCGGGGCCATCGCCCAGCCGACCCAAGGCGGCGCCAGCGTCGGCGAGCCGACGATGGCCTCGATGGTCGCGGCCGGGCGCAAGGGCGACACCGTCCATATCGACGTCATCGACAAATGGGGCAACATGATCGCGGCGACGCCCTCGGGCGGCTGGCTGCAATCCTCGCCGGTGATCCCGGAGCTCGGCTTCCCGCTCAATTCCCGCGCCCAGATGTTCTGGCTGGAAGAGGGCCTGCCCTCCTCCCTTGCGCCCGGCAAGCGGCCGCGCACGACGTTGACGCCCTCGATCGCCTTCGAGCACGGCAAGCCCCGCCTTGCCTTCGGCACGCCGGGCGGCGACCAGCAGGAGCAGTGGCAGCTCGGCCTGTTCCTGCGCCGCGTGCATCACGGCCTCAACCTGCAGGAAGCGATCGACCTGCCGCTGTTCCACACGCAGCATTTCCCCTCCTCCTTCTACCCGCGCTCGTCGCGGCCGGGCCATATGATGATCGAGGAGAGCATCGGCACTGCGGCCCTCGCCGAGCTGGAGCGCAGGGGCCATGCCGTGGAGAAGGCCCCGGCCTGGACGGTCGGGCGGCTGACTGCGGCAGAACGCGGCGATGACGGCCTCTTGCGCGCCGCCGCGACGCCGCGTCTGATGCAGGCCTATGCCGCGGGGCGATGAGCTTCGCCGTTTTTTGCCGTCATTCCGGGCGAAGCGAAGCGCAGACCCGGAATCCATCGTAGAGCGCCACGCCCTTCGATGGATCCCGGATCAGCGCGGCTTCGCCGCTTGTCCGGGATGACGGAGAAAGACTGAGATCGACCGGATAACGAGGAACTGCATATGACCTGGTCCATCGTCGCCCGCGACGCCGCGACCGGCGCCTATGGCGTCGCCGTCTCAACCTGCGCCTTCGCCGTCGGTGCCCGCGTGCCTTATGGCGGCGGGCGGATCGGCGCGATCGCGACGCAGGCCTTCGTCAATCCGCTCTACGGCATCGACGGTCTCAGGCTGCTGCAGGAAGGCCGCTCGGCGGTCGAGATCATCGCAACGCTGACGGCGGCCGACGAGGGGCGCGCGCATCGCCAGCTCCACGTCATCGACCGCGACGGCAAGACCGCCTCGCATACGGGCACGGCCTGCATCGACTGGTGCGGTGCCGTCGACGGGCCGCAGGTCTCGGTCGCCGGCAACATGCTCGCCGGCCCGGAGGTCGTGCAGCAGACGCTGAAGGCCTATATCGCCGCCTCGGCGCTCGACTTCGACGAGCGCCTGCTGGTGGCACTGGAGGCAGGCGAGAAGGCAGGCGGCGACAAGCGCGGCAAGCAATCCGCCGCGATCCGCATCTGGAGCGGCGAGCCCGTGCCCAGCCTCGACATCCGCGTCGACGACCATACCGACCCGTTGAAGGAGCTGCGGCGGCTCTGGCGTGTCGCGCATCAGCGCTCGGTGCCGTTCCAGCAGGCTTCGCCCTCGCGCGGCCGCCCAGCCGGCGTCACCGACCGGGCCGAGCTCGACCGGCTCTGCACGGAATACGCTGCCACCTGGAACGCCCGGCACCCGGAAAGCTGATCAGTGCCCGGCATTCTCGCGGCGCCCGGCGCGTGATAGGCTGACGCTTCGTCATTCTGTCATGCCGACGAGCGGAGAATGCGATGGCCGATCCGGATACCGAAGCCCTCCAGAAGCGCATCGCCACGCTGGAGGCGCAGGTCGCAGCGCTGCTGCAAGCGATTTCGGCGGATCGCGGCGGCAATGTCGTCATCAACGCGCCGGGTTCGCTGACCGTCAATTGCGGGATGGGCATTGCTTTCACCGCCGGCAGCGTGATGACCCTGACCGCGGGCGGGGTGATGGCAATGACGGCCGGGGTCAATCTTTCCGTGACCTCAGGCGCCAATGCCACCATGGTCATCGGCAACCGCCTGCGCGTCAGCAGCGGTCATGAAGCGTCGTTCGAAACACGGAGCTTCAACGTGAGCGCGGCGGTGGGCTGCGATATCGATAGCGGGCAAAACTTCGCCATCACGGCCGGCAAGGACATGGCGATGAGCATCGGGAAGGACATGGCCGTCCATGTCGGCAAGACGCTTGCGATCGAAAGCGCCGACGCCGCTTCACTGAAAAGCGGCGATGCCAGGCTGAGCATGAAGAAAGACGGCAGCGTCCAGCTGCAAGGGCGAGATATCGCGCTCAACGCGTCCGGACGCCTCGAAGCCAAGGCGTCCGGCAATGTCACGATCAAGGGATCGAAGGTCCTGCAGAATTGAAACGCGCCCGTCATGCTCGCCCTTGTGGCGAGCATCCACGTCCTTGATCACGGCCTTCGACCAGCGAAGACGTGGATGGTCGGGACAAGCCCGACCATGACGGATGGGCTCAGGTCAGGCGTCCACGGGCCGCGACCGGCAGTTCACCGATCAGCTTGTCGCCGCGCACGGTGATCAGACGGTCGACCATGTTGACGACGACGCAGACATGGTTCGGCACCACACGCACGACCTCGCCGACCAGCGGGCGCTTGTTCGAGGCCGAGAGGTCGAGGAAGCCGTGTTCCTCGGCGAACTGCGCGATCCGCGCGGCCGGGTATTCGAGGATATAGCCGTGGCCGTCGAGATTGCCCTTGTCGCTGGTCAGCGTCTTCGAGCCTGAATCGAGGATGCCGCGGTCCGCGCCGGCCCGGCTCACCACCGTCGCGTAGACCATGAGCGCGCAATCCTCGAGCGTCGCCACGCCGGCCGCGATCTGCATGCGGTCGTTGAAGATCGAGGTGCCCGAGCGGTGCTCGGTCGAGCCCTTCAGCTTGCCGATATGGGGCAGATTGGGCGAACCACCGGTCGAGACGATGTCGGCCTTGAGGCCGGCATCGCGCAGGCCCGCATTGGCCGTGTCGAGGAAGACCTGCGTGCGGTCCCAGCCGTCCTCCGGCGGGTACATCAGGAAGCCGGCGAAGCGCAGGCCGGGCGAAGCCGCGACCATCTTGGCGAGCTCCACCGCCTCGCCGGGGGTCTCGACGCCGGCGCGCTTGCGGCCGGTATCGCATTCGATGACCACTTCCAGGTCGCGGCCGGCGATCTCGGCCGCGCGCGGCAGGCCGGAGATGGTGACGGGGTTGTCGGCAGCGACGATCATGCGGACGCGTCTTTGCAGGGCTCCCAGACGCCCCAGCTTTTCTTCGCCGATGATGTTGTAGCTGATCAGGATGTCGTCGATGCCGCCATCGGCCATGACCTCGGCCTCGCCGAGCTTCTGGCAGGTGATGCCGCGTGCGCCCGCCTCGATCTGGAGTCGTGCCAGCTCGGGCGACTTATGCGTCTTGATATGCGGGCGGTTGGCGAGGCCGGCGGCGTCGCAGGTCGCCTGGAGGCGGGCGATATTGGCATCGACCTTGTCGAGATCGATCACCACGGCGGGCGTGCCGTAGACGCGGGCGATCTCGGCGGCAAGCGGGGTAGCGGCCGGCTGGTCGACGGCGCGGGAGGTGGTCGCGGTGACGCTCATGGGTGCACCTTCACGATGACCTCGATCTCGACGGTCATGCGGTTCGGCAGCGAGCCCATGCCGACGGCCGAGCGGGCATGGCGGCCGCGATCGCCGAGCACGGCGACGAAAAGGTCCGAGCAGCCATTGATGACCTTGGGATGATCGGAGAACTCAGGCACGGCGTTGACCATGCCGAGCAGCTTGACCACCTCGACCTTGTCGAGCGAGCCGACCGCCTTCTTCATCGCGGCGAGCAGCCCGAGGCCGGTCTGCTTGGCGTGCTCATAAGCCTGCTCGACCGTGACGTCGGCACCGACCTTGCCGGTCGGGTAGGTGCCGTCGGCGCGCTTCGGACCCTGGCCCGAGAGATAGACCATATCGCCGACCTGCTTGAAGCTGACATAAGTCGCGACCGGCGTCGGCACGTCCGGCAGGGTCAGCCCCAGTTCCTTCAGCCTGTCTTCGGCGCTCATGGCGTTCTCTCCTCAAAATCCAGCCGGCATCTGCCGCACCGGCCTGTCTCAGTTCGTCAGTTCACGGCGCATATAGCGGGCCGCATCGTCATAGCTCGCAAGCTTGCGATCAAGCGCGGGGTTATGCACCTCGCGAAAGCCTTGCCGCCGCCAGAAGCCGGTCGAGTCGTTGACCGCGACCAGCGCCAGGCTGGTATAGCCGGTTTCGGCGGCGTGGCGGGCGATCTCGGCGACGATAGCGCCCGCCGCGCCGCTGCCACGCCCGGAGGGCAGCAGGGCGAGGTCGTGAAGATACCAGTTCGCGACGCCCTGCGGGATTTCGCCGAGCAGGGAATTCAGGGTCGGAAGAGCACCCGCCGGCCAGGGATGGCTGACGAGATATCCGTGCAACGCGCCATCTTCGCCGGCCAGCACATGGCAGCCCTCCGGCGCCAGGCGCAGCCGCTCGGCGAAGACCGCCTCGTTCTCGGGATAATCCGGGTGCACGACGGCCGCGATCGCCATCACGGCCGTCAGGTCGGCCGGCGCCATGCGGCGCCAACCCGTTTCACTGGACATGAACGCTTACGCCGCGACCTTCGGGAATTTGCTGGTCCGCTTCGGGTGCCACCACTTGCCCTTGAGCACGACGCCCTCGGAGGCGATCTTGCGGTCGCCGATCAGGTGCTCGCCGACGACGTCGACATAGTCGAACTTACCTTCCTTGACCGTCAGGATCGTCGCGTCGCCGAGCGAACCGACCTTGAGCGAACCGTATTCCGGGCGCTTCAGCGCCATGGCGGCATTCACGGTCGAGGCCGCGATGACGTTGTTCAGGGTCATGCCCATGCAGAGGAATTTCGACATCGTGGTGACCTGGTCATAGGCCGGGCCGTCGATGCAGAGCTTGTGCACGTCAGACGAGATCACGTCCGGCTCGAAGCCATTGGCGAGCATGGCGCGGGTGGTCTTGAACGAGAACGAGCCCTTGCCGTGGCCGATATCGAAGATGACGCCGCGCTTGCGGGCGGCGAGCACCTCCGGCTTCACCGTGCCCTGCGCAGTCGCGGGCGCGTTCGGGAAGGGGCGGAAGGCGTGGGTCAGCACGTCGCCCGGCCGCAGCATGCCGATGACTTCCTCATAGGACGGCGGCGGATGGTCGATATGGCACATCAAGGGCATGCCGACCTCGTTGGCGACCTGCAGCGCGATGTTCAGCGGCACGGTGCCGGACGTACCGGAAGCATGCAGGCCGACGCGGACCTTGATGCCGACGATCAGGTCGCGGTTCTTGTCGGCGACCTCGGCGCAGTCGATGGGGTTCATCAGGCGCAGGTCGCCGCTCTCGCCGACCATGACGCGGTGGTCGAAGCCGTAGATGCCGGCATGCGAGACGTGGAGATAGGCGAGGATGCGGGCCTGGCTCTGCTCGATGACATGCTTGCGGAAGCCCGGCCAGTTGCCGGGGCCGGCCGAGCCGGTATCGACCGAGGTGGTGACACCGGAGAGCCGGCAGAACTCGTCGGCGTCGATGCCGAGCGAGGTGCCGCCCCAGTAGACATGGGTGTGCAGGTCGATCAGGCCGGGCGAGACGATGTAGCCGGAGACGTCGCGGATCTCCTTGGCGCCCTTCAGGTCCTTGCCGAAGCCGGACACCTTGCCGTCCGTGAAGGCGACATCGAGGATGCCGTCATGCTTCTGGGAGGGGTCGATGACGCGACCGCCCTTCAGGATGAGATCGTGGGTCACTTTTTTGTCCTCTGGAGGCTGATCAAATCGGGGAGACGGCGCCCTTGCGCTCGACGATCAGGCCGTAGGCCTGAGGCTCGCGATGCCGGGCGAAATTGAAGGTCGAGGCCTTGTAGCTCTTGCCGAGGTCCATGTCGCAACGGGCGACGACGAGTTCATCGCCCTCGGTCACGGCCTGCGCCACCACTTCGCCGGTCGGCGCGATGATGCAGGAGCCGCCGATCTGGTCGACGCCGGCCTCCAGCCCCGCCTTGGCGACGCCGACGACCCAGGTAGCGTTCTGGTAGGCGCCGGCCTGCATCACCAGCTGGTTGTGGAAATTGCCGAGCCGGTCATGGTCCGGCGCCGGCGGGTTGTGCTTGGGCGTGTTGTAGCCGAGCACGATCAATTCGACATCCTGCAGGCCCATCGAGCGATAGCTCTCCGGCCAGCGGCGGTCGTTGCAGATCATCATGCCGATATTGGCATCCATCGTCCGCCAGACCGGCCAGCCGAGCTCACCGGTCTCGAAATAGCGCTTCTCCAGGTTCTGGAAGGGCGCGGCGGGGCGGTGCTCCGGATGGCCCGGCAGATGGATCTTGCGATACTTGCCTACGATCGCGCCCGACTTGTCGACGAGGATCGCGGTGTTGAAGCGGCGCTTGCGGCCCTGCTCGAAGGCGAGCTCGCAATAGCCGAGGTGGAAGCCGATGCCGAGGCGCTTGCTCTCCTCGAAGAGCGGCGCCGTCTCGTTCGAGGGCATGGCGCTTTCGAAATGGCTGTCGATCTCGGCTTCGTCGTCGATCCACCAATGCGGGAAGAAGGCGGTGAGCGCAGCTTCCGGGTAGACGACGAGATCGGCGCCGTGGCTCTTCGCCTGCCGCATCAGCTCGATCATGCGGGCAACCGCCGAGGCGCGGCTCTCATCGCGCTGGATGGGGCCGAGCTGGGCGGCGGCGACGGTCAGGATTCGGGTCACGTCATAGGCTCCGGATGAGGTTCACCCTCAAGGGCAAGGCTTTCAAGCACTGAGCCGGCGCGTCAAGCGCCGGCAATGCGGGGCGTGGGTTGTCCCAGCTGCGGGGCAGGCCCTCAGAGAGTCTTGGCGAGCCGCGGATCGAGCGAGTCGCGCAGGCCGTCGCCGAGCAGGTTCACCGCAAGCACGGTGATCGAGAGGAACACGGCCGGGAACAGGATGATGTGCGGCCGGACCTGCCAGAGCGCTCTGCCCTCGGCCATGATGTTGCCCCAGGATGGCGTCGCCGGCGGCACGCCCGCGCCGATGAAGGACAGGATCGCCTCGACGATCATGGCGCTGGCGCAGATATAGGTCGCCTGGACGCTCATCGGTGCGAAGGTGTTGGGCAGGATATGGCGCCAGATGATACGCGGCACGCGCGCACCGTTGGCCACCGCCGCCTCGACATAGGGCTGCTCGCGCAAGGACAGCACGACGCCGCGCACGAGGCGCGCCACGCGCGGAATCTCGGCGACGGTGATGGCGATGATCACGTTCTGGATCGAGCCGCGCGTGAGCGCCATCAGGGCGATGGCGAGCAGGATCGGCGGGATCGACATCATGCCGTCGATGATGCGCATGATGATGCCGTCGGCCCAGCGCACGAAGCCGGCGAAGAGGCCGATGGTGAGCCCGATGATCGAGGACAGGACCGCGACGCTGAAGCCCACGAGCAGCGACACGCGAGCGCCGTAGACCACGCGCGAATAGACGTCGCGGCCGAGCATGTCGGTGCCGAACCAGTAGAGCTCGGACGGTACGCGGGTACGCCGCGACGGCGCGATCGCGGTCGGGTCGGTGGTCCAGAGCAGCGGCGCGAAAATGCCGATCAGCGCCATCAGGATCAGGAGCCCGCCGCCGATCGCCACCGAAGGATGGCGACGCAGATAGCGGCGGAAGCGGGCGGCGCGGCTCAGCTCAGCCTTTGCCGGTTCGGCGGCAGGCGCCGCGAGGGTCGATGAAGCGGTCAATAGCGGATCCTCGGGTCGACGAGGGTATAGGTCAGGTCGATCAGCAGGTTCACGAGCACGTAGACCAGGCTGAACATGAGCACGACGCCCTGGATGACGGGGTAGTCGCGCCGCAGGATGGCATCGACCGTGAGCCGGCCGAGGCCGGGAATGGCGAAGACGCTCTCGGTGACGACGGCGCCGCCGATCAAGAGCGCGATGCCGATGCCGATGATGGTGACGATCGGCACCGCGGCGTTCTTCAGCGAATGCAGGAAGAGCACGTCCTTCTGCGTCACGCCCTTGGCCTGGGCGGTGCGGACATAGTCCTGCTGCAGCACCTCGAGCATGGTCGCGCGGGTGATGCGCGCGATCAGCGCGATGTAGACGAGACCGAGCGTGACGGCCGGCAGGATCAGGTTCCTGAGCCAGGGCCAGAAGCCCTGCGAGAACGGCGTGTAGCCCTGCACCGGCAGCCAGTCGAGCTTGAGCGCGAAGAAATAGGCGAGCAGGTAGCCGACGACGAAGACCGGGACCGAGAAGCCGAGCACGGCGAAGCCCATCGCCGCCTTGTCGACCCAGCTTCCGGCCTTCCAGGCCGCGACCACGCCCATCGGCACGGCGACCACGACGGCGAAGATCAGCGTCAACACCATCAGGGAGAGCGTCGGCTCGATGCGCTGCGCGATGAGCTGCGTCACCGGGAGGTTGGTGAAGATCGAGGTGCCGAGATCGCCCTGGATCACGCGGAAGGACCATTCGGCGAAACGGACCAGATAGGGTCGGTCCAGGCCGAGGCTGGCGCGGATGCGCTCGACATCGGCCGGCGACGCCTGGTCACCGGCGATGATGGCGGCGGGATCGCCGGGCGCGACATAGAGCAACGAAAAGACGAACAGCGCCACGAAGGCCATCACGGGGATGGTCGTGACGATGCGCCTGACGACGAAAGCAAGCATAGGGCAGTCGGACCTCGTTCACGGCGAATCCAGGAGCCGCGGCCCGGACTTCTTCCAGGTCGCGACGAAGCGAGGCAGCAGAGCCGAGCGGACTCCGCAAAGGCGGAGCGGCCTTGCCGCTCCGCGCGAGGCGATCAGCCCTTCTTGACGTCCCAGAAGAACGGCAGCGGCCCGCTGACCACGCCGGTGACGTTCTTCCGCCAGGCCTGATAGCTGAGGTAGAAGCCCGTCGGCGCGAAGACGACGTTCTCGACCGCCGCCTTGTTGAGCCGGGCCAGTGCCGCCTTCTCCTCGGCGAGGTCTTTGGCGTTGAACCAGTTGGTCACCTCGGTCTCGACCGAAGGCACGTCCGGCCAGCCGAACCAGGCCTTGTCGCCATTGGCGCGAATCGCTGTGTAGGCGGCGGGATTGGTGCAGTCGGCGCCGGCGTGCCAGGTGTGGAACATGCTCCAGCCGCCCTGGCCCGGAGGCGTCTTCTGGGCGCGGCGGGAACCGACCGTGCCCCAGTCGGTGGCGACGAAGTCGACGTTCATGCCGATGCTCTTGAGCAGCGAGGCGGTGACGTCGCCCATCGACTTGGTCGCGGCCATGTCCTGCGCGACGACGCAGACCACCGGCTCGCCCTTGTAGCCGGCCTCGGCGAGGAGCTTCTTGGCTTCGGCGACATTGCGCTTCTTGAGGATGTCGCCGCCTTCCTCGGTGTAGAGCGGCGTGCCCGGGGTGAAGAAGCCCGGCAGCGGCTTCCAGAGCTTGTCGTCATCGCCGACGACGGCGCGCATGTAGTCTTCCTGGTTCAGCGCCGTCAGTACCGCCTGGCGCACCTTCACGTTGTTGAAGGGCGGGAACAGGTGGTTCATGCGGAAGGCGCCGACATTGCCCAGGGGATCGCCGATATCGACATTGATATCCTTGTGGCCCTTCAGCACCGGCACGAGATCGGCGAGCGGGGTCTCCCACCAGTCGACCTCGCCGTTCTGGAGGGCGGCAGCGGCCGTCGCCGGATCGGGCATGATCACCCATTCGATCCGGTCGACGAGGATGTTCTTGCCGCCGGCGAGCCAGTCCGCCTTCTCCGAGCGGGGCTTGTAGTCCGCGAATTTCTCGAACACCGCCTTGGCGCCCGGCACCCAGTCGCTGCGCAGGAACTTCATCGGCCCGGAGCCGATATATTCGGTGATCTGCGTGAACGGGTCGGTCTTGGCGATGCGCTCGGGCATCACGAAGGAACAGGGCGCGTTGTTCTTGGCCAGCGCCAGCAGCATCTTCGGGAAGGGCTGCTTCAGCGACCATTTCCAGGTCAGCTCATCGACGGGCGCGAGCTCTACCTGTATGGCCCGGAGCATCAGGCCCATCGGATCGCGCGCCGACCAGCGCACGAGGCTCGCGACCACGTCCTTGGAGGTGACCGGCGTGCCGTCATGGAACTTGAGGCCGGAGCGCAGCTTGAAGGTCCAGTTCAGGCCGTCGGAGGAGACTTCCTCGCTCTCGACCATCTGGCGCTGCGGCTGGAACTTGGAATCGATGCCGTAGAGCGTGTCCCAGACCAGCGCCGCGGCGTTGCGGACGACGTATTGCGTTCCCCAGATCGGGTCGAAATTGGCGAGATTGGCCTGCGGTACGAAGCGTAGCGTCTTGGTTGGACTTTGCGCGAGGGCCGGCATCGCCAGCCCGCCGGTCGCGGCAGCCATGCCGGCGCCCGTCGCGGATTTCAGAAACGTCCTGCGATCCATCATGCTCTCCCCTGAAGCGGCGCCTCTGAACGGGCTGCCTTGGCGCGAGTTTGGGCAGAAAAACTCCGCCTGACAACACGCCTCAGCACCCGATCAGGGCTGTCCAACCGCCTGCACGGTTCGTGCCAGACGGAACTTCCGGGGGGAGAACCCGGTGTTTCGGCTCCGGACGGGCTTTTTCGGCCCGTTCCGGGAAAAGCGAAAAATATTCGCGCCTAAATCGGTTTGACCGGCTCATCGACCCGCGCGAAGGGCCGCGCCTGTTCGAAGGCCGCCGCCGCCCGCAGCACGAGCGCATCCTTGCCGAAGGCCCCGACGATCTGGAGGCCCGCGGGCAGCCCTGCTTTCGTCAGGCCGCAAGGCACCGAGACCGCCGGCTGCTCGGTGATGTTGAACGGGTAGGTGAAGGGGGTCCAGCGCGTCCAGTCGTCGCCATAAGCGCCATGTTCGGGCGTATCGCGCCCGACCGCGAAGGCCGGCAGCGGCAGGGTCGGCGTCAGCAGCAGGTCGTAGCGCTGGTGGAACTGCGCCATCTTGTAGGCCAACGCGTTGCGCCGGTTCAGGAGCGCGTCGACATAGGCCGAGGCCGGGATGCGCTCGCCCTGCTCGGCCACCGCGACGAGGCCCGGGTCCATCTGCTTGCGGCCGGCCGTATCGATGCTCTTCAAGGCCAGCGCCGCGCCGGAGGACCAGAGCGTCATCAGAATCTCGATGGGATCATCGAAGCCGGGATCGACCTCCTCCACCGTCGCGCCGAGTTCGGCGAAGGCCTGCGCGGCGGCGGCCGTCAGGGCGGCGATCTCGGGATCGACGGTCACGTCCTGGCCGAGACGCGGCGACCAGGCGACGCGCAGGCCCCGCATGCTGCCCTTGAGCCCGTCGACATAATCCGGCGGACGGTCCGTCAGCGCAGTCATGTCGCGCGCGTCGGGCTGCCCGATCACCTTCATCGCGAGCGCGGTATCCGTGACGGTACGGGTCAGCGGCCCGAGATGGGCGAGGAAACCCATGACCGAGATCGGCCAGGCCGGCACGCGGCCATAGCTCGGCTTCAGGCCGACGACGCCGGTGAAGGCGGCGGGGATACGGATCGAGCCTGCCCCGTCCGTACCCATATGGAGACAGCCGAGATTGAGCGCGGCGCAGACCGCGGCGCCGGAGGAGGAGCCGCCCGGCCCCGTGCCAGTGTTCCAGGGATTGCGGGTTATACCGGTCAGCGGGGAATCGCCGACGCCCTTCCAGCCATATTCCGGCATGGTGGTCTTGCCGAGGAAGACCGTTCCGGCCTCGCGCAGCCTTGCCGTGATCGGCGAATCCTCGGCGAAGGGCGCATCCGAGGCGATGGCCGAACCGCGCTGCATCGACCAGCCCGCGACGCCGAGATTGTCCTTGATCGTCACCGGCACGCCGTCGAGCGGGCCGATCGCCTCGCCCTTCAGCCAGCGCGCCTGCGAGGCCTCGGCCATGGCGAGCGTCAACGCCTCGTCGCGGACCGCGAAGGCGTTGACCGCGGGCTCGAAGCGCTCGATGCGGGCGAGCGTGTCCTTCGCGACCTCGACGGGAGACAGCTGCTTGCTGGCGTAGAGCGGGCCGAGTTCGGCGGCGGAAAGCGAGGCGATCGACGACATACAGGGACCTCTCAGGCGTTGGCGACGCGCCAGGCGGTGGTGAGTAGGATGTTGGCGCCGGCGACCATGTCGTCATCGGTGCTGAACTCGGCCGGATTGTGCGAGAGACCACCGATCGAGGGGATGAACACCATCGCCGTCGGGCAGAGCCGCGCCATCATCTGCGCGTCGTGGCCCGCGCCGGAGATCATGCGGCGGATCGGCAGGCCGAACTCGCCGGCGCTGCGCTCGACCTCGGCAATGATCTCCTCGGCGAAGGGCGTCGCGGGGAAGCGGGCGAGGTCGCGGAAGGAGATCTCGATGCCGTCGCGCTCGGCGAGTTCGGCGCAGAAGGCTCGCACCGCCGCCTCTGCCTGAGCCAGCGGCGCATCGAGCGGGTTGCGCAGGTCAAGCGTCATCACCACCGTCTCGGGCACGACGTTGACGTTGCCGGGCTGGACGCGGATGACGCCGCTATTGGCGAGCTGGTTGGGGATGGTCTTGGTCAGTTCGTTGGCGAAGATATTGATGCGCGCGGCGGCAAGGCCGGGGTCCTTGCGATAGGCCATCGGCGTCGTGCCGGCGTGGCTCGGGCGGCCCTTCAGAGTCAGTTCCAGCCAACAGATGCCCTGGATGCCGGTGACCGCGCCGAGCCCGCCGCCTTCGTTCTCGAGGATCGGCCCCTGCTCGATATGCATCTCGACATAAGCGTGCGCCGGCAGGAAGCCCGGCTTCTCCGCGCCCTCATAACCGATGCGCTTCAGTTCGGCGCCGAGCCCGATGCCGTCGGAATCGACCTCCCTGTGCGCCGCCTCGACACTCATGCCACCGGCCCAGACATAGGAGCCGAGCATGTCGGGGTGGAAGCGCGCGCCCTCCTCGTTGGTGAAGGCGATCACCGCCATGTCGCGCTTCGGCGTCAGGCCGGCATCGCGCAAAGCCGCGAGAACCTCGACGCCCGCGACGACGCCGAGCGCACCGTCGAAGCGCCCGCCGGTGCCGACCGTGTCGATATGCGAGCCCATGATGACGGCCGGGCCGCTCTCCTGCCCCTTGAGGATGCCGACGATATTGCCGATGGCGTCGACGCGGGTATCGAGGCCGAGCGCCTTCATCTGGGCGACGAGCCAGTCGCGCCCCTGCCTGTCCTCGTCGGTCAGGGCGAGGCGCCGGCAGCCGCCTTCCGGCGTGGCGCCGATCTTCGAGAGTTCTGCCAGCCGCGAGGTCAGCCTCGCGCCGTCGATCCTCAGATTGGTGCTCATCGCCTCAGGCCCTCCATCGTCTGCGAGGCAAGATGCAGACCGCGGCGGCGCTTGTCGACCCGCGTCCAGCGCATCGGCTCCGGACGGTGGAGCGCGTGGCACCGGCTGTTTCGATGCTCCGATCGGCGGTAGAAGCGGCGCCCCATGTCCGAGATCGCCGAATCCCGTCCGCATCACTCCTGGCTCACCGAGGCGCGCGCCATGCTGGCCCTGAGCTGGCCGATGGTGCTGACCAATGTCGCGCAGACGGCGATGACGGCGACCGACGTCATCATGATGGGCCATCTCGGCCCGGACGCGCTGGCGGCCGGCGCGCTCGGCACCAATCTCTACAATGCCGTCCTGATCTTCGGCATCGGCGTGATGGGCGCGGTCTCGCCGATGATCGCGATCGAGCTCGGCCGCAACAGGCATGCGGTGCGCGACCTGCGTCGCACGGTCCGGCAGGGCTTCTGGGCCGCGGCCACCATGGTCGGGCCGATGTGGCTCTTCCTCTGGCAGGCCGAGTTCATCCTGAGGGCGATGGGGCAGGACCCCGCCCTCTCGAAGGCCGCGGGGTCCTATGTCCACACGCTGCAATGGGGGCTGCTGCCCTTCTTCCTCTATTTGTGCCTGCGTGGCTTCGTCGCCGCGCTCCTGCGGCCGCGCTGGGCCTTCCTCGTCGTGCTGTTCGCGCTGGTGTTCAATGCCTTCGCCAACTGGTGCCTGATGTTTGGGCGGCTCGGCTTCCCGGCGCTCGGCCTGCCCGGCTCGGGACTGGCGACGGCCCTGTCATCGGCGCTGATGTTCACGGGGCTTGCGCTCGTCGTCTCGCTCGACAGGCGCTTCCGGCGCTATCATCTGCTCGGCCGCTTCTGGGTGCCCGACTGGCCGCGCTACCGCGCCTTCTGGCGCCTCGGCCTGCCGATCGGCCTGACGCTTGCCTTCGAGGTGATGATCTTCAACGGCGCGGCCTTCCTGATGGGGCTGATCGGCGCATCCTCGCTGGCGGCCCACGCCATCGCGATCCAGATCGCCTCGCTGACCTTCATGGTGCCCCTCGGCATCGGCCAGGCGGGCACCGTCCGTGTCGGCCGCGCTTTCGGCGCCGGCGACAAGGAGGGCATCCGCAGAGCCGGCACGATGGCGCTGATCCTCGCGCTGAGCTTCATGACCTGTACGGCCCTGCTGATGGCGGTCGTACCGGAATGGCTGGTCGCGCCCTTCCTCGACCGCTCCAAGCCCGGCGCGGAAGCGGTGGCAGAGCTGGCGATGCTCTTCCTATTCTACGCCGCCGTGTTCCAGATCGTCGATGGCGCACAGGTGATCGGCTCCTCGATCCTGCGCGGGCTCGGCGATACGCGGCTGCCGATGATCCTCGCCGGCATCGGGTATTGGGGCATCGGGCTGCCGCTTTCGGCCGCATTGGGCTTTCTCACGCCGCTCGCCGGCCGCGGCATCTGGATCGGGCTGGCGATCGGGCTCACGGTCGTCTCCGTGATGATGCTCTGGCGCTGGTGGGCCCGCGAAAGGCTGGGCCTGCTCAAATGGGGACTACACGAAGCAACCTGAGCCGCGAGCAGGTTGGCCCGAGCCGCTCACCTGCCTGTTGCCGAACGGCAACAGCGTTGCACGGACACAATTTGGCCATCTCCTGTTCACCCCAAGGCCATCTCGGCCACCTTGAACGGGGGTCATCAACGGCGCATGGAACCACCGCGCCGTTCCGCCGTTCATTCATGCCTATAAAGCCGAGTTGTCCGTCGATGTCCCCCGTCCGTCCGCCCGTCTCTCCCCTCGCCCGGCCGACCCGCCGCGTCTTCGCGGCGCTCAGCCCGCTTTTCCTCGCCGCCTGCGTCAGCCAGCGCCAGCAGCCTATCGAGGCCGCCGCGTATCAGGGCCCGCATATCAGCGCCGAGTATCTGTCGATGTATGGCGAGCGGCCGGATGAGAAGCATCCGCTGCCCGCAACGGATCTCTCCGAGGTCGAGCCGCAGTTCCTGCGCCGCATCGTCTCGTACCAGACCCGCGAGCAGCCCGGCACGATCGTCATCGACACCGACGCCCGCTACCTCTATCTCGTGATGGAGGGCGGTCGCGCCGTCCGCTATGGCATCGGCGTCGGCAAGCAGGGCATGTCCTGGCGCGGCCGCGCCACGGTTGCCCGCAAGGCGCAGTGGCCGCGCTGGACCCCGACCCCAGCGATGATCGCCCGCGAGCCGGAGCGGAACCGCCCCTGGGCCGGCGGCATGGCCGGCGGCATCGAGAACCCGCTCGGCGCCCGCGCACTCTATCTCTACCAGGGCGGCCGCGACACGCTCTACCGCATCCATGGCACCTCCGAGCCGTGGTCGATCGGCAAGTCGGTGTCGTCGGGCTGCATCCGCCTGTTCAACCAGGACATCATCGACCTCTACAACCGCGTCCCGAGCGGCACGACGGTGGTGGTGCTCAACCGCGGCACCCTGCAGGCGCCGCCCGAGGTCGACGAGATGCCCCCGCCGGACGACGACTTCGGCAGCATCTGACGCTGACCTGACATTCTATCATCGCATCGGCCCGAAAGGTGGAACACACCTTTCGGGCCGATGCGTTTCCCGGGGGCACCGCCTTGATACCGTCACAGGCCGATCCCACTTCTCGTTGCGCGGCGCAACCGCGCCGCGCAACGAGAGGAGATGACGATGACGCCGCAAGAACGCGACGTGATCGCCGGGATTTTCGACCGCCTTCGGCAGGCGGCCAACCAGCCCCGCGACCCCGAGGCTGAGAATTTCATCGCGGAACGCCTGCGCGAGCAGCCCTACGCACCCTATGCCATGGCCCAGGCGGTCTATGTGCAGGAGCAGGCGCTCGCCAACCTGAACCAGCAGGTCGAGAGCCTGCAGGCGCAGTTGCGCGCGGCACAGACGCGCGCCAGCGAGGCAGCCCAGCCGCAGGCTGGCGGTTTCCTGTCCGGCATCTTCGGCGGCGGATCGGTGCCGCGTACCGGCTCGGTTCCGCCCGTGCCGCCGCGCGCCGACGCTTCCGCACCGTCCGGTGCCTGGAACACCCAGCCGCAGTCGCAAGCTGCCGCTCAGGCCATGCCGATGCAGGCACAGGGCCAGCCCGGCCCGTGGAGCAACCAGCCGCAGCAGCCATCGCGCGGCGGCGGCTTCATGGCGAGCGCGCTGACCACCGCGGCCGGCGTCGCCGGCGGCATGATGCTCGGCAACGTGCTGACCAACGCCTTCGGCGGCGGCAGCAAGCCCGCAGCCCAGACCGCGAGCGACACCGGCGCGAACTCCAGCTCGACACCGGCTGCGCCGCAGCAGGCGGCGGACCAGAGCGCCAGCGCCCAGCCTGCCGCCAGCCAGACCGCGCAGGATAGCGGCTATGGCCAGGGCTATGACGGCGAGGCCAACTACCAGAACGCGAGCCATGACGACGCCGATCCCGGCTTCGACGATGGCGGCGGGGACGACGACAGCTGGGTCTGAGGACGCCCCCTCGCCCTTGACTGGCTGAGACATGAAAACGGCGGCCCGCGATGCGAGGCCGCCGTTTTTCATTCGCGGCTGATGAGGCTTGGCCTCAGATCACCAGCACCTTCGCACCGACGCGAACGCGCTCGTAGAGATCGGTGACGTCGTCATTCGTCATGCGGATGCAGCCCGAGGACACCGCCTGCCCGATCGTGTTCGGCTCGTTGGTGCCGTGGATGCGGTAGAGCGTCGATCCCAGATACATGGCGCGCGCGCCCATCGGGTTGTCGGGACCGCCGCTCATGAAGCGCGGCAAATCGGGCCGGCGCTTCAGCATCTCGGCCGGCGGCGTCCAGCTCGGCCATTCCGCCTTGCGGGTGATCGTCTTCATGCCAGCCCAGGAGAAGCCGGGCCGGCCGACGCCGATGCCGTAGCGCATCGCCCGGCCACCCGGCTGCACCAGGAAGAGGAAGCGCTGCGGCGTGTCGATGATGATCGTGCCCGGCTTGTGCGGACCGTCATAGGCGACTTCCTGCTTGCGGAAGCGCGGGTCGACGATGTGCTGGATGCCCTGCTGCGGCTCGACAGGCTCGCCGAGCGCGGCCATGCGGCGGCCGGGGCGCGGCTGGCGCGCCGCCTCGAACGGGTCGGTCTCGTAGTCGCCTTGCGGCTGCATGCGCTGGCCATAGGCATAGCCGCCGGGGCGGTTATAGACCGCGCCGCCACGGCCTGCCGGCGTCGGATCGCGACCGGTCATCAGCATCTCGATGAAGCCGCCGCCATAATTGCCGCGCCCGCCGCCGGACGCCATCGGGTCGTTCGGCGCGGCATAGCCGTAATTCTGGCGATAGCCCTGCGCGAGGGCCGGCCCGGCCAGGGCCAGGGCTCCGGCCGCGGCGAGGACTGGAAGGAATATCTTGCGACGCATGACTCAGGCACTCTCGACATCGACTGCCGGAAAGCCTGCGGCGCGCCCTCAAAGGAATGGTGAATCGTTGACTCTCAGGCGCTGAAACCGGCCTTAAACCGGATAATTCGCGGAATTAACCTTAGCGAGCGGTCAAGCGACAGGGTGAAGGAAACCTTGTCGGCTCCAGCCTCACCGGCGCAGGGAGCGCCGGGCGAGCCAGCGCAGCTTCAGGCCGGTGCGCCAGCGGCCGACATCGCAGGCCAGGATCACCGCCGCATAGACCAATCCGCCGAGCCCGATCTGGAGCGGCAGCTCCAGCGCCGCAGGAAGCGCGCCGCGCGGCGGCCAGATCGCGAGCCCCATCACGGCACCGGCGACGAGGATGCAAGCGATTTCGCGCAGCGGCGGCAAGGCCGGAAGCGCGCGCAACGCCACCACCGCCGTGACCAGCAGCGCCGTCAGATAGGCCGCGCTCTGCGCGACCGCGACCGTCGCCGGCTCAAGTGCGCCCGGCAGCGCGAAGATGATGGCGAGATCGACGATGAGCCCCGCCAGGGCGGCGAGCGCGGCGATGAGCGTGCGTTTCGCCAGCAGAAAGACCGGCGCGAGCGCAGCCTGGAACAGTGCAATAGCGGCGAAACCCGGCAGGAGCAGTGCCATATGCCCTGCGAAATGGCCGCGGAAACCTTGCGGGACGAAGAGACGTTCAAAGGATGGCAGGATCAGCCAGAAGCCGAGTGCCACCGGCAGCACGCAGGCGACCACGACGACCATGTTGCGGGCGATGCGCTTCTGCGCCGCGACGCGTCCGCGCGTCTCGTCGAGGCGGATGACTTCGCGCAGCAGCACGATCTCCAGCATCGAGGCCAGCACGGGGAAGAGCCGCAGGCCGATATCCGAGGCCAGCGAGAAATAGCCAGCCTCGGCAAAGCCGTGGCTCTCGGCGAGAATCGCGCGGTTGAGGAGCGGGATCGTCGCATAGACCGCATTGCCCGCGACCAGCGGCAGGGCGTAGCGCGCGAAATTGCGCATCAAATCGCTCCGCAGCGCGCCCGGTGCCGGTCTCGCATCGGCCAGCCGGCCGCGATTGGCGAGAACAGCAGCAACCGCGCTGAGCACGCCGCCGAGCAGGACAATGGCCGGATCACGGGTCCACCAGGCGCCGCCGACCATCAAGATCAGAGCCGCAACGCTCCGGACGAGGACGAGCCGGGCATAGGCCGCATCGAGGAAGCGGGCGCGGGCGATGGCCGCGTGATAGTCGAACCAGCCGGCAGCGATGCCGCCCGCGACCGAGACCATCAGCAGCGCCGCCGGCAACCCGGCATCGACGCCTGCGAGCATCGCGGCGGCGAGAAGCGCGCAAAGCGACAGGCTGACGCCGGCAAAGAGCAGATCGAGCGTCGCCCGGATGCCGGGATCGCTCTCGCGGCTCTGGAGCGAATAGAAGCGGACGACCGAGAGCTTCAGCCAGTCGAGCAGCGCCGTGTTGACGAGCACGACGGTGGCGGCGCCGATGGCGTAGAGCCCGAAGGCCTCCGGGCCGAGGAACAGGGCGACGAGCAGCCCGAGGACGAAGTTCAGCCCGGCATTGACGAGGAAGGGCAGAAGAACGGTCATCGTGCCTTCGCCAATCCGTCCGATCCACATGAGGCCAGGATGGAAGCGCCCGACTCAAGCCAAGCGCGCGCCTTCCGGGATCGGGGTAGCCGGACACGGCGGGTTTTCCAAGGGGGCGGTCGCGGCACTCGGTCCTCCGTCGCCCGTACCCTGCCGCCACGGCATTACCCGATGCCGTTTCCGCATCTGTACGACGGCAGAATTTGACCCTAAGGCAAGTACCATGACCCCGCCCATCCGGCTTGCCCGCGACGACGATTCCGGCCCCCTCTCCGCCCTCATTGCGGCGAGTTTCGCCGAGTATCCGGGCTGCGTCTTCGTCGAGGACGAGTTGCCCGAATTACGCCGGCCGGCTTCCTATTTCGCAGCCAAGGGCGGCGTGCTCTGGATCGTGGATGGGCCGGACGGGCGTATCGCCGGCTCGCTTGGTGTCACCCCGGTGCCCGAGCAGAACGCCGTCGAGCTCGCCAAGGTCTATGTCGACCCCGCCTTCCGCGGCGCTGGACTGGCGCAGGCACTGTTCGCCAAGGCGCTGGACTTCGCGGAACAGGGCGGCTTCGGCGAGATGGTGCTGTGGTCGGATACCCGTTTCGCGCGTGGCCATCGCTTCTACGAGAAGCTCGGCTTCGCGCGCTGGCCGGGCGAGCGCTATCTGGGCGATGTCTCGGAAAGCTGGGAGTATCATTTCCGCAAGTCGCTTCGCGGCTCATGACCCTCTCCGTAGCCCTCCGGGCCGCACTCGGCATCGCCCTGCTCACCGCCATGGACGGGGTGATCAAGGGCCAGATGCAGCAGCACCCCTTCATCGTCGCGCTGTTCATGCGCTTCCTGATGGGCGGCATCTGCGCGCTCATCGTGCTCGCCATCGCCCGGCCGCCGCGGCCGACGCAGGCCAGCCTCGTCGGCAATCTCGCGCGGGTCCCGCTGGTCGTGGTCACCGCCGGCAGCTTCTTCTATTCGGTCTCGGTGCTGCCGCTGGCGGAGGCCTTGACCCTCTCCTTCCTCGCGCCGGTCTTCGTCGCGCTGCTCGGCGGGCTCCTGCTCAAGGAGAAGATCGACAGGCGCATCCTGCAGGCCCTCGGCTTCGGCATCGCCGGCATGCTGGTGATGGTCTGGCCACGGCTGCAGGGCCATGTCAGCGGCGCCGGGCTCGGCGTCGCGGCCGCGCTGTTCTCGGCGGTCAGCTATGCCTTCAACCTGATCCTGCTCCGGCGCATAGCGGTCAGGGAGCATCCGACCGTCATCGTCGCCTTCCAGAATGTCGGGCCGGCGGTGTGCCTCGCCATTCCTGCGGCGCTTGCCTTCGTGCCGATGACACTGGCGGATCTCGCGGCCTATCTCTTCGCGGGAGCGCTGGGCGTTGCAGGCCACCTCACGCTGACCTCGGCCTATGCGCGGGCCGCCGCCTCGCGCCTGGCTCCGATCGAGTACACGGCGCTGATCTGGGCGAGCCTGCTCGGCTTCTTCGTGTTCGGCGAGGTGCCGCTCTACACGACCTATCTCGGCGCATTGCTGATCGTCGCGGGCGCCATCGCCGTCAGCCGGCGCTGATTTCGCCCTTGAGGTGATAGGTCAGCGCGAGCGCGATGCAGTGGTCGAGGGCCTCGGCCGGGACAGGCTCGCCCAGACGGAAGACCAGTGCCCGCTCGCCGTCCACCTGCAAGAGGTCGGGATAGAGCTGCCGGAAGGTGTCCGCCAAGCTGGTCTGGCAATGAACGAAGAGCGCGTAGGCCTCAGGCTCGTTCCGCAGCGGACCGAGGCGGATCGTCGTGCCGATCCGCGACCTGACGGGATGATAGGCCGGCTCGTTCCATTTCAGGGTTTCGGCGAGAGCGCCAATTGCGGGCGTCGCGGCTGCAACGCCGAAGATGCGCCGGCGCAGATCGAGCAATGGACCGCGCAGCGGCGCCGGAAAGGACTGGTATCGCGCGGCAACGTCGGGAGCATGGAACGGAACGACGGGCATCGGGCAGCTCCATGGAGGATACCCTCAATAGCCCGACCGCTTCAGGTCGCACAGGGGTCGCTCACCCCTCTGCGCGCTTGCCCGGCAGCACCAGGCAGGTCTCGGTGCCATGCGCGAGCAGCTTGCCGCGCGCATCGACCAGCTTGCCCTCCGTCGTGACCACCGTATTGCCGCGATGGATCAGCTTGCCCTCGCAGCGCACCGGGCCGCTATCCGGCATGACCGGGCGGACATAGTTCAGCTTCATCTCCAGCGTGGTGTAGCCCTCGCCCGGCTTCAGCGTGGCATGGGCGGCGCAGGCCATGGCGGAATCGAGGATCGTCGCCGTCCAGCCGCCATGGATCGTGCCGAGCGGGTTGAAGAAGCGCGGCGATGGCGTCCCGACGAAGACCACTCTGCCCTCATCGGCCTCGACCAGCTCGAAATCCATGGCGTCGGCGAAGGGCGGCGCCGGATTGGTGCCGGCGATGATCCCGCGCAAGAAGCTCAAGCCATCACCCGCGACGAGTTCCTCGCGAGACACCACCCCAACCGCGCGCTTCATGCCGATCTCCATTCGTGTATCTGCACGATAGAGATATGGACGAGCGGTGGTCAACCAGCCTTCGTGACTTCAGCGCTCGCCGCGCGCGGCCCGGCGCAAGGCTTTGAGGCCGTCGCGGGTCTCACGCCAGCGCTCCTCGCCGAAGCCGCCCTCGATCTTGTCCTGCGCCATCCGCCAGTACGGGATCGCGGCCTCGATCGCAGCCCTGCCCTTCTCCGTCACCGCATAGACCGAGGCCCGGCCGCGACACTCCACCGGTTCGACCATGCCCTCGGCCGCGAGAAGCTGGAGGTTGCGCGTCAGCGAGGTTCGCTCCAGCGCGAAGCGTTCAGCCAACTCCGTGACCGATTTCCATTGCCCGGTTGAGAGCGCCGAGAGCAGCACGAACTGCGTGATCTTGAGACCGCTCGGGCGCATCGCCTCGTCATAGGCCCGCGTCACGGCGCGTGCGGTCATGCGGACGTGCAGCGCCACGCAGGAGCGGGCGATGGCGTCGAGGCGCGGGTCGGGCGAGGGCGTCGTCATTCCGCCATGTTAGCGTGTTCAAGCGCTGCTGCCAGCAGGCCTGAAGCGACCTGCGACACCGCATCCGCCGCCGTTCACTTTATCGCCGGGTGCTTCCTTGACTCTCCGTACCCCCGCGCCTATCTCCGCTGGCATCTGTTAGCACTCTCACTTGGTGACTGCTAACAGCCTCCCCCGGGAGCCCTTCAGCGGCCCCCGAAACGAATAAGACCGAGAGGAAGACAGAACCATGAAGTTCCGTCCTTTGCATGACCGCGTCGTGGTCCGCCGCCTCGACAGCGAGGAAAAGACCAAGGGTGGCATCATCATCCCCGAGACCGCCAAGGAAAAGCCCCAGGAGGGCGAGGTCATCGCCGTCGGTTCCGGCGCGCGTGACGAAGCCGGCAAGCTCGTCGCTCTCGACGTCAAGAAGGGCGACCGCGTCCTGTTCGGCAAGTGGTCGGGCACCGAGGTCAAGATCGATGGCCAGGATCTCCTGATCATGAAGGAATCCGACATCATGGGCGTCGTCGGCTGATAGCCGCCTGACCGCTTTCCTACCTTCCCAATTCCAGTCCAAGGAGTAGCTCTCATGGCTGCCAAAGACGTCAAATTCGGCACTGAAGCCCGCGACAAGATGCTGCGCGGCGTGGATGTCCTCGCCAATGCCGTGAAGGTCACGCTGGGTCCGAAGGGCCGCAACGTCGTGATCGAGAAGTCGTTCGGCGCTCCGCGCATCACCAAGGACGGCGTCACCGTCGCCAAGGAGATCGAGCTTTCCGACAAGTTCGAGAACATGGGCGCCCAGATGGTCCGCGAAGTCGCTTCGCGCCAGAACGACCATGCCGGCGACGGCACCACCACCGCCACCGTTCTCGCCCAGGCGATCGTCCGTGAAGGCGCCAAGTCGGTTGCGGCCGGCATGAACCCGATGGACCTGAAGCGCGGCATCGATCTGGCCGTCGAGGCCATCGTCGCCGACCTCAAGAAGAACTCGAAGAAGGTCACCTCGAACGCGGAAGTCGCGCAGGTCGGCACCATCTCGGCCAACGGCGACTCGTCGGTCGGCGAGATGATCTCGAAGGCCATGCAGAAGGTCGGCAACGAGGGTGTCATCACCGTCGAGGAAGCCAAGACCGCCGACACCGAGCTCGACGTCGTCGAGGGCATGCAGTTCGACCGCGGCTACCTCTCGCCGTACTTCATCACCAACTCCGAGAAGATGATCGCGGAGCTGGACGACCCCTACATCCTCGTCTTCGAGAAGAAGCTGTCCTCGCTGCAGGCGATGCTGCCGATCCTCGAGGCCGTCGTTCAGACCGGCAAGCCGCTCCTCATCATCGCCGAGGACGTCGAGGGCGAGGCTCTGGCCACGCTCGTCGTCAACAAGCTCCGTGGCGGCCTGAAGGTCGCGGCCGTCAAGGCTCCGGGCTTCGGTGATCGCCGCAAGGCCATGCTCGAGGACATCTCGATCCTGACCGCCGGCCAGATGATCTCGGAAGACCTCGGCATCAAGCTCGAGACCGTGACGCTCAACATGCTCGGCCGCGCCAAGCGCGTGCGCATCGAGAAGGAGAACACCACGATCATCGACGGCGCCGGCAAGAAGAAGGACATCGAGGCTCGCGTCGGCCAGATCAAGGCCCAGATCGAGGAGACCTCCTCGGACTACGACCGTGAGAAGCTCCAGGAGCGCCTGGCCAAGCTCGCCGGCGGCGTCGCGGTCATCCGCGTCGGCGGCGCGACCGAGGTCGAGGTCAAGGAGAAGAAGGACCGCGTCGACGACGCTCTGAACGCCACCCGCGCTGCGGTGGAAGAAGGCATCCTTCCCGGCGGTGGCGTTGCGCTCCTGCGCGCCCTGTCCTCGGTCAAGGGCATCAAGACCCAGAACGACGACCAGAAGACCGGCGTCGAGATCGTCCGCAAGGCGATCGCCGCTCCGGCCCGCCAGATCGTCGACAACGCCGGCGATGACGGCGCGGTCGTGGTCGGCAAGCTGCTCGAGTCGAAGGAATACACCTTCGGCTACAACGCCCAGACCGGCGAGTACGGCGATCTGGTCAAGGCCGGCATCATCGACCCGACCAAGGTCGTCCGCACGGCGATCCAGGACGCGGCTTCGATCGCTGGCCTGCTGATCACCACCGAGGCGATGGTCGCTGACCTGCCGAAGAAGGACGCCCCGATGCCCCCGATGGGCGGCGGCGGCATGGGCGGCATGGACTTCTGAGGAAGTCCGGCTTCTCGAAAGCTACAAGGAAAGGCCCGGCGCAAGCCGGGCCTTTTCTCGTTTCACGGCACTGTCATCCGCCCGCCATCCAGCCGTCGTCACCGCAGCTCATCGAGGCGCGATCTCGTTCCCCGTCGCGCGGAGACAGTCATGCCGACACGCCGTTCCGTTCTCGCCGGCCTCGCCGCCGGCAGCATCGCCCCCGCCTTCGCGCAGGCTTCGGACTGGCGGCGGAGCATCAAGGAGGTTCGCTTCGGCGTCTCCTCCGCCGAGAACGAGGCCGGCGCCATCGCCCGCACCCAGCCGATGGTCGATTACCTCACGCAGCGGCTCGGCGTGCCCGTGCGCTTCTTCCGGGTCTCGGACTATGCCGGCCTCGTCGAGGCGATGCGCGCCGACCAGGTCGATTTCGCCCGCTTCGGACCGGCGGTCTACGCGCTCGGGCGCCGTGTGCTCGGCGACAAGCTCCAGCCGCTGCTGCGCGACGTCGATAACCACGGGCAGGAAGGCTATTATTCCGTGTTGCTGGTGCGGTCGGAGAGCCCCTACCGGAGCCTTGCGGATCTCAAGGGCAAGGTGATGGCCTTCGCCGACCCGAACTCGACCTCCGGCTACGCCTTCCCCTCCTATTTCCTGCGCAAGCAGGGCATCGACCCGAAAACCCATTTCAGCGGCACGGTCTTCTCCGGCGGCCATGACAATTCGGTGCTGGCGCTGGTGCGCGGCCAGTTCGACATCGTCGCGACCCACCAGACCAATGCAGAGCACGGCGTCGCGCAAAGGCTCGCCGATCGCGGGATGATTTCGGCCGGCTCGACCCGCGTGATCTGGACATCACCGCTGATCCCGGCCAGCCCATTCTCGACCCGCGCCAACCTGCCGCAGGGGCTGAAGGACGATTTCGTCGCCGCCATGAACGCGATGAAAGAGGCCGCTCCGGAGGCGTGGAAGAGTTTCACCGACGGCCATGTCTCGCGCTATGCGCCGGCCCGCCACGAGGATTATCTCGACGTGATCGCCGTCACCGAGGAGCTGGAGGCCCAGCGCAAGGCCCGCAGCGGCTGAACGCTGGCAAGGCCATTTCCGCGCCTCGCGGTATCTCCTGCCGCACCGCCATGCATTTCCCGACAGGCCTGATGAAAGCTTGGGCAGTGCCTCCGCCGACATCCTGGCCTATACAGGCGAGAAGCGACCCCCAACGGGATCGCGCGCTAAAGTTGCATGCCGTAAGGAGATGCAGATGAACAAGTCACAATTTCTGTCGGGCGCCGCGCTGGCTGCCGCGCTCTTCCTCTCCGCCCAGACCGCACAGGCCGACATCACCATCGGCCTCGTCGCGCCGCTGACCGGCCCGGTCGCCGCCTATGGCGACCAGGTCAAGAACGGCGCCCAGACCGCGGTCGACGTGATCAACAAGGCCGGCGGCGTGCTCGGCGAGAAGCTCGTGCTGAAGCTCGCCGACGATGCCGGCGACCCGAAGCAGGGCGTCTCCTCCGCTAACCTGCTGGTCGGCGACAAGGTCAAGTTCGTGGTCGGACCGGTGACTTCCGGCGTCGCCATGGCGGTCTCGGACGTGTTTTCGGAGAGCGGCGTGCTGATGGTGACGCCGACCGCGACCTCGCCGGCGCTGACGACGCGCGGCCTGACGAACGTCTTCCGCACCTGCGGCCGCGACGACCAGCAGGCCGACATCGCCGCGACTTACGTCCTGAAGAACCTGAAGGACAAGAAGATCGCGATCGTCCACGACAAGGGCACCTACGGCAAGGGCCTGGCCGACGCCTTCCAGAAGGGTATCAATGCCGGCGGGCTCAAGGAAGTGGCGGCGCTGACCGTCAATCCCGGCGACAAGGACCTCTCCGCCGTGGTGACGCGCCTGAAGGCCGCGAATGTCGAGGCTATCTATTTCGGCGGCTACCATCCCGAGGGCGGCCTGCTCGCGCGCCAGCTCGCCGATGCCGGCGTCAAGGCGACGATCATCGGCGGCGAGGGCCTGTCCAATACCGAGTACGCGGCGATCGGTGGCGACCATGCTACCGGCACGCTCTTCACCAACGCGACCGACGCGCTGAAGAACCCCGACTCGGCCCAGGCCGTCGCGGCGCTGAAGGAGAAGGGCATCCCGCCGGAGGCCTTCACGCTGAACGCCTATGCGGCGGTCGAGGTGCTCAAGGCCGCGATCGAGAAGGCCGGCAAGCCGGGCGACGCCAACGGCGCCGCCAAGGCCCTGCAGTCCGGCATGCCGGTCAAGACGGCGATCGGCACGCTGACCTATGGCAAGACCGGTGACCTGAGCTCGCCGAGCTTCTCGATGTACAAGTGGGACGCCGGCAAGATCATCGCCGCGCAGTGATCGGCTAAAGCCGACCCTTCCAGCTTCGCGCCCCGGACGAGCCCGCTCGCCCGGGGCGCTTCGTTTCGGCTCGACGCGCGGTCCATTGCAAGAGCGCGGGTCATCCCGGACAAGCCGCGAAGCGGCACCGATCCGGGATCCATGCCGGAGCCTTTCCGATAAAGCTTCCGGCATGGATCCCGGGTCTCCCTTCGGTCGCCCGGGATGACCGCGCCCTTTTTCTGGAAGCCGGTTCTCAGGGCCTTTGCGCTCCTCGCCACCGCCTCTCCGCGAGATGACAATTTGCTCATACTGTCGCGCCGCCATTGAAAGGCCACTCCCGCTGCGACATGGTCCGAATCGTGGCTTTCACCGTCTCCCGCCAGGATTCCCATCTATGCGCTTGTTGAGCATTCTCGTCGCCGCGCTGGCGGCCGCCACGCTGGTCGTCGGCCAGCAGGCCGGATCGGCCGGTGTGATCGGCATGGGCGTCGTCGGCCTGCTGCTGGCGGTCGTCACCTTCCGCTCGCCGGCCCTGCCCTTCTTCCTGCGGATCTTCTCCAGCGTCTTCGCGATCGAGTATCTTGTATTCGGCGCATCCGCGATCGCGGCCCATCTGGGCTGGTGGCCGGCAGCGCTCGGCATCCCGCCCGTCCCGACCAGCCTGCCCACGACGGTCGGCGTCTTCGCGGTCCTGATCTACGCGATCTCCTTCGTGCCGGTGATCGCGCGCATTGCGCGATTGGCCTCGCCCTATTTCGAATCCGATGAGATCACCACCGCCAACCTTTGGCCGATCGGGCCGTTCAGCATCCGGCTCGGCACGCTTGCGGTCTCGCTCTTCGTCTTCCTGATCGTGCTGAACCAGGCGCAGGTCGGCATCACGCTGCGCCTCTCCTTCTTTAACCGCGACATGTACGACGCGCTGCAGAACAAGGACGCCGCCGCGTTCTGGTACCAGCTCTTCTATGTGTTCTGTGTCTGGGCCCTGCTCTGGGTCATCTCGAACCTCGTCGAGCTGTTCGCCAACTATACGATCCTGATCCGCTGGCGGCAGTTCATGGCGAACGAGTATACGAAAGCGTGGCTCGACCATGCGACGCATTACCGGATCGCGCTCGCCGGTACCGTCGACAACCCCGACCAGCGTATCGCCGAAGACACGCGCTCCTTCGTCAACCAGACCTACGGCTTCGCGCTGCCCCTGCTCTCGCAGGTTTCCACGCTGGTCTCGTTCTCGATCATCCTTTGGAACATCCCCGTCGCCTTCACCTTGCCGGGTACCTCCTTCGCCGTTCCGGGCTACATTTTCTGGGTGGCATTCTTCTATGCGGCTGCGGCGACATGGCTGACCCATATCATCGGCCGCCCTCTGATCCGCCTCGAATTCGAGCAGGAGAAGCGCGAGGCGAATTTCCGCTTCTCGCTGGCGCGCCTGCGCGAATATTCCGAGCAGATCGCGCTGATGGTCGGCGAACCGACAGAGCGCGGTCAGCTGGCCCAGCGCTTCCGCGACATCGTCGAGAACTTCTACCGGCTGGTCTGGCGCCGGCTGAAACTGACCAGCTTCACGCTGTCCTACAACCAGCTCAGCGTCGTCCTGCCCTACATCATTCTGGCGCCGTATTATTTCGCCGGCACGATCACGCTCGGCGTCATGATGCAGGTCGCCGGCGCCTTCGACAGGGTGCAGACGGCGCTGTCCTTCATCATCAACAGCTACTCCTCGATCGCCTCCTACCTCGCCTCGATCAACCGCCTCACCTCCTTCGAAGCGGCAATCGCTGGGGCGCAGCACGGCTCGATCAGCGAAGAGGCGCTCGGCCGCGAAACCTCGCGCGACGAGAGCCTGCATATCCGCGACGCCACCCTCCTCCTGCCGAACGGCAAGCCGATCGTGAAGCTCGGCGCGCTCGATCTCGGTACCGCGCGCTCGACGCTGCTGATCGGCCCTTCCGGCTCCGGCAAGTCGACGCTGTTCCGCGCCATCGCCGGCATCTGGCCCTTCGGCGACGGCAAGGTCGGCATTCCCGCCAACGCCGAGATCATGCTGCTGCCGCAGCGGCCCTATCTACCGCAGGGCTCGCTCCGGGCGGCGCTCGCCTACCCGGCCGAGGAAGGCGCCTATGACGACGCCGCGACCCGCGCCGCGATGGAGAAGGTCAAGCTCGGCCATCTCGCTGAGAAGCTCGACGAGGTCGATCTCTGGGGGCAGCGGCTCTCGGGCGGTGAGCAGCAACGGCTCGCCGTCGCGCGCGCACTCCTGAGCAAGCCGGACTGGCTCTTCCTCGACGAGGCGACGGCCTCGCTCGACGAGAAGCTGGAAGGCGAGATCTACGCGACGATCGACCACGAATTGCCGCAGACCTGCATCGTCTCGATCGGCCATCGCGCGACGCTGCGCGCCATGCACGATGCCCTCGTCACCATGGAGCCGAATGCGGACGGCACCTTCACGCCGACCCCGACAGCAAAAGCGCCGGCGGCCTGAGGCCGACAGAAGGCTCCCCAAAACGAAAAAGGGTCGCTCACGCGACCCTTTTTCTTATTCACTGCCGTAACGATCTTTTCCCGGGAAGGGACAGTCCGTCAGAGCGAACGGCTGAGCGTCAATTCGCCGGCCCCGCCCTTCAGGATCAGGCGGCCGTTGACGACGTCCCATTTGCTTGTCGCACGCAAGGCCATCAGGAAGGCCTTCTCGAAATCGAGCATGCCCTTGTCGCAATTGCGCTTGGTGATCGCGATCGGCCCGACTGCGAAACCCTGCTGGCGCAAGGGATAGGCGGAGGCCGAGAAGGTGTTGCAGCCGCCGAAACCGGTGCCGCGCAGGTTCTGGTCGACGATCAAGGTCGCGCGCCGGTCCTGGACCGGCTTGCCGTTCAGCGCGACGACGCTCCAGCTCGCGCCGAGCGGGAACATCTTTTCCTGCTGCTGCGTCGGCAGCGGCGCGCTCGCCGCATTGTTGGTATCGCCAATCCCCGGCAGCCTCTGACGGTTCTGCGCCGCCGCTTCGCCCGGCATCAGCATCGGCACGGCCAGGGCCGCAAGAACGGCCGCGAGGCCAAGGCGTCGAATCATGATCGTCTTACCTGCATTCACTCGCACGGCAGCGAGGCGTGCCGCCAAACCGGTTAACACGCCTAGAGGCCAATTGGTTCGGGATCAAGGCTGAAGCGCGGGCGATCCCGTCATTCCGATGCTGCCGTGCAGCATCAGATGCGGGCGTTCAAACGCTCCAGCAACCGGTTCGCGCGGCGGAAGACATAGGCCGGCGCACTGACGGTGACATCGTCGGCGCCGAGGCCATCGAGATGCTCGACCAGCGCAAAGACCGCCTTGTCCGGGCAGTGCAGCGTCAGCGGCGTTCCAGAGGCCGGCGCACCGAATGGCAGGCGCGCGCCGAAGCGTTCCTCCAGCGCGGTGAGCGCATCCGGAGCGAGATCGAGCCGCGCGCGGACCTCACGGAGCGTACGCCCCTCCTCCTCCGCCGCGATCCGCGACAGGATGGTCTTGGCCGCGGCCTTCGCCCGCGCCCCCCACGGGGCCTGCATCGAGGCGACGAGATTGGCCTCGGACGCCAGCATCACGCCGTCGTCGAGGACCTTCAGCGCATTGGCGGAGAGCGTCGCGCCGGTCGTGGTGATGTCGACCACGATCTCGGCCGTGCCGGCAGCCGGCGCGCCCTCGGTCGCGCCGAGGCTTTCGACGATGCGGTAATCGGCGAGGCCATGCTGCGCGAAGAAGCGGCGGGTCAGGTGCACGTATTTGGTCGCGACGCGCAGCTTCTTGCCGTGACGCGCCCGCATGGCCGAGGCGACGTCGTCGAGATCGGCCATGTTGCGCACGTCGATCCAGGCCTGCGGCACGGCGACGACGACATTGGCTTGGCCGAAGCCGAGCGGCGTCAGCATCTCGACCGCCGCATCGGCATCCGAGAGCTGCTCGCGAACGAGATCCTCGCCGGTGATGCCGATATGGGCGGCACCGGAGGAGAGCTGCGCCACGATCTCGGAGGCTGAGAGGAAGGCGACTTCAGCGCCATCGACGCCGGCAATCGCACCGCGATAGTCGCGCTCGCCGCGCGACTTGACGAATTTCAACCCGGCACGGCCGAAGAAGGCGGTGGCATTCTCCTGCAGGCGGCCCTTCGAGGGCACGGCGAGGACGAGCGGGGCGTCGTTGTCCGGCATCTGGCTCATGCGGCGTCTCCCGTCAGGCGGTCGAGCCAGAGCGAGGCGCCGACAGCGGGAAGTGGCTGGCGCGCGCCGAGGCGGCCGAGGACGTTGTCGTAGCGGCCGCCGCCGGCAACGGGCTTGCCGTCGCCGCGGGCCGTGTCGTGAAGCTCGAAGATGAAGCCGGTGTAGTAGTCGAGATTGCGGGCGAAGCCGGCCGAGAAGCGGATTGCGCCGATATCGACTCCGCGCGCGGCGAGGAAGCCGGTGCGCTCGTCGAAGGCGTCGAGTTGCCGGCCGATATCGAGCGAGGCCTGATCGGCAAGGCCGCGCAGCGAGGCCGAAGCCGCATCGGGATCGCCTGAGACGGCGAGCACCTGCGCCAGCAACGCCTTGACGTCGCCATTGACCGGATTCTCACGCTCGGCGGCGCGCGCCAGGAAGCGCTCGGCGATATCGGCAGCGGAGCGCCCGCCGACGGTCGAGATACCGGCGATCGAGAGCACATCCTCGACGAAAGCGCGGGCGGCCTTGGGGTCCTGTCCCTCGAGCGCCTTGAGCAGGCCGGCATGGGCGGCATCGCCATCGGCAGCCGGGGGATCGAGCGCATCGACCGCATCGGTGCCCTTGCCCTGCACGACGGCGCGGACCAGACGGCGGCGGGCGCCTTGCGGTACAGCAAGGCCGTCAAGCAGCGCGCCAAGCACGGCGACATCGCCCATGACGATGCGCGGCTCGGCGAGGCCGAGCATGGCCGTCGCCTCGATGGTCAGGGCCATGATCTCGGCGTCAGTGGCGGTGAAATCGTCACGGCCGAAGGATTCAAGCCCCGCCTGCAGGAACTCGCCCGGCTCACCGGAGCGCATGCGGAAGACCGGGCCGGCATAGGCATAGGCCGCCGGCTCCGCCCGGCCCGAGGCGATGTGATCGAGCGCGACGGGGATGGTGTATTCGGGGCGCAGGCACCAGTCGCGGCCGTCGGCATCCTGCGTCATGAAGATACGGCGGCGGATATCCTCGCCCGAGAGATCGAGGAAGACATCGGCCGGCTGCAGGATCGCCGGCTCGGCATGCTCATAGCCCTCGCCGGCGAAGAGCGCGATCACGGTCTCGATGCTGGCACGGCTTGCGGGCACGGCTCGTCCTGTCCTGTTGCGAGCGCCGCGCCGGAAATCAGCATCGGATGGCTCCGAAAAGGGAACGCCACTTTTCGGTCCGATGCTCTAGCAGCGACGCCGCGAATTTTCGAGGGATTTGAGGGAAATGGGTGAACGGAGTTTCGCGTCCCTTCCCTTCTCCCCTTGCGGGAGAAGGTGGCTCGGCGAAGCCGAGACGGATGAGGGGTCGCGCGACGCTTCGAGCATCGTGGCCGGAACAGGCGCCGACAATGGATCACAGCGCGACCCCTCATCCGCCTGCCGGCACCTTCTCCCGCAAGGGGAGAAGGGCACTCACGAATGTCGCGCCAGCACCCGCTGCACGCCCTCGACCAGTTCGGCGACCGGCACGGCGAACTGGGCTTCAGCCTGTTTGGCCTTGTGCTCCGCGGAATCCTTGACGTCTCGGCTGGCGGCGGCGAGCTCGGCGCCGAGGATCAGGTCCTTGATGACGACGGTCCCGGCCTCGCGCTCCGACGAGCCCTGAATAACCGCGCAGATGGCGCCGCGGCGATCGGCATATTTCATCTGGGCGTTGAAGCCGGAGGCGCCGAGATAGAGGTCCGCGCGCAGGAGCGGCTTGCCGTCCGCGTCCTTGGCCTGACGCAGGGCCGAGACCATCGCCTGATAGCCCGGCATGAATTCCGGCGACTTGTTGTCCATCGCCGTGACGACGACGAGCGGGAGTTCGTTCTTGCTGTCGACGATCGGCGACTTCACCGCCTTCAGCGCCGAGAATAGCCGGGAGACGCCGATCGAGAAGCCGGTCGCCGGCACGGGCTCGGGTCGGAAGCGACCGACGAGGCCGTCATAGCGCCCACCGCCCGCGACCGAGCCGAACCGCACGACCTGCCCGTCATCGTTGGTGACCGGGAAGGTGAGCTCCACCTCGTAGACCGGGCCGGTATAGTATTCGAGGCCGCGGACGACGGAGGGGTCGATGATGATCCGCCCGAGATAGCCGGCCGCCGTGATCAGCTCGCGAATCTGCTCCAGCTCTTGGATGCCCTCACCACCGATATCCGCCCCAACCACGAGCTGCTGCAACTCCTCGACAGCTGCCGCTGAGAGCTTGGCTGACTGAACGGCGTCCTGAGAGTAGGCTTTGCCCAGATCGGCGAGTTTTTTTCCAACAGCAAGATACCGGACAATCTTGTCGGCCTGCGCGTCGGTGAGCCCTGCGCCCTTGGTGAAGTCGCCGCTCTCGTCCTTGCGGCCTTCGCCGAGAAGCTTGCGGACCTCTTCGAGCGGGAACTTGTCGGCCTTGTCGATCGCGCGCAGCACGGTCAGGCGCGCGGCGGGGTCGATCCCGGCCGCATCCATCACGCCGTCGAGCACCTTGCGGTTATTGACCTTCACGACATAGTCGCCGCGCTTGATGCCGAGCTTCTCCATCGTGTCGGCGGCGAGCATGCAGATCTCGGCATCGCCCGCGACGGTGCCGCTACCCACGATATCGGCGTCGAACTGCATGAACTGGCGGAATCGGCCCGGCCCCGGCTTCTCATTGCGGAAGACGTAGCCGACGCGATAGCTGCGATAGGGCTTCGGAAGCGCGTCGAAATTCTCGGCGACATAGCGGGCAAGTGGCGCGGTCAGGTCGTAGCGCAGCGAGAGCCACTGCTCGTCATCGTCCTGGAAGGAGAAGACGCCTTCGTTCGGCCGGTCCTGATCCGGCAGGAATTTGCCGAGCGCGTCGGTGTATTCGACGAAGGGCGTCTCGACGGGATCGAAGCCATAGACCGAGAAGCTCTCGCGGATGACGGAGAGCATGCGCTCGGTCGCGGCGACATCGGCCGGGCCGCGATCGACGAAGCCGCGCGGTTGGCGGGCCTTCAGCTTGGCAGGGGCGGTCTTGTCGGCGGACATGGGGCGAGCTCGGACAATCAACGGAAAGTTGACTGCGGGTTAGACCGTACGGGCGCGAGGGGCAAGCTCGACTACTCGGCAGCCGCCAGCCGCGCCGCCCTTAAAGGCCGGTCCTCGACCCCCGCCCGCGCCAGCTTCTCCGGCAATGGCCCGCCGGTCGCCCAATCCAGCAACTCGGCAGTGTGAACCACCGGCACGCCTGAGCCCTTGTCCGAAAAACCCTTTGCGAGCTGGGTCATGCAGCCGATGTTACCGGTCGCGACCAGCATCGGCTTCGTCCGCTCGATATTGCCGATCTTGCGCTCGCGCAGCTTCCCCGCGATCTCGGGCTGGAGGATGTTGTAGACGCCGGCCGAGCCGCAGCAGATATGGCCCTCCGGCACCTCCTTCACCTTGAAGCCGGCGCCCGACAACAAGCGCTTGGGCCCATCCTTGAGCTGCTGGCCATGCTGCATCGAGCAGGCGGAGTGATAGGCGATCGGTATCGCGACATCGCGGGTCGGAGCAAGCTCCAGCGTCTCCAGGAACTCGGTCACGTCCTTCGCCAAGCCCGAGACCTTCGCCGCCTTCTCGGCATAGGCCGGCTCGTTGCGGAACATGAAGCCGTAATCCTTGATCGTGGTGCCGCAGCCGGAAGCGGTGATCAGGATCGCGTCGAGCCCCTCACCATCGACCTCCGCCATCCAGGCGTCGATGTTCTTGCGTGCGAAGGACAGGGCATCGTGCTCCTGCCCCATATGATGGACGAGCGCGCCGCAGCAGCCCTCCCCCTTCGGCAGCACGACCTCGACGCCATGGCGGTTGAGCAGGCGGATCGTCGCCTCGTTGATGGCGGGATCGAGCACCGGCTGGGCGCAGCCGGAGAGCAGCGCGACGCGCTTCTTGCGCTCGGTCGGCGGCGGGAAGCTATGCGGGCCTTCCATGGCGGAGCGTGTCGGCAGGCGCGCGGGCGCCAGCGCCAGCATCGCCTTGAGACGCGAGCCGACGACCGGGATCACGCCCAGCACCGGCGCCAGCGGCTTGCCGACCAGCGCCATCAGCATCGCGGCGCGGAAACGGCCGGGATAGGGCAATATCGCCGCCAGCACCTTGCGCAACAACCTGTCATGCCAGGAGCGCGTATAGGTCTCCTCGATATGGGCGCGGGCGTGATCGACGAGGTGCATGTAATGCACGCCGGAGGGGCAGGTCGACATGCAGGAGAGGCAGGAGAGGCAGCGGTCGACGTGCTTCACCACCTCTTCGGTGGCGGGCTTGCCGTTCTCCAGCATGTCCTTGATCAGGTAGATGCGCCCGCGCGGCGAATCGAGCTCGTCGCCGAGCAGCAGATAGGTCGGGCAGGTCGCGGTGCAGAAGCCGCAATGCACGCAGGTCCGCAGGATCTTCTCCGAAGCCGGCATGCGCGGGTCGGAGGCGAGGCGCTCGGGAGTGAAGTTCGTCTGCATCGATTCAGGCCCCGCCCTGCCAGGCTTTGATCCAGTCCATCGGCCAGAGCAGCATGATGACGTTGAGGGTGAGGTTGTCGCGGATCAGCCAGCCGACAATGAGTTCCATCGCCAGCGCGCTGGTCACCGTCAGCCAGACCGGTACGAGCCGGGCGATCAGGAAGCCCAGCACCATCGAGAGGGTATCGCTGACCGAGTTCAGGACGCTGTCGCCGTAATAGTCGAGCGAGATCGTCGCCGAGCGGTAGTGGTTGATCACGGCGTCGGTGTTCTCGGCGATTTCCCAGGCGCCTTCGAGCAGGATCGAGAGCAGGAGCGCGAGGCCGAAGGCGATCGGCAGGCCGGTGATGCGACGGATCAGCCAGAACAGGCCGTAGAACAGGAAGCCGTGGATGATATGCGAGAAGGTGTACCAGTCGGCGATGTGCTGGGAGTTCTCGGAAGAAACCACCGTGCCTTGCCAGAACTTGATCGCCCCGCATTTGCAGATCGGCTCGCGACCCATCCAGAGCAGGATCGCGGCGACGCCCGCGATCAGCAGCGCGGCCACGAACACGAGCGCGACGGGGCCGAGCCGGTTGGATGCCCAGCTCGCGCGGCCATCGCGGGTTTCGGCGGAAAGCGTGTCAGCGAGCGTCATCAGATCCCCGCATAGATCCGGCCGGGCTCGAAGATGCCGGCGGGATCGAAGCTTTTCTTGATGCCGGCGGTCACCCGCATCAGCGGCTCTGCCAGCGGCTGGAACACGTCGACGGCGGCGCGGATCGCATCGGACGCGCGGACCAGCGTGGCATGGCCGCCGAGCGGCTTCAGCGCGGCGCGGATCGCGGCGGCGCCGGCATCGCCATAGGCGGGAACTGCCAGCCAGACCAGTCCGCCGCCCCAGTCGTAGAAGCAGCGTGCGGCCGGGATCATCCGCCTGATCGCGGCGGCGGCCGTCGGGCCGTTGGTCGGAGCGAGCGAGAGCCGCCAGACCGCGTCATCGCTGCCGGCGAAGAAGGCCGCATCGCGGATATCGCTCCAGAGTGCGGTCGGGGCTTTTCCTTCCAGCCGATCGGGCGTGCCATAGTCGCCGAGCAGCAGCGCGAGTTCACCGGCACGGTAGTCGATCGAGTCCGAGAAATTCTCCAGACGCAACAGGGTCAGCGCCTCCTCGCCAGCGATCCGGGCCGGGAGATGCGCCGCCGCCATCGGTTCGAAGGGCGAGCCCAGCGCCTTCGCCAGCAGCGCAACACCCACTTCGTCGGAGAGGCCGCGCCATTGCAGCGTGACGATGCGTTCCGCCCGCGGCAGCACGCGGAAGGTGACTTCGGTGAGGAAGCCGAGCGTGCCGTGGCTGCCGCTGAGGAGCTTCACGAGGTCCAGGCCAGTGACGTTCTTCATCACGCGCCCGCCGGACTTGATCATCTCGCCGCGGCCATTGACCAGCCTGACCCCGATCAGAGAGTCACGGGCGGCGCCGGCATTGATCCGGCGCGGGCCAGAGATGTTGCAGGCGGCGATGGCGCCGATCGTCGGCTCGCCCTCGCTGCCATAGAGGGCGCGGTGGTCCATCGGCTCGAAGGGCAGCATCTGGCCGCGCTCAGCGAGGGTTTCCTGCACGAGTGCGAGCGGCGTGCCGGCGCGGGCCGCGATGACCATCTCGGCCGGCTCGTAGAGCGTAATGCCGGTCAAGCCGACGCTGGACAGCGTGCTCGCGGCCTGGGCCGGGCGTCCGAGGCCAGAGCGCGTGCCGCCGCCCCGCAGCGTGAGCGGCACGGCGCTGTCGATGACCGACTTCACGACGGCGCAGGCCTGCGCCTCGGTGGTGGGAGTGTGGACGATCATGCGCTGCCCTTTGTCATTCCGGGGCTTCGCGCAGCGAAGAACCCGGAACCCACGACAGGGTGCCCCCGTTCAAGCCAGCCCTTCATAGAGATCCGTCCATTCGGGATTGATGTCCTCGATCAATTTGATCTTCCAGGCGCGGCGCCATTTCTTCAGTGCCTTCTCCCGATCGATGGCTTCGTGGACCCATTCGAATTCTTCGTACCAGACAAGTCGATCAACGTCGTATCGCGAGGTAAAGCCAATATTCTGCTTCGCCTTGTGTTCTTGAACGCGCCTCGCAAGATCATTGGTGATACCCAGATAGAGCGTGCCGTCCTTCTTTCGGGCGAGGAGATAGACGAAGTACGGCATCCCTCTCACCCAGTCGTGGGTTCCGGGTTCTCGCTGCGCGAGCCCCGGAATGACAAAGCTACGCCGCCACCCTGCCTTCCAGCGGGAAGACCTTCGCCGGGTTGAGCAGCCAGCTTTCGTCGAACACCGCCCTCACCCGCATCTGCTGGGCGAGGTCTTCCGGATTGAACTGGAAGGTCATCAGGTCGCGCTTCTCGATGCCGACGCCGTGCTCGCCGGTCAGGCAGCCGCCGACCTCGACGCAGAGCTTGAGGATGTCCATGCCGGCATCCTCGGCCTTCTGCGCCTCTACGGGATCGTTGCAATTGTAGAGGATCAGCGGATGGAGATTGCCGTCGCCGGCATGGAAGACATTGGCGACGCGCAGGCCATAGCCCTTCACGATCTCGTCCATGCGCCGGAGCACATAGGGCAGTTGCCCGGTCGGGATCGTGCCGTCCATGCAGATATAGTCGGCGATGCGGCCGGTGGCGCCGAAGGCGGATTTGCGGCCCTTCCAGATCGCCGCCGCCTCCATCGCCGATTTCGATTCCTTGACGGTGCTCACACCGTGCTCCCGCGCTATCGCGACAATGCGGGCGAGCTGGGCGTTCATCTCCTCGTCGGAACCCTCGACCTCGATGATCAGCAGCGCCTCGACATCCATCGGGTAGCCGGCCTTGGCGAAGGCCTCGCAGATCTCGATCGCCGGCTTGTCCATGAACTCCATCGCGACCGGGATGATGCCAGCGCCGATGATCGCAGCCACGGCCGAGCCCGCCTGCTCGCTGGTCGGGAAGCCGAACAGCACGGGGCGCGCACCCTCGGCCGCCCGCAGGATGCGAACCGTCGCCTCGGTGATGATGCCGAGCTGGCCTTCCGAGCCGTTGATCAGGCCGAGCAGGTCGTAGCCGGGTGAATCGAGATGGGCGCCGCCGATCTCCACAATGCTGCCGTCGAGCAGGACCATGGTCACGCCGAGCACGTTGTTGGTGGTGACCCCGTATTTCAGGCAGTGCGCCCCGCCCGAATTCATGCCGATATTGCCGCCGATCGAGCAGGCGAGCTGCGACGACGGATCGGGCGCATAGAAGAAGCCTTCAGCCGACACCGCGCCGGTGACCGCGAGATTGGTGACGCCGGCCTCGACCCGCGCGACACGGTTGGCATAGTCGATCGCGAGGATGCGGTTCATCTTGGAGACGCCGACGACCACCGCGTCCTCCTGCGGGATCGCGCCGCCCGCGAGCGAGGTGCCAGAGCCGCGCGGCACCACCGGCACGCCCTGCTCCCGGCAATAGCGCAGGACAGCGGCGACCTCCTGCGTGGTCGAGGGCAGAACGACGGCGAGCGGCATGCGCCGATAGGCGGTCAGCGCATCGGTCTCGTAGGGGCGGCGCTCATCGTCGCTGGTGATCAGCGCCTGCGGCGAGACAAGGCGCGCGAGGCCGGCGATGATCGATTCGCGACGGGCGAGAATGCCGGCATCCGGCACCGGAAAGGCTATCGCGCTCATCTTTCCCCTCCACTCTCGACGACTCATCCACACCACTGACGGGCATTTGTCTGCGCGGCAGATTAGATCAATTCAATGGCACTTGCAGCGTGGCCAAAGCCAGCCATTATTTCCAGATTGGAAAAGGTGGCGTAGCGATGGACCGGTTTGGCGATCTCGACGTGTTCGCACATGTGGTGACGACCAAGAGCATGTCGGCGGCCGGCCGGCAGCTTAACCTGTCGCCGGCGGTGATCTCGAAGCGCATCCGCCGGCTGGAGGAGCGGCTCGGCGTGCGCCTGCTCCAGCGCACGACGCGGCAGCTTGCCCTCACCGAGGCCGGACAAGGCTTCTACGAGCGCGTCGTCTCGATCCTGTCCTCGATCGAGGAGGCCGAATCCTGGGTATCGAGCGGCGCCGGACAGGTGCGCGGGACGCTGCGCGTCTCGGCGCCGACTTCCTTCGGCCGGATGCATGTCGCGCCGCATCTCAAGCGCTTCCTCGACGCCAATCCGCTGGTGACGGTCGAGCTCGTGCTCAGCGACGCCTTCGTCGATGTCGTGGGCGAAGGCTTCGACCTGGCGATCCGGATCGCCGACCTGCAGGATTCCAGCCTCGTCGCCAAGCGCCTTGCCCGCAACCACCGGGTGCTCTGCGCGACGCCGGGCTATCTGGCGGAGCACGGCACGCCAAACGAGATCGCTGACCTGTCGCGCCATACCCTGATCGCCCATAACGCCGACCACTGGCGGCTCGACGGGCCGGAGGGACCGGTCTCGGTGCGGGTCAACGGCCCCTTGCGCACCAATTCGAGCGAGGTCGTGCGCGAGGCCTTGCTGGGCGGCGTCGGCATCGCCCTGCGCTCGACCTGGGATGTCGGGCCGGAGCTCAAATCCGGGGCGCTACAGCGGGTCCTGCCGGCCTATGCGGTCGGCTCGCGTGTCGCGATCTATGCGGTCTACCCGAGCCGCCGGCACATGGAGCAGAAGGTGCGCGCCTTCGTCGACTATCTCGGCGAACTCTATGGCGCCACGCCCTATTGGGATGCGGGGCTTGCGCTCTAGGGCATTGCCCTGCCCCGCGCGGGCAAGGATGCTCCAGCCAAAGCTTTAGGGAGGAATGACATGTTCGGCCTGCTCGAAGGCACGGGGGTTACGGTCCTCGATCCGCGGTTCCATCGCGTCATTCCGGGCTCGGCCCGCGTCGAGCGCCTCTGGACGGGCGCACGCTGGTCCGAGGGACCGGCCTGGTTCCCGGCCCATAACACGCTGGTCTGGTCGGACATCCCGAACGACCGCATGCTGCGCTACGACGCGCTGAGCGGACAGGTCGGCACCTTCCGCCAGCCGGCGCGCAACTCCAACGGCAACACGATCGACCGCGAGGGGCGGCTCGTCACCTGCGAGCATGGCGGGCGGCAGGTGACGCGCACCGAGCATGACGGCTCGGTCACCGTGCTCGCCAGCCATTTCGGCGGCAGGCGCCTGAATTCGCCCAACGATGCCGTGGTAAAGTCGGATGGCTCGATCTGGTTCACCGATCCCGATTACGGCATTCTCAGTGACTACGAGGGCGACAAGTCCCACGGCGAGATCGGCGCCTGCAATGTCTACAGGATCGACGGCCAGACGGGCGAGATCGCCATCGTCGCCGATGATTTCGTCAAGCCCAACGGCCTCGCCTTCTCGCCGGACGAGAGCATCCTCTACATCGCCGATACCGGCGGGAGCCACGATCCCGAGAACGGGCCGCGGCATATCCGCAGCTTCAGCATGGGCGCGGATGGCGTCACGCTCGGAGAGTCGGAGGTGTTCGCCACCTGCACCGCCGGGCTGTTCGATGGCTTCCGCCTCGATATCGAGGGGCGGATCTGGACCAGCGCCGCCGACGGCGTCCATATCTACCACCCGGACGGCACGCTCATCGGCAAGGTCCATATTCCGGAGATCACCGCCAATGTCTGCTGGGGCGGCCCGAAACTCAACCGCCTGTTCATCTGCGGCACGACCTCGCTCTACGCGGTCATGACGCATACGAATGGAGCTACGCGGCCGACCTAGCGACGCCTGCTCCAACGTCCCGCCCGACGTAATCAGCGACATCGCGCATGCGCTTCAGCGTGCGCCAGTAGATGTCCTCCATCAGGAGATGGGCGAACTCGCCGTTGCGGCCGATGCTGTAGAGGCCGTCGACACCCGTGCTTTCAGCGAAACCCTGGCGGCGCTCCTCGTAGCGCGAGAGATAGACGGGATAGGCGAAGGGCGTCTTCAGCATGCCGCCCGCGCCGATATAGCGCTCGCGCAGATGCGGATAGATGCGGCACAGGCCGTCGAGGCAGGCCTGCGCCAGTTTCTCGTCCGACATCGTCCACCAGGAATCTCCGACCTCGCAGCCGATATCGAAGGTCAGTTGCGTGCGCCCCTCCGGCGCGAGCCAAGGCATGGAGAACGGTGCTTCGGTGACCCGGAAGAAGGGCTGCGTGCGATCCGGCACCCAGAGCATCGTGTCGGGCAGGAGGTTGCGGCCCTCGAACCGCAGGTTGACGAAGATCATCGGGCGGTAGCGGAAGCCGGCGAGTTCATCGAGCGCGTCGGTGCCCTCGACGAGCCTGGGCAGGACATGGACCGGGGCCGTGCTGACCACGGCGGAGACGCCGATCTCGCGGCCATTGACCTTCACCGCCACGACCTTGCCGTTCTCGACGTAGACACGCTCGACCTTCGATTCGAGCGCGATGCTGTCGCTGAGGCGCGCAACCGTCGGCTCCAGCAGCTTGGCGACGCCGCCCTCGGGATAGACATGATAGACGCGTGGGCTTTCCGGCATCTCGTGCGAATAGCCGTTGCAGACCGCCCTGCCCGAAAGCCGCGAGGCCGCCTTCAGCATGAAGGTCTTCATCACACCAGCCGCGAGCTTATGGCCGACGGCGGGCGAGAGTTCGTGAGCCCGCGCGCCCGACCAGGCTTCGGCAAGCGGTATCGCGACATCCTCGGCGAGCGCCTCGCCATAGGCATTGCGGAACCAGTCGGCCGCGCTTTCGACCGGCCGGGGATGAAGACGGGCGGAAACGGCGCTCGCCACGTAGCGGGGCGAGAGCGCGAGCCCGAAAGGGTAGCTGTAGCTCCTGCCGCCCAGCGCGACCGCCTCGCCGTAATGACAGACGGTTCTCGAGATGCCGCTCGCCCCCATTGCATCGGCCAGGCGGTTGCTGACGAAATGCGCGCCGAAATCGTAAGTATAACCTTCGGCATCCTTGAAGGATGAGGCCATGCCCCCGACAGCGCTGCCGCTTTCGAAGACCGTGGCGCGGATACCGCGGCGTTCCAGCTCATAGGCTGCGGTAAGACCGGCAATGCCGGCGCCGATGACCGCGACGGGCTTGGCGGGACGGCGCCAGACGGTCGGCGCCTGCACGGCGATGTTCATGGCGGTCGCTCCGCTGCCATCGACCTCCGTCGACGGCTAAGTACCTAGCAGGAGCGAATGAATTCGGATTTGCGGGGAAGCCGCAATCACGGACCCGAAGTATAATGGATCGTTAAGCTTAACCGGCCCAGACGGTCAGCGCGGCGGCGCGTTCCTCATGCGGCTGAGCACGAGCGGCATCGCCAGGCCGATGACGACGAAGCGTACGAGATGATGCGCGCCGACATAGAGCGTATCGAGCCCCATCGCGAAGGCTAGCATCGCCATCGCCTCCAGGCCACCTGGCGCGAAGGCCGCCATGCCGCTGGCAAAGGAGACGCCGGCGAGCCAGGCAGCCGGCCAGGCGAACAGGAAGGCGACGCCAATCGAGACGGCGAAGCCGCCGATGGCGAGCGGAAACAGCCCCTTCAGCTCATTGCGCGGGATATGGGCGATGCGCCCGCCCATGGTGGTACCAAGCAGTATCTGCACGGCGATCTGGATCGGCATGGGCAACGCACCCTCGACAAGGCCGCTACCGTGCAGGGCTGCGCTGGCGAAGGTCGCGCCGAACATCAATGGCGCGGAGAGCCCGAGCCGCTCGAAGAGGAGGCCCAGCGCCAGTCCGGACATGGTCACGCCGAACATGGTGCCGGCATCGACCTCTTGAAGGGCGGCTGCGGGCATGCTGGCAGCAGCGCCACTCAATTGCATCACGCTGGGCAGGAGTGCGACCAGCACCAACAGGCGAAACAGCTGGACGACGGAGATCCGCCCGATATTGGCGCCTTTCGCCTGCGCCACCGCGAGCACAGTCGAGAGAGCGCCGGGCGCGGCGGCCAGCAGGGCATCGATCCAGGGCCAGCGCGCGACATGGCGCAGATAAGCTCCGGTCGCGAGCATGATAGCGGTAACGCCGACGAGGAGGATGATCAGCGAAGCGGGATAGCGCGCCGCCGCCGCCAGCGCCTCGGGCGTCGCGGCCGAGCCGATGATCACGCCGGAGAGAACCATGGTGGAATCGAACCAGGGCCGGCGCAGGTTCGGCAGCGGGCGCATCAACGCGACGACCGCGCTGATCAGCATCGATCCGGACAGCCAGGCTGCGGGCATGCCGAGCAGCGCAAAGGCCCCGCCCCCGATGGCCGCGAGCGCGATGACCAGGATTTCCCGCCAGAGAATGACCAGCCGGTTCGTGGGGTAGCCGAACGGTTTCATCGCGTTCCCGCCGCGCCGGGAACAGGCGGCGCCGGGCGTTCATGGCGATGGCGCGGCAGCGGGTCAACCGACCTGCTGCCCGCCAGATGCAAGGCGGCGTTGCGCCGCCTGCCTTGGACTCAGCCGGCGGCCAAAGCCTTCTGCAGGCGCGCGACGGCCTCGACCAGATCGCTGGACTTGCGGGCGAAGCAGAGGCGCAGGCCCGTCTCGCCGCCGGGACCGAAGGCGGTGCCGGGCGCGAGACCGACATTGGCGCTGTCGACCAGATCGAGCGCGAGCTTGCGGGAATCCTCGCGGCCATCAACCGAGAAGAACTGGTAGAACGCCCCGACCGGTGCCGAGAGCGTGACGCGGTTCGTCGCCTTCAGCCCCTCGAACACGATCCGGCGGCCTTCAGCGGCGCGCGCGATCTGCTCGGCGACGAAGCCCTCGCCCTCGTCGAGGGCGGCGATGGCGCCACGCTGGACGAAGACCGGCGAGCCGGAGGTCGAGTACTGGATCAGGTTCTCGACGACCTGCCCGAAGGCGACGGGCACCTCGATCCAGCCGATGCGCCAACCGGTCATGGCCCAGTTCTTCGAGAAGGTCTGGACGAAGATGACGCGGTCCTCCGCCTCCATGATGTCGTGGAAGGAAGGCGCGCGCTCCGAACCGTCATAGATGAAGCGACCATAGATCTCGTCGGCGACGATCCAGATGCCGTGCTTGCGCGAGAGCGCCAGCAGCGCCTCCTGCTCGGCCCGGGTCGCGGTCCAACCGGTCGGGTTGGACGGAGAGTTCACCAGGATGCCGCGGGTGCGCGGCGTGATCGCCGCCGCGAGCCGGTCGAGATCGAGGGTGAACTGGCCTTGCTTGTAATCCATCGGCACGCAGACGGTGCTGGCGCCGCTGACGCCGACCGCTGCGCCGAAATTCGGCCAGGCCGGGGTCGGGATCAGGATTTCGTCGCCGGGGCCGGCGATCATCCGTACCGCGATCTGAACCGACTGCATGCCCGAGCCGGTGACGTAGAAGCTCTCGGGCGAGAACGGGCGGCCGTAAAGGCGCTGGTGATAGCGGGCGAGAGCCTCGCGCAGTTCCGGGATGCCGCGCTGCCAGGTGTAGAAGGTCTCGCCCGCCGCAAGCGAGCGGGCCGCCGCATCCGAGATGAAGGCGGGGGTCGAGAGATCGCCCTCGCCGACCCAGAGCGGGATCAGGCCCGGCTTGAGGCGGCCGTGATTGACCACCTCGACGATGCCGCTTTCCGGCGCATTCCGGGCCTCGGGGCGAAGCTCGGCAAGCAGGGTGCTGCCCGGCAGGATGGCGCTGTTCATCGGGATCGGCCTCGCGACAATACGATGGCCCACCTTTAGCCGATCGCGGCGCGGGGAGGCATGAAATCGCGAGATCGGGTCGATCGGCGGCCGTGATGAATCACGGCCGCGCGGGGATAAGGGATCAGGCCTGCTTCTGCTTGAGCAGGTCGCGGATCTCGCCGAGCAGGACGACGTCGTCAGGCTTGGCGGCAGGAGCCTCTTCCTTCGGCGGCTGCTGCTTCTGCAGCTTGTTGATGCCCTTGACCACCATGAAGAGGACGAAGGCGATGATCAGGAAGTTGATGCCGACCGTGACGAAGTTGCCATAGGCAAGGACCGCACCCTGCTTCTTGGCTTCCGAAAGGATCGGCGACGTGACGGCGCTGTTGAGGCCGATGAAATAGTTCGAGAAATCGACGCCGCCGAGCGCGCCGATGAAAGGCATGATGATGTCGGCGACGAGCGAGTCGACGATCTTGCTGAAGGCTGCGCCGATGATGACACCGATGGCGAGGTCGACGACATTGCCCTTCAGGGCGAATTTCTTGAATTCTTCCAACATGCTGCACCCCTTGAGAATCGGCAAGGCTACCCCAACAGCCTGCCCCGGACGCTAGACCAGCCGGACAGAACAGGGAAAGCCCGAAAACGCCCCAAAGCCAGCCCCAGAGCACCTGAAACCCAAAGAGCTGGGGATGAATCCGGCTTGAAGGCTTGCGCCAATGGCCTATGGCGAGCTGGCAGGCCCTCCGATACTCTACGGAAAACCAAGAAGCGGAATTCCATGACGCCTGCACCCCGACCTCGTTCGCATACGACATCCGCGAGGACGGCATGATCCCCGCCTGGTCCGTGGTGCTGGTCGCGCTCGCCTATCTGTGCGGGCTCTTCGCCGTCGCGCATATGGCCGACACCTCCGGACGCAAGCTGATGACCGGCCGGGCGCGGACGACGATCTATGCGCTGGCGCTCGGCGTCTACTGCACCTCCTGGACCTTCTACGGCTCGGTCGGCTTCGCCAGCCGCGCGGGGTTCGATTTCCTCGGCATCTATGTCGGGCCGATCCTCGTGATCGGGCTGGGCCACCGCTTCGTCGGCCGCATCGTCGGCATCGCCAAGTCGCAGAACATCACCTCGATCGCCGATTTCGTCGGCGCCCGCTACGGCAAGAGCGAACGCGTCGCGGCGCTGGTCTGCATCGTCGCGGTGATCGGGGCGCTGCCCTATATCTCGCTGCAGTTGAAGGCCGTCGCGAACTCGCTCTCGGTCTTCCTCGCGGCGACCGGCGGCCATCCGCCGACGCCGGACGTGCCGGTGCTGAGCGACCTGCCCTTCCTCGTCGCGATCGTGCTCGCCGGCTTCGCCTGCGCCTTCGGCACCCGCCATATCGATGCTACCGAACACCAGGACGGGCTCGTGCTGGCGATCGCGGTGGAATCGCTGATCAAGCTCGTCGCCTTCCTCGTGCTCGGCTTTTTCATCGTCTACGGGCTGTTCGGCGGCGCCGGCGACCTGCTGGCGCAGGCGGCCCATCCCGCCAATGGCGCTCCGCCGATCTGGGAGCGCACCTCGAGCTGGCCGAACTTCCTGACGCTCACGCTGCTGTCGAGCTGCGCCGCGCTCCTGCTGGCGCGGCAGTTCCACATGACGATCGTCGAGAACCGCGACGTGCGCGACGTGCGCCGCGCCGCGTGGATGTTCCCGCTCTATCTCGTGCTGATCAACCTGTTCGTGCTGCCGCTGGCGGCGGCGGGCGAGATCCTGATCCCCGGCAGCGGCGTCGACCGCGACATGACCGTGCTGCTGCTGCCGTTGCAGCGAGAGGCCGGGGTGATCGCGCTGTTGGTCTTCGTCGGCGGCCTTTCGGCGGCGACAGCGATGGTGATCGTCGCCTCGGTCGCGCTCGCGATCATGATCTCCAACCATCTCGTGATGCCGCTCCTGCTGCGCGGCCGGCGAGGCCTGAGCGATCCGGGCCGGGCGGTCCGGTTCTTTGGCAGGCGGGGCGCCGGCAACAGCAATCTTGGCGGCGATCTCGGCTCGCAAGTGGTGATCATCCGCCGGCTGAGCATCTTCGTCGTGATCCTGCTCGGCTATCTCTATTACCGCGCCTCGGGCGAGGCGGCGCTGGTCTCGATCGGCCTGCTCTCCTTCGCGGCGACGGCGCAGATCGCGCCGGCCTTCTTCGGCGGCCTGTTCTGGCGGCGCGGCACGGCGCTGGGCGCCGTGGCCGGTCTGACGGTCGGGACGCTGGTCTGGGCCTATACGCTGCTGATGCCGAGCCTCGCCCTGCCCGGCGGCTGGTGGAGCGAAATCGTCGCGCATGGCCCGTTCGGCGCCGGCATCTTCCGGCCGGAGGGGTTGTTCGGGCTTGAATGGCCGGCACTGCCGCATGGCGTGTTCTGGAGCCTGAGCTTCAACATCCTCGCCTATATCGGCTTCTCGCTGCTCCGGCCCGCCAATGCGATGGAGCGGCTGCAGGCCAATGCCTTCGTCGAATCGCAGCCGACGACGATGGCCCAGTCCTTCTCGCTCTGGCGCACCACCATCACCGAGGGCGAGCTGCAATCGACGATCGCGCGCTATCTCGGGGCGGAGCGCACCCAGCGCGCCTTCGAGGGTTTCAACAGCGGCCGCGGCGAGGCCTCGGAAAGCGGGCGCCAGGCCGATATTCACCTGCTGCGCTTCGGCGAGCACCTGCTCTCCTCGGCGATCGGCGCGGCCTCCTCGCGGCTCGTGCTGTCGCTGCTGCTGAAGCGGCGCAACCTCTCGACCGAGGCCGCCTTCAAGCTGCTCGACGACGCCTCGGCCGCGCTCCAGTACAACCGCGACATCCTCCAGCACGGGCTCGACCATGCCGGACAGGGCATCACCGTGCTCGACCGGGACCTCAGGCTGCTCGCCTGGAACCAGGCCTTCATCCAGCTCTACGACCTGCCGGCCTCGCTGGTTCGCTTCGGCACGGGGCTCGACGAGATCGTGCGCTACAACGCGGCCCGCGGCGCCTATGGCACCGGCGCACGCGACGAATTGATGGCGGCGCGGCTGGAAAGCTTCATCAACGACCGCGAGCCCGTGCGTCTGAAGCTCTACCCGTCGAAGAAGGTCATCGAGGTCCGCACCAACGCCCTGCCTGATGGCGGCTTCGTCACGACCTATACCGACATCACCGACACCGTCGCCGGCGAGGAGGAGCTCGAACGCGCGAACGAGGGCCTCGAACGCCGCGTCGCCGAGCGCACCGAGGAACTGCTGCACGTCAATGCCGAACTCCAGCGCGCCAAGGCCGAGGCCGAGGCCGCCAACGCCTCAAAGACGCGCTTCCTCGCCGCCGCCAGCCACGACATCCTGCAGCCGCTCAACGCCGCGCGCCTCTACGCGACCTCGCTGGTCGAGCGTGATCGCAGCGGCGGCCAGCCGGAACTCGCCGAGAATATCGACGCCTCGCTCGACGCTGTCGAGGAGATCCTGACCGCGCTTCTGGAGATATCGCGGCTCGATGGCGGCGCTCTCAAGCCGGAGCTGTCATCCTTCCGGCTGGACGAGCTGATGCGCCAGCTCCAGCGCGAATTCGAACCGAGCGCCCAGGAAAAGGGCCTGAAGCTGGTGTTCATGCCGACCAGCCTGACGTTGCGCTCGGACCGCCGCCTGTTGCGCCGGCTGCTGCAGAACCTGATCTCGAACGCGATCAAGTACACGCCGAACGGCAAGGTGCTGATCGGCTGCCGGCGCCGTGGCAATCAGGTCGCCGTCGAGGTGATCGATACCGGGCTCGGCATCCCCCAAAGCAAGCAGAAGACTGTCTTCCGTGAGTTCCAACGGCTCGACCAGGGCGCGAAGGTGGCGCGCGGCCTCGGCCTCGGGCTCTCGATCGTGCAGCGCATCGCGCGTGCGCTCGACCATGGCCTGACGCTCGATTCGGCGCCCGGACGCGGCACGCGCTTCTCGGTCTCGGTGCCGCGCGCCGCGCCGCTGCCGGCGATGACCACGGCAACCGTGCCGCGCAACGCTCCGGCCGGGCAGCTCGCAGGCATGCGGCTTCTGGTCGTCGACAACGAGCCCGCCATCCTCGACGGCATGAAGCGCCTGCTCGAAGGCTGGGGCTGCCGCGTCACGATCGCCGCCAGCCTGGACGAGGCGCTGCCGCATGTCGGCAGCAAGGGCGAGCCGGATGTGCTGATCGCCGACTACCATCTTGACCACGGCAACGGCCTGACCGCGATCAGCGCGCTGCGTTCCCGTGCCCGCACACCAATGCCGGCGATCCTGCTCACCGCCGACCGGACGCCGCATGTGCGCGAGGCGGCGAACGCGCTCGACGTGCATCTGCTCAACAAGCCGCTGAAGCCGGCTGCGCTCCGCGCGCTGCTGGCGCAATGGCGGGCGACGCGGCTGGCGGCGGAGTAGGGCTCAGGTGGTAGCCGAGGCGGCGCTGCGCATGGCATCCTCGGAGGCGAGGAAGGCCGCGACCTCCGGGCTCGGCTGCGGGCTCTCCGCGGTGACGCCGATCTCGCCGAGCAGCCGCGCGACCGGGACATAGGCGCGCGCCTTCTTGTCATAGAGCGCGGCCCGAACCAGCGCGACCGCCGCGACGATCTCGGTGCCGTCCCGGCCCTGCATCAGCATGCGATGCTGCATGACCAGCCAGCCCTCGCTCCAGCACAGGATCGTCGTCTCGACCCGGAACGGGCGGAACAGCCGCATCTCGCGGCGGAAGCGGGTCGTGCCGGCATTGACCACCGGCAGCCAACGGTGGCGCAGCACCGCCCGCCACAGGCCGCTGCGCAGCATCAGGTCGAGCCGGCCGAGATCCATCAGCGTCCAGTAGCGGCCGTTGTTCATATGCAGGCTGGTGTCGAGATCGTGGAACCAGACCCGGAAAGGCAGCACCGAGGCCTCGCCAGGCAGGTCGAGCCGCGGGCGGAAACGCGTTGTCAGCAGGAGCCAGATCAGGCGAAACCAGAGATTCATGGGGAGTTTTTCGGCGCGAGATCGATCGGAACTGCGCCTCCATGTCATGGAGATGCCGGCGATGTCGATCATGCTATCGTCGCCTGTCGTTGCGGAGCTGGACCTTGCCCACCCTTCACGTTTCCCCACTGTCGCGGCTGGATGAGACCGTTGCTGCCGTCCGTGCCCGGCATCTGGTGACGCTGATCAATGTCGGCACGGAGGTCGCGCGGCCGGCCGGGATTGCGCCCCAGCGACATCTCTTCCTGGGGATGTCCGACATTAGTCAGGCGCTCGATGGCCATGTGCTCGCAGGTCAGGAGCATATGGCGCGCCTGCTCGCCTTCCTGCGCGACTGGGATCGCGCAGAGCCGATGGTGATCCATTGCTGGGCCGGGATCAGCCGCTCGACGGCAGCGGCCTATATCGCAGCCTGCACACTTGGGCCGGAGCGTGATGAAGACGAGGTGGCTCACGCTTTGCGCAGCGCGGCCCCTTCCGCCACGCCGAATGCCCGGCTCATCGCGCTGGCCGATGCGGCGCTCGGGCGGCGCGGCCGGATGACCCGCGCAATCCAGCGAATCGGGCGCGGAGCCGATGCCTTCGAAGGCACGCCCTTCGTCATGCCGCTCGCCTGAACTCCAGCTTCGGGCCACGCAGCTTCCTGCGCGCATTTCCCGCCCCGGCTGTGATTGCTACGGCACCCTCGCCGCTTCGCTGCAGAAGATTGCTTGCATCGGGTGAATTTTGCGACGATGCATCGCGCGGGAGGCTTTCACTGTGACCATGACGATCGAGCTCGACTCGCGCGACCGCTCCATCCTGCGGATTCTCCAGCAGGACGGGCGCATCACCAATTCGGACCTTGCCGAGAAGGTGCATCTGTCGCCCTCGGCTTGCCTGCGCCGCGTGCGCCAGCTCGAGGAAAGCGGCCTGATCCGCGGTTATGCGATGATGCTCGACGACAAGATCGCGGGCTTTCCCGGCACGGCCTTCGTCTTCGTCACGCTCGACCAGCAGGGCCGCGCCTCGCTGGAGAGCTTCGAGCAGGCGGTGCAGAGCCTGCCGGAGATTCTCGAATGCCATCTGCTGGCCGGCGCGCATGACTATCTGATGCGGGTGATCTACCGCGACAGCGCCGATTTCGAGCGCATCCATACCGATATCATCACGCAATTGCCGGGCGTCACCCGCGTGCAGTCGACGCTGACGCTGCGCACGATCAAGAAGACCTCCGCCCTGCCGGTCTGAGTCAGCAGCGGCGCGAAGCGGGTTGCAGCCGGACGCGCGCCAGCCGATAAGCTCACCCGCAAAGAGGAATCAGGCCGTGAGCGAAGAGAAGACCAACGCCGATGTCGCCGCCCTGCCCTTCGAGGCGGCGATGAAGGAGCTCGAAGGCATCGTGGCGCGGCTGGAGCGCGGTGACGTTCCGCTCGAGGAATCGATCGCGATCTATACGCGCGGCGAAGCGCTGAAGGCGCGCTGCGACGCGCTGCTGAAGCAGGCGGAAGCCCGGATCGAGCGCATCACGCTCGGCGCCGATGGCAAGCCGACGGGCGCTGCCCCGCTCGACGTCGAGAACTGAGCCGCCGGGGCGCCTTCGGCGCCGGAACGACAGCGACAAGATCATCACGCAATGCCGCGGCGCTCCAAGTGCCGCGGCATTGCATTTTTGCCAGCCACCGGTTGCGACCGGGCGCTTGCCTGTGAGCCGCGTCCGGCTCAGGTTCAGCCTCGACCAAGGAGGCCCTCATGTCGCAGCTCCCCGCCGACGACCCGATCCTGGGCGATGCCCGCTCCTGCGAGGCGATCGAGAAGGTGATCGTCCCCCGCTCCCATGACCTCGGTGGCTTTCAGGTCCGCCGGGCGCTGCCCGCCATCGGCCAGCGCATGGTCGGCCCCTTCATCTTCTTCGACCAGATGGGCCCGGCCGAGTTCCATCTCGGCGAAGGCCTCGACGTCCGGCCGCATCCGCATATCGGGCTCTCGACCGTGACCTATCTGTTCGACGGCGAGATCATGCATCGCGACTCGCTGGGCACGGCACTGGCGATCAAGCCCGGCGCGGTGAACCTGATGACGGCCGGGCGCGGCATCGTCCATTCCGAGCGCACCGGCATGGAAGCCCGCGCTACCGGCCCGAAGCTCTACGGCATCCAGGCCTGGCTCGCCCTGCCGAAGACCCATGAGGAGGTCGCGCCCGAGTTCAAGCACCATGGCGCAGGCGAGCTGCCGCGCATCGTCGAGGGTGGCAAGCGCATCAGCCTGATCATGGGCTCGGCCTATGGCCAGACCTCACCGGTGAAGTTCCCGTGGGACGCGCTCTATGCCGAGGCCGTGCTCTCGCCCGGCGCGATCCTGCCGCTCGATCCCGACTATGACGAGCGCGCGATCTATATCGTCTCCGGCAAGATCGACATCGCCGGCGACGAGTTCGGCGCCGGCCAGCTCCTCGTCTTCAAGCCGGGCGACCGCATCTCGATCCTCGCCATCGACCAGGCCCGCGTCATGATCGTCGGCGGCGAGCCGATGGACGGCCCGCGCAATATCTGGTGGAACTTCGTCTCCTCCTCGAAGGAGCGTATCGAGCAGGCCAAGCACGAATGGAAGACCGGCCGCTTCGACACCGTGCCCGGCGACGAGAGCGAGTTCATCCCGCTGCCCGAGGGCTGAGCCGGCCCATTCAGACCGCCTCGGAAATGTCCCTGAGCTTCGGCACCCGCGAGAAGCCGATCACCAGCAATTGGATCAGGAAGCCTGTGGCCGCGAGGCCCAGGCACGCGGCGATGCCGAGGTTTGCCGCCACGGAGGCACCGATCGCGGCGCCGATCGGCCGCGCGCCGAAAGTCGCCGTCATGATCAGGGCGGAGACGCGGCCGAGCATGGCGTTCGGCGTCACCGCCTGCCGCAATGTCATGGTCGAGATCGTCCAGATGATCGGCCCGACGCCGAACAGGAAGAAGCTCGCCGCGACGAGATAGGCCGAGGGCAGCCAGAGCGTCGCGAACATCACGCCCGCCGCGCAAAGCCCGGCGAAGGGGCCTAGCAGGATCAGCGTCCCGAACGTGACCTGCTTCGCAATGGCGGGCGCGAGGATGGCGCCGACGATCATGCCCGCGCCGTAGATGCCGAGCGAGATGCCGACTTGCGTGGCGCTCAGCCCCAGATTCTGGACGGCATAGGCGACATAGACCGCCTGGAAGATGAACCAGGAGACGTTGAAGAACACCGCCGTCATCAGGATCGGCCGGAGCAGGTCATGGCCGGCGACGAAGCGGGCGCCTTCCTTCAGATCGTGCAACAGGTCGCGCCGGGGGCCTGACGGCGCCTCGTCCTTCGGCAGGCCGGCCAGCAGCATCGCGGCGAGGATCGAGAGCCCGGCCGCCAGCCCATAAGCGGTGGAGACGCCGATCCAGCCGACGAGCGCCCCGCCCAGCGCCGGTCCACCGGCATAGGCGGCGCTGCGGGCCAGCTCCAGCCAGCGATTGGCATCGGCCAGCCGCTCACGCGGCACCACCGAGGGAACGAAGGCCGGAGCCGCCACGCTGTAGCAGACCGTGCCGATAGCCCCGAGCGCGCCGATCAAGGCCAGCCAGGTCAGGTTGAGGCTCCCGGCCGCCAGCAGCAGCGGGATCGCCAGCAGGGACACCGCGCGCAACATTTCGGTGCCGACCATGAGCCGGCGCCGGGAGGCGCGGTCGACCATCAAACCGGCGGGAATGGACAACAGGAGGAAGGGCAAGGTCTGCGCCGTCTGCAGCCAGCCGGTCTCGGCCGGCCCTGCCGCCAGCAGCAGCACCGCGGCCAAGGGTGCCGCCGCCAGCGCGATCTGCTCGGAAAACTGGGCGAAGAGATTGGACCAGCCGATGCGGCGGAATGCCGTAGGCAAGGGCGTGGCAGCGGTCGGTTGCATGGTCTGATATCCCCGGAAGCGGTCGTGAACGCACTGAAATCCGTTGCCGGCACCGGAACCACCCGTTTCGTGGCAAGACGGCGCGGGTGCCGTCGATTTGGTCGAAACCGCAACTGCGGTTTGCAAGCGCGCCGCGCAGGCTCTATTTCGAGGGCATCCCAGCGAAGGATCAGACAGCCTCGTGCCCCGTCCCGCCACGCCGCTCCTCGACACGATCCATGACCCCGCCGATCTGCGGGCCCTCGACGACGCCGAGCTGCGGCAGGTCGCCGATGAGCTCCGGCTCGAGACGATCGACGCCGTCTCCGTCACCGGCGGCCATCTCGGCGCCGGGCTCGGCGTGGTCGAGCTGACCGTTGCGCTGCATCATGTCTTCGACACGCCGCGCGACCGATTGATCTGGGATGTCGGCCACCAGGCCTATCCACACAAGATCCTGACCGGGCGGCGCGAGCGCATCCGCACCTTGCGCCAGCCGGGCGGCCTCTCCGGCTTCACCAAGCGCAGCGAGAGCGATTACGACCCGTTTGGCGCGGCGCATTCCTCGACCTCGATCTCGGCCGGGCTCGGCATGGCCGTCGGGCGCGACCTCAAGGGCGATCAGAACAACGTCATCGCCGTGATCGGCGATGGCGCCATGTCGGCCGGCATGGCCTATGAGGCGATGAACAATGCCGGCGCGCTCGGCTCGCGCCTCATCGTCATCCTCAACGACAACGACATGTCGATCGCCCCGCCGGTCGGCGCGATGTCGGCCTATCTGGCGCGGCTCGTTTCGGGACGGACCTATCGCTCGATCCGCGAGGTCGCCAAGCAGCTCGCCGAGAAGCTGCCGCGCTTCTTCCACGACAAGGCCAGGCGCACCGAGGAATATGCCCGCGGCTTCTGGACCGGCGGGACGATGTTCGAGGAGCTCGGCTTCTACTATGTCGGGCCGATCGACGGGCATAATCTCGACCATCTGCTGCCGGTGCTGCGCAATGTCCGCGACGCCGGGAACGGGCCGATCCTCGTCCATGTCGTGACGCAGAAGGGCAAGGGCTACGCCCCGGCCGAGGCCAGCGCCGACAAGTACCATGGCGTGGTCAAGTTCGACCCCGTCACCGGCCAGCAGGCCAAGGCGCCGGCGAACGCGCCGAGCTACACCAATGTCTTCGCCCAGGCCCTGATCAAGCAGGCGCGTGAGGACGACAAGGTCGTCGCCGTCACCGCCGCGATGCCGTCCGGCACCGGGCTCGACGCCTTCGGCAAGGAATTCCCGGGCCGCACCTTCGATGTCGGCATCGCCGAGCAGCACGCCGTGACCTTCGCCGCCGGCCTCGCGACCGAGGGCTACAAGCCCTTCGTCGCGATCTATTCGACCTTCATGCAGCGCGCCTACGACCAGATCGTCCATGACGTGGCGATCCAGAAGCTGCCCGTGCGCTTCGCACTCGACCGCGCCGGGCTCGTCGGCGCCGACGGCGCGACCCATGCCGGCTCCTTCGACATCGCCTATCTCGCCTGCCTGCCGGACATGGTGGTGATGGCGGCAGCCGACGAAGCCGAACTCACCCATATGGTCGCGACCGCCGCGGCCTATGATGAAGGCCCAATCGCCTTCCGCTATCCGCGCGGCGAAGGCGTCGGCGTCGAGATCCCCGATGTCGGCGTACCACTGGAGATCGGCAAGGGCCGCATCGTCCGCGAGGGCACGCGGATCGCGCTGCTCTCGCTCGGGACGCGTCTGGCCGAATGCCTCAAGGTCGCCGAGCTATTGGCGCAGCGCGGCCTATCGACGACGGTCGCCGATGCCCGCTTTGCCAAGCCACTCGACGAGGCCCTGATCCTGAAGCTTGCCCGCGAGCATGAGGTTCTCGTCACGGTCGAGGAAGGCTCGGTCGGCGGCTTCGGCAGCCATGTCCTGCATTTGCTCGCGCAGAACGGCGCGCTCGATGCCGGCCTGAAGGTCAGGAGCCTGACGCTGCCCGATACGTTCCAGGACCATGACAAGCCGGACGCGATGTATGCCGCCGCCGGGCTCGATGCCGCCGGCATCGTCAAGGCCGTCGAGACTGCACTGGGTCGGCCCAGCGCGGTGAAGCTGGCCTGACGGCTAGGGCATGAAGAGCCGGGCCGACCAGTTGCTCGTCGAGCGCGGCTTCTTCGAGAGTCGGGCACGGGCGCAGGCCGCGATCGCAGCCGGGCTCGTCACCGTCAATGGCACTCCGGTGCGCAAGGCCTCGGAAATGGTGGCCGACGACGCGGAACTGACCGCGCAGGCACCGCACCCTTACGTCTCGCGTGGTGGGCTGAAACTGGCGGGCGCGCTCGATGCCTTCGGCTTCGATCCAAAGGGGCTCGCCTGCCTCGATGTCGGCTCCTCGACCGGCGGCTTCACCGACCTGCTCCTGAAGCGCGGCGCGCGCCATGTCGTCGCCGTCGATGTCGGACGCGACCAGCTGCATCATTCGCTGCGGACCGATCCGCGCGTCACCAGCTTCGAGGGACAGGATATCCGCACGCTGGCCGTCGAAGCCCTGCCGGAACGGCCGAGCCTTGCTGCGATCGATGTCAGCTTCATCTCGCTCAAGCTCGTGCTGCCCGCGGTCGCCAACCTGCTCGCGCCGCAGGCCGGTATCGCGGCGCTGATCAAGCCGCAGTTCGAAGCCGGCCGCGCCGCGCTCAAGAAAGGTATCGTCCGCGACGAGGCGATCCAGCTTCAGGTTTGCGATGAGATCGTCGCGACGCTGAAGGCGCTCGGTTTTGCAGTTGAAGGGCCGATCCCCTCTCCGATCGAGGGCGGCGACGGCAACCGCGAATTTCTGGTCGGAGCGCGGCGCTAGCATCATTCCGATGCTGCGACGAATGCCCGATCAGCGTGCGAGCAAGGCGTCGATCTGCGCCTGCAACACGGCATCCTCGAATGCCGCGATGTCGATCGTGCCATTCGCGTTGATGAATTGCGTCGCACGGGCGATCTGCCGACGCAGAGCCTCGCTGGCGACCTCGACGATAATTGGCAGCTCGGGCTGAGGCGGCGTTTCCGCGAGCAGCGCCGTCACCGTGCGCACCAACCGCGTCATCGCATGGCAGGCCTCGTCGAAAGACCGGGCCCTGTTCGGGTTCAGGTCGTCATAGGCGGCGAGAGCCGAAGCGGCACAGCGCAGGGCCGATGCGGCGAAATGCTCACGATAGCCGACAGCCTGCCAAGCCTGAAGATCGGCGAGGATGCTGTCATCCATCGCGACCATCTCGATCAGCATCAGGGCTTCGCTGTAGCGATTGAGGAAATCGGTCGACAGGCGCGGGAGGACACCGGCGTCGAGCCGTTCGGCCGCCGTTCCAGCCAGCATCTCCGTCGCGATGACGCTCATCCGCTACCCCAAACCGGCGCGACTATGTTGGTGCAACCGCAAATAAAGTGTTGCTTCCAAGCGCTCGTCTTGACGTAAACAGCCTGCATGTGCGGACGCTATGCGATCACCCTGCCTCCCGAGGCGATGCGCGAGACCTTCGGCTATCGCGAGCAGCCGAACTTCCCGCCGCGCTACAATATCGCGCCGACGCAGCCCGTGCCGGTGATCCGACCTCATGACGGAGTGCCGCAGTTCCTGCTGATGCGCTGGGGTTTCATTCCAGGCTGGGTCAAGGACCTCAAGGATTTCCCGCTCGTCATCAATATCCGCATGGAGAGCGCGGCCGAGAAGCCCTCCTTCCGCAATGCCCTGACACGGCGGCGCTGCCTGCTGCCGGCCGATGCCTTCTACGAATGGCGGCGCAGCGGAACCGGCAAGCAGGCCCAGAGTGAGGCTTTCCTGTTCCGCAAGCCGGATCGCGGCCTCTTCGCCTTCGCCGCGCTGTGGGAGACATGGCATTCGCCTGATGGCTCCGAGATCGACACCGTCGCGATGATGACGGGACCAGCCAACGGCACGATGGCTCCGATCCATCACCGCAGCCCGATCATCCTCGATCCCAGCGATTATCAGGCCTGGCTCGACCCACAGGCCGCGCCGGAGCAGACCGGGCGCCTGCTGAAGCCGCCGCCGGACGATCTGCTGGAGGCTGTGGCGATCGGCAATGCCGTCAACAAGGTCGCCAATGACGCCGCCGAGGTCCAGTTGCCACTGGCCGAGCTTCCGCAACGGGAGCCGCCCGAGGAGCCGAAGCGCCATGCGCGCAAAGCGACCCGGCCTCCCACGGATGACGGGCAAGGCAGCCTGTTCTAGCGCCGGATTCGTGCTCTGATCGTCGCCAGAAGACGACGAGGAGACACGAAGATGCACGGCCGCCGCCCTACCATGACCTCCCGCCACGGCATGGTCGCCGCGGCCCATCCTTTGGCGGCACAGGCCGGCGCAAGGCTGCTGGCGCAGGGTGGTAACGCCTTCGATGCCGCGGCCGCCACGGCCGCCGCGCTCAACGTGGTCGAGCCCTTCATGTCCGGGCTTGCCGGCATGGGCCTGTCGACGATGTGGGTCGCAGCCGAGAAGCGGGTGCGCGTGCTCGATTTCGTGCCGCCGATCCCGGCGAGCTTCCAGGCCGACCGCTTCAGCAAGCGCACGGATCTGGAACGCGGCGCGCTCGCCGTCGCCTCGCCCGGCAATCTCGCCGGCTGGTGCGAGCTGGTGAAGACCTATGGCCGCAAGTCGCTGGCCGAGGTCTTCGCGCCGGCGATCGCCTTGGCGCGGGACGGCTTCGCGCTGGCCGAGTTCGGCGCGGCGGAGTTCGAGGAGAACGACCCGCTCCTGGAGAAGATTCCCGCGCTCTATCCGGCCTGGTCGAAGAACTACCAGCCCAACGGCCCGATGCATCTCGGTTCGGTGCTCGTCCAGCCGGACCTTGCGAAGACGCTCGCCGAGATCGCCGAGAAGGGGCCGGACCATTTCTATCGCGGCGCGCTCGGCGAGACCGTCATCGCGCATCTGCAGGGGCTCGGCGGCTCGCTGACCATGGCCGATCTCGCCGCGGTGAAGATGGTCTGGCGCGAGCCGATGGCGGTAAGCTTCAAAGGCCTGTCGGTGCATGTGCCGCCGCCGCCCTGCGAGGGCTTCCAGTTCCTGCTGACCTTGCGCCTGCTCGACGGGATCGATCTCGCGTCGAAGCCGCGGGACGGGGCGGACCATCTCGATCTCGTCTATCGCGCGATCCGCCTCGCGGCGGGCGAGCGCATCGCCCATAACAACCCCTCGCCGGAGAAGCTCGCCGAGATCATGTCGGATGCGTCGGTCGCGCGGCTGCGCCAGTGCCTGACCGACGGCAAGCCGGTGACCGGCCCGACCGAGCAATGGGTGCCGCAGGACCAGGAAGACCCGGCGCACACGACATCGCTCTCCGTCGCCGACAGCGATGGCAACCTGATCTGCATCACGCAGAGCCTCGGCAGCCCCTTCGGCAGCGGCGTGGTCGTGCCCGGCACGGGGCTCTGCTTCAACAACTTCCTGTACTGGGCCGATGTCCAGCCCGGCAGCCCGAACCGCTCGAAGCCCGGCGACGAACTGCCGATGTGCATGTCGCCCACGCTCTCGACCCGCGACGGCAAGCCGGTGCTCGCGCTCGGCACGCCCGGCAGCTACGGCATCATGCAGACGCAGGCTCAGGCCATGGTCCAGCACCTCGTTTACGGCCTGCCACTCCAGGAGGCGATCGAGGCACCGCGAGCGCGGCTCTGGGACGGTCGCCTCGTCGAGATCGAGAACCGCATCACGCCGGAAACGATCGCCGAGCTGGTCAGGCGCGGACACGAGGCGCGCGCCTTCGATGTCGGCTGGACGATGCGCTGCGGCGGCATGCAGGCGGTGGCGGTCGATCCCGCGACGGGCGTATTCACCGGCGCCGCCGACCCGCGCCGCGATGGTTACGTTGCGACGCCGTAGCGCCCTTCTGAAGCCCTCATCCTGAGGAGCGCTTCGCAGAAGCGCATCTCGAAGGATGTTCCAGCAGGCTCGGGAGACATCTGGAGCATCCTTCGAGACGCCGCTTCGCGGCTCCTCAGGATGAGGGCTGAAGAGTCAGGCGACGATCTCGCCGCGGAAGGCCCAGCGGGTCATCCGCCGCTCGACCAGGGCACAGAACGCATAGAGCGCGATGCCCATGATGGCGATGGAGAAGAGCCCGGCGAAGGTCGTCGGCGCGTCGTTGCGCGCGCCCGCCGAAAGCATCAGGAAGCCGATGCCGCGATTGCCGCCGACCGTCTCGGACAGCACCGAGCCGACGAAGGCCAGCGTCACCGCGACCTTCAGGCTGGCGAAGAGATAGGGCATCGCGCGGGGCACGCCGACCTTGGTCAGGATTTCCCATTGGCTGGCGCCGAGCGAGCGCATCACGTCGCGCATCTCGGGCTCGATGGTGGCGAGGCCCGTGGCGACGTTCACGACGATCGGGAAGAAGGAGATGACGAAGGCGGTGATCACCGCCGGCAAGGCGCCGACGCCGACCCAGATCATGAGGATCGGCACGATGGCGACCTTCGGGATCGCGTTGAAGGCGATCAGCAGCGGGTACAGGCCCGAATAGACGAAGGGCGACGCGCCAACGGCGAGGCCGAGCAGCAGGCCGAAGCCGATCGCCAGCGCGAAGCCGATCAGCGTCGTCCAGAGCGTCTCCAGGCAGAAGCGCAGCAGGATGTCCCAGCGCAGGATCATCGTCTCGATGATGCGGCTCGGGCGCGGCGCCAAGATTTCCGGCACGTCGAAGACGATGCAGGCGATCTCCCAGAGCAGCAGCAGCCCGCCCATGGCAAGCCAGGGCATGGCGAGGAGCAGGATGCGTTTCTGAGGCTCCGTCATGATCCTTGTCCTGCCGGGGGCCGCATCAGGCATGCTCCATATGGATGCGCTCGCGCAGTTCGTGGACGATGTCGACGAACTCGACCGTGAAGGTCGTCTCCAGTGTGCGCGGGCGCGGCAATTCGATCTTGCGGATCTTGACGATCTTTCCGGGGCGCCGGCTCATCACATAGACGGTGTCGGCGAGATAGACCGCCTCGCGCAGGTCGTGGGTGACCAGCACAGCGGTGAAGCGGCGTTCCATCCAGAGCTTCTGCATCACGCCCCAGAGCTCCTCGCGCGTGAAGGCGTCGAGCGCGCCAAAAGGCTCGTCGAGCATCAGGATATCGGGCTCGTGGACGAGGGCGCGGCACAGGCTGGAGCGCTGCTGCATGCCGCCCGAGAGCTGCCAGGGGTATTTGTCTCCGAAGCCGCCGAGTCCGACCGAGGCCAGCAGCGCCTCGACGCGCGCGACATATTCAGCCTTGTTGGCGCGGAAGCGGCGCTTGTGCGGCTCGACCACCTCCAGCGGCAGCAGGATGTTGCCGAGCGTGGTCCGCCAGGGCATCAGCGTCGGCGCCTGGAAGGCCATGCCGACGCCGCGGATCGGCCCCTTCACCACCTGCCCGTGTACGCGAACCTCGCCCCCGGTCGGCGGCAGCAGGCCGGTGACGAGCTTCATCAGGGTCGACTTGCCGCAGCCGGACGGGCCGACCACGGCGATGAACTCGCCCTTGACGATGGAGAGCGTCGCCTCCTCCAGCGCCTGCATGCGGTTGGGCCCGCTGCCATAGGCGAGGCTGACCTGCCGCAATTCGACGAGGGGACTTTCGTGTGTTTCAGCCATCCGGGCGTCGTCTCGGGCTTGCCCCGGGCAGTTCGGGGAGGAAAGGCTCGGGCGCGATGGCCGGGTCTGGCCCGGCCATGACCGCGGAATGTCAGGGGCCGAGCATCCGCTCTGCCTTCGGCGGCAGGAACTTGGCCGTGAAGACTTTGTCCGGCTCGGGCGCGGACGGCAGCCCGAAGGCCTCGGCGACATCCTTGACCGAGCGGGCGAAGCGCGCCGGCTCGACATCGCCCATGCCGTTCGCCTTCACGAAGGGGGTGAGCACATTGAGCCTGAGCGACATGTCGAGGCGCTCGGCCTCCAGCTTCTCGTCGATCAGCGGGTCGCGCTTCTTGGCGGCGGCGATGCCGATGGCCGGGTTGGCGGCGACCTCCCGCCAGGCCCTGGCGGTGGCGCGCAGGAAGCCGGTCACCGCTTCCGGCTTCGCGGCCAGCGCCGGCGAGACGATGATGCCGTTGCCGTAAACGTCCATCTTGTAGTCGGAGTAGTTGAAGGAGACGACATCCTCCGGCTTCACGCCGCGCGCCTTCAGGTCGAGGATTGACGAGAAATAGTGGCCGGAGATGAAATCGACGGTGCCCTGCACCAGCGACTGCTCGCGCAATTGCGGGGTCAGGTTGACGTGCTGGACGGATGCCGCGTCGATGCCGTTCTTCTTGGCGAAGGCCGGGAAGAGACGGAACGAGGCGTCGAAGACCGGCGCACCGAGCTTCTTGCCGGCGAGGTCGGTGGGCTTGGTGATGCCGCTCTTCTTCAGGGCGTGGACGCCGAAGGGCGGGAAGTCATAGGCCATGAAGACGCAGAGGATTTCCTTGCCGGCGTTCTTCGCGTTGTACTCGATCAGCGAGTTCACGTCGGCGAAGCCGATATCGTAGGCGCCGGTAGCGACGCGCTGGACCGCGCCGGCCGAGCCCTGGCCGGGGTCCATGGTCACGTCGAGCCCCTCGGCCTTGTAGTAGCCCTTGTCGAGCGCGACGAGGAAGGGCGAGGTCGGACCCTGGAAGACCCAGTCGAGCGTGAACTTGAGCGGCGTCTGGGCGGCGGCGGGCAGCGCGCCAGCCATCGCGGCCGCTCCGGCGAGAGCCAGCGCGGCGAGCGCGCGGCGCGTCGGCCCCCTGCCCCGCTTGCGGGCACAATTCGACAGCATCCGCGTCACGCCGATCATAGCAGCCAACCCCTCATGTTATCGTTATGAGGCCGAAGGCTAGAGACGCGGCGAAAAACGGTCAATCGAGCGGAAAGGCCATCCTGCCAAATTTTCGAGCAGGAGCCTCCGGCGGCAGCCCCTCGCGGTGCAGGCTGCCGATTGGACGGTCAGGCTTCCGACCTGCGGATCAATCCTGCGCCAGCACGGCGCCCGGATTGAGAATCCGCTTCGGGTCGAGCGTGCGCTTCAGCGTGCGCATCAGGTCGAGTTCGACCGGGTCCTTCACGCCCGGCAGCAGGTCGCGCTTGAGGCGGCCGATGCCGTGCTCGGCCGAGATCGAGCCGTGCAATTCGGCGACGATGCCGTGGACCGCCTCGTTCATCTCGCTCCAGCGCGCAAGGAAGCCCGCCTTGTCGGCACCGACCGGCTGGCTGACGTTGAAATGGATGTTGCCGTCGCCGAGATGGCCGAAGGGCACCGGCCGGCAGCCCGGCACCATCGCCTCCACCGCCGCGATGGCCCGCGCCAGGAACTCCGACGTCGCGTGGATCGGCACCGAGACGTCGTGCTTGATCGAGCCGCCCTCATAGGTCTGCACCTCGGAAAGCATCTCGCGCAGCTTCCAGAAATCGGCGCGCTGGGCCAGCGAGCCCGCCAGCGCCGCATCGGTGACGATGCCCTTCTCCAGGGCCTCGCCGAGGAAGGCCTCGACATGCTCGTCGAGCCCCGAGGCCTGCTGGGCGGAGACCTCCATCAGGACATACCAGGGCGACGGCTCGGAGAGCGGGTCACGCGCGCCGGAGGCGTGGCGCAGGACGAAATCCATGCCGATGCGCGGCATCAGTTCGAAGGTGGTGAGCGTTCCGCCGGCACCGGCCTTGGCGGCGTTCAGCAGTTCGAGCGCCGCCGCCGGGTCGGGCACGGCGAGGAAGGCGGTGGCGCGCGCGGCCGGCGCGGGGAAGAGCTTCAGCACCGCCGCCGTGATGATGCCGAGCGTGCCTTCGGCGCCGATGAAGAGGTTCTTCAGGTCGTAGCCGGTATTGTCCTTGCGGAGCTGGCGCAGGCCGTTCCAGATGCGCCCGTCGGGCAGCACGACCTCCAGCCCCATGCAGAGCTCGCGGGCATTGCCATAGGCCAGCACGGCGGTGCCGCCGGCATTGGTCGAAAGGTTGCCGCCGATGGTGCAGGAGCCCTCGGACGCCAGCGAGAGCGGGAAAAGCCGGCCCGCTGCTTCCGCCGCATCCTGCGCCCGCTTCAGGGTGACGCCGGCCTCGACGATCATCGTGTCGCCATCGGTGTCGACGGCGCGGATCTTGTCGAGGCGCTGCAGCGAGAGGATGATTTCCCGGCCTTCTGAAATCGGAATCTGGCCGCCGACGAGGCCGGTATTGCCGCCTTGCGGCACCAGCACCGTGCCGGTCTCGGCTGCGAGCTTCACCAGTTCGGCGACCTCGGCGGTCGAGCCGGGGCGGACGATGCCTTGCGCCTTGCCGCGGAAGAGATCGCGCCACTCCTTGAGATAGGGCACCATCGCGTCGGCATCGGTGATGATATTCTTCGCGCCGACGATGCCGGCCATGCGATCGAGAATTGCGCTCATCCTGAAGCCCTGCCCTAGCCCTTCCTGCCCCGCCGAAACACGCCGACGAGCTCGACATGAGCGGAATAGCGGAACTGGTCGACCGGCGTCACGGCCTCCAGCGCATAGCCGCCCGCAATGAGGGTCGCGGCGTCGCGCGCGAAGCTCGCCGGATCGCAGGAGACGTAGATCACGTCCTTGACCTTCGAGGCCGCCAGTCGCTTGACCTGCGCCTCCGCGCCGGCCCGCGGCGGATCGAGCACGACCACGTCGAAACCGTTGAGCTCATGCTCCAGAAGCGGGCGGCGGAACAGGTCGCGCGTCTCGGTCGCGATCGGCTTCAACCCTTGCGTCGCCCCCGCGCCCTTGGCCAGCGCCAGCATCGCCGCCTTGTCGCTCTCGATGGCGAGAACCTGCATCTTCTCCGCGATGCGGAAGCTGAACGGGCCGCAGCCGGCGAAGAGATCGGCCGCGCGCTTGCCCTTAGGCAGAGCCGCCATGACCAGCCCGGCCAGCACCTCCTCGCCCGCGCCCGTCGCCTGCAGGAAGCCGCCTGCGGCCGGCGCGACCAGAGCCTTGCCCATGCGTTGCAAGGGCGGGCGGCGCTCGACGACGATCTCGCCATGGTTGGAGAGCCGGGCGAGATCGAGCCGTTCGGCGAGTTGCGTCAGGGCGAGCCTGAGCTTGTCTCCGAGCGGGCCATGGCCGCGGATATCGACATCGAGCCCGGCTTCAGAGGCGGTGACCTGGATATCGAGCGGCTTGTTCGCGCTGCCCATGCGGTTCGCCAGCATCAGGGCGACGGCCGGCGCGCGATCGAGCCCCGGCGCCAGCACCGGACAGGCTTCGATCGAAATCAGGTCGTGGCTGCGGGCCGCCATGAAGCCGACGACCATCGCCTCGCCCTGCCGGCGGGCATGGAAAGTGACGCGGCGGCGGCCTGCGCCATGGGCATCGACGAGATCGGCGACCGGCGCCTCGACGCCAGCGCGGCTGAGCGCGGTCAAGACCTGCTGGCGCTTCCACTCGCGATAGAGGCCGGGTGCCATGTGCTGGGCCGCGCAGCCGCCGCAGCGCGTGAAGAGCGGGCAGATGGCGGCGATCCGGGACGCGGAGGGCGTGATGATCTCGACGAGCTGGCCGCGCTCGCCATCGACCACGGCACGCACGGTCTCGCCCGGCAGCGTGTAGGGGATGAAGACGCTGCCGGAGGCGGCCTGCACGATGCCGTCGCCCTTCTGGCCGAGGCGATCGACGGTGAGAACTTCATTCATGGCGAGCTTCGGAGAAGAAATTTCTCCCGCTTGCGACTTGGCGACTGGCATTGTTCCGAACTCGGGGCGAAAGGCCCGCTCACTGATGACCGCTGAGAGGCTTTCGCCTATCAGGTTGGAGAGACATTGGGAAATCCTGCCATGACCATCCACGCGAAGATCGACATGAAGGATGGCGTCATCGAAGCCATCGGCAACACCCCGCTCATCAAGCTCGAACGCGCCTCGGCGGAAACCGGCTGCACCATCCTCGGCAAGGCCGAGTTCATGAATCCCGGCCAGTCGGTGAAGGACCGGGCCGCGCTCGCCATCATCCGCGACGCCGAGGCGAAGGGGCAGTTGAAGCCGGGCGGCGTCATCGTCGAGGGCACGGCCGGCAATACCGGCATCGGCATCGCGCTCGTCGGCAATGCGCTGGGCTATCGCTCGGTCATCGTCATCCCGGAGACGCAGTCGCAGGAAAAGAAGGACATGCTGCGGCTGGCGGGCGCGACGCTGGTCGAGGTGCCGGCCGCGCCCTACGCCAACCCGAACAACTATGTGAAGGTGTCCGGTCGCCTCGCCGAGGAGCTGGCGAAGACCGAGCCCAACGGCGCGGTCTGGGCCAACCAGTTCGACAATGTCGCCAACCGGCAGGGCCATCTCGACACGACCGGCCCGGAAATCTGGGACCAGACGGCGGGCCAGATCGACGGCTTCATCTGCGCGGTCGGCTCGGGCGGGACGCTGGCCGGCGTCGGCATGGCCCTGAAGGCGCGCAACCCCAAGGTGACGATCGGGCTGGCCGATCCGATGGGGGCGGCGCTCTATTCCTACTACACGGCGGGCGTGCTCAAGGCCGAGGGCTCCTCGATCACCGAGGGTATCGGCCAGGGTCGCATCACCGCCAATCTGGTGGATGCGCCGGTCGATGTCGCCTTCCAGATCCCGGATGCGGAAGCGGTGCAGATCGTCTTCGATCTGCTGGAGCAGGAGGGCCTGTGCCTCGGCGGCTCGTCGGGCATCAATGTCGCCGGCGCGATCCGGCTGGCCAAGCAGATGGGGCCGGGCCACACCATCGTGACGGTGCTCTGCGACTACGGCACGCGCTACCAGTCGAAGCTGTTCAACCCGGAATTCCTGCGCTCGAAGAACCTGCCGGTTCCCGGCTGGCTGGAGCGGGACGGTTCGGCGCTCAAGCAAGCCGTCAGCAAGGTGATGGCCTGAGGCGGCAACCGCCTCAGGCCATTCGTGATCACGCCGCGCGCGGCGTCGCGTCGATCGCCTCGATATCGCCGGCGCGGTCGTATTGCGCCTGATCGAGCATGCCCTGCCGCTTGGCGACGAGAGTGGGCACCAGCGCCTGACCGGCAACGTTCACCGCCGTGCGGCCCATGTCGAGGATCGGGTCGATGGCGAGCAGCAGGCCGACACCGGCGAGCGGCAGACCGAGCGTCGAGAGCGTCAGCGTCAGCATCACCGTTGCGCCGGTGAGGCCGGCGGTCGCGGCCGAGCCGATGACCGAGACGAAGGCGATCAGGACATATTCCTGGATGCCGAGCGGCACACCGTAGAACTGCGCGACGAAGATCGCGGAGATCGCCGGGTAGATCGCGGCGCAGCCGTCCATCTTCGTGGTCGCGCCGAGCGGTACGGCGAAGGCAGCGTATTCGCGGGGCACGCCGAGGCTCTTCTCGGTCACGGCCTCGGTCACCGGCAAGGTGCCGATCGAGGAACGCGAAACGAAGGCGAGCTGGATCGCCGGCCAGGCGCCCGCGAAGAAGCGCGCCGGCGACAGGCCGTGCAGGACGAGCAGCGCGGGATAGACGACGAGCAGCACGATCGCGAGGCCGAGATAGACGGCGAAGGCGTACCAGGAGAGCTGTTCCAGCGTCTGCCAGCCGTATTGCGCGACAGCATTGCCGAGCAGGCCGATGGTGCCGATCGGCGTCAAACGGATCACCCACCACAGGATCTTGCGCACGATCGCGAGGAAGGACTCGTTCAGCGCGAGGAAGCTGTTGGCGCGTTCGCCGACCTTCAGCGCCGCGACGCCGACGACGATCGAGATCACCAGCAATTGCAGCACGTTGAAGCCGAGGCGCGTGGTCGCGCCGCCGCCCTCGACCCGCGTCGTCGCCTGCAGGCCGAACATGTTGGCGGGCACGAGGCCCTTCAGGAAGTCGAGCCAGGAACCGACGGAGCCCGGCGCCTTGGCGCTGGCGGCGGCCACGCCGGCATTGATGCCGGGCTGGATCAGGAGGCCGAGCGCGATGCCGATGAGCACGGCGATGAAGGCGGTAATCGCGAACCAGAGCAGCGTCTGCCAGACCAGCGCGGCGGCATTCGAGAGCTGGCGGAGATTGCTGATCGAGGCGACGATCGCGGTGAAGATCAGGGGCGGCACCAGCGCCTGCAACAATTGCACGAAGATCGAGCCGGTGGTCGCGAGCGTGACGGTCAGCCAGTTCGGCTGGCCGGGCGCGACCGGGCCCATATTGCGTGCGACCCAGCCGAGCACGAGGCCGATTACCATCGCCGCCAGGACCTGGAAGCCGAAGCTGGCATAGAACGGTTTTGAACCGGCTCCGGCTGTGCCGGTCCGGGGAATTGCGGTGGTCATGACAGGATCTCTTCTGGCTCGGCCCACGGCCGTAGATGAATGTTCCTATACACTCTCGGGATCGACCTCCGCAAAAGCAGATATTTTTGTAATTCACGCAAGTTGCGATAAAAATATTCTCTTTTGGAGCACATCGCGAGGATGAAGCCGACGACGCCGAGAACGGTGTTCTCATCAGGCCCCAATCGCCTCGCGGCAACGCTCTCGTTTGCCGGAAAAGTGATTTCCACGGAGATCGAACAGTTCTAGCCTGCACGTCGATGATCCAGCGATCGGCGAGGTGGTCGCATGTCAGTCTCGGAAGTTCGGCTCAGCCCCTCCGCCGCGCGGGAAGCGCTGCCCGAGCAGGACCATCCACCTCCGGACGGCGTCATCGCCTCAGGCGTCTATGTCCATGGGGTGCGCGTCGCCGATATCCCGGTGACGGAAGCCGGCGAATGGGCGCGCAAGGACGACCATGTCGTCTGGATCGGCCTGTTCGAGCCGGAGCCCGCGCTGCTGCGCTGCGTGCAGCAGCAGTTCAACCTGCACCCGCTCGCGGTCGAGGACGCTACTAACGCGCATCAGCGGCCCAAGCTCGAGCAATATGGCGACGCGCTCTTCGTGGTCGCCCGCACCGCCCAGCTGATCGACGGGCGCATCGCCTTCGGCGAGACCCATATCTTCGTCGGGCGCGGCTATATCGTCAGCGTCCGGCACGGCGCCTCGACCTCGTACAAGTCGGTGCGGAGCATTGGGAGACCTGCCCGACCTCGCTGGCCAAGGGCGAGGATTTCATCCTCTACGCGATCCTCGATTTCATCGTCGACAACTACATGCCGGTGCTGGAAGCGATCCATGACGAGGTCGAGGAGATCGAGGACAAGATCCTGGCCAAGCCGATGGGGCGCTCCGATATCGAGCGGCTCTACATGCTCAGGCGCGACCTGCTGCGCCTGCGCAATGCGGTGGCGCCCTTGGTCGATGTCTGCCAGCGCCTGATGAACGGCACGGTGCCGCAGGTCCGGCCGACGCTCGCCCCGATGTTCCGCGACGTGACCGACCATGTCCGCACCGTGCAGGAGAAGATCGACAGCCTGCGCGAGGTGCTGGCCTTCGCCTTCGAGGCGAGCCTTCTGGTCGGACAAAGCCAGGAGAGCCTGATCACCAAGCGCCTGGCATCCTGGGCCGCCATCCTGGCGGTGCCGACGGCGGTGGCAGGCATCTACGGCATGAATTTCGAGAACATGCCGGAACTCAAGATGTATTACGGCTATTATTCCGTGCTGGCGCTGATCGTCTGCACCTGCTCGATCCTGTATTGGCGTTTCAAGCAGAACGGCTGGCTGTAGCTGCCATACCGCATTTTCTTCACGCGAACCGGTATCCACTTCGCTCGAAAATGCTTCAGCGCAGCGGCCAGACCAGCAGGATCATCGGCACCGCAAGCAGGATGACCAGCAGCGACAACGGCGCGCCGAGTCTTGCATAATCGCTGAAGCGATAGCCGCCCGGCCCCATCACCAGCGTGTTGCACTGGTGGCCGATCGGCGTAAGGAAGTCGCAGGCCGCGCCGATCGCCACCGCCATCAGGAAGGCGTCGGGATTGTAGCCGAGGTTTTTCGCGAAACCCGCGCCGATCGGCGCCATCACCAGCACCGTCGCGGCGTTGTTCAGGAACGGCGTCACCGCCATCGCCGCGACAAGAATGAGGGCGACCGAGGCCCAGCCCGGCAAGCCGCCGCCGATCATCGCGAGCCAGGAGGCGAAGAGATCGGTCGCGCCGGTAGTCCGCAGGGAATCGGAGACCGGGATCAGCGCCGCCAGCATCAGCAGGATCGGCGCATCGATGCTCTGATAGGCCTCGCGCAGCGGCACGCAGCGGAACGCGATCAGCAGCACGGCGGCGGCGAAGAAGACGAGCGGCACCGGCGCGAGCCCGGCCGCGAGCGCTATGATCGCCGCCAGCACGATCGTCACGGTCAGGACGACGCGGCGTGTCGAGCCCAACGGCACCAGCCGGTCGGCGAGCGGCAGGAGGCCGAGCTCGGAGAGCTTTTCCGGCAGCAGCTTCTCGTCGCCCTGGATCACGACAATGTCGCCCGCCCGCAGACGGATGTCGCGCAGCCGCTGGCTGAAGCGCTCGCCGGAGCGGCTGATCGCGATCATGTTGACGCCGAAACGGCTGTGCAGCGCGATATCGCCTGCCGACTGGCCGATCAGGGTCGAGTCCGGGCCGATGATCGCCTCGGCGATGCGGTCGGGGTCGAGCGCGTCCTGCTTCTGCGTCGGGCGGTCCTTGCCGGCGAGATCGAGCCCGCCTTCTGCGACGACCCGCTCCAGCACGGCGGCATCGCCGCGCAGCAGAATGATGTCGCCGGCCTGCAGGGAGGCGTCGGGGAGCGGCGCCTGCACACGGCGCTCGTTGCGCAGGATCGAGACGATCTCGATCCCGCCGCCGCCGATGACCTTGAGATCGGCGACCGTCTTGCCGGCGAGCGGTGATTTCTTTCGGAGCCTGGCCTCGGTCAGGTAGTCCTTGATGTCGATCGCCTGATCGAGCGAGACGGCGCCGCGGCGGTTGCGCGGCAGCAGGCGATAGCCGACGCTGAGGAAAAGGCAGCCGGCAACGGCCACAACGATCCCGACCGGGGCGAAATCGAACATCCGGAAGGGCTCGCCGCCGAGCTCCTGCCGGACGCGGGAGACGATGACGTTCGGCGAGGTGCCGACCAGCGTGACGATACCGCCGAGCAGCGAGGCGAAGGCCATCGGCATCAGGAAGACCGAGGGCGATTTCCCGCTCTTGCGGGCAAGCTGATAGGCGATCGGCAGCATCATCGCGAGCGCGCCGATATTCTTGATGATCGCCGACATCACGGCGACGACGAAGACGAGGAGCGGCACCTGCAGCTGCGTCGAGGTCAGGCCCGTGCCCAGCTTCGAGAACAATCGCTCGATGATGCGCGAGCGTGCGACCGCAGCGCTGAGGACCAGCGCGCTGCCGACAATGATGACGATGTCGTCCGAGAAGCCCTTGAAGGCATCCGCCGCCGGCACCAGCCCGAGCGCGACAGCGGTGAGCAGTGCGAGCATCGCGACGATATCGTAGCGCAGCCGCCCCCACAGGAAGGCGGCCATCATGCCGGCGACGAGAAGAACGGAGAGAATCTGCGGCTGGGTCATCCGACCTTCAACGTATCGCGCGCGGTCAGCGCCTCACAGCCACTTCTTCCAGCGGAAGAACAGGTAGGGCAGGATCGCGAACAGGATCATCAGGCCGACCGCGAGCGGATAGCCCCACTGCCACTCCAACTCCGGCATCGTCTTGAAGTTCATGCCGTAGATCGAGGCGATCAACGTCGGCGGCATCAGCGCGACGGAGACGACCGAGAACAGCTTGATGATCTTGTTCTGCTCGATCGAGACGAGGCCGAGCGTGGCGTCCATCATGAACTGCAGCTTGTTCGACAGGAAGGCTGCGTGCTCCTCGATGGCCTGCACGTCACGCACCGCGGAGCGCCATTCGGCCGAGAAGCCGGTCTGCGCCTTCTTCGGCCGGGTATAGTTGGCCGAGAGGAAGAGCAGTACGCGCTCAACCGAAACCATGCTCTCGCGGACGTTGGAGATGATGTGCTCGTACTGGCCGATCTTCTGGATCACGACCTGATAGACGCCGCCGCGCTCGACATCCTGGCCACGCCCGGCGAAGACGCGGCGCGAGGCGATGTCGATCTTGTCGCCGACGCCGCGCAGCACCTCGGCGGCGCGGTCGACGATCGCCTCGATCAGCCCGTCCAGCACCGCTTCCGGCTGTTGGCCGCAGCCTCCCGGCTTGGTCGCGCGGTTGAGGAAGATGTTGAAGGCGCCCGGCTCGTCATAGCGTACCGTCACCAGCGCCTTGTCGGTGAGGATGAAGGTCACATCCGCCAGCAGCGGGACGATGGTGTCGGACTGGCAGATGATCCGCGCGGTCATGTAGCGCGCGCCGTTCTCGGTATAGATGATCTCGGACGGCTCGAGATCGTGCATCTCCTCGCGCGTCGGGATCGAGATGCCCAAATGCTTCTCGACCCGCTTGTCCTCCTCCGGCGTCGGATTGAGCAGGTCGATCCAGACCACGTCGTCGGGAAAGTCCCCGTAGGCGTCGAGCTTGCCGGGGCGGAGCTTGTCGCGCGTGTCGGGGCACGAGCCGTGGATCGTCAGCATGGGCGCGAATCTCGCTGCACGGTCGGGATGGAAACCGGCAGGAACTCCGATCCGAGCCGCGTGTCAAACCGATGACGGCCCGGATCGAAGCGTTGCCGAGCCGTCAGACCCCACCCTTCACGCCCTGCGGCGGCAGGCTGTCGGCCGGCACGAAGAAATCCGGCATCAGCGGCACCGAGGGGTCGACGCGGTACGGGGAGAAATCGGTGACGCCCTCGCCGGCCATGAAGCTGTCGTCGATCAGGAAATGGCCCGAGAATTCGCGGGAGGGCTTCGAGAAGATCATGTGGGCGGCGTCGGCGAGGATTTCCGGCGTGCGGCTCGCCTGCACCATCTTGTCGCCGCCGAGCAGGTTTTGGACAGCCGCCGTCGCGATGGTGGTGCGCGGCCAGAGCGCGTTGACCGCGATGCCCTGGCGCGCCAGCTCGCCGGCAAGGCCGAGCACGCACAGGCTCATGCCGTATTTCGCGATGGAATAGGCCAGATGCGGCGCGAACCACTGCGTCTTCATGTCGAGCGGCGGCGAGAGCATCAGGATATGCGGGTTCTCAGCCTTCTCCAGATGGGGAATGGCGTATTTCGAGACCATGAAGGTACCGCGCGTGTTGATCTGGTGCATCAGATCGAAGCGCTTCATGTCGGTCATCTGGGTGTTGCTGAGCTGGATCGCGCTGGCATTGTTCACGACGATGTCGATGCCGCCGAAGGTCTCGGCCGTCTTGGCGATCGCTTCGGCGACGCTCTGCTCGTCGCGGACATCGACCATCAGCGGCAGGCACTTGCCGCCGGCTGCCTCGATCTCAGCCGCGGAGGTGTAGATCGTGCCGGGGAGTTTCGGATGCGGCTCGGCCGTCTTGGCGGCGATGGTGACATTGGCGCCGTCCCGCGCCGCTCTCAGGGCGATAGCCAAGCCGATGCCACGCGAGCCGCCGGTGATGAAAAGCGTCTTACCCTTGAGCGACATTGTTCCTACCCCTTACTTCTCTGGCTTCCACAGATCGAGGACCCTGATTGCGTTGTAGTGAAAATATAAACTCACCCAAATAGCTATCAGCGTACCCCAATGGAATATATTTCCACCTGAGTTTAGTTTCTGAAGAATCGCAAATATAAATACAGCCACTGCAATTGCATTGATATAAGCTGATGACATCTTCAATTGTTCGTTGAATTTTTTGGCCTCAGAATAATCTTCGAGTTTTACTTCTCTAGTCTTGTCATAAAGCAAATGAACTAAGTGTCCCGCCAACGCACCGCACAGCCCCCACCAGAAATCCTTCAATCTGCCTCCCCAAATCGAGATTTCAGGTATGTAGGGCTCCAAAAGCGCGAAAATCGATACCAGGGCGGCCAAACCCCATATGAATCGGCGGCTGATCCCGCTCATTCTCGTTCATCCCAGATTTTGTAGCGGGCCGGCTGCGAGCCATCCCGGTCGGTGAAACCATAGGCGCGCGCCAGATCGGCTACATGGAGAACCTTGCCGGAATGGCGCATGACATCGGGATCGGCGGCCAATGCCGCGACGGCGCGGCCGGCATAGAGTGGCGTTTCGGTGGTCTGGTCGCCGAGCCCCGCGTCGCGAACGCGCTCGGTCAGGACGTGGCCGGGCGACAGGCCCAGTGCGGTGACGCCGAAGGGCTTCAGCTCCTTCGCCATCGCGAAGCTCAACCGGTTCATCGTCGCCTTGGCAAGGTCGTAGAAGACATCGCCGAGATAGGCGCCCGCCATGTCGAAGCTCAGCGTGACGATGAGGCCGGAGCGGGCCTGCACCATGGCCGGCGCCACCGCCCGCGCCAGCAGCAACTGGGCATAGACGCCGCTCTCGAAGCTTTCGCCCAGCCTTGCCACCGGTCGGCGCCAGAACGGCGTGCCGAAGCCGGAACCGTCGGGATAGCGCTCGCCGTCATAGCCTTCATTGCCGCCCCAGACCGCGTCGACGACGCAATCGAGCCGGCCGAAGCGGCGCAAGGTCCAGGCGACGAGCCCGTCGACATCGCGCTCGCTGGTGTGGTCGCAGCGGTAGGGATGGCCCTTGCCGCCGGCCGCCTCGACCTCGCGAGCGGCGTCCTCGAAGGTTTCGGAACGCTGGTCGGTGCGCGGCCCGGCCTCGCTGGAGCGGCCGGTTACGATAACGGTCGCGCCGGCCTCGCCCAAGGCCTTGGCGATACCGCGTCCGAGGCCGCGCGAGGCACCCGCGACGAGGCAGATGCGGCCGGAGAGAGAGACGGTCATGCCAACACTCTCGGCCCTGATGGGCCAATCCGCCTCATCCCTCCAGGGTCACCCCGGACAAGCCGCATCAGCGGCGCCGATCCGGGATCCATGCCTGAACCTTTGCGGGGAGCGCTCCGGCATGGATCCCGGGTCTCCGCTTCGCTGCGCCCGGGATGACTCGTGGAGGGGGACAGGAAATCCGCTAGCCACTCGCCACCCGCTGCTCTATAGCCCCGCTCCCCTCGCAACGGAGCAGCACCATGGACAGCACCGATGTCGCCGCTTGCTGGGAGGCCAATGCCGAGACATGGACCCGGCATGCGCGGGCCGGCTACGACCTCTATCGCGACGCGCTGAACAGCCCCGTCTTCTTCGCTAACCTGCCAGATATCGCGGGGCTCGATGGCCTCGATATCGGCTGCGGCGAGGGTTCGAACACGCGCAAGCTCGCGGAGGCGGGCGGGCGCATGATCGCCGTCGACATCGCACCGACCTTCCTGCGTCACGCGCAGGAGGCGGAAGCCGCGAAGCCGCTCGGCATCGACTACCGGTTCGGGGACGGCACCGCCCTGCCCCTCCCGGACGAACAGTTCGACTTCGCGACGGCCTTCATGTCGCTGATGGACATGCCGTTTCAGGACAAGGCGCTGGCGGAAGCCGCGCGCGTGCTGAAGCCGGGCGGCTTTTTGCAGTTCTCTATTCTCCACCCCTGCTTTGCTCCGCCCTATCGCAAGGTGTTGCGCGACGATGACGGCAACATCCGCGCGATCGAGGTCGGCCGCTATTTCGACGGCGTCGACGGCGAGATCGAGACCTGGCGCTTCGGCGCCGCCCCAGTCGAGGTCAAGGCCAGCGTCGAGCCGTTCCGGGTGCCGCGCTTCCACCGCACGCTGAGCGAATGGGTGGCGATGATCGTCGCAGCCGGGCTGACCATCGAGCACATGGCCGAGCCGCATGTCGACGCGGAGACGGCGAAGGCCATGCCCTATCTCGCCGACACGCATATCGTCCCGCTGTTCCTGCATATCCGCGCCCGCAAGGGCGCGGCCTGAACGGGGCGCGGCTGCGCTCACGCGGCGAAGACCGCTGCCGCATCGGCGATGGCGCCGGCGCCCTCCGTCACCGCGAGTTCGAGAGCCGGAGCCTCGGTCGCGATGCATTCGGCATAGAAGCGGGCCGTGGCGAGGTCGGCGGTGCCATCCGCTTCGGAGCGCGTGGCAAGCGCCTTCCTGGCCAGTCCCGTGCCGCCCTGCGCCAGCGCGAAGAGCTTGAGATAGGGCGTGGCCCCGGCTAGCGCGTCGGCAGGCTTGCTGCCGAGCGCACCGAGCATCCATTCCGTGGCTCGCTCCAGCGAATCGACGGCAGCACCGAGGCGGGCGGCGGCATGGCCGAAGCCCGGATTGTTGGCGCGCTCGACCTCGGAGACGATGCCGCGCATCTCGTTGATGAGGGCATGCACCGCGTCGCCGCCGGATAGCGGCAGCTTGCGAGTCACGAGATCGATGGCCTGGATGCCGTTGGTGCCCTCATAGATCGCAGCGATGCGGGCATCGCGCAGATGCTGGGCGGCACCCGTCTCCTCGATGAAGCCCATGCCGCCATGAACCTGCACGCCGGTCGAGGCGACGTCGATGCCGATATCGGTGGCATAGGCCTTAGCGATGGGCGTCAGGATCGCGGCGCGCTCGGAGGCGGCCTTGCGCTTGCCCTCGTCGGTCTCGCGATGCGAGCGGTCGAGCGCCTCCGCGACCTGATAGGAAATGGCGCGGGCACCTTGCGTCTTGGCGCGCATGTCCATCAGCATGCGGCGCACGTCCGGGTGGACGACGATCGGGCTCATCGGCGCGCCCTTGGGCGCATCGAGCGCTGCGCCCTGCTTGCGCTCATGGGCGAAGGCGAGCGCCTGCTGATAGGCGCGCTCGGCAATGGCGACGCCCTGCAGAGCGACGTTGAGGCGAGCATTGTTCATCATCGTGAACATGCAGGCGAGGCCGCGATTCTCCTCGCCGATCAGCCAGCCGATCGCACCGTCATTGTCGCCGAAGGCCATCGAGCAGGTCGGCGAGGCATGGATGCCGAGCTTGTGCTCGATGCCGGAGCAGCGCAGGTCATTGTGCTGCCCAAGCGAGCCGTCGGCATTGACCAGGAATTTCGGCACGAGGAAGAGCGAGATGCCGCGCGTGCCGGGAGGGGCATCGGGCAGACGCGCCAGCACGAGATGGATGATGTTCTCGGTCAGGTCGTGCTCGCCATAGGTGATGAAGATCTTCTGGCCGGTGATGCGGTAGGTGCCGTCGCCCACCCGCTCGGCCTTGCTGCGGAGCGCGTTGAGATCGGAGCCGGCCTGCGGCTCGGTCAGGTTCATCGTGCCCATCCACTCGCCGGAGACGAGCTTGGCGAGATAGGTCTCCTTGAGATGATCGGAACCATGGGCATGGAGCGCCTCGATCGCGCCGACCGTCAGCAACGGGCCGAGCGCGAAGGCGAAGGCGGCGGAGTTCCACATCTCGATGCAGGCCGATTGCAGCAATGCCGGCAGGCCCTGCCCGCCATAGGCTTCCGGTGCCGGCAGCGCGTTCCAGCCGGCCTCGGCCCAGGCCTTGTAGGCTTGCTTCCAGCCCGGAGGCGTGGTGACGGCGCCGTCCTTCAGCTTCGAGCCGTTGAGATCGCCGACGCGGTTCAGCGGCGCGATGACGTCGGCGGCGAATTTCGCGGCCTCGTCGAGCACGGCTTCGGCGACGCCGCCTTCGAGCTCCGGCGCTAGCCCGTCGGCAATCAGCCGGTCGAGCCCCGCGACGTGGCGCATGGTGGAGAGCATGTCCGAAACCGGGGCGCGATAGCTCATAGGTCGTCTCCCTGAGGCTCGCGCCCGCCCGAAAGGCGGCCGCAGCCTGCATTTGCCGTTGCCGCGATGGTAGCGAGGAACTATCGCCTAAGCCACGCGCAAGCGAGCGCGACCTTCGTCCCGTGCCGCACCCGTCAGTTAGTTTATATATAAACCATCATCGGTCAATCTCGCCGTGAATCACTCCCTGCCCGCTCCGCGCCATACGAAGCTCCTCGTCCCCGATGCGTCCGGCATCGCTGAGGCTGCGGCACTGCTGCGTGCGGGCGGGCTCGTCGCGATGCCGACCGAAACGGTCTACGGGCTCGCGGCCGACGCGACCTCGGGCACGGCCGTTGCCGGCATCTACGCCGCCAAGGAGCGGCCGAGCTTCAACCCGCTGATCTCGCATCTGCCCGATCTGGCGAGCGCGCGCCGGCAGGGCCTCTTCGATGCGAACGCGCTGGCGCTGGCGCAAGCCTTCTGGCCGGGGCCGCTGACGCTGGTCGTTCCAGCCTCGTCAGGCTGCACGGTGAGCGATCTGGCGCGGGCGGGACTTCCTTCGGTCGCACTGCGCGTTCCGGCGCACCCCGTCGCGCATGCCGTGCTGGAAGCGGCGGGACGGCCGATAGCGGCACCTTCCGCCAATCGCTCCGGCCGGATCAGCGCGACCAGCGCTGCGCATGTTCTGGCCGATCTGGAAGGCCGTATCGACGCTGTCCTCGATGCCGGCCCGACGGAGGTCGGCGTCGAATCGACCATCGTCGCCTGCCTCGACGGCGCGCCGCGGCTGCTGCGCCCCGGCGGGGTGCCGCGCGAGGCGATCGAGCACGTGATCGGCCGGCCGCTGGTGATTGCGGGCGATGCCGGCCATGCGCCGATCTCGCCCGGCATGCTCGCCTCGCATTATGCGCCTGCGGCACGCGTGAGGCTTGATGCCGACGCTCCGGACGATGGCGAGGCCTGGCTCGGCTTCGGTCCCGAGACGCATGAGCATCCGGCCTCGCTCAATCTCAGCCCGAGCGGCGACCTGCGCGAGGCCGCCGCCCATCTCTTCGGCTATATGCGCCGGCTCGACGAAATGGGGCGGAGAACCATCGCCGTCGCCCGCATTCCCGAGCATGGGCTCGGTGAGGCGATCAACGACCGGCTGCGGCGCGCCGCGGCACCGCGCTGACGGCCTCATAGCCCTCATCCTGAGGAGCGAGCCGAAGGCTCGCGTCTCGAAGGATGCTCCAGATGTCACCAGAGCCTCCTGAAGCATCCTTCGAGACGCGCCTGCGGCGCTCCTCAGGATGAGGGCTCGGAGATGGTTCGCTCTCCCGAATTTGAATTCCTCCAACTTGCATCACTGCAAGATATCGGCTTGCGTGCGCGCAGGAGGATGCCTTGCCGATGAATGCCAAGCTCGCCTGGGACGATTTCCGGCTGATCAAGGCCATTGCCGATCATGACGGGCTGACCGGGGCGGCGGCGGCGCTCTCGGTCAATCATTCGACCGTGTTCCGGCGTCTCGGCCAGATCGAGGAACTCGTCGGCCTGCCGCTCTTCGAGCGGCGCAAGACCGGCTATGTCGCGACGGTCGCAGGCGCCGAGATGGCGGCGCTGGCGAGCCGGATGGACGAGGACGTCACCGCCTTCGCCCGGCGCCTCGCCGGACGCGATGTCGCCCCTTCAGGTGAACTACGGATCACCACGACCGATACGCTCTATCAGAACGTGCTGCTGCCGATCTTCGCCGCCTTTCGCAAGGCGCATCCGCTGATCCGGCTCGATGTCGTGATCGGCAACCAGGCGCTCAATCTGTCGAAGCGCGATGCCGATATCGCGATCCGCGCCAGCGACACGCCGGGCGAGACGCTGGTCGGCCGCCGCATCGCCACCATCGCCTGGGCGATCTATGGCCGCGCCGCGGACGGGATCACGCCCGAGGAGCAAGCCAGCCCCGCCCTGCTCTACCAGCGCGACTGGGTCGCACTCGGCGACCAGCTCTCGCATGTGAAGGCCGCCCGCTTCGTGCGCGAGCATGTCGCACCGGAGCGGATCGCGCTGAAGAGTTCGGCCGTGCTGGGGATCGCGGAGGCGGTGGCGCAGGGCCTCGGCATCGGGCCGCTGCCCTGCTTCATCGCCGACCAGCGGCCGGACCTGATGCGTTTACTGCCGCCCAATCCGGATTTTGCCACCGGCTTGTGGGTGCTGACCCATCCCGATATCCGGCATGTGCCGCGCGTGCGCGCCTTCATGGATTTCTGCAGCAACGAACTCACGCGGCAGCGGGCGCTGTTCGAGGGGTAGGCTTCAGCCCATCTCGACGACGCCGCGCAGGATGCGGGGGCCCGATCAGGGGCGGCAGTTCTATGCCCCGCGCAGCCCGCAGGCGGCGATGACGCCGCCGCATTTCGTCATCGGGAACAGGCTCGCCAGTGCCTGCGAACCGACGGCATCGACGCCATCGGCCGCGCGAGGAAACGTCTTCCCGCTCAGGCGGGCTGCGCCGCCGGCCTGTGCACCGGCCGCTCGACGATCGGCAGGTTGATCAGGGCCGACGCGACGCCGAGCGCGACCGAGAGCCACCAGACGAACTGATAGTTGCCCATCGATTCGTAGAGCACGCCGCCGAGCCAGACGCCCAGAAAACCGCCGACCTGGTGCGAGAAGAAGGCGAAGCCGTAGAGCATCGCCATGTACTTGGTGCCGAACATCAGCATGACCAGCGAAGAGGTCGGCGGCACGGTCGAGAGCCAGAACAGGCCGATCACGATACCGAAGGTGATCGCGGTGGTCGGGCTCGGCGGCAGCAGGATGAAGGCGGCGATCGCCACGGCTCGTCCGAGGTAGATCCAGGCGAGGAGATGGCGCTTCGGCATCCGCGTCGAGAGCCAGCCCGAGGAGAGCGAGCCCACGGCATTGGCGAGACCGATGACGGCCAGCGTCCAGCCACCGACCCAGGCCGGCAGGCCGGCATCCTTGAGATAGGCCGGCATGTGAACGGTGATGAAGGCGAGCTGGAAGCCGCAGGTGAAGAAGCCGAGCACGAGCAGGACATAGCTGCGATGCTTGAAGGCCTCGCTCAGCGCCTGCACGATGGTCTGGTTCGGCACGTTGGCCGCGGCGGCCCCTGCCGCGGCGCCGGTCTTGCGCGTCGCCATGACGATCGAGATCGGCAGGATCGGCAGCAGCGTGAAGGCGAAGACGATGAGCGCCTGCTGCCAGCCCAGCGTGTCGATCAGGATGTTGCCGATCGGCGGGAACAGGAATTGGCCGAAGGAGCCGGCGGCCGTGCCGGCGCCGAAAGCCATCGGCCGCCACTGCTCCGGCAGGAGCTTGCCGAAGGCGGCGAGCACGAGATTGAACGAGCAGGCCGAGAGGCCGAAGCCGATCAGCACGCCGGCGCCGAAATGGAGCTGCAGCGGCGTCGTCGCATAGGCCATCATGACGAGGCCGCCAGCGTAGAGAAGCGCGCCGACGCAGAGCACACGCACCGTGCCGTAGCGATCGGCGATGGCGCCCGCGAAGGGCGCGCCGAGACCCCAGAGCAGGTTCTGGATCGCCAGCGCCAGGCCGAAGATGTCGCGGCCCCAGTTGAACTGGATCGTCATCGGGATCTGGAACAGGCCGGCGCTGGCACGCGGGCCGAAGGTGATGAGCGCGATGAGGCAACCGGCGGCGACGATGATCTCCGGAGCGTAGCTGCGCGCTGGCGTGGACGTCATGGCTGTCTCCGAAGCCTCGAATGTGTGGCTACACGTTAGCGCCCTGCCCAGACGGCAACCAACGCGATTTCGTGAAACCTCGCATCACGGCGACGCATGAAAGGCAAGACGCGTTCTCGCTTTCCCCGTATGGCAGAAAGCCGCTCGGCGATGCCCAGACGATGAGGAGTCGCGCGCCTCGCACCGTCATGGCGCGCGATTCTCCGCCGCTGTTAACCGGCGCTCAACCTTACCGAGGTGATAACGGATTCCAACGAAGGCGCGCGAGTACCGACTGCGTTTTTCGTTCCGTGCGATCGGGACGGGTGTGTCGCTTTGAGTCATTGGCGTGTGCACAGGCATGGGCGGAAGGCGCCCCCCCTCGGCATCAAATGGGCCGCGAGCACCGTCGCGCCCTGGGCCCTGTCCGTCGGCATGCTCGTGTCCTTCACTGCCTCCGCCGGCCAGAATTTCGGGCCGACCGGCCTGCCGTCGAGCGCGATTCCCCGCGTCGCTCCGGGCCCTGTCTCCGAACTCGCGGAAGGTCCCTCGATGCTGGTCGCGGCCAGCGCCTTCCGGCTGCCCGGCCTCGCCCTGACCTCCGCCGTCACACAGGCCAAGCTCTCGTTCGAGGATCCGGAGCGCCGTATTGTCGTCGACCCGCGCGCGCCGCGCGAAGACATGAAGCGCTCCGCCGCCGCGGCCTTTCCCGAGGTCGACCGCACCGCCAAAGGCGACATGCTGCCGAGCCTGCGGCCGGGCCTCACCGAGCATCCCTCCATCGAACTGGAGCGCGTCGTCTTCGGGGACACGCAACCCAAGCTCATCTCCGGCGGCTTCTCGATCGACGCCATGCGCGCGGCCGAAGCCGTCGACGGGCCGCAAACCGGCTTCGAGCCCTACGCCAATGACGAGGGCCTGACCGATCCGGCCCTGTCGGATTCCTCGCCTGTCTCGCCGCTGAAGCCCAAGATCACCTCGGCGCGCCAGGCTGAACTCCATCTGGAAAGCATCGACGGCTCGTCGCCCTCGGTGCCGCAGGCAAGCCAGGTTTCGTCCTCGACGCCGCTCGTCGGCTCGATCATCGGCACGCTGACGCCGTCGGCCCTGCCCGCCCACTCCGCGCCGCAGCAGCAGCGCGGGCGGATCGCGCTCGCGTCGGCGCCAGCCAATCGCGACCTGCGCCTGGCCGAGCCCGGCGTGAAGCAGGACTACACCAAGCTGATCGCGCCGGAGAGCATGGCGAAAGAACAGCGCTGCCTCGCGGAAGCCGTCTATTTCGAAGCCCGTTCCGAGTCGCTCCAGGGGCAGGCGGCGGTGGCGCAGGTCGTGCTCAACCGCGTGAAGAGCGGGCTCTATCCGAGCAGCGTCTGCGGCGTGGTCTACCAGAACAGCAACCGCTACCTGGCCTGCCAGTTCACCTTCACCTGCGAGGGCAAGTCGCTGCGCATCACCGAGCCGGCTTCCTGGCGCGACGCGGTCAGGATCGCGCGCGAGGTCTATGACGGCACGACCTATCTGCCGGAAGTCGGCGCCTCGACCCATTATCACGCCAATTACGTGCGGCCGTACTGGGCGAAGAAGCTCAGGAAGATGGACACGATCGGCCAGCACGTCTTCTATCAGCTGCGGCCCGGACAGACCTGACGCGGCAGAACGCCTGCGGTCTCATCCTCCCTGAAGCGGCAGGCCGGCGCGACCGCTACCCGAACAGGAAATGCCAGACGCCGTAACCGACGACGCCGACCCAGCCGAGCGTCACGACCGCAGTCAGGCCCAGATAGAGCGCGATGAACGCGTTGTCCTTGATATCGCCCATGTAACCTTCCGGAAGGTGCGCCCGACGATCCTGCCCGGCATCGAACCAGCCGGCGGGCTTCGGCATGAGCCGAGCCGCGCCTCGCATATGTCGTAGCGAACTCTGCGCGGCCCGCATCCTGCGTTCGAAGGGTTCGGCAGCAAGGGATGTGCTTCCAGCAGCAATCCCAGCCGTTAAGAAGACAGGCCTTCTCCGCTGCTTGGACAGCCGGCATTCAAATCTCTAAAAATAGAACGTTCTCATTAGCTTGAGTGCAATCTGCGTGAATACGCGCGCCAGCACCGAATTGGTTAATTTTACCTTGTTTTAGCGTTTACCTTGCGTTCATCACTTCCAGCAGGCTTCCTGTCCCCAACGAACGGCGCCTGGCGCCGAAACCGACAGGTCAGGTCCAACATGGTGCGCTCGCTTTCCTCAGGGGTCATCGCCGCTTCCAGCCTCGCAGCCGCGCTCGTGCTCGGCGCCTCGGTCGCCCAGGCCGGTGGCGGCTGCCGCGGCTCCGCCTGCTACAACCTCGTGAATACGCCGCCGGTCTACGGCTCGATCAACGAAACCTACCAGGTCCGTCCGGCCCAGGTTCAGCGCCGCGTCGTCCCGGCCGAATACGAGACGGTCACCGACAACGTGATGATCGCCCCTGAGCGCCGCATCCCGCACCACCGCGCCGCCGTCTACGAGACGGTGACCGAAAAGGTGATGATCTCGGCCGCCACCCGCCGCTGGGAAGTGACCCGCGACGCTTATGGCAACACGGTCGGCTGCTGGGTGGATGTGCCCGCCCGCTACGGCTACCAGAGCCGCCGCGTCGAGGTTTCTCCGGCCACCATCGATTACGAGACGGTCCCGGCCGTCTACACACAGCGTCAGCGCCAGGTGATGGTGCGTCCGACCCAGGTGGTGCGGGAAGAGATCCCCGCCGTCTACGAGACACGGCAGCGCCAGGTGATGGTCAGCCCCGGCTCGCAGTATTGGTCCCGCTCCCGCTACTGAGCGGACCGGGACAGAGTTTCACGCAGACCCTTTTTTACCACGGAACGACCACTTTCACCCCGGCCTCGCGCCGGGGTTTTTTCTTGGGCGGTTTTCTGATGGAAGGATCGCGCCACTCTCGGGCGCAGCGGAGCGCAAATCCGAGGATGTCGAGAAGACAGCGGCGCCGGAGTCTCCTCGGTCACGCGATGCCCGGGTCAAGCCGGAGCACGACGCACGGGGAGAGGTGTGGCTCGCCCTTCAGGCGATCCTGCCGCCGAGCAGCAGGATGCAGACACCGACCGCGAAGGCGAGGAAGCGGACGGGCATGCCGACCAATGAGCCCGGAGGGCGCCCCGTCGCAAAGCCGACGAGCAATTCGACGATCCCCAGCCCGAACAGCACGATGGCGAAGGGCGGCAGGGCTCCGTCCGGGGCGATGAGGCCGGCCCGAACCGCCCAGGCGACGACAGCGCCGAGAGCGGCGCCCAGCGCGACGAACAGCAGCTCGCTTCGCGACGGGCGCATCGCTCTTATCAGCGCCGGCGGAAGTTCTGGCGCGGCGGACCGCCCGGAGCCGGACCAGCCGTCTTCTGACGGAAGTTGATGCGGCCGCGATCGAGATCGTAAGGCGACATCTCGACGATGACACGGTCGCCCGCGATGGTGCGGATGCGGTTCTTCTTCATCTTGCCGGCCGCATAGGCCAGGATGATGTGCTCGTTGTCGAGCTTCACCCGGTAGTTGCCGTCCGGGAGCACTTCGACCACGGTGCCGTCGAATTCAAGCAGTTCTTCTTTCGCCATCTGTCGTCCTTCGTGAGCCCTAGGGCGCGTGGGCGAGCCATCTTCAAAGAGGCTCGCCCCTGGTTCTGGTCGATCGCGCGTCAGCGCGCGCGCCGCCGGGCGCCGTTGGTGCGTGGTTGCTGTGTTCTTTGCTGCAAGAACGCGACGCCGCCAAGCCCTTCTTTTGCGGAAACGCCGTCTTTTCGCTGCGCCGCCTGCTCAGGACGCGGGCCGCGCTCGGGATGACGGGGGCGCTCGTGACGCTCCTGACGCTGGCCGCCATTGGCAGGCTGGTTGCGCTGGCCGCCCTCGCCGGGCTTGCCGCCGCGCGGCTGCTGCTGCCCTTGCGGGCGAGCCTGCTGGCCCTGCGGACGAGCCTGCTGGCCCTGCGGACGAGCCTGCTGGCCCTGCGGGCGGCCTGGACCGCCACGTCCGCCACCGTTCTGCTGCTGGCCACGCCCGCCACCGCGCTGGTTCTGCGGCGGCTTCTTCGGCGTGCGGCCGTCCCAGTAAGGAACGGCGCCGATCGGAGTGATTGCGACCTTGGTCAGCTTCTCGATGGCAGCGAGATCGCCGCGCTCTTCCGGCGTGCAGAAAGCGATGGCGAGGCCCGACGCGCCAGCGCGTGCCGTGCGGCCGATGCGGTGGACATAGGTCTCGGGCACGTTCGGCAGGTCGAAATTCACAACATGGCTGATGCCGTCGACATCGATGCCGCGCGCGGCGATGTCGGTCGCGACGAGGATGCGGAGCGAACCGTCGCGGAAGGCGCCGAGCGCCCGCTCGCGCTGGCTCTGGCTCTTGTTGCCGTGGATCGCGGCCGCCTCGATGCCGGACGTGCCGAGCTGGCGCACGACCTTGTCGGCGCCGTGCTTGGTGCGGGTGAAGACGATGGCGCGCTCCAGCTCGGGCACGTTCAGCGTCTTCGCCAGCAGCGCCGGCTTGTCGTGAGCTTCCGTGAAGATGACGCGCTGGTCGATCTTCTCGGCGGTGGTCGCGACCGGTGCCACAGCGACCTCAACCGGATCGGTCAGGTAGGCGGAGGCGATCTCGCGGATCGGCTTCGGCATGGTCGCCGAGAAGAGCAGCGTGTGGCGCTCCTTCGGGATCAGGGTCGCGATGCGGCGCAGCGCATGGATGAAGCCGAGATCGAGCATCTGATCGGCTTCGTCGAGGACGAGGAACTCGATCTCGCGCAGCGAGACGGCGCGCTGGTCGACGAGGTCGAGCAACCGGCCGGGCGTAGCAACGAGGATATCGACCTTTTCGCCGAGCGCGCGGATCTGCTTGCCGACGGGCACGCCGCCGAAGATCACCGTCGATTTCAGCGAGGTGTAGCGGGCGTAGGTGCGGATGCTGGCTTCGATCTGGGCCGAGAGCTCACGCGTCGGCGACAAGATGAGCGCGCGCACCGAGCGGGCCGGCATCTGGCGCGGCTTGGCGAGCAGCCGATGCAGCATCGGCAGCGAGAAGGCAGCCGTCTTGCCGGTGCCGGTCTGGGCGGCACCGAGGAGGTCGCGGCCCTGAAGAATATGGGGGATCGCCTGCGCCTGGATCGGCGTCGGCGTTTCATAGCCCTCGGCCGCGAGCGCCTTGAGAAGGGGCTCGGCGAGGCCGAGATCGGTAAACTTGGTCAAGAAGGATCTTTCCGGACGCCGCGATGCGAGGGGCGCATGTGGGTTTCGGCTGCGCCGCAGGCTCGCATCCGGCCTGAATTCAAAAATAGTCGGACCTGCCGGCGAACCGCTAGCCACAGCGCCGGCAGGCTTGTCGTGGACCGGGGCCGCTATAGCACCGGACCGAAAAGTGGGTTCCACTTTTCGGAGAACTTCGATGCGATAACTAAGAGATCGATCATCGTGGCCGCGTCCTATCGGACGCGCGATGATCCGGGCTCTCCCGGTCGATCGGTATCAGCTCAGGCGACGACGAGGTTGCCGGCCGAGGTCTTGCCGGTCTTGCGATCGGCAACGAGTTCGTAGGAGACGACCTGGCCGTCGCGCAGCTCGCGGAGACCCGCGCGCTCGACAGCGGAGATGTGGACGAACACGTCCTGGCCGCCGTTCTCAGGGGTGATGAAGCCGTAACCCTTGGTGGAGTTGAACCACTTCACGGTGCCTTTTTCCATGGCATGGAATCCTTACGTTTCAGATCCGCGTATCGTTGCGACCCAGAGCTCGACGCGCGGACGCCTTGCAGTGGTCTTGTAGCGATGTGTGGTGGATCTGAATCGTGCCCGCCGACCGGATTACCCGCGCGGAGGATTGGCCAGAACCCGGCCGCATCTCGTCATACATCGGTGCGGATAGCACGAAATGCAAGAACCGTCCAGCAAGGGCCTCCCAGGCCCGCCGCAATCACTTGGCTGGGCCGAGCTCCCGCAGGATTTCAGTGAGCCCGCCGAGATCGCCGATCCTGCGATAGCGATCATGCCCCGCCGGCTCCTCGGCATGTTCCAGCACCCAGGTCAGTTCATGCGGAACATGGACAGCCCAGGAACCGGCCTCCAGCGCGGGCAGGATGTCGGATTTCAGGGAGTTTCCGACCATCATCGCCCGCCCTGCCCCGTCGCCATGACGGGCGAAGATGCGGCCATAGGTCTCCGGCTTCTTGTCGCTGACGATCTCGACCGCGTGGAAGAAGTCGCCGAGACCGGACTGGGCGAGCTTGCGCTCCTGGTCGAAGAGATCACCCTTGGTGATCAGCACCAGCCGATAGTCGCCGGAGAGCACCGCAAGCGTCTCCTGGACATGCGGCAACGTCTCGACCGGATGAGCCGCCATCTCGCGCCCGGCAGCGAGGATCTCGCCGATCACGGCAGCCGGGACCTGCCCGCGCGTGATCTCGATCGCCGTCTCGATCATCGAGAGCACGAAGCCCTTGATACCGAAGCCGTAGAAACCGAGGTTGCGCTTCTCGGCTTCGAGCAGGCGCCCGGAAATCTCGGCCGCCTCGCCATGCTCGCCGAGCAGCGCGACGAAGCGATCCTCCGTCATCCGGAAGAACTGCTCGTTCTGCCAGAGCGTGTCGTCGGCATCGAAGCCGATGGTGGTCAGCTTCGATGCCATGACCGGTTCTCAGCCATCCTTCGGCTTGATCGCGCCGAGCGCCGCCTGCGCGGCGGCGAGGCGGGCGATCGGCACGCGGAAGGGCGAGCAGGAGACGTAGTCGAGCCCGACGCTCTCGCAGAAGCCGATCGAGGCCGGGTCACCGCCATGCTCGCCGCAGATGCCGAGCTTGATGCCGGAACGCGTCTTGCGGCCGCGTTCGGCGGCGAGCTTCACCAATTCGCCGACACCGTCCTGATCGATAGTGACGAAGGGGTCGGCATCGAGCAGGCCCTTGGCGGTGTAGGAGCCGAGGAAGGAGGAGGCGTCGTCGCGGCTGATGCCGAGCGTCGTCTGGGTCAGGTCGTTGGTGCCGAAGGAGAAGAACTCGGCACTCTCCGCGATCTCGGCGGCGCGCAAGGCGGCGCGCGGCAATTCGATCATGGTGCCGACCTGATAGTCGATCTTCGTGCCGCTCTCTTCGATCACGGCCTTGGCCATCGCATCGATGCGGCCCTTGACCAGATCGAGCTCCGGCTTGCCCATGACGAGCGGCACCATCACTTCCGGGATGACCGGCTTGCCGGTCTCCTTGGCCGCGATGACGGCGGCCTCGAAGATGGCGCGCGCCTGCATCTCGGCGATCTCGGGGAAGGCGACCGCCAGGCGGCAGCCGCGGAAGCCGAGCATCGGGTTGAACTCGTGCAGTTCGGCGGCACGCTGGCGCAGCGCGTCCGGCGTGACGCCGAGCGCGGCCGCGACCTCGCCGATCTCCTTGTCGCCCTGCGGCAGGAATTCGTGCAGCGGCGGATCGAGCAGACGGATCGTCACCGGCAGGCCGCTCATGATGGTGAAGAGCTGGACGAAGTCCTGGCGCTGCACCGGCAGGAGCTTGGCGAGGGCGGCGCGACGGCCCTTGTCGTCCTGGGCGAGGATCATCTCGCGCACCGCCTGAATGCGGCCCTCGTCGAAGAACATGTGTTCGGTGCGGCAGAGCCCGATGCCCTCGGCGCCGAACTCGCGGGCGGTCCTGGCGTCCTCCGGGGTCTCGGCATTGGCGCGGACCTTGAGGCGCCGGACCTTGTCGGCCCAACCCATCAGCGTCGCGAACTCGCCGGAGAGCTCCGGCTTCTGCATCTTGATCTCGCCGAGCAGCACCTGGCCGCTGCCGCCGTCGATGGTGACGAAATCGCCGGCCTTCAACGTGGTCGGCCCAACCGTGAGTGTGCCCTTGGCGTAGTCGATGCGGATCTGGCCGGCGCCGGAGACGCAGGGCTTGCCCATGCCGCGCGCTACGACCGCGGCATGCGAGGTCATGCCGCCTCGCGAGGTCAGGATACCCTCGGCTGCGTGCATGCCATGGATGTCCTCGGGCGAGGTCTCGACGCGGACGAGGATGACCTTCTTGCCGGCCTTCTTGGCGGCTTCCGCATCATCGGAATTGAAGACGATCTCGCCGGCGGCGGCGCCGGGCGAGGCCGGCAGGCCAACGGTCAGCACGCGGCGCTCGGCCTTGGGATCGATGGTCGGATGCAGGAGCTGATCGAGCGCGCCGGGCTCGACGCGGCCGACCGCCTCCTCCTGCGTAATCAGGCCTTCGCTGGCGAGCTCGACCGCGATCCTGAGCGCCGCCTTGGCGGTGCGCTTGCCGGACCGGGTCTGCAGCATCCAGAGCTTGCCCTCCTGGATGGTGAACTCCATGTCCTGCATGTCGCGATAATGCTTCTCGAGGATGCCGTAGATGCGGCAAAGCTCGGCATAGGCCTCCGGCATCTCCCGTTCCATCGAGGGCTTGTCGGAGCCGGCCTCCTTCCTGGCGGCCTCGGTGATGTCCTGGGGGGTGCGGATGCCGGCGACAACGTCCTCGCCCTGGGCGTTGATCAGGAACTCGCCGTAGAGCGCGTTCTCGCCGGTCGAGGGATTGCGGGTGAAGGCGACGCCGGTCGCCGAGGTGTCGCCCATATTGCCGAACACCATCGACTGGACGTTGACCGCCGTGCCCCAGCTCGCGGGGATGCTGTTGAGTTCGCGATACTTGATGGCGCGGTTATTCATCCAGGAGGAGAACACGGCGCCGACAGCGCCCCAGAGCTGCATCTGCGGCTCCTGCGGGAAGTCGGAGCCAAGCTCCTTCTTCACGATCTCCTTGTACTTGCCGACCAGAACCTTCCAGTCGGCGGCCTTGAGGTCGGTATCGAGATGGAGGCCTTTGCGCTCCTTGTAGTCTTCCAGCGCCTCCTCGAAGAGGCCGTGGTCAACGTCGAGCACGACATTGGAATACATGGTGATGAAGCGGCGGTAGCTGTCCCAGGCGAAGCGTTCGTCGCCCGAGGCCTTGGCGACGGCCTCGACCGTCTCGTCGTTGAGGCCGAGATTGAGGACAGTGTCCATCATGCCCGGCATCGAGGCGCGCGCGCCGGAACGGACCGAGACGAGAAGCGGATTGGCGGGGTCGCCGAAGGTCTTACCCGTGAGCTTGGCCATGCCGGCGAGCGCGGCCTTGACCTGCCCGTCGAGCTCGGCCGGGAAGCTCCTGCCGTTGTCGTAATAGGCCGTGCAGACCTCGGTGGTGATGGTGAAGCCGGGCGGAACGGGCAGGCCCAGATTGCTCATCTCGGCGAGGTTCGCACCCTTGCCGCCGAGCAGGTTCTTCATTCCCGCCTCACCCTCGGCCTTGCCGTCGCCGAAGGTGTAAACCCACTTCCCGCCTGCCATCACATAGCCTCTTCTGTTCAACCGGACGAGGCAAACGCCGCGCCGGCGCGAAAATTTCGTGTGCGTGCCGCCAATGACTCATGGTCATCGACCGCTGGGATGAGGCGCTCATGCCCAAAACGACATGAACAATCAATGAGCGTGTGCAGCATCGACTGATGCAGCGCAATAGCACCCGATCGCAGCGGCTTCGAGCCATCTTCCCTTGTCCTTCCGGGGCGCGCCGCAGGCGCGAACCCGGAACCCACGACCGGGTGAGACAGTCGATGCTGCGTAATTCAAGACCCACCCAGTCGTGGGTTCCGGGTTCTTCGCTGCGCGAAGCCCCGGAATGACAAGGTTGGTTCCGACCCGGATCGATCCAGCGATGGCCCACACTAGCTAGGCGCCCTTCCCCCGTGCAGCCCGGGGCCAGCGCAGCGGCCAGTTGACGACGCGCTCTGCGACCTCCTCCTCGGGCACCTCGTCCTCATTGGCGAAGACTCGGCCGCGCACGGAGACGCCGGACGCGACCACCGTCTCGGGATCGCCCGAGACCAGCGGATGCCACCAGGGCAGGTCCTTGCCTTCGGCAACGAGGCGATAGCCGCAGGTCGGCGGCAGCCAGGGCAGCGTGCGCACCTCCTCCGGCGTCAACGTCACGCAGTCCGGCACCTTCTGCGAACGGTTCGGATAATCCCGGCAGCGGCAGGTGCCGGCCTCGAACAGGCGGCAGCCGACATCGGTGGCGAAGATGCGCCCGGTATCCTCGTCCTCGAGCTTGACGAGGCAGCAACGGCCGCAGCCGTCGCAGAGCGATTCCCACTGCTCCGTCGACATCGCCTCCAGCGGCGTCGTCAGCCAGAACGGCTGCTGTTTCGGCGGGATCTGCGTCATGGCAGGCTTATGCGCCCGCCGGCGCGAAGATGGAAGACCATTCCCGCTCGGCTTGCGTATCGAAACGGGACAACCGCCCCGGCGCATGTCCTGCTCGCCCCGATGGAATTTACCACCTCGCCTCTTATCCGGGCGCGGGGCACGCCTATGTCTCCATTACCGGGCGCTCTCCTGTTGCCAAGACAGCAAGCACGCGGCAGGACTTATCGTCGGGGCCATTCGGGAAGCCGGGAACGGCCATGGAGTTCAGGAAGGCGGGCTGGAGGACGCGGCTGAAGCGCTTCGCGCTGGCCGCCGATTCATGGCTGGACGCCGGCCTGTGGGGCGCCGGGCGCCGTGCCGGCGAAATCCATGAGCGCATCCGCAGCGTCGCCGACCGCCTGACCGTCACCGGCGGCAAGCGCCTCGCCGTCGAGTTCGCCAGCGAGGGCCTGAATATCGGCATCGTCGGCGCCATCTTCGTACTGGCTCTGGCCCTGCCGGCCTTTCGGATCGGCAATGACGAGGCCCTCAGGAACCAGGTCTTCGCCGTCACCTTCCTCGACCGCTACGGTGCGCCGATCGGCCATCGCGGTGCACGGCACGACGATTCGCTGAAGCTGGAGGAGATGCCGGACCATCTGCTCAAGGCCGTGCTCGCCACCGAGGACCGGCGCTTCTACGACCATTTCGGCATCGACCTGATCGGCACCTCGCGGGCGCTGCTGGTCAATACGCGCGCGTCCGGCGTCGTCCAGGGTGGCTCGTCCCTCACCCAGCAGCTGGCCAAGAACCTCTTCCTCAACAACGAACGCTCGCTCGACCGCAAGATCAAGGAAGCCTTCCTGGCGCTTTGGCTGGAGACGCGGCTGACCAAGAACGAGATCCTCAAGCTCTACCTCGACCGCGCCTATATGGGCGGCGGCACGTTCGGCGCCGCGGCGGCGGCGGAGTACTATTTCGGCAAATCGGTGCGGGACGTCACGCTGGCCGAGGCCGCGATGCTCGCCGGCCTGTTCAAGGCGCCGACGAAATATGCCCCGCATGTCAACCTGCCGGCCGCCCGCGCGCGGGCCAACGACGTGCTCAACGCCATGGTCGATGCCGGCTTCATGACGGCCGGCCAGGTCGACAGCGCCAAGCGCAACCCGGCGACGCCGATCGACCGCAAGCGCGATTCCAGTCCCGATTACTATCTCGACTGGGCCTTCGAGGCGATGAAGGAGCTCGCTTCAGAAGGCAAGCTCGGCGCCGACCGCGTGCTGACGGTGAAGACGCCGCATGATTCCGCGATCCAGCAACGCGCCGACGAGGCAATCGAGACGATCCTGCGCCAGCATGGCCCAGCCTATCGGGTGAGGCAGGCGGCAACCGTCGTGATGGACCCGGACGGTGCCGTGCGCGCCATCGTCGGCGGCCGTGACTACGGCGCGAGCCAGTTCAACCGGGCGACCGCCGGCCAGCGCCAGCCGGGTTCCTCGTTCAAACCCTTCGTCTATGCCGCCGCGCTCTCGGCCGGGCTCTACAAGCCGAGCACGATCGTCACCGACCGGCCGGTCTGCATCGGCAACTGGTGCCCGAACAATTACGGACGCTCCTATGCCGGCTCGATGCCGCTAACGGTCGCGCTGGCGAAGTCGATCAATACCATCCCCGTCCAGATGTCGATCGCCATCGGCCGCGCCACCGGCGAGACGCATGAGGCACGCGCAGCCACCATCGGCCGCAAGAAGATCATCGAGACGGCCCATGCCATGGGCCTGACCACGCCACTCACCGACACCGTCTCGCTGCCGATCGGCGCGGGCGAGGTCACCGTCATCGACATGGCCGCCGGCTATTCCGCCCTCGCCAATGGCGGGCGCCGGGCCAAGCCCTATGCCGCGATCGAGATCACCAATTCGCAGGGCGAGGTGATCTACCGCCACGACCGCGACGAGCCGGAACCGAAGCAGGTGCTGAGCCCGCAGGTGGCGCAGGACATGAACTTCATGCTCTCCAAGGTGCCGACCGAGGGCACGGGCCGGCGCGCCGCACTCGACGGCGTCGTCACCGCCGGCAAGACCGGCACCACCAACGGCTACAAGGACGCCTGGTATGTCGGCTATTCCGGCAATCTCGTCGGCGCGGTCTGGTTCGGCAACGACAATTCGGCCGAGACCGCGAACATGACCGGCGGCTCGCTGCCCGCGATGACCTGGAAAGAGATCATGCAGTTCGCCCATCAGGGGCTGGAGCTGAAGCCGATTCCGGGCGTGCCGGCGGCCGATCCCAAGGGAGCAGCGGTCGCCAAGGCCGGCACCACCACGACGCCTGCCGGCCCAGCATCCGGCCCCGGCGCCGGCCATATGCCGCGCCAGTCCTTCGAGGTGCTCTCGGCGGTCGGGTCGATGTTCAAATCCGTGGAGCCGCGGCGCGTCGCGAGCCGCCCCGTGCAGGTCGGCATCCGCGAGATCGCGGGCAACGAACCGCGGGTGCGTTGAAGCGCAGGCGGTTGACGATAGCGGGTGCGGACGGTCAACTCTCCCTTGTCATGGAGGCGTGGGTCATCCTGGACGGAGCGTAGCGGAGATCCGGGATCCATGCCCGAACCTTGACCGGAAGCGCTCCGGAATGGATTCCGGGTCAAGCCCGGGATGACGGTGTGTTTCTGTAGACAATCAGCGGCCCCCAGGCGGAAGGACAGCGTGCGGATTCTCGACCTCGCCTATATCCTCGCGCTCGGTGCCGGACTTGGCCTCGGCTCCGCCCATTGGGCGGTGGCCGGACGTTCCGCGATCGGCCGGGTCGAGGTCGGCGCCTGGACGGCTTGGCCACGCAGCGGCAGCCGCGAGGTCGACCCCTATATGCGCGCCTATCTCGCCCGCGGCGTCCATCTGCCGTTCGGCTCCGGCGAGGGGCTTGAGCTGATCGCCGAGCGGGACGATGCAGGGCAAGCACTGGACGGGCGCTGCCGCTACAGGCTCTCCGGCGCGACGCCGACGGCGCGCGGCTGGACCATCGGCATCAGCGATGGTGACGGCCTGCCTTTCCGCCTGCCGCTGGAGCGCACGAGCTTTACCGATTCGGAGATCGTCCGCCCCGAGGATGGCGGCCTGGCCATTCTCGCCTCGTCCACGCCGGAGGCCGGCAACTGGCTGCCGCTGCCGGCGAGCGGGCGCTTCCAGATCCGCCTGCGGCTCTACGATACGCCGATCTCCAGCCAAACCGGCGAGACGCGGGCCGGCAACCTGCCGCGCATCACCCGCGTCGACTGCCGATGAGCGCCGTCAGCCACGATCCACCGGAACGACGCGGCGCGCTCTTCGCCGGCTGGCGGCAGCGCCTGCGCGCGGGGTTCACGCGCTTCGTCATGGCGACGCTGGCCGGGCTCATCCTCGCGGCGATCGTGCATATCGTCACCGTGCTGGCGATCCCGGCGCTCTCGCAGCGCGACGCCGCCCATGCCTATCGCGAGCTCGGCACCGAAGGTCATGCCGAAATCGTCCCCTCCCCCGGCAATGCCCGCGGCCTGCCTGCCCTGCGAGAAGCCGATCCCAATGTCGTCACCGCCATCTGCAGCTACGATCTCTCGACTGGGCCGATGCGGATTGTCGCCCGCACCGGCACGTTGCTGCTCGGCCTGACGCTGCATCGCCAGGGCGGCGGCGTGCTCTATGCCATCACCGACCGGGCTGCGATCCGCGGCACGCTCGAGTTCCTGGTGATGACCGAAGCGCAGCGCGACGAGCGCATCGCCGCCGACGAAGAGGGCGAAACCAGCCGCGAGCTGCGCATCGTCTCCGATACCGAACAGGGCCTGATCGTCGCCCGCGTGCTGCTGCGCCTGCCCTCGGACAGGGCCGATGCGGAGGCGCTCGCGACGGGCGTCGCCTGCGGGCTGGCGAATTGAAGCGGTTTTCGATTTTCAGGCGCGTGTCATCCCGGGCGTAGCGCAGCGGAGATCCGGGATCCATGCCTGAACCTCGATCGCCGGCGCTCCGGAATGGATCCCGGGTCAAGCCCGGGATGACGGCGCGTTTCCGCGAGTCATCACGCAGCTCTTACCCCTTGTAGACGACCGGGCGCTTGCCTTCGCCGAAGGCGCCGTTGAGCTGCATCTGGCAGAGCGGCTTGGCTTCCATCTCCAGCGCCATGATCGCACGCTCGGCCTTCACGGCTTCGCGCGACGGCATCTCGACGACGAGATTGGCCAGCGCGTAGCGGTAGCTTCGGATGCGGAAATCGACGCGTTCGCAGACCCAGAAGACCAGCCCCTCGTTCTCGACGACGCGCGCATAAGCAGGAGCCTGCTTGTCGACGGGCACATCGGGGGAACCCTCGGCGGCCCGTATCCGGACCCGGTCCATGTTCACGACGCGCCCCGCGTTGGCGCGGAACGGACCGATCAGCAGGCGGTCGGCATTGGCATCCTCGGCCAGCCGGTTGTAGCGCGAGGCCTGCGAGGCGAAGGATATCGAGGTCAACCCGCGGAAGTAGTCGGAAACATCGGTCGACTGGGCCGCGACAGGCATGATGCGGGCATGGGCGAGATTGGAAACTTCACCCTGGAAGACGCTGTTGGGACTGGACGGCATAACGAAGCGCCAGGCGCGGTCGCGCATCTGCTCCTCGTCGTCGGTCAGGCGGAAATAGGATGCCTGTTCGCCGCGCGCGGTCGCGGACCAGAAGCCGGTTTCGGACGCGATCAATTGCGACCACACCGTCGGCCGCGGCCGGCCGAGATCGCCGGTCGTGGCGGTGCAGGCCGAAACGGCCACGGCCGCCAGCATGGCGAGCAGCAGCTTGGACGGCCCTTGTGTCACGCAGGCTGCCTGCGGGCGCTTTTCCGCGCAGCGACCTTGCGCGGCCGTGTGCCGGTGGAGGCCTTCGCGGCCGGCGGCCGGGCCTCGGGCGCGCGCTCGTAGCGGACGCCCGTGAAGAACAAGATGTCTGCCGTCTGCGGCGGGAGGGAGCATGCCGAAGCCGGCTGCGGGCGCCGCTGCGGCGCAAAGGGGATGACGACGGCCATGATGCGCCTCCTTATCCAGCGCCAGAGTTGCAACGCGAGAATCGGCGAGGTGCGGGCAGCACCAGGTCGCAGGCCCCGCAAGCCCATCAGGCCCGGACATGGTTAACGCAGCCTTAACGGTCGGGGATTAATGCTGCTCCACCATCGGTTTTCCAGCCCGAGCCTGCCATGCCCGCATCCGTTTCCAAGGAACTCGCCGATCTCGCGCGCCTGGCGCGTGAGGGCGGGCTCGACCTCAGCCCGATCTCGTTGCGGGTCAAAGCCGATCTCCTGCTCTCGACGCCGCGCCCCTCTTCCGGCGATCTGGCTGCCTTCAGCGAGATGGCCGAGGCGCTGCTGCCCGGCATCGACGAGGCGACCGCCCTCATCCTGGCGCGCAAGCTCGCCGGCTGGGCCCATACGCCCGCGCCGGTTCTCGCCGGACTCGCCGCCAAGGGCGGGCTCGTGCTGGCCGCGCTTTTGCGCCATGGGATGCCCGTTCCGGAAGCGGAGATCGAGCGTCTCGTCGAGACCGGAGACGAGGCGATGCGCGCGGCGCTGGCCGTTCGGTCCGACCTCACCGCCCAGGCCGTCACCATGCTCGTCGCGAACGAACGTCGCGAGCTCGACCTCGCCCTGATCGCCAATCACAACGCCCCGATGCCGCGCGCCGCCGTCGACCTGCTGATCGCGCGGGCGCGAATCGAGCCCGCCTATCGGCCCGGCCTGCTCGCTCGTCCCGACCTGTCCAACATGGAACTCGCGCCGCTTTTCCTGCATGCCGGTGCGGAGCGACGCCTTGCGATCCTCGAATCGCTGATGGCGCGCGAAGCACTGCACCCCAGCGACAGGCGCCCGGCCCTGTCCGGTCCGGCCTTCGCCGGCTGGCTCGACCTTGCCGCCGAGGATCGTGACGCCGCCTTCTCCGCCATCGCCGACCATCTCGGCGGCGGCAAAGCTCTTGCGGCTGCGATGGCCGGCGACGCGTCGCGGGATATTGCGGCACTCGCGCTGACCGCGAGCGGCACCACGGTCGAGGAAGCGACGCGCTTCCTGATCCGGCTCGGCGACGATGCTGCCCATTCGGTCGAGCGCATCTTCGCACTGGTCACGCTGATGCGCTCGGTGAGACCCGCCATCGCCTTCCGCCTGGCGATGCATATCGCCGGCACGGCGACAGCTGCGCCGCAGCGGCGGGGCCAGCACCTGCCGGCGATGGATCCGAGCGGCACGCCGTCGCGCGCCGGCAACGCCCGGCCGGAGGCGCAACCGGCGATGTCGGACGTCCTCGGAAAGATCGGGGCGAAGCGCGAGCGCGGCTGAGCAGGCGCGCTCAGGCAGGCCGTATCAGGCCTCGACGAGCGCGAGCCTCGGATCGCCGGCGCGGTTCTCGATCTCGACCAGCCAGAGATCGCCATCGAAGCGCAATTCACGCTCGACACGGTCCTCGATCGCCAACGGATCGGCATCGAGCAGGAGTTGGAAGCGACGCTCGCCATCGTCCTCGGCCAGCGCCTGCGGTGCCGGGCCGTAGAGCGCGGCAGTGCCGTCGAGCCGGTCGAGCTTGACGAAGATGGCGCCCGCCTCGCGCGCGCCGCGGCGGCGCAACACGGCAACGAGGCCGTCGAAAGCTGCCTGCCGCAGATAAGCCGAAACCCAGAAATCGCTGGTCAGGCGCGCCATCTCCGGCGCCGCCGATCAGGTACGCGGTGTTGCGGCGGAACGGTTGGCGGACCTGACATCCGCCGGCGGGCGCAGGTCACCATTGATCAGATCCGCGATCGGATCACGCGCGGGAGCGGCGGCAGCGCGGGGCGCAGGAGCCGGGGCGGCGGCGCGCGGCGCAGCCGGGACGGCAGCCGGCGGACGGGGCTGGGCCTCACGGGCGGCCTGCGTCTGCGAGAGATCGGTCGGGCGCGCCGGCGGCCGGATCGGCTGTGCCGCCGGTGCCTCGACGACCGGAGCAGGCGCAGGCTCGGCGCGGCGCTCGGCGGCGGCCCGCGACTGCGAGACCGGCGCGGGAGCGGAGAGCATCGGAGCCGGATGGCGCGCCTTCTGGAACATCAGAGCATTGGCGACGATGGCGACCGAGACGATGCCGAAAGCCAGCAGGACCAGCGCCCTGCCCGGCCGCTGCCCGGCAATGCGGGCGACCCGGCCGAGCCAGGATGTCTTGCGGCGCGCCGGCTGGGCGCGGCGCACCGGAGCGGACAGGGAGGCGCCGGAATGGGCGCGGGCGGCCATGGTCACGGACATTGCGTCAGCTCGTCTTCAGGCGGTCAGGCGGAGAGGTTCTTTGGTGTCGAGACCCCGGCGGGGGGCTCGGGCGAAAGTCACGATCTTTGCAGGCTGCTCGACGCCCTCCACGCCGCCAACCGGCAAGCGAACAGAGACGCGCGTGCCGATGCCCGGCGCGCTCTCGACCGTCAGGCGGCCGCCATGCAGGCCGACGAGGCCGCGCACGACGGACAGGCCGAGGCCGGTGCCTTCATGGGCCCGATCATAGGCGCCCTTGGCCTGGAAGAAGGGATCGCCCAGCCGGGGCAGATCGGCGGCGGCGATGCCGATGCCGGTATCGGAGACGGAAAGGTCGATCGTGTCGCCATCGCGCACGACCGCAAGCGTCACGCGCCCACCGGCCGGGGTGAACTTGATGGCGTTCGAAAGCAGGTTGAGCACGACCTGCTTCAGCGCACGCCGATCGCCTTCGACCGCCGGAAGGCCCGGGCCGACCACGCGCTCCAGCGCGATGCCGCCGGTCTCGGCCCGCAGCGCCATCAGCGTGCAGCAGTCCTGTGCCATCGCGGCAAGGTCGAGCGGCTCGCGCTCGATGGTCATGGCGCCGCTCTCGATCTTCGAGATGTCGAGCAATGTGTTGACGACATCGAGCAGGTGATGGCCGGAAGCGTGGATGATGCGCGCGTATTCCAGGCGCTTCTGCGCGTCGAGCCAGCCATTGTCCTCGGCGCTCAGCATCTCGGAAAAGCCGATGATCGCGTTGAGCGGCGTGCGCAATTCATGGCTCACGGTCGCCAGGAACTGGCCCTTGACGTCGTTCGCGCGCAGCGCCTCGGCATGGCCGCGCTCGCGGGCTTCCTCGGTGGCGCGACGCGCCGTCACGTCGCGCATCACGCAGACGACGGCGGCACCGTCCGCGGCAGCGGCACCCGCGACACGGCAGGCCTGCATCTCCAGCCAGAGCGAAACCGGCAGGCGGCTCTCGCCGGCGCCCTCGCGCGGCACGAAGAGCGTCCGGAAACAGGCGGTCACCCCCTCCTCGCCATGAGCGGCATCGCTCAGGGCTTTCAGGAAAAGCGGCCGGTCGGCGATGTGGACGCGCTCGAACAAGCCGCGCCCGAGCAGTTCGCGCGGGTCGGCGCCGGCCAGCGTGCGCGCCGCGGCATTGGCGAAGACGACCGCACCGCCGGCATCGTGCCAGGTGACGAGATCGCCGACATGATCGAGCAGAAGCTGCGAGCGCGCATCCGAGACGCGCTGCACGCGCTCCTCGGCATGGCGCCGGCGCAGCAGGACAGCCGTCACCACCAGAGCCTGGACGAGCGCGGATATCGCCAGAAGCGGCATCGCATCACCTGTCCATGGCGAGGCTTCGGCGAACAGACCGAGCGACTGCAATCCGATGGCGGCGAACAGCGCGCCCACTGCGATCCAGCCGGCCCGCAGCATGAAGCCGCGCGAACCGAAAAGCGCCGCCTCGACCGGCACGACCGCCAGCCAGAGCAGCAGGGGCGAGGACATGCCACCGGTCGCGCCGGCCAGCGCCACGATGAAGAGGGAGAGCGCGGCAGAAGACAGCGCATGCGCCGCATCGAGACGGCCGGTGCGGGCAACCAGCGCGACGGAGAAAACCGCAAGCGCGGCGGCGACGATCATGGCGGCCTCGAAGGCGCCGGGTGCGCCGCGCCAGGCCAGATAGGCCGGAGCGAGGCCGAGCATGCCTCCGCCGACGAGCAGGCGCGACAGAACGAAACGTTCGTGACGCTGCCTTTCCGCCGGGTTCGACTGCACCGATGCATGCACCAGTGCCGCCGCCTGTGTCCTCAGTACCGTGATCGCCATACGGAACGCAACGCCTTACTCTCGCGGATACCCCCATCCGCTTGGCGCATCTCGCCATGGTCGGTTTAAGCGGGGCTTAAGGCGAAGGCTGACGAAAGCGCCCGCCAGATCGGCATGTTAAATTTTCCAACGATTTTTCATGTAGTTATCTCAAATTCGATCGATTTTCCGACGACCTGCGATGTTCGCGGCAAGGTGAATGGAAACTGAAGATCACCTGCGGTATTCGACTCGCATTTGAGCGTTTGGAATGACGCGATTTTTCGAGATCCCGGTCTAGGTTGTCCTCGCGGCGCACAGGAAGGCGCCGGCGACGGAGACAGAGATGGCCCACCTGCTGCGCAAGATCGCGATCATCGGCCTGATCGCCGTGAATTCGCCGGTGCACAGCGGCAAGCCGGCTGACGCCGCCCCGCCGCAGGCCGTGCGGCAGGTCGCAGAGACCGTCCGGACCGAGGCGCGCAGCGTGGCTGGCAGCCTGACGGCGGCGCGCGAGGCCGCCGAAATCCTGGCGGGGATGGACCCGGTCCTGCGCGAGCGCATCCTGAACGCCGCGGCGACGGCCGTGATCGGTAAGGCGGCGCCTCAGCGCTGAGCGCTTGACGCTCCCCCGCAATCGCGGGAAGAGGCCGGACATGACCACAAGCCTCGACGACATCGTCGCGAATTTCGAACTGCTCGACGAGTGGGACGATCGCTATCGCTACCTCATCGAACTCGGCAAGAGCCTGGAGCCCCTGCCTGAGGACGACCATGTCGACGCCAACAAGGTGCGTGGCTGCGCGAGCCAGGTCTGGCTCGTATCCCATCGCGAGGGCGGCGGCGGACCGCAGACCCGGCTCCGCTTCGTCGGCGACAGCGACGCCCATATCGTGCGCGGGCTGGTGGCGCTGGCGCTGGCGATCTTCTCCGGGCGGGAGGCCTCCGACATCCTCGCGACCGATGCCTTCGCCATCTATGAGCGCCTCGGCCTCGCCGCCCATCTCACGCCACAGCGCTCGAACGGCGTGCGTGCCATGATCGACCGGATCAAGCGCGACGCTCAGGCTGCAGCCGCGGCCTGAGCGCTTTCAGCCGGACGCCGGGAATTCGCTCGGCCGGGCATCGACCGCCTGCCAGCTCCGCATTCCCTGCTGCCGGGCGCAGCGGTCAAGACCGTAATGCGTCACCAGTGCCGCCAGCGCGACCCGCAGCACGACCTTGGCCGAGCGCGGCGGCCAGCGACGCTCCTTCTCGACGAGATCGAGCCCCTTGAGAAAGCCGCAAATATCGATCGCGAGGCCTGACAGCTCAGGCCCCAGCCGGTCGCAAGCCAGCCTGACACGCTGACGCGCCGCGAGCGCGGTGTCGGAGGAGCCGGCGACATCGCGCGGCCCGGTTACGGCCGGCTCCGGCGAGAGCGCCGCATCCCAGTTCATCGTCACGCGCGGCAACATGCCGGCCAGGGTGATATCGGCGCGGAAGCGCTCGCCCGCCGCGAACTCCTCGCCGCTGATCTGCGGCCTGCCGTCCTTCCCGGGACGGCGATACAGCCAGAGCAGCGGGCTTTCGCGGTCGTCCATGACGGGAGCGGACGGCGCTTCCACCCCGGATCGCGCCTTCTCCGCAGCCGAAGTACCCGGAACGGATGGAGCGAGCCCGAGCCGTGCCGGCTTCGCGTCCCGCGACCAGGATACGCGCCCTTCAGCCTCGAGGGCCTGCACCGTTTCCGCAGCAACATAGCCGGCGCCCAGGCTCGTGCCGTTCACCGTCCGGAAGAGCGCGATGCGGCCGCAGCCCAAAGGCGAAACCAGGCCGTAGCACCCAGGCCCGGCAAGGTGCTTCAGAAGGCGAGCCCCCTCATTGCCTGCGATCCCGGCGGTCATCGGCGGGCCTCCGCAGGCTGTTCGACCAGCCTCGCCATCGCGGCCAAAAGCGCGGCCTCCAGAGCGGCCAGACCGAATTCGAGGGCTGGATCGTCGCGGCGATCCTCGATCAGCGCACAGGCGTGGCGGACAGTCGTGCGGTCCCGGCCGAAACAGATACCGACGCGAGTGAGACTGAGCCCGAAGGCGACATGGGCCAGATACATCGCCGTCTGCCGGGCTAGCGCGATCGGTTTCCGGCCCCGGCTCGCGGCCCGCAGACCGGCCAGGGGAATGCGGATCGCGGCGACGGTCGCCACTTCCGCCAGTCGCGCCCCGGCGGTCGCTCGCAGGATCGGTTGCGATTGGTCACGCACTATGTTCATGTTATGTTCCTATTCAGCGCTACCCGCCTTTCCGGGAAGCCTCGCGCATATAGGATTATATTCTTATAATTCGACTGACAAGCCCGGACCCGGCTTTATCCCCGCCCCTCCCCGTACGAGGCGCGCAAGAAAAAAGCCGCCGAGATCATCGGCGGCTTTTTTCTTCAGGGTGGCGCGTCCATTCGGCGCCGGGCCAGTTGCTCAGCGGCGCTTGCGGCGCTGCTGGCCCAGACCCATCTTCTTCGCAAGCTGAGAGCGCGCCTCGGCATAGTTCGGCGCGACCATCGGATAGTCCGGCGGCAGGCCCCACTTCTCGCGATACTGCTCGGGCGACATGTTGTACTGCGTGCGCAGGTGCCGCTTCAGCGACTTGAACTTCTTTCCATCTTCCAGGCAGATCAGGTAATCGGCCGTGATCGACTTCTTCACGGGAATGGCAGGCTTGGGAGCCTCGACCTGCACCACCGGTGCAGCGCCGCCGATCACGCGGCTCAACGCCGAGTGTACTTCGCTGATCAGAGCCGGCAGGTCGGAGGCCGGCACCGAATTGTTGGAGACGTAAGCGGAAACGATATCCGCCGTCAGCTCAATGAAATCAGCGCCCTCGTTATCAGCCATGGCGATGTCTCTCCTTATCGTTCTTGGTAGCGTTCTGCGCTGATCGTCCACCGCCTCGTACCCGATAGCCTGATCAACATCGCCAATAGTGGGTCAAGCACCAGTGGCTCAGAATCGGATAACGCGGACTGATCAGGATATGCGTTTAGTCGATACTGTTTATTCGTGCAAGTCAGCAATTCCCAACAATTCGTGAATGCAAAGCTCAACAATTCATCACCGGGATGCTGCATTGCACTGGGCAGCAAAATCAAAGCCGCGGCGCACCCCAATGTCTTGCAAGCTGTTGCCGCCGCCTCTACCTGTCGGCTCCCAATGCCGGAGATCGCCATGCGTCAGGATCAGGCCCCTCGCTCCTCGAGCACCACAGCACGCCGGCGCAAGCCTGCGCCGTTGCCGCCAAAAGCCGAGATTCGCACGACGGAGACACAGGTCCACGGGGTCAAGCTGCGCGACGACTACGGCTGGCTGCGCGCCAGCAACTGGAAGGACGTGCTGCGCGAACCCGACGTCCTGCCGGCCGACATCCGCAACTATCTCGAAGCCGAGAATACCTATTGCAAGGCGCTGATGGCGCCGACCCGGGCCTTGCAGAAGGAACTGGTCAAGGAAATGCGCGGCCGGATCAAGGAAGACGATTCGAGCGTCCCGCAGCCGGATGGCCCCTTCCTGTACTATTCGCGCTATCGCAAGGGGGCCGAGCACCCGCTGATCTGCCGCAAGCCGCGCAGCATGGCGGGGAAGAGCGGCCGAGCGGGCGAGCAGATCATGCTCGACGCCGATGCGCTGGCCGCCGACAAGGACTTCTTCGATCTCGGCGACGCCGCGCATAGCCCCGATCATCGCCTGCTCGCGTGGAGCGCCGACGAAGCGGGCTCGGAACTGCACAGTATCCACGTCAAGGACCTGGAGAGCGGCGCCGACCTGCCCGACCTCGTCAAGGACACGACCGGCGAGGTCATCTGGGCCAGCGATTCGCGTTCGTTTTTCTATGTCGCCCTCGATGCCGATCATCGCCCGTCGCAAGTCAAACGCCACCTCCTCGGCCAAGCCGCCGAGACCGACGCTTTGCTGCATGACGAAGCGGATGCCGGCATGTTCGTCGACATCGACAAGACCCAGTCCGGCCGCTTCCTGCTGATCACCATCGGCGATCACGAGACCTCTGAGACGCGCATCCTCGATCTCGGCCACCCGGATGCGAAGCCGGTGCTCGTCGCAGAGCGCGAGCCCGGGCGCCAGTACAGCCTCGAGCATCACGGCGACGTCTTCGCGATCCTGACCAATGCCGGCGGCGCCGAAGACTTCAAGATCGTCACCGCCCCCGTCGATGCGCCTGATCCGGCGAACTGGCGCGACCTGATCGCGCACAAGCCCGGCCGCCTCATCCTCGACCACGTCTGCCTGAAGGGGCGCCTGATCCGACTGGAGCGCGAGGACGGACTGCCGCGCATCGTCATCCGCCAACTCGCCGATGGTGTGGAGCGCAACATTGCCTTCGACGAGGAAGCCTATGGGCTCGGCATGGATGCGGGCTACGAATTCGAGACCGATACGCTGCGCTTCATCTATGCCTCAATGGCGCGGCCGGCCGAAACCTATGATTACGATCTCATCACCGGCGCGAGAACCTTGCTGAAGCGGCAGGACGTGCCCTCCGGCCACGATCCGGCCAGCTACAAGGTGCGCCGCATCTTCGCCACGGCGCCGGACGGCGCGCGCGTGCCGATCTCGATCCTGCACCGGGCCGACCTCGCGCTCGACGGCAGCGCGCCCTGCCTGCTCTACGGCTACGGCTCCTACGGCTCGGCGATGTCGGCCTCGTTCCGGACGCGGCCGCTCAGCCTGGTCGATCGTGGCTTCGTCTATGCCATCGCCCATGTGCGCGGCGGCACGGACAAGGGCTGGGGCTGGTATCTCGACGGCAAGCGCGAGAACAAGCGCAACACCTTCACCGATTTCATCGCCGCCGCAGGCGCGCTGGCCGATGCCGGCTTCACGAAGCGCGGGCGCATCGTCGCCGAGGGCGGCAGTGCCGGCGGCATGCTGATGGGGGCCGTCGCCAACATGGCGCCGGAGCTCTTCGCCGGCATCGTCGCGGAAGTGCCCTTCGTCGACGTGCTCAACACGATCCTCGACGATACCCTGCCGCTGACGCCGCCGGAATGGCCGGAATGGGGCGACCCGATCCGCGATGTGAAGGCCTTCGAGACCATCCGCAGCTACTCGCCCTACGACAATGTCACGGCGCAGAATTATCCGCCGATCCTCGCCATGGCCGGGCTGACCGATCCGCGCGTGACCTATTGGGAGCCGGCGAAATGGGTCGCACGCTTACGCGCCACGATGACCGGCGGCGGCCCCATCCTGCTGCATACCAACATGGAAGCCGGCCATGCCGGTTCGGCCGGGCGCTTCGACTCGCTGAAGGAGACCGCCCTGGCTTATGCCTTCGCCATCCATACCGTCGGCGAAGGCTGGGATGCGGCGAAGGGCGCCTGATCAGACGCCGAGCCGGCTCTTCTCGCTGGCGAGATAGACCTTGAGCTCGTCCATCGAGGCGAAGCTGTACTCGCCCTCGGGCGTGCGGGCGCAGATCGAGCCATCGGCATAGATGGTGAAATGCGCGTCGCCGACCTGATAGGCACCGACGATGCCCTCGTCGGACGCCGCTCGGCTGTCAGCAGGGGCCGGAGGCTCCTCGGCCTGCGGCTCGTCGACTGTGGCAGGCTCGGGCAACGCTTCCGCGTGCGGGGTGTCCGGCTCCTCATGAACAGGCGCTTCGACCGGGTAGGCAAACGTTTCAGCTTCGGCGCCGACGGCCTCGGGCTCGGCCCGCTCATCGAAGGCATGAGCCTCGGTTCGCGGCGGCCAGAGCGGAGCGGTCTCTTGCACCGGGGCCAGCGCTTCGGCCGGCGGCGTATCGAGCCAGGGCTCGCGGCGCGGCGAGGCTTTGTCCATCCAGGACTCCGCCGCGGCGAACGGATCCGGTTCCGGGGAGAAGGATGGCTCGATGCGGCCGGTTTCGGGCTCCGGCTCGTTGAGATGGCCCGCCAGGCTCGCGCGCAGGGCGCTGAACTCGTCGAGCTCATCCTCGTCGGCAGCCGGCGCCTCTACGGGTTCGTCCGGGATGGCCTCACGTTCCGCGACCGGCTGCTGCTCCGGAAGCGAGGCCCCGAAGGATTCCGGCTCGTCCTGTCCAGCGGGAGCTTCCTCCTCGGCGGTGGGCTGGACCTTCGCGGTAACCGGCTCGGCCGACTCATGCCCTTCCGCTTCGAACGCCGCAGGATACTCGAGAGGCTCCGGCGCCGCCACGATCGACGGCGCCTCTTCGAACATGTCGGGCAATGGCCCGGCGCTTTCCGCCACGGGTTCGGCAGCCGTCTCGGGCGCGTCCTCGACGGCGGGCTCCGGTTCCTCCAGTTTCTGCGCGACGAGCGCGCCGAACAAATCCCTGTCTCCGGATGAGGCCGGCGCCTCGGCAGGAGCCGGCGCGCGCTCGTCGTCGGATACCGCGAGGGCCTGCGCCACGATGCCCGTTGCCGCAGCGCCCGCGACCGCGCCGATCGCAGCCGGAGCCACGGAACGCGAGAAGACCGTGGCTTCGGGCCGCGCCGGCACGGCAAACGGCGCCTGCTCGACGGCGGCGGCCGGAAGCGGCGCCTGCGCCCGAAGCTCGATCGCCTCGATCAGCGCGCGCCGGGTTGCGCGGACTTCCTTCAGGACCCAGGCGAGCGAAAGCATGATCAGACCAACGCCGCTTGCGATCGAGCCGATGATGACCTGCGTGAAGCCACGCTCCAGCACCATATAAGGCCAGCCGTCATAGATGGCGTAGGCGCCACCGCCGAACAGAAGCAGACCCAGAACGGTAAAAATCGCGATCAATTCGGTATCCTTGGCAGGGCCGTGACAGCTCTGGGCTGAGGCGACCGTCGCGCCACTATCTAACGTATTGAATAAGGGAGAGTTTCCAATCCAGACCGCTAAGGGAGAGAAATCTGGCGCGATTGTGGCGACCTGTCGAGAAGACATATGCTTTTCGCAACCGGAGCGGTTGTCGACCGGCGCGCGGGCGCTTAACTATCGCGGGGAATGGCAAGGTCTCCACGGCCTCGCCTGCCCCAACGGCAGGCCATTCTCATTTCAAGCGATTTCACAGCCCAAGGAGAGGCCTCATGTCCTTTACCCTTCCCGACCTTCCCTACGCCCATGATGCGCTCCAGCCCTTCATGTCGAAGGAGACGCTCGAGTACCATCACGACAAGCACCACCTCGCCTATGTGACCAACGGCAACAATGCCATCAAGGGCACGGAGTTCGAGGGCAAGTCGCTGGAGGAGATCGTCAAGGGCTCCTACGGCAAGAACCCCGCCGTCTTCAACAACGCTGGCCAGCACTACAACCACCTTCACTTCTGGAAGTGGATGAAGCCGAATGGCGGCGGCAAGATCCCGGGCGCGCTGGAGAAGGCGATCGTCGACTCGTTCGGCTCGGTCGAGAAATTCAAGGAAGACTTCGTCGCCGCCGGCGTCGGCCAGTTCGGCTCGGGCTGGGCCTGGCTCGAGGTCAAGGGCGGCAAGCTCGCCGTCAGCAAAACCCCGAACGGCGAGAGCCCGCTCGTCCATGGCGCGACCCCGATCCTCGGCGTCGACGTCTGGGAGCACTCCTACTACATCGACTACCGCAACCGTCGCCCCGACTATCTCAAGGCCTTCCTCGAGAGCCTGGTGAACTGGGACTACGTGGCCGAGCGCTTCGACGCAGCCAAGTAATCGGCAGGTTGCCGGAAACGAAAACGGGGCCTCACGGCCCCGTTTTTTTGTTTGTGGGTGTCTTCCCGCATGCGCTGCGGCGCGAAGTGCCGCTGCGCAGATGTGGGACCGTCATCACGAAGAGGCGCCTTCTCGTCTCACGGTCCCGTGTCTGCGGCGCATCGCTTCGCGCTGCACCGCGCACGGGATGACCCGCGCCCTATAAGCTGCCGGACCGGTGCTCAGGCGGCGACGTTGCGCAGGAACTGATCGACGGTCGAGTCGAGGCGCTGCGCCTGGTCGGCGACCTCGCCGGCCGCGCCGCGCACCTGCTCCGCCGAGCGACCGGTCTCCTCGACGCTGTCGGCGAGCACGCTGAGATCGCTCGACACCGAGAGCGCCGAGGTGCTCGCCATGGCGACGCCGCTGGCGATTTCGCCGGTCGCAATGGCCTGCTGCTCGATCGAGGTGGCAACCGAGTTTGCGAACTTCTCGATGGCATTCATGCGCTCGGCGATGTTCTGGATCGAACCGACGACCTGACCCGTCGCGCCCTGGATCGCGGCGACCTGCGCCACGATGCGGTCAGTTGCATCGGCGGTCTGCGCCGCCAGCGACTTGACCTCGTTGGCCACCACGGCGAAGCCGCGGCCTGCCTCGCCGGCACGCGCCGCCTCGATGGTGGCATTGAGGGCGAGCAGATTGGTCTGCGCGGCGATGTCGCGGATCAGGTTGACGACCTCGCCGATGGCGCGGGCGGTTTCGTCGAGCGCCCGCACGGAGCCGGCCGTATCGCGCGAGACGGACGCCGCCTCGACGATCTCGGTCCGGACACGGCGCACCTGGAACTCGACCTCGCGGATGGCCGCGCCCATCTCTTCGGCCGCCTGAGCGGCGTTCTCGACATTGCCCGAGGCGCCGTGGGCGTTGTCGGCCGCGCGCGCCGCACGCTCGGAGGATTCCGCGGCGACGCGGGCGAGACCGTCCGAAGCCTCGCGCATGCGCTCCGCATTGTTCTTGAAGGCTTCGAGCGCCAGGCCAACCTCGCTGCGGAACGAGGTGATCGCATGGTCGACGCCCTGCTGGCGCGCGACCCTCTCGACCTCGGCCACGCTCTGCTTCTCCTCCAGCGTCGCCCGTTCGGCGAGGCGGATCTTGAGGACGCCGAGCGCCCGCGCGATCGCGCCGATCTCGTCGCGCCGGCCCAGCGCGTCGATCGGCGTCGAGAGATTGCCGTCGGAGATGCTGACGATCGCCTTGGTCATGCTGCGCAGGGGGCGCATCGCCCGCGACAGCGAGAACCAGAGCAGCGGGCCGAGCACCAGCAGGATGACCAGGCCGAGCCCGATCGTCACGAACTGCTCCCAGGCGGCGCGCGCCACGAGACGCGTCTTGTCGAAGCGCAGAGCGACATAGCCGATCTGCATATTCTGGGTGCCGACGCGCACGGCATGGATCTTCGTCAGGTAGACGTCGTCCTCGATATCGATCTCGATGCGCGTCTCCAGTGCTTTCCACGGCTCCTCGCCGATCGCATTGGCGAGCCAGCGCGGCGTGAGCGACAGGCGCGCCTCCATCGTGCGCCCGGCGGAGGCCAGGGCGACGAGATCGTCGCCAACGATACCGGCATCGAAATCGGGGTCGCGCTGCAACGAGGAGAGAAGATCTCCGAGCGTGCTGTTGTCCCGCGACAGGATCAGGGACGGCGAGGCGTTGACCACCATCAGGGTCAGCGCCGTGACCTTCTGGTCGAGATTGGCACGCGTGCGGGTCTCATTGTAGCGGGCGATCGCCATCACCACGAAGACGATGGCAATGGCGACAATCGCCACTGCCGCCGTTGCGATCTGCCGGCTGAGGGAACCCAGGCTCTGCCCGCCCGGCTGCGCCGGCTCTCCCGCTCCGGCTGCGCGCCTGAACATCTTCATCGAGCCGATCATCTCCGAAACCGGCGCATGCTGCTGCGAAGAGCGGCGCCCCCAACCCGCTGTCACAATGGCCGATCCCGGTAAACAAATCGCTTGCGCGCGCGGCGGGCGATCAAGCATCCAAAGCAGAGAAGCGGCTCAACGGCAGGCCGGGTGGAGGCACGAAGGCGGCGATGGCCGCATGCTCGACAGGCCGCGAGGCCACCACCGGGTCGAGCGTGGCCAACTCGTCATCGACAAAGCCCGGATGGCACATCACCAGATGGCACGGGCCCGGCTCGATCAGGAAACCGGCGAGGTCCGCAGCGAAATCCCGTTGCGGATCGAACGGCGCCACGCCGGAGAAACCCCGGTTGACGCGTAGGCCCCGCTTCAGCGCCGCACCGCGGAAGCCGGTGGCGAGGCCGGCAATGACGAGCGCCTTGCCCACCGCCACGCCTCGCGCGCGAATCGCAGCCGGGCGATCCGCAGTGTCGCGGACATAGAGGGCGCCCGCGGGATAACGTCGTGCGAGGCTATCCAGCAATGCGCGGCGCACGCCGGGCAGCACATGGACATGCTGGTGTCCGTCGACGAAATCCGGCGGCCGGCCCAGCGCCTCCTCGAAAGCGTCCAGCTGGCGCGCGATCTCGGCTGCAATCTCCTTGCGCACGGCCGGAGAGGTGGCGGCAGCGCGCGCGACATCCTTCAGGCTCGGAAAGGTGCCGCCGGGTGCGAGCCGCGGCATCGCCGAGAGCGGCGCGGCGCAGGTCAGGTTGAGATGCAGGCCGAGATCGGCCTTGCCGGTGAAAGCAGCGAGTTCCGGTGCGAGCCGGCGCCAATGCGGGCGATTGGTCATCGCACCCGTTGCGGTCAACTTGCCTTGCCGGAGGAGGTCGAGAATCGCGCGGCTGACGCCCTCCGTCATGGCGAAATCATCGGCGCACAGGATAAAGCCCTTCGCCATCGCGCGTATTGTCCCTCGTTGACCGGGTTCGCGCTATAGCGCGACGCCGTCATGATGGAAACGCGCCGCCATGAAGCCGCGCGTTTTACCAAGGCCGTTTTGCCGCGCGGGCTTGTCGCCCGGCAAGCTTTGCGGTTCTGTGCGTCGCGCATCGCCCCGAGAGGCGAATGCGCCCGCAATTGAAAGGTCGTTCGTGTCGGATATCGGGTCTCAGCCGGTTCAACCTGTGCCTCGGGCTTCGCGCTGGCCAGAGCTTTCCATCGTCGTGCCCGTGCACAACGAGGCCGACAATCTGCCCCTGCTCGTCGAGCGACTGCGGACGACTCTCAACGGGAAAGTCGAATCCTGGGAGGTCGTCTTCGTCGACGATGGCAGCCGCGACGAGACGCTCGCGGTGATCCGCGACCTCAACCTGGCCGACCCGCGAATCAACGCCGTCTCCTTCAGCCGCAATTTCGGCAAGGAAATCGCGATCGCTGCGGGGCTCGACCATGCGCTGGGCGATGCCGTCATCATCATGGACGCCGATCTCCAGCATCCGCCGGAAACCATCCCCGCCTTCCTCGCCAGATGGCGCGAAGGCTATCTCAACGTCTACGGCCAGCGCACCGACCGCGAAGGTGAAACCCGGATGAAGCGCGGTTTCGCCAAGCTGTTTTACCGCATCTTCGGCTATTTCGGCGAAACGCCGCTGCCGGAAGGCGCCGGAGATTTCCGCCTGCTCGACCGCAAGGCCGTCGATGCCCTGCGGGCGCTGCCGGAACGCGCGCGGTTCTCGAAGGGCCTCTATGCCTGGGTCGGCTTCCGTTCGATCGGCGTGCCCTTCCAGGTCGCGGAGCGCGAGCACGGCCAGTCCAAGTTCAAATATCGCAAACTGTTCTCCTTCGCCTTCGACGGCCTCTCCTCGTTCTCGACCGTGCCGCTGAAGATCGCGACATGGTCGGGGGCGGTCATCGCTGTGATTGCGACGTTCTCGGCGCTCTACTTCATGCTGCGGACGCTGCTCTTCGGCACCGACCTGCCCGGTTTTCCCTCGCTGATCGTCTCGATCATGTTCTTCTCGGGAATCCAGCTCGTCTCGCTCGGCATGATCGGAGAATATGTCGGGCGCATCTTCGCCGAGGTGAAGCGCCGGCCGCTCTACCTGATCGGCGAGCGCGTCGGCTTCGACGCCCGCACTGTCGAACACCCGCGCGGCGACGCCCTGCCGCCGCTGATCCGCTAGATCACCTCCATGCTCAGAAACATCCTGTCGGTCGGCGGCTACACGCTGATCTCGCGGATCACCGGGTTCGCGCGCGACATCGTGCTCGCCGCCGTGCTCGGCGCCGGCGCAACGATGGATGCGTTCTCGGTTGCGCTGCGCCTGCCCAACCATTTCCGCGCCATCTTCGGCGAAGGCGCCTTCAACCAGGCCTATGTGCCGACCTATGCCCATGTTGCCGAGAAGCAGGGGCAGGAGGCGGCCAATCTCTTCGCCGACCGGCTCTTCACAGTGCTGCTGATCGTGCAGGTCGCGCTGCTGGCGCTGGCGCTGCCCCTGATGCCCTGGCTGGTGACGTTGCTGGCGCCGGGTTTCAGCAAGGACCCGGCGGTGTTCGAGCTTGCGGTCGCGCTGACGCGGATCACCTTCCCCTATCTGCTGTTCGTGACCATGGTCACGTTCCTCGGGGCAACGCTCAACGCCGTCGAGCGCTATGCCGCCTTCGCCGCCGCGCCGATCCTGTTCAACCTCTTCGTCATCGCCGCGCTGGCCGTGCCCTTCCTGTTTCCGAGCGCAGCCCATGCCGCCGCCTGGGGGGTTGCGATCTCAGGCGTGGCGCAATGGGGCCTGCTCTATGTCGCGGCCAAGCGGGCCGGCGTTTCGAGCAAGCTGGTGCGGCCACGGCGGGATGCCGGGGTCCGGCGTTTCCTGAAGGCTTTCGGCCCGGCCGTGATCGGCTCGGCCGGCGTGCAGATCGCGATCTTCGCCGACACCATCATCGCCTCGCTGCTGCCCCGCGGCGGCTATGCGGCGCTCTACTATGCCGAGAGGCTCTACCAGTTGCCGCTCGGGCTGATCGCGATCGCTGTCGGCACCGTCGCGCTTTCGGCGATGAGCCGCGCCGTCGCGCGGGGCGACGAGGCCGCCGCCAACCGCGCGCAGAACCGCGCCATCGCGATCTCGCTCGCCGCCAGTGCGCCCTTCGTCGCCGCCTTCGTCGCCGTACCGGAACTGATGGTCGCCGGCCTGTTCCAACGCGGCGCCTTCGATGCGCCGGCGAGCGCGGCGGCCGGTGCCGTGCTCTTCGCCTATGCGCTCGGCTTACCGGCGATCGTGATGATCCGCACGCAGGTCTCGGCCTTCCAGGCGCGCGGCGACACGACGACACCGATGCTTGTCTCGCTCGCGGCCATCGCGTGCAATCTCGCGCTGAAGCTCCTGCTCTGGCGCGACTGGGGCGCGCCGGGCCTGGCGCTCGCGACCGCCGCCGGCGCCTGGGTCAATCTGATCGCGCTGTTCGTGCTGGCGCGGCGACGCGGCTTGACCGAGCTCGACCGGCGCCTGCCGGGCTTCGCGGCGATCATCTGCGGGGCGGCGGCGCTCTGCGGCCTGCTGGCCTGGTGGGGGAAACCGACGGCGCTCAAGCTGACCGCCGCTCTGCCCTTCGAGCCGCTCCTGATGGCGGTGCTGCTGGTATCGGGCGTCGCGGCTGCCCTCTACGCCGTGCTGGCCGGCGGCTTGCTCAAGGTGACGGGGCTGCTCAGGTTGTTGCACTGAAGCGGACAGCCTGTGCCCTCTGTCATTCCGGGGCGCCCGAAGGGCGAACCCGGAATGACAAAGGGCAGTTCCCAAGGGACGATCAGGCGACGAAGCCCCCTGCTCCGCCGAGCAGGGCCACGGCTTCGGCAACCATGCGCTCGACGATCTCGCCAGCGCCGGGAATATCCGTGATCAAGCCGGCGGCCTCGCCGAAGATGACGGCGGCCTTGTCGGGATCGCCGGCCATGAAAGCTTCGCGATAGGCCGGCCCCTCGGCTGCGATGGCGTCCTTCAGAGCGGCGTCGCGCCCGGCCCATTTCGCGATGAAGGCATTGTCCGAGACGCGGATATCGAAGGGCTTCGGCCAGTCGAGCTGGCGGGCGATATCGGGCAGCGAGGAGCGCACGGTCTGGTCGCCGGTCGCGGCGACGGCCACCGCGTGATGGCGCTCGTGCACCATCGCTTCACGGCTCGCCCAGAAGCGCGTGCCGGCCAGCACGCCATCGGCGCCAAGCATCAGGGCCGCAGCGAGCCCGCGGCCATCGGCGATGCCGCCAGCGGCAACGAGCAGTGTATCGGGGCTTTCCCGGGCGATCAGGTCGACCGCTTCCGGCACGAAGGGCAACGTCGCACGAGTGGCACCATGCCCGCCGGCTTCGGAACCTTGCGCGACGATGATGGTCGCGCCCGCCTCGATGGCGTCCCGGACATGGGCAAGCGTCTGGCACTGGCAGATCAAGGGCACGCCCGCCGCCGCGATCTCGGTGGCGAAGGGGCGCGGATCGCCGAAGGAGAGCATCAGCGCTGCCGGCTTGTGCGCCAGCGCCTGCGTCAGAAGCTCAGGCTTTTTCGCCATCGACCAGGTGATGAAGCCGCAGCCGACCTGGGTATTGCCGGCTGCCGCGAATTGCTGCTCGATCCATTCGACATCGCCATAGCCCCCACCGATGAGGCCGAGGCCGCCGGCGCGGGTGACCGCAGCGGCGAGTGCCCCGCCGCCTGCCAGCGCCATCGGCGCCGACAGGATGGGATGGGCGATGCCGAGGCGTTCGGTCAATCGCGTAGCGAGGCGCGCCATGGATCAGGCCTTTCGGCTCAGGCCGCCTTCGGCTTGCTGTGGGCGTAGTCCATGTAGAGCTCGCGGGCGCGGCGGAAGAGCGGGCCGGGCTGGAGCGTGCGGTTGTCGATGCGGGTCACCGGCATGCACTTGGAATAGTTGCCGGACATGAAGATCTCATCGGCCTGCTCGAAATCCTCGTAACGCAGGCTGCATTCCTCGACCGGAATGCCGCTCTCGCGCATCAGCTTGATGACGCGCTGGCGGGTGATGCCGTTCAGGAAGGTGCCGTTCGGAACGGGGGTCTTCACGACGCCGTCCTTGGCAAGGAAGATATTCGAGGTCGCGGTCTCCGCGACATTGCCTTGCATGTCGAGCACCAGCGCGTTGTCGAAGCCGGCGGCCTTGGCCACCTTCAGCACGCGGGCATTGTTCGGGTAGAGGCAGCCGGCCTTGGCGTCCGTCGGGGCGGTCTCGTAGCTCGGGCGGCGGAAGGCGCCCTTGGTCACCGAGAAGCCGGCGGTCGGCTGCGGCATCGCCGCCTCGAACAGGCAGAGCGCGAACTGGGTCGATTCCGGGTCGGGCATGATGGTGGACGGGCCGTCCGCCTCGCCCCAGTACATCGGCTTGACGTAAATCGCCGTGCCGGGAGCGAATTTCTTGACGCCCTCGAACATCTTCCCGACGATGAAATCCGCCTCGACGGTCGGCTTCAGGCCGAGCGCCGTGGCCGAGCGATTCACGCGGGCGGCATGCAGGTCGATATCGGGCGCGACACCATCGAAATAGCGGCCGCCGTCGAAGACCGAGGAGCTCTGCCAGAGCACATGGCTGCGCGGACCGACGATGCCGGGGTTGCCCTCATGCCAGGCGCCATCGAACCAGGTCCACGTCTGAGAATACCATGCCATGACGGCGCTCCATTGTAGGCGATTTAACTCAGCCGCACCGTCCTCCCCCCACCGCTCGCCGTCAACATGCGGCAATGCATATCGGGATGACGTGATGTGATGGAAGCAATCGGCCCGCGTGATGGATCAGTAGCCCAGCGCGCGCAGGCCCGAGATCGCCGCCATGCCGACGAGCAGCGCCAGCAATTCGCTGCGCCGCAGGATCATGGTGCCGACGGCGGCCAGCAGCGCGACCGCCGCAGCCCAACCCAATCGCTCGATCAGGGGCAGCACCGTCGCCACCACGATCGAGCCGGGCAGCGCCGCAAGCCCGCGCCGGACATGCGGGGTCAGCGGGATGATGCTCATCAGCGCCACGCCGGAGATGCGGCAGAGATAGGTCGCGGCCGCCATCGCGGTGATGGCGATGATCGCGCCCCAGGTGCCGGGATCAGGCAGCGTCATCGCTGAACGCCCCCGTGACCGCGCCGGCGAGCGAGCCGACGATGATGAAGGCATAGCCGTCGACGAGACGCGCCGTGACCAGCGCGACGAGGCCGGCGACGGCCCATGGCACCATGCCGCGCCGACCGCGCCAGAGCGGCACGATCATCGCGGCGAAGAAGATCGGCATGACCAGGTCGATGCCGTAGCGGCGCGGATCGCTCACCAGCGCGCCGAGCATATAGCCGCCGCCGGTCGCGATCACCCAGACCAGCCAGAGCGCGAGCCCCGCGCCGACCAGCACGCCGAGATCGCGCCCGCCCTCGGCCCGGTAGCGCGTGCCGATCAGCCAGTTGGCATCGGTGAAGAAGAACAGATGGAAGGCGTTGAGCGTCTTCGGATATTTCGCGAACCAAGGCTGCAGCGAGGCGCCCTGCAGCACCATACGCGCATTGACGGTCGCGGTGACCACGGCGATGCCGGCAATGGCGCCCCAGCTCCATTCGGGGCGCCAGAGTTCCAGCGAGACGAGCTGGGCGACGCCCGCATAGACGAAGCCGCTCATCAGCATGGTCTGGAAGAAGGACAGTCCCTTGGCCGACGCGACCGCGCCGAAGGCGACGGCGAAGACGACGATGCCCGGCATCAGCACGGAGACCTTGCGCAGTCCGAGCATCATACCCGCAGCGGTGATCGGCGCTTCCGGGTTAACCGGTGGCGTGTTCGGTTCGTCTGACATGATCCTTCCAAAAGCGGGAAAGCCCGCGCGAAGGTCAACGCGCGCGAACGGTGCGCCTGCATGAATTCTGCGCAGGGCGCGACAGCCTTCGGCAGGAGCATTACAGATGGGCGATGCACTGGTTCGACGATGCCGACGCCATCGCCCCTGCCCTTCCCGCGATCTGGCTCGTCCGGACGGATGCCAATCCGCACAACCTGACGGAGCGCTCGGCGCTCAGACGTGGCATGGCGCGGTCGATCCTGGCGCGCCAGCTCGGCTGCCGCGAGGGCGATGTCGCCATCGCGCACGACGCGGCCGGACGTCCGTTTCTCGATCTCCCCCGAGAGACCGGTCTCCATCTCTCGCTGGCGACGCGGGCCGGCGTCGTCGCCGTCGGCCTGGCATGCCAGCCGCTGGGGGTCGACGTGGAGCAGGTCGACGAGCGGACCGCGCCGCCGCTCGACCTGTTGCATCCCGATGAGCGCAGCGCCCTCGCAGCAGCGGGCGCTGCCCAACAAGCCCGGAACTTCGCCCGCCTCTGGGCTGCGAAGGAAGCCTATGTGAAGGCGCTGGGATCGGGCTTTCGCAGGGCGCCGGAGAGTTTCGCGGTATCGCTCCTGTCGGAGACAGCCTTTCGGGTGACCGACGCCTCCGCACCTGCCGACATCGCCGGCGCTCTGCGCGCCAAGAAAAACGGCGGCCATGAGATCATGGCCGCCGCAATTGTCGTGACCCGTCAGGCTGAACGCATCAGCCCAGCTGATCGATCGGCTTCTTCTTGAGGGCGTAGCCGACGATGCAGACGAAAGCCGCACCGAGCACCGCCGCCGTATAGAACGGCACCTTCGCAGGCAGGAGACCGGCCGGGTTGATGTCGGAGACCGGCACGGTCTGGACCCAATTCGGCATGTGCACCTGAAGCCACTGCATCACCGCCATGTCGCTGAGCAGCATCTCGCCGGCGATCCAGCCGAGCAGGGCCGCACCGAGCCAGATCAAGATCGGGAAGCGCTCGAGAATGGTCGAGAGCATGCGGGCGCCGAAGATGATGAGCGGGATCGTCAGCAGCAGGCCGAACACGAACAACTCGAAATGGCCACGCGCCGCGGCAGCGATCGCGAGCACGTTGTCGAGGCTCATCACCGCGTCGGCGATGGCGATGGTGCGTACCGCCTTCCAGAGATTGTCGCTGGCTGCGACCTCGCCATGCGCCTCTTCCTCACCCTTGGCGAGCTTGATGGCGATCCAGAACAGGAGCAGCGCGCCGACGACCTTCAGGAACGGGATGTTCAGGAGGTAGCTGACAACCACCGCGAAGATGATGCGCAAGCCCACCGCCGCAGCGGCGCCGAGCCAGATGCCGACCTTGCGCTGCTTCTCCGGCAGCGAGCGCACGGCGAGCGCGATCACGACCGCGTTGTCGCCCGAAAGCAGCAGATCGATCCAGATGATCTGGAGCAGCGAAGTCCAGAAGGCGGAAGATGCGAAATCCATCGGTCAGGTTGTCCCTTTGCAGTTTGTCAGAGAGCCGGATCGGGCCGGCGTGATTTGATGAGGTAGCCGAGGCCGAGCACGAGCAACGCGCCCAGGATCGCGGCCGGGTATTCGAGCTTGTGCAGCAGTTCTTCGCCGAAGCGGGCGATCAGCCAGGGATCGCTCTCGAACATCTCGCCCGCGACCCAGCCCAGCAGCGCGGCGCCGGCCCAGACCAGGACCGGGAAGCGAGTCAGCAAGCTGGTGATCAGCGAAGCGCCGAGCACGATCAGCGGGATCGAGATGACCAAGCCGGCGATCAGCAGGGGAATTGAATCCTTGGCAACGGCGGCGATGGCCAGCACATTGTCGAGGCTCATGACGATGTCGGCGATCGCGACGGTCTGCACCGCCTTCCAGAGCTTGCTGCTGGCGGTGATCGAATCCTCGTCCTGGCCCTCGTCCTCGACGATCAGCTTGACCGCGATCCAGATCAGAAGGCCCGCGCCGACGATGCGCAGGAGGGGCGTGTTCAGGAGCGAGGCAATCAGCACGGTGAAGAGCACACGCAGCACGACCGCGACACCGGCGCCGAGCGCGATGCCCTTGGTGCGCTGCGCCGGTGCCAGCGCCCGGCAAGCCAGCGCGATGACGACGGCGTTGTCACCCGAGAGCACGATGTTGAGCAGGATGATCTCGGCCAGCTTGCCCCAGACAAGCGGGTCGACGATCGAAACCGACGACAAATCCATGATCATCAAACCTTTGAATACATATTACGCATGACGCCGGCCGCCCGTCCTAAAGCGCCTGCTCGACGGCCTTGCCGGCGGCTTCCGTGCCGAGCGAGCCACCGAGATCGCGCGTGCGGGTCCGGGCGTCGCCGAGCGCGCGCTCGATCGCGGCCTCGATGCCCTTCGCGGCCTCGTGCTCGCCGAGATGGTCGAGCATCATCGCGCCGGACCAGATCATGCCGACGGGATTGGCGATACCCTGCCCGGCGATATCCGGCGCCGAGCCGTGGACGGGCTCGAACAGCGACGGATGGTCGCCGGTCGGATTGATGTTGCCGGACGGCGCGATGCCGATCGTGCCGGTGCAGGCCGGGCCGAGATCGGAAAGGATGTCACCGAACAGGTTGGAGGCGACGACCACGTCGAAACGGTCCGGATTGAGCACGAAATGCGCGGTCAGGATGTCGATGTGATACTGGTCGACCGCAACGCCCGGATAGTTCTTCGCCATCTCCTTCACCCGTTCGTCCCAGTACGGCATGGTGATCGAGATGCCGTTCGACTTGGTGGCGGAGGTCAGCTTCTTGCGCGGGCGGCGCTGCGCCAGATCGAAGGCGTATTTCAGCACGCGGTCGACGCCGACGCGGCTCATCACCGTTTCCTGGATGACGATCTCGCGCTCAGTGCCGGCATACATCCGGCCGCCGACCGAGGAATACTCGCCCTCGGTGTTCTCGCGCACGACGAAGAAGTCGATGTCGCCGGGCTTGCGACCCACGAGCGGGCCGGGCACCCCCGGCATCAGGCGGACAGGGCGCAGGTTGACGTATTGATCGAACTCGCGCCGGAACAGCAGCAGCGAGCCCCAAAGCGAGATATGGTCCGGCACCTGCTGGGGCATGCCGACGGCGCCGAAATAGATCGCGTCATGGCCGCCGATCTTCTCTTTCCAGTCGTCCGGCAGCATCTTGCCGTGCTTCGCGTAGTAGTCGCAGGAGGAGAAATCGAACGGGTCGAGGCGCAGCTCGAAGCCGTATTTCTTCGAGGCGGCCTCCAGCACGCGCAGGCCCTCGGGCATGACTTCCTTGCCGATGCCGTCGCCGGCGATCACGGCGATGCGATAAACACGGTTGGTCCCGGTCATGCGGTCTCTCCGAAGAAGGCCTTGAACTCGGCGGCGACGAGATCGGGAACCTCTTCCGCCAGATAATGTCCGCCCGGCAGAGCCCGGCCGCGCACATCCTGCGCACGCTCGCGCCACAAGGCCAGAGGGTCGAAGCACTTGCCGATGACGCCGCGCTCGCCCCAGAGCGCCAGCAGCGGGCAGGCGAGCTTCCGGCCGCCATCGGCATCGTCATGGGCGATGTCGATCGTCGCGGCGGCGCGATAATCCTCGCAGCTGGCATGGATCATGGCGGGATCGCGGAAGCAGCGCAAATATTCGGCAAGCGCCTCCGGCTCGAACAGGCGCATGTCCGAGGCGCGCCGGCTCGTCCAGTAGAAGTCCGGATCGCTCTCGATCATGCGCTCCGGCATCGGCGCCTGCTGGATCAGGAAGAACCAGTGCCAATAGGCGCGGGCGAAGGCATCGGTCGTGTCGCGATACATCTCGCGCGTCGGCGCGATGTCGAGGGTGGCGAGCTTCAGCACCCGCTCGCCATGGTCGAGCGCCAGGCGATGCGCGACGCGGGCGCCGCGATCATGCGAGCCGACGAAGAAGCGCTCATGTCCGAGCGCACTCATCACCTCGGCCATGTCCTGCGCCATTGCGCGCTTCGCGTAAGGCGCGTGCTCGGCATCGCTCGGTGGCTTGTCGGAATCGCCGTAGCCGCGCAGGTCCGGGCAGATCAGGGTGAAGTGCGGCGACAGCAGCGGGGCGATCCGGCGCCACATCACATGGGTCTGCGGATAGCCGTGCAGCAGCAGGAGCGGCGGCCCCTCCCCACCGATCCGCACGCGGATACGCGGGCCCGACGTCGCGACGTCGAGCAGGCGAAAACCGGGGAACAGATTGTCCGTGACGGGACGTTCGGTGAGGCTCATAGGACCGCGAAGATGCAAGAATGCGTCAGCGCATACCCCGATAGCTCAGGGATTTCGCGCATGGATTATTACATAATATCGATAAATGGTCGGGAGGATCTCGCCCCTCCCGTCATTCCGGGCAAACCGCGATAGCGGCGCCTATCCGGAATCCATCATAGAGCTCAGCGCCCTACGATGGATTCCGGGTCAAGCCCGGAATGACGGCGCGCGTCTGCGCTGTCAGCCGCGCAGGGTCGCGCCGTAGCGCTTGCCGATCTCGGCGACGATCTTGCTGCCGACGGCCTCGATCTCGGCCTCGGTCAGCGTCTTCTCGGTCGGCTGCAGCGTCACCGCCAGCGCCACCGACTTCTTGCCGGCCTCGACGCCCGCACCCTCATAGAGATCGAAGACGCCGACATTGGCGATCAACGCGCGATCGGCACCCTGCGCCGTCTTGACCATGTCGCCGGCCGCCACCGCCTTGTCGACGATGAAGGCGAAATCGCGCGTCACCGGCTGGAAGTCGGAGAGCGCGAGCTTCGGCTTGACCTTGGTCGGCTTGGCCTTGGGCAGCGGCAGCGCGTCGAGATGAATCTCGAAGGCGACCAGCGGTCCCTTCACGTCGAGCGCCTTGAGGATCTTGGGATGGAGCTCGCCGAAGGCGCCGATCACGCCCTTGGGGCCGAACTGGAGCGTGGCCGAGCGGCCGGGATGCGCCCAGACCGGGCCGCCCGCGACGATCTGGAGACCGCCGGTCGGGATGCCGAGCCCCGAAAGCAGGCCGAGCACATCCGCCTTGGCATCGAACAGGTCGACATTCTTCGCGCCGCCATCCCAGTGACGGCCGGTGCCGTCGAGACGGGCCGAGCCACGGCGCAGGCCGGTCGCGGCGATGAGTTGGCCTTCCGGCTCGTCGCTCTTGAAGACCTGGCCGACCTCGAACAGGGCGACATCAGGGAAGCCGCGATCGGCATTGCTCTGCGCGGCGCGGATCAGCCCCGGCAGCAGCGAGGGCCGCATGTCCGAGAGATCGGCCGCAATCGGGTTGGCGAGCGCCAGCTTCGGCGAACCGCCGCCGAAGAGCTTCGCCTGGTCACGCGAGATGAAGGACCAGGTCACGGCCTCGACGAGGCCGCGCGCCGCGAGCGTGCGCTTGGCGGTGCGGGTGCGCTTCTGCAGCACAGTGAGCACCGGCTTGACGACCTCGCCCTTGATGCGGGGCAGCGGCGTCGAGGCGACGCGGTCGAGCCCGGCGATGCGGACGATCTCCTCGACAAGATCGGCCTTGCCGCCGACATCCGCGCGCCAGGACGGCGGCGCCACCTTCACTCGGTCACCCGTGCCAGAGACCTGGAAGCCGAGCGAGGTGAGAGCCGCCTGCATCTCCGCCTGCGGCAGGTCGAGCCCGGTCAGGCGCTTGACCTCGGACCAGGGGAAATCGATCACGGCCGGGCTGCCGGGCAACTCGCCGACGAATTCCATCTCGGAAGCTTCGCCGCCGCAGAGTTCGATCACCAGCGCGGTTGCGAGATCGAGGCCTGGCCGGGCGAAATCGGGATCGACGCCACGCTCGAAGCGATAGCGCGCATCCGAATTGATGCCGAGCGCGCGGCCGGAGCGGGCGACATTGAGCGGGTCCCAGAGCGCGCTCTCGATCAGCACATCGGTGGTGGTCTCGCTTGAGCCCGAGGCCTCGCCGCCCATGATGCCGGCGAGCGATTCAACGCCGTGCTCGTCGGCGATCACGACCTGCTCGTCGGTCAGCGTATAGGTCTTGCCGTCGAGGGCGAGGATCGTCTCGCCAGCCTTGGCGCGGCGGACGGTGAGATTGCCCTTCACCTTGGCGGCGTCGAAGACGTGCAGCGGCCGGTTGCGGTCGAGCGTCATGAAATTGGTGATGTCGACCAGCGCGTTGATCGGACGCAGGCCGACAGCGCGCAGGCGCGCCTGCAGCCAGTCCGGCGAGGGGCCGTTCCTGACGCCGCGCACGAGGCGCAGCGCGAAGGCCGGGCAGAGCTTCTTGTCCTCGCCAGCGAAGTCGAGCGTGACCTTGACCGGGCACGGGAAGGAGCCAGGGATCGGCTGGATGGCCTTCGATTTGAGCTTGCCGATGCCGGCGGCGGCGAGGTCGCGGGCGATACCGGCAACGCCGAGCGCATCGGCCCGGTTCGGCGTCACCGCGATCTCGATCACGGCGTCGTCGAGCCCGGCATAAAGGGCGTAGGGCTGGCCGACCGGAGCATCCGCCGGCAGTTCGATGATGCCGTCATGATCCTCGGAGAGCTCGAGCTCGGCTTCCGAGACCAGCATGCCGTTCGATTCGATGCCGCGGATCACGCCCTTGCCGAGCGTGACCTTCTTGCCGGGGATGTAGCTGCCCGGCGGCGAGAACACGCCCTTCATGCCGGTGCGGGCGTTCGGCGCGCCGCAGACGACCTGCACGGGC
>Ga0209368_1000106_pt1 | contig 132757 bp, 113 predicted proteins | sample EBPBio242008_DNA_FD_185862 | JGI IMG/M metagenome (GOLD analysis project Ga0209368, IMG submission 185862) | Wastewater treatment Type I Accumulibacter community from EBPR Bioreactor in Madison, WI, USA - Reactor 1_4/24/2008_ DNA (SPAdes)... | ecosystem: Engineered > Bioreactor > EBPR >...
AGTTCGGTCCCTATCTGCCGTGGGTGCAGGAGACTTGAGAAGAGTTGACCCTAGTACGAGAGGACCGGGTTGAACGGACCACTGGTGGACCTGTTGTCGTGCCAACGGCAGTGCAGGGTAGCTATGTCCGGACAGGATAACCGCTGAAGGCATCTAAGCGGGAAGCCCCCTTCAAAACAAGGTCTCCCTTGAGAGCCGTGGAAGACCACCACGTCGATAGGCCGGAGGTGTAAGCGCAGTAATGCGTTCAGCTGACCGGTACTAATTGCTCGATTGGCTTGATTTGATCCAGAAACAGCAAGGTCATACGACCCCTGGATCGTCAAAAGCACAAACAAGACTTGGAACAACACTGATGTTCGCCCTGCTTCCCGCAGGGCATGTCCCTGATCCGGTCTGGTGGTCATAGCGCAAGCAAAACTCCCGATCCCATCCCGAACTCGGCCGATAAGTGCTGCCGCGCCAATGGTACTGCGTCTCAAGACGTGGGAGAGTAGGTCGCCGCCAGACCTGACCAGGGACATAACTCTCAAAAACGATCGCAATAAACCCCGCGCCTAACCCCACGGGGATAAACAACGGACGCGGGGTGGAGCAGCCCGGTAGCTCGTCAGGCTCATAACCTGAAGGCCGCAGGTTCAAATCCTGCCCCCGCAACCAGTTTATCCCAATACCTCAGTTACTTGCGCAGCGGCCCACGGGCCGCTTTTTGCGTTCCGCCAACCTTGTCAACGCTGAGTCAACGTTCGATGAGGCCCCCGGGCGGGGAAGCGTTCCTTGGTTCAGGTGGTGCCGAGGATCCGAGGGCGCTCCAGTCCAGCCAACCAGTCTCGGGACGTCGCACCAACGCGATCGGCCCAAAGCTGCCGCTCGATCAACCCGGTGCGAACGGCCGGTTTCAAGCCGAACCGATTATTGGGCAACTGACACGTCTGGCAAAGTGTAGCGCCGCGACAGGATGGCTGGCCCGGGCCGGTAGATACGCATCAGGAAGTTCCACCCTTCGCTGACGTCGACGCGGTTTGGCTTGTCGCCACATGAAGCCTCGGAGCCGAAATAGGCAGTAAAGGTGCCGTCGTCGTTCGCTGCTACATTGCGGTCGTTGATGACGTTCTTGTCGCTCTTCATGAACCCGTCAGCACCATAGACGGTGATCGACCAGAATGCCTGAGTTTCGGGGGTTTCGTAGGTCGCGGTGTAGCACGCCGAGGGGTCGGACGGCCCGGCATAGTTGATGTAGACGGCGTCCTTTTCCGGGAACAGCCCCCAGGCCCCAGCGGCGGCAAGATGGCGAGTTACTTCATTGACCTCGCCCCGCGGCCCCATCCAGTCCGGCTCGAACTGCGCGAACTTGCGGAACTCCACCTCGTAGCTCTTCCGGAGCGCCAACATGCTGTCCACGTCCCATTGCGGTGCCGGGAACGGCATTGCGCTGCTGGCCTGAACGACGAACTGGTCCTGTAGCATGTTTGCGGCGGCCACGTCTTTCGGGTCGGCGTAGTCGAGCAACTGGACGCGGTAGAGCAAGGCCACGTATCTCGTTTCGTCGGGCAGATCGTAAGTGCCGGGCGCGTAGAAGACCGCAGGTGCATAGTGATCGTTGTCGATGACGAGGACGGACAGGTAGCGCCCGTCTGCGGCCTCGGGCACGGTGATCGTCGCGCCGCCCTTGGTGTCGACCACGGCGCTGCCATAGAGCGTGTCGCGGTTCATCCGGATCACCGTTTGGTCGGCGAGCAGGGTCGGCTCGCGTACGAAGGCGTTGGTGTTGACCTTGCCCCCCGCGCGCCGCTGGAAATCGGCAAAGGCGATGTCCGTTTCGGCCCGAATGTAGGTGTCCGGCGTGACCATGACTCCATCGGCATGTGCCCCAAGAGTGCTTCCCACGATCACAGCTAATGCCAGGGCGATCCTATTGAACAGCATAGAGATCCTTCTCTCTTGAGCGGAGCGGAGTGGTATCGGCCACGACGTAAACGGGAACCGGGGAACGGGTCAGCGCGCCGGGAAACCCGTCCGCTATCTGAGGTCGATCCGCACCTCGTCGATCGTTCCCGTGACCGCAAAGGGAGGGGCATAGGTGTTCACGACCAGCGAGCCGGTATCCATACCGACGCTGAAGGTAGGATCCCGAAGCGCCCAGGAACGGTTTCCTCTATATGGACGCTGCCCACGGGTTTGTCGTTGATAAACAAGGTGGCCATGCCGCCCTTGCCGTGTTCATCTGCAGCACCGTCATAGGCGAAATCCATCCGCACGGTCGATGTTCCCTCGGGCACGGGCACGTTTGAGACCACCGCTGAACGCAGACATCCGGACGTTTTTCAGTGCGTCACTTCCGTTGCGCGCCCGTACAGCGGTGGCCCCGGGCAATTGCCGTTCTCGTCTGACGCCACCGGCTCAGTTCTCGATCCGCGCGGATGCCTCGATCTTCTTCTTCATGGCTTCCAGGTTGAACGAACCCGGCGTCTGGCTTGGCGGATAATCGACGAATGTCTGCAGGAACTGCCCAGCAATGGCCGAAGCGCGGAACCCGATGAAGACACGGTCGAGAAGCCAGTCGTAGTAGATGTTCGCGTTGTGCTGTGCCCGCTCGTAGGGGTCGCGGCGCAAATTGAAGATCAGCGGCACGCGCAGCTCGGTAAAGGGCTCCATCCAGACGCCGAAGGCCTCGCCGCGGTTTTCCTGGTAGACCACCTTCCAGTCGTCATGCCGCACGGCCACGATGTCGCCGTCGTCGTTAACGTAGATGAACGCCCGCCGCGGCGACTCGGAAGTGGCGCCCGTCAGGTAGTCGAGCATGTTGTAGCCGTCGATGTAGTTGCGGTAGGTCTGGCCGTTCAGCTCGATCCCTTCCAGAAGCTGCTCCTTGATGTCTGGCGCCCCGGCAACGGCCGCGAAAGTCGGCAGCCAGTCCTGATGCGACACGATCCCGTTCAGTGTGATGCCGGCGGGGAACTTGCCCGGCCAGCGGATGAAGGCGGGCACGCGGTAGGCGCCTTCCCAGTTCGAGTTCTTCTCGCTCCTGAACGGGGTATTGCCGGCGTCGGGCCAAGTGTTGAAGTGCGGGCCGTTGTCCGTGGAGTATTGCACGATAGTGTTGTCGGCGATTCCCAGTTCGTCGATCAGCGCGAGCAATTCCCCGACCTGCATGTCATGTTCGATCATGCCGTCGGTGTATTCGTCATTCCCCTTGTGCCGGTGCTCCGGCCGGACATGCGTGCGGAAATGCATGCGCGTGCCGTTCCACCAGACGAAGAACGGCTTCCCCTCGTCATGGGCGCGGGTGATGAAGTCCTTCGCCGCGGCGATGGTTTCGTCATCGATGGTTTCCATACGCTTTTTCGTCAGAGGGCCGGTATCCTCGATCCTCTGGGTTCCGTCGCCGTTGGCGAATGAATGGATGACACCCCTTGGCGCGAACTGCTTCCGGAACTCCGGATCGTCCGGGTAATCCTCGTTCTCAGGCTCTTCCTCGGCGTTCAGGTGGTAGAGATTGCCGAAGAACTCGTCGAAGCCGTGCATCGTTGGCAGGAACTCGTCGCGGTCGCCCTGGTGGTTCTTTCCGAATTGGCCGGTGACGTAGCCTTGGGACTTCAGCACCGTGGCCATCGTGACGTCGGTGGCCTGCCATCCTTCCGGGGCGCCGGGAACGCCAACCTTGGTCATCCCGGTCCGCAGGGGGTTGTTGCCGCCGATGAAGGCCGCCCGGCCCGCGGTGCAACTCTGCTGACCGTAATAATCGGTGAAGGAGACGCCTTCCTGCGCGATCCGGTCGATGTTGGGGGTCCGGTAGCCCATCAGACCCCTATTGTTGAAGCTGATGTTCGTGATGCCGATGTCATCCCCCCAGATGACAAGGATGTTCGGCTTCTGGTCCTGAGCCTGCGCGGTTCCCGATAGTCCGGGAAGGACGAGAAACAATGCGATTGCGAAAACTATCGGATGTCGCATGGTCGATATCCCTTGCTGGAGTTGAAGTCAGTTTCATCAGGTGAGGTGGCGACGCGCACTTGTAGCTGCCACCGTCAGTCTTTGGTGTATCGGACTGATGCCTCAGCCCTAGTCCGCCCCTGCCGTCACCTGCTTTATCAGTGCCGAGAAGTCGAATGATGCTGCCGCCTGCACCGGCGGATGCTCGATTAACGTCCGGATATGCTCGTTGAGAAGTTCCTGGACCGGTTCGTTCAGCCATTGTTTACGTTGCAGGACCGCAGACCTGTCGGCAACCTCGTCATAGCTCTCGAACGGGTCCATCCGCAGGTTGAAGATGATTGGGAACTTCTGTGGCTGATAGACGTCGTAGTAGTTCTCGCTCGTCGCGAAATGCAGCTTCCATGGCCCGATCCGGACCGCCTTGATGTCGCTTTCGTAGTAGTACAGGAAACTGTCGCGGTTGCTGACGTCGGACTTGCCTTCCCAGTAAGCGAGGTTGTTCACCCCATCCAGCACCTGGTTCTTTTCCTTCAACACGAGCGCCGCCGCATCCGGCACGCCCGCAGCCGCCGCCAGTGTCGGGAACACGTCCATATGCGCCTGTATGCCGTTCAGGATGCGCCCGGCAGGAACATGGCCCGGCCAGCGAACGATGAAAGGCACCCGCAAGCCGCCCTCGTAGGTGGTCATCTTCTCGCCGCGGAACCGTGTCGTGCCGCCCTGCTGGCGGGCGCTGTGTTCAGGGCCGTTGTCGGTCGAATAGATGATGATGGTGTTGTCCAGAACGCCCAGCTTCTCCATCTGGTCCAGTAACTCGCCCACTTGCCGATCATGCTGCATCATGCCGCTGCCGTAGATGTCCAGTTCGGTCGAGAGCGGTTGCGCAAGATAGCGATCCTCTTCCGCCAAATGAGTGAACAGGTGCATCCGACTGGGGTTCAGCCACACGAAGAAGGGCTTGTCGCCCTCCTTGGCGCGGCGCATGAAGTCGACCGAGGCGGATATGAACTCTTCGTCTACCGTCTCCATCCGCTTGCGCGTCAGCTGGCCGGTATCTTCAATCCTCTGCCTGCCCACCTTGCCGAAGCGCGGATCTTCGGTCGGATCGTCCGCGTCGGTCGCCCAGCTGTGAACCACGCCGCGGACACCGAACTTGGCGAAGAACTCCGGGTCCTTGGGGTAATCCACCTGTTCGGGCTCTTCCGAGGTGTTGAGATGATAGAGATTGCCAAAGAACTCGTCGAACCCGTGCACCGTGGGCAGATGCTCGTTCCGGTCGCCCAAATGGTTCTTGCCGAACTGACCGGTCGCATAGCCCTGTTCCTTCAGAACTTCGGCGAGGGTCGGCGTCTCCGGTCGCAACCCCAGAGGCGCGCCCGGTCGGCCAACCGTCGTCATGCCGCTGCGGATCGGATACTGCCCGGTGATCAGTGCGGCGCGTCCCGCCGTGCAGGAAGGCTGCGCATAGTGGTCAGTGAACATCGTCCCTTCACGTGCAAGCCGGTCGATGTTGGGCGTCATGACGCCCATCACCCCTAGACCATAGGCGCTCACATTCTCCCAGCCGACATCGTCGGGAAAGATGATCAGGATGTTCGGCTTCTGGTCCTGAGCCTGCGCGGCTCCCGACAGGTCAGCCAGGACGAGGAATAGTGCGGTTGCGATCACGGTCCATCGACGCATCGTCGGACTCCGTTGGTAGGATGGGCGCGAGAAGCCCATTGCGGCAAGGCACAAAGAAACTTCCCAACAACGTTACGCTTGTCGGGCCGCAGACGTTGTTCGGATCCGGACAATTCGATCACGTCTGTTTGGTCCCGACAAGGTTCGCCCCCCTCCCGTTAGAGAGACTTTGACCGTAATGGATGGCTGCCAGATGCACGCGTTCTGCGCCTGGCCGCAAAGACCAAACCCATCCCTCGCCCAGCAAACCCGGGATCAGAAGCAGGATGGCCCGGGGGAGCGATGTCATGTCATGCGGCCGGCTCGGATAGGCGATGCAAGGCTTCTGGATCGACCACAGTGATCGTGCTGAACCCGAGTTCTATTGCTCCCGCCGACTCGAGCGCCTTGAGGATTGGGCTCAGCACTGTGCGTGACGTGTTCGCGATCAAGGCAAGTCGGGCCTGCGTGATGTCGAGCACGAACGGCGCGTCGGAGTGACGGCCCAGACGACCGCCCAGTTGCCTGAGCACGGCCGCGACCCGCGCCTCGCTGTTTCGGACCATCAGCGCATCAACCATCCCCATCGCACGTGCGACGTTCAGGTTCTGCTCTTTCGCCAACCAACGCCAGATGAGAGGTTCATCCCGAGCGATGCTGACAAACTGATGAACCGGCAGGTGCAGAAGCTGTGACCTGCGGGTCGTCGACAGACCAACCATGCGTTGTGTGCCCGTAATGACGCCGCCCTCGCCGACCCAGACCGGTGGGAGCAGGAGGTAGCTCATCTGTGGCTCGCGCATCCCGAACGCGAATTCCACCGAGAGCGCCCCCTCGACGAGACACCACATCCCGCCCGGTTCGTCGCCCACGTGTTGAAGAAAGCTCCGCGGCGGTAGATCGTGCACCGAACAAGCACGAAGGATACGGTTAGCCAGCGCCGAGGGAAGATCGGCGTCGTTCAGCAACTCGCGGGAAATGCGCTTGTGTTCAGCCATATTCATGTCCAGTTTGCCCGCTTTCGAACAACTTGGGTGATTGAGTTTCCACTGTAAGGTCAAGGTTCTCAGTTTGCTCTTGTTGAGTTGCTAGGCTCAGGACCCATTGATGTTGCTGCTTGGGCATGATTCAGGCTCCGTGAGGAGACTGAACGCTGAGCAACCTTTTCTGGCTGACGGAAGCGCAGATGGCGCGACTGCAGCCGTTCTTTCCGAAGAGCCATGGCAGACCGCGTGTCGATGATCGGCGTGTCCTGAGCGGGACGGAGGAGGGTCAGAAAACAGTCCGGGGGACTGTTTTCCCGACGACGCTTCATCAATCGCAATGGCTTGAGGTGGTGCGATGCGCCCAAGGAGTATGGCCCGCCCAAGACACTCTACAACCGCTGGAAGCGGTGGAGGTGAACGGCTGCGCGCCAATGGTTCAAGCGCAGCCGCGAACAAGGGGGTCTTCGCCCGGATGATGCACGGCCTGGCCTCGGAAGCCGCCACTTCGAAGACGGTGATCATCGACGTCGAGGCGGGGCAGCGCCACCGGTTCGAGCGAATCGGCGAGGGTCGACTGGTTCAGAGATGCGTTGAAGGACAAGGGGATAAGGCCCTGCATCCCCGGCCGGAAATCCCGCGGCAAGCCCATAAAGCACGATAAACGCCGCTACAAACGTCGCAACAGGATCGAAATCATGTTCGGCAGGCTCAAGGACTGGCGAAGGGTCGCCACACGCTACGACCGATGCCCGAAGGTCTTGTTATCCGCCATAGCCCTCGCTGCCATCGTCATGTTCTGGCTACGAAACAAGAAAGAGTCTTGAGCCTAGGCAAGGCCCCTGCGACTTCGACTCAAGCCAGGTTCCCCTGGCAGCGCCGCGCTTGCCAATCGGTCTCAAGCGAAGTTCCTTTGGCAGGGCCGGCACACCCCCAATGCCGGCGCCGACTACGGGGATGCGGTTAGAAAGACGACCCGCTCCAGCGTAGCCGCCAGACCGCGAAGGCGGCCGCTGCCGTCGACCCTCACTTCGAAGGTGTTGCCTTGGATCGGGTCGGCAACCGTATAGCTGCCCGGCGTCGGACGCACCACCTGGTCCGCCAGTCGTACCTCGTCGGCCTCACAAGTTACGGCAGCTTCCCAGAAGCGGCCGAGCGCCCGTCCGGCGGAACGAAGATCGCCATCGGCAAGTGCGGCCCGGATCGATGAGGAAGAATAGTCTTCCAGCAGCGAGACAGCTTCAACCCGGATGCCAAGCGGCGCAGCAAGGCGTTCAAGGGTCTCGACGTCGCCGCGTCGTCCTGCGCCGAACCGAAAATCCGCCCCCGTCACGACATGCGACACGCCAAGCGACCGGTGAAGGATGCCCGCGACAAATTCTTCCGGGGACTGACCGGCGAAGGCGCGGTCGAAGCTCGGCTCGAAGATGTAGTCAAGGCCAAGGATCCGTCCGAAGACATGCTTCTGGGCGGGCAGGGCGATCCTCTGCATGCCCGGGACACCGAAGAACTGCCGCGGGTGGGGTTCGACCGACATCACGGCGACGGGCCTGCGTCCCGCGGCGATCTGCTGGGCTCGTCCGATCAGGTGCCGGTGGCCGCGGTGGAACCCGTCGAAATTGCCAAGCGCAATCACCGCACCGCGGAGGTGATGCCCCTCGGCAATCGCATCGCGCACAAGCCGCAGCGGGGGCAGATGGTCGGGATCGCTGATGCGGTCGATGAACACCGGACTCTCTCCCCTTGTCCCGTCTTATCTTGCACCCCGGACGAAGCTTTCGCCAAGCGCATCCGGCAGGCTGGCCTTGCGGCCTGCAAAGAGAAGCACCAGCATGACCATGGCGAAGGGCAGCATCTGGATGACATCGGTCGGCACATTGACGCCGGCCACCTGAAGTGCCGTCGTCATCGACAGGCTTGCCCCGAACAGAAGGGCGCCGCCCAGCACCCAAAGCGGTCTGCCGCGCGCGAGCATGGCCAGAACGATGGCGATGAAGCCATTGCCATGGCTCATGAAGGGGATGAAGACCCCTGCCACCGCGACCGACATGAAGGCGCCGCCCAGACCGGCAAGCGCGCCGGTGGTCAGCACGGCAAGGCTGCGTGTGCGGATCACGTCCACCCCCGCGGCATCGAGCGCCGCCGGCTTGTCGCCTGCCGCCTGAAGCGCCGCTCCGAGATGGGTGTTGTGGTAGATCCAGGAAAACATGGCGACCAGCGCGACCGAAAGATACACTACCAGATTGTGGTTGAAGAACATCGGTCCGATGACCGGGATCTGCGACAAGGGCCAGATCGGGACCGTTCCCAGCCCGTCGAGGCGCGGATAACTGCGCGAGAACTGCACGAAATGCAGCAGTGAGGTCAGGCCTTCGACAAGCAGCGTCAGCGCGATGCCGATGACGATCTGGTTCAGCCCGAGCCGCACGCAGAAGATGGCCATGAACCCGGCGACGACGACGCCGGCCGCGGCCCCGCCGACGAAGCCCAGGGTCATGGAGCCGGAGGCCCAGGCCGCCACGAAGCCGGCATAGGCCCCGGCAAGCATCATCCCCTCAAGCCCGATGTTCAGCACCCCCGCCCTTTCGGACAGTTGCTCGCCGAGACCGGCAAGCAGGAGCGGGATGCCGGCCGAGACCGCGCCGAGGAACAGGGTGATCAGGAAGCTTTCCGTGAAAAGGGACATGGATGGCTCCTCAGTGCCGCGCCCGGTCTTGCCGGCGCTTGTCAGAATACTCGGCCAGGGCCAGGGTGATCAGCAGCAGGGCGACGATCACCAGCGAGAAGTAGCTTGGCACGCCAAGCTTCCGCGCCGCGCTTTCGCCGCCGATCGTCAGCGCCGAGAACAGGAAGACATAGGCAATCGCGCCGAAGCCGTTCAGCCGGGCAAGAAAAACCAGGGGCACTACGGTCAGGCTGTAGGCCGGGTTCCAGTCTGCCCGCACATTGCCCTGGGTGCCCAGGATGTCGACCGCTCCCGAAAGGCCTGCCAGCCCCGCCGAAATCGCGAAGACCGCGATGGTCAGCTTGGGCATCGACAGCCCGGCATGGACTGCGGCGCGCGGGTTCGCGCCGACCAGGCGCAGGCGCATTCCGAAGGCCGTCCGGGTCATCATCAGGTGAACGGCGATGACGACGACGAGGCCGATGATGAGCCCGGACGAGACCGTGGTGTCAAACAGGCGCGGAAGCCGAGCCTCAACCGGAAGGGTGCGTGTCTGCGGGGTCGTCGTTCCCGGATCAAGGAAGGCGAGCTTGACGAGGACGTTGGCAAAGGACACGCCAAGGAAGCTCATCATCAGGGTCGTGATGATCTCGTTGATGCCCTGCCATGCCTTCAGCACCGCAGGCAGGATTGCCCACGTTGCACCGACGACAGTCCCGATCACCAGCCCCAGCACCAGGTTCAGCCAGACCGGCACGCCGGCCTCCAGCATCAGCGGCGTGACCGCCGCGACGATCACAGCGGCCAGCAGGAACTGCCCGTCGCCGCCGAGGTTCCAGATGCCGGCGCGGAAGGCCACGATCAGGCTGGCCGCAATCAGAAGCAGCGGCCCCATGCGGGTCAGCGTCGCTTCAAGCCCGGACGGGTGAAGGACGGCCCGCTCCACGACATAGGCGTAATAGTCGAACGGGTTCACGCCCATCGCCAGAAGGACAAGCCCGCCGAGGACCAGTGCGGCAAGCAGCGGGCCAAGCGAGACGGCGAGCATCCATCCCCAGTCCCGGCCCGGGCCGCGAGAGGGGGCTGCAGATGCCATTGCGCTTTCGTCGGTCATTCGCTGTCTCCGCCACTCATCAGGCGCCCGATCGAGTCGCGCGCGTGCTCGTCATTCGCCACCAGGCCGCGCAAGGCTCCGCGGTCGATCACGGCGATACGGTCGGAAAGTTCCAGAAGCTCGTCGAGATCGGTGGAAATCAGCAGGACGGCCTTCCCGGCGTCGGCGGCATTCCTGATGCGGCTGCGCGTTGCGCGGATGTTCTGCACGTCCAGCCCATAGGTCGGCTTGGCAAAGATCACGGCCTCGGCCGCGCCCGTCAGCTCGCGCGCGAGCAGCACCTTCTGGATGTTGCCGCCCGACAGCTTGCCGACCGCCGTGCTTGCACCCGGCGTGCGGATGTCGAAATCGCGGATGTGGCGTTCGGCCTGTTCCAGGATCGCCTGGGGCTTCTCGACCCCTTTCCGCCAGAAGGGCGCGGCGCCGATATCCTTGAGCAGCAAGTTCATCGCCACAGGGAACGTCGCGACCGTGCCTTCGCCAAGCCGGTCGTCGGTGACATAGCGCAGCCCGGCAGACCGTCGCTGGCCGACCGTCGTTCCGCCGATTTCCATGCCGTTGATGCGGATGGACCCCGCGGCGGGAATCTGTCCGGAAAGGGCCTCGGCAAGTTCCTTCTGGCCGTTGCCGTCGATGCCGGCGACTCCAAGGATCTCGCCGGCCCGGATCGAGAAGGACACGCCATTGATCGTGGTCCGGCCGGACGCCGCGGTCAGGTTTTCAACCCGAAGGACTTCCGGCCCGAGTTCGCGCTCGGCACGACCGGACCCATGGGTTGCCGATGTAGAGCTCCCGAACATCAGGGCAATAATGCGGGCGGTATTCTCGGCATCGGTGGCCGCGCGCAGCTCTTCCGGCGGCAGGTCGCCGACGTTCCGGCCCAGCCGCAGCACCGAGATCCGGTCGCCATAGGCCAGGGCCTCGTTCAGCTTGTGGGTGATGAAGATGATGGCAAGGCCCTGGCCGACGAGCCGGCGCATCAGTTCGCCAAGTGCGACCGCCTCGTGCGGCGTCAGCATTGCCGTCGCCTCGTCAAGGATTAGGCACCGGCTGCCACGCATGAGGGCGCGCAGGATCTCGACCTGCTGTCGCTCGCCAAGCGAGAGCGAGGACACCGGCGCATGAGGGTCGACCCGCAAGCCGACTTTGCGCGCGGTTTCCTCAATGCTGGCGGCAATGCCGCCCCTATCGGGCTTCTTCCACCACAGACCGCCGAGCGCAAAGTTGTCGATGACGGTCAGGCTGGGCACCAGCATTGAGTGCTGGAACACCGTGCCGATGCCGAGGGACAGCGCGTGGCGGGGCGAGGTCACGGTGACGCGGCGCCCGTCGATCTCGATGCGGCCTTCGTCGGGTTGCTGGAGCCCGGACAGCATCCCGACGAGGGTCGATTTCCCCGCACCGTTTTCGCCCAGAAGCACGTGAACCTCGCCGGGCCAGATGTCGACCGAGACGTCACTATTGGCGACAACGCCCGGAAAACGCTTCGTAATGCCGCGCAGCCCGACAACGGGAATCGCGGTGGTCACCTCGACAGGTGCCTGCATCTTGTCGTCCTTCATCGCAGTCGTTCCCGCCGCGCGCCGTTCGGGGCGCGGCGGGAAAGGAAGCATCAGTTCGCTTCGACGGTCTTCACCATGGCATGGACAGTTTCGGCGTCATACCTTGGTTCGACCTTGATCGCGCCCGAAACGACCTGTGCCTGGAGCGCCTCCATATCCGCCCAGACATTGTCGGGAATGTTGGCGGTCTTGAGAAGCCGCAGGCTGCCATCCGACAGCTTGATGTCGTAGTTGTGCGTGCCATACTTACCGGCCTTCACGTCCTCGATCATCGCGGTATAGACCGGCGTCAGGTCCCAGATCACCGAGGACAGCAGGTAGCCCTTGTCGATCGAGGTCTTGTCGCCGATCACGTCGATGAACATCGCCTTGCCGCCATCCACCGCCGGCGTGGTCTCCACGGCCTGGAGCATCCCGAAGGATGAACCGTTCCCTTGGCCGAAGATGATGTCCGCGCCCGAAGCGATGACGGTCTCGGTCACGCGCTTGCCGCCAGCGGCGTCAGAATAGGCGGCCGGGCCGATCACCGCGTAGCGCACTTCCACGGCGGGGTTCTCGGCCTTCACGCCTTCGGCAAAGGCGATCGACATGTTGTTCCACGACGGAGGCTCGCCCGACACAACGATGCCGACAACCTTGGTGCGAGTCATCTTCGCCGCCAGCCGTCCGGCAAGATAGGCGCCGTCGGACCCGGTCGCGGTATAGTCAGCAACCTTGCCCGCGGCGAGCGCGGACGGGCTGTCGACGATTGCGACCGGAACGCCCTTCTCGGCGCCGATCTCCGGCGCGGCGGTGTTGTAGCCCGAGGCGTGGGCGATCAGCAGGTCGGCGCCGTCTTCGGCCAGTTCCCGCAGGGTCGGGCGCACGTCGCCATAGCCGAGGTTCTCGGCCACGACGACCTCGACACCGGTCGCCTTGCCGGCCGCCTTCGCCGCATCCACGCCCTGCTGGTTCCACCCCATGTCGGTGCCCATTTCAGGGGTGAGGATGGCGATCGAGTCGATCTCCTGCGCCGAGGCGGCAAGTGCCCATCCGCCAAGAACGATCGCGATCGCGCTGCGGCTGACAGTCCCGAATATACTCTTCTTCATCTGGTCTTCCCCGTCGTCGATTTTGGTTGACTCTCATGCCGGACCCGGGTGCAAGTCCTGTTCAAATTCACCCGGACCGATGGTTCTAGATGCAGTTCCCCCACATCCTTCTTCTTGCGGCCCTTGTCGGGCCGGTCGCGACGCCAGCCCTTGCCGGCGCCCAAACCCTGGACATCACGATTGCGAACATGGGTTCGGAAACCCTTAAGTGCCGTGCCGCGACGGCACACTGGTTCTCGGTCGACATGGGCGAAGTCGCCCCCGGCGAAAGCCTGTCATACAGCTTCGGCGTCGACGTGCAGACCGGCGGCGTATTCCATCTGAACGACCGCGGCGACCACATGGCGGTGCAGCGAATCTGGTGCGGCGAGAAGGGCAACGACTGGCCGTCGCGCGCCGAAATCCGCATGGAGCGCAAGGCAGGGGTCGAGCCGCGGGCCGTCCGCCTGAACTGCGCATCCGACAAGGGAAAGACCGCTTGCGTGGCGCCCTGACGGCGCCAGACCTGCCCCCTCATCGATCCGATCTGATCCCGCATCCGACTCATTCCGGGTGGCGGGGCAGGTCGTTCCGTGCAGACGGCAGACTGTGGTCCGCATCCCGGAAACCAACCCCGATTGACAGTACGAGAATACGATAACATTATCATACCGTAATACAATGCTGAAAAATCCGGCCTGGCAACCTTTTCGGGTTCTGGTTTCTATCTTGATGGATTTGCAGGCAAATTCGTGAAATCTGCCCCTGTGGCGATCTTCTGGAGAACCGAAAATGCGCGTCGCAATCGTTACCGGAGCAAGCCGCGGACTTGGCCGCGCCTTTGCCCTTGGGCTGGCTCGGGACGGATTCGCTCTTGTCCTTGCGGCGCGCGACCCGATGGCGATGGAGGACGTCGCGAAGGCAGCCCTGTCGCTTGGGGCGCCGGATGTCCTGACGCAAGCCGCCGACCTGTCTCAGCTGGAGGTCGCGGCAACGGTCGTCGAGGCGGCGCTGGCAAGATTCGGCCGGATCGACGCCCTCATCAACAATGCCGGCGCAACGAAGCGGGGCGACTTCCTGACGCTGACAGACGCTGATTTCTTGGACGGTTTCGCGTTGAAGTTTCACGCGACCGCCCGCTTCTGCCGGGCGGCATGGCCGGCGCTCGAAGCGTCGAAAGGCGTCATCATCAACATTTCCGGGGTCGGGGCGATGACGCCGGAGCCGGACTTCACCATCGGCGGATCGGTCAACAACGCGCTGATCAACTTCACCAAGGCGCTGGCGAAGCGGGCACAGGGCACCGGCATGCGCATCAATACGCTTTGCCCCGGTCATATTGTGACCGATCGGTTGGCGCGGCGAATCGAGGTCATCGCCGCCGAACGCGGCATCAGCCAGAAGGCCGCGCGGGAAGAGCTGCGGGCCGCTCACGGCATACCGCGCTACGGGAATCCCGAGGAGGTCGCGGATGTCGTGCGGTTCCTCTGCAGCCCGGCGGCGGCCTATGTCCACGGCACCGTCATCACCGTCGACGGCGGCGCCACACCGGGCATCTAGCGCTCAGTCGGCCGCGGCCTCATCCGCCAGCCGTTCCCGAAGGATCTGGATTGCGACCTTGCCGGCGTTCATCACGTGGCGTGCGGCGACTTTCCGTGCCTCCTTGCCACGGCGCGCGGACAGAAGGGCCACAAGTTCGTCCAGTTCCTGAAGGCTTTCCTGGGTGCGGCCGGGTGCGGCCAGCGACGTCGCCCGCAGCACCATGACCCGGGCGTTCAGCGAGGAAAGGGTATGGCCGAGAGCTTCGTTATGCGCACCGAAGATTAGGCATTCGTAGAATCCGTTCTTGGCCGTCAGCCGCTCCAGCGGATCGGTGATGTTCGGAATGCCTTTCAGCACTTCGAAGGCAGCCTGCAAGGCCGCGATATCGGCGTCGGTGGCGTTCTTGGCGAACAGTTCGCAGGCCAGCCCTTCAAGTTCGATCCGGACCTGGTAGATGCCTTCGGCCTGTTCCGGCGTCAGTCGTGTCACGATCGGCCCCCGGTGGGGAACGACCGTCACCAGGCCTTCGCTTTCCAGCTGGCGCAACGCCTCGCGCACCGCGGTGCGCGAAACGCCGGTCATCTCGCAGAGGTCGCGTTCGGTGATCCGCTGCCCGGCGGTGAAGTAGCCAAGCGCGATGGAGTTGCGGATGCTTTCCGTCACGCTGTGGCGCACCGGCGCGGCGGCCTTGGTCACCCTGAAGTCGAGAGGCATTGCCTTTACGTTCATTCCGAAGCCATCCGTGATCCGATCCGACGGCCGGTCTGGCCAGGGGACTGTATGACAGTGTTACTATACGACAAACGGTGCCGATGAAAGCGTCATCCACCGAGGGCGGCGTCGATCACACCCATCGCAGCAGCAACGCCCGCGCCGATATCGACCTTGACCCCAATCGCCTGCATGCCGCCGGCAATGGCGGCGACGGCGACGGGCGCGTAGATCGGGCGCGCTGTAGGCCCCATATGCCCGATCCGTGTTAGCCGGCCCAGGGTTTCGCTGCGGCCCGAAGACAGCATCACGCCATAGCGCGTCCGGATCATCATCCTCAGACGGGCCTCGTCGACGCCTTCGGGGGTGGCGACCGCCGTGCAGGTGGGCGAGGCGATCTCTTCGCGCGCGGGCCAAAGTTTCAGGCCGGCCGCCAGGACACCGGCGCGGGTGGCCCGGGCGGTCAACGCATGGCGGTCCCAGACGGCCTGTTCGCCTTCGGCGATGTAGAGGTCCAGCGCCGCGTCGAGCGCGTTGATCTCGCTGACCGAGGGGGTGAAGGGGAAGGGTTGGCTGGCCTCGTGGGCGCGCCGCCAGTCCGCGATGGACAGGATCGAATCCCTGGGCGCATCGGGATTCGCCGCGATCTTTTCCCAGGCTGCGGGGCTCAGATGCAGAAGGGACAGGCCGGGCGGGCAACCCAGGCACTTGTTCGGCCCTGTCACGAAGATGTCCGCCTTGCATTCCTCGGGCAGGACCCGCATCCCCCCGAAGGCCGAAACGGAATCGACGATGAGGATCTTGCCAGCGGCGTGCACGACCGCGCCAATCTCGTCGATGGGATTGACCGTGCCCGATGGCGTGTCGTGATGGCACAGGGCAACCACCGCGATGTCCGGGCGGGCCTTCAGCGCGTCGGCAACCATCTGGGCCGACAGAACCTCGTTATAGGGAACCGCGCATTCGACCACTTCCCGGGCATAACGGGCCGCCCAGTAGCCGAACCCCTTGCCATAGACGCCGGACACGAGGTTCAGAACGACATCGCCCTTGGCGATGGCCGATGCGGCGGCAGCCTCAAGGCCCAGCACAGGCTCACCCTGCAGGATCACGGGCGGGCTGTCGGTATGGAAAACCTTTTGGACCTTGGCGTTGACCTGTTCGTAGAACGCCAGGAAGGCGGGGTCATAGTCGTAGTGGACCGGGCGCGACAGGCCGCGCAAGACAGCGGGATAGGCATCCACGGGGCCGGTGGTCAGGGTGATTACAGGATCGGCGATCGGGGTCATTGGATGCTCCTTACAGAGGGGGCGTGGTGAGGGCGAGAACGGCAGCGCCATCATGGGCGCTTTCGAGTTCGTCGATGGATGTGACAAGGAGCGCCGCGTCGGACAGCCAGCCGCGATAGGCGATCTGGCCCTGCAGCTTCGCCACCAGGTCACTCTTGCCGAGCGGGCGCTGAAGCCCGCCCTTGGCGGCTTCGGTCCGCTCGGTCAGGACCTGACCGTCAGCCAGGGTGAGGCGAATTGCGGCGGCTTCCATCGACATCTCCGGATCGTCGCGGAACCGGATCAGCGCGCCAAGCCGCCTGACTTCGGGCAGGGCCACAGCCTCGTCGCTGAAGGCCCAGAGATCGGCGCGCCCCGTCAGGAGGGAGACTGCCACGGCATGCTGGGCTGAAACCTGCGATTGACGGCCCGACTGCACATCGGGACGGTCCGTCCGCTGGCGCAGCAGCGGGTGGCCGGTCAGATCGACGGCCGTGATCTCACCCTGAATGCCACTGGCGCGCAGAGCCAGGCAGGCTTCGAGAACCGGGTTGAGCACAACGCCGCAAGGATAGGGCTTGAAGCTGTTGTGCAGGATTTCCCAAGGCAGCCCGGGTTGCGGCGTCATGGCTGAATGCGTCGGCTGGTCGGAATGCAGGCGCAGGAAGCCCCGTTCGCCGCTGATCGGCGCCCGCGGGCCGGTAAAGCCCTTCTTGGCCAGGAGTGCCGCCATCAGGCCGGAACGCGCGGCAAGTCCGACCGACAGGCTCTTGGACATCGTGCCAAGCGTCTCGACCGAGCCGCCATTCTGGGCCAGGGCATGGCCCATTGCGTCGATCAGTTGCGACGGGGACAGGCCTAGCAGTCGGCCGCAGGCCATGGCAGCGCCGAATGCCCCGCAGGTCGACGTGATGTGCCAGCCGCGCGCGTAATGCACCGGATGCACAGCCAGCCCGAGACGGCAGGTAACTTCCACCCCCAGAACGAAGGCCTCGAGCAGGGCTGCCCCGCTTGCCGGATGGATCTCGGCAAGGGCCAGAACCGCCGCCGCCACGGGTGCCGAGGGATGGATGACCGTCGGAATATGCGTGTCGTCATAGTCGAAGACATTGGCCGAGGCAGCATTGATGCAGGCGGCCCAAAGCGCATCGCAGCGCTCCGAACGGCCGATCAGGGTACAGCTCGCGGGACCCGAGAAGTCGGGAAGCATCGCCGCAAGCCTTTCGATCGCACCGTCGGCCGCGCCCCCGATCGCACATCCCACCATGTTGAGAAGCGACAGCTTGCCGGCCTCACGGACGGGGTCCGGCAACGGGGGCGGTGCATGGATGAAGCCGACGAGCTCTGTTTCGAGCATCAGCATGCCGCCTTGCCGCGCACCTCGACGCCGGCCCACTTTTCAAGCGGGCGGATGATGGCGGTCATGTCGGCATCCGGGCCGAGGTCGGCCTTGGTGATGGAAAACAGCATCCGGACCGCGTTGCCGACAAGCATCTGGCAGCCAAGGCGCTCGGCCTCTTCAAGGCAAAGCCGGATGTCCTTCAGCGACAGGGCGATGGCGAAGCCGAAATCGAACCCGCGCGGCAGGACGAAACGCGGAATCTTGTCGACGCTGGCCGAGGTTCGGCCGGACCCGGCATTCAGGACCTCGATCATCACATCGGCATCGAGCCCAGCCTTGGCGCCCATCACCATCGCCTCGGAGGTGATCGCAAGCGCGGCGGCGGAGCAGATGTTGTTGATGAGCTTCATCACTTGGGCCTTGCCGGGCTCTTCGGCAACGCGGATCACCTTGCCAAGCGCGGGAAGGATCGTCTCGACCATCGCGAAATGTTCTGACGGTCCGGCGGCCATGAGCGCAAGCGATCCCTTCCTTGCCCCGGCCACACCCCCTGAAACCGGGCTGTCGATCAGGGCAATACCGGCCGCATGCAGGATCTCTGCCAGGTCCATTTCGGCCTTCGGGCCGGTGGTGGACAGGTCGACCACGCGCTTGACCCGGCCCGGATGCGCGGCGATTCCACGACCGACCGCCAGCACCACCTCGGGGGTGGGCAGGGACAGGAAGACCGTCTCGACCCGGTCGCAAAGGTCTTCCAGGCTGTCAGCGGCCTGCGCTCCTGCTGCGACCAGCGCCTCGACCGCAGTCGGCGCGCGGTCATTGACGACCAGTCGCGTCCCGGTCCGGAGGATGTTCTCCGCCATCGGGCGCCCCATGTTGCCCAGCCCGATGAATCCGATCTCGCTCATTCCATTCTCCTCTGGGGCCTTCACGCGAAGGACCACCCGTTGTCGACGGGGATAGCCGCCCCGTTTATGCCTTCGCTTGCCGGGCCGCAGAGAAACAGCGCAAGCGCGGTGACCGTCTCCATCGGGATGAACTTGCCACCCGGCTGCCGGGTTGAAAGGAAAACCCGCTCGGCCTCCCCCCGCGAAATCCCTTCGGTGGAGGCGAGCGCCTCGATGCGGCTCAGGGCCGACTCGGTGGCCATGAGGCCAGGGCAGATGGCATTGCAGGTCACCGCCGTTTCCGCGAGTTCGAGGGCGACGGTTCGCGTCAGGCCGACCATCGCGTGCTTGGTGGTGACGTAATCGATGCGGCCGGGCAGGGCGATCAGGCTGTAGACCGACGCCATGTTGATGATGCGCCCCCAGCCCCGGGCCTGCATCGCCGGAAGCGCCGACCGGATCAGGCGAAAGGCAGCGGAGAGGTTGACTTCCAGCGCTCGGTCCCAGTCGTCATCCTCCAGCGCGGTGGTCAGAGCCATCTTTCGCACCACGGCGTTGTTGACTAGGATATCGACGCCCCCCAACGCCTGCTCGGCCGCCGCGAACAGGGTTCGGGCCGCACCCTTTGCGTTCAGATCGAGAGGAAGCGATGGCACGCCGAGGTCTTCGGCGGCAGATGTGACCTTCACGGAAATATCGGTGAGAAAGACGCGATCCCCGGCCGCGAGGAAGGCTCGGGCAAGACCCAGGCCCAAGCCTGTGGCAGAGCCGGTGATGAGGACCCGGCGGCTCATGCAAGATCTTTCCATTGCAGGGAAGGGGGCACGTCCAGGCGGACCGCGAGACCCTCGAGATCGGGCGAGGGGGCCGGATAGGCCCGCATCACCGCCGGATCGTGACCGGGCACGACATGGTCGAGGCTTGGCGCGAGCGCGGCGAGGCGATCGAAGCCTCGGCGAACCTGTTCGGCATCGAACAACAGGGGAAATGGCACGCGGCGCGCCATGTTCGCGTAGAGGTGCGTCGCGTCCGAGGCCAGCACAACCCAACCCCGGGCGGTAAAGACCCGAACGGCCTGAAGGCCGGCGCTGTGCCCCGGGATCGCATGGACCCAAAGCCCGGGAGCCAGTTCGACATCGCCCTGGTGAAATGTAACGCGCCCGGCAAACAGGACGCGGACATAATCGACCACGCTTTCGACGTCGAAGGGAGCGCGATAGCTCGGGTCGCACATGCAGGGCCCCGTGGCATAGGCGGCTTCCGCAACCTGAAGATCAAACCGGGCGGAGGGGAAGGCGTTGAGGCTGCCAGCATGGTCGTAGTGCAGGTGGGTAAGAATCACCCGTTCGACAGTCTCTGCCGCCACATCCATCCGGCGCAGCGCTTCGACCGGGTCACAAATCAGGTTCCTCTTGCGCGCCAGCGCGGCCGCTTTGCCGAAACCGGTATCGATGACCACGATTTCCGTTCCCCGGCGGACGAGCCAGATGAAGTAATCCAGATCCGCGCCCCGTTCGTGAAGATCGCCGTCTAGGAAATTGTCTTGCGCTGTCCGGCCGGAGTGATTGGCATAGCGAAGGGCAAAAAGGTCCCACGGGGCAGGATCTTGCCCTGTGCCACTGCCATCTCGCGCCGTCGGTTGGTCCATTCCTGCACGGCCTGCCCGATCCGTGGGCGGCCGCCTTTCGTATTTCAGTATGACCGTAATCCTGTCATACAATCTGTTGACAGGTCAAGCGGGACATGCCTAACCTTTCCCTGTCGCGACCGTTCCCGGCAGGCGCCGAACGGCCCCCTCGACGGCCCATTTGCGGAGTGATTCATGACCCGTCCCGAATTCGAAGGCGAGCAGTTCCAGAAGGGGCTGAAGGTCCGTCGCGAGGTGCTTGGCGATGCCTATGTCGCGCCATCACTCGCAAATGCCGACGACCTGACCGCCCCCCTTCAAAAGCTGGTCACCGAATGGTGCTGGGGCGAAGTCTGGACACGTCCTGGGCTGGACCGCAAGATCCGCAGTTTCCTCAACCTTGCGATGTTGACCGCTCTCAACCGCCCGCACGAGGTGAAGATCCACGTGCGCGGCGCGCTCAACAACGGTGTGACCGAGGAAGAGATCGTCGAGGTCGTCCTTCAGGCCGCGATCTATTGCGGTGTCCCGGCCGCCCTCGACACGATGCGTGTCGCCCAGGAAGTGATCCGCACAATGCGCCTCGAGAACGCAGCCGAATGAATTCTGCAGGCGCTCCGACAGAAGGCGCCACGCAATATCGAACAACAGGAGAATCCGGTGAAACAGGAAAAAGCAAACGCCTTTGACGGCAAGCCCCACAAGCTCAGGACCGGGGTCGAGTACAAGGACTCGCTGAAGGATAACCGCCAGATCTGGATCGGCGGCAGGAAGCTCAAGTCGGTCTATGACGAGCCTGCGCTTGCAGCGGGCATCGACCTGCTGGCCGAGATGTTCGACGACCAGTTCAAGCCGGAATTACAGGACGCGACGACCTATTTCGATGACAAGGCCGGGGCCGTAGTCAGCCGGTCCTGGCAGATCCCGCGCACCAAGGAGGATCTTGCGGCGCGGCGGAAGATGATCGAATACACCTCGCTCAAGACCGCCGGCACCTTCGGCCGTCCGCCGGATCTTGCCCCGGCAATCGTTGTCGGCCTTTATGCCTATCTTCCGACCTTCAAGAATAAGAAATCGCTGATCGACGGCATTGATCCCGACTTTGCCGAGAACATCGAGCGCTACATGGAATTCGGCCAGTCGAACAACCTGACCGCGTCGGAATCCCTGGCCGGCCCGCAGGCCGACCGCTCGTCGCCCAAGGCGGGCGAGGCATCGCTGCTGAAGGCAAAGAAGGTCACCAAGGACGGCGTCTATATCTACGGCGCCAAGACCGTCGGATCGATCGCGGCCCAGGCGAACGACATCTTCTTCACCAACCTCGGCGGTCTGCAGGACACGCCGGCGGATGCCTGTATCTGGGGGTCGGTTCCGATCGACAGCCCCGGTATCAAGATGATCTCGCGCGAGATGGTGTCGCAGCCCGGCTCGTCGAAATTCGACCATCCGGTCTCGTCGCTCGGCGAGGAAGCGGATCAGTTCATCGTCTTCGACAATGTCTTCGTGCCGAAGGAACGGCTCTTCAACCTCGGTGACCCGACGGCGATGAGCTACTATGGCCCGGTCTGCGTCTTTGCCCATTGGCATGTGCTGACGCGTCTGGCCGTGAAGGCTGAACTGTTCGTCGGCGCGGGCCAGATGGTGCTCGACTACCTTGGCACCGGCAAGATCCCGGCTGTGCAACTGATGCTCGGCCAACTGGTCGAATATGCGCAGACGCTCCGTGCCTTCGTCACGGCAGCCGAAGCGCTTGCGGTGGAGACCGAGGGGGGCGTGATGCGCCCGGATGTCGGCATGCTGACCGCGGGACGGCTCTACTCGATCGAGAACTACCCGAAGGTGATCCACATCCTTCAGGAAATGTGCGGTCAGGGACTGGTGATGCGCTTCGGCAAGGGCTCCTTCGACAACCCCGAGATCGGCGACTACCTGAAGGAACTGCTGCCGGGCCACGGCGTGTCTGCGATGGTCAAGGAACAGCTGATGAACTTCATCTGGGACATGACCTCGGGGGCCCTCGCGGGCCGCGTCGCGCTTTTCGAGAACGTGAACGCGACGCCCGCACCGGCCCTTCGCGCGCGTCTTTACAACGAGGTGAAGCGTGACCGCTTCGTCGATCAGGTGAAGACGATCGCCGGAATCGAGTGATCCCAGATCGCCCTGTCCGCACCTGATGCGGGCGGGGCATTCCAGATAACAGGAGCGCGCCATGGATCATGCCGCGTTGATCGACCGCTTTTATGCGGCCTATTCCGCGCGCGACGCGCAGGCGGTCGCCTTGCTCTACCATCCCGACGGATGGCACGAGGAAGTGGCAATGGGCAAGCGCCGGACGGGACACGAGGCTATTGCCGGTGGTCTGGAAGGCTTCTGGAGGATGCTGCCCGATGTGGCCTGGAACCGGGCCGGTTTCGTCCGGTCTGCCGAAACGGTCGCCGTTCCCTATCACATGACCGGGACATTTACCGGCAAGGACGGCGTCGCCCATCCCATCGCGCTGGACGGTCTGCATCTGTTCGAGTTTCGCGACGGGTTGCTTGTGGGGACGAAGGACCTTTGGGACCTTGAAGAGTTCAAGGCGCAGATGGCTTCGTGATGACCGAACTGGCGAAACTCGACGGGATTGCGACGGCGGCGCTGATCGCCTCGGGCAAGGTTTCGGCCTCGGAAGTCCTGGAAGCTGCCGTGGCCCGGATCGAGCGGCTGAACCCCGTGCTGAATGCGGTCGTTCACGCGCATTTCGATCTTGCCCGCGACCAACTGGCGCGCGGGTTGCCGCCGGGGCCGCTGTCGGGCGCCCCGACGCTGCTGAAGAATACCGGTTTCGAAGCGGAAGGCATGATCCTTTCCACCGGGTCGGACCTGCACCGCCACACCGTTAGCCACAGGGACTCGACGATCACAGCGCGGTACAAGGCCGGTGGACTGGTGATCCTGGGCAAATCGAATACGCCGGAATTCGCCCTGTCCTTCACGACCGAACCGGCAGCCTTCCAGCCCAGCCGAAATCCGTGGGACACCGGGCGCTCCCCCGGGGGGTCGTCTGGCGGCTCGACCGCCGCGGTTGCGGCCGGGATGGTCCCCATCGCCAACTCCTCCGACGGCGCAGGCTCGACCCGGCTTCCGGCGAGCCATTGCGGCCTGTTCGGCTTCAAGCCGTCGCGGCTAGTGAACCCCGTCGGTCCGGTCGTGGCCGAAGCGATCGGCGGCATGTCGACCCCCCACGCGGTGAGCTGGACGGTTCGCGACAATGCCGCAATGCTCGACATTTCGGCGGGCAGCGATCTGGGGGACCCCTGGGCCTCGCCCGCTGTTCCGGGGCGGTATCTGTCCGCGACAAAGACCCCGCCGCCGCGGCTGGAGGTGGCGCTCTTGACTGCCGGCCCCCTGGGAGAGGCGATCGACCCCGAGATGACGCGCGTCGCGGTCGAGACCGCCCGCCTGCTCGAAAGCCTTGGTCATCATGTTGAGGTAGTCGCGGAGGCGGGCTACGACGCCGCTGCGCTCAAGGCCGCCTGGCGCATCGTGGTGGGCACCAGCGTTGCCCTTGGCGTGACCGGCGGCGATGCCGCTTCGCCCAACCTGCAGAAGCTCGAGCCGGTGAACCAAGACTGGGTGCGCGAGGCGCTGGCGACGCCCGCGACCCGCTATCTCTGGGCGGTCAGCCAGTTGCATGCCTCGTCGCGCGCGCTTGGCAGGTTCTTCGCGCGCTATGACGTGGTGCTAACGCCCGCCGCCGCCGAGCCGGCGCCGGTCCTTGGCAAGTTGGTGGGTGCGGGCAAGTCGCTTGACCAGTTCTACGACCTCTTCTGGAGCCATTCCCCCTTCACTGCCGTGTTCAATACCTCGGGCTGCCCGGCCATGTCGGTTCCGCTCGGCATGACGAAATCGGGGTTGCCTGCCGGCGCCCATATCGGAGCCGGGTTTGGCAAGGACGAGCTTCTGTTCGCGCTTGCCGCCGAACTTGAACACGCAGCCCCGTGGGCGGATCGCCGCCCCCCTGTTTTCGGATGACAACGATGGCCAGTCCCGTCCCACTTTCCGCGCGCCAGATCGCCGAGCAGGTCGGAGCAGGGCGGCTGACCGTCGAAAGGGTCGCCAAGGACGTGCTGGAGCGCATCGCGGCGACCGATGGACCGGTCATGGCCTGGCAACACCTCAAACCCGACGTCTTGCTGGCGTCGGCCAGGGCGATGGATCGGGCCGGGCCGCGAGGACCCCTTGCCGGTGTGCCCATTGGCATCAAGGATGTCATCGACACGGTCGACATGCCGACCGGCTACGGCACGCGGATCTATGAAGGGTTCCGGCCGCCTTGGGATGCCGCATGCGTTCAGCTTTCGCGCGATGCCGGGGCGCTCATCGCGGGCAAGACGGTCTCGACCGAACTGGCCATGGCGAGTCCCAACAAGACCCGCAATCCCCATAATCCCGCGCATACGCCGGGGGGTTCGTCCTCGGGCTCCTGTGCGGCGGTCGCGGCCGGCATGGTTCCCCTAGCTTTCGGCACGCAGACGTCCGGGTCGGCCATCCGCCCGGCCAGCTTTTGCGGGGTAACTGCGTTCAAGCCCACGTTCGGGCTGATCAACACCGTGGGGATCAAGGTCCTGTGCCACAGCCTCGACACGCTCGGGATCATCTCGCGCGGGATCGACGATGGCGCGCTCTGCGTGGCGGCGCTTGCAGGAAGGGCCGATCTGGCCGTACTTGCCCCACCTGTCCGCCCGCGCCTTGCGGTTCTGCTCGGGACGCGGCTCGAAAAGGCGGAGCCCTGCGCCATCGAGGCTGTCAGGCAGCTGGCGCGTATCGCGGAAAGCGCCGGTGCGGACGTGACCGTTCTAGATCCACCCGCCTGGTATGACGGCATCTTCGACCTGCACGAGGCCGTGATGGGGTGGGAGGTGACGCGCTCGCTCGCCTTCGAGATGCGCCAGAAATGGGACGGGCTTTCCGCCGTTACCCGCGCGATGCTGACCGATCAGGCGCGGGTGACCGAAGTCCGCTATTCCGCGGCCACGGCCGAACTTCCGGGGATACGCTATCTTATGGATGCTCTGCTGGGCCGGTTCGACGCGGTCCTGACCCTTGCCGCGCCCGGAGAGGCGCCCGAAGGGATGGCGACCGGCGACCCCATCTTCAATCGTCTCTGGAGCGTCCTTCAGGTTCCGCTGATCAGCCTGCCGGCTTCCCGTGGGCCAAAGGGGCTGCCCGTCGGAGTTCAGCTTGTGGGTGCAAGGGGCGCGGATCACCGGCTGGCCTCAGCCGCCCTGTTCCTGGAGAGGGCTCTTGCCGAAGAAGGAAAGAGGCAATGACCATGCATGCCGCAAACCTGACCGACGATTTCCGCACCGCCATGCGCCTTCTCGCCGCAACCGTGAACATCATCACCGCGGGCGAAGGGCAGGGGCGGCGCGGCCTGACGGCGACAGCGGTCTGTTCGATGTCGGTGACGCCGCCCTCGATGCTGGTCTGCGTGAACCGCTATGGCGAAGCTCATCGCGCCATCACCTTGGCAGGAACCTTCTGCGTCAATATCCTGGCGGACGACCAGCGCGAGGTCGCGATGCGCTTCGCCGGACAGATTGACCTGGGGGGCGACAAGTTTGCGCCCTATGCCTGGTCAAGGATGGCAACCGGCGCGCCGGCGCTGGACGGTGCCATGGTTAACCTCGACTGCACCCTGGCTTCGGCCACAGAAACCGAAAGCCATTCGATCTTCATTGGCAATGTGCAGGCTGTGCGCTTTGGGGCGTCCTCCTCGCCGCTGCTTCACTACAACCGCCACTTCTTTTCGCTCGCCCATCAGACCGCGCTCTGACGCGGCCCCATCAACAGGAAGGACAGACCCATGGCCATCAGTGACGCGCAGTTCCTCAAGGGCTGGAAGGAGGTGCTGGGCATGTGCAAGCTGAAGGCCGGCGAGCAGGTCACGATCCTGACCAGCGACGACAGCAACAAGCAGATCGCTCTGATCGCCAAACTGGCAGCGTCCGACATGGGGGCCATCGTCACGGAACTGAACCTGCCGCCCATGAACGGCGAGAAGGCGCTTTCGCCGGACAAGTCAGGCTATGTCGGCAAGACGGCCCTCGCGGTGAACTCCGCGGCGCTGGCCTGCCTGAAGGCCTCGGACATGGTGATCGACACCCTTCAGCTGCTGTTTTCCAAGGAGCAGGAAGAGGTGCTGAAGGGCGGGACCCGGATGCTGCTGGCGGTCGAGCCGCCCGAAGTGATGATGCGCCAGATTCCCCGCCCCGAGGACAAGCTGCGCGTTCTTGCCGCCGCGAAGAAGATCGGTGCGGCCAGGGAAATGCGTGTGACCTCGGCCGCCGGAACCGACTTCCGCTGCAAGCTGGGTCACTATCCGGTGCTGACGCAATATGGTCTGGCCGACGAACCCGGCCGTTGGGATCACTGGCCGTCCTGCTTCTCGGCCCGCTGGCCGAACGAGGGGACCAGCGAAGGCGTCATCGTCATCGACGAGGGCGACATCTTCCTGCCCTTCAAGCACTACGCCCGGGCGCCCGTGACCGTGACCATCGAAAAGGGCTATATCGTAGATATCAAGGGCGGTTACGACGCCGAGTTCATGCGAAAGTTCATGGAAAGCTTCAACGATCCGCGCGCCTATGCCATGTCGCATGTCGGCTGGGGGCTGGAGAACCGGGCCAGCTGGACGGTCCTCGGCCTTTACAACCCGCAGGCGCAGCTGTGCATGGACGCCCGCAGTTTTGCCGGCAACTTCCTGTGGTCGACGGGGCCGAACACTGAGGCGGGCGGCGACCGGGACGTGCCCTGCCACCTGGACATCCCGCTGCGCAATTGCTCGGTTTCGCTGGATGGCGAAGCGATGACCCTGGACGGCGTGGTCGTGCCGGCGGACCAGAAATAGGATGCAGTTCGACCTTGCGATCATCGGTGGCGGTTCTGCCGGCGCCCTTCTGGCCGCGCGCCTGTCCGAAGGTCCCGCCCGCCGCGTCGTCCTGATCGAAGCGGGCGGAGAGCCGACCGATCCCGATATCTGGAGGCCGCAGATGTGGCCGGCGATCCAGCACCGGAGTTACGACTGGGACTATGTCACCACCTCGCAGCCGGGGCTGGCGGGGAGGGCGCTTCACTGGGCGCGCGGCAAGGCGCTTGGCGGATCCAGCCTTCTGCATGCCATGGGGCATTTCCGCGGTTGCCCCGAGGATTTCGCCGTATGGCACGAGGCGACCGGCGATGCGCGCTGGAGTTGGGACGGGCTGATGCCGGCCTTCCTTGCCATCGAGGATCACTCGCTTGGCGGCGACGGTATCCACGGCAAGGGCGGGCCTATGCCCGTCTGGCTGCCCCATGAAGAGGTCAGCCCGGTGGCGCGCGCCTATATCGAGGCCGGGGCCGCCCTGGGCTTGCCGCGGCTGAACGGGCACAATACCGGGCCGATGGTCGGCGTCACCCCGAATTCGCTGATGATCCGCGACGGGCGGCGCGTGACCGTTGCCGATGCCTGGCTGACCCCTGATGTCAGAGCGCGTGCGAACCTGACGATCCTGACCGGAACGGCGGTCCGCCGGATTGAGATGCAGGGCAACCGCATCACCGGGCTTGTGACCTCGGCCGGGCGGATCGAGGCCGACGAGGTGATCCTTTCCGCCGGAGCGATCGAGGGACCTGCCCTGCTGATGCGGTCGGGGATCGGACCTGAAGCCGTCCTGGCTGCGGCCGGGGTGCCTTGTAGGACCGACATGCCGGAACTCGGTCGGAACCTGATGGACCACCTGCTTGGCGCCGGCAACCTCTACGCGGCCCGTCGCGACGTGCCGCCGTCGCGACTGCAACACTCCGAAAGCATGACCTATATGCGCGCCGACGACTTCACCGCGCGCGGGCAGCCCGAGATCGTCGTCGGTTGCGGCGTCGCGCCCATCGTCTCCGATGCCTTCACCCCGCCTGCCGCAGGGACTGCCTACAGCTTCCTCTTCGGGGTCTGCCATCCGACGAGCCGGGGCGAGATCCGCATCACCGGATCCGAGCATGGCGACCCGATCCTGATCCAGCCGTGCTATCTGAGTACCGATCAGGATCGTCGGCTGTTCCGCGCGGCCCTCGCCGCCGCCCGGGCGATCGGCCATCGTCCGGAGCTGGACGACTGGCGCGACAAGGAACTGCTGCCCGGGTCGCTGAAGACCGATGCCGAAGCTGACGCGTTCATCGCCAGGGCGGCGATCACCCATCACCACCCGTCGGGAACCTGCCGGATGGGCAAGGATGACGGCGCTCCCGTCGATCCGGATTTGCGGCTTCGCGGAACGGACAATCTCTTTGTCGTCGATTCCTCGGTTCTGCCCGGGCTGACGGCCGGTCCGATCCATGCCGGTGTCCTGGCCGTGGCGGAGACCTTTGCGCGGCACAAACTGGCCGGCGGGCCTGCGACCTGAAACGCAGGTGATGCCGGACAAGTGCGAACTCGCCACGGTTTCTCTGACTCGGCATGACTTTGGGCTGCAGAGCGACAGCGCCCCAAAGCGGCAGGAAGTCACCAACTTCACCCTCGCCACCTGGCGGCCGCGCCTCTCGGAAGGTCGCGTGATGCGCGACGAGAACGGCTACCGGGTAATGGACACCGAATGGCACCGCATCACCTGCTTCAACGGTCTCGGCAAGACCGTCGCTGAACACTGCGAAGAGGGCATGGAGGTCCTCGTCCACGGCCGCATCCACTACACGAAGTGGACCGACGCAACCGGCACCGACTGCTACGGCTGCGAGATCATCGCCGAGAAGGTCGACTTCCCGAGCCGTCCGAAGTCGGCCGAGAATGAAAACACCGAACTGGTCGACCGCGCCGGGTTTGTCGGAGGCTCCAACTCTTGAGTAGGATGGAGCACCACGAGCAAGACCACGAACAAGTTTTCCCCCGAAGTGCGCGAGCGCGCTGTGCGCCTGGTCCTCGACCATGAGGGGCAGCATGGATCGCGCTGGCAGGCAGTCATGTCGATTTCTGCGAAGATCGGCTGTTCTGCCCATACGCGGAACGAGTGGGTGAAGAAGGCCGAGGTCGACAGCGGCAAGCGCGCTGGCATCCCGACCAACATGACAAAGAAGATGACGGCGCTGGACCGCGAGAACCGGGAACTGCGCCAGGCCAACGAGATCCTGCATAAGGCGAGCGCATTCTTGCGATGGCGGAGCTCGACCGCCGGTCGAAGTGATGGTCGGGTTCATTGACGATCATCGTGGTGAACACGGGGTCGAGCCGATCTGCAAGGTTCTGCCGTTCGCCCCGTACACCGACTACGATCACCTTGCGAAGCGGGCCGAACCGGCCCGGTTGTCAGATCGTGCCCGCCGCGACGCAGTCCTGCGGCCCGAGATCGAGCGCATCTTCGCAGAGAACTGGCGGGTATACCGCGTGCGCAAGGTCTGGCGGCAGCTGGATCGGGCAGGCTTCGATGTCGCGCGATGCACGGCGGCACGGCTGATGAAGAGCATGGGTATTCAAGGCCTTCGCCATTGGGCTCGAACCAATGGCGCCTCAATGTCTCAGTCCGGGGCAAGCCGCATCGCACGACGGTCCCGGACAAGAAGGCGCCGTGCCCGCTGGACAAGGTGAACCGTCAGTTTCGCGTGCCAGCGCCCAACATGCTCTGGGTAAGCGACTTCACCTATTTCGTGACACGGAGAGGGTTCGCCTATGTGGCTTTCGTCATCGACGCCTGTGCCCGCCGCATCGTGGGCTGGCGTGTCAGCACTTCGGCCCATGCAGGTTTCGTCCTCGATGCCCTCGACCAGGCAGTCCATCAACGCCGCCCGACCAAAGGCATGGGGCTGGTTCGCCACAGCGACCGCGGCAGCCAGTATATGTCCATACGCTATACCGAACGCTTGGCCGAAGCGGGTATCGAACCCTCGGTCGGCAGCGTCGGCGACAGCTATGACAATGCGCTGGCCGCGACGATCAACGGACTCTTCAAGGTCGAGGTCATACACCTTCGTGGTCCGTGGCGTAGCTTCGAGGCCGTCGAATACGCAACCCTCGAATGGGTCGACTGGTTCAACAACCGCCGCCTGCTGGAGCCCATCGGGAACATCCCGCCCGCCGAAGCCGAGGCCAACTTCTACGCGGCTTTGGAAACGGAACCCACGGCCGCGGAACTAACCAGGATCAGCCTCCGGCAAACCCGGCGCGGTTCACTGAACCGGCTACCGCCGACGAAGTCTGGTCGAGGCCAGGATGCGCTGCTTCAAGCTACACGGCGAACGCGTCATGTCCCGCGACTTCGACAGGCAGGTCGCCAATCTTCAGGTCATGGCAGCCTTCCTGAACCGCTTCACCGCTCTCGGAACACCCCCCGCAACTCGCAGGATAGGTCAGTACAAGGGCAAGGGAAAACCGGCGGTCAGCCGATTTTCGCAACAAAGCCGCAACGGTGCTTCGTTGACCTCATTGAATTCCGCATCTCGGAATTAGGGGTACGCGACACACAAGTTGCCAACAGGTTGCAACGAAACCTCCTTCCAGACCCACCTTGATGTATTGATGCCTTTGGGGACGGTCACATCGCCAGAGCCGCGAAAACTGGGTCAACCATGCTGGCGAATCGACAGACCGCCGTCGATGGTCAGGCAATGGCCGATCAGGAAGGGGCATTCCTCGGACAGCAGGAAGACTGCCGCTGCGGCGATCTCTGCGGGCTCGGCGATGCGCCCCTGCGGGTGCAGCGCCAATGTCGCGGAACGGGCGGCGGCAGGGTCAGGCGCTTCGTTCCACCAGTCCAGCACCTTTTGCGTTGCGACATAGCCGGGCGCGATGGCGTTGACGCGAATGCCCTGCGGCGCAAGTTCAAGCGCAAGGGACCGTGTCAGGCCCAGAAGCGCGTGTTTGGCGACAGGATAAGGGAAGGTTCCCGGGATCACCGTCATTGAGTGGGTCGAGGCGATGTTGACCACCGCGCCCCGCCCCGCGGCCAGCATCGCGGGCAAGACGGCTCGGATGCAGGACCATGCGCCTTCAAGGTTGACGGCAAGGTTTCGGCGCCAGGCTTCGTCGGTCGCCGCCAAGGGCGTTGCGGCGAAGACATTCACCCCGGCGTTGTTCACTAGCCCATCCACCGGGCCGAAGCTTGCGAAGGCGGCGGCGACAGACTCGGGGTCCGAAATATCGGCCAAGCCCAAGTCACCAAGATCTTGCAATCGCGAGAGTCCACTTTCGTCGCGGTCAATGAGGCAAAGCCGCGCGCCCTCGGCGGCACAGGCCTCGGCGATGGCGAGACCGATGCCCTGCGCCGCCCCGGTGATGGCGATGCGCCGCCCCTGCAGCCGTCCTACCATTCCGCCACGCTGCCGTCCTTGTGCCGCCACAACGGATTTCGCCAGCTGTGGCCGATCTGGGCCGCACGCCGCACCGCGGCTTCATTGATCTCGATCCCAAGCCCCGGACCGCTGGGTATGTCAACCATGCCATCCTTGTAGGTAATGACCGCCGGATCAACCAGATAAGAAAGAAGATCGCTCTCCCCGTCGTGGTAGTGCAATCCCAGCGACTGTTCCTGGATAAAGGCGTTGTGACTGACGGCATCGACTTGGAGGCAGGCAGCCAGGGCGATCGGACCCAGAGGGCAATGCGGGGCCAGGGCAACGTCATAGGCCTCGGCCATGGCGGCGATCTTGCGGCATTCCGTGATTCCCCCAGCATGGGACAGGTCTGGCTGCAGGATGTCGACCTGCCGCGCCTCCAGCACCGGGCGAACATCCCACCGGGAATAGAGCCTTTCTCCGAGCGCGATCGGAATGGCCGAACCCTTCGTGACCTCTGCCAAGGCATCCATATGTTCGGGCAAGAGGGGCTCTTCGATGAACATCGGTCGAAAGACAGCAAGTTCCGCGATCAGGACCTTGGCCATCGGACGCTGGACACGGCCGTGAAAGTCGATGCCAAGGCCCATCCCCGTCCCGATGGCCTGACGGACCGCATCGACATTGGCAAGGATAGCATCGATCTTTGCGTGGCTGTCGACGATCTGCATCTCTTCGGCGCCGTTCATCTTCACGGCCGTGTAACCCGCCGTTCGCGCCGCTTTGGCTGCCGAGGCCAGGTCGGTTGGGCGGTCGCCCCCGATCCATTGATAGACCGCGATCCGGTCGCGACAAGGGCCACCGAGCAATTGATGCACTGGTAGTCCGCATGCGCGCCCCTTAATGTCCCAGAGCGCCTGATCGACACCGGCGATGGCGCTCATCAGGATCGGGCCGCCACGGTAGAAGCTGCCGCGATACATCGCCTGCCAATGGTCCTCGATCCGCAACGGGTCCTGGCCGACTAGATAATCGGCCAATTCTTCGACCGCCGTCTGCACGGTCCGGGCCCGCCCTTCGACCACCGGCTCTCCCCAACCGCTGATCCCCTCGTCGGTCGAGATCTTGAGGAACAGCCAGCGCGGCGGAACGAGGAAGGTTTCCAGGCGCGTGATCTTCATTGGCGGGCTCCTTGGGCGCTCAGGCGCAGGCCCCGGGCATCGAACCAGAAGCGATGGGCGGACGGAGCCGTCACGGTCAGGACCTCGCCCTGCCGTGGGCGCCCATCGCCCCGCGCTTCCATAAGCAGGCGCTGACCATCGGACAGTCGGCCATGGACGAGGGAACTTCCGCCGAGATTTTCGACCATCTCGACACGCAGGGTGAGGGTGAGATCGCCTTCGCCCAGCACCAATGCCTCGGGGCGCAGACCAAGGGTTGTGGCGCCTTCGGGGCCCATTCCGGGCGCTACAGCCAGCAGGTTCATCCGAGGGCTGCCGATGAAACCCGCGACGAAGGTATTCGCCGGATTGCCATAGACCTCGGCAGGGCTGCCGATCTGTTCGACGCGCCCATCGCGCAGGACGACGATCTGGCTTGCCAGCGTCATCGCCTCGACTTGGTCATGGGTGACATAGACCATGGTCGCGCCGAGGCGGGCATGCAGTTCGGCCAGCTCCACCCGCATCTGGGCACGCAACTCGGCGTCCAGGTTCGATAGAGGCTCGTCAAACAGAAAGGCTCGTGGCTTGCGCACGATCGCACGCCCGATGGCGACGCGCTGACGTTGCCCGCCCGACAGCTGGGCGGGCTTTCGGTTCATCAGCGGTTGAAGTTGCAGGATGGCCGCAGCTTCGGCAACGCGCGCAGCGGTTTCGGCTTTGCCATGCCCGGTGCGGCGTAGGCCGAAGGACATGTTCTGCGCCACCGTCATGTGCGGATAAAGCGCATAGGACTGAAACACCATCGCCAGGCCACGGTCCGACGGCGCGAGGTCGTTCACCGGGACATCATCCAGAAGGATCTGGCCCGAGGAGACCTCTTCCAGCCCGGCGATCATCCGCAACAGCGTCGATTTCCCGCAGCCCGAGGGGCCGACGAAGATGCAGAAGCCACCGTCGGGGATCTGGATGTCGACCCCATGGATGACGCCATGCCCGCCAAAGGATTTGGTCAGGGACTTCAGCTCTATCCGACTCATGCACGCAACTCTCTTGCGGCCCAGGCCTCCAAGGCGGGGCGGGAAAGGATTGGGAGCGATGCTGGGCGCGCGAGGTGGCGCTCGAGGGCTGCGCCGAGCGCCTCGACAACCGGGTCGTCTCGCGTGAAGTCGATCGCTGACAGGACCAGCCGCCCCTTGCCCACTTGCACCTCCGCCAGAAGCGTCAAGTCGCGGGTCGTGTTCCAGTCGTCCACCACGTCGATGATGCGCGACAGCGTCAGACCCTCGACTTCCATCGCGCGTCGGCCATGGGTCAGCACCCATTGGTGCCAGCCCGTGTGCTGATCCGCCGGGAAATCGGCAAAGATCGGATGATCGGTGTGGTTCCAAAGTCCCAGGCTGTGGGGGGCCTGGCCCTTGGTCCAGAACGTGTTCCAGAAGACTGTGGTATGGCCAAGCTCTGCGTTGGGCGCGATGGTTTCGGGCGATGGGGAAAGGACGAGGGCTTCGCCGGACTCCAGCCGCGCCAGTGTGTCTGCGTCCAGGCTCTGACAGATCGCCAGGGCAGGTTTGGCCGGCAGCATGACCCAAAGATCCCAGCCGTTCTGACTGCCCCCGGCCGTCAAGGTCAGGCGGTATCGGCCCTGCGGCAGACCTTCGGTTTCAATCGCCACGGTGCCAAGGTCGTGCAAAGCCCCAGCCTTGAGAGACCCATGAGGCAGGGCACCAGAACCGACCGCGATGCCATCCAGGCTCAGGACCCATCGGGCCTCGCCTGCCGAAAGGTCATCGGCGCCATAATGTGCGACTTGCGCCGCGGCGTGGAAGCTTTGCCCCTGGCGCAGGACAAAGCCCTCGGCCCGCAGCAAGGGAACGATGGGGCCGCAGAAGGCCGCGAAGGCGGCGGGGTCGTCATAGGGTTTCGGTCGCCAGAACGCATCGACCACGCCGACCAGAGCCGTCCCTTGCCCCGGGAAATCCTGCAGGCCCAGAAGCTGGAAACCCGCGAAATCGGGGGTGCGGAGCGCCGCTTCGACATCTTCCTTGTACAGCGCCGTCTGAAGGGCGCCCGAGGCCATCAGGTAGTCCCTCGCCTTGTCGCGCCGTCCTTTGGCGATCAGGTCGGCCTCGACCCGGGCGAAGGCGTTCGGCGCAAGGGGGCCGGTGTAGTCGGCCATCGTGTCCAGATCGGGAAAGGCGCACCATTGGCCGATCTCGTGACTGATCAGCGGCTGGTCCACCTTGGCCACCCAATCGGACCAATCGGTCAGGGTCTCGAGCGGGCGGGCATTCAGGCGGCTGTGCAGCCCCTCGGTCCAGCGGTGGCTGCGGGGTTCGGATTTGGAGAGGTAGTCGGCCCGCTGGACCGTTGGCCAACCCGAGCCGCCGGTGTACAGCCGCCGGCTGTCGCGGGCGCGCCAATCGCGGGTGAATCGCTCGAGAAAGGCGTGAAGTCCCGGGCCGGCAACCTCGTTGCCGACGGCCAGCATGGTGAAGGACGGGTGGTTCCCGTAGGCCGCCACGATGCGGGCGGCCTCTTGATGGATGAACGCATCCAGTTCGGCGTCGCTGCCGAGAGAGCTCCAGACCGGGGTCTCGACATGCAGGTAAAGCCCCATCCGGTCGGCAGCGGCAAAGGCGGCGCGCGGCGGGCACCAGGAATGGAAGCGCACATGGTTCAGCCCATGGGCGCGGATGGTGGCAAAGACCCTCGCCCAGGCGGGCTCGTCCATCGGAGGATGCCCGGTCAGCGGAAAGATGCAGCAATCAAGCGTGCCGCGCAGGAAGATCCGTCGCCCGTTCAGCAGGATGTGGCGACCCTCGCGACAGATCTCGCGAAGGCCGAAGGTTTCGGTCCTTTGGGCGACGGCTTGGCCGTTGCGCGTCCAGGTTGCCGTCAATTCGTGGACAGCCGGGCGGAACTCGTCCCAGGTCGCCGCGCCGGGGATGGCAAGGGTCTCGCTGATCTCGTGGAGCGAAGAGGTCAGTGCGAAGTCGCGGCGCATCGTTACCTGGCGCCCGTCCGACAGCGTGACGGTCAGCGTCAGCGCGTCGCCAGGCGCCCCCGTCCAGAAGGTCGGCCAATACCGGTTGGCGTCCCAGGCTTCGATCTCGGCCTCGACGAGGACACCGCCCGCCTGTGGTGTGATCTTCAAGGCGGCGATTGCTCCGCCCCGTGTAAGTTCGACCGCCATGCGCCCGATGACGCCGTTCCAGTTGGTTTGCGTATGGTCCGAGGTCGAATGGGCGACCGTGGGATAGATGTCCCACAGCGCCTCTCCCACGGCCGGAAAATCGCTGTTGTCAACGATCAGAACCACTTCATGCGACCCGGCCGCCAGCGGGCCGAGCAGAAAGCGGCTTTCGGTGCACAGCGTCAGATCGCGGCCGATGGGGGCGCCATCAACGGTCAGGCCAAGCTTCCCATGGCTGCGCTCCAGCACCAGGACGCCTGTCATGCCGTCCTGGGCCTCGGAGACGGTAAAGCTTCTGGTATAGATGGCGCGGCCGACGAACGGGTGGCGGCGGGTGAGAAAGGCCATACCGGCATCTGGACCATCGGGTGCTACGCGCGCGAGGTCCAGTGATCCCGGCAGCGACACGTCATGGGTCACTCCGTCGGGCAGCGTCACGCGCCAGGCTCCGGCTAGATCGATTTCGGCAATCATTTCTTGTTCCTTGGAAGGGGCGGCCCGATACGTCGGGCCGCCCTTGACGTCACAGTCGCGCGGTCACGGCAGCGGTTGCTGCGGCCAGCGCGGCCTCGGGCGTTTCCACCCCTTGCACCACGTTGTTGATCGCGGTCTGCATCGCCTCGTCCGCAACGCGGTCCTTTTCGTTCAGGGTCCAGGGAGTCATCGTCGCCTGAACCTGGGCAAAGACCTCGTTGACATTCTGTCCGCCGTAGTAGGGGTCTTCGAAGTTGATCCACTCGGCCTTTCCCGCCGGCAGGTAGGCCGGATAGAGATCGTCGTTCTGATACTGCTGCTTCAGGCTTTCATCCGCAGTCACCAGCCAGTGGATGAAGGCCCAGGCGGCCTCCTTGTTGGCCGAAGTCTCGAGGATGCCTATGTGGTCGCCGCCATAGTTCCAGGCCCGGTTGCCGCTCGCATCGGCGGGGATCGGTGCCACTGCCCATTTGCCGCCGTCATCCGGCGCGAAGGCACGTTTCAACAGGCCACCGAACCAGTTCCCCGACATGATCGTCGCGATCTGGCCCTTGCCAAAGGCCGATTGCCATTCCGGCGACCACATGGCGAAGGGCGAGATCAGCCCCTTGTCTGCCGCCGCCTTGATCTGTTGCAGGGCCTCAAGGAAGACCGGATTGGCAAATTGCAGGCTGCCATCGGCGCCGAACCAGCTGACCCCGGCCTGACCCTTGCGGGCCGAAAGGATCTCCATGCCGTTGGCGATCATCCAGCGTTCGTTCGGCTTGACCAGCTTGGCGCCCTCGGTCAGGAACGCATCCCAGGTCGACAGGAGGTCCTTGACGGCAGCGGGGTCCTCGGGCAGGCCGACTTCCGTGAAGATGTCGCGGCGGTAGAACAGGGCGCCGGGACCGGTGTGCTTGGGCAGGGCGACGATCTTGCCCTCGGGCGTCGTGACGTTGGCGGCGGTGAAGGCCGCGAAATCCTTGATGATTTCGCCCGCATTATAGGGGGCCGCGGCCAGGTCGACCCATTGGGGGCGCGTCTTGAGAAGCGCGAGCTCGTTGATCTCGATCATCGCCACATCCGGGCCCGAGCCCGACAGCATCGCGCGTTGCAGCGTGTTCAGGTACTGGCTGTCCGCTTGCGGATAGCCCTGGACCTCGACCTTGATGTTGGGAAAGGCGGCATTGAAGGCGGGCATGAGCGCCACGAAGGTGCGGTCGTTGTTCGGCCAGGTCCAGACCTTGATCGTGGCGGTCAAGTTGGGGTCCACGGCAAGCGGACTTGCGTAGCCCCGTGCGGCCATTGCGGCCATGGCCGAGGCCATCATCATGCGTCGTGTCAGTTTCATGTTTCCCTCCCGGTTGTTGTGGTCATTTGACGGCGCCCGATGTCAGCCCGGCAATGAATTGCCGCGACAGGAAGGCGAAAAGCACGAAAAGCGGCACCAGCCCCATCAGCGTTGCCAGCATCACGGCGGGCGTGTCGGAATAATGGGTCTGGTTCAACATGGTCAGCGCAAGAGGCACGGTGAATTTCGTGCCGTCGCCCAGGATGACCAGGGGCAGCTGAAACTCGTTCCAGGTCGAAATCACAGTCCAGACCGACAGAGCCGCGAGACCCGGCCGGATTATGGGCAAGACGATCAGCACGAAAGTTGCGACGGGACCGGAATTGTCCATCTCGGCGGCTTCATAAAGTTCCGGCGGCACCGCCGTTCCGATATAGGTGAACATCCAGACCACCCCAAATCCCGAGGCGATGGCGGGCAGGATCAATGGAAGAAAGCTGTTCAGCCAGCCGAGTGCGCCCATTTGAAGAAAGAAAGGGATCAAAGCCAGAGACGGCGGAAAAAACAGCGTCGCAAAGGCTAGCCCAAGCGCCATCTTGTGCGTCGGCGCACGCGCATACCGCGCCAGCCCATAGCCCGCAAAGGCGCTGACCAACACCAGCCCGATGGTCTTTGGCAGGACGATGATGAGGCTGTTCAGGATCGGACGGAAGGGCGGAAAGACGGCCGCAATACGGCTGTAGTTCTCGGCCAGTTGATCCCCGAGCCAAAGGGGCGGCGGGAATTGAAAGACTTCAGCCAAAGAGCGTGTGGCGAAGACCGCCGTGAAATACAGCGGCAGAACAAAGACCACCGACAGAAGGCACAGGCCAACCGTTAGGAGCAGATTGAAGCGTGTCTCGCGGTTCTTCATCGCTGCGCCCCCAGCGTGCTGGTCACGCGGCGGTAGATAACCGTTAGTGCCACAACTGCCGCAAAGATCAGCCAGCTCACGGCCGCACCAAGGCCGAAGTCGAACTGCGTGAACGCCGTGGCGTAGAGATACATGCCCAGGGTCGTGGCCGCATTGTCGGTTCCGCCCTGGCCAGCGGTCAGCACGAATGGCTCGTCGAACATTTGCAGCCCGCCCAGCGTCGCCGTGATGATCGAGAAGGCAAGGGAAGGCGCCAAGAGCGGCAGCGTGATGCGGGTGAAGATCGACCAGCGCCCGACACCCTCCATACGTGCGGCCTCGTAAATGTCTCGGGGGATGGCCTGAAGCCCGGCGAGAAAGATGATCATGTGCCACCCCGTCCAGCGCCAGATGACCAGAAGAATGACCAGCGGCTTGATCCAGACCGTCGAGGCGAACCAGTCAAAGTAGCTGGGTTCTCCCGTGATGGCCCCAACCATCAAGTTGACGACTCCCCCGTTGGCCGTGAAGAAGACACGCAGCAGGATGGCCGCAATGGCCGGCGCAACCAGAAGCGGCAACAGGAACACCAGCCGAAGGTAGTTTCGGCCGAAGGACGCGTATTCGTTGATCGCAACCGCCAGCCCCAGGGCCAGTCCGCAGGTCAACCCGGTCGACCAGAACCAGAGGAGGAAGGTGTTCCAGGCTGCCTTGCGGAAAACTGGATCGCCCAGTGCCGTCTGGTAGTTCTTGAGCCCGACGAAGGCCGGATCTGAAAACCCGTCCCACTGGCTCAACCCGAGCCATGCGGAAAACCCGACGGGAAAGACGGAGAACGCCAGAAAGATCAACAGAAACGGTGCCTGAGTCAGCCAAAGGGCTGCGATGTGCCTGCGTCCTGCGGTGGCAAGGGTCATGGAGCTTCTCCAAGGTCCAGAGCTGAATAGTCGGATGATTGATAATCTGTCAATGATTAATCCTATCATTTAACAGATTGACTCAGAGCGGACGTCGCCCTAGGCCGGCACGAGCCGTCAAGGAGAAGCGTCAGTGTCAGAGGAGCAGGCGCGGACGAAACCTCGGGTTCATCGTCAGGTGGTCGAGGCTTTGGCCTTGTCGATCCTGCGCGGCGAGATGCCGCCAGGCCATGTATTGCCGCCGGAATCCACCCTATGCGACACGTTTGGGATCAGCCGCAGTGCATTGCGCGAGGCGATCCGGGCGCTCAAGGAAAAGGGGCTTCTGGACGGGCGTCCACGGGCGGGCACTATCGTACGGCCACGGCGGGACTGGAACCGGCTGGACTCCGATCTCTTGCGGCTGTCCTTCGACTGCGCTCCCGATCGCGACTTCATCGGCTCGCTGATCGAGGCACGCCAGACCATCGAGCCGGTGGCCGCACGGATGGCTGCCACAAGGGCTGAGCCGGCTGATATCGCGGCCCTAAACACTGCGTTTGACCGGATGGCACTGGCCAAGGCGCGGGGGGACTTTGCCAGTTTCAATAGTGCGGACATCGCGTTTCACCAGGCCTTGCTGCGGGCCTCGGGCAATGCGGTCTTCTTACAATTGTCCACGACAATCGCCGCAGCCTTGGCTTATGTCTTCCGTATCCAGACCGACAACGCCAAAGAACCAGGCGCCTCCCTGCCGCAGCACCACGAAGTCATCCGGGCCATCGAGGCCCGCGACGGAATGAAAGCGATGGAGGTGATGAACCGGCTCTTGGAAATTGCTTTGGTCGACCTCGGCCAGCGCGAGCTCTGAGCGAAGCTTGCTTTTGCCTTGGACTACCTCTACCTGGGGCACCGCCTTCCGCTTCGCATCGGGCGCCAATACTCCCTTATGCGAGATCCTTCAGGAACGTCAGGTCCAGCATTGCCTCGGCCTGAGCTGCTGCCGGTTTCGTGGACACGAAGATAAGATCGTGACCGAGGAACTGGAGAGTGGACATGAAGAGACGGAAGTTCAGCCGTGAGTTCAAGATCGAGGCCGTAAGGCTGGTGACGGACCGTGGCGTGGCGGTGGCGCAAGTCGCCCGCGACTTGGATGTGGCGGAGAGTGTTCTGCGCCGCTGGATGCGGGAACTGAGCGCGACACCGGCCACGGCGTTTCCTGGGAACGGGCAGATGCGGGCCGATCTGGCCGAGATTGCAGCCCTGAAGAAAGAGGTCGCGCGTCTGCGTGCGGAGCGTGACATCCTCAAGAGGGCCGCAGCTTTTTTCGCGCGCGAGGCGACATGACGTTCGCCTTCATCGCCAAGCACCGCCACATCTGGCCCGTCAGCTGGCTGTGCGACGTGCTGGAGGTCTCGCGATCCGGCTTCCGCGCCTGGCTCAACCGCCCGACCAGCACCCGCGAGATCCATGACGCCAAACTCGTCACGGCGATCGAGACGAGCTTCAAGGCCAGCGACCGGACCTACGGGGCTCGCCGGGTCTGGTACGATGTGCTGGAAGAGGGGCTGGCCAGTGGTCTGCGTCGGATCGAACGTCTGATGCTGATCAATGCCTTACGGGCACGGCCACGACGCCGTGGAAAGCCGAAGGACGACGGCGAACGGTCGGTCATCGCCGACATCGAGCCGGTGAACGCCACCGGTTCGAGTGAACCGGCGAGGCCTCGACCGGACTTCCAGGCCGAGCGGCCGAACCAGAAGCGGCTGGCCGACTTCACCTATGTCTGGACTGCGGAAGGCTGGTTCTACGTCGCTGCCGTCCTTGACCTGTACTCCCGGCGTGTCGTCGGGTGGTCCATGATGGCAGATCGCAATGCGTCACTGGTCATGGATGCGCTGATGATGGCCGTCTGGCGACGTGGCAAGGCTGACGCGCTGCTTCATCACTCGGACCAGGGATCGCAATACACCAGTGAGCAGTTTCAGCGCCTGCACAACGGCACTCCGGGCGAGGTGCACAATCTGCGCCGAGATCGTGCCTGAGACAGCCCCGGGCACCGAGTCCTCTCGGGCGCGACGATGGAGCCTTGAAGGCGACCTGAATGCGCAACCGCAGCGTCTGGCGCCCGAAGTGATGGACCTGTGCGAACCGGTTCATCCCCGCACGAGGGGGGAACAGGGGGTCTCACCATCGCGAGCTGCGGTCCACCTTCGCGGCGTCCGGCGGCATCCGCCAGCCCTTGGCGCGGGAGAGTTGGATGCCGTCAGGCATTGGCATCGGCACGATCTCCGCAACGAAAGTGTGTATGGGATGTGCGTAACTGTTGACGGGTGGCGAAGCGTTGTGGATCAGATACACACGTAGAGAAGGAGCCACCAAGAAAGAAGGCGGCAGCCACATCAAGGGCTACAAGGAAGGCGTCAATGTCTCGGCGTTTTCCCGGCAACGCGAGATTGCTGAAACCGCGGGGCGCCTGATCGAGAAACAGACCGGCGTCAAGTTGTGAAAGGAGGGCGCCTTGCCCATGAGCTTTTATCCCGCAATCCTACACCCCTCCGATGCGGAGGGGCTGCACGGCGTCACCGTGCCGGGGATCAACGTCAGCGCCTCTGGTGCCTCGGCCGAGGAAGCTTTGGCCGAGGCGGTCACGATGCTTCAGGAGGTCGTCGATGACCTTCTGGCGGCCGGCGAGCCGTTGCCGGCGGCTGTTCCGCTGGCCGAGGTCGAGGCCGGCGCGGGCCGGGTCTGCCTGGTGCCCGTGACCCTGCCCGAGAAGAGCGTGCGGGTGAACATCACCCTGCCGGCCGACCTGATCGCGCGGATCGACGCGGTTACCGGCAACCGATCGGCCTTCCTGGCCAAGTGGGCGCGTTTCGGGTTGCGGTCCGAGGGGTGATGCCGGGCGGTCTGTGTCAAGCGACAGCATGAGCCTACCCTTTCGGCATCCGGTCCCAGCTGTGGCCGTCGAGGAGGTGGCCAGCGCGGACCTTGCCTAGGTGTTCAGTCCCGGCATCTGGTGGATCGGGTCGAGGACGGATCGTCCCGGCTCTGATGTCCAGATCTTGCGGATGTATTCGTAGGGTGTGGGGCCGCCGAGCGTCTTCAAGCGGCGGGCGAAGTTAAAGGCCGCCATGAGGTCCGCGAGGTGGGTGCGTAGCTGGTCGTGTCTGTCGTAGTGGAAGCGCTTGACCGTGGCGTCCTTGATCGTCCGGTTCATCCGTTCAACCTCGCCGTTCGTCCATGGGTGGTTGGGCTTGGTCAGCCGGTGCTCGATCCCCCTCGACATGGTTTCTTGAACCTGCGGCGCAACCATGTCTCGACTTCGCAGATCATGTCGAAGCGCATCGGCCGGGAGTAGATGGTGTCCGGTTGCGGGGCTGCTCGGCGAACTGGATGCCGTTGTCGGTCAAGACGGTGTGAACCTGGCAGGGCACCACCGCCGCCTCTTCCGCTTCGGTCAAGACGGTCGACTGCGGGTCCTTCGGCCCGGTCTTCTTGTCCTCGACCGTCGCCCGCTTGCGCCATTTCGCTACCGTCTTGGGGTTGATCCCCAGCTCCCGGCTCAACTGCGCGAGCGAAGCTTGCGATCGCTGTATTGCTGTTCTGAAAGCGTGCCCTCGTCAGCGGGCTTGAACCGAAGGTGCCACGCTCGCTCGATCGTGGCGCTCTCGTGACGAACGGGTCCCAAAATGCTTCCTTCCATTCCTGCGAAAGCATCGCACCATGAAACCATGAGATCAAACACCTAGCACAGGCCTGACCACCGACCACGACCCCCTGTTCTGTTCACTCCATCACCAAATGCCAGGACTGAACAGACTTCTGCTGGATCCTCTGCGTCTATTACTTGTCAGGCGGCTTCCCGGACCTGGTTCAGGATGCGCGCCACAAGCCCGGATTTTTCCTGCGGGAGGAAGCGGTGTCAGCGGTACGTGGAGTTTCTTACCACCAGGCGGCAGGGTTGCAGGTCGATCCCTGGGGAAAGCGGCTTGCCTGAAAGGGCGCCGAACAGGCGCTCTGCGGCCAGCCGACCCATCGCCTCGAGTGACATGTCGATGCTCGTCAACATCGGGCGCGTGCCATCGACGATCAGGTTCCAATTGTCGAATCCGACGATGGCGACATCCGTCGGCACCGACAGTCCGGCCTCTTTCACCGCATCCAGTGCGCCCCGGGCGATCTGGTCGGAATCGCAGACGATGGCGTCAAAGGTCTCGCCACGCTCAATCAGCATGGCGATGACCGCGCGCCCCCATCGTTCGTGCCACTCGCCATAGTCGCTTTGAAAGGACAGCGTCGTCCCATGAGCTTGCATGGCCTGCTCGATGCCTAGACGTCGGTCGATCACGGCGCGCTGTGTCACGGGGCCGGTGACATGAACGATCCGCCGACGGCCGATGGCAAGCAGATGTTCAGCCGCCATTCGACCGCCCTCGACATTGTTCGGCGCGATGGAATGGTCGGTCGGGTCGTTCGAGGGCATGAAGACATAGACAACTGGTACCGGCAGGTCAGGCGCGATTCGTTGGCGAGGATCGTTGCGGCTGCCGACGACCATGATCGCATCGACCCGCCTGGCCAGCATTGCCGAGATGTAGTGGCGCTCGCGGATCGCGTCGCCTCGTGCGTTGCAGAGGAAGACCGAGACCTGGCCGGCTCCGAATGTGTCCTCGGCGCCCATCAGGATCGGAAGGCTGAACCGGCCCTCCAAGTCGGATGTAAGCAGTCCGACCGTGCCTGATGTGCCCTGCAACTCGCGCGGGGTGGGGGAGTATCCCAGTTGCCGAGCCGCCGTGACAACGCGAACGCGAGTCTCTTCGCTGACTCGCTTCTCACCGTTCAGCGCCTTGGAGGCGGTGGCCAGCGATACGCCGGCCAGTGCCGCCACATCGCGCAGTTTCACCGAATCATTCGCCATGCCGCTGCCCTTCCGTCCGCGTTCGCGATGATGCTGGCAATGTCCTAGTCCTGGCAAGGATTTTCGCAAAATTTCGCATTTCCCGCTAAGCGCGCCGCCCGATGCAGCTTCTTTCGCGGAAGAATTCTTGTTGACGGGCACTGGATTCGGAGTATCGTTTCGGGGTGCGAAAATATTTTCGCACCCGTACTTCCCGCGAAGGCTCTCGGCTGAAGAGATTGTCAACGGTGTGCGGACGCGCGCGCCGGGGCGCAAAGCCCTTGTGCGTCCTGACAGGCGGGCGCGCAGGAAGTGGTTTCGGCGGGCGGACCGCCGGGACTCTGCCCGCCCGCTCCGTGCAAGAAAAGTTGCATCCCGGGTGCGGGGCGCGGCGTCGGAAGAAGTGAAAGAAGATCGGCAATCGGCCGATACGCAATGGGGAGAAACAGCTTGAACAAGAATTCATCCATTCTGACTCGGCGCCTGGGCGCGACGGCGGTCAGTCTTATGTTTGGCCTTTCGGGTCAGGCCTATGCGGCCGATGTGCCTGAAGTCGATCTGCGGTTCGGCGCCTTGGCCGGGCTGTCGGGCGATCTGGCGCAATCCGGTCAGCCCTGGGCCGAAGCCGTGCGCATCGCGGTCGAGGACGTGAAGCAGCGCATCGACGCGATGGGCTATGGCGACAAGGTGAAGATCAGTTTCGTGGGTGCGGAAGACAGCCAGGGCAACGCCCAGGGCGGGATCGAGGCGGCCAAGAAGCTGACGGGCGTTGACGGCGCGAATATCGTCGTGGGCGACTTCTTCTCCTCGGTTACGGTGGCGGCGGCGCAGTCGGTCTTCATCCCGAACAAGATCATCGCTTTCACAGGCGGAACGGCGCCCTCGATCACCGATCTGAACGTGAAGACCGGCACGACCTGGGTTTGGCGCATGGTGCCGCCGGATTCGGTGCAGGGATCGCTGGTTGCCAAGGTCATGGGCAATCAGTTCGGCGCGGGCAGCACCGTCAACGTGGCGGCACGCAACGACACCTACGGTGTGGGCCTGGTCGACGAATTCACCAAGGCCTGGGAGGCGGCGGGTGGCAAAATCGGCGCGAGCGTGATCTACAACCCCGACTCGCCGACGCTGGATACCGAAGCGCAACAGCTTTCTGCCGGATCGCCGGATGCCTGGTTCATAGTGTCGTTCTGTGGCGACTGGGGCAAGCTCAAGGGGCCGCTGCAACGCACGGGCGCCTGGGATCCGAAGCGGACCTTTGGCGGGGACGCGCTCTATGGTTGCCCGGCCCCGAATGAAACCCTGGCCGGAATGCGCACCGTGCGCGCCGATACCAGCAGCGGTGAATCGAATGGCGATTGGGAAAAGCTTTATCACGAGCGGGTTGCCGCCAATGTCCCCTTTGCCTCGTTCACGGTGCAGGCCTTCGACGCACCCTATATCGCCACGCTGGCCGCACTAAAGGCCGGGTCTGCCGACCCCGACGCGATCCGCGAGCAGCTGGTTGCGGTGACCAATGGCAAGGGTCCGAAATGTACGTTCGTGAACTTCGATGTCTGCGTCAGTGCGATCCTGGCAGGCGAGACTCCGCAGTTCATGGGGGCCAGCGGATCGATCGGTTTTGATGAGCACGGCGATCCGACGATCATGAACTACAACATCGCGGAATCGAAAGGCGATGGCGCCATCGACGAGCCCGTCGTCGACCGGATCCAGTTGGTGAAGTGATCCCGGGTCCGCAGCGCCAGACGGCGCTGCGGACACCCGCCGAGTCAACAGCTTGTACGCCACGCACCGGCCAGCTCCGGCACCTTCATGGGGGGCCGTCCGGTTCTGTGCCAGCCACAGCCAATGGAGAGACACTCAATGAACTGGTCAAAGGTTCGCCAGTCGCTTCGCGGTCCCGGGGCGCTTGTCTCGACGATCTTCGACGACGACTTCTCCCTGCGGCCAGAAGGCATCATCCGCAATGTCCGCGCCATGGTGGAACGCGGTTTCGGCAAGGGCGGCGGATTTCTGATCTCGCCCTGCGGCGACGGTGAATATGTGACGCTGAACACGGATGAGATGGCCCAGGTTGTGCGGGCCGCACTGCAGGGAAGCGAAGGCAAGCTGGCCATTGTCGCCGGGGTGAACGCGACCGATCTGCGGCAGGCGATCAATCTTGCGGAAGCGGCGCGGATTGAGGGGGCCATGGCGGTGATGATGTCACCGCCTGTCTATTACACCCTAAATGAAGAGGCGATCTTCGACTGGTACGCTCGCTTTGCCGAGCGCGTCGATATCGGCATAATGCTTTATGAACAGTCGTTTCGCGGCCCGGCGGTCAATGCGGGCATCCGCCCCGATCTGGTCGGGAGGCTGCTCGAGATCCCCAATGTCGTGGCGATCAAGCATATCGGCCTGTTCGCGCTGGCCGACGAGTTTACCATCCTCGACCGCTATTCCGAGCGGTTCAACTATATCGACTCGTCTGGCGGGTACGCGACCACGGCGTCGCACATGCACGGCGGGGCCGGTTGGGTGACAGAGATCGCGCCGATCTGGCCCGAGTTCGAGATGCGGTACTGGGACCTGCTTGAGGCCGGAGCCTACAAGGAGGCCGAGCTTCACCGCGCCCGCATGGCACCGCTGTTCCAGTTCGTGCAAGAGCATCCGTCGACAACTGGCCCCTATTCATGGATCAGCGTCCTCAAGGCGGCGCTGGAATATGTCGGGCTGGAAGGCGGCCCATTGCGCCCGCCGTTCCGCGCGCTGACCCCGGCCGAAAAGGCGCCACTGTTCGATCTGCTGGAACGGCTTGGCCTGCCGCGAAATGGCGGGAAATGATGGATCAGCTCTTGCAACTGATCTTCAATGGCCTGGTCTCGGGTGGCATTCTGGCCTTGGGTGCGGCGGGGGCATCGCTGGTCTGGGGGGTGCTGCGGATCGGCAACTTCGCCCATGGCGACTACATGGCGCTTGGGGCCTTCACGGCCTATGCGCTTGGCACGGTTCCCGGTGTGCCGCTGGTCCTGGCCGCGCTTGGCGCGATGATCGTCGTCGCAAGCCTGGCCGTGATCGTCGATCGGACGGTGCTTCGGCTCATGGGCGGGCGCGGGCTGACGAGCGTGTTCATCGTGACTGTCGGCATTTCGTTCCTGATCCGCAACACGCTGTTCATCGCCTTCGGTTCGGGGGCGCGGCAGTACAGCATCGATCAGGCGCTGGTCTATGTCGTGGGGCCGCTGCGGGTCTCGCCCGGGCAGGTCATCACACTGGTGGCGATGGTCTGCGCTGTGGCGGCACTCGGCTGGCTGTTGGGATACACGACCATCGGCAGATCCATGCGCGCCGTGGCCGAGAACAAAGATCTGGCCGCCGTGACAGGTGTGAACACCGACCGGCTGTCGTCCATCACCTGGGTCATCTCGGGCGGCCTGGCTGGCCTTGCCGGCGTGTGCCTTGGGCTGGTGCAGGGTACGTTCGACGCCAGCATGGGGGCCTATACGCTGTTTCTGGTCTTCACGGCCGTGGTTCTTGGCGGCATCGGCAGCGCCTATGGCGCGCTTGGCGGCGGTCTGGCTTTGGGAATGACAATGGAGGTTTCGACCTGGCAGGGCTTCGCAGGCGGCCTGGACCCGCGCTACAAGGTGGTGCTGGCCTTCGCCGTCCTGATCGCCCTGCTGTTGTTCCGACCCCAGGGGCTCTTCGGCAAGGACAGGTTGCTCTGATGGTCGAGTTCTGGCTCTTCGTTCTGGTGACGGCGGGGATCTACACGATCTTCTCGCTTGGGCTGTTGGTGCAGTTCGGCATCGCCGGCCTTCCCAACTTTGGCACGGGCGCGTTCATGGCCGTGTCTAGCTACACGATGGCGATCTGCGTCGTGAAGCTTGGACTGCCGATGGCAGTGGCGGCGCCTCTGGGGATTCTGGCCTCGGTGGCCTTCGGGCTCTTGTTGGCGATGCCGACGCTGCGGCTGCGCGCCGACTATCTGGCCATCGCCACGGTCGCGGCGGGCGAGATCGTGCGTTACTTCGCCCTCAACCTGCAGGGCTTGACCGGCGGCTCGGCCGGGACGATCAACATGATGGGGCCGGGTTTCGCCGCGGACTACAATGGCAGCTGGCTGGCGTTCCTGTCGTCCTTCCGGTCGATGCTGTCGGATCTGCTGGGATTTCGGGTACTGCCCGACTTGGCCTTCATCCTGATCGTGTGGCCGGTGGCGCTGCTCTTGCTCTGGATGGTCTGGTACATGGTCCGCTCGCCTTGGGGGCGGTCGCTGCGCGCCATCCGTGAGGATGAGGAGGCGGCAACGGCCCTGGGCAAGGATGTATTCCGCTACAAGCTGCAGGCGTTCACGGTGGGCGCAGTGCTGGCCGGGCTGGCGGGGCTGTTCATGGCCTGGCAGGTCTCGATGTTCACGCCGGACGACTTCCGCCCGACGCTGACTTTCTATGCATTTGTCATCGTGATCCTGGGTGGCAAGACCAATGTCTGGGGCGTTCCGGTCGGCGCCATGATCTTCACGATCATCTTTGCCGGTACGCGGTTTCTCGATTTCTGGCCGCTGTCGCTGTTCAGCTCGGGCGAGAAGGCCTTTCTTCGGATGATCCTTGTCGGGGTGGCGCTGGTGCTCCTGGTCATCCTGCGGCCCCAGGGCTTGCTGGGCAACCGGAAGGAAGACGCACTTGAAACCTGATCCGATCCTGACCGTGCGCAACATATCAAAGCAGTTCGCGAGCTTGCGCGCCGTGAACGGTGTTTCGCTGGATGTCGCGCGCCAGTCGATCACGGCGCTGATCGGCCCCAATGGTGCGGGCAAGACCACCCTGTTCAACCTTATTGCCGGGTTCATGCCGCCGAGCGACGGCAGTGTGACCTTCGAGGGGCGCAGCATTGATCGTCTGGCCGCGCATCAGCGGTCGCTGGCAGGGCTTGTGCGCACCTTTCAGATTCCGCGTGTCTTTCGCCGCCTGACGGTGATGGAGAACCTGCTGACCGCGAACCCCGATCAGCCGGGCGAAGCCCTGTTGGGATGCCTGTTGCGCAATCGGGCGATGCGCAGCGCCGAGGCGGCAGCGCGCGACAAGGCAACCGATCTGCTGCGCCTGTTGAACATCGAGAGACTTGCGGGTGAGTACGCAGGCACCCTGTCTGGCGGGCAGCGCAAGCTGATCGAACTCGGTCGCGTCCTGATGACGGATCCGACCATGATCATGCTGGATGAACCGATGGCGGGAGTGAACCCCTCGCTCGGGCTCAGACTTCTGGAGAGGGTCGAGTTCCTGCGCAGCGAACGCGGGCTGACCTTCCTGTTCGTGGAACATGACATGGAGGTGGTCATGAGGGTCAGCGACCGGGTTCTGGTGCTGGACCAGGGCCAGCTGATCGCCGATGGCCCCCCCGCCGCAATCCGTGCCAATGACCGTGTGATTGACGCCTATCTGGGCCGCCCTTCGACCAGGCCAGCCGTGGCGCTGTCATGAGCGGGCAGATCATCCTGAGCAGTCAGGCCGTGAAGGCTGGATACGGCGATGCGCTGATCTTGCAGGGCGTCAATATCGAGGTGCGCGAGGGTAGCTTTGTCACCATCATCGGGGCCAACGGTTCGGGAAAATCGACCTTCCTGAAGACAGTTGCCGGGCTGGTGCGCCACAAGAGCGGCAGCACCCGGATCCGCGCCCGCGACGGCCAGGAGGTCGATATCACCCGGGCAAAGCCCTATGCGCTCAGCGCGCTGGGGCTGGGCTATGTGCCGCAATCCGCCAATGTCTTTGTCGACATGACAGTGCTTGAAAACCTGCAACTCGGCTGTCTTGGGCTAGAGGGGGGCAAGCGGCAGTTTGCGGACCGGCTTGAGGATGTGCTTGAAACCTTTCCGGTGGTGCGCCGGCGGCTGGGATCACGCGCTGGAACCCTGTCGGGCGGGCAGCGGCAGATGCTGGCGATGGCGCGAGCGCTTATGGCCGATCCAAGATTGTTGCTTCTGGACGAGCCCTCGGCCGGGATTCAGCCCGATCTGGTGGACGCGATCTTCGCCAAGATCCGCGAATTCTCGATGCGCGGCCTGTCGGTGCTGATGGTGGAACAGAAAGCGCGGCAGGCGCTGGAGATTTCGGACTACGCCTATGTCCTGGACATGGGGCGCAACCGGTTCGAGGGCGAAGGCCCGGCGCTTGCCGCCGACCCCAAGATCATCGACCTGTATCTGGGGGCAGGGCGGTTGCCGGACATGGAAGAGACCCTGTCGGTGGGTGACCTGCCATGACGCCTGCCGAAGATATCGGGCTACGTGTCAGCCTGCCGGCGGGTGTCACGCGGGGGGAAAGGCTGGTCTTTCGCCTTGATGGCAAAGAGGTCGTGGCCTTTCGCGGCGAGACGGTGGCGGCCGCCCTTTTTGCCAGCGGCCACCGGACGCTGCGGGTCACGGCGCGGCGACAGGAACCGCGCGGGGTCTTCTGCGGCATGGGCGTGTGCTTCGACTGCCTGATGGTGATCGACGGCCAGCCCAGCCAGCGCGCCTGCATGACGCTTGTCGCGCCGGGGATGGATGTTCAGACTCAGGTTGCCGAGGGGCCGCAGGGATGAACGGACCGGTCCTTGGTTCTGCCGATGTCGCCATCATCGGGGGCGGGCTGATGGGCTGTGCCACGGCCCTGCATTTGGCCGCCGGCGGCGTTGATGTGGCCGTGATCGAGCGTGGCAGCCTTAATCGCGAGGCGTCGGGTGCCAATGCGGGCAGCCTTCATCTTCAGATCTACATCCACCCTCATTTCCCCGACCACTGGATCGACAGTATCCGCCCGAGCATCGCCCTGCTGCGCGATGCCGCCCGGAGTTGGGCCACGATGGAGACCCGTCTTTCCGCCGATTGCGGCATACGGCTGGGGGGCGGGCTTTGGGTTGCCGAAACCGCCGAGGAAATGACGCTGATCCGCATGAAGGTCGCCGCCGAGAATGCCGATGGCGTGCAAAGCCGGATCGTCACGCGCGAGGAGCTACTCGGCATTGCGCCCTATCTGGGGCCGCATGTCATCGGGGGCAGCTATCTGCAGGGGGAAGGCTTCGCCAATCCCCTTTTGGTTACCCCTGCGCATGCACGCGCAGCCCGCGCTCATGGGGCGCGATTCTTCACCGATACGGCCGTGGAGGGCATCGAGAAACTGGACGGGGGCGGTTTCCGGCTGACCAGTTCGAAGGGAGAGTTCACCTGTCGCCGGCTGGTTTGTGCCGCCGGCGCCTGGACGGGCGTGCTGGCCCGAATGCTGGGGCTGGACCTGCCGATTGCCGGGTCGGTCGGGCAGGTCTCTGTCACCGATGCGCGCCCGCCCATCATGCTGGACCACATGCTGCAGCATGTCGGCAAGGGCCTGACGCTGAAGCAGTCGCCGCAGGGCGCCTTCATCATCGGCGGCGGCTGGCCCGGTCATTTCGACCGCGCCCAAGGCCGCAGCGTGCCCCTGCAGGATTCGATCATCGGCAACTGTTGGGTCGCCGCGCGCACGGTGCCAGAAGTGGGTCAGGCGCAACTGGTGCGATCCTGGGGGGGTATGGCCTCGGGCGTGCCCGATGGCCTGCCGATCCTTGGCCCATCAAGCCAGGTCGAGGGGTTCTATCTGGTCTATGCGCCGCTGGGGTTCACCATGGGGCCGATCTGCGGCCAGGTCTTTGCCGAACTTTTCCTGACGGGCGATGCCAGCGTGCCCGTCGCAGCCTTCTCTCCCGACCGTTTTGCTACAAGAGCGCGCCATGCACAGGCTTGAAAACGCGGATCTCGTGATCGTCGGCGGCGGGCCTGCGGGCCTGTCCGCGGCCATCGCGGCAAGGGCGGCAGGTGTGCAGAAGGTCGTCCTGCTGGACGAGGCAGCAACTCTTGGCGGGCAGATCTTCCGACGCTTCCGCGACGGCTTCAGCGTAACGGACCCGAACGCCGCGGGACATGAATACCGCGATGGCGAGGCACTGATTGCGCAGGTTCTGGCCAGCGGAACCGAGATCCGCCTGCGCTGCACCGTCTGGGGCATCTGGAACCGCCAGTTGGCCTATGTCCGCGCGGACCAGACCTCGGGCAGCATAGCGGCCAGAACGATTCTTCTGGCCACGGGCGCGCGCGACCGTGCCGTCGCCTTTCCGGGCTGGACGCTGCCCGGGGTGATCACTGCGGGGGCCGCCAAGATCATGGTGGCGCTGCAGCGGGTTCTGCCGGGCAATCGGATCCTTATGGCCGGATCCGGCCCGCTGGCTCTGCCCTTTTCGGCGCAGTTGCGCGGCTATGGCGCCAACATCGTTGAAGTGACCGAGGCGGCGCCTGCGCCCGGGCCGGCGGCACTGGCCCGACTGGCCGCCAGCCGCGAATGGGCCACGCTTCGCGATGCGGCGGGCTATCGGCTGCGGCTGCTGCGTGACCGGGTGCCCTTGTCGCATGGCACGATCATCGTGCGGGCCGAGGGTGCTGGCCAGGTCGAGCGCGCCATTGTCGCGCGCGTTGACCGGGACTGGCGCGTGATAGCCGGGACCGAACGCGGGATAGAGGTTGATACCATTATCTCGGGCTACGGGCTGGACGCGTCGACCGAGCTGTCGCGGCTTGTGGGGTGCCGCCACCACTTTGACCGCGAGAGGGGGGGCTTGATCCCCGACAAGGACGCGCTTATGCGCACGACGGTTGCCGGCGTGTTCGCGGCCGGCGACGGCAGCGGCGTGGGCGGTGTGCATCACGCGATGACCGAGGGGCAGATTGCCGGCATCGGTGTCGCGCATGAGTTGGGCTTGATCGACAGCACGGCTGCGATGGCGCGCAGCGCCGCCGCGCGCGACCGGCTGGCCGGCTTGAAGCGTCTGGTTGCCGCGCTTGGGACGACCTATCGTGTCGGCCCCGGCCTGTTCGAACTGGCAAGTGCCGAGACGCTGATCTGTCGCTGCGAAGAGCGGACGGCCGCCGATCTGGACGCCATCCTGGCAGAGGGCATACGCGATCCGAACGTCGTGCGCGCGCTCAGCCGCATCGGGATGGGGCGCTGTCAGGGACGCAATTGCGCCGCCCATGTCACCGCCGCCATCGCCAGAAGCAGCGGAACCGCGGTGGAGCGTGTGCCCTGGCCGAGTGTGCGCGCACCCGTCAAGCCGGTCAGTGTGGCTGCCTTGGCCGAAGAACGCGCGCAACATGAATCCGCCATCGAGATCCGGTGACGACCTGATCGAGTTTTCGTCAACCCTGTCCGGCCGATCGCCGGAAAGCCTTAACCCAAGAATCAAGTCCGATGAACCTGACCAACCCAATCGCATCTCAGCCGCATGTGCCCCTGTCCCGCTATGTGCCCGTGGCGCACAGCGCCGTCACATTTACCGGCGGCTTCTGGCAAAGCTGGACCCAGACAGTGCGGCAAGTCACCGTGCCCAGCCAGCACGGCTGTCTTGAGGACGAGGGCTTTCTGGAGACCCTGAATTTCCATCTGCCGCCCGCGCCGCTGGTGCGACCGATCCAGCCGAGCGGCCTGTCGATGCAGCATTTCTTCGACAGCGATATCGGCAAATGGATCGAGGCGGCGAGCTACACGCTGAAGACCCAACGCAATGCCGCGCTTGAGGCGCAGATCGACAGCATCGTCGAAAAGCTGGCCAGCGGCCAGATGGCTGACGGCTACCTGAACTCGTGGTTCATCCGCCGCGAGCCGCACAAGCGCTGGACCAATCTGCGCGACCTGCACGAGATGTATTCGATGGGGCACTTGCTGGAAGGGGCGGTGGCCTACTTCGACGCTACAGGCAAGCGGCAGTTCCTGGATGTGATGCTGAGGGCGGTCGATCACATCATCGACACCTTCGGCACGGCGCCCGGCAAGCTGCGCGGCTATGACGCCCATGAGGAAATCGAGCTTGCACTGGTCAAGCTGTATCGGTTGACGCGCGATCCGCGCCATCTGGACCTGGCGCTGTATCTGGTCAACGAACGTGGCCAGCAGCCCTCTTACTACGATGCCGAGGCGCGTCTGCGCGGCGAGGACCCGGCGGACTACGTCTACAAGACCTATGCCTACAGCCAGGCCCATATGCCGGTGCGCGAGCAGACGCAGGTGGTGGGCCATGCCGTGCGCGCCATGTATCTGTATTCGGCCATGGCCGACCTGGCGATCGAAACCGGCGACCTGACGCTGTTTCAAACCTGCGACCGGCTGTTCGACAACCTGGTCGGGCGGCAGATGTACGTCACCGGAGGGATCGGGCCTTCAGGTTCGAACGAAGGTTTCACAAACGAATACGACCTGCCGAACCAGACCGCCTATGCCGAGACCTGCGCCGCGGTCGCGCTTGCGCTGTGGGGCCACCGCATGGCGCAGATCAGTCTGGACAGCCGGTTCACCGACCATGTCGAGCTTGTGCTTTACAACGGCGCGCTGTCGGGCATCTCTCGGGATGGGCGGCACTATTTCTACGACAATGTGCTTGAAAGCCGCGGCGACAACCGGCGCTGGACCTGGCACTATTGCCCCTGCTGCCCAACCAACATTGCCCGGCTGATCGCTTCGCTGGGCAGCTATTTCTACACTACCCGGGGCGATGAACTGGCGATCCATCTTTATGGCGCGAACATGGCCGAGGTCGACCTTGGCGCCGGACGGATTGGCGTGACGCAAAGGACGCAGTATCCGTGGGATGGCGATGTCGCCGTGACCCTGTCGCCGTTGGTTCCGCAGGTCTTCACCCTGAGGCTGCGCATTCCGGGCTGGTGCCGCACTGCGACCCTTTCCTTGAACGGCGCCGTCATCCCGCTGGACGTCGAAAACGGCTATGCAACGATCCGGCGTGAATGGTGGCAGGGCGACACCTTGCGACTGCACCTTGACATGCCGGTCGAGCGCATGCGCGCGCATCCGAAGGTCATCGAGGATGCAGGACGCATCGCGCTGAAACGCGGTCCGGTGGTCTATTGCCTGGAGGAGGTTGACAATGGCATCGCACCCCAGCAAATGAGCATTCCCTCCGATGCCGCAATCGTGGACCGGTTCGACCCGCAGTTTCTGGGCGGCGCTACCCTGCTGACGGGCACCGCCAAACGGCCAGTCGAGGCAGGTTGGGGTGAGGCGCTCTATCGCGCTGCGCCCGCTGCGGAAGTGTCGGTCGGCTTCACCGCAATTCCTTATCACCTGTGGGCGAACCGGGCTCCTGGGGCGATGCAGGTCTGGATCAGGGAACGACCGAGCGGCGAACGAGATGCTTCCCGGTTGGGGGGCAGAAGATCCTCGGAGCAGTCCGAATGAACACGAAAGAGCGCGGAATCCGCGTTGTGCTGGTCGGCATGGGTTTCGGCGCGGAGTTCGCGCCGATCTATCGCGATCACCCCGACGTCGCTTGGGTCGCCCTGTCCGACCCCAATGCCGACCGGCTAGCCGAGACCTGCGCGCGGTTCGGCATCGAGAGAAGCTACTCCACGCTCGAGGAGGCGCTGGCCGATCCGGAAGTTGACGCGGTGCATCTTGTGACCCCCATTCCCCTGCACGCCGATCAGTCGGTAGAGGTGCTTGAGGCGCGCAAGCACTGTGCCTGCACCGTGCCGATGGCGACCACGCTTGACGACCTGCACCGCATCGTTGCGGCGCAGCGGGCAAGCGGGAAGTCCTACATGATGATGGAAACTGCCGTCTATACGCGCGAGTTCCTGATGATCGCCGAACGCTACAGGAATGGTGACTTCGGGACGATCTCCTTTGCCCGCGGTAGCCACATGCAAGACATGGAGGGGTGGCCCGATTACTGGATGGGTCTGCCGCCACATCACTACATGACCCATGCCATCGCACCGGTGCTGCGGCTAACGGGCAAGAGGGTGAAGAAAGTACACTGCTTTGGCTCGGGCCTCTTGCCTGAGGAGCGACGCGCTCGCTATGGCAATCCCTTTCCGGTCGAGACAGCGATCTTCCGGCTGGAAGACAGCCCGGTGGCCGTCGAAGTGACGCGGTCGCTGTTCAACACGGCGCGCAGCTATTCGGAAGCCTTTTCGATTTATGGCGAGCAACTTGGTTTTGAATGGCAGCAGATTGAGGAAGAGCCACCGGTGATCTACTCCGTTGCACCATCGTCGGATGGCCGGGGCCGCAAGATCGTGCATCAGACCGTCCTTCCGCCCGATCGGCAGGACCTGCTGCCGCCCGAGATCGCCCACTTCACGCAGAAATCGGTGTTCAGCGACGGCAAGCACCTGTCCTTCGTGCAGGGCGGCGGGCACTCGGGTTCTCATCCGCACCTGGTGCACGAGTTCGTCCGAGCGATCGTCGAGCGGCGGGCCCCGGCGATTGATGCGATCACCGCCGCCAACTGGACGGCGCCCGGCATTGCAGCGCATATGTCGGCGATGTCCGATGGCGCGGCCGTCGAGGTGCCAGATTTCGGATAGCCGAGCAGTCCCTCCGGGCTTGTGGTTGCGACGAATCGTCCAGCGCCGCCATCCGTGCCCGTTGGGGCCATCCCGGCGGTCTGTCGCAGTGGAACCTTGGCCTGTCCATCAAGCGCAGCCGCCGCCAAAGTGCAGGCTCAATGGTCAGGATGCAGGGCGCGCTTCTGGGTGGAACTGGCCGCCGCGGGCTTTCCGCTAGGGCGACAGATCAAGGTCAGAGGTCATGTCGCGCGCAATATAGTTTTGAATCTGCAAGACAATTTGTGCCGCGTGCTGCCTCGCCAGCTTGTCTGCCAGTGCTGCGTCCTTGCGTGATATTGCCGCGACCATAGCTTCATGTTCATCGACGAAGCGGCGGGGAAGGTCATCCTCGAAGGACAAATAGTACAGCCTGAGAATCCGCCGTCCCTCGTCCAGCAGCCGGGCGAAGAGGGCCGTGAAGTATGGGTTCCCTCCGACGGTTGCAATCGCAACATGGAAGTCCCGGTTGGTCTGGATCATGCCCAGAGGATCACGCAGTTCCACCGCCCTCGCGTAGAGGGCCTGCAGGCGACGGACCTCGATCAGGTCCCCTTCCCGGCAGCGCATCGCCGCTGTGCGGGTGGTGACCCGGTACATTAGGGACAGCGCCTCGAAATAGACCGGCAGTTGGACCAGATCGATATTCGACACGATCGTGTTGCGGTTTGGCAGCGTCGTGACCAGGCCGTCGGCAGCCAAGCGGACAAGCGCCTCCCGAATGGGGGTCCGAGACATGTTGAACCGCTCGGACAGGCTCACCTCGTCAAGCGCACTGCCGGGAGCGAGGGACAGTTCGAGGATCGACCTGCGCAGCGAATCATAGACGAACTGCGCTCCGGAGCCGCGCGCGCGCTCCGTCTTGGCTGCGGGTTCGTATCGCGCAGTGCCGCGGTTCTGGTCGGTAGCTTCGTCCACCTGTGAAGACCTCAGTATGAGCAACTGTTGAGAAACAGGGTTCGGGCAGGAATGCAAGCGGATCGGCGGGAACCGCGATGGACCCTCACTGCCAAGCCAGTCGCGCGAAGCGCGATCTGTTGAGCGCGGCTCTACGAAACGGCTGCATTCATTATTGTGGCCAAACTGTCGACATATGTGTTGACACGCAGTCGCGGTTTTTCCGACTATGCCCCTAGTCAAGGTTCGGCCACCGCTGCAGGTGGGTCGACAAGTAGGGAGAGCCAAATGCAGATGAAGACAGGGATTCTGGGTTTCGCGATTGCGAGCCTGCTTGCGACGACGGCGCTGGTGCCGGCTTATGCGCAAGAACAGGGCGGCACCCTCCAGATCCTCGGGACCGAGGATCTGGACCATTTCGACCCCACTTCGGCGGGGCTGGTCACGACAAACAACTTCCTGCGCGCCGTTGTGCGCCAACTCGTTTCGTACGAGGCGTCGACCGATGAAACGGTACGGATCACGCCCAAGGGCGATCTTGCGGTAGAGGTTCCGCAACCGACCGACGACGGGCTTACCTATACGTTCAAGCTGCGCCAGGGAGCCAACTGGAACGCGCCTTCGGGACCGCGCCAGATCACGTCTGAAGACCTGGAGCGCGGCTTCAAGCGGATGTGCAATCCGGCCCTGGGATCGGCTGCGCTGACCTACTACACCAGCCTCGTGGTCGGGATGGCGGAGTTCTGCGAGGGCTTCTCGAAGGTCGAGCCCACGGTCGAGGCCATGAAGGCCTTCGTTCAGGACAACGACATCCCCGGCATCGAGACGCCCGACGCCGAAACGGTGGTCTTCCGGCTGACTCAACGCGCCGGTGACTTCATCTACATGCTGTCGCTTCCCACCTCGGCCCCGGCGCCTGTCGAAGTGCTGGACTACATGCCCGACGGCCCGGAATATCGCGCCAACTACATCGCCAGCGGCCCCTACACGCCGGGGGCCTATACGCCCGACACCTCGCTCCAGCTTGTGCGCAACCCGGCCTGGAAAGCCGAAAGCGACCCGCTGCGGAAAGCCTATGTTGACGAGATCAACCTGACCTTCGGCATGACGGTCGACGCCATCATGCAGCAGATCCAGTCCGGCGACGGGGACATGACCTATGACACCAGTATCCCGCCGTCCATCCTGCAGACGCTGACGGCGGCTGGTGACGACAAGCTGATGGCAGTGTCTTCGGGCAACACCAACTTCATCTTCATCAACACCGTTTCGGGCAACAACAACGGCGCCCTGAAGGATCTCCGGGTGCGCCAGGCGCTGAACTATGCCGTCGACAAGGCGGCCATCGTGCAGCAGATGGGCGGTCCGGATATTGCAAAGCCCGTCAACGGCATCTTTGGGGTCGGGGTGCTGGGGCACCACGAATTCGATCTCTATCCCTCTGCGGATGCGAAGGGAGACCCTGAAAAGGCAAAGGCGCTTCTGGCTGAAGCGGGCTTCCCGAACGGTATCACGCTGAAAATGCCGTTCCGGAACAAGGGCAACGAGCCCGCTGTGGCCCAGACGATCCAGGCCTCCATGGCGAAGGCGGGGATCACGCTGGAGCTGATGCCGGTGGCGCCGGCCGACTACTACTCGAAGTTCATGACGAATCCCGTCAACACCAAGGACGGCACCTGGGACATCGCCCCGGTCGGCTGGACGCCGGACTGGGCAGGTGGTTCGGCGCGATCGGTCTTCCAGCCCCAGTTCACCTTCGACGGGACGCACCAGACCTACAATTACACCGACTACAACAATGCCAAGGCAACCGAGTTGGCGCAGCAGGCGATCAACGCGACGACGCCCGAGGAAGTCGGCAAGATCTGGGGTCAGGTGGACGAGCTGGTGATGGCGGACGCTCCTGTCGTGCCGCTGGTCGCGAACATGATCATCCTCTACCACGGCAGCGCTGTGCAGAACTTCCAACCCTATGCACTTGGCGTGCAAGGCGACTGGACCAACGTCTGGCTGCAGCGCTGAAGGCCTGAGCCATCTTGGGGTTCCGCGCGGACATCGCGCGGAACCCGTTCCTTCCTTCGGAAAGACCCGATGCCGATCCTCGACGTCCGAAACCTGTCAGTTGCGATCCCGACCGAGGACGGAACGATCCACGCACTGCGGAATGTCTCGTTCAGTGTCGAGCCCGGCGAAGTCTTCGGCATTGCCGGAGAGTCCGGCTCGGGCAAGAGCGTGCTCACCCAGGTCATCCTGGGATTGCTGCCCAAGGCAACCGTGACCGGCGAGATCCTCTTTGGCGGCCGTGACCTGTTGCGTATGACCGCAGAAGAACTGCGGCAGATCCGTGGGTCGAAGATCGGGATGATCTTTCAGGATCCGATGTCCAGCCTCCACCCCTATTACTCGATCGGCCGCCAGATCACGGAGACGGTACGGGCCCATGAGCGGACAAGCCATGACGAGGCCCGGCGCCGTGCGGTTGCACTGCTCGACCGGGTCGGGATCTCCAGGGCTGCGGAACGGTTCGACATGTATCCCCACGAATTCTCGGGGGGGATGCGCCAGCGGGTGATGATCGCAATGGCGCTGGTTCTGAGCCCGCCGCTGGTGATTGCCGACGAGCCGACCACGGCGCTGGATGTCACCGTCCAGGCCCAGATCATCGAGCTTCTTGACGAGATGCGCCGGGAACGCGGCACGACGATCATGATGATCACGCACGACCTGGGGCTGCTTTCGAGCATCGCCGAACATGTCATGGTCATGTATGCCGGACAGCGGATGGAACTTGGACCCGGCCGTGCTCTGTTTGCGGCGCCGGCCCATCCCTATACATCGGGTCTGCTTGCCTCGTCCCCCGGCAATTACGAGCCGGGCGCGGAGCTTGTGCCCATCCCTGGACGGCCACCCAGCCTGCTGGAGAGCCCCAAGGGCTGCGTCTTCGCCCCCCGCTGTGCGCGTGTCCTGCCACGCTGTGCCGCGGAGGCGCCGCCGGTCCGGAAATACAGCGACAAGCTGGAAAGCGCCTGCTGGCTGGAACAACAGGCCCCGGCTCCGCAGGCCACACTGGCCGCAAGGGCCCCTTCGTCCGGCAGCTCTGAGATCGTCGTAAGTGCAAAGGACGTGCGGCTGACCTACGGCGGCGCGGGGCCTTTCAGGAAAGGCCGGGGTGTGGAAGTCCTCAAGGGCATCGACCTGGAACTGCACCGGGGGGAAACGCTTGGGCTTGTTGGCGAGAGCGGATGCGGCAAGTCCACTTTCGCGCGCGTGCTCGCCGGGCTTGTCCGGATGACTTCGGGCAGCATTTCCCTCATGGGCCGGGATGTCGGCCAGCTTGACAGGCAGTCCTGGCGCGCCATGCGGCGCGAAGTGCAGCTTGTGTTCCAGAACCCGTATGGGGCGCTCAACCCGCGGCGGCGCATCGGCGCCATCATCGGCGATCCCTTCCGGTTGCACGGTCTGGCATCGGGGAGAGAACGCAAGAAGGAAGTGCAGCGCCTCATGGAACTGGTTGGACTGAACCCCGAACACTACAACCGCTTTCCTTCGGAGTTTTCCGGAGGACAGCGCCAGCGCATCGGCATTGCCAGGGCGCTTGCCCTCAACCCGGCGCTTGTCGTCTACGATGAACCGGTTTCCGCGCTGGATGTCTCGATCCAGGCCCAGGTGCTTAATCTCATCAGCCAGTTGCAGCGCGACCTGGGGCTGACCTACCTGTTCATCTCGCACGATCTTGGCGTGGTGCGCCATGTCTGCGACCGGATTGCCGTCATGCAGGGCGGGCAGATTGTAGAGCTTGCCGACGCCGAGCAGCTTTACGCGTCGCCCCAGCACGAGTGCACCCGCGCCCTTCTTGCGGCCATGCACCCCTCACCTGTTCGGGCTGCCCAGCCTGACCGCGTCCTGGTGGACACCATCCCGGCGGTGGTCCAATGAGCGGCGCGTCTCCGGTGGTCGTTCAACGCGGATCAGCGGAACTGACGCTGCGGCGCCTGATGCGCGACCGGGCCAATCTCTGGGCGCTTGGGTTCATTGCCCTTGTCGTGGTTTTCGCGCTCTCGGCCCCACTGGTCGAAAGCTGGACCGGGCACGGCCCGTTCGAGCAGTACCGCGAGACCGGTCTGTCCGCGACGGGGCTGCCGGTCGGCCCGAACGCAGAGTTCCTGTTCGGGACGGATCAGCTGGGCCGCGACGTCCTTGTCCGGCTTGCCTATGGGGCGCGCGTATCACTGGAAGTCGGGCTGCTTGCGGCGCTGCTGGCCGCCGCGCTTGGCGTGGCGGTCGGGCTGGTTGCCGGATATTTCGGCGGGTGGATCGACAGCGTTCTCAGCCGGATCATGGATCTGGTGATGAGCGTTCCGTTCCTGCTTTGCGCCCTGGCCCTGGTCTCGGTGTTCGGGCCCAGCCTGTGGCTGAGCATTGGCGTCATCGTGTTCTTCAGCTGGACGACGATGGGCCGGGTCATCCGGGCTCAGGTCTTGTCGCTGCGCCAGCAGGAATTCGTCGAGGCGAGCCGCTCGCTTGGCGCGGGGCCGGTCTCGATCATGCTGATCGACATCCTTCCGAACCTGAGCGTTCCCATCATCGTCTATTCCACCATGATGATTCCGGGCTCGATCGTCTTCGAGGCGACCTTGTCCTTTCTGGGAATGGGCATCGTACCGCCGGCGCCCAGTTGGGGCGGGATGCTGGCGGATGCGGCCGGCAACTCGCTTTATCTCGTGGCCTGGTGGCTGGTGATCGTTCCCGGCACGGCGCTGCTGCTGACCACGCTGTCATTCAACATTCTCGGCGATGGGCTGAGGGACGCGCTGGACCCGAAGGGCCAGACCATGCGCGGGGGCAGGGGAGCAAAATGATCCGGTATCTCCTGCGGCGTGTCGCCTTCGGGATGCTCATTCTTCTGACCTTGAGCGCCTTTGTCTTCTTCCTGTTCTTCGTGGCCCCCGGCGACCCGGCCAGGGTCGTTGCCGGTGACAAGGCGACCGAGGCGCAGCTTGTGCAAATCCGTACCAACCTTGGCCTGGACCGGCCGATCCTTGAGCAATATCTAACCTTCCTCGGCAAGGCCGCCGCCGGCGATCTGGGCTATTCCTACCGCAGCCAGCAACCTGTGACCAAGTTGATCCTCGGTCGGATTCCGGCAACGGTCTCGCTGGTGTTGGGTGGCATGGCGGTCTGGCTGGCCATCGGGGTTCCGGTCGGGATCATGTCGGCGCGACATCCCGGAACCCTGAGGGACCGGCTGGGACAGGCCTTCATTCTTGTCGGTTTGAGCTTTCCGACCTTCGTGCTGGGGATGGTATCGCTTTACCTGTTCTACTTCCTGCCAAGGCAGTTTGGCTTCACCCTGTTCCCGGGCGGCAACTACAAGCCGTTCTGGCCGGATCCCCTGATCTGGGCATGGTACCTGGTCCTGCCCTGGACCACGCTGGCGCTGACCATGGCCGCGGTCTATGCGCGGCTTACCCGCGGGCAGATGCTGGAAGTGCTGGGTGAGGACTATATCCGCACGGCGCGGGCGAAGGGTCTTTCCGAACGAGTCGTCATCTGGAAGCACGCGATGCGCGCCACCCTGACGCCGCTGGCAACGCAGCTTGGGGCCGATATCGGTTTTCTGCTTGGCGGCGCCATCGTCATCGAACAGGTCTATGGGCTCCCTGGCGTCGGCCGGCTGGCGGTCCAGGCCGTTGCCAACCAGGACAGGCCGATCATCATCGGCGTGGTGCTTCTGGGTGGCCTGTTCATCGTTGTGTCGAACATTGTCGTCGATATCGCTTATGCCTTCCTCGACCCCCGTGTGCAGTGACGGCAAGGAGAACGCAAATGACCGAATATGTGATCCCCGGGCTGCTGGTACGGGACCATCAGATCGCTGTTCCCCTGGATTGGGCGCGTCCGGATGGAGAGACCATCGAGCTCTTTGTCCGCGAAGTCGTGCACCCCTCCCGGCGCAACGACGAGCTGCCGCTGCTTTTGTTCCTTCAGGGCGGGCCTGGCGGAAAGTCGCCTCGGCCTGACCAGTTCGGCCCGTCCTGGCTGCATGAGGCGCTAAAGTCTTTCCGGGTGATCCTGCCCGACCAGCGCGGGACCGGCCGATCGAGCAGCGTGGACGTCGCCCGTATGGAAAGCTTCGCCGATGGGCAGGCTGCTGCGGACTATCTTTCCATGTTTCGTGCCGATTCCATCGTGCGCGACTTCGAGCATGTTCGTCACCGGCTTTTCGGTGGCCGGCGCTGGCAGACCCTGGGCCAAAGCTATGGCGGCTTTCTGACGTTGACCTATCTGTCGCTGTTTCCCCAGGCGCTGGCAGCTTGTTATGTCACCGGCGGACTGGCGAGCCTTCGGCCCTCGGCCGACGAGGTTTATCGCCGGACCTATCCCCGCGCAGCGGCCAAGACCCAAGCCTATTACCGGCGCTTTCCTCAGGATTTGGAGCGGATCGGCAAGCTGGCCGATTTCATCGCCTCGACGGATGTTCGCCTGCCTGACGGCGACCGGCTTACGGTGCGACGGCTGCAACTGATCGGGATCGAACTGGGCATGGCCCCCGGCTTCGAAGCGGTTCACTGGCTGGTGGACGAGGCCTTCGCGGCGCCCGGCCGGCTGTCGGACCACTTTCTGGCTTCGATCATGCAGCGGACGAGTTTTGATGACGCCCCGCTATTCGCGGCGTTGCAGGAAAGCATCTACGGTCATGGTCCGGGCGCGACGGCCTGGGCGGCCGAGCGCATGCGGGCAAGTTTCCCTGCGTTCGATCCGGACCGGCGTCCCCTCCTGTTGACGGGGGAAATGATGTACCCATGGATGTTCGAGGAAATCCGTTCGCTTCGGCCGTTCAGGGCCGGGGTGGAGGCCTTGGCGCGGCGTGAGGAATATTCCACCCTGTACGATCCCGGCGTTCTGGCCGCGAACCAGGTTCCGGTGGCCGCGGTCATCTATCATGACGATCTGTATGTTGACGCCGGCCTGTCCTTGATGACCGCATCGGAAGTCGGGAACCTGAGGCACTGGATAACCAACGAATACGAGCATGACGGCCTGCGTCAGGATGCAGAGGTCTTCAAACGTCTGGTCGCCACGGTGGCCGACCACGGAGGACCCCTGGCTGGCTGAACCCGGAGGGGCAGCGCAATCCGGGGGAGGGAGCTCACATGACCGATCTTGCCAAAGCCTTGCACGATTTCTCGCCGGTTGCCGCTGCGCCGATTCCCGTTGAGGAAATGCGGCTGCGTCTGGACGGCTTGCGCCGACAGATGGTGCAACAAGGCGTCGACGCCGTCTGGCTGGATGCGACCACTTCGCTGCGCTATTTCACCGGCCTGAGTATCGGGCAGAGCGAACGGCTTCACGGCGCGCTTCTAGGCGCCGATGGTGTGCTGCGGTACATCAGCCCAGCCTTCGAGTGCCAGACGCTTGCCGCCTCGATCCGCATTCCGGCCCAGATCATACCCTGGGACGAGGACGAAGATCCCTGTGCGCTGGTCGCGGGGCTTGTGGAAGGGGTCTTCGCGGTCGATCCGTCGACCCCGTTCCGCTTTGCCGATGGGATTGCACGTCATCTGAAAGGGCATCTGCGTTCGGCTCATTCCCTGATCAGCCCCCTGCGCCAGTGCAAGTCGGCGACAGAGATCGCCATCCTCCAGGCGGCGATGGATGCCTCCTACCGGGTGCACAAGGCGGTTTACGCAGGTCTTCGCCCCGGTATAGCGGCTGCGGAGGTCGCGGATTTCATCACGGCCGCGCATGTCGCACTGGGGCTGAAGCCGCTGTTCGCCGCCGTCCAGTTCGGCGAAGCCACGGCCTACCCGCATGGGGTACCAGGAGAGCAGATCCTGTCCCCCGGCGACATGGTTCTGGTCGACATGGGCGGCACGCTGCAAGGATACGGCTCGGACATCACACGCAGCTATGTGTTCGGCCCGCCGTCGCCACGCCAGCGCCAGCTGTGGTCGGTGGAGCAACGCGCCCAGGCGGCGGGTTTCGCGGCAGCGCGGCTGGGCGCGACTTGCGCCTCGGTTGATGCTGCGGCGCGGCAGGTCATCACCGAGGCCGGATTTGGCCCAGGCTATCAGCTTCCCGGCCTGCCGCATCGTACCGGGCACGGGCTGGGGCTTGATGGGCATGAAGAGCCATACATTGTCGCCGGCAACGAAACGCCGCTGGAGCCGGGCATGTGCTTCTCGATCGAGCCGATGCTTTGCGTCTACGGCGAATGCGGCATCCGGCTGGAGGACATCGCCTACATGACCGACGCGGGGCCGAGGTGGTTCACCAGCCCCGCGACAAGTCTCGATGCGCCTTTCGGCGAGGTCTAGACGGCTGCGGTCGCAGCCAGCAGCCAGACCCGATCTGCTTCGGGCAAGTGAGGGGCCAGACTGTCCCTGACTTGCGCGTGATAGGCGTTCAGCCAAAGGACCTCGGCGCGCGTCAGCGCGGAGATGTCGATGAAGGACAGGTCAATTGGGACGAGCGTCATTGGCCGCATGGTGCAGAACCCGTCCGGCTCTTCGATCAGTTCGACCTGGTTCTCGACCCGGATCCCATAGTCGCCCTCCCGGTAATAGCCCGGTTCGATCGTCATGATGTTGCCCGGCTCCAACCCGAAGGCGTTGGGGCGCTGGCCGAAACGATGCGGGTACTCGTGGACGAGCAGGTTGTGCCCGACCCCATGCCCGGTGCCGTGGTCGTAGTCGAGCCCAAGGGTCCAAAGCGGGGCTCGGGCAAGGGCGTCGATCTGGTGCGGGAAGGTGCCCTTGGGGAACCGGGCCATGGACAACGACAGAAAGCCGCGCATGACGGCGGTCGCTGTCTTCCTTCGATCGTCGGATTGGGGCAGGAAGGCCAATGTCCGCGTCGCGTCGGTCGTGCCCTCCAGATACTGGCCGCCGGAGTCCAGAAGGTACAGCATCTCTGGCAGGATCGGCATGTCATGTTCGGGCGATGGCGCATAGTGGCACATTGCGGCATTCGGGCCTGCAGCAGAAATCGTGGCGAAAGAGCACTCCAGGAAGCTGGGATGGGCGCGGCGCAGCGACAGGATGCGGTCTGCGGCCTCGCATTCCGTCACAGGCGTGCCAAGTGCGGCGCGCTGGGGGGCCGCAGCGGTCAGCCATGCAAGGAAGCGGACCCAGGCGATGGCGTCCGCGTGATGCGCCGTGCGGTATCCCGCCAGCTCGGCCGGAGACTTGCGCGCCTTGAGCAGCATGATCGGGTCGTCCTGCTCGCGCAATTGCCCGCCCGATTCCGCGACCGCATCGGCCACGGCAGCGGGCGCGAAGGCGGGGTCCATGCCGATGGTCTGGTCAGGCGCACGCTCTCGCAGGCGATCCAGGAACCTGGCCTGTGGCAAGACGGTCAGGCCCGCGGGAGCCACATCCTTCAGCTTATCGGCGTCGATAAACCACTCGGCCGTGCCGTCGGACCCGATCAGCGCGCAGGACAGCGCGACTGGGTTCATCGGAACGTCACTTCCACGGATGTTGAACAGCCAGGCGATATCGTCAGGGCGCGTCGTCACCCAAAGGTCGATGCCACTGGTCTGCAGACCACGGGCAACCTGCCCCAGTTTTTCGGACACAGAGAGGTCCAGCCCCTCGACCTGCCGCACCCTTCCTTTGGGCGGTGCCGGTCGGTCGTTCCAAAGGGCCTGAAAGGGATCGCTGCGCAGGGGAACCAGGGCCAGCTTCCGCGCCAGACTTCTGCGTTGGTTTGCCGTCCACAGCATCGGGTCGTAGCCGATGGTTTTCTCCTGCGCCCCCGGCCAGGTTTCTGCCGGTGAGTTTTCCAGATGCGCGATCTTCCAAAGCTCAAGATCGAGCTGCTGCCGCGCCTGGACCTGATACCTTCCGTCGACGAACAGTACGGCCTCGTCCTGTGAGACCAGCGCATGCCCAAGCGAGCCGGTGAAACCCGAAAGCCAGCGCAGAGTCTGGTCGTGATCAGGAGGATTCTCGCTTTGGTGGACGTCGGCTGTGGTCAACAGCAGGCCGTCCAGCCCTTGGCCCTGTATCCATGTGCGCAGCGCCGTCAGCCGTGCCCGAAAGGTGGTGCGATCTTCCGTTCCAGTCGTGGTCATGTCCTGTTCCGTCGTTCGATGTCTTGATTGTCTCGTCTGCTTCGCGCGGTGGGTCGGCAAGGCGCCGCGCACGGTGCGGGTTCAGCCTTCGGTCAACCGGACCTGTGTCGGTCGTGCTTCGCGGTTAGCCCGGGGCGATAGCGTTGCCATCAACATGCTGCGCGCACTTTGGGAGGTTGCGATCCACGCAGGCGTCGCTCCCAGCTCGTGCCTCCGGCCTTTGGAGGCCTGACCGGGAGGACCATTGCGCCACCAAACGGGCCCGCCCCGAAACGTGCCGCGATGTCGGCGCTAGGCAGCAGTTTCAGCCTGTGGGGGCCGGTGTCGTTCTCCCCCCGACTCGACGCAATGGACAGCGGGTCCGCCGGTAGCGCGACCCGACCGACTGTGGATTTCGTGGCGGGGGTGGCATTGATTCGTTCCGCCGGCATGTCGAAGTTCAGCGTCACCACATTCCCGTCCCCTGCTCGGCCATGTGGGCGGTGCCGAGTGCGGCCCGATCCGAAGATTTTTCCTATAGGAGAAATTCATCGCAAAAAAGGAGAAAATTGTCGGGCTTGGGCTGCAGGACGCGCCTGTGTTTGTTGGCCACCACGCGACGCCCTAGCTATTGCAGTCCGTGACGGCATCTCAGACCTAGCGTCGGGTGTCGCTGCCTCCTACTTGTCCATATCGATATAGGTGCAAGCCCAGAAGATGCGGGCGTCCTCGTCGTCGAGGGCGCGCAGTCCGTGCTTGAGTGTGCTGTCGAAATAAGCGCAGTCGCCCCTCTCAAGGATCACCGGCAGATAGTGCTCCACGACCAGTTCAATCCTTCCAGACAGCACGTACAGCGTTTCCTCTCCGTCATGGGCGTCCAGATCCGACGGCATCAGGGGGCCGCGCTTTTCGACGCTGGTCACAAGCGGGATGATCTTCTTTTCGGCAAGTGCGTTGCACAGGACTTCGTACTCGAAGTTCCTGGACCGGACCTTGCGTCCCTGTCCCGCCTTGGTCACAGTCATCCGCGTTGTCTGATTTGCGTCATGATCGGCCGAGAACAGCCGTTCCATGCCGATGTTGTAAGCCCGCGCAATACGTACGAGATTCTCGTAGCTTGGCGACACCCTGCCATTTTCGATCTTGTGAATCGTCGACAGGGCAAGCCCGGTCCGCTGTGCAGCTCCTTCCAGTGTGAAGCCGCAGGCTTGCCGGACGGCCTTCATCCGGCTTCCAAGGTCGGTCCGGAGCTGCAGGCGCTCTGTTTCCCAGTCAGCATCGGCAGCATCGGCCCCAGAGGAGTAAAGCGAGAGGTTTTCCTTGGAGGGCATATTTTTCTTTTCTTACCAGTTTCGATCATTTACGCTAAGGTATGTGACCGATCTGTCCCTGGCAATCCACAAGCAGAACGGGGCACGGATCAGGTCGGCCGGGCGCAACCGATTGTGTCCGGACCATAGCAATGGAGCCATCCTTGAACAAAGACGTATTTTTCGGCACGATCCCGGCGCTGTTGACCCCCGCCACGCCCGACCTGCAGCCGGATTTCGATGCTCTCGTGCGGAAGGGTCGAGAATTGATGGCGGCGGGTATGTCCGGCGTGGTCTACTGCGGGTCCTGCGGCGACTGGCCGCTTCTGTCTGATGACCAGCGAATGGAAGGCGTCGAGCGTCTGACCGCCGCCGGGATCCCTGTCATCGTCGGGACTGGGGCCATCAACACCAAGTCTGCTGTCGCTCATGCCGCGCACGCCCAGAAGGTCGGCGCGGCGGGGCTCATGGTGATTCCGCGTGTGCTTTCGCGCGGGTTGTCGATTGCGGCACAGCGTAATCACTTCAAGGCGATCCTCGAGGCAGCGCCCGATCTGCCTTCGATCATCTACAACAGTCCCTACTACGGCTTTGCCACCAAGGCTGACCTCTTCTTTGCCTTGCGGGCTGAGCACAAGAACCTCGTCGGGTTCAAGGAGTTCGGCGGCCGCAACGACCTCAGCTATGCCGCAGAGCACATCACGTCACAGGACGACGACGTGATCCTGATGGTCGGCGTGGATACCGAGGTCTACCACGGCTTCGTGAAGTGCGGGGCGGTCGGCGCCATCACGGGCATCGGGACAGTCCTTCCCAAGGAAACCCTGCTTCAGGTCGCGCTGTCGCGCAGGGCCGCAGAGGGCTGCCCCGAGGCGGACCTGCGCGCCCGTGAACTCGCGGACGCCTTCTATGTGCTGACAAAGTTCGATGAGAGCGTCGATCTTGTCTTGTATTTCAAGCACATGATGGTCCTTTCCGGAGAGGCGGAATACACGCGCAATTTCAATGAGACCGACGCTCTCTCTCCGTCGCAGGCGCGGTTCTGCGAGGCGCAGTTCCTGCAATTCCGCAAGTGGTTCGCGGCCTGGTCCAAACAGGGCGGGGTGATCGACGAATGCATGTGATCGACAGTCACACCGGTGGCGAGCCGACGCGTGTGATCCTGGACGGCGGCCCGGACCTTGGCCGGGGGCCGTTGAGCGAGCGGGCCGAGAAGCTGGCATCCGAGTGCTGGGACTTCTGTCGGTCGGTCGTTCTGGAGCCCAGGGGGCAGGTCGCCATGGTCTGCGCCCTGCTGGTCGAGCCGGTCGATCCGACCTGTGTGGCGGGGGTGATCTATTTCGATGCAGGGGCCGTGCTGGGAATGTGCGGCCACGGCACAATCGGGCTTGCCGTCACCCTGGCTCATGCCGGGCGGATCGGACCCGGGCGCCACCGGATCGAAACGCCGGTCGGAGTGGTCACAGTCAATGTTCTTGACGCGAACACGGTCACCGTGACGAATGTCGAAAGCCGCCGGATCGGCAAGGATGTTTCGGTCGACATCGAAGGCATCGGGCTGATCACTGGCGATATCGCCTATGGCGGCAATTGCTTCTACATTGTCGACCCCAGCCCGATCCCTGTCGTTCCGTCCAACATACGCCAGCTTACGGATGTCGCGATCGCGGTTCGTGAGGCCCTGGTTGCCAGGGACATCGGCTGCGAAGGCGGCCGGAAGGTTGATCATGTGATCTTCCATGGACCCGCATTGACGCCCGAGGGCGCGAGCCGCAACTTCGTGCTTTGCCCGGACGATGCCTACGACCGCTCGCCCTGCGGCACCGGAAGTTCAGCCCGGCTGGCCTGCCTGGCCGCGGACGGCCGGTTGGCCGAAGGGCAGGAGATCGTTCAGGAAAGCATCATTGGCAGCACCTATCGGCTTTCCTGGGCCGCCGGGACAAATGGCGGCGTGATCCCGTCTATCACCGGCAAGGCCTATGTCATGTCCGAAGGTCGGCTGATCTTTCAGCACGACGACCCATTCCGAGAGGGGATCATCCTCTAGGAACGGCCGCCCTGGCGCGATGGCCTGGCGCCCTGCGCACAATCTCCTGAATGAGGCGAATCTTGCCCGAACACTCTCAACCCGAGATCCTGGTCATCGGCGGTGGGATCATTGGCGTAACCGCCGCGCTGGCCCTGCAGGCCGACGGTCACATGGTGCGCCTGCTGGATCGTGAAGGCATTGCCGCAGGCACCTCACGCGGCAATGCGGGGGCCTTCGCCTTTACGGATGTCGAGCCGCTCGCCTCGCCCGGCATCATGCGCAAGGCGCCACTCTGGCTGCTGGACCCGCTCGGTCCCCTGTCCATTCCTCCTGCCTATGCGGCAAGGATCCTCCCCTGGATGCTGCACTTTTGGCGGGCGACGGCAAGATCGCGCTACAGCGCCGCCGTCGCCGCGCAGTCCAGCCTGATGCGACATTCGCGCCTTGCGCTGGAGCGGCTTGTTGCCCGCACCTCCAGCGAAGCCCTCCTCCGTCGCGAGGGACAGCTGCAACTCTACGAAGGTCGCCAACGGTTCGAGGCTTCGCTCGACTCATGGAACCTGCGCCGACAGCATGGCATTGCCTTCGAACTGCTTGAGGATGCGAGGGCCATTGCCGAAATCCAGCCGGGCCTGAGTTCGCGGTTCACGCACGCGGGTTTCACGCCGGACTGGCTGAATACTGTCGACCCCGCACTCTGGACGCAGCACCTAGCCAACGTCTTCCTCGCCCGCGGCGGCCTGCTCGAAATCGGTGATGTGTTTGGCCTCATGCCGACCGAGACATGTGTCGATGTCGCGACCAGCCTCGGCATCCGCAGGGCCAACCACGTGGTGATTGCCGCAGGCGCCTGGTCCCGGAGGTTGGCGCTGCAACTTGGCGACCGCATTCCTCTGGAAACGGAGCGAGGCTACAACACGACATTTCCCGTGACGAATTTTGACCTGAAAACTCACCTGTCATTCAGTGATCACGGTTTCGTCGTCAGCCGGATCGGGCAGGGTATGCGCGTTGGCGGCGCGGTCGAACTCGGCGGGCTGGACCTGCCGCCGAACTTCCGGCGAGCCGAAATTCTGGTCCGCAAGGCCACCGACTTTCTTCCCGGGTTCAGACCGGTCAACGGCACCCAGTGGATGGGCTTCCGGCCTTCGCTGCCCGACAGCCTTCCGGTGATCGCACGCGCGCCAAAGGCCGACCGTGTGATCTATGCGTTCGGGCACGGGCACCTTGGGCTGACCCAAGCGGCAGGTACGGCAGAACTGGTGGCGGCGATTGTGGGACGACGAGAGCCGGCAGTCCCGCTCGCACCCTTCGCGCCTCAGCGGTTTGGCCGGTTCGCCTGAATGGCCGGGCGCGCGCTTGCTGTGCAAGCGCATCGTTTCGGGGGACGGAGCGTCTCTCCCGCCGGTCTGGGAAGCCATGATCGACCGGGTGAGCCGCAGTCCGGATCGCCGGTTCGATAGACCGGATCCGGTGGTCCGTACGGAAATTGGCACTCGGCGCGAACAAGCCTATTGACATGGTGTAAGTGCGGGAGTTAACCGTGGTTAACCGTTTTATCACTGAAGGCTAACCGGTTAATCAATGCCGCCCGAGGAAGCTATCCCAAATCGACCGACCATAAGGGATGTGGCGCGCGCCGCGGGTGTCAGTGTTGCGGCGGCCTCGCATGCGCTGAATGGGAAGGGCCGGATCTCCGAAGAGCGGCGCAGGCTCGTTCAGCAGGTGGCAACCGAACTGGGGTTCCGCCCAAGTGCCGCCGCGCGCGCATTGAGCGGCAAGAAGTTGCTCTCGGTGGGTCTGCTGACCAATGACAAGTACGGCCGATTCAGCTTTCCGATCATGGCCGGGATAGCAGAGGTGCTGCGACCCCACGGCGTTGCGGTTTTGCTCTGTGCCGTCAGCGATGACGCGACCGATGCCAAAGAAGTGCTTGATGCCCTGATGGAGCATCGCATCGATGGCCTGATCGTTTCTGGCCGCCGGGCAGATCTCGCTTTGCCGATCGACTTCTCGGCGCTGAAGATTCCAGTGGTTTATGCCCTGTCGAAAGCCCCGGACGGAAGCCACCAGATCTTGCCCGACGACAAGGGTGGGGCCGTACTGGCGACAGAGGCGCTGCTCCGCCAGGGTCTTTCCCGGTTGGCGCATGTGACGGGGGCGCCCAACCACCTGGCTGCGCAGCTGCGTGCCGAAGGCTTCCGCTCGCTCGCGCCGAGTGGCGCGCCAGTCTTGTTCGGCGAGTGGAGCGAGATCTGGGGCAGAGAGGCGGTTTCGCTGCTGCTGGATCGCGCCGATCTTGTGCCGCACGGAATCTTCTGTGGCAGCGATCAGATTGCACGTGGCGTCATTGATGCCCTGCGTGATCGGGACCTGCGGGTGCCTGAGGATGTCTGCGTTGTCGGGTTTGACAATTGGGACGTGGTGGCTCTCTCCACGAGGCCGCCGCTTTCCACCATCGACCAGCAACTGGAGGAACTTGGGCGTCGTGCCGGGCAGTTGGTCCTGGACCTGTCTGGCGGCAATCCAGTGAAACCTGGGCCTGTGTTGGTTCCCTGCCGTCTTGTGGAGCGGGGCTCCTCTAGCCGGAACTCGGTGTTGCAGACCAATTGAACAACTTCAACAATGGGGAGGAGACCCGATGATGATACGCAGTTTCACCGTAGCTGGCCTTGTGGCCACCCTGAGCACATCCTGCGCGTTTGCGGACAGTTTCACCATGTGGATCCGCGGCAGCTCCGACAGCTTCAAGATTGTTGCGGACGCCTACAACGCGAGCCATGACAACAAGGTCGAGTTCGTACCGGTGCCGGGCGACCAGATGGTGCAAAAATACGCGGCTGCCGTTGCCGCCGGCAATGCGCCTGACGCAGTTTCGCTGGATCTGATCTACACCCCGGCCTTCGCAGCCGCCGGCCAGCTTGAGGACATCACGGACTGGGTCAACAGCTTGCCCTACGCGAAGGAACTTGCTCCCTCGCATGTCAAGCTTGGCATGTACGACGGCAAGAATTACGGGGTTCCCTTCTGGATCGAGACCTCAGTCCTCGCGTGGAACAAGAAGCTTTACGCCCAGGCCGGACTCGACCCGGAAAAGGCGCCGACCAGCTGGGATGAGATCCGCGCCAATGCCGCCAAGATCCGTGCCCTGGGCGACGACACCTACGGCTTCTATTTCTCGGGCAACTGCGGCGGCTGTGCGGCCTTCACCTTCATGCCCTTGATCTGGGGTGACGGCGGCAACATCCTGTCCGACGATGGCATGACCGTCATGCTGGACAACGAGCACACCCGCGCAGCGGTGGATATCTATCGCGGTCTGGTGGCGGACGGCGTGGTGCCCGAGAGCGCGGCCACCGACAACGGCGCCAACTTCATGGCCATCACCAGCGGCAAGATCGGCCAGCAATTGCTGGGCGCCAGCGGCATTCCGAGCCTGGCGCGCGACTTCCCCGATCTGGACTTTGGAGTTGGCCTGATCCCGGGCGCCAAGACGGGTTTCGCCTCCTTCGCCGGCGGCGACAACTTCGTGCTGACCAAAGGCACGCCGAAGAAGGATCAGGTCTTTGCCTTCCTCGACTGGGTCTACTCGGTTGATGGTCAGATCGCGATGTCGAACTTTGGAAGCCTGCCCGCCCGCGCGGACACGGCCGCAGAAGTGCTGTCCAAGGCCGATCCGCGCCTGAAGGTCGGTGCGGACGCGGTTGGCGTCTCGTTCACGCCCTACACAGTGAAGTACAACGACCTGTTTAACAGCGCGAACGGTCCTTGGGCTGCCTTCATGAACTCCGCGATCTACGGCGATGACGTCGATGCTGCCTTCGCAACCGCCACGGCGGACATGGAAGCAATCATCGCCAACTGATTGGAGTGACCGGGTCGGCGCGCTACCTCCCGCGGGCTGTTTGTCCGGCCATTTTCCAAGCAGCCTGGCACCGCGCATAGCGCGGTGCCAGGCGCCCCCCAGAAATTCAGCGGTCTGGCTCTACCCGACCGCCCGCAGTCAAAGCCGGAGGTGCCATGACTATCTCCCTGGACGCGGGCCCCGCCAAGCCAAGGCGCAGGCCCCAGAACCGCAAGTGGAACGGCTGGAAGGGCTATCTCTTCATCGCGCCAACGATGCTACTGGTCTCGCTGTTCTTCCTTTGGCCACTGATCTCCACCTTCTGGATGAGCCTTCACAGCTGGCCCCTCATCGGCGAGCACAAATGGGTGGGCCTGGGAAACTACCAGCGCCTGATCACTGACACGCGGTTCTACTCGGCCCTGCGCTTCACGGCCTTCTACACGGTTGTCATTTCGATCGTCATTTTCGTGGCGTCATTCGGCTTGGCGTTTTTCGTCGAGAAGAAGGGCCCCATGGTCGGCGCTTACCGTACAGCGTTCTTCCTGCCTGTCGTCATTGGCCTTGGCGCTTCCTCTCTGCTCTGGGTATGGCTGGCGAATGTCGACAGCGGCCTGTTCGGTCCGCTGATGGTCAAATTGGGCCTCGTGGAGAAGGCGCCAAACCTGTTGGCCAAGTTCAACAGCGCTTTCCTCCTGATCATCGTCATGGTGGCATGGAAGACCGTCGGCTTCACAATGGTGCTCTTGCTGACGGGCCTGCAAGCTATTCCGACCGAGATCATCGAGGCCGCGCGGATTGATGGAGCGAATGCATGGCAACGCTTTACGCGCATCATTTTGCCATTGATGCGTCGAACCCTCGCGCTCTCGCTCATCCTCAGCATTACGGGCTCCATACTGGGCTTTGATCAGTTCTACGTCATGACGAATGGCGGACCCCAAAACCGCATGGTCGGCGTCGTGCACTACATATTCAACCAGTCCTTTGTCTCGTTCAAACTGGGCTACGGTTCGGCACTATCGCTGGTTCTGCTGGTGATCCTGTTGTTGTTGAGCCTCTTGCAGCTGTGGCTCCTGCGTACGCCGGAGGATCGCTAGATGCGGATCAGACGCAACATCAGAAAGGCTGGCGCAAAGCTCGGCTTCCACGGGTTTGGAGTAACCGCAAGCCTGGTCTTCGTCGCCCCCTTTGTCCTTTCGGTTCTGGCTTCTTTCAAGACGGGCACCGAATCCGCGCAGCCGCCCTTTCCGCCATGGCCTGTCAACGGCTTCAGCCTGGCCAACTACCACCAGCTTACCAAGGTCGGAGCTGGGTTGGCCACGAATCTGGCGAACTCGGCGACTGTCACCGTGGCGACAGTCCTGTTGACGGTCATCCTTTCGACCCTGGCTGGCTATGGGTTCTCCCGGTTCCGCTTCCCGTTCCGCAACACATTGTTCGTCCTGCTCATCTCGACGTTGATGATCCCGTTCCAATCCATCCTGACGCCTCTGTTCGTGCTGCTGACCAGGATGGGGCTCAACAACACGCTCTTGGGCTTGGTTCTCGTCTATGTGACACTTCAGATGCCGTTTGCCGTCTTCATGATGCGCAACGCCTTCGATGCCGTTCCAAAGGAGATCGAGGAGGCGGCTGTCATTGACGGCGCAAGCGGTATCGCGATGAGCCGGCGGATCCTATTGCCTCTCGTGGCACCTGGGGTCGTCACGGTCGCCATCTTTACCGCGTTCAACGCGTGGAACGAGTTCCTGGCCGCGCTGATCTTCCTGACCGACCAGGACAAGTACACCATGCCGCTGTTGATTACGGCCGTGCGTGCAGGCCGTATGGGCGACATCAACTGGGGGGCCGTTCAGGCCGGGGTCGTCGTCATGACCGTACCCTGCCTGCTGCTCTTCATACTTCTGCAACGCTACTACATGCGCGGGCTGATGTCCGGCGCCGTCAAGTGAGGAGAATTGGGATGAAGTCCACTGCGACAGGGAAGGGCCAGTTCCGGCCGCTTCCGGTTCCCAGCGTCAAGGTATCCGGTTTCTGGGGGGACTGGCAGGACGCTGTCTGCAACGAAACTGCAGGTATTCTGCTGGATCGCTGCGAAAAGGCCGGCATGTTCGAGCAGATCAACCCGGATGCGCCCAATCCCGGCATAGTACTTCCCCCGGGCAATTGGCTGGGCACGCAACAGATGTTTTGGGACAGCGACGTCGCCAAGTGCATCGAGACGATCGCCTACTCGCTGTACCGCCAGCCGAATCCGGAACTTGAGGCGCGGGTCGATGCCATCGTCGACATGTATGAGCGCTTGCAGAAGCCGGATGGCTATCTGGGCTCCTTCTTCATCCGTATCTGGCCCGACAAACGCTGGACCAACCTGCGGGACTTCCATGAGCTGTATTGCGCCGGCCATCTGATCGAGGCAGCAGTCGCGTATTTTCAAGCAACCGGAAAACGCAAGTTCCTGGACGTCATGTGTCGCTATGCGGACCTGATCGCGAAGACCTTCGGTACAGGACCGGGCCAGATGCGCGGCTACTGCGGGCACCAGGAGATCGAACTTGCTCTGGTTCGCCTCGCCCGGGTGACCGGCGAGCAGAAGTACATGGACCTGGCCAAATACTTCATTGACGAGCGTGGCCAGCAGCCAAACTACTTCTTGGAAGAGGCAGCGAAAGGCCGCTGGTCTCCCGACGTCGTGCATGGTGGGGGGCTGACCTACAATCAGGCACATCTGCCCGTCCGCGAGCAGAAGAAGGTGGTCGGCCATGCCGTGCGCGCCCTGTACATGTACAGCGGCATGGCCGACATCGCCACGGAGTACAATGATGACAGTCTGACGGATGCCCTCGAGATCCTGTGGGACGATCTGACTGGCAAGCAGATGTATATCACCGGCGGCATTGGCCCTTCGCACAAGAACGAGGGCTTCACCGACTACTACGATCTGCCGAACGATACCGCCTATGCCGAAACCTGCGCGTCGGTGGCGCTGGTGTTTTGGGCCAGCCGCATGCTCGGGCGCGGACCTAAAGCCAGGTTCGCCGATGTTATGGAGCAGGCGCTGTACAACGGTGCCATTTCCGGCCTCGCGAAGGACGGCAAGACCTTCTTCTACGACAATCCTCTGGAGAGCACGGGCAAGCACCATCGCTGGGTCTGGCACATCTGTCCCTGCTGCCCGCCCAACATCGCCCGCATGGTAACGTCAATTGGCTCCTACATTTATGGCGTTTCAGACGACGAGGTGGCGGTTCACCTTTATGCAGCCAGCACCGCCAGGCTTTCGCTCCAGCAAGGCGTCAACGTTACGCTCACCCAAGAGACGGAATACCCTTGGAATGGCGCGGTCGCCATCAGCGTGGATGTAGATCAGCCTGCCAATTTCGCGCTGTCGCTACGGATTCCGGGTTGGGCCAACGGCGCATCTGTGCAGGTCAATGGTGTGGACGTTCCGCTGGACGCGGTGGTTCGGGATGGCTATGCGCGCATCGAACGCACCTGGACACGCGGGGATCGGGTGCAGTTGAACATCCCCATGGAAGTGCGGGCCGTCTACGCCCATCCCAAGGTGCGCCAGGACGCCGGCCGTGCCGCCATCATGCGCGGCCCGCTCGTCTATTGCTTGGAAGAGGCTGACAACGCTCCGGAACTAAACTCCATCGTCCTGTCGGGCGGCCTCGCCAATGCAATCACGACGCCTTTGCCGCAACTGAACGGGGCGATCTGCGTCGATCTTCCGGTGCAGCGCGAGGTGGCCGGGTCTTCGACGGATCTATACAGGGAGACACTTCCCGAAAAGCAGCCGGATCGGGGCCGATTTGTTCCCTATCACCTCTGGGACAACCGGGCGCCCGGCGAGATGCTGGTATGGGTTCGCCGATAATGCAGCAGGGCAAGACCGGAATGCGCCTGCTTGGGGTGCGAAAGTCCTTTGGCAACGTGGAAGTGATCAAGGGCGTCGATCTCGAAGTGGAGGAGGGCGAGTTTGTCGTATTCGTCGGCCCATCGGGTTGCGGCAAGTCGACCTTGCTCCGCATGATTGCAGGGCTTGAAGAGGTTACAGACGGTGCAATCGAGATTGGGGGCCGAGAGGTCACCGATCTCGATCCATCCAAGCGCGGCATCGCAATGGTCTTTCAATCATATGCGCTGTATCCGCACATGACCGTGCGCCAAAATCTTGGCTTTGGCTTGGAAATGTCAAAGAAGAGCAAGGCGGAAATTGCGCGGGAGGTTCAGAACGCCGCGCGGACGTTGCAGATCGAGCCCCTGCTTGATCGCCGCCCTAGCCAGCTTTCCGGTGGGCAGCGCCAACGTGTCGCCATTGGCCGCGCAATCGTGCGAAGCCCCCAAGTCTTCCTGTTCGATGAGCCTCTGAGCAACCTTGACGCCGAACTGCGCGTAACGATGCGGATCGAGATTGCCCGACTGCACAAGGCACTTGGGAATACCATGGTCTATGTCACGCATGACCAGGTTGAAGCGATGACGCTCGCCGACAAGATGGTGGTCCTGCGCAACGGAGTCGTCGAGCAGGTTGGTCCGCCTCGTGAGTTGTACGAAGACCCGGCCAACGCCTTTGTCGGCGGTTTCATAGGATCACCCCGGATGAACCTCTTGCACGGGGAATGGGTGGGCGATGGAAGAGTCAGGTACCTCTCCTCCGAGTTCCAGACCTTGGCTCAGGGCAAAGAGCTCGAGCCAGGGACTCCTGTCCAGATCGGCATCAGGGCGGAGCATGTTTCCTTGCGCTCTGATGTGCCAGGCATCCCGGCAACAGTAGAGTTCACGGAGTATCTCGGTGGAACAGCCTACGCCTATTGTCGTACCGCAAGCGGCCAGAATGTGACAATAGAGCAGCGCGACACTTCGCACATGCTTCCAGGCGACAGCATAATGTTTGGTTGCGGGCCCGATAAGGTGTGCCTGTTCAACATGGTTGGTCAAAGGGTTCGCTAGGTGTTCAGTCCCGGCATCTGGTGGATCGGGTCGAGGATGGATCGTTCCGGCTCTGATGTCCAGATTTTGCGGATGTATTCGTAGGGTGTGGGGCCGCCGAGCGTCTTCAAGCGGCGGGCGAAGTTGCAGGCCGTGACCTGCCCCCCGGTCGTCCCTCGTTTATAACGAGAGTCCTTGGGGTTGATAGTTGTCGGTTTCGGGTTGGGCAAGCGCGCCGGGCGCGGAGCCCTCAGATTGCTCAAGCGCCCGGCGCGCTTCTGCGGGGGTCATTCCGCCAAGCGAGGAATCCGGCCTGACGTTGTTGTAGTCGTAGCGCCAGAGGGCCAGCGTTCGACGGGCATCAGCCAGGCTGTCGAAGACCTCCTCGTTCAAGGACGCGCCGTGCAGGCGGGTTGCCAGGTTTCCGCACCGACAGGGAGGGGGGTCAGAACTTCCAGCGGGCACCCACCATGAAAGAGTCTGAGTCGTCATAGGAGACCGTCTGCGAGTCTAACCCATAGCTGCGATAACCGGCATAAAGCTCGGTCGATTGTTCTTTCAGGGCCTGCACCGCCATCAAGCCCCAGGACGAGCCCGAGCCTTCAAGGCCGATGTCGTTGGATGAGTAGTACTCCGCCGCAACCGAGGTGGAGCCGATGTCCCAGATGTCGCCGGTCCAGCCGGCCTTTACGTAGACATAGTTGCCGCCGTTCATGTACTGGCCAAGAGCGATCGTGCCGTTCACGCCCGAAGGCTCGTGAAGGGCGGAGACCGAGCCCATCACGGCCTCTGTCGCGTCACCGCCATCCTTCGGGACGGTGTAGTTGTAACCAAGGCCCGCACCAAGCTTCACGTCGCCCAGGGTGTTCTCGTAGCGGATGGCCGCGTCGTAATAATACTTGTTGTCACCGGACAGAACGTTTTCGCCGGCAGCCGCAGAGAACTTGAACCCGTTGAAATCCGGAGTGTCATAGCGGAGGCGCATCCGGCGCGAGCCTTCAAGGTTGATGAATACGTTCTTGACCTTGATCGAGGAAAGCGTGCCGTCCGTCCGCCGGAAGGCAAAACCGCCCGCCACGGCCTGGTAGTCGGAGTAACCGATGATCGTGGTCTTCGAAAAGTCGATTTCCGCGATCTTGTCGGTCGCCATGTCGCCTTGGCCCAACCACACCGTACCGAAGTCCGCCTGGTACGAGACTTCCAGCTTGCGGATGTCGTTTTCGCTCCAACTGTACCATTGCTGGCCGTCGAAACTGGTGATGTTCAGGTTGTTCGACTGGAAGAAGCCGAGCGAGGTCTCGAAATTGAACTTGAGCGAGGTTTCGTCGGCGAAGGGCCAGTTGACTGTGATCCCGACGCGGCTGTTCGAGTTGTTGTTGTCGACAAGCCCGGAGTTCGATTCCTGCCCGTCGTCATAGGACAGGTAGGCGGGGCTCAACTGACCGTACAGCTTGACCGAAGATCCTTTCGGATTGGTGAATTCCTGTGCCGCCGCAGGGGAAGCGATGGCGGTGCACAGAAGGGCAACGCGTGTAAGTTTCATCCTTGATCTCCGATCTCGCCGCTTGGACGCAACGCATGACGTCTTCGCTACCTGGAGGAGACGGCACGGGCATGAAGCGCAGCGGAAGTTCCTGTGAACTGCAGGAATCCAGAGTATGACAGCGGCTGAAGGCGCAGGTTGCGCATTGAACGGTTCCGTGCCCCGCTCGGGATGCAGACCGGTCAGATCGGATGGCACCATCCGGAAAAGCCAATCCTTTATCGCCGAAAGCGCTTCGGTTTCGTCAAGGAATTGAACATGACCTCGGCCGGGGACTTCGGCAAACAACAGGTCCGGTCGGCGCCGATACATTTCTTCAACCATGGCGCGGCTCAGCGCGTCCGAGTTTTCCCGGCGGATCGCGGCCGTCGGCAGTCCGGCGCAAGCGTTTAACTGGTGCTAGAGACCGGGTAGTGGACATCCGATCGCCATCGCGGCATCGAAAGAAACGCGCAAGGCCGGATCATAGGTCAGCCCGACGCGGCCGTCGAACTGCACACAGTGGCGCACGGCCTCTTCCTGCCAGCGCAATGGCGGTTCGCGCTCGAAGTCCCGAATGGCCACAGGCATCCGGTCGACGACCTCTTCCAGGGTGCGAACCGTGGGTTCAACCCCGATGTAGGTGCCAATCCTCTCCAGTCCGGTTGGCATGGCTTCTGGCGAAGAAGGGGGCCTAGACGTGCCATCTTTGCGTCCGTCAGCCAGAAGGGTTGCCTAATCATCGGTCTCCTTGCGGAGCCTGAATCATGCCGTAGGCCCAAGCTAAATGGGTCCTGCCCCTAGCTCGAACTGAACGCCCATGCAGCGAAGAACCTCCCGCTGCGTCCCGCTTCCAGGACACCCAGTTCGACCAACAGATGCTGGCAGTTGCTCGACCTAACCAGAAACCGCCGATCGATCAGAGAGAAGTTCACGCATCAATTCGCGTTCGGACTGCTCCCATGTTTCGCGCAAGGGCGCGCATGACGACAATGCTCGTGAAGCATCTCCTGAAGCGGCAATTGCCTCGGCAGCCTGCAGAAGGGCGTGAAGACGGCACGCGCCAATAATGGCGGCGACGCCAGCGGCCTCGTGCAGCGTCGCGGCAAGACCATCAAGCGCCGGTGTGCCCGACCCGCTGCGTTCAAGGCATCGGGTAAGATCGGCGCGCGCCTGTTCGAACAACCGCACGCGCGCAGCATTGCCCATCTGCTTGAGTTCGGCCAATCGGGCTGCATCCAGAAGAGGCAACCGGGCGTCCTCCATTTCTTGTGTATGTCCTGGCGAACTAGGGGTGACCAGAGCGGCCATCAGATCCTGCGTCGTCAAGGGCTTTGTCAGCACCCCGTCGAAGCCGGAGGCCGCGAAGCGCGGGTCATTCTCGGTGGCAGCATGTGCCGTTACGGCAAGGATACGGCTGCTTCTGGAAGCGCCGTCGGCCCGGATCAACGTTGTGGCCGTCCATCCGTCGAGACGCGGCATCGACAGATCCATGAGGACAAGGTCGTAGCGCCGGGATCGTGCCTTGGTGACGCCCTCGGCACCGTCGACGGCCAGGTCTACGCTGTGGCCGAGGCCGCGCAGCATTTCGTCGAGGACGATCCGGTTCGTCGCGTTGTCTTCGACGACCAGCACCGAGAGCGGCCGGTCGAGGGCAGCGGCTTGAGGCTCGGGCGGGCGCACTTCGACATCGGACGCGAGGGACATCGGCAGCCGAAGAGTGAACGTGCTGCCCTTTCCGAGCTGGCTGGACACCGAGATGCTCCCTCCCATAGCGAGAGCCAGCCTACGCGAGATTGCAAGGCCGAGGCCGGTACCACCCACCTTGCGGCCGAAGGAAGGGTCCACCATCTCGAAGTCCCTGAAGATCCGATCATGGTCGGCGGGTGCAATGCCGATACCGCTGTCGATAACGCGCACTTCCAGCAGTATCAGATCCTCCGTCACCTTCTTTACCTCGGCCTCGACCTCGATGTGCCCCGCCTCGGTAAACTTGACAGCATTCGACAAGAGATTCTGAACGATCTGCGCCACACGGAAGGGATCTCCCTGCGCGACAGGCAACGAAGCCGGAATGTGAAGGTCGAGCGTGGTGTCCCGGGCGGCCGCTTGCGGCTCCATCGCCTCGACAAGCGTTGCCAGTAGAGCAGCGAGATCGACCGTTTCCGACAGGTTCGGCGCCTGGCCCGCCTCGATGCGCGAGATGTCGAGGACGTCGTTCACGTGCCGCAGGAGTTGCCGCGAAGAATCCTGCGCAATAGCCAGGAAACGACCCTGCCGATCGTCCAGCTTGCCCTGACCGATGATATCCAGCGCCGCCATCATGCCGTTGAGGGGCGTTCGCATCTCGTGGCTCATTACCGCTATGAAGTTGGTCTTAGTCTGCTCGGCCGCCCTGGCGGTATCGCGGGCTGAGATCAGGGCCGCCTCGGCGGCGCGGGCTTCGGTGGTGTCGCGGAGGAATCCGATGAAGATCGCGCCATCGGGCCCGTCTGCGCTGGCGATCGAAAGCTCAACCGGGAATTCACGGCCGGACTTGTCGCGCGCCGTCATATCGATGCGACCCTTGCCCACCACGCGGTGCTCGCCGCCTTCGCGCATCCGCTTCATGCCAGCTTCATGCGCCGCGATGTGCCCTTCCGGTACGATCAGCTCGGCGAGGGACTGACCCAACGCTTCCTCACAGGTATAGCCGAAAATCCGTTCGGCGGCCGCGTTGAACTCGATGACCCTGCCGTGGGAATCCGAGACTACGACGGCGTCGAGAGCAGACTGGACAGTCGCTTCCAGGCGCCTTGACATACGCAGAACATCGTACTCGCGGCGCCTTGCCTCGCGGCTCTTCTGCCGGACCCGCAGCAGAAGGAACATCAGCATCAGGATCATGCCGACTGCAGCAATCGCAGTCTGATGCATGGCGGTGGCCAGATCGGCGCGGCGTGCATCCTGCTGGGCTGCATGGACGTCGATGACCCGGATCGCCATCGCCCGTACGTCCAAACGCAGGGCAGAGACTTCTTCCTTCATCTTCATCAACCGGCTGCGCAACTCCGCGTCCGTACCGTCGATGACTGGAACGTTTTGCGTCAGGAAGGTCCACAGGCGGTCGGCCATGGGTGCGGCGGTCTCGCGCAGACTCAGGCGGTCGAGCATGCTACCGTTCCTGACGGTGCCGGCGCGGCTGTAGAGCAGGTCGAACCGCCTGCGCAGGTCATCCAGCGGGGCATCGGGCGAGGCGATTGCCGCTATCACCTCGGTTTCAAGCCGTGCGACATCAAGCTCGACCTGAGTGACGTTCCACTGCAGGTTGTCTGCCGGCGCTTCCCTGAGGCTGCGTAGTTGGCTGGACAGATCAAGACTGACCAGACCGATGACGACGCAGCCCAGCACAACCGCCATCGTCATCGCATGTCGCAGGATCTGCGCCATGCGGGAAGCTGCCGTGACTTCGCCGCTCAGTCGGTCACCTCGATGCGGTAGAGTTGCCAGATCGATCGCGCGTATGCCTGTTCGGTGCGGTAGTCCGCCTTGCTGTCATAAGGATAGACGACCCAGAGCGGACCCTTGTCGCGGACCGGCATTTCTTCACCGTTCAAAAGAAAGGCGACGAGGGGGCCTTCGGGCCCGGCATCGGCCGTCGGCATGACGATCTGGTAGTCGTTCAGCGCCGTAAGCGTTAGGGATGTGCCCGTGGCACCGGCCGCGTTGAGAAGATCCTGAAGCAGCACGCCCTTAAAGGTGGACATGCCTTCGGTCCAGATCGTCGAGGTCGCAAATTCGTGCTGTGGCAGGCTCTGCAGCAGGGCCATATCCAACTCAAGCTTGCCGTCAGAATTGGTGTTCCCGATGGCACCGGAGATCGACAGGATGACTTTACCCGTAGGTGCGGCAAACTGCTGGGCCTCAGCAGGCTGGCCAAGGGTGGCAAACGCAGCCACTGCTGCCGCGGCGCAAAGGCGGGTCAGGGTTGCCGGGTGAAGCATGGGATACCTTCCTGATGCGGTCTCAAGTCGCGATACCACTCGGTCCGGGCCCTGTCGCCTGTCCAGACGGGGAGGCCCACTACCCTTCCGGATAGTCGGGACCGGTCAGAACAAGCCGGCCTCCTTGGCCAGCATTGCGGCATGCGTCCGGTTGCGGGCGCCGATCTTGCGGTACAGGGTCTTGACGTGCAGCTTGACAGTCACCTCCTGCAGATCGATGCGGCGCGCGATCTCCTTGTTGGCGAGGCCCTCGCAGAGAAGTTGCAGGACCTCCGTCTCGCGCTCGGTCAACTGGGCCCCGCCAATGGACACTGTCGAGGGCTCGCGCTCGGTCAAGAGGGACATCGGTGCGTATACTTCGCCCGCTGCCATGAACTGGACGGCCGCGACCAGGGTCCGCGTTGACATGGTCTTCGGAACGAAACCCGCAGCGCCGGCAGCAAGCGCTGCTTCCGCCACCTGGCGCGGCGCGGTTCCGGAGATGATGGCCACCGGCGTACCAGGGCTGGCGGTCTTTATCACGGTCAGGCCTTGCAGCCCGTTCATCCCTGGCATCATCCAGTCCAGGAGGACCACGTCGAAACTGGGCCCATGGCGTACCTGTGCCAGGGCGTCGTCGAAATCTGAGGCAACCTGCACATCGAAGCCAGGTTCCAGTCTCAGGAATCCTGCGATCGAGTCGCGGACGAGTTGATGATCATCTGCCAATAGGATCCGCATGATGTCCTCGCTTGCTACGCGGCGGCTAGCACCAGGGTGTGGCGGGAGAATGGCTGCCAGTGGTCATTCCGTGGTCAAAGTCTCGATCAGGGTGATTGGTACCAGCACCCCGCCCAGAAGTTGTAGACTGGGTAGGATCTCACCCACTGCCACATTCCAGTCACCCAAGGCCGACCGAGGCACGAAGACGACATCGCCCGGCTCAAGCGGGAAATCGAGCCCAATGCCTGACAACATGCGTGAGGCATCGACTACAATCAGCTCGCCCTGCGTTGGTGAGGTGGTGCGGATGATGCGGATATCGGACAAAAGCGCCTGACCCGGTACGGGGCCGCCCGCCATTGTCAGGACCTGCATCAAGGTGCGCCCCTCGGTCCCGAAGGCCACGGCCTGCGGCCGCCCGACTGCCCCCAGGACATAGACGGACATATCCTCCTTTCGGGGGGCAAAGATCACGTCGCGCGGCCGGATCCAGACGTTTTGCGCGAAGTCGCCGTTTCGCAGGAGAGCGTTCAGATCGACCGTGCAGATGCGGTCGTTGCGCAAGAGCCGGGCGCCCGGAAGATAGGCATCACCGGACAAGCCCCCCGCCAGCGCGACCGCCTCGAGCACATTGGTCGCGCCTTTCATGTAGCGCACCCCTGGTTCGCGGAACTCTCCAAGGAAGTAGATCGGCGCGCTTTCGGCATCGACAAGTTCGACTGTAACCCAGGGTTCGACGAAATGGGCGCGGTAGGCTTCCTTGAGCTCAGACTGGATATCCCGCGTGGTCTTGCCTTGAACCTCGACCAGTTCGACGATCGGCAGTTGCACGAAGCCCGCGTCATCGACCCGCGCCGTGATGTCCGACAAGCCTTCTTCGCCGAAGATGTTGAACTTCAGGTTGTCGCCTGGACCAATGCGGTAGCCGCCCTCGGGCGGAGGTCCCGCACTACGCTGACCAGCGGCCAGACGCGCACCACCGCAGGCCGGTCCGCCAGAACGCGCTACTGCGGGGGCTGAAACGGCCATCCGTTCGACTACGCCGTCAGAAACCAGGCGTCCCGAGTCGAGGGTAGGCGTGCAGGCGGCAACAGTCAGGAGAACAACCAGCGCTGCTAGCGCCCCTATCCATACGGATAGTCCTGTATCCCGTCGCACCAAACGACCCATCCCGAAGCTCAGGCGGGCATACCCCTGCCCACCGGACTATCCCGCCGCCTGACGGACTCCGACCACCGCAACAGGATATTTCGGTGGCCGTCAATAGGATGTGTCTGGAAGGTCCCGATGATCACGCTTCTCAATGCCGCTCCCGATACCGGGAACCAGGGCGTCTCGGCCCTGTGCCTGTCGGCGCTTTCCGGGTTGGCCGCCCGTGGCGTTGGCCCGTTGGCAGTGGCTGATCATGGCCGTGGCGTGCGCTCGTCGGATATGGGCTTTGCGGATGTCCGCAAGGTCGGCTTGACGCATCACCGCCGCTACTGGCGCGGCGATAACCTAACGACCGTTCGGACTCTTTCGCGCCTTGGCGGCTGGCCCAGTGCCTCGGCCCGGGCCATCTTGTCCTCGCGCGCCGTGCTGGACGTGTCCGGTGGTGACAGCTTTACCGATTTGTATGGCCCGCGGCGGTTTCGCGCCATGGTGGAAACCAAGCGGCTTGCACTGGACAACGGTCTGCCGCTGATCCTGTTGCCCCAGACGCTTGGACCCTTCCGCGACAGCGCAAACCTCGAGGAAGCAACGTCTATCCTGCGCGCGGCGCGCGCCGTCTGGGTTCGCGATGCCGCCAGCCATGTCCTCCTGCGTGGGCTCCTGGGCAAAGGCTTCGATCCCGCTCGGCATGTTTTGGGCCTGGACATGGCTCTGGCCCTGCCTTTGCGTAAACCGGACAGCCTATCGCCGCGACTTGTGGTCTGGACTTCCTGTGCACGCGGCTTCCCGGTGGCGGGATTGAATGTGTCGGGGCTGCTTGCCCAGAACGCTGATCGGGCGCGGAAGACCTTTTCGCTGGCCGACCGCCACGATGTTCAGATCGAGGCTGCAGCGCGCGCGATCCTGGAAGCCGAGCCCCGGATGCGGCTACTGCTTGTCCCCCATGTGCACCGCGAGATCGGCGATCACGAAAGCGATTTCGGCGCCTCGTTGGCGCTCAAGGCACGGCTGGACGACGAGTTCTCCGACCGCGTCGAGGTGCTGGACGGTGGGCTTGGCGCGATGGAGTTGAAATGGGTGTTGTCGCGGTTGAGCTGGTTTGCCGGGGCGCGCATGCATGCCACCATCGGGGCCTTTTCGTCCGGCACACCGACCTTGGCGTTCGGGTACTCCGACAAGGCCGCGGGGGTGTTCGACCGCTGCGGCCTAGGTGGGCACGTGGCCGATCTGCGGCGCATGAACGCCCCCGCCTTGGCTGCGGCGGTGCGCGACTCTTTGGCACGGCGTGAGATGACGCGAGCCGAGCTTGCTTGCCGTCTTCCGACTTTGAGAGCGGAGGCCGAGGCACAGATGGACTCCATCGCTGCACAGATCGTGGGCTGAGCCAACCATGGGCCGAACCCTTGCCACCCAGATTGCGGGATGGAGCGTGCCGCTGATGTCAGAGGCCGGGGCGCTGTTGCGCTCAGCCTTGATGGCGCGTGTCATTGGTGGCGACGAGCTGGGCCGGACGATGATCCTGACGCTGGTGCTGCGCCTGGCCGAAATGCTTTCGGATGCCGGTGTCGAGCGGTTCCTGATGCAGCGCCCGGATGGAGTGACGCCCGGTCTGCTGGCAGCGCTGCATGGCGCGGCTCTGGTTCGGGGGATAGTGGCGGGGGCATTCCTGCTTGGCCTGTCGCTGCCGGCGGCGACGCTGCTCCCGGGTGCGGCAAGTGCGTGGACCCACGCCAGCTTGGCTCTGGTGCCCGTCCTGCGGGGCTTTGTCCATCTTGATCCCAGGCTGGACGAACGGCAGATGCGGCTGGTCCCGTTGGCCGTGGTCGAAGGTGGCGCGGTCATTGCGATGCTCGCTTCCGTGCCTCTGGCCTTGGCCCTTGTGCCCGATCACCGGGCCATAGTGGCGATCCTGCTGGTACAAGCTGGGGCTCAAGTCGTGCTATCGCATCTGGTGGCGCATGACCCTTGGCGTATGCGGTTCGACCGGGCGGTCCTTGCGCAGGTGCTGGGCTTTGGAGGCCCACTGATCCTGAATGCGGTGCTGATGTTTGTCACTTTCCAGGCCGACCGTCTGGTAGTGGGCGGCTTCTACGGCTGGTCTGAGGTGGCGATCTATGGCGTGGCCTTCCAGCTGGCCATGTTGCCGTCGCAGATAACCGGGCGGGCAGCGGGTTCGCTGCTGGCCCCGCGACTGCGAGGGCTGCACGATTCCGCACTGACACGCGTGGCCCGTGCCGCATTGGCCTGGCATCTGCTGGCCGGTGTCGGCTTTGCGTTTGCTTTTGCGGTGCTTGCTCCGTCGGTCATTGCCCTGATCTGGGGCGAGCAGTTCCGGCCCGACGCGCTCTTGGCCCTTGCCCTCGGCCTCGCGGCGGGCGGACGCATCCTGCGGACGCCCCTGTCGCAACTGGCCGTCATCCAAGGCCGCACCGGTGACCCGGCCCGTGCCAACCTCTGGCGCGCTGGCGCCCTGGGGATTGCCGTAGCCTCGGCTGCGCTGGGTGCGCCCCTGACTGCCATCGCTGCTGCTGCCGCGCTTGGCGAGGCTGCGGCGAGCCTGCACGCCCTGATTTTGGCGCGTGACGTCCTTGTTCCCCACTTTGCCCTGGAAGCCCGTACATGACCGCCCGAGACCCGATCACCCGTGCAGTCGCGCGCAACCTGTGCACCGGCTGCGGTGCCTGTGCCGCCCTCCATCCATCCGCCATCCGCATGATTGAGGATCCGGTACACGGCCGTCGTCCGGTTGTTGCCGCAACGGTGGCCGGACGAGGCGCCGCGCGGGAGGCAGGGGCACTGTGCGCAGGTCTGGGTGCCGACCACCGCAGCTTGCCGCGCGTCGATGCGACGGACCGGGCCTGGGGACCGGTACTGGCGGTATGGCAGGGCTGGGCAGCGGATCCCGAAATTCGCCACCGCGGCAGCTCGGGCGGCGCGGTCACAGCGCTGGCACTGTTTGCTCAGCAATCGGGAATGGCGCGCGGTGTCGCCCACGTCGTCGCTCGGCCGGATGACCCGCGCCGGAACGTCGCAATCATCAGCCGCAACCGGGCCGACCTGCTCCGCGGAGCCGGATCCCGCTATGCACAGGCCAGCCCGGCCGAGGCCCTTGGGGAGATCGCGGCCGGTGATGAGCCCGTGGCGTTCATCGGCAAACCCTGCGACGTGGCAACTGTCGCGCGGGCTGCGAGCGCAGACCCGGCTCTCGCAGAGAAACTGCCGCTGACACTTGCCATCTTCTGTGCCGGGGCGCCGAACCTGCGGGCAACCGACCGGCTTCTGGACCGGCTTGGCATGCCGGGCGATGCCATTCCGACCGAGCTGCGCTATCGCGGCCATGGTTGGCCTGGGCTGATGCAAGCCCGCTGGCAAGATGCATCGGGCCAGGAAACCGTGAGCCGCGGCATCACATATGCCGAAGGCTGGGGGCAGATCCTGCAGGGCGAGCGTCGCTGGCGCTGCAGGATCTGCACGGACCACACGGGGGCATTCGCCGACATCGCCGTGGGTGATCCCTGGCACGAGGCGCCCGAAGGCGAGACTGCTGCCGGTCGGTCGCTGATCGTCGCGCGGACGCCGCGTGGTCGGAAGCTGATTGAGGCGGCCATCGCCGCAGGGGCGCTGATCGCCACTGAGGAGGGGCGCGATGCCATCGCCCGGGCGCAACCAAACCTTCAGGCGACGCAGGGTGCGGTCTGGGGCCGTCGTCTCGCCATGCGGGCCGTGGGCCTGCCCGTCCCCGCCGACCGCGGCTTGCCCCTGTTCGAGTCGTGGCTGGGTCTGCCCATCCGGGCGAAGTTCTCTTCGGTCGCGGGCACGCTTCGGCGCATCTGGCGCGGCCGGTTGTGGCAACCGGCAGTGCTGGAGTCCCGGCAGTGACGCTGGGCGAGGCCATGACATCGAGGCGGGACAACAATCTCAATGCCCTGCGGCTGGCGCTGGCGACGACGGTCGTGATCAGCCACGCTTGGCCGCTTGCATTGGGCGCAGGGACGCCTGAGCCACTAGAAGCCTTGACCGGTCATTCGGTGGGCGGCTGGGCGGTGGGGCTGTTCTTCTTCATCTCCGGGCTGCTGATCAGCGGATCGGCCTCGCGCCAGTCTGCTCTGAGCTTCTGGGCCGCTCGGGCGCGGCGTCTGCTTCCGGGCCTGGCCGTGGCGGTCTTTGTAACGCTGGCGCTGGCAATTGCTACGGGCGGCCGACCCTCGCCATACGAGGCCTCGGCCTACCTGATACGCGGACTCACGCTGTTCTCTCTCGAGCACCGGATCCCCGGCGCATTCGCCGGCGCGCCAATGCCCGACATAGTGAACGGCCCGCTTTGGAGCCTGTCTCACGAGGTCGCCGCATATGCCCTGTGCTGGGCAGCCGTACATCTTGGCCTGATGCGGCATGGCGCAGGCATGGCTACTCTAGCGCTCGGGGCGCTTGCGCTTTGGTCGGTGCCGGGGCTGAGTGGCCGCGCCGCAGTCTTTGCTCCGCTGTTTCTTGCCTTTGCCCTCGGCATGCTGGCGCAATCGCTGCGCGACCGACTCCCCCTTTCCTGGGGTCTGAGCGCAGCGTTGGCCCTGACATCACCGATGGGCTGGCAGTTTGCGATTTCTGCCCTAGGATATCTTGCGTTGATGGTCGCGTTCCGGCTGCCCACGTGGTCGTTATCGCGCGACCTGTCCTATGGCATTTACATTTACGCCTGGCCGGTGGCCCAAACGCTGATCCACCTGCTGCCCGGGCTTTCGCCTGCGGAACTTGCCGTAGCAACGATTGCCTGCGTTGTGCCCGTCGCCTGGGCCAGCTGGGTCTGGATCGAATCCCCTGCGCTTTTGCGCCGAGTGGTGACTTGAGCCATGCCGTGCCGCAAGATGCTGGGCGTACCCTGGCCGGTGGCGCTGTTCTTCCTGGGCATGATGATGCCCACATCGGTGGGCATCTCCGCGGGCGGGTTGCGGCTGTCGGCATATCGCATCGTCCTTCTGACAATGTTCGTGCCGATGCTGATGACACTTCTATCCGGCCGGCGCGTGCGGGCCAACATCTTTGATGCACTGGTACTGGGCCACTGCACCTTGGCGCTGGCCTCGCTGATCCGCTGGGGCGGTTTGCGGCAAGGAATCGAGTCCGGCGGCGTCTATATCGTCGAGTTTGCCGGCGCATGGTTGATGGGCCGGGTCTACATCCGCAGCTACGAGGATTTTCGCGCCTTCGCTCGAGCCTTCGTTCTAACGGTCGTGGCAATGGTGGCCTTCACGCTGCCCGAAGCCTTGACCTCGGTGCACCTACTGCATGACGGCCTGGCCGCAATCAGTGGTGGATCCTCTGCGCCTTTCATCGAGCCGCGCATGGGGCTGGAGCGGACCTTCGGACCCTTCGATCACCCGATCCTGTACGGCGTGTTCTCGGCTGCCGCCTTCTCGATGGCCTGGTTCGTCGTGGCCGAGAAGCGACTGACGAGCTTCCGGGGGATGTCGCAAGTGGCGGGCGTGGGTCTGGCGACCTTCCTGTCGGGGTCGGGCGGACCGCTTGTCGTGTTGATGATGCAGGGCTTTGTCGCGGTGTGGGAGCGGGCGCTCCGCGGTGTGACCGGTCGCTGGCTGATGCTGCTGGGACTGTTCGTGATGGTTTACCTGGGAATTGACCTCTTCTCGAACCGCACCCCCTTCCACGTCTTCGTCACTCATTTCACCTTTTCGACCACGTCGGCCTACAACCGTATCCTGCTGTTCGAGTTCGGGACAGCCGAGGTTGCGCGGCATCCCTTTCTGGGCATCGGCCTTGGCGACTGGCAACGGCCGGTCTGGATGTCGGACAGCATGGACAATTTCTGGCTCCTCATCGCCATGCGCCACGGCTTGCCGGCCTGGGCTTTGCTGGTGGGGTTGCTCTTGGGCCTTGTCATCACATCCGCTCGCCGGTCTGGCCTGCCCGAGCCGTGGAAACGTGCGCGTCATGCCTGGGCCTTTACACTGTTCGGCATCGCGGTGGCTGCGGCAACCGTGCACCTTTGGAACGCGTTATTCGTGCTCTTCCTGTTCCTGATCGGATCCGGCGCATGGCTGGTCGATGCGCCCGTGCTCGCCGCCCGGCGCAAAAGGATAGGTGCCCCTCTCCCTCTGCACTCGCTCTCCATCCGCTCGCGCGCGCCCGAACTCCGGCTGTTCTGATAGTCCCCGGGTCCAGAAACGGAGACTGACATGGACCTTTCGGTCATCCTCGTGAACTGGAACACCCGCGATCTCTTGTGCAATTGCCTGCAGAGCGTTCGGGCCGGCATCGCCGGTCTTGAGATCGAGATCATCGTCGTCGACAACGGATCGACGGATGGATCGCCGGAAGTGCTGGCTCGGGATTTCCCCGAGGTGGCGGTGATCGCAAACGCAGAGAATCGCGGCTTTGCAGCGGCCAACAACCAGGCGCTCGCGGTGGCGCGCGGTCGGCACCTTCTGCTGTTGAACACGGACACTTTGGTGCTGGGTGCGGTCCTGCGGCGGGCCGTGGACTGGCTGGATGCCCACCCGACGTCTGGGGTGCTGGGACCGAGGGTGCTGAATGCCGACGGCACGGTGCAGGACTCCGTGAAGGGTTGGCCCGGGTTTCACTATCTCTTGCGGCAGACACTTGGACTTCATTGGGACCGCCCGGCGAACCTGGGCCTGCAAGACGCCGCGGTCGTGCCAGCAGTGTCGGGTTGCGCGATGTTCGTGCGCAGGGAGGCTGTTGCAGATGTCGGTTTGCTAGACGAGGCATTCTTCTTCTACGGCGAGGAGACCGACTGGTGCCGGCGTTTTGAACACTGTGGCTGGAGCGTGCACTTTGCGCCGGTGGGAGAGATCATCCACTTTGGCGGCGGCGCGGCGCGGCGGCTGGATCACAGGCGCGACGTGCTTCTGACCGAAGGCACGGTGCGCCTGCACCGCAAGCACGGCGGACTTGCGGCCGGGCTCGCGGCTTACGGCGTGCTTGCCGTCTTTAATGTCTCACGTGCCCTGCTCTGGACAGGCCTGTCCCTTGCGCACCGCCCCGGCGCGGGCGCAAGGGCGCGGCACTTTGCGCGCGTGGTGGCCGACTATGGTCGCGCCTGGCCACGGGAGAAGCGCGCATGAAGGCCCTGTTGATCGCTCCGAACATCGACGCGACCGACGTTGGGGAAGCCTTTGTCGCCTTCCAGTGGAGCCGGGCGCTGGCGGAGCGTGTTGACCTGACCGTTCTGGCATTCCAGCGGCAAGGTCGCTCGGCCCTGGCCAGTCAGCTCCCGCATGCGCGGGTCGTTACCTGGCCGGAGCCCGCCTGGGCCACCCGTCACGAGCGTCTGAACGCGATGCTGAAGCCGGCCTGGCCGGTTTTTGCCGCCCATGTTCGCCGCTGGATCGCGACGGCCCTGGCGCGGGGAGAGATCTTCGACATCGCACATCAGTTGATGCCGCAGGCAGCGCGCTATGCTTCGCCTCTTAGGCACTTCGAAGTCCCCTATGTTATCGGACCGCTGGGCGGTGCACTGGACACACCCGCGGCCTTCCGGGCTGAGGCGACCTCGGCTCCGATGTACACGCGCTTGCGTGCGCTTGATGCATTCAGGTTCCGGCACGATCCCTGGCTTCGCGCGAGCTATGCGCGGGCGGCCTGCGTATTGGGCGTGGCGCCTTACGTGCGCGCCGTAATCGGCGACATTCCGTTGCGGCGGTTCGAGCCCGTTCTGGAACTGGGCATCGAGGACTTGCCGGCATACATGCCGCGCACAGACGAGCCGGGTCGGTTGCGCCTGCTTCATGTCGGGCGCGGTGTCCGGACGAAGGGGCTGCGCGATGCTGTTCGAGCGATGGCATGTTTGGCCGACCTGCCGGGGATCACATTGACCAGCGCCGGTGCCGGAGAAGAAATCGCGCTCTGCCAGGACGAGGCGAGGGCGCTTGGCATCTCTGAAAGGGTCAGCTTCCTGGGCCGTATATCGCGCGACGAAGTCGAGGAGCTCTACTCGGGCCACGACGTATTCGTCTTTCCTTCCTTCCGTGAACCGGCGGGCGGCGTGCTGTACGAGGCGATGCGCCATGGTCTGCCCATCATTACCGCCGCACGGGGCGGCCCCGATTTCATTGTGGATGACAGCTGCGGAATACGCCTTCCCGTGACCACGCCGAATGACTTCGCCGCCGGAATCGCGGATGCGGTGCGACTGCTACACAAGGATCCTGACCGGCGCCGATCTCTTGGTGAGGGCGCCCGTGCGAAGGTTGCCGCCGAAGGGAAGTGGAGCGCCAAGGCGGACGGGCTTGTCGAACTTTACCATCAGCTTGTTGTCCTGCCCCGAGGGATGTCCCGCCTATCCGCAAGGATAGGTCGGCCATCCACCGGGAGCGCCGAAATTACCTTCTGATTGCATGTGGTTGGCGGCTTCACGGTGTAGATCAGAAGCCAGCAGAGAACCCACAGGATACTTGTGATGATCGCATCGATTGCCCCTCTTTTCGTCCGTCGGTCCGCCCTCCGGCCGGATGCCATGACCCGTCCGCGCCGCATCCTGGCTGTTGCCTCGGGTGGTGGTCACTGGGTGCAGCTGATGCGCTTGCGCCCGGCCTTTGCCGGAGCCGACGTCCACTATGCGACCGTCGACCGGTCGGCGGCGGAGACTGTGGCCCCGGCCCCGGTTCATGTCTACCCCGACGCCAACAAGGATACGCCGCTGCGCCTGACGATTGCCGCGCTGAAGCTGGCCGTGATTGTGCTGCGCGTGCGGCCTGATGTGGTGGTCTCGACCGGCGCGGCGGGCGGCTATTTGGCCATCCGCTTCGCCCGCCTTCTGGGTGCAAGGACCTTGTTCATCGACTCGATCGCCAACGCACGCGAATTGTCGGTTTCGGCCCGGCTGGCCAGAAAGGCGGCCGATCTGGTGCTGAGCCAGTGGCCCGGCGTCGCCCGTGCCACCGGCGTCGCATATCGCGGCGCGGTGCTCTAGGACCCGAAGGAAAGCCAAGAAGATGATCTTCGCCACGGTGGGCACCCAGTTGCCATTTCCTCGCCTTCTGCTTGCGCTGGACACCTGGGCCGCACTGAACCAATCGGTTCAGGTTGTCGCCCAGACCGGACGCACCAGCGCGATCTATGGACACATGCGGACCTATCCGCAGATGGACCAGCGCCGGTTTGCCCAAACGTTCGAAGCTGCTCGCGTTGTGGTGGCCCACGCTGGCATGGGCACCATCCTCACCGCGCTGGAGACCGGCAAGCCCCTGATCCTGATGCCGCGCAGGGCCCACCTGGGCGAGCATCGCAACGATCACCAGATCGACACGGCGGCCGAGATGGCGGGCCTGTCGAACGTCACGGTGGTCGAGGACAGCCAATCGTTGTGCACCGCCCTGAACCGAGCGATGGCGCTTTCGCAGGTGCCGTCCGGGCGGGGTGCCGCCGTGGCGCCTTCGCAGCTCATCGAGGCCGTTCGTTCGTTCATCTGGGCCGACAACTCCCCGAGGGCCCGCACATGACCGCCCCTGTCGCCACCGTGCTGATCCCTGCGTGGAACGAGTCCAGCGTCATCGGCCGGACGTTGTCCGAGTTGACCCGCGGACCCGACGCCGAAAAGTTGCAGATCGTCGTCGTCGCAAATGCCTGCACGGATGAGACCGTTGCCGTGGCAAGGACGGCAGCACCAGAGGCGGCGATCGTGGAAACTGCGGTTCCCGGCAAGTGCAATGCACTGAATCTCGGTCTTGCCCATGCAGCCCCGGAACTCCCCGTGGTGGTGCTGGATGCCGATCTGCAAGTCAGCGCAGCCGACATCCTGGCCCTTGTCGCCCCGCTGCGGACGGGTGACGTGCAGGCGACATGCGGCCGCATGGAGTTTTCGACCGCCGGAGCCTCGGCAATAGTGAGGGCCTGGGCACGTGCCTGGGCGAGAAACCCCTATTTTGCGCGCGGCAAGTTCGGCGGATTGTTTGCCCTCTCCCCCAAGGGTGTTGCTCGGGTCTTTCCTCTGCCGCCAATCACTGCCGACGACGAGTACGTCCGCCGCAGCTTCACCGTCGAAGAGATTGCCTTCGTTTCGGAGTGCCGGTTCGTTGCTCAGGCGCCGCGGACGCTGGCCGCACTGATCCGCACGCGCCGCCGCAGCCTGCGGGGCACCCGAGCCCTTATACACGCCCGCCCGAAAGGCGAAGGCGCGCGCCCAATGCTGCGTTCGGCCCTGGCACATCCCGCCGACTGGCCAGACCTCGCGGTGTTCCTGGGCGTGTCAGCCTGGGTGCGTCTGCTCCTCGCGGCGGAGCGCCGTTCGCCCGCACATCTGTGGGAGCGTGACACAACCACCCGCCAGTCTTCCGTTCAGCCATGAACGCGTTGGCGGACATCGATCTGCACCGGGTCGAACTGGCGTCGTCGGCTGACCAAGCCACGGCCGGCGGGTCCCCGATGCGCACAGTGCTCCGTGTAATGCGCGGTCGCTGGCTGGCGGCTTCGGCGGCTGCCGCGCTCCTTGCCCCGGCCCTTGCGTTGACGGGCTGGATGGCCGGAACGCCGCTGTACCCCGGGGCGGCGATCCTGCGTGTTTTTCCGCAGGAATCGAACATCCTTTATCGGACGGGCGATGATTCCGTCCTGAAGACCTTCGACAGCTTCGTGAAGGCAGAGACCACCTCGGTTGCTTCGTCACCGGTGATGGAACGCGCCCGGGCGTCGCTGGCGACCTTGTGGCCCGAACTGGCCTCCGAAATCACTGCTGATGACCTCAGCCGATCGATCGAAATCAAGCGGGTCGACAGTCTGATCACCCTGAACACCCTGTCGCGCGATCCGGGCTTTGCCGCCGCCAAGATCACCGCCGTGATGGAAGCCTATCTGGAGCTGCAGGCCGAGGCCGAGGCGGGACGGTCTCAGGTGCGCCTTGAGGAGTTGCAGGCCCGCGAGACAGCGCTGCGCGAACGGCGCGATGCAATACGTGCCCGGATCCTGGAGGTTGGTGCAGAATACGGCCCCGAGGCCCTGGCCAAGGCCCATGTCGAAAAGGTGGCCCAGATCGATGCGCTGGCTGCCCGTCGGGCCGAGGTCGAGGCGACTCTGACAGCCATCCGCGCTGCGGCCGGCTCTTCGGCCGACATGTCGGATTCCGAGATCATGCGCGCAACGTTGCTGGACCGTGCGCTTGCCGACCTCAACTTCGACCGCGCCAAGCGCGAAGCCGAACTTGCCACGCTCAAGGCCCGATATCCTGGAAGCGCGACCGTGGTGCGCGACAAGCAGGAAGAGATCGCGGTCATAGACCGCGCCATGGCCGAAAGGCGCGAGCAGATCAAGCTTCTGGGTCAGACCGGCGCCCTGACCGATACCTCGTCGGCGAACCCGAAAACCAGCGAGGCAGAGATAGCGGCGCTTCTGGAAAAGATTGCCAGCCAACTTGAAGCCGCGCGGTCCGAGGCGCGCGAGCTGAATGCCAAACGCGCGGAACTGGCCGCCTTGCAGGAGGATGCCGAGGACACCCGCAAGCTTCTGGAAGAGACCAGCGACGCGCTCGAGGTGATCCGGCTGGAGGCCGGCCGTGCGCTTCCCGGCTATTCCGCCGTCCTTTCCCCGGCTGTGGTCGCCTCACAGCCGGCCAAGGACGACCGCAAGATGCTCGCGGCAGTAGGGTTGGCCTCAGGGTGGCTGTTGCCCTTCCTGCTGGCGCTCGGCCTTGGACTAACAGGACGAAAGCTGCGCTACTCCGATGACATCCCTGCGGACCTGCGGTTGATTCAGGCGATGCCGGGGGCCGAAGGCGTGGATCGCCTGAGAAATGCCCTGCAACTGCTTCCCCTGCGTACGCCCCATGTGCCGGGCTCGGCCCGGATGATCGTCGTGACCCGCCCCAGGGCAGGGTCGCACGGCGCACTGGCGTTGAGTCTCGCAGAAAGCTTCGTCCGAACGGGATGCCGGGTGCTGCTGATCGACGCCCACCCCGAAGGCAAGGGCCCGTCGGCCGGCCTTGTCCAGGCCGGAACTGCGGGCTGGCGAGAAAGTCTCGCCGGACTGGCGGTCGCTCCGATCCGCCTTCCCTCTGGACTCGAGCTCCTGCCCTCGGGGTCCGAGACAAGTCTTGCGGCAGACGGCATCGGCGTACTTGCGCTTCGGTCCACACTTTCGGTTCTTGCGGAAGACCGTGATGTGATCCTGATCTCGGTGCCGGCTCCCGATGATTGCCTGACCAGCGACCTTGTCATGTCGGTGGTCGACCTTGGCGTCGTGGAAGTGCGCCCGGGCGATCGCAGGTCAGACCTGCAATCTCTTTCTTCGCGGCTGGACCAACTGCCGCGCCAGGGCAGCGTGGCGGTCCTGACCCATGCTCGACCTCGTGACCCCGCACTCGGCCACTGACCCGGTCAGTGCCTCCCAAAGCCCCAATCCCCCATCAATGTTTCTGTCGAGTTTCATCATGTTCGCCATGTCCCGATCCTCCCTGAACTGTCCCAACAGCGTGGTGCGTCCCCGATCCGTCTTGACCGCACCTGCGACCGTTCCGTTTCGCCGTACGCCCGTCTGGAAGCGGTCGCTGGACCTCGCGCTGACATTGCCCGGCCTCGTCGCGTTGTTGCCTGTCTTCCTGCTGATCGCCGTCGCCGTGCGCCTGTCCAGTCCCGGGCCTGTCTTCTTCGTGCAGACCCGCATCGGCCGCGGCGGGCGCCCTTTCGGCATGATCAAGTTCCGCTCGATGTACCGCGACGCCGAAGAACGCCGCGCCGCGCTGTTGGTGCACAGCGACCGTCAAGGCATCTGCTTCAAGTCGCGCAACGATCCGCGCGTGACTTCGGTCGGCCGCGTTCTTCGCCGGCTGTCGCTGGACGAGCTTCCGCAACTTCTGAACGTGGTGAAGGGCGACATGTCGCTGGTCGGTCCCCGCCCGGCACTGCCCCAAGAGGTCGCTGATTACCCCGTGCGTGCCATGGGCCGGCTGGCCGTTCTGCCTGGAATTACCGGTCCCTGGCAGGTCTCCGGCCGCGCCGAGATCGCCTTCGACGAGATGGTCGAGATGGACCTCGACTATGCCCGCGGGACGCGCTTCTCGGCCGATGTGACTTACCTGCTGCGCACATTCCGCGCCGTTCTCTCCGGCCACGGCGCCTACTGACCTCTTTTCCAACCCCCTCAGCAAGAGCTTTCACATGTCTAAAGATGAAGAAGACCCCATCATGGCGGGAGCGCCCGTTGCACAGAAGCTACCCATCGACACGAACCTCGACGCCAGGAAACTGGCCGAAGCGATGTTCGGCGACGGTATCAAAGTGATTTCCGCCAAGTACTTCGGCGATCTGTTGTCGGCGGGGATCTACAAGAGCGGAGACAAGTTGGCCTATGGTGCTGTGCCTTCGGACGAGGGCGTGATCCTTTCCACCGGCTATGCCGCCTATTTCACCAACAGTTCAGGCGCGACCAACCAGACTGCAAACCTGACGGCCCAGACGAAAGGCGTCATCGGCGACCCAGACATCTCTGCGATTGCCGGAACCGCAACCTACGACGGCGCCTTTCTGGACTCCCAGTTCGTGCCCACGGGCGACACGCTCACCATGCGGCTCGTCTTCGCCTCCGAGGAATACATTGAATGGGTGAACTCGGGGTACAACGATGCGGTCGGCATCTGGGTGAACGGCAAGAAGATCGAACTGGCGCTCGGTGATGGAGACATCTCGATCGACAACATCAACGACAAGACGAATTCGAACCTGTTCATCGACAACGCCAAAGGTGCCCTGAACACAGAGATGGACGGTCTCACCGTTGTTCTCACGCTGAAGGCACCGGTCGTTCCGGGAGAGGTCAACTCCATCCGCATCGGCATCGCCGACGCCGGCGACCGTTTGTACGACAGCGCACTGCTGATCGTGGCCGACAGCCTACAGACGGCGCTGATCGCAAAGGACGACGGCCTGGCCGTGACGACCAAGGGCGAAGCGGTAGTGGATCTGGTGGCCAACGACGTCACCACGGGCCGGAACGATGTTCGGATCACCCATCTGAACGACGTGGAGGCGAAGGTCGGTCAGACCATCACACTGCCGTCGGGCGACAGCCTGCGGCTCAACGCAGATGGCACCGTAACGGTCTTCGCTTCCGCCGTAGGTACTGCCGTGACCTTCACCTATACGATCGCTGACGACAGGGGCACCGCCGATACCGCCTTCGTCACCGTGATGCCATCCCCGGTGGACGGCACGTCCGGCAACGATCAGATGCACGTCGGTTTTCGGGATGTGGACGGAAACACCGTCGACGGTATCGACGGGCTGTCCGAGGTGATCTTCGGCTACGGCGGCGACGACAAGGTGACGGCCGGTGAAGGCGATGACGATATCTTTGGCGGCGACGGCAACGACTTCGTGCGGGCGGGCAGCGGCTTGGACCGGATCGTCGGTGGCGCGGGCAACGATGTCCTGGATGGCGAGGCCGGCGCCGACACGATGGAAGGGGGCGGCGGCGACGATGTCTACTGGATCGACGATGCAGGCGACGTGATCTCAGAAGCTGGCGGCGATGGCCTTGACAAGGTCATGTCGAAGCTGTCGCACACCCTGTCGGATCCTTTCGAGGAACTCTGGCTGGTCGAGGGTTCGGCTGCGATCGCCGGCGCCGGCAATGCCTCAGGAAACAAGATCGTTGGTAACGCGAACGCCAACGTGCTGCAGGGTCTGGATGGAGGGGACACCTTGTTCGGCGAGGGCGGGAATGACTTGATCGTTGGGGGCACCGGCAACGACAACCTTTATGCCGGAGCAGGGCGCGATACGCTTGACGGCGGTGACGGCATGGACAAACTCTTCGGGGGCTCGGGCGGCGATAGCCTGGTCGGCGGGTTGGGGGCAGACAGTCTGACAGCGGGTCTCGATGGCGACTGGCTGATCGGCGGTCAGGGCAATGATCTGCTGAGCGGCGGCGCGGGAGCAGACATCTTCGTCTTCGCTCCGGGGTCTGGCAGGGACACCGTCAAGTCCTTCACCCTAGGGGTCGACCATGTCGATCTTGGAAGCTTCGTTGGTGCTGTGCTGACCGTCACGGGCACGACGGCAGTACTGCGCCTTGGCGCGGAGACAAGTGTGACCTTCTCGGGGATCAGCAACGCCGCCGACTGGTCGCTCGAAAACCTCTTGGTGTAGGTAAGCCGCCTTGGGTAACACCCCGCCGGAAGCGCATCCCCTCTCTGGCCGCCGCAAGGCGGCCAGAAGCCTGTTGGAGTGATCGTTTCACGACACCGTCCTTGCCTTGGGGCCAAGGACGGAACCTGGCCGTCACACATCCTCTGCAAGGCAAGCAGGTCTGCGACGCGATCAACGCTTCATGGCAGGGCGCATCATGGGACAACCGCATTAGGTGCTGACGTACGCACAAATGGCTCAGATCAGACGCGCGCAGCGGTCACTTCGACCTCGACAAGGAACTCGGGTCTTGTGAAGCCCGAAACGATCACAAGCGTCGAGGCGGGCAGGCGCTGAACGGCAGCAAGCCATTCGTCGCGTGCAGCCATGTAGCCGGCCATGTGCAGGCGGTCGGTCACGAAGGCGTTGATGCGCACCACGTCCGCGCATGTCATGCCGGCGGCGGCAAGGATCGCTTCACAATGGGCGAAGCACACCCGCGCCTGAGCAAGGGCGCCCACGGGTACCGTGCCATCGGCCTTCAGGCCAAGCTGGCCGGACGCCAGCACCCATCGGGCGCCGGGTGGTACGGCGACCCCATGAGCATAGCGCGCGAAGGGAGGCGGCATGCTCCCGGGTGTCAGGCATTCCGGGGCAGGATGCTCCGGCCTAAGGATTGGTGTCATGGCGCACTCCTCCACCCGGCTCACGCTAGCACCGGCTCAGTCGCCTTGCATCTCGTCGGGTCGCGCCGCTTCACGCATTGCCTGGAAATCGGGCGGAATTCCTGCGCTTGCCTTCGGCGTGGAGGCTGCTGCGTCGAAACTGGCGCAGGCCGTGATCAGTTCGTTCCCATCCGCCGGGTTGGTCCGAGTATTGGGCGAAGGAATCAGCGAGGTTTCCGATGTCCAGACGACTCTCCCTTCCGCTTGTTGCGGCCCTCGTCGCCATATGCAGCCCTGCGCTGGCCGAGAACATGAAGGTTTCCTACGGGACAAACTGGGTGGCTCAAGCCGAACATGGCGGCTTCTATCAGGCCGTGGCTGATGGCACATACGCGGCCTGCGGGCTGGATGTGACCATCGTTCCGGGCGGACCTTCCGTGAACAACCAGGCCCAGTTGTTGGCCGGAAACATCGACTTCTACATGGGCGGCACGCTGGATGGCTTCTTTGCCGTGCAGCAGGGACTGCCCCTCGTGAATGTCGCGGCGATGTTCCAGAAGGATCCGCAGGTCATCCTGACCCATCCCGGCGTGGCGAAAAGCTTCGACGACCTGAAGAAGCTGAAGCTTTTCATCTCGGACGGCGGCTATTCCGGCTTCTACATGTGGATGATGTCCATCGGCTTCACGGCCGAACAGCGGGCGGTCTACACCTTCAACTCGGCGCCGTTCATTGCCGACGAACAATCGGGGATGCAGGGCTATGTCACCTCCGAACCGTTCTCGGTGGAAAAGGAAGCGGGCTGGAAGCCCGACATCTGGCTCTTGGCCGACAACGGCTACACCAGCTATTCGACCACCATCCAGACACTCGCCGACACCATCGCCAACAAGCCGGACGTGGTGAAGTGCTTCGTCGATGGCTCGATCAAGGGCTGGTACAACTACCTGTACGGTGACAACGCCGCCGCCAACGCGATGATCAAGAAGGACAACCCCGACATGTCGGACGAGTCCATCGCCTTCGCCATCGAGAAGATGAAGGAAGACGGCATCGTGGATTCCGGCGATACCGAGACCCTTGGCGTCGGCGCCATGACCGACGAGCGGATGGCCGACTTCTATGCCAAGATGGTCGCGGCGGGCGTGATCCCGGATCGCATCGACATCAAGCAATCCTACACCCTGGCCTTCGTGAACCAGAAGGTCGGCATGGACCTCAAGAAGTGATGCCCCATCTGGATGGGGGCCGCTCTCGACGCGGCCCCCGTTCATGCGGATGACCCCGATGCTGCACCGCGATACGCTTCCCCTTGGCCAGCGCCCCCGCATCCTGCAGATGCAGGAGGTCGGCAAATCGTTCAACGGCAAGGTCGCCGCCCTGCGCGGCATGTCCCTGTCGGTGAACGAAGGCGATTTCATCTCGCTCTTGGGTCCCTCGGGGTGCGGCAAGTCCACCGCCTTGCGGCTGATCGCCGGGCTGATGCGCCCGACCTCGGGGCGCATCACCTGGGAGGGCGGGCAAAGCCCCGACGACCTGGGCGTGGTGTTCCAGGAGCCCACGCTCATGCCCTGGGCCACCGTGATGGACAATGTCTTCCTGCCCTTCCGACTGCGCGGCCAGCCCCTCGCCTCGGTCCGCGCCCGCATTGACGAGGTGCTGCACCTGGTCGGTCTGGACCGCTTTGCCGGGGCCTATCCGCGTGAGCTGTCGGGGGGCATGAAGATGCGCGTATCCATTGCGCGGGCACTGGTGACGAACCCCCGTCTCATCCTGATGGACGAACCCTTCGCCGCGCTGGACGAGATCACGCGGCAGAAGCTGAACAACGATCTTCTGGGGCTGAAGGCCGCCACGGGCTGTACGGTGATCTTCGTGACCCATTCGGTGTTCGAGTCGGTCTTCCTGTCGGACCGCATCCTTGTCATGGCCCCACGCCCCGGACGGGTGGTGAGCGAATTCACGGTCGAGACGCCCTATCCCCGCGACACGTCGTTCCGGACCTCTGCCGAATACGGCGCCATCGCCCGCGCCACCTCTGATGCGCTGATGGCCGCCATGGGCAATACCGAGTTGGAGGCAGCCACGTGATCATGGCCGACAATCGCCCGCTGCCATTGGCCGAACCGGCCGAGTTGTACGACGAAGAGGAAGCCCGCTACGCGCGCGCGCGCCGCGCCGAGGCGGTTGCCAAATGGCTTCTGCCCGTCCTTGTCATGGTCCTTGCCATCTACGGCTGGGACCGGCTGGTGGTGCTGAACGACATTCCCAAATACATCCTGCCCACCCCCGGCCTGGTGGTGCAGACACTGATCGCCGACTGGTCGGTGCTCTTCCCGGCCATGCTGGTAACATTGCAGATCACCCTTGCTGCGCTGGCGGTCGCGGTCACCGGCGGTGTGCTTCTGGCGATCCTTTTCACCCAAAGCCGCTATGCGGAGATGTCCTTCTTTCCCTTTGCGGTGATCTTGCAGGTCACGCCCATCGTCTCGGTGGCGCCGCTGATTTTCATCTATGTCGAGAACCGCTACGTGGCGCTTCTTCTGTGCGCCTGGATCGTGGCGTTCTTCCCGATCCTTGCCAACACGACCCTTGGCCTGAAGTCGGCCGATCACAACCTGCGCGACCTGATGACGATCTATCGCGCCAGCCGCTGGCAGCGCCTGCGCTATCTGCAACTGCCTTCGGCGCTGCCCTATTTCCTGGGTGGCCTGCGCATTGCAGGGGGCCTCAGCCTGATCGGCGCCGTAGTGGCTGAATATGTTGCCGGCACCGGCGGCATCGGGTCGGGTCTGGCTTTCCGCATCCTTGAGGCGGGCTACCGGTTGAACATCCCCCGCATGTATGCGGCCCTGTTGCTGATCGCTCTGATGGGCGTGGTGATCTTCATGGCGACTGCCTTGCTGAACCACCTGCTCTTGCGCAAATGGCACGAAAGCGCCTTGAAGCGGGAGTCATGATGGATTTCCTGACCCTCCCCGACCTGCCGCGCCTGCGGCTGGCCAATCTGACCGCCCCCGCCTGCCTGCTGGGACAGCAGGGGGACCTTGTGCCGCTTTCGGTGACCATCGAGGGTGGCCGGATCGTGGCGGATGATCCGGCGGCGCCTGCGGTGGACATGGGCCGCGCGATGGTCTTTCCGACCTTCACAGACATGCATACGCATCTGGACAAGGGCCATATCTGGCCACGCACGCCGAACCCCGATGGCAGCTTTGCCGGCGCGCTCACGGCCGTGGGCGGCGACCGCGAGGCGTCGTGGTCTGCCGAGGATGTGCGCGCGCGGATGGAGTTCTCGCTGCGCTGCGCCTTCGCCCATGGAACCTCGGCCATCCGCACGCATCTGGACAGCATCCCGCCGCAGGACGCGATTTCCTGGGGCGTGTTCCGCGAAGTGCGGGCCGATTGGGCCGGGCGGATCGACCTCCAGGCGTCCTGCCTGGTCGGCTGCGAAAGCGTGGGCTCGCCCGCATTCGAAGAGACCGCACGGATCACCGCGTCCTCGGGCGGGGTGCTGGGCATGGTGACCTACAAGGTGCCCGGCCTTCAGTCGCACCTGGACGCCTTCTTCAATCTGGCGATCAAGCACGGGATGGAAGCCGATTTCCATGTGGACGAGACGCTGGACCCGACCTGCAACACGCTGAAGGTCCTGGCGCAGACCGTAATCGATCGCGGCTTCGACGCCCCGGTGACGGTGGGCCACCTGTGTTCGCTGTCCACCATGCCCGAGGACGAGGCGCTGACGACGCTGGATCTGGTGGCGAAGGCGGGCATCAACGTGGTCAGCCTGCCGATGTGCAACCTGTATCTGCAGGACCGGCACGCCGCCCGCACCCCGCGCTATCGCGGCATCACGCTGGTGCACGAGATGCAGGCACGGGGCATCCGCGTGTCCTTCGCGTCCGACAACACCCGCGATCCCTTCTATGCCTACGGCGACATGGACATGATCGAGGTGATGCGCGAGGCAACCCGGATCGGGCATCTGGATCATTCCGGGCCGGACTGGCCGCTGGCATTTACCGCGAACCCGGCGCGGGCCTGCCGCTTTGCGGCCCCCTCTTTCGCCCCCGGCGCTCCCGCCGACCTTGTCATCTCCAGGGCGCGAAGCTGGACCGAGCTGTTCGCCCGCCCGCAAGCGGATCGTATCGTGATGCGGGCCGGGCGCGCCATCGACCGGACCCTGCCCGATTACGCGGAACTCGACCCCCTGATGCGGGCCTGACACGCCCGACCGGAGCCAGACATGAACCTAGACGCCGCCAAGGCCGCCCTTTCCCACCTGGACCTCGACGTCAACCCAGCCTCGATCAAGGCCAAGAGCCGGGACTTCTTCTGGTACTCGCCCGTCCTGAAGACGCGGCTGGACCATGTGACGGCCGATTTCGTCGTGACGCCGCGGACCGAGGCAGAGGTGATCGAGGTGCTGAAGGTCTGCCATGCCCATGACGTGCCGGTCACGACGCGCGGCACCGGCACCGGAAACTACGGCCAGGCCATGCCCCTTGCGGGGGGCTGCGTGATGCACCTGCACAAGATGAACCGGATCAAGGACATCCAGCCCGGCCGTGTGATCGTGGAACCCGGCGCGCTGCTGAAGGATATCGACGAAGCCTGCGCGCCGCATCAGGAGCTGCGCATGTACTCCTCCACCTGGGCCACCGCGACCATCGGCGGCTTTGTCGCCGGCGGATCGGGTGGGGTCGGCTCGGTCCGGTGGGGTGGCTTGCGTGATCTTGGCAACATCATCCGCCTGCGCGTCGTGACGATGGAGGCGGAGCCGCGCATCCTGGAATTCACCGGCGAAGAAATCCACCGCATCAGCCATGCCTATGGCACGAACGGCATCATCACCGAGTTGGAGATGCCGCTCGCCCCGGCCTATGACTGGGTGCAGATCTTCGTGACGCTGGATGATTTCGCAGAGGCCAACCGCATGGCCTATGCGCTCGCGGCCGAGGACGGCATCCTCATCAAGCTCGCCACCGTCTTCGAGGCCCCGATCGCTCAGGACTATTTCCAGCGGGTCGCGCCCCATGTCGGGCCAGGGCAGGCAGTTGTGGCGCTGATGGTTGCGCCCCACGCGATGGGGGGATTCCTGACCTTTCTCGCCCGCTACCCGGCGCAGATCATCTATCGCTCCGACAGCACCAAATGGGACCGGGAGCCGGGCCAGATTTTCGAATACTGCTGGAATCACACCACATTGCGCGCCATGAAGGTGGACCCGTCGATCACCTACCTTCAGGTGGGCTACGGCAGCGACGATCCCTTGCCGCTGGTCGAGGCGGTGCGCGCCCGCTTCTCGCCAGAGGTGCTGCAGCATGTCGAAGTGACGCGGTCCGGCGGGCGCGTGGCCATGGGCGGGCTGTCGCTGGTGAAGTTCACCACCGAGGCGCGGCTTGAAGAAATCATCCGCCAGCACGAGGACATGGGCGCGCTGATCTTCAACCCCCACCGCTACACGCTGGAAGAGGGCGGTCGCCAGACGGTCGACCTGCGCCAGCTGGAGTTCAAGCGCGAGGCCGATCCAAAGGGTCTTTTGAACCCCGGCAAGATGATCGCCTGGGACGATCCCGACTGGGCATACGACCGGATGTACGCATGGCCGGGGCTTCGGAAGGCGGCAGAATGAGCAGGGCGCTCGTCCTCTTTGCCCATCCGCTGGACGACAGCCTTTCCGCCGCGCTGCACCGCACCACGGTCGAAACGCTGACGGCGCGCGGCTGGCAGGTGGATGACTGCGACCTCTACGCCGAAGGCTTCAATCCCGTACTCTCGGCCGAAGAGCGGCGCCTGTATCACGACACAACGCGCAACATCGCCCCTGTTCAGGGCTACGTCGACCGTCTGCGCGCAGCCGATGCGCTGGTGCTGGTGTTCCCGGTCTGGAATTACGGCTTTCCGGCGATCCTGAAGGGGTATTTCGACCGTGTGTTCCTGCCCGGCGTCAGCTTCGACCTGCGCGAAGGCCGCGTCGCCCCCGCGCTCACCAACATCCAGAAGCTTGCCGCGATCACGACCTACGGCGGTAGCCGGCTGCGCAGCTTCCTTGCGGGCGATCCGCCGCGCCGGATCGTCAAGCGCACGATGTCCCGTGTCGCCCAGGCCGGCAAGACCCGCTATCTTGCGCTCTACGACATGAACAACGTCACGAAAGACCAGACCTCGGCCTTTCTGTCCCGCGTCAAGGCCGAGATGGAGGCCTTCTGATGCGGGCGCTGGTCGTCTACTGCCATCCCCGACAGGGCAGCTTTACCGCGGCCGTGCGGGATGTCGTCCTGGATAAGCTGAGCAAGGCCGGCGCCGAGATCCGCCTGCGCGACCTGTACGCCGAAGGCTTCCAGCCCATCCTGACCGCTGCCGAACACGAGGGCTATCTGGACTGCCCTGCCAACCGCGCCCCGGTAAAGGAGCACTGTGCCGACATCACCTGGTGCGACACGCTGATCTTCATCTATCCGACGTGGTGGTACGGCCTTCCCGCCATGCTGAAGGGCTGGCTGGACCGCGTGCTTCTGCCTGACGTCGCCTTCTTCATGCCCGATGCCACCAACAGCACCATCCGTCCCGGCCTTGGGCACATCACCCGCCTTGGCGTCTTCACCACCTGCGGCGCCTCATGGTGGCTGACAGCCCTGGTCGGCGCGCCCGGCAAGCGACAACTCATGCGCGGCGTGGGCTGGCTTGGCACGCGGCGCATGCGCAAGGTCTTTGCCGCCCACTACCTGATGGATTCCTCGACCCCCGACAGCCGCGCCCGCCACCTCGCGCGCGTGGCCGCACGGATGGATCGCTTGATCGGCCCAAAGCGCTGAAAGGCCCGCCCCATGACCCGCCGCCTCGACTGGAAGGATTATCGCGCCCCCGATTGGAAGGCGGTCGATCCGATGAAGACCATCGCCATCCTGCCCACCGCGGCCATCGAACAACATGGGCCGCATCTGCCCGTGGGCACCGACACCATCATCAACGAAGGGCTGCTGGACCTGCTGCGCACCCGCTGCCCCGATGACCTTGACCTGCGCATCCTGCCGACCCAGGCGGTCGGCAAGTCGAACGAACACCTCTGGGCGCCGGGAACCCTGACCCTGACCGCACCCACGGCCCTTGCCGTCTGGACCGAGATCGGCCTGTCCGTCGCCCGTGCCGGGGTGCGCAAGCTGGTCATCCTCAACAGCCACGGTGGCAACGTCGATCTGATTTCCATCGTCGGGCGCGAGCTTCGGGTCCGGGCCGGGATGTACGTGGTCAAGCTGGGCTGGGGCGCGCACGGCCTGCCCGAAGGGCTCTACTCCACGCAGGAAACGACCTTCGGTATCCACGGCGGCGATGTCGAGACCTCGCTTCTGCTGGCCTTCCGGCCCGAAACGGTGGACATGACCGCCGCGCAGGACTTCCGGTCAAGCGCCGAAACCTCGGCCATCTCGCCCATCGGCGGCATTTCCGCCGCCTGGATCGCGTCTGACCTGAACCCGGCCGGCGTGGTGGGCGAGGCGCACCTTGCTACCGCCGAAAAGGGCCACGCCACCGCCGAAAAGATGGTGGCCGATGTCATCGGGCTTCTTCGCAAGGTAGCGAACCAGTCTCTCGAGGGGATTTCGCCAGTGACACCGGCGTTCTGAGGTACATGCCAGATCGGCGCGGTTCCCAGTCGCTTGTTTCACAGGGGCTGCCTTCCTATCAAGGAACGACGGAGTGGCAGGGAGGAATGCCCGTGACGTTTCGCTTCTGGATCGCAGTTCCACGGCAACGGCCTTGAAGACTCGCAGGCTTCATCTTGCCCTTTGAGCAATCCCCTGGCGGGGTGACCTCTTCCGAAGCTTCCGTCTTCGGCGCGCGGCAGAAGATCATGGCGGGCGGGCTCTTTGCCGTCCTCGATTTCGTGACACGCTACACGGTCTACCAGGACCTGAAGGTCACCCTTGCCCTGACGGCAGTGCTGACGCCCCTGGTGCTTGCCCTCGCCGCCTTCGTCGCGGCCATCTACGAACGAAAGGGTTTCGCCGGCCGCTTCACCCCGGTGGCTGTCGCCTGGGTCCTTGGCCTCTCGCTCGCCTCTGCCCTTCTGCTGGTGGCCACCAGCCTTCTCCTGCGGATCGCGTTCGGCGGGCCCTTGCCGGGCCGCTCCGGGGCCGAGGACGCGGCGATTGCGGGTTTCTACTACTTCATGGTCATCGGCGGCTGGAGCCTGATCTGTTTCTGGATCGCGGCCGAGCGCGCGCGCCGTCAGGAAGAACTTCGCGCCGCTCGGGCCGAGGCCGTTGCACTGCGGCTCGACCTGCAGCGCCTGCGCCTGCAGTTGAACCCGCATTTCCTGGTCAACACGCTCAACGGCATATCCGAGGAAATCGGCTCCGACCCAGAGGCCGCGCAAGCTGTCCTGATCGACCTGGCCCAATTCCTGCGCCATGCCCTCGAAGGGGTCGACCGACTGGTCAGCACCGTCAGTGACGAGGTCGAAAGTCTGGAGGCCTACCTGGCGCTTCAGAGATTGCGCTTCGGGAAGGGGCTGAACGCAGCCATCGAGGTCGATACAGATGCCCTGGGATGCCACATCGCCAGTTTCCTGCTGCAACCGCTTGTCGAAAATGCCATCGAGCACGGCACGGCGTCCCCGAACGCCGAGGTCCTGGTCGATCTGCGCCGCACGGGCGCGTCCCTGGCTGTGACCGTCCGCAATCGCGGCAGCCTCGATCCCGCGCAAGCCCGGCACGGGTCGCGGATCGGGCTGTCCAATGTCGCGCGCCGGCTTGAACTGCACTACCCCGGACGCCATCGTTTCGCCCTGTTGGAAGACCGCGGCCATGTCGTGGCCACGCTGGTCCTGGAGGGGGAACCGTGCTCCGTGCCGTGATCGTCGATGACGAACCTCATGCCATCCTCGCGCTGCGCCGCCTGATCGTACAGCGCGGTGATGTCGATGTCGTGGGTGTCGCCCAGACGCTGGATCAGGCCGCCCGCACGATCGAGGCAGAGCGTCCCGACGTTGTCTTTCTCGATGTCCAACTGCGCGGCGGTACGGGGTTCGATCTGCTTGCCGCGCTTGACCCACAGCCGGTCGTGGTTTTTGTGACCGCGCATTCACATTACGCCGTGAAGGCGTTTTCGGTCGAGGCAGTGGACTATCTGGTGAAGCCTGTCCTTCCCGAACGGCTGGCCGATACGCTCCAGCGGGTCGAGCGGCTGCTGTCGGCCACCGCCCAGCCCGCCCCGTCTGCCCGCGCAGAATCGTCGGTGATCGAACTGCGCACCCCCAGCCGAACCGTCTTTGCCGATCCGGCAGAGATCGTGGCCGTGGTTGCAGAGGGCGACTTCAGTCGGGTGCTGATTTCGCGCCAGCCGACCCTTCTGATCCTGCGCTCGCTTGGCCATTTCGAACGGACCTTGCCCTCGGCATTGTTCCAGCGCCTCGACCGCTCGACCATCCTGAACGCCCGACGCGTGCGACGCATCGCCATGAAGGATCGCAACCTTACCCTCGTCACGCTGGATGGCCTGGATGCCCCGCTGCCCATCGGTCGCACCGCCAGCTCGCGCCTGCGCGCCCTGCTTGCGTCCCGCTGACCTTCCCGACCCTGCGCAAATGCGCGGCAGGTGACGTTGCGGCAGGTCTCCTGCGCCGGGCGCGGTATCGTCCCGACCTGCCGGAACCACCGATTTTTGGCCCGATTTCATCGAATTTCGGGACCTCTCCCATAGTGAGCCACGGGGAGTGCGTGCTCATTTCCCGGTTGCAACGACCGAGGAGACCGACATGGCCACCAGCGCAACCGGCGGAACGATCTATACCGTGGACACAACCGCCGCCGACATAACCGGCTTTGACCCCGCGCATGACAAACTCGACCTGGGCGGGGTGTCGGTGCACAACTTCATCGTCGTCGACACAAGCACGGGTGTCGGGTTCATGAATCCCTGGACGGGCGACACGATCATCATCACGGGCGTGTCCCTTGGCCAGCTGACGGTGGACAGTTTCCTGCCGATCGAGAATGCCCATCTGCGGGAAAGCCTCAGCGGGGCGCTTGCCTGGGAGCAGGGCGTCACGCCAGCAGCCCATACGGTCTATGCGCGGTCGCATGAAATCGGCCGCATCGACCGCGTGGCCTTCGATCCCGCGACGGATGTGGTGGACTTCCGCTACTACGGCTCGCGCGAGCAGATCACCATGACCGATGGCGCCGAAGGCGTCATCATCTCAAACACGGGAACGGGACAGTCCCTCATCCTTCTGGGGGTGACGAAGGCGGAACTGACGACTGACAACTTCCTCTTCTACTATGCCCAGGTGCGCGAAGACCGGGTGCATCTGCAACTGGGTCTGGGCACCATCCCCGATGACCGGATCGTGCCACAGGACATGCCGGTTGCCGGCACCGACGACTGGCCGACAGGCGTGGGCACCGGCGACCCGCCCACAGGTGTCGCCGGAGAGGTGTTCACGATCTCCTGGCTTTACGGCGTCGATACGGTGCTGGATTTCGACCCCGCCGGCGACACGCTGGATTTCGGCTGGTTCAAGGCGTCCGAGTTCGAACTGACCGAGTCCGGCGGCTCCACCGTCATCACCATCGTCGGCAACAAGCAGACCTACACGCTCACCGGCGTCGCCATGGCCGAACTGACCATGTCGAACATCACGGCCCTTTCCCCCGACGCCCGGGCGGAATGGCAGGCCGCGCTGGATGCCGCCGCCGCCACGACGCCCGTCCTGTCCATTTCAGACGCCACCCTTGTCGAGGGTGACACAGGCAGCAGCATCCTGACCTTCGTGGTCAGCCTCTCCTTTGCAGCCGACCATGACGTGTCAGTCAGCTACACCACCCTGAACGGCCTGGCGAATGCAGGATCGGACTATGTGGCCCAGGTCGGCACCCTGACCATCGGGGCGGGCCAGACCCGCGCGGTGATCCGCGTTCCCGTCCTGAACGACACCCTGGTCGAGCCGACCGAAACCTTCACCGTCATGCTGTCCTCGGCCGAAGGGGCTCGCCTGGGAACCGCAACCGCCACGGGGACCATCACCGACAACGATGTCGACCCGACCCCCGGCGAACTGCCGACCCTTTCCATCGAAGACATCACGATGACCGAGGGTGAGGATGGCATGGGCCACATGCACCTGATGGTCATGCTGTCCGAACCCTCGACCGAGACCGTCACCGTGCGCTACTCGACCGTCGATGGCACGGCCAAGGCGGGGTCGGACTACACCGCAGGCAGCGGCACCCTGACCTTCGCGCCAGGGCAGACTTCGGCGATGATCATGATCCCGGTGACTGACGACAGCGCCATCGAGGCCACCGAACGGTTCAGGGTCCGCCTCACCGCGCCCACCAATGCGACAATCGCCGATGGCGTTGCCGTGGCGACGATCCTGAACGACGACCTGCCCGGCCTGTCGATCAGCGATGTGCAGGCCACCGAGGCCGATGACGGCAGCGTGGTGATGCGCTTCACCGTCACATTGTCCGAAGCGGCGACCACCTCGGTGCGCGTGGACTTCGCCACCCAGAACATCACTGCTCTTGCCGGCTCCGACTATGTGGCGCGGCAGGGGACCCTGTCTTTCGCTCCCGGCGAAACCGCCAAGACAATCTCCGTCCGGCTTGTCGGGGACAACGTGGCAGAGGCGACCGAAACGTTCCGGATCAAGCTCAGCAACCCCCAAGGCGCCGTATTGGCCGATCCCGCCGGGCTTGGGCGCATCCTGGACGATGACGCAGCATCTACGGCACGGACGGCGCCCGCCCTCGCTGCCGCCGGCGCTGTCGGCGGCACGGTCGAATATGCCCTGTCCAACCAGTGGTCGACCGGCTTCACCGCCGACATGACGGTCGGTGCCGGCACGTCGCCGTTGACCGGCTGGACCGTCGAGTTCGATGCCAGCTTCACGATCACCAACATCTGGAACGCGGTGATCAAAAGCCATGTCGGCACGCACTATGTGATCGAGAACGCGCCCTACAACGCCAATGTCTCGGCCGGGGCCGAAACGAGCTTCGGCTTCCAGGCCAACGGGACCGTGACCGAAATCACCGGTCTCGAACTCAACGACGATGCCATCCTTGATCTGCCGGGGATCACGGTCTCGGACGCCCGCCTTGTCGAGGGCGACACGGGCCAGTCCGAGATGGTCTTCACGCTGTCCCTGTCCGAGGCATCGGACGATGCCGTGACCGTGCAGTTCCGCACGGCCGACGGCACCGCGGTGGCCGGCGCCGATTATGTCCGCCAGAGCGGCCTCGTGACGTTTGCCGCGGGCGAGACAACCCAGTCGGTGCGGATCAAGGTCATTGGCGACACGCAGCAGGAACGCAACGAATCCGTCAGGCTCCTGCTGTCGAACGCCGAAGGTGCGACCGTCGAGGACGGCATGGGCCGCGGCATCATCGTGAACGACGATGATGCCGGCCCCGATGCGCCGACAGTTTCCATCTCGGACGGCCGCATCCGGGAAGGCACCGCAGCCACAGGCTGGCTCAGCACATCGGGGAACCAGATTGTGGATGCCGACGGCAACCCAGTCCAGATCTCCGGGGTGAACTGGTTCGGCTTCGAAGGCACGAACATGAACCCGAACGGGCTGTGGACCCGCAGTTACCAGGACATGATGCACCAGATGGTGGACGAAGGGTTCAACACCATCCGTCTGCCCTTCTCCAGCGACATGCTGCATTCCACCGCCACGCCGGGCGGGATCGACTACAGCAAGAACCCCGACCTTCAGGGCCTGACCGCCCTGCAGATCATGGACAAGATCGTGGCCTATGCCGAAGAGATCGGGCTGAAGATCATCCTCGACCACCACCGCAGCAGCGCGGGCAACGGCACCTCGGAAAACGGGCTCTGGTACGACAGCACCCACAGCCAGGCCGACTGGGTGGCCGACTGGCAGATGCTGGCGCAGCGCTATGCGGCGAATACCGCGGTCATCGGCGCCGACCTTCACAACGAACCCTACAACGGCACCTGGGGCGGCGGCGGGGCAAATGACTGGGCGCTGGCGGCGGAAACCGCCGGCAATGCCATCGGGGCGGTCAATTCCAACTGGCTGATCTTTGTCGAGGGCGTCGGCAGCTACCAGGGCGACAACTACTGGTGGGGCGGAAACCTGATGGGGGTCCGCGACCGACCGATCGACCTGAACCTCGACAACAAGCTCGTCTATTCGCCCCACGACTACCCGCAGACCGTCTATGACCAAAGCTGGTTCAGCGACCCCAACTACCCCAACAACCTGGACGAGGTCTTCGACGAGGCCTGGGGCTTCATCTATCGCGAGGGCATCGCGCCGGTCTATCTGGGCGAATTCGGAACCAAGCTCGCCACGACCAAGGACGCGCAGTGGCTGGACGCGATTACCGCCTACCTCGGCGGCGATTTCGACAACAACGGCACCTCCGACATCGCGGCGGGAAACAAGGGCATCAGCTGGACCTACTGGTCCTGGAACCCGAACTCGGGCGACACCGGCGGTATCCTCAAGGATGACTGGATCTCGGTGAACGAGAACAAGATGGCCTACCTGACGCCCATCACCGACGACCTGATCGAGACCGGCGGCGCCACGGGCGATGAAACGCGCTACGTCAGCTTCAAGGTCACCCTGGACGAAGCCCCGACCTCCGAGGTGACGGTGGATTGGCGCACCGCGCCCGGAACCGCGACATCGTCGGATTTCGAAAGCGCCTCCGGTCGCCTCGTGTTCAAGCCCGGCGAGACGACCAAGGTGATCCGCATCGCCGTCACGGGCGATGCGTTGGAGGAAGGCAACGAAAGCTTCGCGGTCCTCTTGTCCAATCCCTTCGGGGCAGCGATCGGGGACGGTCGCGGCACAGGCACGATCGTCGACGACGATGCCGCTCCCGCAAGCATGGACGAAGCCCTTGCCGCCGTCGCCGCCGCCGGCACTGCCGCCGACAGCTTCGAGTTTGCGCTACGCGGCCTGGCGCTTGACGGCTCGGCCGTGCCCGATCTCGGCGCCATCTTCGGCATCGGCCTGCACGACCTTCTGGTCTAGTTCGGCCCACATTTCTCCCGGGGGCGCAATCCTTCCGCCGGAACGCAGGTCAGGAATCGGCCCGCGATGACGGTGGCTGGGTGGCGCCCCCGGTCCTTTGGCCTGGCAAGCCGCACGTCCGCTTGCCGGGCCACAATCCGTCACCCCCACAGGTTCCGCCGGGCACAGGCGGCCATTGCAGTCGGCGCAGCATGAAGCCATCCGGCGCAGCTTCGAGGAGAAGAATTCCGAAATCGGCAATGAAATCGCCATGTGTGTGCCGAAAGGGAAAGATATCTATTGATCCTGTGGCGATGCGCCGCAATCATCCCCCTTATGCCGCCGATTCGGCATGGAGGGTCTCTTGCAGCGTTTCGAACTGGACGACCTGGACCGCACGATCATCGCCATGCTGGGCGAAGATGGGCGGCTCTCTGCCTCGGAAATCGCGCAGCGCATCGGCAACGTGTCCGAACGCACGATCCGCAACCGCATCACGGCGCTTCTGCAAAGCAAGATGATCGTCATCGGGGCCATCCCCGATCCGACCGCCATGGGGCGGGAGGTTCAGGCTGACATCATGATCGAGGTCGAACCCGGCATGGTGGAATGCGTCGCCGTGGCCCTGGGCGAGTTTGACGAGGTCGGCTACCTGGCTGCCACCACTGGCCGCTTCAACCTGTCGGCGGCGGTCGCCGTGGCGACCCATGCCGAACTTCAGGACTTCTGCGAGACGGCCATCGGCAGCCTTCCCGGAGTGCGCCGGGTCGAGCCCTGGGTGATCCTGCGGATGTACAAGGCCTTCGGCACCCGCACCACCGCCCTGATCGACGCGGCGGGACGGGCAGGGAAAGAAACGACATGAGTGGGCTTCTGAGAATTGGCGTCGATGTCGGCGGCACCAACACCGATGCTGCGCTGCTGCGCGGGGCGCAGGTCCTGGCGACCATCAAGACCGGCACCACGGCCGATGTGACGGGCGGCGTGGCCGCGGCGATCCGCGCGGTGCTTCTGGCGGCCCACCTGCCGGCTGCCGAGGTGGGCGCGGTGATGATCGGCACCACGCATTTCCTGAATGCGGTGGTCGAAGGCAAGCACCTGCAAAGGGTCGGCACGCTGCGGCTTTGCGGCGCGGCCACTCGCGCCTTGCCCCCCATGGTGGACTGGCCGGACCGTCTGCGCGATCTGGTGGATGGTGGCGCGGCGCTGGTCGGCGGCGGAGTCAACTTCGACGGGACACCGATAGCACCCCTTGACCACGCGGCGATCCGCGCCGCCTGCCGCGACTGGCGGGCGCGGGGCGTGGGGGCCGTGGCGATCTGCTCGGTCTTCGCCCAGGTCGATGCGCGCATGGAGGTCGAGGCCGGCGCCATCGTGGCCGAGGAACTGCCCGGCGCGGCGATCAGCCTGTCGCACCGCATCGGCCGCACCGGCCTTCTCGCGCGCGAAAGCGCTGCGATCCTGAACGCCAGCCTGCACCGCCTGGGGGCCGAAACCGTTGCGGCCTTCCGGGCGGCCTTTGCCGGGTTGGGGCTCACTTGCCCGCTGTACCTGACGCAGAACGACGGCACGCTGATGTCGGCGGAATTCGCGGAACGCCACCCGGTCTTCACCATCGCCTCAGGTCCCACCAACTCGATGCGCGGGGCCGCTTTCCTGACGGGGCTCAAGGACGCGGCGGTGATCGACGTGGGCGGCACCACGACCGATATCGGGATGCTGGTCGCAGGCTTCCCCCGCAACCGCAGCGAAGGCGCGGTGATCGGCGGGATTCCCACGAACTTCCGTGTGCCGGATGTCTATTCCTTTGGCCTGGGCGGCGGCAGCCTTGTCCGCACCGCGCCCGGTCTGACCATCGGTCCCGATTCCGTGGGCTTCCGCCTGCCGGAAAGGGCGCTCTGCTTCGGCGGCGACACGCTGACCGCGACCGACATCGCCGTGGCGGCCGGGCTTGTCACCCTGGGTGATCCGTCGCGCCTGCGCCACCTGGATGCCGGCATGGTGCGCGCGGCGCTCGCACAGATGAAATCCGACGTGGAAACCGTGCTGGACCGCATGAAGCCTTCATCAGACCCGATCCCGGCGGTCCTGGTCGGCGGCGGCTCGGTGCTGATCGACGGGCTTCTGGACGGCACCAGCCAGTCGCTGCGGCCCGAGCATTTCGGCTCGGCCAATGCCATCGGTGCGGCCATCGCCCAGGTCTCGGGCGAGGTGGACAGCGTGGTTTCTCTGGAAGGCAGCACGCGCGACGCGGCGCTGGACCGCATCATTGGCCAGGCGCGCCAGCGTGCAGTCGAGGCCGGGGCGGTCGAGACGACCATTGCGCTGGCCGAACTGGAAGAGACGCCGCTGTCCTACTTGCCCGGAAACGCCATCCGGATCGCGGCCAAGGTGGTGGGGGATCTCGCGGCATGACCTACTGGACCCTCACCGAAGCCGACATCGACCGCATCGCCATCGGCGTGGGCATCCTGGGCACCGGCGGTGGCGGTAGCCCCTACCTCCAGATGCTGATCGCCAAGCAGATGCTGCGCGAGGGACGGCGCATCCGCATGATCCGCCCGCGTGACCTGGCCAGCGACGCGCAGATCATCGGCCTGGGCGGCATCGGCGCCCCCACCGTCAGCATCGAGAAGATGGAGGAGGGGCACGAAGGCGTCCGCGTCCTCAAGGCGATAGAGGCCCATACCGGGCGCCGGGTCGATGCCGTGCTGGGAGACGAGGTCGGCGGCGGCAACGGCATCTATCCGATGATCACCGCTGCCCGGCTGGACCTGCCGGTGGTCGATGCCGACGGCATGGGCCGCGCCTTCCCCGAGGTTCAGATGACCTCGTTCTTCGCCTATGGCCAGGCGACCCAACCCGCCGCCCTGTCCGATGCCGATGGCAACACGCTGGTCATCACCCAGGCCCGCACGCCCGAGATGCTGGAAAAGCTGATGCGGACGGCCACGGTCGCAATGGGCTGCACCGCCTGCATGACCACCGCGCCGATGACCGGCGACTTCGTGCGCCGCTATGGCATCGCCCATACCACCAGCCAGGCCTGGACGCTGGGCAACGCCGTACTGCGCGCGCGCGAGGCGAAGGCCGACCCCATCGCCTCGATCCTGGAACAGGCGGGCGGCACCTTCCTGATGAAGGGCAAGGTCAACGACATCTCTCGTCGCATCGCCGGCGGCTTCGTGCGCGGCGTGCTCACCATCGCCGGGCTGGATGGCGACACTGGCCGCACCATGACCATCGACATCCAGAACGAATACCTGGTCGCAACCGAGGACGGCCGCAGGCTCGCCATGGTGCCCGACCTGATCTGCATCGTCGATTCCGAAACCGGCCGCCCCATCGGCACCGAGGAACAGCGCTATGGCCTGCGCGTGGCGGTCCTGTCGCTGCCGGCCCCGGCGATCCTGCGCACCGAACCCGCCCTGCGCCTGATGGGCCCGCGCGCCTTTGGCTACGATTTCGATTTCGTGCCGCTCGGCCAGTCGGTCGAGGCCCGGCCCGTCGCCGCCTACGACACCCCCCAACCCATCCTCAAGGGAGCACTGCCATGAATCGCCGCGATCTTCTGAAGTCCGCCGCCATGGCGGGCCTTGCCTCGGCCGCCACCCTGAGCGCCAGCCGCTGGAGCCTGGCCATCGCCCAGGACGGCAGCCGCATCTTCACCCTGGCCAACCCGGCCGGCTTCCCCGACCTCGACCCCGCCACCTCGTTCTCGAACGATGGCCTCGTGCTGTCGAACGCCTACGAAACGCTCACCCGTTATGTACCCGGCGACGAGGGCAAGCCCGCCACGGTCCAGCCGGTGCTGGCCGAAAGCTGGGAAACCTCGCCCGATGGCCTGACCTGGACCTTCAAGCTGCGCCCCGGGGTGAAGTTCCATGACGGCACCGCCCTGACCTCCGAAGCGGTGAAGGGCTCGATCGAGCGCACCATCAAGATCGCCGGCGGCGCCGCCTTCATCTGGTCGCCGGTCACGGCGATCGAAACGCCCGATCCGCAGACCGTGGTGTTCAAGCTCTCCTCGCCGCAGCCCCTGGACGTCATCACCTCCTCCGGCTTCGCCGCCTGGATCATGAGCCCCGCGGCGCTGGACAAGGACAACGCATGGTTCAACGCCGGCAACGATGCCGGCAGCGGCCCCTTCCGCATCGACCGTTACGAACCGGGCCAGCGCGCCATACTGACCCGCGCGCCCGATTATTGGGGCGGCGCACCCGAGGGCGGCTTCGATACCGCGGTGTTCGAGATCGTGGAAGATGCGGTGCTGGGCCAAAGCATGATCGAGGGCGGCCAGGCCGACTGGACCTATGGCCTGCCTTACGAAAACCTCGACGCGCTGAAGGAAAACCCCGACCTCGCCGTCGTGGTGAACCCGTCCTTCGAAACGCTGGTCGGCCTTTACAACACGAAGAAGGCCCCGCTCGACCGGCCCAAGGTGCGCCAGGCCCTCTCGCTTGCCTTCCCCTATGACGATGTCATCCTGGCCGGCACCTCGGGCCTTGGCTCGCGCGCCAAGGGGGTGATCCCCGCCGGTATCTGGGGCCATGACCCGGAGGCCCCGATCCCCAACACCGACCTGGAAGCCGCGCGCGCGCTTCTGGCCGAGGAAGGCCTGGCCGACAGCGGGCTGGAACTGGTGATGACCTATGCCACCTCGGACCCGCTGGAAGCCACGGCGGGAGAATTGTGGAAGGCCAACCTCGCGCAACTGGGCATCACCCTGACGTTGCAGCCGATGGCCTGGGAAGCGCAGTGGGATCTGGCGAAGTCCGACCCGGCGGCGGCGCAGGACATCTTCGTGATGTACTGGTGGCCCACCTACGTCACGCCCTACGACTACCTCTTCAACCTGTTCCACAGCGAAGACACCCCGGCCTACAACCTGGGCTACTATTCCAACCCTGCCTTCGACACGATGATCGACGAGGCCGCTACGCTTTCGGGAACCGACCGCGCCAAGGCCGAGGCCATGTTCATCGAGGCGCAGCGCATGGTGATCGCCGATGCCGCCGCAGTGTTCATGCTGGACAAGCCGAACATCCACGTCATCCGGTCCGACGTGAAGGGCTATGCCGACAACCCGGCCTATGGTCACATCGTCTTCGTGAACGAGCTCAGCCGCTAGGACGGGACCGAGGCGCGCCGATGGACCTGACCCGCTACATCCTCCGGCGCGCCCTTCTTTCGGCCTTCGTGGTCGTGGGGGTCACTTTCCTTGTCTTCGTGGTGGCGCAGGTCGTGCCCTCGGATCCAGCCGCCCTGTACGCAGGGCCGCGCCCCACCGCGGAACAGATCGAAAAGGCCCGCGCCACGCTCAACCTTGATGCGCCCCTGCCCGAACGCTTCGTCCGCTTCGCCACCCAGATGGCCACCGGCGATTTCGGCGTCTCGTACAAGTCGCGCCGCCTGATCGCGCAGGATCTTCGCGTCTTCCTGCCTGCCACGCTGGAACTGGCGCTGGTCTCCACCTTCCTGGCCCTGATGATCGGCATCCCCGCCGGCGTCATCGCCGCCGCCCGCCGGGGCCGCTGGCCCGACCGGCTCGGGGGGCTGGGGTCGATCCTCGCCGTGGCGATGCCGACCTTCTTTCTCGCCATGGTGCTGCAACTGGTCTTCTCGCAATGGCTGGGCATCCTGCCCCTGTCCGGGCGGCTGTCGCGCGAGATCGCCATCGCCGACCCCCTGCCGATGGTCACCGGCTTCAATCTGGTGGACTCGCTCCTTGCTGGGCGCCTTGACGCCTTCCGCGATGCGATGCTGCACGTCATCCTGCCTGCCCTGACGCTGGCCGCCTATCCCGCCGGGGTGGCGATGCGGCTCACCCGCTCGGCGATGATCGAGATCCTGGAACGCCGTCACATCACCGCCGCACGCGCGCTCGGCCTGTCAGAACCGCGTATCCTGTTCGGCCATGCCCTGCCCAACGCCGTGGGGCCCGCGCTGACGGTGATCGGCCTTTCCTTCGCCTATGCCCTGACCGGTGCCGTGCTGGTCGAGATCATCTTCGCCTGGCCCGGCCTCGGCCGTTATGTGTCCGAGGCGATCCTGTCCAAGGACTTCCCCGTCATTGCCGCGGCGACGCTGGTTGTGACGCTCTGCTATGTCGTGATGAACCTGGTGATCGACCTGACGCAGGCGCTGGTCGATCCGCGGGTGGCGCTGACATGACGCGGCTTGCCTCCCTGCTTGGCCCGCGCGGCAGCCTCGCGCTGGCGGTGATCCTGGCCTTTGCCGCGCTGGCGCTCTTCGCCCCGCTGCTTGCGCCCTGGCCGGCACAGGGATTGGGCGACCCGAACGTGATCGACAAGCTGAAACCACCTTCAGCGGCGCATTGGCTGGGCACCGATCACCTCGGCCGCGACATGCTCAGCCGCGTGATCTATGGCACGCGCGTGTCCATGACATCGGGCATCCTGATCGTCGCATTCTCGCTGCTGATCGGCCTGCCGGTCGGCGTGCTGGCCGGCTATTTCGGCGGTTGGGCGGACGAGGCGCTGATGCGCACCACAGATGTCTTCCTGGCCTTCCCCGCGCTTCTCCTGGCGGTGCTGATGGCAGCGGCCCTGGGGCCGGGCCTCCTGAACAGCATCATTGCCGTCTCGGTCACGTGGTGGCCCTGGTACGCCCGCATGGCGCGGGCCGAGGTCCTGGTGTTGCGCGGCCAGCCATACGTCGAATCCGCGCGGCTGATGGGCGTCTCGCATCCGCGCATCCTGATCCGCCACATCCTGCCCGGCGCGGCGCGTCCCCTTCTGGTTCAGGCGGCGCTGGACGTGGGGCCCGCGCTTCTCACCGCGGCGGCCTTGTCCTTCCTGGGCTTGGGCGTGCTGCCGCCCACCGCCGACTGGGGCCAGATGGTGGACGGCGGGCGCAAGTTCTTCCCAGACCGCTGGTGGGTCTCCGCCGCGCCCGGCCTTGCGATCTTTGTGCTCGCGCTGGCCTTCTCGGTGCTGGGCGATGCCCTGCGCGATGGAGCCGAGGGGCGCCGCCATGCCGGTTCTTGAAATCCGCGGCCTCTCCGTCACCCTGCCGTCGCCCGACGGTCCCGTCAGGGCCGTCCGCAGCGTGGACCTCGCCATCGAACGCGGGGCGATCCACGGACTGATCGGAGAATCCGGCTGCGGCAAGACCATGACCGGCATGGCGCTTCTCGGCCTCTTGCCGCGGGGCGCCCAGGTGGCCGCCTCCGCCTTCCGCTTCGACGGGCTGGACCTGACCGATGCCGATGTCGCCCGCAGCCTGCGCGGCCGCCGCATCGCGCTGATCAGCCAGGATCCGGCAGCAGCGCTGAACCCGGTCCTGACCATCGGCCGCCAGATGGACGACGTGCTCAGCGCCCACCGCAGCCTGCCCCGTGCCGAACGCCGGTCCGAGGCGATCGAGCTTCTGGCCGCCACCGGCCTGCCCGAACCGGCCCAGTTGCTGAAGCGCTATCCGCACCAGCTTTCAGGCGGGATGCAGCAGCGGGTCGTCATCGCGCAGGCCTTGGCGACCGGGGCCGAGTTCCTGATCGCCGACGAACCCACCACCGCGCTGGACGTGACCGTGGGGGCGCAGGTGCTCGCCCTCCTGCGCCGGCTGGTGGCCGAACGGGGCCTGACCGTCCTTCTCATCACCCACGACATGGACGTCGTGGCCGAGGTCTGCGACCGCGCCACCGTGCTCTACGCCGGCCTGTCGGTCGAGGACGGGCCGACGCGGGACATCCTCACGCGGCCCAGCCACCCCTATGCGCGTGCCCTTCTGGCGGCGCTGCCCGACGCCGCACCGCGCGGCCAGCCCCTCGCCGCCATCGAGGGCCGCATCCCGCCGCCGACCCAATCCCTCCCCGGCTGCGCCTTTGCCCCGCGCTGCCCCGTTGCGCTGCCGCTCTGCGCCACCCTGCCGCCCCCCAAGCGCCGCTCAGGCGCCCACCACTGGCTCTGCCACCTGGAGCCGCCCGCATGACCGCCCCGATCCTCGACGTCGCCGACCTCGTCGTGCGCTACCCCGCCCGCGGCCTCTTCGCGCCGAAGCCCCCGCCCGCGGTGGACGGCATCAGCCTGACATTGCCCTCAGGCCAGACCCTTGGCGTCGTGGGGGAATCCGGATCGGGCAAAAGCAGTCTCTTGCGCGCCATCCTGCGGCTGGTGCCCGCGGAAAGCGGCCGCATCACGCTGGACGGTCAGGACTGGCTGGCGCTGCGCGGCGAGCCCCTGCGCCGTGCCCGGCAGGCCATCGGCGTGGTGGCGCAGAACCCCTTCCTGTCGCTCAGCCCCCGCCTGACGATCGCCAGCATCCTGGCCGAGCCCCTGCTCGCCCGCGGTGACACCCCCGGACCAGCGATGCAGGACCATATCGCCGCACTCCTGTCCCGCTGCGGCCTGCCGCCCGACTTCCTGTCGCGCCGCGCGCGCGAACTCTCCGGCGGCCAGGCGCAGCGCGTGGCCATCGCCCGCGCGCTGGCCCTCTCGCCCCGCCTTCTGGTGCTGGACGAGCCGACCTCGGCGCTGGACGTCTCGGTCCAGGCGCAGATCCTGAACCTGCTGATGGACCTCAAGGCCGATTACGGCCTTTCCATGCTTTTCGTGACCCACAACCTCAAGGTCGTGGCCCATGTTTCCGACCGGATCATGGTCATGCGCCGCGGCGCGGTGGTCGAGGACGGACCGACCGACCGGGTCATGTCCGCGCCCGAACAGCCCTACACCCGCGAACTCCTGGGTTTCGCCAGGGGCTGACGCTCCTCAGACCCAGGCCGCCACCCCCGCCGGCTCCAGGACCGGCCCGCCCAGCAGGAACCTCGCGCCTTCGGGTGCCGCCAGCCGCGCCGCTTCGGGCCCGAAGTTGAAGGCAAAGGTCACGCCGCCCCGCCGCGCCAGCCGCACGTCCCCCAGATCGCTCAGGTGGCCCACCCCGGCCCAGTCCAGCGCCTCGGTCATCACCAGCCCCAGCCCCTCCGCATCCGGCAACCCCGCCAGATACCGCGCCCGGTCGTTGCCCACCACGGCAGGCGAGCCCTCGCGATACGCCCCTTCGAACCGCGCCAGCACGGTGTCCGTCGTCTCCACCGTCTCGCGCCAGCGCCGCAGCATGATGCGCCGGTTGCCCATCACCGCCGTTTCCACATGCCAGTCCGGCAGGCTTTCCACCCGCGTCACCTTCACGTCGATCAACCCGCGCAGCGGCCCCGGCGGCAGGCCATCGGGGATATGCATGTCGGCGGTCTTCGATCCCGACCGCGGCCCGAACACCACCTTCGCACCCGAAGCCGCCAGCCGGTCAACAAAGCCCTCCGGCACAATCACCAGATCCGGCGCCACCACCAGCCGATAGCCGGTCAGCTCGGCTTCCGGCCCGATGACATCGACATCCACCCCATGCCGGCGCAGCGCGGCATAGAAATCCAGCGCATGATGGGCCGGGTTGAAGTTCCGCCCCTGCGGCAGCGCCGCCAAGGCCCACCGCGAGGCATAGTCCAGCACCAAGGCCACCTCGGCCCGGCCTCGCGGCCCGATCTCGGGCATAGTCCGCATCTCCTCGGCCACCTGCGCGACCTCGCGGAACGCCTGGTCGGGCGTGGAATCCGGCAACAACAGCCCGGTATGGAACTGCTCCTGCGCAAAAGGCGCCTGCCGCCAGCGGAAATAGCTCACCATCTCGCAGCCATGTGCGAAGGCGGCCCAGGTCCATAGCCGCACCATGCCATCCATTGGCGCCACGTTCTGCGCCGCCCAGTTCACCGGGCCGGGCTGCTGTTCCATCACCCAGACCCGCCCGCGCCCCACGCCGCGATACAGATCGTGGTTGAACCCCGGCTGATCCGGATCGCCCGTCCGCAGGTGCCGCTGCTTCAGCGGCTCGGGCAGCCGGCCGTGGATCAGGTTCCCCAGCGGATACACGTCCCACGAGGCCACGTCGATGTCCTGCCCCAGCCGGTGATGATCGAAATCCGTGTTCTGGTTCATGAAGTTGTGGGTGATCGGTCGCCCCGGCGACAGGCGCCGCAAGATATCCGCCTGCATCCGGTTGAAGCTCACCACCTGGTCCGAGGAAAACCGCAGGTAGTCCACCAGATGCGTGGGCGAGGGCTCCTCGACCAGCTGGTTCGGCAGCTGGATCTGCGCGAAATCCGTATACCGCATGGACCAGAAGGCCGTGCCCCAGGCTTCGTTCAGCGCCTCCACCGTGCCATGGCGCGCGCGCAGCCAGTCGCGGAAGGCGGCTTCGGCGGTGGGTGAATAGGAATGCACCGTGTCGTGGTCGCCGTATTCGTTGTCGATCTGCCAGGCATGGACATGGGGGTTCAGGCCATAGCGTTCCGCTACCGCCGTGGCGATCCGCGCCGCCTCGCGCCGATAGACGGGCGAGGAAAAGCAGTAATGCCGCCGCGCGCCGAACTTGCGCACATGGCCATCCACCCCTACCGGCAGGATCTCGGGGTACAGGTCCACCAGCCACTTCGGCGGCGCCGCCGTGGGCGTGGACATGATGACCTTCAGTCCCGCGTTCCCCAGCGTTTCCACCGCCCGGTCCAGCCAGCCCCAGTCGAACCGGCCCGGCTCGGGCTCGATCATCGCCCAGGCGAATTCGGCCACCCGCACCCAGGTCAGGCCAAGCGCCACCATCCGGGCGGCATCCTCGGCCCATTTCTCCTCCGGCCATTGCTCGGGGTAGTAGCACACCCCCAGATCCGGCCCGCGCTGCCCCCCGGTCATGCCAACGCCCCCAGTGCGGTCTCGGTCTCGGCCAGCAGAAGGTCGGCCTCATCGGGGCCAAACACCATCGGCGGCTTGATCTTCAGCACATTGTCATCCGGCCCGTCGGTCGAAGCCAGGATGCCGCGCCGCCGCAGCACATCCACCACCGTATCCGCCGCCGCCGCATCGGGAAGCCGCGTTTCCCGGTCGCTGACAAGCTCCACGCCGACGAACAGCCCCGACCCCCGCACATCGCCGATCACCGGGAACCGTTCCGCCAGCCGGCGATAGCCCGCCATCAGCCGCTCGCCCGTGGCCAGCGCCTTCGCCTGCAAATCCTCGGACTCGATCACGTCCAGCACGGCATGGCCCACCGCCATCGACACCGGATTGCCGCCGAACGAGTTGAAATACTCCATGCCATTGGCAAAGCGGTCGGCCAGTTCCGGCGTTGTCACCACCGCCGCCAGCGGATGGCCGTTGCCGATGGGCTTGCCCAGCACCACGATGTCCGGCACCACGTCCTGCAATTCGAACCCCCAGAAGGCCGATCCCACCCGGCCAAAGCCGCATTGCACCTCGTCGGCAATGCAGATGCCGCCGCGCGCCCGCACCCTTTCGTACACCCCGGCAAGGTATCCTTGCGGCAGCACCACCTGTCCGCCCACGCCGGACAGGGATTCCGCGATGAAACTCGCCGCACCGTCGCCGGTGCGCGCTGCCACGGCATCCAGGCAGCGGTCGATGTCGGCGGCATAGGCCGGCCCGCTGTCTGCCCCCCGGTGCGGCCCGCGATACGGGTCGGGGAAGCTGGCAACCTGCAGGAAGCCGGGCTGCGGGAAGCCACCCTTGCGCTTGAACTTGTAGGGGCTGATCTCGACAGTGCCGCCGGAATTGCCGTGATAGGCCCAGTCCAGCACCACGGTGTCCGTCTTGCCCAGGGCCGTCCGCGCGATGCGCAGCGCCAGCTCGTTCGCCTCGGTGCCCGAGTTGACAAAGGTCACGACGCTAAGGCCCGCCGGCATCGTCGCGGCGATGCGGTCGGCCAGCGCCGGCATCAGCCCGTGCAGATAACGTGTGTTGGTGTTCAGTTCCGCCGCCTGCCGCGCCTGCGCAGCCACCACATGCGGATGGCAATGGCCGACATGGGTGATGTTGTTCACCGTATCCAGATGGCGCCGCCCGGTATGGTCGATCAGCCAGACCCCGCGCCCCCGCACGATCTTCAGCTTCTCGCGGTAGGATACCGACAGCGACCGCCCGATCACCCGCCGCCGGTGCGCCAGAATCGCCTCGGGCGGTTCAGGGTCAATCGTGAAGCTCTCCGGCTCCACCCGCAGGATCAGGTTCGGGTCGGGGCAGATGTCGGCCCAGACCTCCCAAAGGCTGTCATGCCCCACGCCGAAGAAGTTGCCGTCCTGCCCCAGCATCGAGGACATGATCTGGAAATGCACATGCGGCGCCCATTCGCCGTTCTCGTGCCAGTCCCCGAAATGCGCGATCAGGTCGCCCGCCTTCACCTGTTGCCCCGCCCGCACCAGCCCCGGCAGCGTGCCGCCCAGATGCCCGTACAGCGTGAAGAACGCTCGCCCCGCGAGTTGATGACGCAGGATCAGCGTGTGCCCATAGTCCAGAGGATCGGCGTTGTAGGTGACGCTGTGCACCACCCCGTCCAGCGCCGCGTGCAGGCCCGTACCGGCGGGCGCGAAGATGTCGATGCCCAGATGCCGCGTCCGGCGCTCCTCGCTCGCCGCATCGGCAAACTGCGCCGAGGTATAGACAGAACGCTTCTCGCCATAGGCGCCGAAACCCAGGAAGGGCAGATCGGCCGGTACCGAGGCCGGGCGCTGCGCCGCAAACCAGGCATCGAACGCCCGGTCGGAAAAGGCGGGCATGTCCCGCAGCGATCCATCCGTAGGCAGCGCCATCCGCGGCAACCGCCGCGGATCGGGCCGCAGAATGGGCGCCATGTCCTGCGCTCCAAGCGCCGCGCGCAGCGCCGCCACGCCCGGCACCGCCTCGAACCCCGCCGCCCTGCGGCACAGCGCCACCAGGAACTCCGCGTCGATCTTCCCCATCCGCTCCAGCGCCGCGAAGGCCGGCCCCTGCGAGATCAGCAGGTAGTCATTCTCCGGATGCAGCTTCGACTGCCGCGACGAGATGCAGACCGAACAGGCCAGCCGCATCCGCATCAGGTCAAGGACCACATCCGCCTCGTCCTCGGTCAGCGGAAACTCCGCCGCAAAGCCCGCGATCACCGCCCAGAGCGCCGCATACAGGTCCGGCGCGTCCAGCACCGCATAGGCCAGCGTGATCGCCAGCTCGTTCACCACCCGCCCATGGCACATGTCGCCAAAGTCGATCAGCCCGGCGATCCGCTCGGGATCCCCCGCCTCGGTGATGACGTTCCAGTCGTTCGCGTCCTGGTGCAGCACCCCGGCCCGCAATCCGGCCAATCGCGGCGCGACCCGCGCCTCGTACCGCGCGAACAGCGCCGCCACCATCGCGCGCCGGTCCGCATCGGCAATGTCGGCCACATGGCCCGCCAGCTGCCCCACCTGGTCCAGCGACCAGGGGAACCCCGGCCGGAACGCCGCCGGATGGCCGAAGCCCTGCATCGCCCGCGCCATCCGCCCCATGAACCCGCCCAGGGCGCGCAACTGCGCCGGCGTCCGCGCCGTCTCGGCCAGCGGCACACCCGCCACCCAGGTCACCAGCCGCATCAGCGCCGGCCGCCCCGCGACCTCCACCACCGCATGATCCGCCCCGTCCCGCGTCGCCACCACCCTCGGCAGCCCCGCCATCCCCACCGCCTCCAGATGCCGCATCGTGGCGTTCTGCAACGCGATCTGCGCTGGATCCTCGGCCGGATTGGCGATCTTCAGCACGAACTCCCGCCCATCCGCGCAGATCAGCCGCGCGTTCTGGTCGCGCTCGGACGGCAGCGGCTTCACCCGCCCCTCCACCCCGAAATGCTCCCGCGCCAGCCGGGCCAGGTCCTCCACCGAAAAGGCCGGGTTGGCAGTGTCGAAGGCGCTCATCAGAAGGCTCCGGGGTCAGGTCGCAGGATGTCGTCGGATCGCTCGATCAGGTCGGGCATCAAGAGGCGCTGCAACTGGCTGACCGGCTGATCCTCCAGCCGGCCCAGCATGAACGCGCCCAGAAGCCGCGCCGGGCGGCTGATCGGCAGGAAAAAGGTCGTCAGCGGCGGCACGAAATAGGCCGAGACGTTCAGGTCGTCCGTCGCGTTGATCACCGCGTCGCGCCCATGCACCATCCCCGCCCGCGCAAAGCCCGACAGCGCCCCAAGCGCCGCCGCCTCGTTCGCGCACAGATACGCCGTGGGCGGATCGGCCAGCCGCGCCAGCCGCGCCACCGCCTCCGCCCCGAAGCCCGGCGTCAGCACGCCCGCCCGCACCAGCGCCGGGTCGGCCTCCAGCCCCGCCGCCTGCATCGCCCGGTCCCAGGCCCGCCGCCGCGTCACCGCCCAGGACATGTGGTCCGGCGGGTTCACCAGCGCAATCCGCCGGTGCCCGCGATCCGCCAGCCGCGCCACCGCCGCCGCAATGATCCCCGCGTTGTCGGCATCAACGAAGGGATGCTCCCCATGCGACTCGGTCGTGCCATAGGTCACGAAGGGGAACCCCCGCGCCTGCAGCCAGCCCACCCGAGCATCCTCGGGCCGTGTGCCGGACAGGATGATTCCGTCCGCCTCGCGCCGGTCCACCAGCCGCCGGATCAGCGCCAGCCCCTCGGCCTGGTCGGCCACGGCATACAGCGCCAGCCGATAGGGCGTGCCCTCCAAAGCCTTCGACACCCCCGACAGAAGCTGCGTGTATTCCACGCCTTCCCACTCGTCCGTCTCGGGCGGGGGCGCGGCCATCACCGCGGCAATCTGATAGCTCTTGCCGGTGCGCAGTTGCAGCCCGGTTAGGTTGGCCGAATAGCCGATCTTCGCCGCCGCTTCCTCGACCAGCGCCCGCGTCTCGGGCCGCACCTTTTCGGACCCGCGCAGCGCATTGGACACCGTGGCCACCGACAGCCCGGTCATGGCGCAGATCGTCTTCAGCGTCGGCCGCTCGGGCGATGTCATCCCCGCCCTCCCAGCCAGCGCGCGAACATCAGGTACACGGCAGATGTCCAGGCAAAGCCCGGATCGCGCAAGCCCTCGCCGGTCAGCGCATCGAAGTTCTCGGCCATGCCATGCGCCTCGCACAGCCGGCAGAACCGCGCCGCGACCTCGCGCGCCAGCGCATCCTCGCCCTGCTTGCGCAACCCGTCCCAGACCAGCGCCGTCGTCGGCGCCCAGATCGGCCCGCGCCAATAGCCGTCGGGTTCATAGAACGGGCTTGCCGGCGCCTCGGTCGCCGGCCCCCATTCCGTCAGATGCGCCTGAAGCTCCGCCACCATGCCCGTCGCCAGATCGCGCGGCAGGCGGTCGCCCAGCAGAAGCGGCATGAAGCCGATCAGGCTTTGCCCCCGCTCCAGCCCCTGGCCCACCCGCCGGGTGCCAAAGCCCGCGCCATCGCACAACCGCGCCAACAGCAGGGCGAACAGGGCCGCACCTTCGGCCTGCCAGCGCGCGGCCTCCGCCGGGCGCAAGACAGCCAGCGCATCGCAGCACAGGATCAGGAACGTCGGCAGGTCCGGGCTTTCCACCGGCCCGCCCGCGTCGAAGAAACTCGCGTTGTCCCAGCCGGAATCGTTGCCATGCGGATAGCTGGGCAAGCTGTCCCGCCCCGCGCGGGTCGCCGTCAGCCACCACGTCACCTGCGCCGCCAGATGGCCCGCCAGATAGGCGGCCCGCTCTGGCGTCATCCATCCCGGCACCATCTCGCCGATCAGCCCAAGCGCCCAGCCGTGCACAGGCGGCTTGGTGAAGGCGAAGGACGCACCCTGGTCATGCACGAAATCGGGCAGCATTCCGCAAGCGTCCTGCCGGTCATAGATCGCGGCGAACTGGTCAAAGGCCAGCGCCTCATCGGCCCCGGCCAGGCCAAGCGCCGAAAAGGCGTTGTCCCAGGACCAGATGTTGATCATCGCGTTCT
>Ga0209368_1000111_pt1 | contig 129252 bp, 115 predicted proteins | sample EBPBio242008_DNA_FD_185862 | JGI IMG/M metagenome (GOLD analysis project Ga0209368, IMG submission 185862) | Wastewater treatment Type I Accumulibacter community from EBPR Bioreactor in Madison, WI, USA - Reactor 1_4/24/2008_ DNA (SPAdes)... | ecosystem: Engineered > Bioreactor > EBPR >...
ACGCCCTTCATCCCCCGCCCGCCCATCCGAAACCAGGACGGACAGTCTCACCGAAACCGGCTCAAGGGGGTCAAAGTTGGACGCCGATCCCCCGCCTCATGGGGTCAAACTTGCACGCCGAAACACACGTTCGGAACAGCAGCCTATCCGGAGACGCATACAAGCAAGTTATCGCGGCCTGGAAGACACACGCTGAGGCAGTGGGACGAGCGAAAAAGGTCGAGATTCCATCGGTTGGCAGCGAAGATTTTCCGGACACCTTGCTCAACGTCGTCGAACCGCGGAGCGCCCGGCTTCTCATTGTCTCGATGAGAACGGCGTTGCGGAACATGCGTCGGCAATTCCAAATGCTTCAGTCAATCACGCCGGAAAAGCTGATCCGACATGAAGTCACGAGCGAAACGCCAGTCCTGCCCGCTATCGAGAGAGCGAGGGAGTTCTCAGAGGCCGAACGTGAAGCGATTGCGATGTTCTTGGACCCAATCGAGATGGGTGCGCGAGGCTTCAACTGGGATTCGGTGGGGCGCTTGTGCACGGAGAGCGGGGAGGTTGTCTCCAGACCTGGCCTGCGGAGCGCGCTTGAAAAGGCAGCCAAAGGATAGTAGTTCACGCGGTACGCCCGTCTGTCGGAATTGGTAGACGAACACGACTCAAAATCGTGCGCCGCAAGGCATCCCGGTTCGACTCCGGGGACGGGCACCAATTCATTTGGATTTGGACGTAGTCGCCTTAGCGATCCGCACTGGATCACGCTCATCTCTATTGCTCCAATGGATTGAAGCCTTGGTTTTGAGAGTACGGGCCTTCTATTTGGCGAATTGCAGGAAATTCCTGCAATTCTGCCTCTCTGGCGAAGAGCGGGGTAGCAAGAGCAACCCGAGGCGCAGGGACCCGTCCGCAGGCCAGCTTGCTGGCCGAGGATGGGTGGCCGCAGGGTTGCTCGCGCGAGGGCGGAGCCCTTAGCCTTAATTCAGCGCGCCGGTGATTCTGGTAGATATACCATCTGTAATCGAAACTACCTCTCGCTCCGCCAAACCGCAGGGGAGTTTGGTTTTCGGGCCACTGAGAGGCGCCAGAAATATCTACATGGTAGGTCGGTAGCCCCACATTTCGCGTCTACCAATTCCGCCACAGGGGCCCTTTGCAGGCGGGCGGACTATAGCGATCGGCCAATGCCGGTCAATCGCTGGTGCGGCTGTTCCGGCAGGTTTTCGCGGTTGATCTGGAAGGCGTACCGTCGCCCGAAACGAATGGCGGGCGAGATGGCTCGAAAACGTGCCTTTCCGAGGCACGCAAGCGGTTGTGTCCTCTGCCTACCCATGCTCTAGAGCGCGCCATGCTTAAGCGCCTCTACGAATGGACGATGTCACTCGCCGCCCGGCCGCGGGCGACGATCTGGCTGGCGGTCGTCGCCTTCGTCGAAAGCTCGTTCTTCCTGATCCCGGCTGACGTCCTCTTCGTGCCGATGGCGCTCGCCCGGCCTCAACGAGCATACCGGCTGGCCTTCGTGGCGACGCTGCTTTCGGTGCTCGGCGGCATTGCCGGTTATGCGCTCGGCTATTACGCCTTCGAGGCGTTGGCTAAGCCGGTTCTGGCCTTCTACGGCAAGCTCGGCGCCTTCGAGGCGCTCAAGGCCTGCGCCGGACCGGATACGACGCTGATCCTGCTGACGACCTCCGGCCTTGCCCACCTGCCGCCGATCAAGGTGGTGACGATCCTGGCCGGTGCCGTCCATATCGGGCTCGCCTTCTTCGTCATCTCCTGCGTGCTGGCGCGCGGGGCGCGCTTCTTCGCGCTCGCCTTCCTGCTCCGGCGCTATGGCGATACGATCCGCCATTTCATCGAACGTCGCCTGAAAGTGATCGCCGTGGTCGGTGCAGCCCTGCTGATCCTGCTTTATTTCGGCCTCAAGCTCGTCGCAGGGTCGGGCCAGCTTTTCTCCTGCTGAGCCCGTCATGACCGCCTCCCTTGCCGCTCCCCCCGCTTCGCGTCGCCTGCCGAATTCGCGGCAACTGATCGCTCTCATCGGTGTGGTCAGCCTGGCGTTGATCGCCGGGGCGTGGTTCTTCGAACTCGTCCTGCATCTGCGCCCCTGCAAGCTCTGCCTCGAGCAGCGTGCGCCGCATTATGCCGCGATCGGGCTCGCACTCGTCGGATTGGTGCTGGCGCGCTCAGCCCGGCTGCAATGGTTCGTCCTGCTGGGGCTCGCCGGCCTGATGGCCTGGAGCACAGGCCTCGGCGTCTATCATGCCGGCGTCGAATGGGGCTGGTTCATCGGGCCGAATGATTGCGGCGGGGCGGCTCCGGCCGCCACCGGCATGCAGGATTTCATGAAGCAGCTGCAGACGACGCGCATCGTCGCCTGCTCGGAAGCGGCCTGGCGCTTTCTGGGACTGTCGCTCGCCGGCTGGAATGCGCTGGCCTCGGCCGGGCTCTTCCTGCTCGCCGTGTTCGGGCTGCTGCGCGGGCGATCGCCGGCGTAAGCCTTACGGCTCCAGCTCCGAATCCCAGTAGAGATAGTCCAGCCAGCTCTCGTGCAGATAGTTGGGCGGGAAGAGCTTGCCGTTGCGGTGGAGGTCGTTGACCGTCGGCGCATAGGGCTTCTGGGCCGGGAACATCTCGACTGTGGCCGGCATCTTGTCGCCCTTGCGCAGGTTGCAGGGCGAGCAGGCTGCGACGACGTTCTCCCAGGTCGTCTGGCCGCCCTTGGAGCGCGGGATAACGTGGTCGAAGGTCAACTCGTCGCGCGTATTGCAGTATTGGCAGGCGAAGCGGTCGCGTAGGAAGACGTTGAACCGGGTGAAGGCCGGTGTCCGCGAGGGCTTGATATAGCTCTTGAGCGAGACCACCGAGGGCAGCCGCATGTCGAAGCTCGGGCTGCGGACGACGGTGTCGTATTCGGAGACGATGTTGACGCGGTCCATGAAGACCGCCTTGATCGCGTCCTGCCAACTCCACAGCGACAGGGGATAGTAGCTGAGCGGCCGGAAATCGGCGTTCAGCACCAAAGCCGGACAGCCGTCCGGCGATGCCATCGGATGCATCACATGCGCCGTCAAACCCGTCGCACCTCCGCTTCATCGAGCGGGACGAATCCCGCTCAAGGATCAATGTAAGCGCGAGACGACAGGAATGTGAAGGAACTTATTGCTACTGCGGCAAGCATCTGCGCACGGGCGAGGATCAGCCTCGCCCGCGGCAGTGAAACGGTGGATTGTGATGAAATCCGGCCGGGTTTTCGTAGCTTGCGAGCGACCGGCCCGCTTCGTCAGCGGGTCGGGACAGGCTTCTCGCCGCGATAGTCGTAGAAACCGCGCTTGGTCTTGCGGCCGAGCCAGCCGGCCTCGACATATTTCACCAGCAGCGGGCAGGGGCGGTATTTCGAATCGGCCAGCCCGTCATGGAGCACCTGCATCACCGAGAGGCAGGTATCGAGGCCGATGAAGTCGGCGAGCTGAAGCGGGCCCATCGGGTGGTTCGCGCCGAGCCGCATCGCGGTGTCGATCGCCTCGACCGAGCCGACGCCCTCGTACAGCGTGTAGACGGCCTCGTTGATCATCGGCAGCAGGATGCGGTTGACGATGAAGGCCGGGAAATCCTCGGAAACCGAGACGGTCTTGTGCAGGCTGCCGACGAGGTTCTTGGCGCGTTCGAAGGTGCCGTCATCGGTGGCGATGCCGCGGATCAACTCGACGAGCTGCATCAGCGGGACCGGGTTCATGAAATGGATGCCGATGAAATGCTCGGGGCGATCGGTCGCCGCGGCAAGGCGCGTGATCGAGATCGAGGAGGTGTTCGAGGCGAGGATCGCGTCCGGGCGCAGATGCGGGCAGACAGCGGTGAAGATCTTGCGCTTGACCTCTTCGTTCTCGGTCGCGGCCTCGATGACGAGGTCGCAACCGCCGAGATCGGCGAGGCCGATGGCGGGCTGAATACGGGCGATTGCCGCGCGGCGCTCGTCCTCGGCAAGGGCGCCTTTCGAGACCTGACGGGCCATGTTGCCGTCGATCGTGGCGAGCGCGGCCTTGATCCGCTCCTCGGCGATGTCGTGCAGCCGGATGTCGAAGCCGGCGGCGGCCGCGACATGGGCGATGCCGTTGCCCATCTGGCCTGCCCCGATGATGCCGATCGTCTTGATCGCGTGGTCCGACATGGTTTGATCCCGGATGAACTTTTCAGGCTCCCGCAGGAGCGGAACGGGCCGCCCTGAGGCGGCCCGGAAGCGATGTGCCGGCTTACTTGCCGGCTTTGGCGAGCTCGGCGTCGAGCTCCGGCAGGACGGTGAAGAGGTCGCCGACGAGGCCGTAATCGGCGATCTGGAAGATCGGGGCTTCTTCGTCCTTGTTGATGGCGACGATGACCTTCGAGTCCTTCATGCCGGCGAGATGCTGGATCGCGCCGGAGATGCCGACGGCGATATAGAGCTCGGGGGCGACGACCTTGCCGGTCTGGCCGACCTGCCAGTCGTTCGGGGCGTAGCCGGCATCGACCGCAGCGCGCGAGGCGCCCATGGCGGCGCCGAGCTTGTCGGCGACGGGCTCGATCACCTTGCCGAAATTCTCGGCCGAGGCCAGCGCGCGGCCGCCCGAGATGATGATCTTGGCCGAGGCCAGCTCCGGACGGTCGGACTTGGCGACCTCTTCGCCCTTGAAGGACGAGGTGCCGGGATTCTCGGCCGCCGAGACGCTCTCGACCGTGGCCGAGCCGCCTTCGCCCGCCGCCGCGAAGGAAGCGGTGCGGATGGTGAGCAGCTTCTTGGCGTCGGTCGATTGCACGGTCTGGATGGCGTTGCCGGCATAGACCGGACGCTCGAAGGTGTCGGGGGAGACGATGCCGCTCACATCCGAGACCTGCATCACGTCGAGCAGGGCTGCGACCCGCGGCAGCACGTTCTTGCCGGTGGTGGTCGAGGGCGCGACGATGGCGTCGTAGTTGCTCGCGAGCTTGACGATCAGCGCGGCAAGCGGCTCGGCCAGCGCATGGCTGTAAGCGGCGTCATCGGCGAGCAGCACCTTCTCGACGCCGGCGAGCTTCGCAGCCGCATCGGCCGCGCCCTTGGCGCCCTGGCCGGCGACGAGGATATGGACGGGCGCGCCGAGCTTGGCGGCAGCCGTCAGTGCCTTGGCGGTGGCGTCCTTGATGGAGGCGTTGTCGTGTTCGGCGATCAGCAGCGTGGTCATCAGATCACCCCGGCAGTCTTGAGCTTGGAGACGAGTTCGGCGGCATTGGCCACCTTGACGCCGGCGGAGCGGCCGGCAGGCTCGACCGTCTTCAGAACCTTGAGGCGCGGCGCGACATCGACGCCGAGCGTCTCGGCCGAGGTCTCGTCGAGCGGCTTCTTCTTCGCCTTCATGATGTTGGGCAGCGAGGCATAGCGCGGCTCGTTGAGGCGCAGGTCGGTGGTGACGATCGCCGGGAGCTTCAGCGACACGGTCTGCAGGCCGCCATCGACCTCGCGGGTGACGTCGACGCTGTCGGCTGACAGTTCGACCTTCGAGGCGAACGTGCCCTGGCCCCAGCCAAGGAGCGCCGCGAGCATCTGGCCGGTCTGGTTGCAGTCGTCGTCGATCGCCTGCTTGCCGAGGATGACGAGGCCGGGAGCCTCCTGCTCGACGACCTTCTTCAGGAGCTTGGCGACGGCGAGCGGCTCGACGATGCCGTCGACCTTGACCAGGATGCCGCGGTCGGCGCCCATGGCGAGACCGGTGCGGATCGTCTCGGCCGCCTGCGCCGGGCCGATCGAGACCACGACGACCTCGGTCGCCTTGCCGGCTTCCTTCAGGCGCAGCGCCTCTTCGACCGCGATCTCGTCGAAGGGATTCATCGACATCTTGACGTTGGCGAGTTCGACGCCGGAGCCGTCCGCCTTCACGCGGATCTTCACGTTGTAATCAACCACCCGCTTGACGGGCACCAAGATCTTCATCGCCAGATCACCGTTTAGAAGAGATGAGCCTCGCGCCGCAACATACCTGACGGCAGGACAGCGGCATCGCGGCCCTCGGCTGGAATGCGCTGGGACCGTAACGACGCCCGTTTGCGCTTGTCAACGTCCGTCCTGGCCCGACTCGGAGGCAAAACAGCGCGGCTTCAGCCATGGGTGGCCTTGCGCCCGAACAGGGCGATGCTGCGGTGCACGAAGAGCGGGGTCAGGGCGGCGCCCGTCACCAGTCCGCCGAGATGCGCCCACCAGCCGACATTGCCGTCGGCGCCGAAGATGGCGGAGGCGGCCTGCAGCAAGATCCAGCCGCCGAGCGCATAGAGCGCCGGGATGTGGATCGGAATCCAGTTGAAGGCGAGGCCCCAGATCCGGACCTGCGGATAGATCATCAGATAGGATGCGATGACACCGGAGATGGCGCCGGAGGCGCCGATCAGCGGCTGCTGTGAATCCGGGTATAGGCCGGCATGGAAGAGTGAGCCGCCGAGCCCGCAGAGGAAGAAGAAAACGAGGAAGCGGGCATGGCCCATCGCATCCTCGACATTGTCGCCGAAGACCCAGAGGAACAGCATGTTCCCGACGAGATGCGCGAGATTGGCGTGCAACAGGATGTTGCTGAACAGGGTCGCCCAGGCCGGGAGATGGGCGAGCCCGTCCGGCAGTTGCGCTGTGCCGAACAGCACCGAGGGAATCATGCCGAAGCCAGCCATGAGCGCGAGCTCCGCCTCCTTGCCGGGCCAGAGCAGCAGCATGAGTTGAAGGGCGAGGCAGGCGCCGATCAACCCATAGGTAATGTAGGGCGTTCGCATGAAGCGCAGTGGCACGCCGTCATGCAGGGGAACGAACATGGCCGATCTCAGCGATTCCCGCCGGGCACCCAGAGCACATCGCCGGCTGCCTTGGCATTGAGGTAGCGGGAGGCGACGAACAGGAAGTCCGAGAGGCGGTTGATGTATTTCAGCGCGGGGGCGGCGACTGTCTCGCCTTCGGTCGCGGCGAGCTCGGCCATCAGGCGCTCGGCCCGGCGGCTGACGGTGCGGGCAAGATGCAGATGCGTCGCGGCCGGTGTGCCGCCCGGCAGCACGAAGGAGCGCAGGGGGGGGAGATTCGCGTTCAGTTCGTCGATCTCGGTCTCGACTCGGTCGACCTGCGCCTGGACGATGCGCAGCGGCTCGAAGGCGAGGGGCTTATCCGTCTCGGGCGTCGAGAGGTCGGCGCCGAGATCGAAGAGATCGTTGCTGATGCGGCCGAGCATGGCATCGACCAGGGCGTCTTCCGTCGCCGCATGCAAGCGGGCGAGGCCCACGCAGGCATTGGTCTCGTCGACCGTGCCGTAGGCGTCGACACGCAGGTCGAACTTGGGCCGGCGCGGGCCGCTCGTCAGGCCGGTCGTGCCGTTGTCGCCGGTGCGCGTGTAGATGCGATTGAGCTTGACCATGCCACGCTTATAGCGCGGTCCCGGCTGGACGGAAGCGCGTTTCCGCCGTGGCGGTACGTCAGAAAGTGTAGCCGAGCCTGGCGCCGATATTGGCCGGGCCGCGGCTGTTCGTGCCCGGTTTGTCGGAGCAGCCGACCGTGCTGAAATGCTCGAGCGTGGTGACCAGGCTCCAGCGGTCCGAGAGCCGGAAGCCGAGGGCGGCGGCCTCGCGCGTGCCGGTGTTGCAGCCGAGCGCGAGGCGATTCTCCGGGATGACCAGGCCGGTCTTGCCGTCGTTCAGGGCGGCGCCGAGGCTGGCTTCGACGAAGATGTCGCGGGTTACGTCGAAGGTCCAGGTCGCCCCCGCATAGGCATAGCGCGTGCCGTTGAGATTGAGGCTCGCGCCGATGTTGAAGCGCGGGATGAAGGCTGCGGCGAGGCGGTCGCTCAGGGGAACGAGGCGCGGCGACAGGAGGTCGGCGCTCAGGTTCGGCAGGCCGCTCTCGCGGCCGCCGGGATTGGCCAGGCCGGCACCGACCCTTGCCTCCCAGGCGGGTGCGGGTGGTTCGGTGGCGGGAGCGTAGCTGGAGACGCTGCCGGAGAGGGATCGGGTCTGCGCGGAAGCGGCAGAAACGGCCAGGCAAACGGCAAGAGGCAGCAACGCGACGCGGACCATGGACCTTCGGCAATGAACGTGTGAGCAGACGTTAGTGAAGCGCACATACTCGTGTTCGGAATGTGGCAAGGCCCGGAAATCCAAGCTCTCATCCACAGTGCACTAAGAATACAAGTTCAATTATTTCAAGGTCTTGTGTGCAGTGTCGCAGGCGTTCAGCCGTTGCGCCACCACAGGACGATAACGATCAGCACGATGGCGACGAATTGCAGGATGACCCGCAGCCGCATCAATCGCTGCGAGGCGTTGGCGCTGCCGCCGCGCAGCATGTTGATGAGGCCGAGCAGGAGCACGATGGCGACGGCGCCGACCGCGACGGATACGAGGGTGTTCGAAAGCGTCATGGCGACAGGCTTAGGATGGTGGGAAGGACTTGGCCAGCGCCCTGATGGGGCTCGTGCCGGTTGGGCCGTGGGTCAGCTCGTCGCAGCCATCTGCGCCAGGGCGCGGCCGCGGACAGGCATGGAGAGGTCGCCGGCGAGCGCCCGGCTGATGGCGGGCAGGCCGTCGAGCAGGTCGGGCACGAAGGCTTGCGACGGCGGTTGGCGGCGCGGCAGCGCATGGAGCGCAGCGGCCATCACGCGCGGATCGCGCTCGCCCTCGCCGGTCTGCGAGGGATCGTAGAGGACATCGACCAGCTTGAGTTCGTCGGCCCGGCCGGCGCGGATCGCCTGCTCGAGGCGCGGCCGGACGCGCGGCACGATCAGCGCCGGCTTGTCGAAGGACAGGATCTCGCAGAATGTGTTGTAGCCGCCCATGGCGACGACGCAGTGGGCGCGGTTCATCAGCAATTCGAGGCGCGGCTCGAAGCCGAGGCCTTCGAGCTTGGGATGGCGGGCGATGCGCTCGGCGAATTCCTTGCGCTTCTCGCGCGACATGAAGGGACCGAAGACGATGAGCGCGGGCAATGCGATCGTCGGATCGCTCTCGTAGGCCGAGATCACCCAGTCGATGACGCCGGCACCGTCGCCGCCGCCGCCCGGCGTGACCAGGATGAAGGGCTGCTTGGTGATGCGGGGGTAGCGGTTCGGCGGCATCGGACTCGGTACCGCGCGCTTGAGATAGCCCATGTAGCGGAGCTTGTCGGCGAAGCGGTGCTGGTTCGGCAGGCCGGTCAGGGGTTCATAGACGTTGTCGAGCCCGTAGACGAAGATGTCGTCATAGACCGTGTCGAGCGCTTCCAGCGCGCCGTTGCGGCTCCATTCCTCGAGCACCGCGGCGGGTTCGTCGAGCACGTCGCGCAGGCCGAGCACGATGCGGGCACCGCGCCGGCGCAGGATGTCGAGCGAGGGCTTCAATTCGCCGCGCAGGCCGACCGGCTCCTTGTCGACGATGACCACGTCGGGATCGAAGGAGAGCACGGTCTGCTTGATGATGTCGGCCCGCAGACGGATGGTGTCGTCGAGGCCGAGATTGAGGTGATGCGGTTCGTAGCCGCCGTCGCTCTGCTTCTCGACGCCGGGAATGCGGACATAGTCGACGCCGTCGCCGAACTGGAAGCTCGAGATCACCGACGAGCCCGAGACGATGATCACCGAGATATGCGGGAAGCTCGCGATCAGCGCATTGGCGATGGCGCGGCAGCGGCGAATATGGCCGAGGCCGAAGGTGTCGTGGCTGTAGATCAGGACACGCGGAGCGTGGGGGCTACGCGGCGCGCGCTCGGCGCCGGCGAGATCGACGACGTTTGAAGGCATCGGAACGTCGCCCCCCGGGAAAGGCCAGACGACCTCTTGGCGAGGACGAACGCAGTTGAAACTCTGGAGCGGTTATAACTGGTCGCCGGGAACGATCCAAGCCCGTCGGCCTGTCGTCAGGCGAGAAAAACCGTGTCGGATCGCAGTTATCACCGCGGGCCGGGATCGCATTGCCGGTCGCTGCCCGGCAGCCGGACGAAGCTTGCCGGATCGACCAGGCGGATGGCCGGATGAGCGGCCGCCTGCAGGAGATCGGACAGGAAGGACCACGCTGTTTCGTCGTGGTCGCGATGGTGCAGCAGCAGGCCGATCTCGATGTTGCCGGTCTCCGCCATTCGCCGATCCGCCAACAGGGTTACAAGCTCGCCGACGACGTCGGCGGTCAGACGTCCGACGCGGCCGCCATGCCAGTTCATGACGTCGATATGGGTGTTGAGCAGGCGCGGTCCGCCATCCGACCCCAGGCGAAAGCCGCGGAAGCAGGAGAGCCCGGAAAAGCCGAGCGCCCCGAGACGTGCGGCGTGGCTCGGGGCGATGCGGTTCCAGGGCGGGACGAAGATCGGCAGGACATCGCCGCCGAGCAGATCGTACAGGCGCCGGCGGCCCTGCGCGATGTCGGCGTCGACATGATCGGCGTCGCGTTCAGCGCCGAATTCCGATTTCTTGCCGCCGACGGGCGTGTGGTTCCGATGGATGGCGCCATGCTGGCAGGGGCGCAGCAGCGGCATGCCGCGCAACGCGGTTGCCAGTTCGGGTTCGGCCAGCAGGGGAATGACGGCGAGCAGGATGGGGGCCGCGAAGCGCTCGGCCAGCTCCGAGAGCCGGTCGAGCGCCGGGCTCGGTGCCACGGCGTCGTCATCGCGCAGCCAGAGACCGATCTGCCGGCCGGATGCACTCCAGTGGTCGAGCTCGAGGGCGAGCGCGTGCCAGGACGAGGCAGTCATGGCGTGGTTTCCCGGGCGGGCGACCGCAATTTGGCGCTGCGATTTCGCACGGCGAGGGTGAGACCTTCCGCCAACCTTTCGGCAGCGCGCGCGGGTGTGCGCTCGGCGAGGATGAAACGGTGCGCGGCTGCGCCCATGCCCTCGCGCAACGTCCTGTCGCGCAGCAGGCGGGTCAGCGCCGCAGCCAGGGCTTCGTCGTCATGCTCCGGGACGAGCAGGGCGGTTTCGCCGGCTCGCACCGTCTCGGCGACGCCGCCGCTGTCGAAGGCGACGACCGGCAGCCCGGCCGCCTGGGCTTCGAGATAGACCAGCCCATAGGCCTCGCCGATGCCGGGCCAGAGGAGGATGTCGTGCCGGGCAAGCTCGGCCTGGGTGGCGTCGCGGTCGAGCTGCCCATGCCAGGTGATGCGGCCTTCGGGCAGGCCGGCGAAGGCGGCGCCGATCTCAGCGCGGCAAGGGCCGTCGCCGATGATGCTCAGCGTCCAGTCCTCGCCCCGACAGCGGTCGAGGATACGGGCGAGGGTGAGGTAGCTCTTCAACTTAACGCCCGCGCGCATCATGGCGACGGTGATCAGGCGGGGCTTGCCCGATAGGTCGGTCGCCCGGGAAAACTCGAAGCCAGGCGCGACGAAGGGGGGCAGGGGGAGCAGGGCCGTGCCTTCGTTCTCCCAGCGCGCGAGCCCCTGCCGGTCGCGGGCGGTGAAGTAGAAATGGACATCGGCAGCTGTGTGCCCTTGCCGGGCTGCGGCCACATGCATGGCCCATTCGCCGCTGGCACGCCGGGCGGAATCGCTCGATTCGGCGGTGACATAGGGGATGCCGAGCGCCGCCGCGATCGCGGGACCGAGGAAGTCCGGCGAGCGATAGTAGTTGTGATAGGTGAACCAGAGCTCGGGCCGCGGCTTGCCCTCCCGGTAGCCGGCGAGCAGGGCATCGCGCAGCCGGTCCGCATCGTCGGCGCAGCGGGCCAGGCGGGCGGGATCGGCTTCCCGGAAATAGGTCTTCCGCGCTGCGACGGGCTCGACGACATGGCCGAGGCTTTCGAGCGCTGCGGCGAGCTGGCGGGCCATGCGGCGATCGCCGGAGACGCCGCCGTCACCGACCGGATTGAGCGGGGTGTGGAAAGCGATACGCAAGACGGTCTTCGGGGTCGGTGATGCTGTCAGCGATAGGGATCGGCCGCGTCGCGAAGGCCGTCGCCAAGGAAGTTGAAGGCGAGGATGATCACGATCACGGGGACGACCGGATAGAGCAGCCAGGGATAGAGCGCCACAACATTGATGTTCTGGGCTTCGTTGAGCATCACGCCCCAGCTGGTGATCGGCGGCCGCAAGCCCAGACCGAGGAAGGAGAGCGCGGTCTCGCCCAAAATGGTCTTGGGGATGGTGATCGTGGCCGAGGCGATGAGATGGCTCATGAAGCCGGGCACGAGATGCAGCGCGATGATCCGGCGCGGCTTGGCCCCCATGAGCTGGGCTGCGACGACATAATCCTCCTCGCGCAGCGAGAGCAGTTTCGAGCGCACCGAGCGCGCGAGCCCGGTCCAATCCATCAGGCCGAGGATCACCGTGATGCCGAAATAGACCAAGAGCGGGCTCCAGGTCGGCGGCAGGATAGAGGCCAGCGCCAGCCAGAGCGGGATATGCGGCAGCGACTGCACGATCTCGATGATGCGCTGGATGAAGAGATCGACGCGGCCGCCATAATAGCCGGCGATGCCGCCGATGATCACGCCGAGCACGAAGGAGACGGAGACGCCGAGCAGGCCGATCGAGAGCGAGATGCGCCCGCCATAGAGGATGCGCGAGAGCATGTCGCGGCCGAGCCGGTCCGAGCCGAGCAGGAAGAAGGTGCCGCCCTCGGGCGGGCAGACGAGATGCGTGTTGCCGGGGACCATGCCCCAGAACGTGTAGTCGTCGCCCTTGCAGAAGAAGCGCAGTTTCTGCGGGCGGGTCGTGTCGACCTCGTATTCGCGCTTCAGGTTCTCCATGTTGAGGCGCATCGTGTACGGATAAACGAAGGGGCCGATGAAGCTGCCTTCGTGGAAGAGATGGATGCCCTGGCTCGGCGCCCGGATGAAATCGGTGTTGCGCGTCGTGTAGTGATAGGGCGCGAGGAACTCGGCGAAGGCCGCCATCGCGTAGATCGCGACGATCACGAAGGCGGAGATGACCGCGAGCCTGTGCTTGCGGAACTTCCACCACATCAACTGCCATTGCGAGGCGAGATAGACCCGCTCCTGCTCCGGCGTCATCGCCTCGGTGGCATAGGGCTCGAACGGTGCCGTCGAGACCTCGTGCGGCAGCGGCGCGCCGTCCGGCGGGAGATGGTTGAGCGTCGTCGCCTTCACTTGGTCGCGGCTCCCTGGAGGCGGATGCGCGGATCCAGAATGGCGAGCGCGATGTCCGAGATCAGCACGCCGATCACGGTCAGGAAGGAGAGGAACATCAGGAAGGAGCCGGCGAGATACATGTCCTGGCTCTGCAGGGCGCGGATCAGCAGCGGGCCGGTCGTCTGCAGCGAGAGCACGATGGCGACGACCTCGGCGCCCGAGACGATCGAGGGCAGGATGTCGCCGATATCCGAGATGAAGAAGTTGAGCGACATGCGCAGCGGATATTTCCGCAGCGCCTTGCCGGGCGGCAGCCCCTTGGCGCGGGCGGTGACATAGTACTGCTTCTGCAACTCGTCGAGGAGGTTCGCGCGCAGCGCCCGGATCATGCCAGCGGTCCCGCCCGCACCGATGATGATGACGGGAATCCAGAGGTGCTCCAGCACCGATTTGAGCTTGGCCCAGCTCATCGGCTGGTTGAGATAGGCGGGATCGACGAGTCCGCCGATCGAGGTGCCGAACCAGACATTGGCGAAATACATGAAGACCAGCGCCAGCAGGAAATGCGGCACGGCGAGCCCGACGAGGCCGAGGAAGGTGAGCCCGTAATCGCCCCAGCTGTACTGGTGCGTGGCCGAATAGATGCCGATCGGGAAGGCGACGATCCAGGTGAAGATGATGGTGGCGAAGGAGACCATCATCGTCAGTAGCAGCCGGTCGCCGACGATCTCGCGCACGGGGCGCTGGTACTCGAAGGAGTAGCCCATGTCGCCCTGGAGCAGGCCCGCGACCCAGCGGACGTAACGCTCCACCGGCGGCTTGTCGAAGCCGTATTCCTGCTTCAGGAACTCGATGCGGCTCATGTCCGCCTTCTCGCCCTGGGCCTGCATCTCGGCGGCGAGCGTCTCGAAGTAATCGCCTTCGGGCAGGTTGATCACGGTGAAGATCAGCGCGCTGGTGACGATCAGCGTCGGGATCATGATCAGGATGCGCTTGAGGATGTAGCGGAGCAGCACGGGTCAGGCCTTGGTCTCTGGCCTGTCGAACCAGAAGGTGTCGGGCATGTAGCGGCCGATGAAGGCGCCGGGCTCGAAGCTGTAGAGGCCCTTTTCGGGCACATTGCGCAGGTCGTTCGAGACGACGATCGGCTGCAGCGTGCTGTTGATCACGCCGATAGTGTAGAGCTGCTCGGCATTGATCGCCAGCATCTTGTGCCAGATGGCGCGGCGCTGCTCGCGGGTCGAGCTCATGCGCCATTCCTCGTAGAGCCGCACCAGCGCGTTGACTTCGGCGAGGGCCGGTCGCTCGCCCTCGCGGCCGCTGCTCTCGATGAACTGGCCCCAGCGCGGCCACTGGAACTGGGCCGAGGAGGTCGGCGCCAGCGCGTCCGGCTCCATATCCGACGTGACCAGCGCATTGTCCATGCCGGCCCAGGCCGACATCACGGTCTGGCCGGCGAGGATGCGGCGGCGGAAGACGTCGCGCTGGGTCGAACGCGGGTAGATCTTGATGCCGACATCGATGAAGTCCGGCTTGAGCAGGTCGAGGATGTCGGTTTCCTCGGTGTTCTCGCCGGCGGTTTCGATGGTGAATTCCAGCCGGCGTCCGTCCGGGAACAGGCGGATACCGTCGTCGTCGCGCTTCGTCAGGCCGATCTCGTCGAGCAGGCGATTCGCCAGCGCCGGATCGTGCTGGGTCCAGAGTTCGGCGAGCTTCGCGTCGTAGAGCGGGCTTTCAGGCAGGGCGGTGTTGCCGCTCTCTCGCGCCAGCCCGAAGAAGATGACCTTGTTGACGTCCTTGCGGTTGATCGCGACCGAGATCGCCTGGCGGTAACGGACGTCGCGATTGAGGTCGCGCCAGGCCGGATCGATGGCGTTCAGGTTGGGGAGCAGGGCGAAATAGGCGCCTTCCGCCCGCTTCCACAGCCGGACGTCGAAATTCATCCGCTTCGAGGCCTCCTTGAGGAAGGTGTAGTTGTCGAAGCGGATGTAGCGGGCCTGGAGATCGGCTTCGCCGGCCGCGGTCTTGGCTGGGACGAGGGCACTGGTGCCGATCGTCAGCGTGACCTGATCGGCATAGGGAAGCTGGCGGCCGTTTTTGTCGACGCGGTGGAAATAGGGATTACGCTCGAAGACGAACTGTTCGGCCGGGAGCGGCGTCGTGTTGCGCCAGGGCTCCAGTGTCGGCAGCTTCGGGTTCTCCGGCCGGTACATGCGTGACAGTCGCTCGTGCAGCGCCCCCCAGTCGCGCACCCGGTGCTCCTTCACTCGCTGGGCGAGCTCGTGCTTGGGAGCGTGCTTCTCGTGGAACTGCTTGAGATAGCCTGAGGGCATGAAGAGATAGGTCGGCTGCGCACCGGCCAGCGCCGGCAGGAAGACCGGGTTGGGCGCCTCCCAGCTATAGCGCACCTCGCGTTCGTTCAGCACTTCGAAGAACGGTGCATTGCCGCCTGCAAGCAGCGCCTGAGGCGGCCCGCCCGGCGAAAGCCGCTTGTTGTTGGCGATATCTTCCCACCAGTAACGGAAATCCTCGGTGGTGAAGGGCGAGCCGTCCGACCAGCGATGGCCCTCGCGCAGCTTGAGCGTGAAGATGCGGCCGTCCTCGACCTCGCAGCTCTCGAGCACGTCCGGCACCAGCTCCAGGCTGTCGTCATAGACCATCAACCGGGTGTAGCCGTAGAGCGTCATCATGCGGATATCGCGCTGGTCGCCCATCAGCATGCGGATATTGCCGCCATGGCGGCCCTGCTGCCGGCCGAGCGCCTCCAGATCGATGACGCGCGGATTGGCGGGCAGGCGCGCGGCGACCGGCGGCAGGGAGCCGGCTGCGACCCTGTCCTTGAAGAACGGGCTGTCGATCGCGGTGCCCGAGAAGGGCGCGGGCGCTGCCTGCGCGAGGCGGGGCAGGTTCGCTCCAGCCAGCGCGGCGGAGCCGAGCAGCAGCGCGGTGCGGCGGGTCGGGTTGTGGCGGCGTGGCGTCATGGCACCAGCTCCCGGATATCGGCATTCGGCCGTGCCAGCACATAGTGACCGTCGCCGAGCGGCAGGGGCGCCAGCGCGGCCTCGTCCGGCCCGGCCTTGAAGGCCATGTCCCAGTGGCTGTCGTCGGAGGCGCCGCCGGGCGCCGCCAGCTTGAAGTCGAGCTTGCGGTCGAGATCGGCGAAGGGCACGGAGCGCAGCAGCGCCCGCGTATAGGGATGGGCCGGGCGGGTGAAGAGCGCGTGGCGCGGCGCCAGCTCGACGATCCGGCCATTGGCCATCACCGCGATCCGGTCCGCCATGTAGTTCACCACGGCGAGATTGTGCGAGATGAACAGGAAGGTCAGCCCGCGCTCGGCCTGGAGGTCCTTGAGCAGGTTGAGGATCTGCGCCTGCACGGAGACGTCGAGCGCCGAAACCGGCTCGTCGCAGATGATCAGCTCGGGGGCGAGCGCGAGCGCGCGGGCAATGCCGATGCGCTGGCGCTGGCCGCCCGAGAAGGAATGCGGGTAGCGATTGAGGAAGCGGGTATCGAGCCCGACATCCTGCATCAGGTTGCGGACCCGCTCGTCCTGCTCGGCCGGGCCGCCCCGACCATGGACGACCAGCGGCTCCCGCAGGATGTTCATCACGGTCATGCGCGGCGAGAGCGACGAGACCGGGTCCTGGAAGATCATCTGCACGCGCGGGCGGAACTTGCGGAGATCCTCGCCGTCGAGGCCGAGCACGTCGACCCGCTCGCGCCCGTCGTCGAAGATGATCTCGCCTGAATCGGGCGTGACGGCGCGCATGATGATCTTGCTGACTGTCGTCTTGCCGCAGCCGCTCTCGCCGACGAGGCCGAGGCATTCGCCGCGCCTGATGTCGAAGCTGACATTGTCGACGGCCTTGACGCTGGTCTGGCTGCCCTTGCCGAAGAAGCTGCGCGAGCCCGTGACATAGGTCTTGTGCAGGCCGCGGACGCTGAGCAGCGGCGCGGCATCCACTGAGGGCTTCGGCGGGGGCGCGGTCAAGATCGGGCGCGGGCGCGCCTCCCTGAGCGCGACCAGCCGCTCGCCGTCCTGCATGTCGAAATGCGGGGAGGCGTCGAGCAGGGCCTTGAGATAGGGGTGGCGCGGTCGGCGGAAGATGTCCTCGACCGGGCCGCGCTCCATGATCTCGCCGTGGAAGATCACGACGACCTCGTCGGCCATGTTGGCGACGACGCCGAGGTCGTGGGTGATCAGCAGGATCGCCATGCCCATCTCGGCCTGGAGATCGCGCATCAGGTCAAGCACCTGGGCCTGGATGGTGACGTCGAGCGCCGTCGTCGGCTCGTCGGCGATCAGCAGGGCCGGCTGGCAGATCAGGGCCATGGCAAGCATGGCGCGCTGGCGCAAACCGCCGGAGAGTTCGAAGGAATAGAGCCCGAAGGCGCGCTTGGGATTCTTGAAGCCGACGCGCTTCAGCATGGCCTCGATGAGCTCGCGCGCCTCGGCCTTCGGCATCGGCCGGTGCAGGAGCAGCGCCTCCTCGATCTGGTTGCCGATCGTATGGACCGGCGAGAGCGAGGACATCGGCTCCTGGAAGATCATGCCGATGCGCCCGCCGCGCAGAGCCCGGATGCCCTCGCCCTCGGCCGGCAGCGTCGCGATGTCGACGACGGTTTCGGGCGCGAGCGGGTCGCGGAACAGGATCTCGCCGCCAGTGACGCCGCCGGCGCGCGGCAGCAGCCCCATGATCGCCTGCGAGATCACCGATTTGCCGGAGCCGGATTCGCCGACGAGCGCGACGGTCTTGCCGGCGGGGACGCGCAGGCTCACGCCCTTCACGACGTCACGGGACAGGCCGTGGATTGTGAAGCCGATACGCAGGTCGTTGATGCGCAGGATGTCCATGCTTACGTCGATACGTTCCCGGGAGCCTTACCGCTCTGCAGTTTTCCTCATGTCACTAGACGTCGAAAGCGACGGCTTGCCAATCGCTTTCGACGCTTCCGGCGAGCATTGCCCGATGCGGATGACATCGCTGCAACGGGGTCCGCGCCGGAAATCGTCGTAGCTGATGCTCCAGGGCAGGGGGGGCGGCGCGCGATAGGGCCCCATGTTGAAATACTGGTTGTCGTCGAGCCCGGGGCCGCCATGGCCGATATGTCCCTGTAGGGTCACGGTATGGACGCCGCCGGCGATGACCTCGATATGGCCCTCGCCATCGGGGCCGGGCTGCGAGCAGATGACGAAATCGATCCAGCCCTGCTGCGCCGAGGGCAGGTCGGCATGGGATGCGACCCGGATTCCCGGCGCACAGGCGTTGAAATAGCGCGGAAAATTTTTCGTGGTCGTGCCGCTCTCGATCGCGATCAGCGCGCGGGTTTGCTGTGCCTCGGTGCAGTTGATCACGAGCGCCTCGCCGGGAAGGCAGCCCTCGGGGCGCTCGCTGCCGCCGATCGGATAGGAGGGAATCAGGTCGGTCTCGACGGTGATGCCGAGGCGCAAGGCGAGGAATGGCGAGTAGTCGCCGACGGCTTCGGGCAGGATTTCGCGCTTCCACTGCGCAATCACATATCTGCGATCATCCTGCGCGAGCGGATCGTTGAGGTGCAGGGCAAAGCCGTACCAGACCGTGCTGTGGAAGGGGACGAGCACCTCCGGGTGCTCCCAGATCTCGGTCCGCTCGCTGCATCCCACCGCATGCGAAAGGCAGGACGGCGCCATGACCACGGTCACGGCGCCGGCGCCGCTGTCGGGCGCGACACCATCGAAAACCACGCGGCCGGAGCGCTGCTCGGGATTGTCCGTATAGAAAAGCCCGCCTTCGGGGGCGAAACCGCCTCGCTCGAAACCGTCGCGCAGGATGCGCTGCGTGGGATCAGCCCCGGCCTCGGCGCGCGCAGAGGTGGTCAAAGCGCCGGCGAGACCGATCATGGCCGCACAGCACAGCATTCCCGACACGGCGACCTTGTTCACGCTTCCCCCGATGACGGACGCAGCCTCCACTCTGCAATGCCGGTACGGCCGCAGCGTGGCGCGCATTGCACTCGGCCGCAACCTCCCCACATATGGACGCCTCGGGCCCGCCGGACCCGTCGAGGTTGCGCCGCGAGCGCTTCGGTACGGGGTTGCCCCTTGGAGTCCAATCTCTTCCGTTACATCTGGCAGAAGAGCCGGGCGGAGCAGGTCGTCGTCCTGCTGATCATCCTTGTCTCGATCCCATTCAACTGGGCGTCCTTCGACGTGCCCAAGCGCATCGTCAACGACGCGATCCAGGGCGGCGCCTTCAAGGACGGCAAGACCACCGCGACGCTGATGGACTTCACCCTGCACCTGCCGTCATGGCTGGGCGGGGCGAGCTACAAGATCTCGGACGGCATCCAGGTCGGCCAGTACGGCCTGCTCCTGGGCTTGAGCACCTATTTCCTGCTGCTGGTGCTGATCAACGGCGCTTTCAAGTACGTCATCAACGTCCGCAAGGGCATTCTCGGCGAGCGGATGCTCCGGCGCATGCGCTACGATCTGTTCAGCCAGCTCATGCGCTTCCGGCCGGAGGAGATCCGCGCGGTCAAGCCGGCCGAGATCGCCAGCATGATCAAGGACGAGGTCGAGCCGATCGGCGGCTTCGTCGGCGATGCCTTCATCCAGCCGGTCTTCCTGCTCAGCCAGGCGCTGACGGCGCTGGTCTTCATCATGGCGCAGAGCTTCTGGCTGGGCTCGGTCGCGCTTTTGATCGTGCTGGCGCAGGCGATCATCATCCCGATCCTGCGGCGTGAGCAGCTCCGGCTCGGCCGCGAGCGCCAGATCGCCTCGCGCCAGCTCGCCGGCCGCATCGGCGAGATCGTCGATGCCGGGCCGATGATCCAGGGCCATGGCGCCACGGCCTATGTCCAGTCCGACATCGCCGGGCGGCTCGGGCGGCTCTTCGATATCCGCTACGCGCTCTACAAGCGGAAATTCGCGGTCAAGTTCCTGAACAACCTGCTGGCCCAGATCACGCCGTTCTTCTTCTACGCGATCGGCGGCTTCTTCGCGCTGCAGGGGCGGCTCGATATCGGCCAGCTCGTCGCGGTGATCGCCGCCTATCGCGACCTGCCGCCACCGATCAAGGAGCTGATCGACTGGGACCAGCAGCGCAACGACGTGACGATCAAGTACGATCAGGTCATCTCCCAGTTCAACACCGACGAAACCCTGGTCCTCGAGGAGGAGAACGGCGTCAAAGCCCTGCCGGAAAAGGGCGAGATCCGGCTCGAATCCGTGCAGATGCTGGACAATCGCGGCCAGCCGCTGCTGACGCCGCTCTCGTTCAGCCTGCAACGGCCGGGCGTGGCCGCGGTGGTCGGCCCGCAGGGTGGCGGCAAGGACGTGCTCGGCCGGATCCTCGGCCGGCAGGCGACGAGCTATACGGGCCGCGTGCTGATCGACGGCGAGCCGCTGGCGGGCATGTCGGTCGAGCGGGCGAGCCATCTCATCGGTTATTCCGGCGACGAGCCCGAGATCATCGCCGGCTCGATGCGCGACAACATCCTGCTGCCGCTCCGGCGCCGGCGACCCGATCTCAAGGCCGGCGGCGCGGTTTCGTCGCCGGAGCATCGCCGCTTCGTCGAGGCGATCCGCTCCGGCAATTCGCCCTTCCCGTTCGAAGCAGACTGGACCGACTATGAAGGGGTCGGCGTGACCGATGCGGCTGAGCTCGCGGCGCGGGTCCACGAATTGCTCGACGTCTTCGGCTGCACGCAGGAGGTCTACGAGCTCGGGCTCGGCGGGAAAGTGATGCGCCCCGTCAGCGAGCAGGCGACCGAACGCATCATCGAGGCGCGCCGCGTGGTCGCGGCCGAGCTCGCGCGAATCAAGCAGGGCGACCTGATCGAGCCCTTCGTGCTCGACCGCTACAACCGCAATGCCCCGATCATCGAGAACCTGATCTTCGGCACGCGGACGACCATGCGTTTCGACAGCGCGACCCTGCTGTTCGAGCCCTATGCCCAGTCGATCCTGAACGCGGAGGCGCTGGTCGAGCCATTGGCCGAGATGGGCCGGCGGATCGTCGCGACCGTCGTCGAGATCTTCGCCGGCCTGCCGCAGGGCCACGCGCTGTTCGAGCGCTATTCCTTCGGCGCCAATTTCGAGTTCGAGCGCCTGAACGAGCTGGCGGAACTGCTGGCCAAGCACGACATGCGCAATCCGCTCGACCAGGAGACGGAACGCGACCTCGTCGCGCTGGCGCTCGGCTATATCGAGCCCAAGCACCGGCTGAACCTGATCGATGCCCGCCTGGAGCGGCGCATCCTCCGGGCGCGGGAGAGCTTCCGCAAGCATCTGCCGGCCGATGCGGTCGAGGATGTCGATTTCTACGATCCCGACACCGTGATGGTTGGCGCCAGCGTGCGCGACAACCTGATGTTCGGGCGTATCGGCTATGGCGTACCCGATGCCGCGCGCAAGGTGGGCGAAATCGCGCTGCAGGCGCTTGCTCGCTCCGGGCTGGGCGAGGCGCTCTACCGGCTGGGCCTCGATACCGAGAGCGGCATTCGCGGGCGCTTCCTGCCGGCGCGGCTGCGCCAGGCCGTGCCGCTTGTGCAGGCGCTGATCAAAGCGCCGCAGATCGCGGTGCTCGACATCTCGGCCCTGCTCGCGATTTCGGACGACCCCGAGGAGATCGTCGCCCGCCTGCACAGCTATTGCGCGGGCATGACGCTGTTTCTTCTGGTCGGAGATGCTAATCTTGCGAGAGAGGTCCCGCTGCGGGTGGTGTTCCACGGAGCGACGGGGACGGTCGAAGCGCAGGACGCGCCCGACGCGGCCAATGATCGGGCGTCGCGCTTCGAGAATGCCGGGCGAATGGAGGCACGGTCATGAGTCTGGAAACCGATCTCGGCTGCCTGCGCGGCATGCCGCTGTTTCAGGGCATGCCGGCGTCGCGGCTCAAGCTCGTCGCGCTGATGGGGGAGCGACTGCAATTCGAGCCGGGCGACATCCTGATCAGCCCGCAGGAGAAGCTCGCGGGCGTCTACGTCATCATGGAAGGCGAGGTCGAAATCCTGCAGCCACGCGAGAACGGCGAGGAACGGGCCTTCGTCAAGGACACCGGCAGCATCACCGGCGACGTTGCGCTGCTCAGCGGCAAGCCGTTCAGCGTGACCATCCGGGCCAAGTCGCAGGTGTTGGCGTTGCGGATACCGAAGGACCTGTTCTTCGAACTGCTGCATACCGTGCCGGAGTTCAGCCTCGCGGTCTGCCGTGACCTGGCCGACCGGGTCCATCGGCTGGCCTCCGTGCTGCTGCACGAGCACGAAACCGTCTGACGAGGTCGATCAGCGCATGAACCGGCCGCAAGCTGCAGGCACGAATCGTACCGGAATGCCCCGCGGCGGCATGAGCGCGGGCATCGACCAGGTCTCGTCCTGGAGCCGGGATATCCGGCTCGTCTCCGGGCTGATCCTGCTCGCCTTCGCGACGACGCATTTCCTGAACCATGCCGTCGGCATCCTCGGCGTCGATGCCATGGAGAAGGTGCAGGACTGGCGCTACGGCCTCTGGCATTCCCGGGTCGGAACGGTCGCGCTCTACGGCGCACTGATCGTCCACCCGGTCTTCGCGCTGCTGCGCGTGGTGCAGCGACGCACCTTCAAGATGCCGCTGCGCGAAATGCTGCAGATCGCGCTCGGCCTCGCGATCCCGCTGCTGCTGATCGACCACATCATCAGCACGCGGATCATGGGCATCTATTTCGGCGTCGACGAGAGCTATCGCTCGGTGCTGCGGCGGCTCTGGCCGGGACTGGCGCTGACGCAGTCGCTGCTGCTGCTGCTGGTCTGGACGCATGGCATCATCGGCATCCACTTCATGCTGCGCGCCCGCGACAGCTATCGCCATTGGCGCGATCCCTTCCTGCTGGCGGCGATCCTGATCCCGCTTCTGGCGATTATCGGCTTCGCCGTGGGGGCGCGGGAGGCCGAGCGGCTGGCGATGCCGGCCGAACTGGTCAGCGATGCTCAGGCCGCGATGTTCGCCCGCGACGTGATGTGGGGGAAGGGCGGGTTCTACGGGCTCGTCGCCTGCTTCCTGCTCTTCATCGGCATCCGCGAGATCAGGGTTCGCACGACGCGCCAGATCACGGTGCGCTTCGTCGGCCATGGCACGCGCCGGCTGGCCCCGGGGCCGACCGTGCTGGAGATGTTCCGGCGCTTCGGCATTCCCCATGCGGCGCTCTGCGGCGGGAGGGCGCGCTGCGCCACCTGCCGCGTGCTGGTGATGGACGGCAACGACAAGCTGCCGAGGCCCGGCATGAACGAAGCCAAGCTGCTGCGCCGGATCTCGGCGCCCGAGGGCGTCCGGCTCGCCTGCCAGATCCGGCCGCGCGACGATCTGCAGGTGCAGCTCCTTCTGGCCTCGCGGCTGAATGCCGGTGCGGGCCGCGCCCTCGAACTCGACGATGCCGCCGGCAAGCGCGGCCTGACTGTGGTGGTGGCCGATCTCAGGGCGTTCTCCGCTCTCTCCGAACGGCAATTGCCGCGCGAATTGATCGGTCTGCTCAATCGGTTCTTCGACGAGATGGGGCAGGCGATCACCGCGCATGAAGGGCGGATCGACGCCTTCTATGGCGACGGCTTCATGGCTGTGTTCGGCTTGGAAGGCCCGCCCGCGCGTGGGGCGCAGGCCGCGATCGCGGCTGCCGGCGACATCGTTCGGGCGGTCGATGCGATCAACCGCGAATATGGCGCGGCGCTGCCTTTGCCGTTGCGGATCGGCATCGGTATCCATACGGGCGATGCCGTCACCGGCGCGGTCGAGAACGACAATCTCGGCCGGCGCGAGATCACGGTCGGCGAGAGCGTCATGGTCGCGAGCCAGCTCGAATCGGCGACCCGGCGCGTGCTGGCCGATGTCGTCGTCTCCGAGGACACGATCAGGGCGAGCGGGCGCAGCTATGCCGGCACGACGGCGCTGAAGATCGCGATCAAGGGGCGGGAGAAGCCGCTGACCGCCTACGGCTTCGCCAGCGCGCCGGAAATCGCCCGCCGCAAACGCGAGGACGTGGCGGTGCCGGTGCCCGTGGTGGCCGGGAGCGAGGCGACGACACCGGCGGAGGTGGTGCGGGAGCAGGACGAGACAGGCGAAAAAGGCTGATCCTTGCGCGGGCCGCTGGTTTTTTCCGGGCGCGCATGCCTATGGTCCGCCGGCTTTTCCTCGTGACGACTGAGACATGACGCCCGAACCGCCCCAAGAGGCCTTTCACGACCTGCTGCGCGGCATGGCGGCGCTCTCGGGCCATCGCATCGTCGCCGATATCGCGCGGCTCTACGGCAAGGGCGCGCCGCCCGATCTCTCGATCGCCTGCAATCACAAGCAGATCGCCTCGAAGCAATGGCTGGTTGAGGCGCTGGCCGAGACCTATCCGAAGCCCGAGGGGCCTGTCTGGGTGCTCGGTGCCTGGTATGGCGTGCTCGGCGCCCTGCTGCTCGACGATGAAAGGCTCGCGATTCCCGAAATCGTCAGCCTTGATATCGACCCGACCTGCGCGCCGGTCGCGGACATCCTGAACCATCGCCATGTCGCGGCGGGGCGGTTCCGGGCGGTGACGGCGGATATGATGGCGGTGGATTTCGCGGCGCAGTCGCCGGCGCCGGGGCTCGTCATCAACACGAGCTGCGAGCATCTCGACGATGTGCCGGGCTGGATCGGGACCCTGCCGAAGGGGGTGCCGCTGGTGCTGCAGTCCAACGACTATTTTCGCGAGCCGGACCATCGGAGCTGCGTGCCCTCGCTCGATGCCTTCCGCGAGCAGGCGGGGTTGTCGGAGGTCTGGTTTGCAGGCGCCCGGCCGGCGAAGAACTACACGCGCTTCATGCTGATCGGGCGGCGATGACGGAGCCTACGCGGCCGCGCATCGCGGTGGCGATGAAAGGTTATCCGCGCCTGTCGGAGACCTTCATCGCGCAGGAATTGCTGGGCCTGCAGCAGCACGGCCTGCCCTTCGAGATCTGGTCGCTGCGCCATCCGACCGATGCGGCTAAGCATCTGATGCACCAGCAGATCACGGCACCTGTGCGCTATCTGCCGGAATATCTGCATGACGAGCCGGCACGCGTGGCGCGTGGATTGCTGGCGGCCTTGTTGCGGCCGGGCCTGCTGCAGCTCCTGCCGGTCTTCCTGCGCGATCTCGCCCGCGACCGGACGCGCAATCGCTGGCGCCGCTTCGGGCAAGCCTGCGTGATGGCGCATGAATTGCCCCGGGATATCACGCACTTGCATGTGCATTACCTGCACACGCCGGCTTCGGTGATCCGCTATGCCGCCCTGCTTGGTGGCCTGACATGGTCGTTCTCGGCCCATGCCAAGGACATCTGGACCACCGAGGACTGGGAGAAGCGCGAGAAGATCGCTTCGGCCGCGTGGGGCGTCACCTGCACGCGCGACGGGCATCGCGAACTCGAACGCCTCTCCGACCGGCCCGACAAGGTCGCGCTGCTCTATCACGGGCTCGATCTCGCGCGTTTTCCGGCGCCGGGACCGCGATCAGCGCGGGACGGCTCCAACGCGAACGATCCCGTGCGCTTCGTCACCATCGGGCGGGCCGTGGCGAAGAAGGGCTTCGACGACCTGCTGGAGGCGTTGGGGAGGCTGCCCAGCACGCTGAACTGGCGCCTCACCCATATCGGCGGCGGCGAGAAGCTGAAGGCTCTGCAGGCGCAGGCCCAGGCGCTCGAGCTCGACGACAGAATCATCTGGGCCGGGCCGAAGGCGCAGGACGAGGTCATCGCCGCGCTGCGGGCGGCCGATCTCTTCGTGCTGCCCTCGAAGGAGGCCGGGGACGGCGACCGCGACGGCCTGCCCAATGTGGTGATGGAGGCAGCGAGCCAAGGCTTGCCGATCGTCGCGACCGATTTCGCGGGGATACCGGAATTCGTACGTGACGGCGTCGAGGGCCAGTTGGTGCCGCCGGGCGATGTCGCCGCTCTGGCCGTCGCGCTGGGTGAACTTGCCGGGGCGCCCGGAAAGCGTGCGATGTTGGGTGAGGCGGCTTATGCGCGCCTGACGGAAGCTTTCTCGGCGCAGGCCGGGCTCGACCGGGTCGCGGCGATGCTGAAGCGCTCGGCCGGAGGGGGGGCATGAGCGCCTCCGTCCTGATTGCGGTGACGCATCTGCTCGGCAGCGGCCATCTGGTGCGGGCGGCCAATCTGGCGCGAGCACTGGCACAAGGCGGCTTCTCCGTGACGCTGGCCAGCGGCGGCATGCCGTTACGCGCGATGGAGGGCGAGCCCTTCGCCTTCGTGCAGTTGCCGCCGATCAGGACCGAGGGCACCGATTTCCGCACGCTGCTGGATGAAGCTGGCCAGCCGATTGAACCAGAGCGCAAGACCGCTCGCATCGCGATGCTCGAAGAACTGGCTGCGCGATTGCGGCCCGATGTCGTGATCGTCGAGCATTTCCCCTTCGGACGGCGGCAACTGGCGGAGGAGTTCCTCGCCCTGATCGCAACCGTGAAGGCGGCGCGGTCCGAGGCGCTGGTGCTTTCCTCGGTGCGCGACGTGCTGGTGACGCCGCGGCCTGACCGGATCGCGGAGGCCGAGGAGCGGATCGCCGGGCTGTTCGACGCGGTCCTGGTCCATGGCGATGCGAATTTCCTGCCGCTCGACCGGTCATGGCCGGTGGGCGAGGGGCTGGCGGGGAAGCTGCGCTATACTGGTTACATCGCCGACGACCGGCCCGTTGGAGACGCGCAGGAGAATGGCGAGATCATCGTTTCCGGCGGCGGTTCGGCCGCCGCCCTGCCGCTTTTCGCCAATGCCGTCGCAGCGGCGCGGCTCGACCGGTCCGGGCGCCGCTGGCGGCTTCTCGCGGGGCGCGGCATGGCGGAGGTCGATCTGGCGCTGCTCGCCGCCGACGCTCCCGAGCGAATCGTCATCGAGCGGGCGCGACCTGATTTTCCGGCCTTGCTCACCGGCTGCGCCGTGTCGGTCAGCCAGGCCGGCTACAATACGGTGCTCGACCTCGTCGCGGCTGGCCGGCCGGCGATCGTCGTGCCCTTCGATGCCGGCAACGAGACCGAGCAGACGGTTCGGGCCGAGGCGATGGAGCGGGCGGGGTTGGCGCGCTGCTTCCGCCTGTCGGGCGATTTCGTCGGGGATGCGGTGGCGCTGGCGGATGCCGTCGGGGAGGCCATCGGCTCCCGGCCGCCCGCTCTTCCGCTCGACCGCGATGGCGCCCCCCGCTCGGCGGAGATCGTCAGAGAGCTTCTCGCCGGGGCCGCCCGTCGCGCCCGACACTGAGCCGGCATGCCCTTTGCGTGGGCCGGGGTGCAGCTTTGCGAATTGCCGCTTCCGGTCTTTCGCTCTAATGAGGGACGATCCGCCTCCCTCCTCGGTCGGCTCTGGGTTACCCGGCGAATTCCGGTCATGGCCCCTTGCCTGGAGACAAGATGATGACGACGACGACTGCGCCCGGCCTGCCCGACATCAAGCTGTCGGTGCGCCAGACTTTCGGGATCGATTCCGATCTCGAGGTGCCGGCCTATTCCGCAGCCGATCCGCATGTGCCGGACCTCGACCCGGATTACCGATTCGACCGCGACACTACGATCGCGATCCTCGCCGGCTTCGCTCATAACCGCCGCGTCATGATCTCGGGCTATCACGGCACCGGCAAGTCGACCCATATCGAGCAGGTCGCGGCCCGCCTCAACTGGCCCTGCGTCCGCGTCAACCTCGACAGCCATGTCTCGCGCCTCGACCTCGTCGGCAAGGACGCGATCGTGCTGAAGGAAGGCAAGCAGATCACCGAGTTCCAGGACGGCATCCTGCCCTGGGCGCTGCAGAACAACATCGCGCTCGTCTTCGACGAATACGATGCCGGCCGCCCGGACGTGATGTTCGTGATCCAGCGCGTGCTGGAGCAGTCCGGCAAGCTGACGCTGCTCGACCAGAAGCGCGTCATCCGCCCGCATGCGGCCTTCCGCCTGTTCGCCACGGCCAACACGGTCGGCCTCGGCGACACCTCCGGCCTCTATCACGGCACCCAGCAGATCAACCAGGGCCAGATGGACCGCTGGTCGATCGTCACCACGCTGAACTACCTGCCGCATGATAACGAGGTCGCGATCGTCCTCGCGAAGTCGAAGCATTTCCAGAGCACGCCGGAAGGCCGGGACGTCATCAACAAGATGGTCCGCGTCGCCGATCTCACCCGCAACGCCTTCATGAACGGCGATCTCTCGACCGTGATGAGCCCGCGTACGGTCATCACCTGGGCCGAGAACGCGGCGATCTTCGGCGATATCGGCTTCGCCTTCCGCGTCACCTTCCTGAACAAGTGCGACGAGATGGAGCGCACGCTGGTGGCGGAGTTCTTCCAGCGCTCCTTCGGCAAGGAACTGCCGGAAAGCGCCGCGAACGTGGTGCTCAGCTAACGGGAGGACACGAGCCATGGCGCAGTATCAGGGAAGCTGTCACTGCGGGCGGGTCGCCTATGAGGTCGAAGCCGATCTCGCGCAGACGATCACCTGCAACTGCTCCTACTGCCAGCGCCGCGGCTCGATCCTCACGTTCTCGCCCGCCAGCGCCTTCACCCTGACCAAGGGCGAGGACGCGCTGACCGAGTACCGTTTCCACACGCAGAAGATCCAGCATCTCTTCTGCGAGACCTGCGGCATCGAGTCCTTCGCGCGCGGCGCGATGCCGGACGGAACGCCGACGGTCGCGATCAATGTGCGCTGCCTTGCCGGTGTGGAGCCGACCGAGCTCCAGTCGATCCAGTACGACGGCCGGTCGCGGTAACAGTCACGGAACCCAGAGGACGGCCTCAGTCTTGTCCATCTCGAACCGCAAGCCAGGAACGCCGAAAGAGGCTCCGGCCGAGCCGCTGAAGCGGGCGATCTCCGGCGCCATGAAGGCGATCGCGCGCAAGCCGGAGATGGAAATCGTCTTCGCGGCCGACAAGCCCTCGCTCGTCGGCGAGCGGGCGCGCCTGCCCGAGCCGCCGCGCAAGCTCAGCCCCGGCGATGTCGCGATCCTGCGCGGCCATGCCGATTCGATGGCGCTGCGCCTCGCCTGCCATGATGCCGCGATCCACCGCCGCGCTGCGCCGGAAGGCGATGCGGCACGGGCGGTGTTCGATGCTGTCGAGCAGGCGCGCGTCGAATCGATCGGCGCGCGGCGAATGTCCGGCATGGCCGGCAACATCACCGCCATGCTGGAAGACCGCTATCATCGCGGCGGCCGCTACGAGGAAATCACCGACCGGGCTGACGCGCCGCTGGAAGATGCGCTGGCGCTGATGGTGCGCGAGCGATTGACCGGCCTGAAGCCGCCGAAGGCGGCCGAGAAGGTCGTCGAGCTCTGGCGCGAGCAGATCGAGGCCAAGGCCGGCGGCGATCTCGACCGGCTGACCAAGACGATCGAGGACCAGCGTGGCTTCGCCCGCACGGTGCGCGACATGCTGGCCGCGCTCGACATGGCCGAGCAGACGGCGCAGGGCGACGAGCAGGACGAGGACGAGGACAACCAGGACCAGTCCTCCGAGGATCAGCAGCAGCAGGACGGCGAATCCGAACAGGAGAGCGGCGCCGACCGTTCCGAGGTCGAGGTCAGCGAGGACGCGACCGAGGAACTGCAGGAGGGCGCCTCCGAGGCGACCGACGCGCCGGCCGGCGATTGGGAGGAGGAGGACGAGAACTCCGAATCCGAGGAGGCCGGCGAGGCCCCGCGTCCGCGCGAGAGCCGCGGCAACGAGCGGCCGCAGACCGACTACAAGGCCTATACCCAGAAGTTCGACGAGGTCGTCACGGCCGAGGAGCTCTGCGACGCCGAGGAGCTGACGCGCCTGCGCGCCTATCTCGACAAGCAGCTCGCTCATCTGCAGGGCGTGGTCGCGCGCCTCGCCAACCGCCTGCAGCGGCGCCTGATGGCGCAGCAGAACCGGACCTGGGAATTCGACCTGGAAGAGGGCGCGCTCGATCCGGCCCGCCTGCCGCGCATCATCCTCGACCCGTTCCAGCCGCTCTCCTTCCGGCAGGAATCGGACACGAATTTCCGCGACACGGTCGTCACCCTGCTGATCGACAATTCCGGCTCGATGCGCGGCCGGCCGATCACGGTCGCGGCGACCTGCGCCGACATCCTGGCCCGGACGCTGGAGCGCTGCGGCGTGAAGGTCGAGTTGCTCGGCTTCACCACGCGCGCCTGGAAGGGCGGGTTGTCGCGCGAGGCCTGGCTGCAATCGGGCAAGTCGGCCAATCCCGGCCGCCTGAACGATCTCCGCCACATCATCTACAAGGCGGCGGACGCGCCCTGGCGGCGCGCGCGCAAGAATCTCGGGCTGATGATGCGCGAGGGGCTGCTCAAGGAGAATATCGACGGCGAGGCGCTGGACTGGGCGCATAAGCGCATTCTCGGCCGACCCGAGCAGCGCAAGATCCTGATGGTGATCTCGGACGGCGCGCCGGTCGACGATTCCACCCTCTCGGTCAATGCCGGCAATTATCTGGAGCGGCATCTGCGCCATGTCATCGCCGAGATCGAGACGCGCTCGCCGGTCGAGCTCATCGCCATCGGCATCGGCCATGACGTGACGCGCTATTATCGCCGCGCCGTCACCATCGTCGATGCCGAGGAGCTGGGCGGGGTGATGACCGAAAAGCTCGCCGAGCTGTTCGAAGAGGACGGTCCGGGCGGTTCCGGCGCCAAGCGCCGCGGCCACTGATGCGTCTCACGCGCCGCGCCGCGCTGGCAGGGCTCGGCGCGCTGGCGCTGCCCAGCGCCGCGCAGGCGGTCGAGCAGACCCGCTTCCCCATCGGGGTCTCTGCCCGGCCGATCACGGCTTTCGAGCCGCGGCGGCCGGAGCAGCGCCGTTTCGGTGCGCTGCAATTCCGCAGCGGGCTCGTGCTTTCCTCCGGCCATCCGCGCTTTGGCGGGTTGTCAGGTCTCGCGCGCCTCAATGGCGGACGCGATCTCGTCGCGGTGACGGATCGTGGCTACTGGCTGACCGCGAAGGTCGTCTCCAGCAACGGCAAGCTGACCGGGCTTGAAGATGTCGAGATGGCGGCGATTCTCGGCGGCTCCGGCCGGCCGCTCTCGCGCTCGGGGCTCTACGACACCGAGAGCCTCTGCATCCATGACGGCACGGCTTATGTCGGCATCGAGCGCAAGCACGAGATCGCGCGTTTCGACTGGGCGCGCGATGGCGTCGAGGCGCGGGCCCGGCCCGTGCCTGTGCCGCCCGAGCTGAAGCGCCTGCCGCGCAATCGCGGGCTGGAGGCGCTCGGCGTCATGCCCGTGGGGCCTCTGAAGGGGGCGCTGGTCGCGATCGCGGAACGTTCGGGCAAGGAGGACGAGCCGACGCTCGGCGCGATCCTGGGCGGCCCGCAGCCCGGCCTGTTCAGGCTCGCCCGGCATGACGGCTACGACATCACCGATCTCGCCTTCCTGCCATCCGGCGACACGCTGGTGCTGGAGCGCTGGTACCAGCCGCTGCGCGGCGTCGGCATGCGGATCAGGCGAATCGCCGGGCGCGACATCCGGCCGGGTGCGTTGGTGGACGGTCAGCGCCTGATCGAGGCCGATCTCGGCTTCGAGATCGATAACATGGAGGGGTTGTCGGTCCATCTGGAGGAGGGGCGCACGGTGCTGACCCTGGTCTCGGACGACAATTTCTCGTTCCTGCAGCGCACGCTGCTGCTGGAGTTCGAGCTGCTGTGAGGCCTTCCCTTCTCCCCCTGCGGGAGAAGGTGGCCCGGAGGGCCGGATGAGGGGTCGCACAGGTCTTGAAAGCTTCGGAGAACGCCATGAAACGCTTGCGAGCAGTGTCGCGAGACCCCTCACCCTAACCCTCTCCCGCAAGGGGCGAGGGGATGGCGCGCGTGGCGGCCGGTCATCTTCGTCTGATGCGCCCAAACAAAAAAAGCGGCCTTGCGGCCGCTTCCTTCAAACCCGAGGGTTAAAGCCCACTCAGTTGGCGGCGAGCTTCTTCTCGAGGTCGCGCTTCAGCGTGGCAGCGCCCGTCGAGAGGTCGCCGGCCGCAGCCTTGAGCAGGAAGGCGTCGAGGCCGCCGCGATGCTCGACCGAACGCAGGGCGTTGGCCGAAACGCGCAGGCGCACCGAACGGCCGAGGGCGTCCGACTGCAGCGTGACGTTCACGAGGTTCGGACGGAAGACCGTCTTCGTCTTGCGGTTCGAGTGGCTGACGAGGTGGCCGGTCTGGGTGGCTTTCCCGGTCAGTTCGCAACGGCGGGCCATGATATCGTTCCTTACATCCCCGGGGGCGCTCAAACAAAAAAACCGACACGTGACGTGCCGGCGAGCACCGGAAGTCAATTTGAAGTCGGGGGTTTCATAGCCAAGGGCGGAGCTTGCGTCAAGGAAAACTCCGGCAAGCCGTTCACATGGCCTTCAGCGTTAACGGGGTGTAAAGATCGGGGTCCGATGCTTCAACCGGCCGTCGCTTCGCCGCGCGGGGAAGCCGGTCACGATTCGGGCCGATTCAAAGTGCATTCAGCGCAGGATCGCGCCGTTCCGGAGACAATGGATGAAGTCCGCCGCCGCATCGTCCCTCGCAGGCTTCGTCCTCGCCGCCTGTCTGGGCACGGGAGCCGGCGCGGCCTCGCTCGACGCGCGCTATGACGTGTCTCTGCTGGGAATCACCCTGGGCACGGCGAGCCTCAGCGGCGGAATCGACAATTCCGGCTACAAGCTCGACATGTCAGCGAAGCTGACGGGAATCGCCGGTGGCGTCACCGGCGGGCGCGGCTCCGGCGCGGCCACGGGCACGCTCGTCGGCGGCCGGCTCGCGCCGAAGACCTTCGCGGTGAGCTCCGCCAATTCGAGCGAGAGCCGGACCGTCAGGATGGCGTTGGCCGAGGGCGGCGTCGCCGGCATTGATATCGAGCCGCCGATCGACGAGAAGCCCGATCGCGTGCCGCTCAACGACAGCCACAAGCGCAATATCGTCGACCCGCTCAGCGCCTTCCTGATGCCGGTCAACGGCAAGGGCAAGGATGGCGCCTGCAACCGCACGCTGCCGATCTTCGACGGCGCGGCGCGCTACGACATCAAGCTGTCGAGCGCCGGCACGCGCAACGTCACGCTCGAAGGCTATAGCGGCCCGGTTTCGATCTGCCAGGCGCGCTTCGTGCCGATCGCCGGCCACAGGGCGCTCAGGCCCAGCACCAAGTTCATGGCGGAGAATCGCGACATCACGACCTGGCTCGCGCCGGTCGCCGGTACGGACGTGATGGTGCCGGTGCGGATCTCCGTGAAGACGATGATCGGTACCGCCGTGATCGAGGCCTCGAGCTTCAAGGTCGATCCCGGCGTGACCGCCAGCGCACGGAACTGAGCCGCGTAACCGTCATTGCGAGCGTAGCGAAGCAATCCAGGGAGGCGCAGCGCTCTGCCGCCCCAGGATTGCGTCGTCGCTTTGCGCCTCGCAATGACGATGGGGTTGTGCGGTCGCTTCAGGGCGCGCGCTTGACACCCTGGTCGTCCTCGAAGACCGGCCTGAAGAACGAGCGCTCATAGCTGATGATGAAGCGCTCCTTCTCGTTCATCGCGAAGGCTGCCTGGCATTCGGGATCATTGAAGGACCGCTTGCGGTAATCCTCATAAGCGGCCAGCGACGGAAAGCTGAACATCGCGAGCGCGACGTTCGACACGCCCTCTGAGGGCATGAAATAGCCGTGATGCTTGCCGCCGAACTTCTCGACCAGCCGGATCCAGAGCTTGCCATAGGCCTCGAAGGCTTCGAGCTTATGGGGATCGATGACGTAGCGCAGGTAGCAGGTGACCATGGTCAGGCGGCCTTTGCGGTGCTGAGGAAGGTCTTCATCCGCTCCAGCGCCTTCTCGATGTTTTCCAGCGAGTTGGCATAGGAGAGGCGGATATAGCCCTCGCCATGGATGCCGAAATCGGGGCCGCCGATGGTGGCGACGCCGGTTTCCTCCAGCAGCGCCGAGGCCAGCTTCTTCGCCTTCCAGCCGGTCTGCGAGACGTTCGGGAAGGCGTAGAAGGCGCCCCTGGGCTCGATGCAGGAGACGCCGGGCAGGCCGTTCAGGCCCTTGACCACCGCCTTCCGGCGCCGGTCGAATTCCGCCAGCATCATATGGACCGCGTCCTGCGGGCCGGTCAGCGCCGCCAGGCCTGCCCATTGCGCGGGAGCGTTGACGCAGGAATGCGAGTTCACCGCGAGCTTGCGGGCATTGTCGAGCAGTGGCTTGGGCCAGATCGAGTAGCCCAGGCGCCAGCCGGTCATGGCATAGGTCTTGGACCAGCCGTTGAGCAGGATCAGCCGGTCGCGGATCTCGGGATAGCTGAGCAGGCAGACATGTTTCTCGCCGTCATAGACCATCTGGTCGTAGATCTCGTCCGACATCACCGCGACATCGGGGAATTTGGCGAGACCCGCGACGAGCTTGTCGATCTCGGCCTTGGGCGTGACGCCGCCGGTCGGGTTCGCCGGCGAGTTGATGATGAGCAGCCTCGTCTTCGGCGTGATCAGGGCCAGCGTCTCCTCGGCGGAGAAGGCGAAGCCGTTCTCCTCGCGGATCGGCACCGGGATCGGCGTCGCGCCGGTATATTCGATCATCGAGCGATAGATCGGGAAGCCGGGGTCCGGATAGAGGATCTCGGCGCCGGGCTCGCCGAACATCAGGATCGCCATGAACATGGTGACCTTGCCGCCGGGCACGATCATCACGCTCTCGGGCGAAACCTCGACCGCGAAGCGCTTGTGCAGGTCGGCGGCGACCGCCTCGCGCAGCGGCAGGATGCCATTGGCCGGGGTGTAGCCGTGGTGGCCGTCGCGCAAAGCCTTCACCGCGGCCTCGACGATATGATCGGGTGTCGAGAAATCCGGCTGGCCGATGCCGAGATTGATGATGTCCTTGCCCTGGCGCTGCAATTCGGTGGCGCGGGCCAGCACGGCGAAGGCGTTCTCCTCGCCGATGCGGGAGAAGGAGGGGACGACGTGAAGGGTCATGGCGCGTTTCCTCAGGCTCTGGCGTGGCGGCCGGCTCACCTTGTCTTGGCGCCAAACCGGCGCGGCTGGCAAGCGCGGGCGGCGCATTGCGGGATTGTTGCGTGCTGCATACAGCATGATTAAATAGTATGACTATCAGCCAGATTGGGCCTTGCCGAGCCGCGGGCGATCGGCATGATGGCTAGTCTCAAATCGTTTGAATGTGAGATCGGCAAGCGGCCGCCAGCGCCGCGCCGAACGAGAGGAAACGAGGATGGCCAAGGCACCCGGCAAGAAGCCCGTTCGGCGCATCAAGCCCGAGCAGCTGCGCTCGAAGGCGTGGTTCGACAATCCCGACAATGCCGACATGACCGCGCTCTATATCGAGCGCACCATGAATTTCGGCCTGTCGCGCGAGGAGCTGCAGTCGGGCCGGCCGATCATCGGCATCGCCCAGACCGGCTCCGACATCGCGCCCTGCAACCGGCATCATATCGAGCTGGCCTCGCGCGTCCGCGACGGCATCCGCGAGATGGGCGGCGTGCCCTTCGAATTCCCGATCCATCCGATCCAGGAAACCTGCAAGCGGCCGACCGCGGCGCTCGACCGCAACCTGCAATATCTCTCGTTGGTCGAGATCCTCTACGGCTACCCGCTCGACGGCGTCGTGCTGACGACCGGCTGCGACAAGACCACGCCGGCCCAGATCATGGCGGCCGCGACGGTCGACATCCCGGCGATCGCGCTGCCGGGCGGGCCGATGCTGAACGGCTCCTTCCGCGGCGAGCGCACGGGCTCGGGCACGATCGTCTGGAAGGCGCGCCAGATGATGGCGGCCGGCGAGATCGACTATAAGGGCTTCGTCGACCTCGTCGCTTCGTCTGCTCCCTCAGCTGGCCACTGCAACACGATGGGCACGGCCTCGACGATGAACTCGCTGGCCGAGGCCATGGGCATGACGCTGCCCGGCGCCGCCGCGATCCCCGCGCCGTACCGCGACCGCTACGAGATGGCCTATCTCACCGGCAAGCGCATCGTCGAGATGGTCTGGGAGAACCTGATCCCATCGAAGATCCTGACCCGTGAGGCGTTCGAGAACACCATCGTCATCAACTCGGCGATCGGCGGCTCGACCAATGCGCCCGTCCATGTCAACGCCATTGCCAAGCATATCGGCGTCAAGCTCGACAACGAGGACTGGACCAAGGTCGGCTACGATATCCCGCTGCTGGTGAACCTGCAGCCGGCCGGTGAGTATCTTGGCGAGGACTACTATCGCGCCGGCGGCCTGCCTGCCGTGATCGCGGAGCTGATCGAGAAGGGCAAGCTCAAGCCCGCGATCACCGCCAATGGCAAGACTCTGGAAGAGAACTGCAAGGGCGCCTTCTCGATCGCCCGCGAGGTGATCAAGAGCTACGACCAGCCGATGAAGGCCCAGTCGGGCTTCCTCAACCTCTCCGGCAACCTGTTCGATTCCGCGATCATGAAGACCAGCGTGATCACGCCGGAATTCCGCAAGCGCTATCTGGAGAACCCGAAGGACCCGATGGCCTTCGAGGGCCGCGCCATCGTCTTCGACGGGCCAGAGGATTACCACCACCGCATCGACGATCCGGCGCTGGCCATCGACGAGCACTGCATCCTGTTCATCCGCGGCGTCGGCCCGATCGGGTATCCGGGCGCAGCCGAGGTGGTGAACATGCGGCCGCCGGATTACCTGATCAAGAAGGGCATCACGGCGCTCGCCTGCGTCGGCGACGGCCGCCAGTCCGGCACGTCCGGCTCGCCCTCGATCCTCAACGCCTCGCCGGAAGCGGCGACCGGCGGCGGGCTCGCCATGCTCAAGATGGGCGACAAGGTCCGCATCGACCTGAAGAAGCGCACCGCCAACATCCTGATCTCGGATGAGGAACTGGCCGAGCGCAAGGCGGCGTTCAAGGCTTCGGGCGGCTACAAGTATCCGAAGAGCCAGACGCCCTGGCAGGAGATCCAGCGCAAGATCGTCGACGAGCTCTCCGAGGGCATGGTCCTCAAGCCGGCGGTCAAGTATCAGAAGATCCACAAGAAGTTCGGCATTCCGCGCGACAATCACTGACGTGAAGCGCGTTTGAAGGGTGTCTTCCCGTGCGCGCTGCGGCATGTAATGCCGCGGCGCAGACACGGGACCGTGCGACGGAAAGGCGCCTCTTCCGGAAGGCGATCCCGCATCTGCGCAGCGGCACTTCGCGCCGCGGCGCGTGCGGGATGACACATTTCATCGGCGTGCTTTCGCCCGCGCCGCTCCCCACGCCATTCCGCCTGCGCATCGGCGTTCGCTGCGCGACGCGCGCCCAACGGGGCTGACAAACGAGACGACCCTCGACACTATGGCAGTCGTTCGTTCCGCCTCCATTTGAAACGATTTAAATCATGGCACAGAGCCCGCAGGTCGAAGCCTTTCGCAAGCTCCATGAGGCCGGCTGCTTCGTGATGCCCAATCCCTGGGATTTCGGCTCGGCCCGCTGGCTGCGCGGGCAGGGCTTCAAGGCGCTGGCGACAACGAGCGCGGGCTATGCCTTCACGCAGGGGCGCGCCGACCAGGACGTGCCGCGCGACATGATGCTGAGCCATCTCGCAGAGATCGTGAAGGCGGTGCCGGACCTGCCGGTCAATGCCGATTTCGAGAACGGCTATGCCGATACGCCCGATGGCGTCGCCGCCAACGTCAAGCTCTGCGTCGCGACCGGCGTCGCCGGCCTCTCGATCGAGGATGCGACCGGGCGCCAGGACGAGCCGCTCTATCCGTTCGAACTCGCGGTCGAGCGGATCAAGGCGGCGCGCAAGGCGATCGACGAGACCGGCTCCGGCGTGGTGCTGACGGCGCGCGCCGAATGCTACCTGACCGGCCATGCCGAGCCGCTGAAGGAATCGGTGCGGCGGATCGAGGCCTATGCGGCGGCCGGTGCCGACGTGCTCTATGCCCCCGGCCCGAAGACCCCGGCCGATATCGCGGCGATCGTCGCCGCGGCCGGCGGCAAGCCGGTCAACACGCTGATCTATGGCGATTTCGGTTTGTCGGTTGCGGATATCGCGGCGACGGGGACACGGCGCATCTCGATCGGCGGCGCGCTGGCGCGGGCGGCCTGGGCCGCCTTCATCGAGGCGACGCGCCTGATCGCGGAGGAGGGCAGCTTCAAGGGCTTTGCCGGCAACGGCCCCTCGGCGCCGCTGAACCCGTTCTTCACCGCGGACCTGAAGGCGCGCTCGTGAGCCAGACCCTGCTCATCGCCCCGGCCTGGCTTGGGCATAGCGGCCTCTGGGCGATCGACGCAAAGGGCCGGCGCAAGGCCATCGATGCCGATGATGCGGGCTTGTCCGACGATCTCGCGGACCGGCTGGAAGCCTGGATGGATGCGTTCGACGCGATCTATGAAGAGGATGACGAGGCGCGCTCGCGCTTTCCCGACGCCATCGAGCAATTGGCCTGGGAAGCGGAGGGTGCGGCCATCGTCGAGGCGATCCGCGAAGAATTGGGCGCCAGCTGGACGGTTACTGCCGATCTCACTGGCTGGCAGGAGATGACGAAGCCATGATGCCGATGATCGCACCGCCCGCTCAGTCCACGGTTCCCGCAGGCTGGAAGGCGCCGCCGTTCCCGCCGGCCAAGGTTCTGGAAGGCCAGTATTGCCGGCTGGAGCCGCTCGATGTCGCCAGGCATATCGACGACATCTGGGCCTGCGATGTCGCGCGCGACGATGTCTGGGCCTGGCTCCCGGCCGCGCCGCCGAAGAGCAAGGACGAATACCGCGCCCTGCTCGACTCGATGGTGGCCAAGGCCGGGATCGTGCCGCTCGCGGTGATCGACAAGGCCGACGGCAAGGCCAAGGGTCATCTCTGGATCATGGAGATCCGGCCTGAGCACGGCGTGTTCGAGGTCGGCTGGATCACTTATTCGCCGGCCCTGCAGCGGACACGCGCGGCGACCGAGGCGATCTATCTCGTCGGCGATTACGGCTTCTCGCTCGGCTATCGTCGCTACGAGTGGAAGTGCAACAACCGGAACGAGCCTTCCAAGCGCGCCGCCCTGCGCTTCGGCTTCCTGTACGAGGGCCTGTTCCGCCAGCACATGGTGGTGAAGGGCGCCAATCGCGACACCGCCTGGTTCTCGATCCTCGATGGCGAATGGCCGGTGCGGGCGCAGGCTTTCCGGCGCTGGCTGGCGCCGTCCAATTTCGATGCTCAAGGCCAGCAGAAGCTCTCGCTCGGCGCCTTCAATCAGACCGGCGGCCATGTCGGCGCGGTCGCGCTGCGCCGGGCCGGGCTTGCCGATATCCCGGCGATCCTCGCGCTCAAGAACGCCGCCTATACGCCGAACGAAAGCATCATCGGCGTGCCCTCGCTGCCCCGCATCGCCGACTACACACAGGTCGTCGCCGAGCATGAGGTCTGGCTCGCGGAAGGCGAGGGCGGTGAACTGGAAGCCGCGCTGGTGCTCGATATCGAGCCTGAGGATTTCACCGTCTGGAGCGTCGCTGTCGCGCCCGAGGCCGGCGGACGCAAGCTCGGGGCCGCGCTGATGGGTTTCGCCGACGAACGGGCGCAGGCGCTCGGCTATGCTTCGGTCCATCTCTACACCCATGCCAAGCTGACCCAGCGCATCGGCTGGTACGAGCGGCTGGGCTTCGCCATCACGCATCATGAGGACATGGCCGACCGGCGGCTGACCCATATGCGCAAAACCCTAGCAAAAGCCGGGCAATAAAAGGAAACGAGCATGGCAGGACGTTTGAAGGGCAAGGTCGCGGTCGTCACCGCCGCGGGGCAGGGGATCGGCCGGGCCATCGCCGAGGCTTTCGTCGCCGAGGGCGCCACCGTCTGGGCGACCGACAAGGACGTCGCCCTGCTGGAGGGCATTCCGAAGGCGAAGAAGCGCAAGCTCGACGTGCTCTCCAGCAAGGCGGTCAACGCCTTTGCCGAGAAGGTCGGGCCTGTCGACATCCTCGTCAACGCCGCCGGCTTCGTCCATCATGGCACCGTGCTCGACACCGACGACAAGGCCTGGGACTTCTCCTTCGACCTCAACGTCAAGTCGATGCACCGCACGATCCAGGCCTTCCTGCCGGGCATGCTGGCCAAGGGCTCGGGCTCGATCGTCAACATCGCCTCGGGCGCCGGCTCGGTGCGCGGCATCCCGAATCGCTACGCCTATGGCGCGACCAAGGCGGCAGTGATCGGCCTGACCAAGGCGGTTGCGGCCGACTACATCAAGAAGGGTGTGCGCGCGAACGCGATCTGCCCCGGCACGATCCAGTCGCCCTCGCTCGACCAGCGCATCAAGGACCTCGCTCAGGCGACGAAGACGACCGAGGCCGCCGCCCGGCAGGCCTTCATCGACCGCCAGCCGATGGGCCGGCTCGGCACGGCCGAGGAGATCGCCGCGCTCGCCGTCTACCTTGCAGCGGACGAGTCAAGCTACACCACCGGCCAGATCCATCTGGCGGATGGCGGCTTCGCCCTCTGAAGCCTGCTTCCTGATGGAGGGCGCCTGCCGCCCTCCATTTTCCTGACGCGGTTGCCATCAAGAGCGACCCGAGACGCGAACCGGACAGGGAGAGGTCATGCATGTTCTGATCACGGGTGCGGCCGGCATGGTCGGCCGCAGGCTGGCGGAGCGTCTGGCGCGCGAAGGCCAATGCGCCGGCCAGGCGATCGACAGGCTGACGCTGACCGATGTGGTTCCAGCCTCGCTGCCGTCCGAGCTTGCCGGCCGGGCGACGATCCGCGTCGAGGATGCCGGCGACGCGGCGGTCGCGAAGCAGCTCGCTGCGCTGCGGCCGGACCTGATCTTCCATCTCGCCGCGATCATCTCCGGCGAGGCCGAGCGCGATTTCGACAAGGGCTACCGCGTCAATCTGGACGGCATGCTGAACCTTCTGGAGGCGGTCCGGCACGAGGGCGGTGCTGCCTATGTTCCGAAGCTCGTCTTCACCAGTTCGAGCGGCATCTTCGGCGCGCCGTTCCCGCCGTCGATCTCCGATGAATTCCACGTCACGCCGCTGACGAGCTACGGCACGCAGAAGGCGATCGGCGAATTGCTGCTGGCCGACTATAACAGGCGCGGCTTCGTCGAGGGCGTCGGCATCCGCTTCCCCTCGATCGTGGTTCGGCCGGGCAAGCCCAATGCCTCGGCCGGCGGCTTCTTCTCCGGCATCATCCGCGAGCCGCTGCAGGGCGTGGAGGCGCTCTTGCCGGTCGGCGACGAGGTGATCTTCACCCATGCGAGCCCGCGCTCGGCCGTTGGCTTCCTGGTCCATGCCGCCGGGCTCTCGCGCCAGCAGCTCGGCCCGCGCGTCAACCTGACCATGCCCGGCGTCTGCGTCACCGTCGGCGAGCAGATCGAAGCGCTTCGGCGCATTGCCGGCGACAGGGCGGTGAAGCTGATCCGGCGTGCGCCCGATCCGGCCTCCGCTGCGATCGTCGCGGGCTGGCCGACGCGCTTCGACGCCAAACGTGCGCTGGCGCTGGGCTTCACGGCCGAACGCGATTTCGACGAGATCATCCGCGTCCATATCGAAGACGATCTCGGCGGCCATCTTCCGAACTGACGACACGAAACTTCAGAGCAAACCTTCAGGACAGATCCGATGCATATTCTCGTTCTCGGCGGCGCCGGCATGGTCGGGCGCAAGTTCATCGAGCGGCTGGCGCGCGACGGCCAGCTCGGCAGGAAGCCAGTGACGCGCGTGACGGCGCAGGACGTCGTCGTGGCTTCGCCGCCGCCGGCCGCGCCCTTCGATTTCGAGGCGGTGGTCTCCGATCTCTCGATCCACGGCGAATCCGAGAAGCTGATCGCGACGCGGCCGGAAGTGATCATCCATCTTGCGGCGGTGGTCTCGGGCGAGGCCGAGGCCGATTTCGACAAGGGCTACCGGATCAATCTCGACGGCACGCGCTATCTCTTCGAGGCGATCCGCCATGCCGAGGGCTACACGCCGCGCGTGGTCTTCACCTCTTCGGTCGCGGTGTTCGGCGCGCCCTTCCACGACAAGATCGAGGACGAGTTCTTCACCACGCCGCTAACCAGCTACGGCACGCAGAAGGCGATCGGCGAGCTCCTGCTCTGCGACTATTCGCGGCGCGGCTTCTTCAATGGCGTCGGCATCCGCCTGCCGACGATCTGCGTGCGGCCGGGCAAGCCGAACAAGGCGGCCTCCGGCTTCTTCTCCAACATCATCCGCGAGCCGCTGAACGGCGAGGAGGCGGTGCTGCCGGTGTCCGACCAGGTCCGCCACTGGCATGCCTCGCCGCGCTCGGCGGTGGGCTTCCTCGTCCACGCCGCGACGATGGACACGGCCGCGATCGGCCCGCGCCGGGCGCTGACCATGCCGGGCTATTCCTGCACCGTCGCCGAGCAGATCGAGACCTTGCGCAAGGTCGCCGGCGAGAACGTGGTGAAGCGCATCCGTCGCGAGACCGATCCGGTGATCGACGGGATCGTCGCCGGCTGGCCGCGCAACTTCGATCCGCAGCGGGCGCTGGCACTCGGCTTCAAGGCGGAGGCGAATTTCGAGGAGATTATCCGCGTGCATATCGAGGACGAGCTGCACGGGACGTTCGTGAAGTAAGACGAAACTGCGGTTCCGTCATGGTCGGGCTTGTCCCGACCATCCACGCCTTCGTCGGTCATAGTCCGTGTTCAAGACGTGGATGCTCGCCACAAGGGCGAGCATGACGGCTGCAGGCTCTTACGCCGGGCAGGGCTCGGCCTGCTCCTGCTGGCGGCGCGATGGCATGCCCAGCGCCGGCTGGCCGCGCACGGGCTGCTCCTCCGGCTCCAGCTCGGGCGCATGGGCCCAGCCGCTGGCGCTCCAGCTCTTGAGCGCCGCCCAGGTCGAGCGGTCGAGCCGGAACTGCTCGCAGGGGAACAGCCCGCCGCGCGCCGGCAGCGACTTGAGGAAGGAGCCTTCGGCCCGGAAGCCGGACTTCTCCAGCACCCGCCGCGAAGCCGGGTTGATGACGCGGGTATCCGCCTCGATCGCGGGCAGGTCGATCAGCGAGAACAGGCTGTCGATCAGGCCCTGCACCGCCTCGGTCGCGTAGCCCTTGCCCCAGTGCGGAGTGCCGAGCCAGTAGCCGATGAAGGGCACGCCCGAAGCCTGCTTGTGCGCGCCGATCATGCCGATCAGCTCGTTCGGCTTCGAACGCGGCGTGATCGCCAGCATGAGGTGCTCACCCAGCGCATTGCCCTTGCGGGCCCCGAAGATGAAGGGCTCGACCGCCTGGGACGGGTAGGGATGGGGAATCGATGCCGTCATCTCCGCCACCGCCTTTTCGCCGGCAAGGCGCAGGATCGCATTGGCATCGGCCATGCGGGGCCAACGCAGCCAGAGACGCCGGGTCTCGAGCCGGAAGACATCGTCGCGGGTCAGTTCGGGGAACATATCGTCTCTCCGTCGGCGCAAACGAAAAAAGGGAGCTGGGACTTTGGTCCCATCTCCCCTTCGCTGACCTTCGGGAGACCCTATTCGGGCCTTTTAACCCTTGATCCGTTCGGTTCGATGGAACCGGCGGATCGAGAGATTTCCCTATCCGCCTATTACTCTGCGGCCTCTTGGGCCGGGACTACGTTCACGAAAGCTCGGCCGAGTTTCGTCGTGAATCGGACTCGGCCATTCGCCGTCGCAAAGAGGGTATGGTCTTTGCCCATGCCGACATTGGCGCCGGCATGCCACTTGGTGCCGCGCTGACGGATAATGATGTTGCCGGGAATGACGGCCTGATCGCCGAACTTCTTGACGCCGAGGCGCCTGCCTTCGGAATCGCGACCGTTGCGGGATGAACCGCCTGCCTTTTTGTGAGCCATAACGCCCTACCTCAAAACTTGTCGTGTCTCTCTAACCCGAATCGGCGGCGAAAGCCACCCGCATCGGATACGAAATGCCGGAACACCATTCTGTCAGGAGTGACAGACCGGGACGTGAGCCTCGGCAATGGTGATCCGGCGTGGATATCGACGCCGGGAAACCCGGTCTCAGGCCTCGGACGCCTCGTCCTTGGCCTTCTTGGCAGGGGCCTTCTTGGCCGCGGCCTTCTTCGGTGCCTCGGCCTCGCCAGCCTCGGCCTTGGCGGCCTTCGGCGCAGCCTTCGCCTTGGCGGCGACCGGAGCAGCGGCGGCATCTGCCTTCTTCATCTCCGGCTTCTTGCCGCCGGTGAGGATGTCGGTGATGCGGATGACGGTCAGCTCGGCGCGGAAGCCGCGCTTGCGCTTGGAGTTCTGGCGGCGGCGCTTCTTGAAGGCGATGACCTTCTCGCCACGGGCCTGCTCGACGATCTCACCGACGACGGTGATCTCGGAAAGGGCCTTGGCATCGAGCGTGGTCTTCTCGCCCTCGGTGAGCATCAGCACCGAATCGAAAGCGACGGTGTCGCCGGCGTTGCCCTCGATCTTGGCAGCGGTGATCTTGTCGTTGGCGGCGACGCGGAACTGCTTCCCGCCGGTCTTGATGACTGCGAACATTTTGTCCTCCATGTTCGGCCCCGTCCTGTCGCGGCTTCCGGATGGAGGCCCGTGGGACGGCTTTTTGGCAGTCGATTGCGTGGTCTGGCTTGCTCATCCGGCATGCGACGCAGCGCACATGCCAAAAGAGATCGGGCGCGGGTTTCCCCACGCCGGACGGTGCTCGATAGTCGCACGGCCGGATGAGGTCAAGCGAAAGCGGCTGTGAAGAGTGGATTTCTCATATCGGAGAGGCTTGCCCCCCGGGCGCTGCTTGTGTAGTAACCGCCTCGCTTCGACCGAAGGCGACCGCGGACAGGTGGCAGAGTGGTTGAATGCACCGCACTCGAAATGCGGCATACCTGCAAGGGTATCGGGGGTTCAAATCCCTCCCTGTCCGCCACTCTCTATCGCCCTGCGATCATCGTACCATTCACAATTCGGCGCGAAGCCCCGGCCCTGCCGGTGACGTGCTGTCGCTTGCCGCGACGATTTTCCTCGCCAGTGATCGCAGCCGAGGCCACCGGCCTCTGGTGGACGGGAGCGAACGAGGTTGAAGCGCAGGTGAGGTTAGGCCTTAATCGCCGCCTCCACAGCAAGGAGAAACCCAATGCGATTGGCGCTCGCCATCATCACCTTGGCTCTCACCGGCTGCAATGGCACGCCAGAGTCCAATCATCCCACCCGCGACTATACCGTCGGAACGGCGCAATGTTCGAAATTCGGCTGGGGCACGTCCCAGATGGCCGAATGCCTCGACCGCGCCGCTGAGCGGCAGTCGGCGACGGTTTCGCAGGACCGCACAGGTGAGGCCGGATAATTCCCGGCGGCAGGCGGCCAGAATCGCGCTGCAGCATGCGTATGCGACGGGGTTGCACCTTGCCGTCAGGCGCGGCAAAGATAAACGCATGATCAGGACATTGATTGCCGCCAGCCTGGTTGCCGTTCTGGCCGCCGGCTGTGTCTCACCCCGGCCTCAGCCTGTGCAGCAGACTGCGGCTCCTTCTGCCAAGCGAATCGTCCGCGACGGCGCACAACTCGCGTTGCCGGACGGAACACGTGTCACGCCGGATTATACCGGCGGCTTCACGTTGCCGAACGGCGACTATGTGAAGCGCGAACGCGGGGCGTTGGTGTTGCCTACGGGCGCGCGCTGCCAGCCCGACGCGATGGGGTATGTCTGCCCCTGAGGCTGAGGCGCCGCATGGCGGCGCTTGCCTGACGAGCTATTTTGCTTGTCGTCGGCCCATGGCGGCCGGCTTGGCGATCAGGCCGCGTCGGAGGCCTGCTGACGCTTCTTTGCCGAACCCGTTCCGGAATCGCTGGATTCGTCGAGGACGTGGTTGTGGCTGCGGAAGGCCCAGATTTCCTTGGCGGCTTCCCAGTGCTCGCGGTCGCGGCCCTCGGGCTGCCCGTCCTTGATCCAGAGATCGTACGCGATCTTCCGGATTTCGTGCTGGGTCTTGTCGTTCTGCTGCATGTCTCGCCTCCATGATCGCTCCCCGATGAGCATCGGGGAATCCTGGTTTGAGAGGGCGCCGGCTTCGCCGTGCAGGGGAACAACCTGCGGACCGGCTGGGTTGTTCCCGCGCGATGAATGATGCTGCCAGTAGCGGGGGGCAGGCTCACGCCTTTGCGGTGACCAACGCCGCTTCGTCGGACGTTTCCGGCTGCGGATGGACCGGGCGGCGCCCATAGCGCTGAGCGAGGACTGCGCAGGCGAAGAGCTGCGCCTGATGGAACAGCATCAGCGGCAGCACGATCAGGCCGAGCGCCTGGCCGGGAAACAGGATGTTCGCCATCGGAATACCGCTCGCCATGCTCTTCTTAGAGCCGCAGAAGACGATGGCGATCTCGTCCTCCTTGGAGAAGCCGAGGCGGCGGCTGGCGAAGGTGGTGGTCGCCAGCACGGCGGCGAGCAGGACGACATCGAGCGCCATGATCAGGCCGAGATCGGCGAGCGTCACCTGCGACCAGATGCCGGCGACCATGCCTTCGCTGAAGGCGGCGTAGACGACGAGCAGGATCGAGCCGCGGTCGACCAACGAGATCGGCGCCTTGTGGCGTTGCAGGAAGGGCCCGATCCAGCGGCGCAGCAATTGACCCGCGACGAAGGGCAGCAGGAGCTGGAGCGCGATGCTTTCGACAGCGCGGGTGCTGAAGCCGCCGCCTTTCGAATCGAGGAGCAGCACGACCAGCAGCGGTGTCAGAACCATGCCGAAGAGGTTGGAGACCGAGGCGCTGCACAGGGCCGCGGCGACATTGCCGCGCGCGATCGAGGTGAAGGCGATCGAGGATTGCACGGTCGAGGGCAGGATGCAGACGAAGATCAGCCCGGCGATCAGCTCGGACGGCAGGACGCCGGCGAAGACGCGGGTGAGCACGAGGCCGAGCAGGGGGAACAGCACATAGGTGCTGGCGAAGACCAGCGATTGCAGGCGCCAGTGCAGCAGGCCTTCCCAGACCGCCAACGGCGACAGCCGTGCGCCATAGAGGAAGAACAGCAGCGCGACCGCAACCGAGACGGCGTCATTGGCGACCACGGCTCCGGCGCCATGGGCGGGGAAAACGGCCGCGATCGCGACCGTCGCCATCAGGGCGATCAGGTAGGGATCGATGCCGAAGCGGGCGAGGGTGCGGCGGAGCATGGTGGTCCTTCCGGTGCGGTGCCGCGTTGTAATCCCTTGCCGCCTCATTGTGATCCATGTTGGTTTCGATATCGGCTATCATGGATCATGATGATACTTGATCCCGATCCGAAGCCACTCGATCCCGTCCTGCTGCAGAGCTTCCTCAAGGTCTGCGAGACGCTGAGCTTCACCGAGGCGGCGCGCCAGCTCGGCCTGCGCCAGTCCTCGGTCAGCCAGCATGTCGCGCGGCTGGAGAAGCGGCTGGGCCGGCGCCTGCTGGAGCGCGACACCCATGGCGTGCGTCCGACGCCGGATGCTGACGCGATCCTGCCCTTTGCGCGGCAGGCGCTGGAGGCGGGGCAGCGGATCGAGCGCTATCTCGCCGGCTCGACCCTGCGCGGGCGGCTCCGGCTCGGGGTTTCCGAGGATTTCGCCTATACGGCTCTGCCGGAGATCCTGGCGGCCTTCGCCATGCAGCACCATGCGGTCGATCTGGAGCTGACTGTGGGGCTGAGCGGCCTGCTCTACGAGCAATATGACGCGGGCGAACTCGACCTGATCTTCGCCAAGCGGCGCAAGGGCGACGCGCGCGGCGAGGTCGCCTGGCAGGAGCGGCTGGTCTGGGCGGGCAGGCCGGGCGCGCGGCTTGCCGAGCAGCCGGTCGTCCCGCTCGTGCTTTATCCGCCGCCGAGCATCACGCGGGTCCATGCGATCGAGACGCTGGAGCGGGCGGGCCGCGCCTGGCGCGTCGCCTGCACCAGCGGCAGCCTCGCGGGTCTGCGCGCGGCGACGGTGGCCGGGCTCGGCCTCACTGCGCATTCGGCCCGCCTGATCCCGCAGGGTCTCGCCGAGGTTGAGCCGCGCGAGGCGCTGCCGCCGCTGGGTACGATCGAGTTCGTCGTGATCGGTGGCCAGTCGCACCAGGCGGCGGCGCGGGCGCTGGCCGACGCTATCCTCGCGAGTGCGGGGCGGCTCATGCCGGAAGCGCCGCGACGCGGAGCGCGCAGCTAGTCCCGCGCCAGAGCCGCGACCGGATCGAGCTTCGCGGCGTTGCGCGCCGGCAGGAAGCCGAAGGTCAGGCCGATCAGCGTCGAGCAGGCGATGGCGACGGCGAAAGCCTCGCCCGAATAGATGAACCGCATCTGCGAGCCCGAGGCCTCGAAGCCATAGCCGATGGCCAGCGCCAGCCCGATGCCGAGCGCGCCGCCGATGAAGCAGACCAGCGAGGCCTCGATCAGGAATTGCTGCATGATGTCGCTGCGGCGCGCACCGACCGCCATGCGCAGGCCGATCTCGCTGGTGCGCTCGATCACCGAGACCAGCATGATGTTCATCACGCCGATGCCGCCGACCAGCAGCGAGATGACGGCGATCGAGGAGATCATCAGCGTCAGCGTCTGGGTCGTGGCGGTGATGGTGTTGCGGATCTCGTCCTGGTTGAAGATGAAGAAGTCCTTGGCGCGGTGGCGATGGGTCAGGAGCTCCGTAACCGCCTCCTGAGCCGCCGCCATCGGGGTGTCGTCGTCGACGCGCAGCGTGATCGAGCGCAGTGAGAGATCGCCGAGGAATCGGCCCTGCACCGAGGTGTAGGGCATGAAGACCTGCGGGTTCTGGCTGCCGCCGAAGCCGCCCTGCTGCTGGCGCATCACGCCGACGATGCGGCTGGGCACGGTGCCGATCAGGAAGACCGTGCCGATCGGGTTGGCCGTGCCGTTCGGGAAGAGCACGCCGAGCGTATTCTCGTCGATGACGACGTCCTGCGCCAGCGTGCGGACATCCTCGGCGGTGAAGAAGGAGCCGCGCGTCAGCACGCTGCCGCGCACGTCGAAATAGCGCTCGCTGACGCCGTTGACGAGCGCCGACGCCTCGACATTGCCGAGCCGGATCGTCGCGCTGGTCGAAACCGTCGGCGTCACGCTCGCGGCATAGGGCTGGGCCGCGAGGACCTGCGCGTCGAGCACGGTCAGGGTCCTGACCCGGCCGGAGCGCGTGTCGCCGAAGCCGGCGCCGGGGAATATCTCCAGCGTGTTGGTGCCGAGGCCGGAGATGTTCTGGAGCACGTTCTGCTTGGCGCCTTCGCCGAGCGCGACGACGCTGACCACGGCGGCGATGCCGATGACGATGCCGAGCATGGTCAGCGTCGTACGCAGCTTGTGGGCGGTCATGGCCCGCACCGCCATGCCGAAGGCTTCCTTGAGCCGGCCGAAGGCGGCGCGCATCCGCCCGGCCGGCGCCGGGACGGGGGAGGGCGGTGGTACGGCTTCAGCGCGCGGCGCGGTGCGCCGGTCGTCGATGATGCGGCCATCGCTGAGCTCGATGATGCGATGCGCACGCGCTGCGACATTCATGTCGTGGGTGACGAGGATGACCGTGTGGCCCTCGCGGTTGAGCTCATCGATCAGAGCCAGCATCTCCTCACCGCTCTTACGGTCGAGCGCGCCGGTCGGCTCGTCGGCGAGGAGGACGCGGGCGCCGTTCATCAGGGCGCGCGCCACCGAGACGCGCTGCTGCTGGCCGCCGGAAAGCTCGGATGGCCGATGCGTCCCGCGGGAGGCTAAGCCCAGCCGCTCCAGCAGCATCGCGGCGCGACTCTGGCGCGGGCCGGGCGGCACGCCGGCATAGATCGCGGGCACTTCGACATTGGCGAGCGCGGTCAGTTCCGAGAGCAGGTGGTAGCGCTGGAAGACGAAGCCGAAATACTCGCGCCGGAGCCGCGCCAGCTCGTCCGGGTCGAGGTCGCGTGTCGGGCGGCCGTCGATCTCGTAGCTGCCGCCGGTCGGGCGATCGAGGCAGCCGATGATGTTCATCAGTGTCGACTTGCCCGAACCGGACTGGCCGACGATCGCGACCATTTCGCCGGCCTCGATCACGAGATCGGCGCCGTCGAGCGCCGCGACCGCGGCCTCGCCCTCGCCGAAATCGCGCCGGACGCTGGCGAGGCGGATGAGCGGCTTGCCCATCGCGGGCGTCTCAGAAGCCAAAGGGCGAGCGCCGGGCACGCGTCGGGCGCGTCGCATCCGGGCCGCCGCTGCTGCGGGTGGTGACGACGCGCTCGCCCGCCTTCAGGCCGGAGGTGATCTCGACCACGATCTTGTTGTCCAGCCCGGTCGTGACCTTGCGCTGCTCCGGCTTGCCATCCGTGCCGAGCACATCGAGGAAGTTGTTCGGGCCACGGCGCCGGACGGCGGTCGAGGGCACGGTGAGGACGTTCTGCGCCCGGCCGACGATGACGGTGACCTGCGCCGTCATCGAGGTCAAAAGCCGCCCTTCCGGGTTCGGCACCTCGAACAGGGCGTTGTAGTAGACCGCGCTGGTGCTGGCCGCAGAGGACGAGCTGCTCGCGCTGGAGGAGGAGGTCGTGTTCTGCGTCTTCAGGGTGTCGGGCGCCGGCTCGACATAGGAAATCTTGCCGGGGAAGCGCCGCTCGGGCGCGCCGAGCACGCTGAAATAGACCTCCTGCCCGGCCTTCACCCTGAGCACGTCGGCTTCCGAGATCCTGGCCTTGACCGTCATGGTCGAAACGTCGCCGAGCACGACTACGGTCGGCGCCGACTGGACCGCATTCACCGTCTGGCCCTCCTGCGCGACGATGGCGAGCACGGTGCCGGGGCTCGGCGCGGTGATGCGGGTATAGCCGAGCTTGGCGCGGGCATCCTCGACCTTGACCTGGCTCGACTGGATCTGCGCATCGAGCGACTCGATCTGGGCGCGGGTCACGCTCACCGTCATCTCGGCATTCTCGAAGGCGTCGCGCGAGACGGCGTTCTGCCCGACCATCTGCTTCTGTCGGGTAAGCACGGCCTGGGCATAGGCGAGGCTGGCGCCGCGTTCGGCGCGCTGGGCCTTGAGTGCGGCGAGATCGGCCTCGGCGGAGCGCAGCGCGTTCTGCTGAGTGATGCCGTCGATCTCGGCGATCAGGTCGCCGGTCGCGACATTGTCGCCGAGCCTGACCTTGAGCGAGACGATGCGGCCGGTCGCCTGCGCGCCGACGCTGACCTGCCGGACCGGCTCCAGTGCGCCGGAGGCGAGCACGGCTTCCTCGACATTGCCCATCACCGCCTCGGCACTGGGCAGGCTGACGGTCTCGGCCGGCGAGGGCTGGCGGGCCTGCCAGACATAGTAGCCGCCAGCGGCCGCGAGGATCAGGGCGGGGAAAAGAAGGCGGCGCAGCCTCATGGTTGCGGCTCCTCGACGGGAAGAATGCGCAGGCGCGGGCCGGTCTCGGCGTCGACGACCGCCGGCGCCGAGACCTCGACGGGTCTCAGCCAGCCGCCGCCCAGTGCCTTGTTGAGCGCGATGAAGCTGGTGGCAAGCACGACCCGGCTCTGGATCAGCGATTCCTCGGATGCGTAGAGCGTGCGCTGGGCTTCGAGGACATCGAGGAAGCTCGCCGTGCCCGCCGTATAAAGCGCGCGGGAAAGCCGCGCGGCCTCGCCGGATGCGCGGGCGGCTTCGGTCAGGCTGCCGAGCCTGAGCCGCTGCTGCCGCAGGCCGACGAGATTGTCCTCGACATCCTGCAGCGCGGTGAGCACCGCGAGCCGGAGTGCTGCGTCCTGCTGGTCGCGCCGGGCGCGGGCCGCGTCGACGGCCGCCGCCAGTTCGCCGCCGTTGAAGATGGGGACGCTGAGGCTCGGGCCGATCGACCAGCCGATGGCGCTGTTCTTGGCGAGGTCGCCGAGCTTGAGCGCCGAAGTCGAGATGTTGCCGGTCAGCGAGACCGAGGGATAGCGATTGGCCTCGGCCTGGCCGATCCGGGCCGTCGCCTGGGCGAGCTGGCGTTCGGCCGAGCGGACATCGGGGCGGCGGCGCAGCACATCGGCAGGGATGCCGGCGCGCGGCGGGGCGGGTGTGCCGGGCACTGCCGCCGTGCGGCCGAAATAGCCGGCCATGGCGGCCGGCGGTCGGCCGGTCAACACGGCAAGGCGATGCTGGCTCTGGGCAAGCGAGGCTTCGAGCGAGGGGATCTGCGCTTCGGTGCTGGCGGCTTGCGCAGTGGCGCGGGCGGTGTCGATGGCGGAGATGTCGCCGGCCTGGAAGCGGGTGCGGGTCAGCGCCTCGGTCTCGCGCTGGGTCTTCGCGGTGCTGCGGGCGAGGACGATCCGCGCCTGCAGGCCGCGCGCCTCGACATAGGTCGAGGCGACATCGCCGATCAGCGTCAGCATGACCGTGTCGAGATCGTCGAAGGCGGCATCCGTGCCATAGGTCGCGGCCTCGACGGCGCGGTCGCGCGCGCCGAACAGGTCGAGTTCCCAGGAGGCGTCGAAGCCGGCGCGGAAGCTGCTGCGGGTGACCGTCGACGAGCGCGAGCGCGTGGCCGAGGCGCTGCCATCGACCTGCGGGAAGAGCGCGCCGACCGCCTGCTCGCGCGAGGCACGGGCTTCGCGGATGCGGGCCTTGGCCTGCGCGACGTCGAGATTGCCGGCGATGGCCTGATCGATCAGCCCGTTCAGCGTGGGATCGCGGAAGCCGCGCCACCATTCGCTCGGCCTGGGCGATGTCTTGCCGCCGGCCGCCGCGCTCCAGCGCTGCGGCATGTCGAGCGCGGGCGGTACATAGTCCGGCCCCACGGCGCAGGCGCCGAGGCTCACCGCCAGCAGAGACAGCAGGGGAATGCGAATCATCGCGGCCAGAATGCCGGGAAAACCCGGAGCCGCCAGCTTTCCACCTCGTTGATGCGCAATATTTCGTCCCTATGGCATTCCTGCCAGCAGGATAACCGGTCAGCCGGTCCGGCGCATTGCGGCCTCGGTCGTTTCGCGCTTCACAAAATCGTGGGACGACTCGGGCTCTTTGTCTCCCGCATTTTCTTCACGCGAACCGGTGCCCACTTCGCTTGAAAAGGCTTCAGATGACCATCCTGTGAGACAGGGTCTTCACAGTCATGTAATGCGCCAGCCCCTCGGCGCCACCCTCGCGCCCGTAGCCGCTGTCCTTGACGCCGCCGAAGGGCACCTCGGCGACGGAGGCTTCCAGCGTGTTGATCGAGACATTGCCGGCTTCGATGCCGTCGGCAAGCTGGTCGGCGCGAGCGGCCGAATGCGTGAAGCCGTAAGCAGCGAGGCCGAAAGGCAAGGAATTGGCCTTCTCGATCGCCTCCTCGACCGTGCGGACGGGGTTGATGATCGCCATCGGGCCGAAAGGTTCCTCGCGCAGCGCGCGGGCATCGTCCGGCAGTTCGGTGAGGACGGTGGGCGGGAAGAAATAGCCGCGATTGCCCAAACGCTCGCCGCCGGTCAGCACGCGCCCGCCACGGGCCCGCGCATCGGCGGTCAGCGCTTCCAGCGCCTCGATGCGACGGTGATTGGCGACCGGGCCCATCTCGGTTGCGGCATCGAGGCCGTTGCCGACCGTCACGGCTTGCGCCTGCGCGACGAAGGCTCTGGTGAAGCGCTCGTAGATATCTTGCTGGACGAAGAAGCGCGTCGGCGAGGTGCAGACCTGGCCGGCGTTGCGGATCTTGCGGGTGGCGGAGAGATGGGCTGCGGCGATGGGATCGACATCGTCGCAGACGATGACCGGGGCATGGCCGCCGAGTTCCATCAGCACCGGCGTCATATGGCGCGCCGCCAGTTCCGAGAGATGCTTGCCGACCGCGGTCGAGCCGGTGAAGGCGACGAGCCGGGTCTGCGCCTGCGGGATCAGATAGCCCGAGATTTTCGCGGGCACGCCGAAGACGAGATTGAACACGCCGGGCGGCACGCCGGCATCGTGCAGGGCCCGCGCGATATGAAGCGCGCCGGCCGGGGTCTCCTCGGCCGCCTTGATGATGATCGAGCAGCCGGCCGCGAGCGCGCCCGCGATCTTGCGGCAGGGCTGGCTCATCGGGAAATTCCAGGGCGAGAAGGCCGCGACCGTGCCGACCGGCTGGTGGATCACGACGTAGCGGATGCCGGGCTCGCTCGGGATGACGCGGCCATAGGCGCGCTGGCCCTCGGCCGCATCCCATTCGAAGAACTCGCAGCCCCTGACCACTTCGAGCCGGGCCTGCGCCAGCGGCTTGCCGTGCTCCAGCGTGATCGCATGGGCGATCTCCTCGACGCGCTCGCGCATCAGCGCGGCGGCCTTCAGCATGATCTCGGCGCGGATGCGCGGCGCCATCCGGCTCCAGACCTTGAAGCCCTCGGCTGCCGCCGTCAGCGCATCGTCGAGATCGGCTTGCGAGGCGAGCGGCACCGCGCCGATGACGCTCTCATCGGCTGGATTGATGACCGGCTGCTCCTCCGCCGTCTTCCGCCAGGCGCCGCCGATATAGAGCTTGAGATCGGGATAGGTCGTCATGGAAGCCTCGGCTGGCGATGCGTTCAGCGGTCTCTGCGCGGCGTGTCCGCCGGTCTTGAGGGGGACCATAGGTGGCCGGCCATTCTGCGATCCAGCCGGCTAAATCAGATAAATTCAGATTGTTATGGTTATGAATGACGCGGACTACCCTCTTGCCTTTCCGGACAAGCCGCAAAGCGGCGCAGATCCGGAATCCACCCAAGAGCGCGGCGCCCAGTCGTGGATTCCGGGTCTCCGCTTCGCTGCGCCCGGAATGACAAGAAAAGGTCAGCGCACCAGCGTCCGCACGCGGTTCTCGATCAGCCTGACCTGCCCCAGCGCCGTCATTTCCGAGGATTTCGGGTTCGTGGCGAGCGGGCGGTTCTCGATGGCGATGTCGAGCTTGCCGAAGGCGCCGCGTGCGCTGAGCTGGTGGCCGTTGCCGCCGGCGGCGGGGTCGGCGACGAGCTCGACGCGGGTGCGGTCGAGCCCGATGCCGGCAAGTGCCGAGATCACTGCGACATTGGCGTTTTGCGGGAAGCGTGACGCCGCCTCGCGGGCGGTGCCGGAGAAGAAGGCGGTCGCCTCGGTGATTTCATCGAGCGCGATCAGGCTTTCGGCCGAGGTGCCGCGCCAGGCAGCCGGCGGTTTGACGATGCGATGGATGACCTCGTCGAGCGGCAGCAGCGAGGCGGCGGCGATGCCGTCGATGCCCGCGAGCGCGCCGGGCGGGATCAGGAGCTGGCTGCCGCTGCTCTCGGCGGCAGCGATCAAGCGAGCGAGCAGGGCGTCGTCGCAGAAGGCGCTGGTCGAGGCGACGGCGAAGGCTGGGGCATGATTGAGCGCGGCTTCGCCCCAGATGCCGACGGCCTCGCGCCCGGCGGCCTCGGCGATAAGATCGAGGTTCAGGCCGGCCAATTCGTCCGGCGTCGTGATCAGCTTGGCGCCGGCTGGGATATCGATGGCTGCGGCAGCGTTGCGGACGGCGACAGCGGCGATGTCGATATCGCCCTTGCTTCGCTCCGCCAGCAGCCCCGCGACGCGGCGGTTGATGGCGCCCCAGCCGATCAGAGCGAGGCGCAGCGGATTGCGAGATTGCGTCATGGGCCTTCCGCCGTTCGCAAGGCGAGATCGAGCAGGGCTCCGCCGTTCAGGCCTTCCAGCATGCTGAAATGGTGGCCCGGACAGATGAGGGGGGCTGGGGCCTGCCATGTCGCGGCCAGCGCGACCGATTGCGCCTTGAAGGCATCGCTCTCGCCCCTGCCGACCGCGAAGGCGATCCGCGTGGATTGCGGGAGTGGCTGGGCGATGGGGCTGAGCCTTTTGGCGCGGGTGGCATCGTCGAGCCCGAGCAAGCGGCCGAGTGGGAGATGGCCGAGGGGGGCGAGGTCATAGAGGCCGGAGAGCAGCAAGGCCGAGGCGACTGGTGGAGCGTTCTCTGCGCAGAGCACCATGGCGGCGAGATGTCCCCCGGCGGAATGACCGGAGACATGCAAACGCGCCGGGTCGAGTCCGAGCGCATCGGCTTCGCGCACGAGGAAATTCAGGGCGGCCACGCTCTGAGCGAGGCTTGTTTCCAGCGGCGTATCCGGCGCCAGCCCGTAATTCGGCATGGCAACGGCATAGCCGGCATCGAGCAGTCCTTGCGAAAACTGGGCATGCTGGGCCTTGTCCGAAGCCTGCCAGTAGCCACCATGGATGAAGACGAAGATCGGTGCGCGGGTCACTCCGGCCGGGCGATAAAGGTCGAGCCTCTCGAAGCGGCCCGGGCCATAGGCGAGATCGGCGGCGCCATGGCGGGCGCGGAAGGCCTCGCCGTCGCGGCTCCATTGCCGGAACAGCGCCTTCATGTCGGCCTGCAGGCGCGGGCTGTATTGCCGGCCGAGTTCGCGCAGGCCGTAGCCGTCGACGAGCGTCTCGGGCAGGGGCTGTGCGGCAGCATGGCGAGCGCGGATGGTCAGGCCGGGCTCGGCTCGCGGCCGGAGCCGGATCGGCGGGCGGAAGCCGGCAAAGGTCTCGCGATAGGCCAGTTCCACCGTATGGCGGGAGAGATGGAAGGCCTCGGGCTGGTCCGTCTCCCAGACCATCTCGCGCAGGTGATGCGGGCCGCAGCCGGCGGCGATCAGCCCGGCGAGGATATCGCCCAGCGCATCGCGCAGCGCCTCGACCGGGTCGTGCTCGGCGCTGTGCGCGACGATCTCGTGAAGGGCCGCTTCAGACGCCGACATAGCGATGCACCAGTTCCGCATTGGCCGCGAGGTCGGCGCTGGAGCCCGACCAGACCGTGCGACCCTTCTCGATGATGTAGTGCCGGTCGGCGATGCGCTTCAGCACGTTGATGTTCTTGTCGATCAGCAGGATCGACTGGCCTTGAGCCTTCAGCGCCTCGATGCAGCCCCAGATCTCGGCCCGGATCACCGGCGCGAGGCCTTCGGTCGCCTCGTCGAGGATCAGGAGCTTGGGATTGGTCATCAAGGCGCGCCCGACCGCAAGCATCTGCTGCTCGCCGCCCGAGAGGGTGCGGGCCGACTGGCTGGCGCGTTCCTGCAGGCGGGGGAACAGGGCATAGACCCGTTCCAGCGTCCAGGGCGAGGAACGCTTCAGTCGGTTCGAGGCGGTGGCGACGAGGTTCTCGCGGACACTCAGCGTCGGGAAGACCTGCCGGCCCTCCGGCACGAGGCCGATGCCGCAGCGGGCGATCTTCTCGGGCGCGATGCCGCGGACGTCCTGACTCTCGAAGTGGATGTCGCCGCCTTTCGGCGCGAGCAGCCCCATGATCGAACGGACCGTCGTGGTCTTGCCCATGCCGTTGCGGCCGAGCAGGGTCACGACCTCGCCCTCGGCGATGTCGAGCGCGACATCGAACAGGACCTGGCTGCGGCCATAGGCGGATTGCAGGTTGCGCACGCTCAGCATCAGGCGTCTCCCTCGCCGAGATAGGCGGTGCGGACCTCCGGATTGTCGCGGATCTCTTCGGCGGTGCCGGTCGCGATGACGCGGCCATAGACCAGCACCGAGATGCGGTCGGCTAGGGCGAAGACGGCCTCCATGTCATGCTCGACCAGGAGCATGGTGACGCGGCCCTTGAGCGCGGAGAGCATCGCGACCATTTGCTCGCTCTCGGCATGGCCCAGGCCCGCCATCGGTTCGTCGAGCAGGAGCAAGCGTGGTTCGCAGGCGAGCGCGATCGCGAATTCGAGCTGCTTCTGCTCGCCATGGGAGAGGTCGGCGACCTTGACCTCGGCGCGGTGGCTGAGGCCCGCCGTTGCGAGATGTTGGCGGGCGCGGGCCCGCAGGCTCTCGTCGCGGCGCGCATTGCCGAGGAAGCGGAAGCTGTGGCCGTCATGGGCCTGCACGGCGAGCGCGACATTGTCGAGCATCGTGAAATCCGGCAGGAGCTGGGTGATCTGGAAGGTGCGGGCGAGGCCGCGCCGGACGCGCTGGGCGGTCGGCAGGGCGCCGATATCCTCGCCCGATAGCGTGATCGCGCCTTCGTCATGCGAGAGTTCGCCGAAGAGCTGGGTCAGCAGCGTGGTCTTGCCGGCGCCGTTGGGGCCGATCAGCGCATGGATCTCGCCGTCGCGCACGTCGAGGTCGACTCCATCGGTAGCAATGAGCCCGCCGAAGCGCTTGCGCAGGCCGCGCACGGAAAGAAGCGTCGCGGTCATGGCGCGCTCCTGCCGAGGCCGAGGCGAGCGATCAGGCCGTTGAGCCCGCCCTGCGTGAAGAGCACGACGAGCAGCAGGATAGGCCCGAGCACGAGCTGCCAGTGCTCGGTCCAGCTCGTCAGTACGGTCTCGAGGATGACGAGGGCGGCGGCGCCGAGCAGCGGACCGAGCAAGGTGCCGACGCCGCCGAGGATGACCATGATCATCAGCTCGCCGGACTTGGTCCAGTGCAGCATGTCGGGGCTGATGAAGCGCAGGTAGTTCGCCATCAGCGCGCCGGCGAGGCCGGCGCCCATGCCGGAGATGACGAAGGCGGCGAGCTTGTAGCGATAGGGTGCGATGCCGATCGCGGCCATGCGCCGCTCGTTCTGGCGGATGCCGGCGAGAACCATGCCGAAGCGTGAGCCGACGATGCGCCAGAGCGCGAGGAAGACCAGCGCCGCGATGACAAGGCAGATAAAATAGAAGGTCACGTCGTCGCGCGTGTTGAGGTCGAACAACGCATTGCGGCGGCGGATCGTCATGCCGTCATCGCCACCATAGGCCTTGAGCGAGACGAAGAGGAAGAACAGCATCTGCGCGAAGGCCAGCGTGATCATGATGAACTGCACGCCGCTGGTGCGGAGCGACAGCGCGCCGATGATGCAGGCGAAGAGGCCGGCGACGAGGATCGCGGCGGGCAGCGTGATCAGCAACTGGTCCGTGCCGGGGATGAAGCCGAGGAAGAGCGCGTCGTCGGCGAAGGTCCGGTAGAGGATGCCGACGGCATAGCCGCCGATGCCGAAGAAGGCGGCGTGGCCGAATGAGACCATGCCGCCGAAGCCGAGCGCGAGGTTCAGGCTGGCGGCGGCGATGGCGTAGATCAGGACGCGTGTCGCCAGGGGCACCAGTGCCGGCTGGCCGAGTGCTTTGACGATGAAGGGCAGGGCGATCAGCGCGACGGCGAGCAGGAGCAGCGTGACGATGCGGCCCGGTGCAGGCGCGGCCGAGTCCGTGTTGGTGATGGCGTTCTCAGACATGGGCGGGGAAGAGTCCCTTGGGCCGCACCAGCAGCACGATCGCCATCAGCAGGTAGATGCCCATCGAGGCGAGGCCGGCGCCGAGCGCATCGGCCTCGGACCCTGTCATGACATGGCGCAGCAGGCCGGGCGCGAAGGCACGCAGGGAGGTATCGACGAGGCCGACGAGCAGCGCGCCGAAGAAGGCGCCGCGGATCGAGCCGACGCCGCCGATGACCACGACGACAAAGGTCATGATCAGGATCTGCTCGCCCATGCCGACCTGCACGGCGAGGATCGGCCCGGCCATCAGCCCGGCGAGGCCGGCGAGCAGCGCGCCGAGCCCGAAGACGGCGGTGTAGAGCAGGCGGATATCGACGCCGAGCGCGCGCACCATCTCGCGATGGGTAGCGCCGGCGCGGACCAGCATGCCGACGCGGGTGCGGTTGATCAGGAGGTAGAGGCCAAGCGCCACGAGCAGGCCGACGGCGATGATCGCTAGCCGGTAGACCGGATAGGTCAGGCCGGGCAGGAGCTGCACCGAGCCGTTCAGCGCCGGGGGAACCGAGACGAAGAGCGGCTGGCGGCCGAAGAGCAGCGTCACGCTCTGGTTGAAGATCAGGATCAGCGCGAAGGTCGCCAGCACCTGGTCGAGATGGTCCCGCGCATAGAGCCTTCGCAGCACGACGAGTTCCATGACCATGCCGATGAAGGCGGCGGCGGCGAGGCCTGCGAGCACGGCAATCAGGAAGGAACCGGTCTGCGCCGCGGCGAAGGCGGCGGCATAGGCGCCGACCATATAGAGCGAGCCATGGGCGAGGTTGATCACGCCCATGATGCCGAAGATCAGCGTCAGTCCGGCTGCGAGCAGGAACAGCATCACGCCGAACTGCAGGCCGTTGAGCAATTGTTCGAGAACGAGCGTCATTGTTTTTGAGGCTAGAGTGCGCCGCCTTCGGGTAGAAACACCGGGGTTATTCCAGTTTCGTCATGCTCGCCCTTGTGGCGAGCATCCACGCCTTGAACACCGATCTCGATGAAGGAAGACGTGGATGGTCGGGACAGGCCCGACCATGACGAAAACGTAAGCGGCCTTGGTCGTGAACCGGTGTGGTCCTCAGAGCTTGCAGTCCTTGGCGTAGACGTCGCCATGGTTGCTCAGCACCTTGGTGCCGGTGGTCTTGAGCACCGGCGTGCCGTCGGCGCCCTTCTCGACCTTGAGCGCGTACCAATCCTGCACCGGGTGCTGGTTCGGGCCGAACTTGAAGGCGCCGCGGACCGACTGGAAATCGGCCTTGGCCAGCGCGGTGCGCAGGGCTGGCACGTCGGTCTTGCCACCGGTCGCCTTCAGGGCGGAGGCGATGGCGAGCGCGGCGTCGTAGCCCTGGCTGGCATAATAGGTCGGGGCGCGGTTATGGGCCTTGGTCCAGGCCTCCATGAACTTCTTGTTGGCCGCGTTGTCGAAGTCGGAATTCCAGTGCGCGGTGACGCTGAGGCCGAGCGCGGACTCGCCGACTGCCTTCAGCGTGGTGGCGTCGAGCGAGGGCTCGGCCAGCACCATCGGGGTCTTACCGAGCAGGCCGGCCTGCTGGTACTGGCGCAGGAAGGCGATGCCGAGGCCGCCGGGGTGGAACTGGAAGACGACGTCGGGATTGGCGGCGCGGATCTGCGCCATCTCGGGGGCGAAGTCGGTCTGGTCGAGGCGGGTATAGACCTCGCCGGCGATCTCGCCCTTGAACATCCGCTTGAAGCCGGTCAGCGCGTCCTTGCCCGCCTGATAGTTCGGGGCGAGGATGAAGGCCTTCTTGTAGCCGAGATTGGTGGCGTATTGCCCGGCGCTCTCGTGCAGGCTGTCGTTCTGCCAGGAGACGACGAAATAGTTGGCGTTGCACTCCTTGCCGGCGAAGTTCGAGGGCGCGGCATTGGGGCTGACATAGAGCGCGCCGGAATCGACGATATCGGGCACGGTTGCGCCGGCGACGTTCGAGAAGACGATGCCGGTCAGGATCTTGATGCCGTCGGTCTTCAGCATCTTCTCGGCGATCTGCTTGCCCTGGCCGGGCTTGAGCGCATCGTCCTCGACGACGAGCTCGACCGGCACGCCGCCAAGCTTGCCGCCCTCCAGGTCGATGGCGAGCTTGAACGCGTCGCGGATATCCTGGCCGAGATAGCCGCCCGGCCCCGAGAGCGTGGTGATCATGCCGATCTTGACCGGCTGCTGGGCCAGCGCCGTGGAGGCTGCCAGCGTCGTCGCGATGCCGAAAAGCAATCCGCGCAGTTTCATCATGGACTCCAGTCGTTCCGTTTTGCCTCTGAGATGGTTCGACGCGGCGTTTCTGCGCCGCCGCGCTTAGGCCTGTTCCCGTGCAACATCACCGCGCCCCGGCCGGGGCGCAAGGCGCTGCTGCCCGTTATCCAAGCACGGACTTCCCCTCTGCGGGGAGCCCGTCTTTCGGTGCGGCACGCTTAGAGAGCAACCCAGCCGGCCGGCGGCTTGCGGCCGGGATGGAGCGCGCCGCAATGCTTGCAGGTGCGCGCCTTCTCGTCCGCGAAGAAGGCTTCGTAGAGCGGCGGCAGGTCCTTCACGAGGTCCCCGACGGTGACCTCGATGCGGTGCACGAGGCCCTGGCATTCGAAGCAGTACCATTCGAAGCCGTCGACCTGGCCGGCATGGCGCGCCGGCTCGACCACGAGCCCGATCGAGCCTTCCTGCGGGCGCTGCGGGGAATGGCGCACATGCGGCGGCAGCAGGAAGACGTCGCCCTCGCGGATCGTCACGTCGTAATGCTTCCCGTTGTCGACCAGCTTCAGCATCATGTCGCCCTTGAGCTGGTAGAAGAACTCCTCCACCGGGTCGTCATGATAGTCGGCGCGCTGGTTCGGCCCGCCGACGACCATTACGGTCATCTGGCCGTCGTCGAACACCTTCCTGTTGCCGACCGGCGGCTTGAGAAGGTGTTCGTTCTCCGCGATCCACTTCTTGAAGTTGAAGGCCTTGAGCCGTCCTTCGGTCGCCATGGTTCCCACTCCCGTCCTTATTCGTGAAATCGATCAGCCGGCCTTTGCGAGCGGCGCCTTACCGAGGCCGCAAGCCTCGAAAGCGGCGCGCGTCGCGGCCTTTTCGGCCTCGGTCAGCTCCAGCATCGGCGGACGAACGCGTCCGCCGACCTGCCCGAGCAGCTCCTGCCAGTATTTCTGGTGGGAATGCGGCTTCTCGGCAGGCCTTGTGCCGCGCAGCGCCTCGCGCACCGGGTTCAGGCTGTCGCGGATGGCGCGGGCCTTCTCGGCCTCGCCGCGGAAGGCGAGGTCGGTATAGTCGCGCATGCGTCGGTCGTTCGCCGTCTGTATCAGGTAGGGCGGCGAGGAGCAGAGATAGAGTTGCCAGCCGAGCTCGAGGATGTTGTCGAGCCATTCCTCCTCGGACGCCGTGCTGACCAGGATGCGGTCGCCGGCCAGCCGCGTCAGCTCCGCATACATCGGACGCGGCACGCTGTACTTGATCGCGACGACGTTCTCGATATCGGCGAGCCGGTTGCAGAGCTGCGGGCTCATCAGATAGCCCGAATCCGGGTGGCTCCAGAGCGCGATGCCGATATCGACCTTCTCGGCGATGGTCCGGTAGTACTCGTAGAGCGTCTCGTCCTGCGCCTTGAAGAAATGCAGGATCGGTGCGTGCACGACGATGTAGTCGGCGCCGATCTTCTGGGCGTGCTTCGCCAGATCGATGACGACGTCCATGTTCTGGTCGGAGCAGGACATGATGGTCTGGCCGCGGCCGGCCGAGGCCTTGACCGCCAGCTCGAAATTGCGCTTGCGCTCCTCTAGCGACATCGAGAAGAACTCGCCCTGCTTGCCGGCGATGAACAGCCCGTCGATCTTGAGGTCGTCGAGCCAGTGGCGGATGTTCTGCCTGAAGCCGTCCTCGTCGATCGCGAGGGTATCGGTGAAGGGCGTGAGCGCGGCCGCCCAGATGCCCTTCATATGGGCGCGGGCATAGGCCTTGGCGTCCTTCTTGGCGTATTTCATTAGGCCGGCTCCCGCATTCCGGAGCGGCTCGGACAAAGCGGGCATCGTGAAGCGAGGCAGGTCCGCGCTCTCATCCGAAATGCCCTTGCCCGACACCCTCTCCCAGGCAGCCCGGCATGCATGCCGGGCGATGAGGGATGATGGCATGAGAGCCGGGGTATACGGCAACTCGTAACATTCGTATGAATTTGGAACCTATCCTTATAAATCGGGGCATCGATGGCGATTACGCTGCGCCAGATTCAGGCCTTCCTGGCCGTGACCGAGCAGGGCACCTTCACCAAGGCGGCCGAGCGCCTGAACATGGCTCAGCCGGCGCTCTCCCAGCTCGTGCGCGATCTGGAGCGGGAACTCGGCATCCGCGTGCTCGACCGCACGACGCGCCGGGTCGAACTGACCGAGGGCGGGCGCGAATTTCATGGGGCCGCGCTGAAGATCGTGCAGGACCTCGATACGGCTGTGTTGAACGCGAACGGGCTCGCTGAACGCCGCCGAGGTCGCATCGTGGTGGCGGTGCCGCCCTTGCTCGCGGCGGTGATCATGCCGCCGACGATCGTGGCGCTGCAGCAGAAATATCCCGGCCTGCAGGTCGCGATCATCGATGCGCGCAACGACCTCGTCGTCGAGGCCGTGCGTTTCGGCAAGGCCGATTGCGGCGTCGGCACCTTCCCGGCGCTCGACGACACGATCGAGCGCACGACGCTCGCCCGCGACAGCCTGATGCTGTTCTGCTGCCGGGGCAGTCGCTTCGCCGCATGCGATTCGGTGGCGTGGCGCGATCTCGCCGACGAGCCGCTGGTGACGCTGACCCGCGACAGCGGCATCCGCCTGCTCGCCGAGGTCGGCTACGAGACCGCCGAGATCACGCTGAAGCCGGCCTATGAGGTGACGCAGATCACGACCGCGCTGGCGCTGGTCGAGGCCGGGCTCGGCATCGCCGTGCTGCCGACCTATGCGCGGGCGGTGGCGCCGAAATCGGTGCTGGTGCGGCCGTTGGCGGAGCCGTCGATCGCGCGGGATATCGTGATGATTCGCCCCGGCGGCCGCTCGGCCTCGCCGGCGCTCTCCGCCTTCGAGGCGCTGCTGCGCCGCTTCGTGCGCCAGCTCGCGCCGAGCGAAGCGGATTGAGGAAGCGTGCGCATCACACGTCATTGCGAGGAGCGTCAGCGACGAAGCAATCCAGGGGGACCGGACTGAACCGTTCGACCCAGTCCTCCTGGATTACTTCGTTGCGCTCGCAATGACGGCGAGGGGAGAGGCCCGAAAAGCAAAAAAGGCCGCCCGGTAAGGCGGCCTTTCGTCCCTGTATTGCAAGGGCATCAAATGGTGGGCGCGACAGGGATCGAACCTGTGACCCCTACGATGTCAACGTAGTGCTCTCCCGCTGAGCTACGCGCCCGTCGCCGCCGTGAGGTGGCTTCCGGAAGCGTGTCCGGGCCGTGTGGGCCGCGTTCACGCTGCGAGTGAGGGGGCTATAGCGGCTCGCTTTGCGGGTGGCAAGGCGTTTGCCGCATAAATTCTCACGAGACTGTTGGCATCTGCATTCGCGCGATGCCAAACGGCCGCTCAGGCGGCCAGCAGCTTCTCGACCTCGTTGACGAGCTCGCGCAGGTGGAAGGGCTTGGAGAGCACCTTCGCATCCTTCGGCGTCTGCGAATCGGGGTTCAGCGCCACGGCAGCAAAGCCCGTGATGAACATCACCTTGATGTCGGGGTCGAGCTCGGTGGCGCGGCGCGCCAGCTCGATTCCGTCCATCTCCGGCATGACGATATCCGTCAGCAGGAGCTCGAACGGCTCCTCGCGCAGGCGATTATAGGCCGACAGGCCGTTATCGAAGGAAGCGACGTCGTAGCCTGCGTTCTGCAGGGCCTTGACCAGGAAGCGACGCATATCGTTGTCGTCTTCGGCGAGCAGTATCTTCGTCATGGGCCTGATCTGTCGTCCCTGAGGCCTGTGTTTCTATAACGTCTGGCGCCCCGACTCGAGGCCGGGTCTGGAACGGTTGGGTACTCACCCGGCCGCACAGTTGGAACCATGTCCTGTGATAAGGCAACATCATGGTAAACAACGCGTGAATCCAGCAGAGAATTTCCCGCGTTTCGCGACATCGCTTCAACCGTTCAGGTTTGTGTGCTTCAGTCGCTCGCGATGAGCCTGTCCTCAGCCCCTTTCCCGCCCGCGCCGGACGACGTCGTCGCCGAGATCGAGCGGCCGTTCAGCCTGTACCAACCGGCTCTCCAGATCGTGCCGGTGGTGGTCGACGTGCCGCATGCCGGCCGCTGCTACCCGCGCGGCTTCGTCGAGGCGGCGCGCCTGCCCTTACGCAGCCTCAGGCGCTCCGAGGATGCCTATGTCGACCGGCTCTTCGCGCAGAGCGTCTCGCTCGGCGCGCCGCTGCTCGTGGCCGAGTTCCCGCGCGCCTATCTCGACGTCAATCGCGAGCCCTACGAGCTTGACCCGCGCATGTTCGAGGGCCGCGTGCCGCCCTTCGCCAATACCCGCTCGATGCGGGTCGCCGGCGGGCTCGGCACCATCCCCCGCATCGTCGGCGACGGGCAGGAAATCTATTTCGGCCGGATTCCGGTCCAGGATGGGCTCGCCCGCATCGAGGATCTCTACCGGCCCTATCACGCAGGCCTGCGCAGCCTCGTCCAGCGCACGCAAGGGGGATTCGGCACCTGCATCCTCGTCGATGCACATTCGATGCCCTCGGCCGGGCTCGACCGCGACGGGCTGGCGAAATCCGACATCATTCTCGGCGACCGCTTCGGCACCAGCGCGGCCGGCTACATCATCGATATTGCCGAGCAGGCCTTCATGCGGCTGGGCTTCAGCGTCACCCGCAACCGGCCCTATGCCGGCGGCTTCATCACCGAGCATTACGGTGCGCCGGCTGCCGGCGTGCATGCGCTGCAGATCGAGGTGAACCGCGCGCTCTATATGAACGAGGCGACGCTGGAGCCGCATGCCGGGTTCGGCGAAGTGGAGCAGGCGATGGCGGCGGTGATGGCGGATTGCTTCGCGCGCTGGAGCGGCTGGCTCGACGAATGGCGCGAGGCTGCCGAATAGCGGCAGGCGGCGAAGCCGGGGGCGCTGATCCAAAGAAAAAAGGGCCGCACACTTGCGTGGCGGCCCAAGTCTAGGGAGGAAACGCCCAAGGAGGGCAATGAAGGTTTGAGGTCATCTCCCCTTCGCAGTGCACAATATTGGGGTGCGCTGCAAAACGCAAGCAGAATCGGCGGAATCGCAGCTGTCATGCGATGCATGCATGATACTGGAACGAAAAGGCGGTGTTCTTCGGATATTTCCGCATCCGGCCCCGTCTAAGATGGTCAATCCGCGGAGTTGATGCTGCAAAGCAGCAAACTGGAGTGCCTATTCATGAGCGCAGTCGATTTCGGCGCTTTCGTCGCGGAGCTGGCGACGCAGTCCGGCCGGGCGATCCTGCCCTTCTTCCGGGCGCTACATGCGACGGAGGACAAGTCGCGGGGCGGGGTGTTCGATCCCGTGACCGAAGGCGACCGCGCCGGCGAATCGGTGATGCGCCACATGATCAAGCGGCAGTTCCCGGCCCATGGCGTGCTCGGCGAGGAATTCGGCAGCGAGAACACCGACGCGGAATATGTCTGGGTGCTCGATCCGATCGACGGCACGCGCGCCTTCATCTCGGGCATCCCGGTTTGGGGCACGCTGATCGGGCTGACGCGCGATCGCGTGCCAGTCTACGGCATGATGCACCAGCCCTTCTCGGGCGAGCGCTATTCCGGCGACGGGCGCGAGGCGCGCTATGAGGGACCGGGCGGGCCGAAGAAGCTGCGCACGCGCCCGACCACCGACCTCGCCACCGCGACGCTGATGACGACGACGCCCGCCCTGTTCAAGGGCGAGGAGGCCGAGGCCTTCGCCCGCGTCGAGAAGGAGGTCCGGCTCTCGCGCTATGGCTGCGACTGCTACGCCTATTGCATGCTCGCGGCCGGCCATGTCGACCTCGTGATCGAGAGCGGCCTCAAGCCTTACGACATCGTCGCGCTGATTCCGATCATCGAGGGCGCGGGCGGCATCGTCACCTCATGGGACGGCGGCAGCGCTGCCGGGGGCGGGCGCATCCTCGCGGCCGGCAGCAAGGCGCTGCATGAGGCCGCCATGGCCAGGCTCGCCGGCTGAGCCGGGCACGGCCTGGTCCTCGCCGGGGATGAAGGCGTCGAAGGCTGCCCAGAACTGGGCGCGGATGTCGTCGCTTTCCATCAGGATCTCGTGGCGCGACGTCGGCAGGACGAGCGCCGCGCCGGTCTTGAGCCGCGCCGCGAAGCGCTCGATCGCCGGCGTCGAGACGACCGGGTCGCGACCGGCGGCGATGATCAGGGTCGGCACCTTCACCTCCAGCGCGGCTGACGGCGTGCCGAGGCGTGCCATCAGGCGGAAGGCGGTCCTGATCCAGGCGATGGTCGGGTCGCCGATGCTGAGTTCGCGCGCCGCGGCCGAGAGAGCGCTGTTACGGGCATAGCGGGCGGGGTCGCTGGTCAGGCGGTTGCCCTCGAAAGGTTTTGTCGCGATCGCGGTGTCGCCGCCGCCCGGCACGAAGGCGCGGCCGAGGCCGAGCCAGTAGAGCAGGCTCGCCAGGATTTTCGCCCGGCCGGGATGCGCGATCATCGCGATGCCGAGCATCGGCGCGAGCGCGACCATGCGCGCAACCGGCAAGGCGTTCGAGCGGGCGGCGTCGAGGCAGAGCGCGGCGCCCATCGAATGGGCGAGGACGAAATAGGGCGGCGGGAACTTGGCCCGCATCTCGGCCATGGCCAGCGCCAGATCGGCTTCGTACTGCCTGAGCCGCCCGACATGGCCCTTGCGGATGCGCCGGACGAAGCGCTGCGAGCCGCCCTGGCCGCGCCAGTCGAAGCTCAGCACATGGAAGCCGCGGCGGCGCAGGTCAGCGACGGTCTCGCTGTAGCGCTCGATGAATTCGGCCCGGCCCTGCACGACGACGACGGTGCCGCGCACCGGCTTCACGGTCGGGCGCCAGCTCGCGAAGCGCAGGGAGGCGCCGTCCCGCGTCGTAGCGAGCCAGGTCTTGCCGTGCCCCGGGACGGGGTAGTCCGGATCGGCAAAGAAAGCGGCCTCGGCCATCAAGTGCTCCGCATCGCGGCTGCATCATAGATCGCGGCCGCCGCATGCCCGGCATCCTGCACGGGATATCCTGCGAAAACATGTCGATGGATCGAAAAAGAAGTGCGGACGATCATTCTGCGTCCCGAGAAAGCGGCTCTTGAAAACCCAAAACGCCTCCCCAGATCAGGTCTGCGCAGGCCAGAATCGGATGCGCGAAAGCAACCAAGGTCCGCGCTCAGGCGAGGCGGACCGACATCATTGTCGCTTCTTCGGAGGACATATCATGCGTCATTTCGACCTTTCCCCGCTCTATCGCTCGACCGTCGGTTTCGACCGTCTGTTCAATCTCCTCGACCAGGCGTCGAACAGCGAATCCGCCCCGAGCTATCCGCCCTACAATATCGAGCGGACCGCCGAGAACGCCTACCGCATCACCATCGCGGTCGCGGGTTTCGGTGAGGGTGACCTCTCCATCGAGTCCAAGGAAAACGCGCTGACCGTCAAGGGCGAGAAGCAGCTCGTCGAGGGCGCCGAGAAGCGCGAGGTCCTGCATCAGGGCATCGCCGCGCGCGCCTTCGAGCGTCGCTTCCAGCTTGCCGATTACGTGCAGGTGACCGGGGCCAGCCTCGAGAACGGCCTGCTCCATATCGACCTCGTGCGCGAGATCCCCGAGGCCAAGAAGCCGCGCCAGATTCCGATCGGCAACGGCGGTTCGGCCAAGGTCCTCGAGGCCAAGGTCGCCAAGGCCGCGTAACCCAGGCGTAGCTTTCAATGAAAGCGAAAGGCTCCCGGAAACGGGAGCCTTTTTTGTTGCTCGGTCAGTTCATCGGGGTGACCGGAGCGATCGGCGTCTCGGGCTTGGGCACTGATGGGGCGGGATCGATATTCTGCACGGGTGGGATCGATGAGGCTTCAGCTGCCGGCGCGGCGGTCGAGAGCGGCGGCTTGCGCTCGGTGCCCTCGGTGTTGCGCACGTCGCTCGGGTTGACGAGCTTCGGCTTGTCGGCGCCGGTCTCCGGATTGGTCGCGCCGGGCGACGGCTCTGCCGGTCTGGCGGGCTGGGGCGGGGCCGCGGTCGCCGGAGCGCTGGCCTGAGCCGGTGCCGTCTCCGCTGGCTTCACCGGTTCGGGCGCCGGCGGCGCGGCGGGTGATGGCGGCGCGGTCGTTGCCGGGGCGCTGGCCTCGGCCGGACCCTTGAATTCAGCCGGTCGTTCCGGCGGCTGGGGCACGAGACGCTGGCGTGGCGGGGCGTGCTCCTCGCGCGGGTCGGCGCGGGCGACGCTGGGGGCGGGCTGGCCGCGCAAGGGGATGCGGCGGATCAGCTCGCCGGCATAGGCGTCGAGGATCAGGCGCTGACGCTGGCCGCCGGCCGTGACGCCGTCGACAATATAGGTGTCGTCGCGCCGGATCGAGCGCTCGATCCGGACAAGGCCGTAACGGCGGGCGGCGATGCTGTTGACCGCGTACGGCGACACCGCGGCCGGCGCGCGCGGCACGGCGGCGGGCGGGCGTGGCGCATAGCCATAGTCGTAACGATAGCCATAGCCGTAGCCATAGGCCGGATAAGGCTCGTACCCGTCGTCATAATAATAGTACTGGGCGCTGGCGGTACCCGCCATGCCGGCCATTGCGCCGGCCACGACCAGGCCCATCAGCGCGATGCGCCCCGGTGCGGTCGAACGATCTGCCATGCCAAATTTCCTTAACGACTGACTGCTCGCCATTCAGTCTTGTTAGGGATTGCGGCAGGTATGCGGCTGGAAACGGGGCGCAAATGCGCCCTCTCAACCGGCGATCGCGGCAACCAGACGCTCGACATGCTCCGCTTCCGTCGCGAAGGACATCACGAAGCGGCCGACGACCTCGCCCTCCTTGAGCGGCGCTTCCGGCGGCAGCGAGCGCGCCGACCAGTCGTAATAGCCGATGCCGGCGGCCTTCAGGCGCTGCTGCACGGCGGGCGGCAGGACGAGGAAGACCTCGTTCGCCTGACACGGCCAGGCAAGCCGGGCCTCGCTGCCTTGCGCCACCGAATCCGCGAGACGCTTGGCGCGGGCATTGGTATGGCGGGCGAGGTCGAGCCAGTGATCGTCGGCAAGCAGCCCCTCGAACTGGGCGCCGAGGACCCGGCCCTTCGAGAGCGTCTGGCCGGCGCGCTTGCGCCGCCATTTCATTTCCTCGGCCTGCGCCGGATCGAAGAAGATCACGGCCTCGGCGGCGAGCGCACCGTTCTTGGTGCCGCCGAAGGAGAGCACGTCGACGCCGGCCTTCCAGGTGATCGCGGCCGGCGTGCAGCCGAGCGTGACCAGCGCATTGGCGAAGCGGGCGCCGTCCATGTGGAGCTTCAGGCCGCGCGGCGTGACGGCATCCTTGAGGGCGCGCACCTCGGCCGGCGTGTAGATCGTGCCGCACTCGGTCGCCTGCGTGATCGTCAGCGCCTGCGCCTGAACCTGATGGAAATCGCCGGCGCGCAGATGCGAGAGCGCCTTGGTCACCGTCTCCGGCTTCAGCTTGGCGCCGGTGCCGGGCAGGTCGACCAGCTTGGCGCCGTTGGTGAAGAATTCGGGCGCGCCGCACTCGTCCTCGACGACATGCGCCTCCTCATGAGTGAGGATCGCGCCCCAGGGCTTGACGATGCTGGCGAGCGCCAGCGCGTTCGCCGCGGTGCCTGTGAGCACGAGGAAGACCGCGACCTCGCGCTCGAAGATCGCGGCGAAGCGCTCCTCGACGCGCCGCGTCCAGTCGTCCTTGCCATAAGGGGAGGCGGCGCCGGCATTGGCGGCGGCGAGAGCGGCCATGACGCGGGGGCTGGCGGCGGCGGTGTTGTCGCTGAAGAAATCCATGGCGTCAGGGTTAAGCGGCGGGGGCTTTCCTGCCAAGCGGCACTCGTGGAGAGGGGGCCTGCGTACGCCACCGAACGGACTCCGAAACTTGCCGATTTATCCGCGGGTCATCCCGGGCTTGACCCGGGATCCATTCCGGAACGCCTCCCATCAGGTTCCGGAATGGATCCCGGATCTCCGCTTCGCTGCGTCCGGGATGACCCGCGTTTTATCAAAGGCGCCTCAATGGACTGAGATGCCAGAAAACAAGAACCGGGCTGCCTGAGTCACGCTTTCATGCCGGAAATGTCTGGCGCGGATTCGATTTTGCAATAAAATTTCGCTGCAGCGCGAAATAGGCGCTTGTGCCTAGATTGGAATTCTGGCAAGTTCATCGCAATAGGACAGTGTTGCTGTCCCATTTTTCACCGCGCCGACCAAAAGCTGTTTTAGCTCAAGGTCGCGCCGTCGCAACGGAGCGGAGCATGACGAAGGGCCGGGCTACCAACGCCAAAGCCAATCGCACGCGCGCCGTCCGTAAAACGACGGCCTGAAGACAGGCGCGAACGGGCGAGGCACGCCCGAGGCGCCTGCGGAGGACGCGGGCGCGGTGGAAACAAAGCGCAAGCAAAGCCTCCAAAGAGACGACGGCCGAACCGCTCTGGCCCCATCCTTGCTGCCGACTTCGGGTCGGCACTGAGGGCCGCAGCGGTCGGGATTGTGGACTGACGGGTCTCCCTGCCGGCGCAAGCTCGCGGGGTTCTGGGAAGCGGGGTTTGACGATGAGCGTGACCAGCAAGTCGAGCGGCGCAGAGGCTTTCGAGCGTTTTCCGGCCGTGCGCGATCCGGCGATGCCGGTGCATCAGGGCCTGTACGATCCCAATAACGAGAAAGACTCCTGCGGCGTCGGCTTCATCGCCGACATGAAGAACCGCAAGAGCCATGCGATCGTGCAGCAGGGCCTGCAGATTCTGCACAATATCGACCATCGCGGCGCGGTCGGGGCCGATCCGAAGCTCGGCGACGGCTGCGGCATCCTCGTCCAGATTCCCGACCAGTTCTTCCGCGAGGAGACCGCGCGGCTCGGCATCACCCTGCCGGAACAGGGCTACTACGCCATCGGCCAGTTCTTCATGCCGCGCGATCCCACGGCGCGGGCGATGTGCGAGGAGATCATCTCGCAGACCGTGGCGGAGGAGGGGCTCGTCTTCCTCGGCTGGCGCGACGTGCCGGTCGATAACAGCGATCTCGGCCATGCCGTGCTTGCGACCGAGCCGGTGCATCGCCAGCTCTTCGTCGGTCGCCCCGACGACATCACCGACGAGGACGAGTTCGAGCGGCAGGTCTATGTCCTCCGCAAGTCGGTCTCGAACAAGGTCTACAAGCATCAGGAGCGCAAGACGGCGGAGTATTACCCCGTCTCGATGTCCTGCCGCACCATCGTCTACAAGGGCATGGTGCTGGTGAACCAGCTTGGCTCCTACTTCAAGGACCTGCAGGACGAGCGCTTCATCAGCGCGCTCGCGCTGGTCCACCAGCGTTTCGCCACCAACACCTTCCCGTCCTGGCGCCTCGCCCATCCCTACCGCATGGTCGCCCATAACGGCGAGATCAACACGCTGCGCGGCAACGTCAACTGGATGGCGGCACGGCAGGCGAGCGTCGATTCCGACCTGTTCGGCTCGGATATCTCCAAGCTCTGGCCGATCTCCTATGAGGGCCAGTCGGACACCGCCTGCTTCGACAACGCGCTCGAATTCCTGGTGCAGGGCGGTTACTCGCTGGCCCATGCCATGATGATGCTCGTGCCGGAGGCGTGGAACGGCAACCCGCTGATGAACGAGGAGCGGCGCGCCTTCTACGAGTATCACGCCGCGTTGATGGAGCCCTGGGATGGGCCGGCCGCGATCGCCTTCACCGATGGCCGCCAGATCGGCGCGACGCTCGACCGCAACGGCCTGCGTCCGGCGCGCTATCTCGTCACGGATGACGGGCTCGTCGTGCTTGCTTCGGAATTCGGCGTGCTGCCGATCCCGGAGGAGAAGATCGTCGAGAAGTGGCGTCTCCAGCCCGGCAAGATGCTGCTGATCGATCTCGAACAGGGCCGCATCATCGGCGATGACGAGATCAAGACCTCGCTCTGCCTCGCCAATCCCTACAAGGACTGGCTGAAGCGCACCCAGATCGTGCTGGAGGACCTGCCGCCGGTCGAGGCGCGGGCCTCGCGCACCGACGTGCCGCTGCTCGATCGCCAGCAATCCTTCGGCTACACCACCGAGGATGTCCGCCTGCTGATGGCGCCGATGGCGGTGACCGGGCAGGAAGCCGTGGGCTCGATGGGCACGGATACGCCGATTTCGGCGCTCTCGCTCAAGTCGAAGCTGCTCTACACCTATTTCAAGCAGAACTTCGCGCAGGTGACGAACCCGCCGATCGACCCGATCCGCGAGGAGCTGGTGATGAGCCTGCTCTCCTTCATCGGGCCGCGTCCGAATATCCTCGACCTGGAAGGCACCTCGCGGCGCAAGCGCCTGGAGGTCCGCACACCGATCCTGACCAATGACGATCTCGAGAAGATCCGCTGCATCGGCCATTACGAGGATCGCTTCGACACCAAGACGATCGACTTCACCTATCCGGCGCGCGAGGGCGCGGGCGGCATGGACGGCGCGGTGGCGCGGCTCTGCGAGCGCGCGGAAGCGGCTGTCCATGGCGGCTACAACATCATCATCCTGTCCGACCGGCAGGTCGGGCCGGACCGCATCCCGATCCCGGCGCTGCTGGCGACGGCGGCGGTTCACCATCACCTGATCCGCAAGGGCCTGCGCACCTCGGTCGGCCTCGTCGTCGAATCCGGCGAGCCGCGCGAGATCCATCATTTCTGCTGCCTCGCCGGCTACGGCGCCGAGGCGATCAACCCCTATCTCGCCTTCGACACCCTGCTCGACCAGCATGAGCAGGGCGCCTTCCCCGAGGAGGTCGATGCCGACGAGGTGGTGAAGCGCTACATCAAGTCGGTCGGCAAGGGCGTGCTCAAGGTGATGTCCAAGATGGGCATCTCGACCTACCAGTCCTATTGCGGCGCGCAGATCTTCGACGCCGTCGGCCTGAAGAGCGCCTTCGTCGACAAGTTCTTCTTCGGCACGGGCACGGCGATCGAGGGCGTGGGCCTCGACGAGATCGCCGAGGAGAGCCTGCGCCGCCATCGCGACGCCTTCGGCGACTCGCCGCTCTACCGCAACAGCCTCGATATCGGCGGCGAGTACATGTACCGCGTCCGCGGCGAGGACCATGTCTGGAAGCCGGATGTCGTCGCTTCGTTGCAGCATGCTGTGCGCCTCAACGCGCAGGACCGCTACGAGGAGTTCGCCGCCCAGGTGAATGACGACGCGCAGCGGCTCAGCACCATCCGCGGCCTGTTCAAGGTCAAGATGGCCACCGATAACGGCCGCGCGCCCGTGCCGCTGGAGAGCGTCGAGCCTGCCGCGAATATCGTGAAGCGCTTCGCCACCGGCGCGATGTCCTTCGGCTCGATCTCGCGCGAGGCGCATGAGACGATCGCGCTCGCGATGAACCAGATCGGCGGCAAGTCGAACACCGGCGAGGGCGGCGAGGAGCCGATCCGTTTCCGGCCGATGCCGGATGGCCGCTCCAAGCGCTCGGCGATCAAGCAGATCGCGTCCGGCCGCTTCGGTGTCACCACCGAGTATCTCGTCAATGCCGACGTGATGCAGATCAAGGTCGCGCAGGGCGCCAAGCCCGGCGAGGGCGGCCAGCTCCCTGGCCACAAGGTCGACGCCAAGATCGCCCGCACCCGGCATTCGACGCCGGGCGTCGGCCTGATCTCGCCGCCGCCGCACCATGACATCTATTCGATCGAGGATCTCGCCCAGCTGATCTTCGATCTGAAGAACGTCAACCCGGCGGCCGATGTCTCGGTGAAGCTCGTCTCCGAGATCGGCGTCGGCACGGTGGCCGCCGGCGTCGCCAAGTCGCGCGCCGACCATATCACGATCTCCGGTTTTGAGGGCGGGACGGGCGCGAGCCCCCTGACCTCGCTGAAGCATGCCGGCTCGCCCTGGGAGATCGGGCTGGCCGAGACGCAGCAGACGCTGGTGCTGAACCAGTTGCGCGGCCGCGTGGCGCTTCAGGTCGACGGTGGCCTGCGCACAGGGCGGGACGTCATCATCGGCGCGCTGCTGGGGGCCGACGAGTTCGGCTTCTCGACCGCGCCGCTGATCGCGGCCGGCTGCATCATGATGCGCAAGTGCCATCTCAACACCTGCCCGGTGGGCGTCGCGACGCAGGACCCGGTGCTGCGCAAGCGCTTCAAGGGCCTGCCCGAGCATGTCGTGAACTACTTCTTCTTCGTGGCCGAGGATGTCCGCCGGATCATGGCGGAGATGGGCTTCACGAAGATCGAGGAGATCGTCGGCCGCTCGGACCTGCTCGACAAGCGTGACGCGATCGAACACTGGAAGGCGAACGGGCTCGACTTCACCAAGCTCTTCCACAAGGTCGACCTGCCGGGCGTGGCGATCCGCCATGTCGAGCTGCAGAAGCACCCGATCGACACCGTGCTCGACCGCCAGCTCCTGGCTGAGGCCACGGACGCGATCGAGACCGGCACGCCGGTCGTGATCGAGAAGCCGGTCGGCAATGTCGACCGCAGCACCGGCGCGATGCTCTCGGGCGCCGTCGCCAAGAAGTATGGCCATGCCGGCCTGCCGGAAGACACGATCACGGTGAAGCTCACCGGCACCTCCGGCCAGAGCTTCGCGGCCTTCCTCGCGGCGGGCGTCACGGTCGAGCTCACAGGCCAGGCCAACGACTACGTCGCCAAGGGCCTGTCCGGCGGCAAGGTCATCGTGAAGCCCGACCCGGCGACCAGGGCCGTGGCCGAGCGCTCGATCATCGTCGGCAACACCGTGCTCTACGGCGCGATTGCGGGCGAAGCTTACTTCCGCGGCGTCGCGGGCGAGCGTTTCGCGGTCCGCAATTCCGGCGCCATCGCGGTGGTGGAAGGAACCGGCGACCATGGCTGCGAGTACATGACCGGCGGCGTCGTCGCGGTCATCGGCCAGACCGGGCGCAATTTCGCGGCCGGCATGTCGGGCGGCATCGCCTATGTGCTGGACGAGGACGGCACCTTCAAGTCGCGCTGCAACCTCTCGATGGTCGATCTCGAACCGGTCGAGGAGGAAGAGGACCTGATGGAGCGTCTGCACCATCACGGCGGCGATCTCGAACACAAGGGCCGGATCGACATGACCAACATGTCGGGCCATGACGAGGAGCGCCTGATGCAGATGCTGACGAACCATGTCGACTACACCGGCTCGGAGCGCGCCCGCACCATCCTCGACAACTGGGCGGATTACCGCACCAAGTTCGTCAAGGTGATGCCGGTCGAGTACCGCCGCGCGCTGCGCGAGATGGAACAGGCCCGCACCTTGCAGGCTGCAGAATAAGCGAACGCCACCCCGCCGGGGCCGTCACGGTCCCGGCATCTCGATCAGGTTAAGGCACGCGCACGGGGACGCCCCGCGCACACGGCGAGAGAAACGGCATGGGCAAGGTCACGGGCTTTCTCGAATTCGACCGGCAGGAGCAGAAGTATCAGCTCGCCGGCGACCGCATCCGCCACTTCCGCGAGTTCACGCTTCCCTTGGAGGAGCGCGATATCAAGAAGCAGGCGGCGCGCTGCATGGATTGCGGCATCCCGTTCTGCCACGGGCCGACCGGTTGCCCGGTCCATAACCAGATTCCGGACTGGAACGAGCTGGTCTATTCCGGCGGCTGGGAGGATGCGCTGCGCAACCTCCACTCCACCAACAATTTCCCGGAATTCACCGGCCGCATCTGCCCGGCGCCTTGCGAGGAAGCCTGCACGCTCAACCTCGAAAACATGCCGGTGACGATCAAGACGATCGAGCAGGCCATCGCCGACAAGGGCTGGGAAGAGGGCTGGATCGCCCCGGAAATCCCGGCCAAGCGCACCGGCAAGCGCATTGCCATCGTCGGCTCCGGTCCTGCCGGCATGGCGGCGGCGCAGCAGCTCGCCCGCGTCGGGCACGATGTCCATCTCTATGAGCGCGAGGCCAAGGCCGGCGGCCTGCTGCGCTACGGCATCCCCGACTTCAAGATGGAGAAGAAGCATATCGACCGCCGGGTGAAGCAGATGGAGGCGGAAGGCGTGACCTTCCACTACAACGCCAATATCGGCGTCAATCTGCCCTTCGCCACGCTGATGGCCGAGCATGATGCGGTGCTGATGACCGGCGGGGCGGAAGCGCCGCGCGATCCCGGTCTGCCGGACACCAATCTCGCCGGCGTCCACTACGCGATGCCGTACCTGACCCAGCAGAACAAGCGCGTCGGCGGCGAGGACATATCCAGCCTTGAGCCGATCAGCGCGGCCGGCAAGCATGTCGTCGTGGTCGGCGGCGGCGACACGGCCTCGGACTGCGTCGGCACCGCCTTCCGGCAAGGCGCGCTCTCGGTGACGCAGCTCGACATCCGGCCGATGGCGCCGGAGCTGGAGGACAAGCTCACCGTCTGGCCGTATTGGCCGACGAAGTTCCGTACCTCGTCCTCGCAGGCGGAAGGCGCCGAGCGCGAGTTCCAGGCGGCGACGCTCGGGCTCGAAGGCCGCAACGGCCGGCTCACCGGCGTGAAATGCGCCCGCGTCGACGAGAAGCGCAAGCCGATCCCCGGCACCGAATTCGTGCTCCAGGCCGATCTCTGCTTCCTCGCCATCGGCTTTGCCGGCTCGGTGATCGAGGGCATGATCGCGCAATCTGGCGCGGCCGTGGACAAGCGCGCCAACGTCGTCGCCAATGACCGCGACTACAAGACCAGCGTCGGCAAGGTCTTCGTCGCCGGCGACATGCGCCGCGGCCAGTCGCTGGTGGTCTGGGCGATCCGCGAGGGCCGCCAGGCCGCGCATGCCATCGACAAGGAACTGATGGGCGCGACGATCCTGCCGATGTGAATGGAAGAAGTGTGCCTCGGTTTTGAGCCCTCATCCTGAGGAGCGGGCCGAAGGCTCGCGTCTCGAAGGATGTTCCAGGAGACTCCCGAACCATCTGGACCATCCTTCGAGACGGCCCTTCCAGGCCTCCTCAGGATGAGGGCTGGCGTTTCCTGTCGGATGCCCAAGACGCGGGTTTCGCTTTGGAAGTGATCAGCCGGCCACTGTTCATTGCCGCCGCCATCGCTATGATCACCGCCATGGAATCGAACCAGAAGGGGAAGCAAGCGCCGCGCCGCCGCTTCCATTGCCGCACCCGCGGACCTGTCTGCGCCCCGCGCTTCACCTCGCGGGGCTGACCGGGAACGCATCGTCGTCTCATCGTCAGCCTTTCTCGGCGCGCTCCTGCGCGCATGCCTGACTTCATGAGATTCCGATGTCCCTGATCACCCTGAAAGACCTCTCGCTCGCGCGCAGCGCGCCGCTCTTTGCCGGCCTCGACCTCGCCATCGCCAAGGGCGACCGCCTCGGCCTCGTCGCCGCCAATGGACGCGGCAAATCCTCGCTCCTGCGTATCCTGGCCGGCACGGAGGAGGCGAGCGGCGGGACGCTGACCCGCTCGCGAGGCCTCGTCACCGCCTTCGCACCGCAGGACCCGCCCGAGCGGCTGCTGCCGATGAGCCTCTACGATGCCGTGCTGGACGCGCTCGATGCCGAGGCGGCCGAGACGGAGAGCTGGCGCGTCGACGTGCTGCTCGACGATCTCATGGTCGAGGAAAGCCTGCGCAGCCGCGTGGTCGGCAGCCTTTCCGGCGGCTGGCAGCGCACGATGCTGCTGGCGCGGGCCATCGTGATCGAACCCGATCTGCTCTTGCTCGACGAACCGACCAATCATCTCGATCTCGAACGGATCGGCCTGCTGGAGCGCTTCCTCGCCAACCTGCCGCGCGATTGCGCCGTGGTCGCGGCGAGCCATGACCGCGCCTTCCTCGACGATGTCAGCACGCGCACCCTGTTCCTGCGTCCGGCAGAGAGCGCCGATTTCGCCTTGCCCTATTCGCGCGCCCTGCAGGCGCTGGAGGAGCGTGACGCGGCGCGCGACCGGCAGTTCGAAAACGAGATGCGCAAGGTCAAAGCTCTCCGGCAGCAGGCGGCCAAGCTGAAGAATATCGGCATCAATTCCGGCTCGGACCTGTTGGTGGTCAAGACCAAGCAGCTCTCCGAGCGCGCCGACAAGCTGGAGGAACAGGCGAAGCCCGGCCATAAGGAGCGCTCGGCCGGCACGATCCGGCTCGCCAGCAGCGGCACCCATGCCAAGGCATTGGTCGCGATCAAGGAAACCGCGGTCGCCACGCCGGACGGGCGCCTGCTGTTTCGCACCGGGCCGCTCTGGATCGAGAAGGGAGACCGGATCGCGTTGCTCGGCGCCAATGGCAGCGGCAAGACGCGTTTCGTTGCGCGATTGCAGGCGGCGCTTGATGGTTCCGACACGGATATCCGGGGCGCGGCCACCCTGAAGGCAGGCTATTCCGACCAGTCCCTGTCGCAGCTCGATGCCTGGCGCACGCCCTGGGATGCGGTGAAGCGCTCCAGCGATCTCGGCGACCAGACGGCGCGCACCGTGCTCGCCGGCGCGGGGATCGCGAGCGAGGCGCAGACTGCGCCGACGGCCCGCCTCTCGGGTGGGCAGCGTGCCCGACTTGCGATGCTGCTGCTGCGTCTGGCCGAACCGAATTTCTACCTGCTGGACGAGCCGACCAACCATCTCGATATCGACGGGCAAGACATGCTGGAGAGCGAATTGATCAAGCAGGAAACGGCCTGCCTGCTGGTCAGCCATGACCGCGCCTTCGTCAGGGCCGTGGCGACGCGGGTCTGGGTGATCACCGGTAAGAAACTGGTCGAGGTCGACGATCCCGATCCGGTCTTCGACCGACTGATGGCGGGGTGAGGCGCGCTCAGCGCGGCCAGCGATAATCGTCGAGCCGGCCCGGGACCGGGTCCGGCGCGATGCCTTGGCCGAAAACGCGTTCGAGCTGGAGGGCGGCATCGCCACGCCCGCGCGCCTCGGTGATCGAGGCGAGGAGCGGCTGCTCGGAGAGCGCGGCCTGACCGGTGAGCGGCTGGATCGGCCCGGCGAGCGGGCGCGCCTGCAAGGCGGCGGGCAGGCCGATGGTCGGAATGCCCGCGACCATCTGGTCGATCAGGCGCTCGACGCCGCCGGGTTGGAGCTCAAGGGCGCTCGGCGTGCCGGTCTCGGGCGAGACGGGCAGGGCGATGACGCTGTTCTGCGGGGCAGCCTCGATCATGCGGCGGATGACCAGATCGACGAAATGCGCGGCCTTGCGCGCGCCGGCAGCGGTGAAATGAATGCCGTCGCCGAGCCGCAGGCGCACCGGCTGGCCGGAGACGTCGGGGCCGGTCGCGACATAGCGGTTTTCGGCATCGACGAAGCCGCCCCAGAGATCGATATATTGCCCGCCCGCTTTCTCGACGCGCTGGCGGTAGAGGTCGTTGAAGGTGATCATGTCGGCCGAGAGCCGCCCATTCTGCATCGGCGGCGCACCGACCCAGATCAAGGGTACGCGCTTGGCGGAAAAGGCACTGGCGATGGCGTCGACCCGGTCGCGGTAGAGTTCGAGCCAGCGCGGGCTCAAGGGCTCGTGGACGGTCTCGCCCTCGCGGAGCGGCTGCCGGTCGTTGAGACCGAGCAGGACCACGCCGATGCTGATCTTCTGGTCGCTGGCGAGCAACTCGGAAACGACCTTCGGCCAGTCGTAGAAATCGCTCCGCACCAGGCCGGAATCGGGCTTGGCCCGGTGGATCACCTCGACATCGGGGCGGTTGTTGAGGGCGTCGTCCAGCCCGTTCGCAAGGAGGTTCGCGAGGGAATCGCCCATCACGACAATATGGGTGCTGACATCGACCTTGGGGATGACGGGGTCGTCGCGGACGACGACGGGCGCATCGCGGCGGCGGGCGACAGGCGCGACGCGCTGGCGCGGCTGCGGCGCGGTCCGCGGCTGTGCCGGTATTTGCCAGAACATCTGGAACAGGCTGCGCTGCTGTTGCTGCTGGGCGAGGGACACCGGCCCGCCCGTCACGAGGAGCAGGCAGGCGGCAGCCAAGACCATGGCAAGCGAACGCAGGCGCATCGGCCGATCCGGCGGTTACCCTTCGCCAGCCACTATAGGCCGGGAGCGGCTACAAGTCAGCGTTTGCCGCGCAGCTTGGTCAAAAGGGCTGGGGTCGGGTAGCCGTCGGCGATCTCACCGGCGCTGATCTGATAGCGCCGGACCGCCTCGCGCGTGCCGGTGCCGATGCGCCCGTCGGCATCGTGATTGTAGAGACCGAGCGCCTTCAGACGGTGCTGGAGATCGCGGGTTGCGGCCATGTCGAGGCGTGGCGCCTTGGTCGGCCAGTTGCCCTGGATGGCGGCGCGACCGGCGATGCGGTCGCCGAGATGACCGACGGCCATCGCATAGGTGTCGGACGAGTTGTACTTCTTGATGACGTCGAAATTGGCGGTCAGCAGCATCACCGGGCCGGTATGACCGGCCGGGTAGAACAGGCGCCCTTCGCCGGAGGAGGGCAGGCGGCCGCCATCAGCGCGGCGGATGCCGGCAGACGCGAAGGCGGAGAAGCTCGCCTTGTCCAGGCGGTGGTCGAAGCCGTTGGGCAGCGTCACCTCCATGCCCCAGGGCAGGCCGGGCACCCAGCCGTAGCCCTTGAGATAATTGGCGGTGGAGGCGATGGCGTCGCTCGACGAGGTCCAGATGTCGGCATGGCCGTCGCCGGTCCAGTCGACCGCGTATTTCATGTAGCTCGACGGCATGAACTGGGTATGGCCCATGGCGCCGGCCCAGGAGCCCTTCAGCTCGCTGCGCTCGACATGGCCCTTCTCGATCAACTCCAGCGCGGTCAGCAATTCGTCGCGGAAGAAGTCGCCGCGATAGCGGATCGAGGCGAGCGTCGCCAGCGAGCGGATGACGTCCTTGCTGCCCTTGAACGAGCCGTAATTGGTCTCCATGCCCCAGACGCCGAGGACGATCTCCTTGGGCACGCCATAGCGCGCCTCGACCTGGGAGAGGACGGAGGCATTCTCCGCCGCGGCCTCGCGCCCGCGCTGGATGCGGGAGCCGCCGACGGCGTTCTCCAGATAGTTCCAGATCGGGGCGCTGAATTCCGACTGCTTCTTGGTGAGCGCGACGATGGACGAATCCGGCGTCACGCCGCGGAAGGCAAGGTCGAATGTCGGGCGCGAGATGCCGCGTGCCTGCGCCTGCGGCCAGAGCCGTTGCACGAAGACGTCGAAGGAGGCGCTCGCCGGGGTCGCCTGGGTATTGCCGCGGGCATGGGCGCCGGACACGTTGATCGAGCCGGTGGTCTGGGCCAGCGCCGGTGCCAGGCTGATCAGGACTGAGGCTGCGATGACGGACAGGCGCATGGACACTCCCGGCGAATGCTGGATGGAAACATCTTCACAGCGCCCGAACAAGATTAACCAGCGGTTAATTCAGGGTACGATCGTTGCGGCATTCGTGATTTGACAAGCTCCGGCGATTGTCAGATTCTGTGGTGATGAATAGCGCGTCCCCCTTCCGCCGCGGTCTGCACCGCTCGGGCAACCTTATCGCGGGCTTCTAGCCCCGGGCCTGTCGCGCTTGGCGCCTCCGGTTCGGGGGTGCGCCTGCTCTGCCGCTTTTTCCTGCGAGTTCGACCTTTTTGATGCCGCGCGGATTTCAACCGCCGGCGGGCGCTCGCCTTTTCGATGAAAGACCTGTCCTGATGTCCACCAAGCGTCCCGCCATCACCGTCACGGCCGCGGACCATGCCATGCTGAGCCGCATCGCGGCCGGCGCGGCCAACACCATGCCCGATCTCGCCGCCGAGCTGACCCATGAGCTTGACCGCGCCCGCATCCTGCCGGAGGGGCGCGTCTCGCATGACCATGCCCGGATCGGCAGCCGGATCGTCTATCGCGACGAAACCACCAAGCGGGAGAGCACGATCACGCTGGTCTGGCCTGAGCATGCCGATATCGAGAAGAACCGCATCTCGGTGATGACGCCGATCGGCGTCGCGCTGATCGGCATGGCGGCCGAGCGCTCGATCGACTGGACGACGCGCTCCGGCGACGTCAAGCGCCTGACCGTGCTCGAAGTCCGCGAGCCGGAGGAGGAAGAGGCGGCGTCCTGAGGCGGCGCTTTCACGAGCGGCCTCTGAACTTCATGGTCATCCCGGGCTTGACCCGGGATCCATGCCGGAGCGCTTCCGAATGAGGCTCTGGCATGGATCCCGGATCTCCGCTTCGCTGCGTCCGGGATGACGAAGGTTTCCTCTCAAATACGGCCTGCTCAGGCCGTGGCGTTCTTCGTCCTGAGCTTCTCTTCCCAGGCGAGTGCCTGGCCGACGATCTGTTCGAGGTCGTCATGCTCGGGCTGCCAGCCCAGTTCGGCGCGGATGCGGTCGGCGCGGGCGATCAGCGAGGCCGGGTCGCCCGCGCGACGCTCCGCCAGCGTCACCGGGAAATCGACGCCGGAGACCTTCTTCACGACCTCGACGACCTCCTTCACCGAATAGCCGCGGCCATAACCGCAGTTCAGCGTCAGGCTCTCACCGCCGCCGCGCAAATGATCGAGCGCGGCGAGGTGGGCGCGGGCGAGGTCGGTGACGTGGATGTAGTCGCGCACACAAGTGCCGTCGGGCGTCGCATAATCGGTGCCGAAGACGGTGAGGCCGTCGCGCTGGCCGAGCGCCGCCTGGCTTGCGACCTTGATCAGATGGGTGGCGTTCGGTGAGGACTGGCCGGAGCGCCCCTTCGGATCGGCGCCGGACACGTTGAAATAGCGCAGGGCGATATAAGTGAAGCCATGCGCGTTTGCCGCATCCTGCAACATCCACTCGCTCATCAGCTTGGAGCGGCCGTAAGGGTTGATCGGGTTTAGCGCGATCTCCTCCGGCACCGGCGAGACCGGCGGCTCGCCATAGACGGCGGCGGTGGAGGAAAAGATGACGTGCTTCACGCCCTTGCGCGCTGCGCTCTCGATCAGGGCGCGGGTCTTCACGGTATTGTTGAAATAATAGCCCAGAGGGTCGGTGACGGATTCCGGAACCACGATCCTGGCGGCGAAATGCGCGATCTCGCTGATCCCATATTCGCCGATCAGGCCTTCGACCAGTTCCTGGTTGCCGATATCGCCCTGGACGAAGATCGCCTCGGGCGGCACCGCCCACCAGAAGCCGGTGGAGAGATTGTCGAGCACCACGACCTTCTCGCCGCGGTCGAGCAATTCCAGGACCATATGGCTGCCGATGTAGCCGGCGCCGCCGGAAACCAATACCGCCATCGTCTCTCTCTCGCCTCATCTTCGTCAGGAACCGAACCTATCGAAAAACCGTTGACGGCTTCTCAAGGCCTGTCGGCTAATACCGCCTGATGGCCGGCAACCATGACAGTTGTGCGGCCGTCCCCACCATCGCCTTGCTTCGGCAAGGCTATCGCGCCCAATGGATTTTGCATGACGAAACGCATCCGCAAGGCCGTTCTTCCTGTCGCCGGTCTCGGCACCCGCTTCCTGCCCGCCACCAAGGCGATCCCGAAGGAGATGCTGACCATCGTCGACCGTCCGGTCGTGCAGCATGTCGTTGACGAGGCGCGCGCCGCCGGCATCGAGCATTTCATCTTCGTCACCGGCCGCAACAAGGCGGTGATCGAAGACCATTTCGACATGGCCTACGAACTCGACGACACGCTGGCCAAACGCAACAAGGTGAAGGAGCTGGAGGCGCTGAAGCACGACCTGCCGGCTGCGGGGGCGACCAGTTTCACCCGCCAGCAGGCGCCGCTCGGCCTCGGCCATGCCGTCTGGTGCGCGCGCGAGATCGTCGGCGACGAGCCCTTCGCGCTGCTGCTGCCGGATATGCTGCATTACAGCCAGGGCAAGGGTTGCCTCGCCGAGATGATCGATGCCTATGAGCAGCATGGCGGCAATCATGTCGCCGTTGCGCCCGTGCCGGACGACCAGACGCATCAATACGGCATCGTCGGGGTTCAGGACGCCAAGGCCAAGGTCTCGAAGATCACCGGCATGGTCGAGAAGCCGCCGAAAGGCACGGCCCCGTCGAACCTCCACATTTCCGGCCGCTACATTCTGCAGCCGACGATCTTCAACCTGCTCGCCAACCAGGAGAAGGGTGCGGGCGGCGAGATCCAGCTCACCGATTCGATGATCGCCCTGTCGCGTCAGGAGCCGTTCTACGCTGTGCGCTTCGACGGCGAGATCTACGATGCCGGTTCGAAGATCGGCTTCCTTGCGGCGAACGTCGCCTATGCGCTCGACCGTGGCGATCTCGGCCCGCAACTGCGCGCGGAAATCGAGAAGCTGCTCGACCGCTGAGTCGTGCAGGACCCGTTCAACTCAGCCCTCGTCCTGAGGAGCCATTCCGAATAGGAATGACGTTTCCAGGGACGAGGGCTTGTGTCTTGCCGACGGTGCAAAGTTGAGTGACCAGAGTCTCGTCTTCGACCGGGCGCTCGGCCGTTCGCGGCTGAGGCGCGCGCTTGCCGGCGACTATCCGGATTTCCTGCTGCAACGGGCGGCTAGTGATCTGGAGGATCGGCTCGGTGCGGTGCTGCGCGAGTTCGCGGTCGCGGCCGATCTCGGCACGGCCTTGCCCGTCGTCGCGCCCGTGCTTGCCGGCCGGGCCGGGCGGCTGCTGCGTATGGCGGAAACCGCAGGGGCGCCGGCCGATCTCGTCGGCGATCTCGAAAGCCTGCCTTTCGCAGCCGGCTCGCTCGATCTCGCGGTGTCGCTGCTCGCGCTGCACGGGGTCAACGACCTGCCCGGCGCGCTCATCCAGATCAAGCGGGCGCTCAAGCCCGACGGCCTGTTCATGGGCTGTCTGCTCGGCGGCCGGACGCTGCAGGAGCTCAGGCAGGCGCTGCTCGAAGCCGAGAGCGAGACGATGGGCGGCGTCAGCCCGCGCGTCGCCCCCTTCGCCGACCTGCGCGATCTCGGTGGGCTGTTGCAGCGCGCCGGCTTCGCTTTGCCCGTCATCGACAGCGAGATCGTGACCGTGCGCTATCGCGATGCCTTCGGGCTGCTGCGCGACCTGCGCGCCATGGGCTGGGCCAACGCGCTCGTCGCCCGGCGCAAGACGCCGCTTCGGCGAGAGACGCTGCTGCGCGCGGCTTCGCTCTATGCCGAACGCTTTGCCGACCCGGACGGACGCCTGCCCGCGACCTTCGAATTCGTCTGGGTTTCCGGCTGGGCGCCGCATGAAAGCCAGCAGAAGCCGCTGAAGCCCGGCTCAGCCAAGGCGCGGCTGGCCGATGCGCTCGGCGTGCCGGAGATCAAGGCGGGTGAGAAACCGGGCGGCGAGAGATGAGCGAGCGCCAGCCGCGCCTGACCCGCGCCGATTTCCGCGTCTTCCGCGCCATCCCGACACGCTGGCACGACAACGACGCCTACGGGCACGTCAACAATGTCGTCTATTACGGCTGGTTCGACACCGCGGTGAATGCCTGGCTGATCGAGAACGGCTTCCTTGATCTTGCCGGCAGCGAGATCGTCGGGCTCGTGGTCGAGACGGCTTGCACCTATTTCGAGAGCGTCGCCTTCCCCGAGACGGTGGAGGCCGGGATCGCGGTCGAGCGCCTCGGCAACAGCTCGGTCACCTATCGCATCGGCATCTTCCGGCAAGGCGGCGCGCAGGCGGCGGCGCAAGGGCGCTTCACCCATGTCTATGTCGAACGCGCGGGCCAGAAGCCGGTGCCGATCCCGGCGCCGCTCAGGGGCGCGTTGGTACAGCTGGCGGTCTGAACTAAAGCGCGCGAAGGCCGCAATGCTCGATCATCGGATCGAAATCGCGATCCTGATGAAGCAGCAAATGGCCGTGCTCGATGCAATAGGTGGCGATGATCACATCGGCCGTCTTGCGTATGGTGATCCCGCGTTGGCGAAGCAGGCGATAGTTTGCGGCGGCGCGGGGAGCGAGCGCAGCCCCGAGCAGAGGAACGATAGGAAAAGCGGACATCGACGCTTCGATCGTCGCAGCATGCTTGTCGTCGCGCGCTCCCTGCAACACCTCCGTCAGAATGAGGTCTCCGATCAGGATATCGGAGACGTGCTCGACAGCGGTCAGTTGCGCGACTTGGGGCGATGCCTCGCCACGCAGCAACGCAATCCAGACAGACGAGTCGACGAGGATCACTGCCGGTCCGGCGACACTTCAACCCGCCTCATGGCGTCGAGGTCGCCTTCCCAACCCAAGCCGGCCAACTCTTGCAAGGCGCGGCGCTGGCGATGTTGCTGAACGACGAGCCGCAACGCTTCCTCGACGGTCGCGCGCTTGGTCGGCAAGCCGGTCGCCTCCATCGCTTCGGCGAGCAACTCGTCATCGAGCTCGATATTGGTGCGCATCGGAGCACTTCAATGTGTAAAAAGTGTGTATTTTATACACATCGGAACAACCTGCTTCAAGGGCGAGCCGGGAATCCGTTGTCTCGCACGTTAAGGCAGGCTATGCCCCTGCCAACCCCTATCGCCGGACCGCCAGGAACCCTGAGCCCGTGATTCCGAACGACATCAAGATCACCCCGCAGCTCGTCGCCGAGCACGGCCTGAAGCCGGACGAGTACCAGCGCTTCCTGCATCTGATCGGCCGCGAGCCGACGATCACGGAACTCGGCATCGTCTCGGCGATGTGGAACGAGCACTGCTCCTACAAGTCGTCGAAAATCCATCTGAAGACGCTGCCGATCAAGGCGCCCTGGGTAATCCAGGGCCCGGGCGAGAATGCCGGCGTCATCGATATCGGCGAGGGCACCGCCATCGTCTTCAAGATGGAGAGCCATAACCATCCGTCCTTCATCGAGCCCTATCAGGGCGCGACGACGGGCGTCGGCGGCATCCTGCGCGACGTCTTCACCATGGGCGCACGTCCGATCGCGGTGCTCGACGCTTTGCGCTTCGGCGATCCGGCGCATCCGAAGACCCGCCATCTCGTCTCCGGCGTCGTCGCCGGCATCGGCGGCTACGGCAATTCCTTCGGCGTGCCGAATGTCGGCGGCGCCACCGGCTTCCACACGCGCTATGACGGCAACATCCTCGTCAACGCGATGGCGGTGGGCATCGCCCAAGCCGACGAGATCTTCTACGCCAAGGCCTCCGGCGTCGGTAAGGCGATCGTCTATCTGGGCTCCAAGACCGGCCGCGACGGCATCCACGGCGCGACCATGGCCTCGGCCGAATTCGACGACAAGTCGGAGGAGAAGCGTCCGACCGTGCAGGTCGGCGACCCCTTCGCCGAGAAGCTGCTGCTCGAAGCCTGCCTCGAGATCATGGCTGCCGGCCATGTCGATGCGATTCAGGACATGGGCGCCGCCGGCCTGACCTGCTCGGCCGTCGAGATGGGCGCCAAGGGCGATCTCGGCGTCGAGCTCGATCTCGACAAGGTACCCTGCCGCGAGGAGGGCATGAGCGCCTATGAGATGATGCTGTCGGAGAGCCAGGAGCGCATGCTCATGGTGATCAAGCCCGGCCATGAGGACGCCGCCGAGGCGATCTTCAAGAAGTGGGGCCTGGACTTCGCCGTCATCGGCCACACCACCGACACGCTGCGCTTCGTCGTGAAGCACCAGGGCGAGGTCATGGCCGACCTGCCGATCAAGGAGCTGGGCGACGAGGCTCCGGAATACGACCGGCCCTGGATCGAGACCGCGCCGCAGCAGCGCATCGCGGCCGAGACCGTGACGCCGCCTTGCGGCAATGCCGAGGCGCTGAAGACGCTGATCGGCTCGCCGGACCTGTCGTCCAAGCGCTGGATCTGGGAGCAGTACGACACGTTGATCCTCGGCAACTCGGCTGTGACGCCGGGTGGCGATGCCGGCGTGATCCGCATCGAGGACGGGCCGCGGGGCCTCGCCATGACCGCCGACGTGACGCCGCGCTATTGCGAAGCCGATCCGTTCGAGGGCGGCAAGCAGGCGGTGGCCGAAGCCTGGCGCAACCTGACCGCGACCGGCGCGACGCCGCTCGCGATCACCGACAACCTCAATTTCGGCAATCCCGAGAAGCCGGAAGTCATGGGCCAGCTTGTCGGCTGCGTTCGTGGCATCGGCGAGGCCTGCAAGGTGCTCGACTTCCCGGTCGTGTCCGGCAACGTCTCGCTCTACAACGAGACCAATGGCATCTCGATCCTGCCGACCCCGACCATCGGCGGCGTCGGCGTCATGGCCGATGTCACCAAGCACGCGACCGTCGCTTTCAAGGCCGAGGGCGAGGCGATCATCCTGATCGGCGAGACGGCAGGCTGGCTCGGCCAGAGCGCCTATCTCGCGACAATCTGCGGCCGCGAAGAGGGCGCCCCGCCGCCGGTCGATCTCGCGATCGAGCGCCGCAACGGCGATTTCGTGCGCGGGCTGATCGCGTCGGGCCAGGTCTCGACCTGCCATGACCTGTCGGATGGCGGCCTGGCCGTGGCGCTCGCCGAGATGGCGATGGCCAAGGGCATTGGAGCGACCATCGAGACGCTGCCGGCGGGCCCCGTCCATGCCGCGCTCTTCGGCGAGGATCAGGCGCGTTATGTCCTGACCGTCCCGGCTGCTGAGGCCGATGCCGTGATCGCTGCCGCCAAGGCTGCGGGCGTGCCGGCGCTCGCCATCGGCAAGACGGGCGGCGCTTCGCTTGCCCTGCCGGGAGAGCCTGCGCTGGCGATCGCCGATCTCCGCAAGATCCATGAAGACTGGCTGCCGACCTACATGGCCGGCAAGGCGGCCTGAGGAGTTCGACCCATGGCGATGGACGCGCACGAGATCGAGCGCATGATCAAGGCGGCGCTGCCGGATGCGGCGATCGAGATCAAGGATCTGGCCGGCGACGGCGACCACTATGCCGCGACCGTCGTCTCGGCCGCCTTCAAGGGCAAGACCCGGGTGCAGCAGCACCAGATGGTCTATGCCGCGCTCCAGGGGAATATGGGCGGCGTGCTGCACGCCCTTGCGCTGACGACCAGCGTTCCCCAAGATTAGAACGAGACCATCCGGCGGGCCTTGAACCCGCTTCAGGAGACGAGACGATGTCCGACGTCAATGCCCGCATCGAAGCGGAAGTGAAGAACAACGACGTGGTGCTGTTCATGAAGGGCACGCCGCAATTCCCGATGTGCGGCTTCTCCGGCCAGGTCGCCCAGATTCTCGGCTATATCGGCGTGCCCTATAAGGGCGTGAACGTGCTCGAGGACCAGGAAATCCGCGAGGGCATCAAGGCCTATTCGAACTGGCCGACGATCCCGCAGCTCTATGTGAAGGGCGAGTTCATCGGCGGCTGCGACATCACCCGCGAGATGTTCCAGGCCGGCGAACTGCAGCAGCTCTTCGAAGAGAAGGGCATTGCGGTCAAGCAGGCGAGCTGAGGCTCGCCGCCACGGCCCATCCGCCCGCGTCGAAAGCGGGCACGGGCTGCCCTATGCCGATCTTTCCCGCGAAACCGCTTAGGCGGGATAGGCGGTGGCCTGCATGGCAGGCCGCCGCATCATGTCCGCCCACCAGGCCTTGATGAGGGGCTGCGCGGCGAGGAGCGCCTCAGCCTCCGGCGCCAGTGCGAAATAGGCGAACATGGGAGCGGCGTGCAGATCGGCCAGCGTCAGCTCGGCGCCGGCGAGGAAGGGCCCGCCATCCATCAGGTCGTTGATCGCACGCAGGCATAGCTGCGCCTTGGGCAGGGCGGCCTGGATTCGCGCCCCGTCCGGCGCACGCCCCTGCTTGGGGGCGGAGACCCGTTCCACATAGATGTCCCAGACCAGCGTGCGATAGGCGTAGGAATCGAGGATGCTCGTGAGCTGATTGACGCGGGCTCGTTCGCGCGGCGCGGAAGGTTGGAGCGCGGGGCCGGGGAATGCCTCATCGACATAGCGTTCGATGGCGCCGGCTTCGTAAAGCTGGAAGCCATCATGTTCGAAGGCGGGGATGCGGCCGAATGGCTGTCGCTCCAGCAGCGAAGCAGGCGGCCCGTCCTCAGCGAAGACATCGACCGGGTCCAGCCGATAGGCCACGCCCTTTTCTTCAAGCGCTAGCCGGACCGCACGGACATAGACGCTGTAGGGCGCACCATAGACGACAGGCATGGACGTCATTGCGCACTCCCTGGCCGATCGATCGGCCGTCTTTTGATGCGCTCAAGCGGCCGCGCATTGCGGGTGCGGCTTGCGGACGCGCTCGGTCGAGGCCGGGTATTTCTCCAGCAGCCGCTCCGGTCTGATCGGCCGGCGCACGAGGTCGCCGCCGCAGTTCGGGCAGGCGCCGGCAAAGCGCGTCTCGACGCAGTCGCTGCAGAAGGTGCATTCGAAGGTGCAGATCAAGGCGTCGCGCGATTGCGGCGGCAGGTCGCGGTCGCAGCATTCGCAGTTCGGGCGCAGTTTCAGCAAGACGTCGTCTCCTTCGGGCAGGCCGGAAGAATGACCACAAACCAGCCTGAGACCAGCGATTTCGCGTGATCTGACCGATCAACGCGACGGATCGATCGACCGTCGGCTATTTCACCAGCAGCCAGTCTTCGATCACCAGCGCGTCGAGCCCGCTCGTATAGAACATCAGGATCGCGTCCTCCGCCGTGTGCAGGATCGGCTTGCCCATGATGTTGAACGAGGTGTTGAGGATCACCGGCACGCCCGTCAGGTCATGGAAGGCCGAGATCAGCGCGTGGTAGCGCGGATTGCGCTCGGCCGTGACGCTCTGGAGCCGGCCGGTCGCGTCCTCATGGACCACGGCCGGGACACGGTCGCGGACAGCTTCCTTCCAGACCAGCGTGCGCTCCATATAGGGCGCGTCCTGATAGGTCTCGAACCAGTCGGCGGCATGCTCGGCCAGGATCGAGGGCGCGAAGGGGCGGAACGCCTCGCGGTACTTCACCTTGGCGTTGAGGATGTCCTTGGCATCGGCGGGGCGCGGATCGGCGATGATCGAGCGGTTGCCGAGCGCGCGCGGGCCGAACTCGGCGCGGCCCTGCACCCAGCCGATCAGCTTGCCCTCGGTCAGGAGCTTGGCGGTGACGGGCGCGATCTCATCGGGAGTGAGCTTGCGCAGGCGCTTTTCCCAGAGCTGCATGCGCTCGAGGGGCTCGGTCGAGACTGTCGAGCCGAGATAGGGCGTCAACGGCCCCTTCGGCGCGCGCCAGCCGGGATTGGCCTCGGAATGGGCGAGCCAGGCAGCCCCGATCGCGTTGCCGTCGTCGGCGGGGGCGGAGGGCACGAAGACCGTCTTGAAGCTGTGGCGGCCGGCGATCTTGCCGTTGAAGGACGAGTTCAGCGCGCAGCCGCCGGCCAGGACGAGGTTTTCAACTGGCACGAGCGCTGCGGCTTCGCCGAGCAGTGCTTCCATCATTTCGGCGAAGACGTCCTGCCCGCAGCGGGCGAGATCGGCCCAGCCCTGGTCGAGCGCATCCGCCGGGCGCTTCGCCAGGATCTCGGCGGCGACGCCCTGCACGATATCCGCCTTGGCGAAGGAGAGCTTGTGGCCCTCGATGCTGTAGAGCTTGCGCAGCAGCGCCATCAGCTCCGGGTCGGTCTTGCCATAGGGCGCGAGCCCCATGATCTTCCATTCCTCGCCCTTGGCCTGGTCGAAACCGGCGAGATCGGTGACGAGCCCGAAATAGAAGCCGATCGATTCCCGCCCACGGTGGCGCTTCACCTCGCGCAGCTTGCCGTTCTCCAGCGCGAAGATGGCGGAGGCGCCGGTCTCGCCCATGCCGTCGACGACGAGGCAGGCGGCGTTGTCGAAGGGCGAGGACCAGCAGGCATAGGCCGCATGGCTGAGATGGTGGCCATAGCGCTTCAGGCCGGTGACATTGGCCTTGCCATAGGCGCGGTCGAGCCCGAGCAGCACGCCCATGCCGGCGCGTTGCTGGCCGAGATGGAGCGAGGCGATCAGGGCGCGCTCGGTCCGTTCCGGCACCAGCGAACGGTTGAGCTCAGGCGAGAGCTTGAGCAGGGCATCGAGCGTGAAGGAGCCGGCGCGGGCCATCTGGTCGAGGAAGCCGGTGAAATCCTCGCCCCAGCTGGTGGCGATGCGGACCTCGGCATCCTTGGGAATGTAGCGCTTGAGCAGCCCTTCCATGCGCGGCGCCGAATCCGGCTCGCAGTTCGGCGCGCGCTTGTATTGCAGGTAGCGCTCGGTCGCTTCCGCGAAGAGAACCGCGCCATCGGGACCGATGATCGCGATGGCGGGATCGTGGAAGGTGGTGGCAAGGCCGATCGTATAGGTCATGGCCGAGAGTCAATAACCTCTTCGGCTCCCAGCGCCAATGGCGGTGGCGCCCCCTCCGCCGCGGGTCTCTCCGAAGCTGCGTCTGAGTATTCGTGGGGTGATTCTGATTGCGGGGCGGTCGAAATTTGAGAGGGCAGGTTTGACCTGCGTGCCTCCGTGCCTAGTATGAAGGAGAATCTTCCCTTCAACGGCGGTGAATTTGTTCGATGAGATTATGGGTATTGGTCGCGGTTTCCCTGATGGCATTTGGCAGTATTGTTTCGGCTCAGGACAGAACTCCGCCTCCAGTGACCACGACTGCCGTTCCCGCGCAGGCGTCCCCCTCGTCGCTCGATGATCTCGTCCGCATTCTCGAGGATGACGGGCTGCGCACCGAGCTGCTGCAACGGTTGAAGCAGCGGCAGGTCGGCCAGGAAAGCGGTGAGGTTGCCGCGGCACCGGCCGAGGCGGAATCCGGCTTCGCCCGCGGTATTGCGGAGTATACCAAGGCGTTCGCCGAGCAGAGCGCGGCCGCCCTGTCCGCGGCGGTTCAGACGTTTCGCCAGCTGGGTAGCGTCGTCTCCGGCCAGTCGCGGTTCGAGATGGTGCGGCTGCGCGATGTCGGGCTGGCGCTCGGCTTCGTCATCGCCGCCATTTTGGGCAGCTTCCTGATGGCACGCCTGCTCGCCGAACGGCTCCAGACGGCCCTGTCCCGCCGGGTCGCCGGCCTTTCCTGGCCGGCGCGGTCTCTCGGCCTGCTCGTCGCGGTCGCCGTCGATCTCGCCGGCGTCGCGCTCGCCTGGGGGGCGGGCTATCTGCTCGTCCTCAACCTGGTCGGCACCACCGGGCGCATCACGCTGGAGCAAACGCTGCTGCTCAACGCCTTCCTGGCGGTCGAACTCGTCAAGGTGGCGATGCGGGCGGTTCTGGAACCGCGCCATCCGGCGATGCGGCTGATGCCGCTCGACGACACCACCGCTGCCTACTGGTACTTCTGGCTGGCGCGGCTGGTCTCGCTGCTGGGCTACACCTTCCTGTTCGTCGCGCCGGTCCTCGGGCTCTATTTGCCGCCTGCTCCGGTTCAGGCGCTCAAGGTCCTCGTCGTGATGAGCGCCCTGATCATCGCGATCCTGATCATCCTGCAGAATCGCGTTCAGGTCAGGCGCCGGCTGTTCGCGGCCCGTGAGGCCGGCCGGCACGACCTGCTGGCGCAGGCCAGCCACTTCGCCGGGCAGTTCTGGCATGTCGTCGCCATCCTCTATCTCGTCGGCGTGTTCTTCGTCTGGCTGGTCAACCCGCTGCGCGCACTGCCCTTCGTGCTCGGCGCCACCGTCGAGTCGGTCGCCATCGGCATCATCGGCGGGCTGGTGATCGCCTTCGTCTCGCGCCTGGTGAATATCAGCGTGCGCCTGCCGGAGGACGTGCGGCTGCGCCTGCCGCTGCTGGAGCCGCGCCTGCGGGCCTTCGCGCCGCGCGTGATGCAGTTCGTGCGCCTGCTGATCCTGTTCGGCGTGCTGCTGATGATCGCGCAGGCCTGGCAGCTGCTCGACATCCTGGCCTGGCTGTCGAGCGCATCGGGCCAGCGGCTCGCGGGCGCGCTGGTCTCGGCCGGGCTGATCGCGCTCATCGGACTGGCGATCTATGTCGCCATGCTGTCCTGGGTCGAATACCGGCTCAATCCGGATTTCGGCACCGTGCCGACGGCGCGCGAGAAGACGCTGCTCGCGCTCTTCCGCAACGCCTTCACCGTGGCGCTCGCCGTGCTGGTGGTGATGCTCGTGCTGGCGCAGCTCGGGCTCAACATCGCGCCGCTGCTCGCCGGCGCCGGCGTCCTCGGCCTGGCGATCGGCTTCGGCGCGCAGAAGCTGGTGCAGGACATCATCACCGGCGTCTTCATCCAGTTCGAGAATGTGATGAACGAGGGCGACGTGGTGCAGGTCGGCGGCAAGTCCGGCGTGGTCGAGCGGCTGACCATCCGCTCGGTCTCGATCCGCTCGCTTGACGGCACGGTCCATCTCATCCCGTTCTCCTCGGTCGATCACGTCTCCAACATGATGCGCGGCTTCTCCTTCCATGTCGCCGAGATCGGCGTGGCCTATCGCGAAAACATCCCGGAGGTGAAGGAGGCGATGGAGGAGGCCTTCGAGCGGCTCAGGGAGACCGAGCATGGCGAGAAGATCATCGGGCCGCTGGACATGCAGGGCATCACGGCCTTCGGCGATTCCGCGATCACGGTGAGGGCGCGCATCAAGACGTTGCCGGGCGCGCAATGGGGCGCCGGCCGCGCCTATAACGAGCTGATCAAGGAGACCTTCGACCGGCGCGGCATCGAGATCCCGTTCCCGCACGTCACGCTCTACATGGGCGAGGACAAGCAGGGCAAGGCGCCGCCATTGCGTGTGGAAGGACGCGCCGACCGCCCCGCGGCCGCGTTCACCGCCGCAGCGGCGGGCGCGCGAGGCTGAGCGGGCGGGCGCAGGCCGGGTCAGCGGCCGATGGCGGCCTTCATCAGCGCCTTTGCCTCAGTGCTCGCCCAGTCGGCCGGCCCCTGGATGATGCCGAGCTCGCAGCCGGCCTTGTCGACGATCAGGCTGACCGGCATGCCCTCGACCTTGTGGGCCGCGCGCAGGACCTGGAAGGTCGCGGCCTGCGGATCGGCGTAGAAGGGCAGGGCGGCGATCCTGTTATCGGCAAGCCAGGTCTTCGGCTTGTCGAGATTACGGGTGTCGATATTGATCGCGACGACCGCGAAATCCGGCCCACCCATCTCCTTCTGGAGCGCGTCGAGCGAGGGCATTTCCTTCAGGCAGGGCGCGCACCAGGTCGCCCAGAGATTGACCAGCAGCGTCTTGCCCTTGAGTGCGGCAAGCGTGGTCGGCTGGCCGTCCGGCCCGGTGAAGGCGAGCGCCGGGGCCGGCTGCGGTCGCGTGCGCAGTTCGACCGCCGCGACCTCGCCCTTGACCAGCGGCTTCATGCGCGCGACCGCCGCGCTTGCCGCGCTGCATGATCCGTTGCCGGCATCGCCCCGGACGGAGTAGAAGGCGGCTACGCCAGCGAGGCCGAGCGCCGCCACGACCCCGAGGGCCAGTCCGATCTTTTTTCCAGACGTCATTATGCGTCCTCAAAAGCAGGAAAGACCGTCGTGAGCAATCGCATGTGGGGTGGGCGTTTCGCCACAGGTCCCGACGCCATCATGGAGGAAATCAACGCCTCCATCGATTTCGACCAGAAGCTCTGGCGCCAGGACATCCGCGGCTCGCTGGCGCATGCGGCCATGCTGGCCGAGACCGGCATCCTGACCAAGGAGGATGTCGCGACGATCATCGCCGGCCTGAAAAAGGTCGAGGGCGAGATCGAGAGCGGCGCGTTCACGTTCTCTCGAGCGCTCGAAGACGTCCATATGAACGTCGAGTCGAACCTCAAGGACAAGATCGGCCTCGCCGCCGGCCGCCTGCACACCGCCCGCTCGCGCAACGACCAGGTCGCGACCGATATGCGGCTGTGGGTGCGCGACACGCTCGACGAGATCGACGGCCAGATGGCCGACCTCCAGCTCGCCATGGCCGAGAAGGCGGACACCTATGCCGGCGCGGTGATGCCGGGCTTCACCCATCTCCAGTCGGCGCAGCCGGTCACCTTCGGCCATCACCTGCTCGCCTATGTCGAGATGCTCGGCCGCGACCGCAGCCGCATCCGCGATGCCCGCGCCCGTCTCAACGAGTGTCCGCTCGGTGCGGCCGCGCTCGCCGGCACCTCCTTCCCGATCGACCGGCACATGACGGCGAAGGCGCTCGGCTTCGACCGGCCGACGGCCAACTCGCTCGATTCGGTCTCGGATCGCGATTTCGTGCTGGAGACGCTTTCGGCCGCCTCGATCTGCGCGATGCATCTGTCGCGCTTCGCCGAGGAGATCGTGCTGTGGTCGACGCCGCAATTCGGCTTCGTCCGGCTCTCGGACGCGTTCTCGACGGGGTCGTCGATCATGCCGCAGAAGCGCAATCCCGATGCGGCTGAGCTGGTGCGCGGCAAGGCGGGGCGCGTCTTCGGTGCCTTGCAGGCCCTGCTGACGATGATGAAGGGCCTGCCGCTGACCTATTCGAAGGACATGCAGGAGGACAAGGAAGGCACGTTCGACGCGTTGCAGACGCTGTCGCTCTGCCTTGCCGCCACCGCCGGCATGGTCCGCGACATGCAGCCCGACCTCAAGGTGATGAAGAAGGCCGCCGGCCTCGGCTACGCCACGGCGACCGATCTCGCCGACTGGCTGGTGCGCGTCCTGAAGATGCCGTTCCGTGACGCGCATCACGTCACCGGCCGCCTCGTCGGCATCGCCTCGGAGAAGAAGGTCGGGCTGGAGAAGCTCTCGCTCGCCGAGATGCAGGCCGTCGAGCCTCAGATCACCGAGGCCGTCTTCGCCGTGCTCGGCGTCGACCAGTCGGTGAAGAGCCGCGTCAGCTATGGCGGCACGGCCCCGGCCAATGTCCGCAAGCAGGCCCGTCGCTGGCTGAAGCAGCTCGCGAAGGGCTAGAGCCTGTCGACATCTGACCGTCGCGACTCACGGTTGTCATTCCGGGGCGCGCCGTAGGCGCGAACCCGGAACCCACGACTGGGCGAGCCGCCTGCAATGGACAATAGATGTCTCACCCAGTCGTGGGTTCCGGGCTCTTCGCTACGCGAAGCCCCGGAATGACAGAGGGGCAGTCACAAGCGCTCGCGCTCCGCCGCATCCTCCGCTAAGGTCCCGCCACGTTTCGCCCGAGGGTTCGTTTTCGTGCTTGATTCCCGCCTGAAACTCGGCCGCACCTTGCTGGTCGTCGGCCTGCTGGCTGTTGCGCTCGCCGCCTGCGGGCGCAAGGGGCCGCTGGAGGCGCCGCCCAATGCGACCGGCGCCATCGACCTGCCTGACGACCAGATCGGCGCGAAAGAGAACGATCCGGCCTCGCTGGGCTCGGCCTCCGTGCTGGCGAAGCCGCCCAAGGCCAACAAGGCTATCACCGTACCGGACAAGCCCTTCGTCCTCGATTCGCTGATGTGACGGCCGGCGCCGTCGCGACATTCATACCCTGCGTCGGGCTCAGGTGCGCGCTTCGCTCCGCCCGAGACTGACGCCTGCCTAGCCTGACTGCGAGCTCATCCCATGCATCATTTCGCCTATCGCGACGGCTCGCTCCATGCCGAGGGCGTCGATCTCCAGCGCATCGCGGCCGAGGTCGGCACGCCGGTCTATGTCTATTCGAGCGCGACGATCGAGCGGCACTACAAGCTGTTCGAAGCGGCGATGAAGACGACCGCGCCCGCCGGCAAGGCCCATGTCTTCTACGCCATGAAGGCGAACGGCAATCTCGGCGTGCTGAAGACGCTGGGCGCGCTCGGCGCCGGCATCGACACGGTCTCCGAAGGCGAGGTGCGCAAGGCGCTCGCCGCCGGCATCCCGCCCGAGAAGATCGTGTTCTCCGGTGTCGGCAAGAGCGAGCAGGAACTGCGCTTCGCGGTTGAGGCCGGACTCTACCAGGTCAATATCGAGAGCGAGAGCGAGCTCGACCTGCTCTCCAAGGTCGCAAGCCAGCTCGGCAAGCGGCAGGAAGCGGTGTTCCGAGTCAATCCGGATATCGGCGCCGGCGGCCATGCCAAGATCACGACCGGCTCCTCCGAGAACAAGTTCGGTGTCTCCTTCGAGGAGGTCGGCCGGCTCTATTCGCGCGCGGCCAACATGCCCGGCGTGCGGATCATGGGCCTCGCGGTCCATATCGGCAGCCAGATCCGCGAGATCGACGCTTTCGAGGCGGCCTACACCAAGATGGTCGCGCTGCTCGGCGACCTCAGGGCTGAGGGCCACCGCGTCGACCGGCTCGATCTCGGCGGCGGACTCGGCATCCCCTACGATATCCCGAAGACGTTCGACTACGGGCCGGGGCTGATCGAGGCCTATGCCGAGATGGTCGCCAAGGTGACCAAGGGGCTCGATGTCGAGCTCGGTTTCGAGCCCGGCCGCCTGATCGTCGGCAATGCCGGCATCCTGCTGACGCGGGTGCTGCATCTCAATCCGCGCCCGACCAAGCAGTTTCTCGTGGTCGATGCCGCGATGAACGACCTCGTCCGCCCGGCGATGTACGAGGCCTATCACGAGATCTGGCCGGTGACGGAGCCCGTGATCGGCGGGCCGGAGCTGGCCTACGACGTCGTCGGCCCGATCTGCGAATCGGGCGACACCTTCACCACCGGGCGCCAACTGCCGCAGCTCCGCCAGAATGACCTCGTCGCCTTCATGACGGCTGGCGCCTATGGCGCCTCGATGTCCTCGACCTATAACCAGCGCCTGCTGGTGGCCGAGGTCATGGTCAAGGGCGACCAGTATGCCGTGACGCGGCCGCGCCAGAGCTATGAGGAGCTCATCGGTACGGACAAGCTGCCCGGCTGGTTCGCCTGATCGGTCCCACCCAGCACCGCTCCGTTCACGAAAGGCGGAGCGCTGTGCGTTGGCGCCTCTTCGCGCTGGCAATGCCACATTCGCGTGCTAGCCTGACTGGGTCAGGCGAGTTCAGACAGGAATGGGGGCTGCCCGGAGCGATGGCATGAGCGAGGCAGAGCGCCGCAAGGCGCCCGACACGATCGACGGCATCCGGCTGCGGCTCAGCCGTCTCGCGCTGGCCTCGCGCCTCTCGCTCGGCTGGGAGCGGCTCTGGCCGCGGCTCTGGTTGCCGCTCGGCATTGTCCTCGCCTTCCTCGCCGTCTCCTGGTTCGGCCTGTGGACGCATCTGCCCTGGTACGGGCGTGTCGTCGGCGTGCTCGCCTTTGCCGGGGCCTTCGCCGCGAGCCTCTGGCATGTCGCCCGCCTCGTCCTGCCGACGCATCGCGATGCGCTGACGCGGCTCGACCGCTCCTTCGCCGACGGCCATCGCCCGGCGTCCTCGCTGGAGGACAATCTCGCGATCGGCTCGGCCGATCCGGTCTCGCAGGCCCTCTGGAAGCTGCATGTCGAGCGCCAGAGCCGGCAGGTCGCCGCCTTGCGGGTGCAGCCGCCGCAGCCGCGCATGGCAGGCCATGACCGGCGGGCGTTGCGCGCGGTGCCGCTGCTCGCCGCCATCACAGGCTTCTTCGTCGCGGGCCCTGAGGTCACGCAGCGCCTCTCCGCCGCCTTCGACTGGAAAGGGCCTTCCGCCATCGCCGCCTCGACCCGGATCGACGCCTGGATCGATCCGCCGGCCTATACGCGCCTGCCGCCGATCCTGATCGACTTCGCCAAGCTGGCGAGCCCGGATCTGAGCGCGCCCGAGAAATCGGTCATCGTCGTGCGCATCGCCGGCAAGACGAGCATGGACGTCGCCACGACCGGCCGGCTCGACCTGATCAAGCCCGAGGCCAAGGAGGGCGAGGGCAAGGATGCCCAGGCGAAGGCCGCGCCCGCAAAGCCAGCCCAGCCGTCAGGGCCGCAGCAGGCGGTTCTGGAGAAGCGCTTCACGCTCGCTGGCAACGGCACGTTGAAGCTCACCGGCAGCGGCGCACCCGGCACCACGCTCAACATCACCTCGGTCGCCGACCAGCCGCCGACCATCGCCTTCACCGATCCGCCGAAGCCGGTGACCGGCGCGCAATCGGGCGGCTTGGGCATCACCTACAAGGCCAAGGATGATTACGGCATCGCCTCGATCGAGGTGAATGTCTCGCGCCCGGACGCGGCCAAGGGCGGTCGTTCGCTGGTCGAGCCACCGAAGCAGAGCCTTGCCGTGCCGTCCTCCGCCTCGGGTGAGGACGAGAACAAGAGCACGGTCGATTTCTCCGCCCATCCCTGGGCCGGCGCCAAGGTCAGGATGGTGCTGATCGCCCGGGACGATGCCGGGCAGGAAGGCCGCAGCGAGCCGCTCGAGGTCGTGCTGCCGCAGCGTACCTTCACCAAGCCGCTGGCTAAGGCCTTGGTCGAACAGCGCCGCAAGCTCGTGATGGATGTCGAGGACCGCTCCAGGGTGCAGCTCGCTATGGATGCGCTGATGATCGAGCCCGGTCTCTTCATGAAGGAGCCCGGTGTCTATCTGGGCATGCGGATGCTGACCGAGCGCCTGCGCCGCGCCGCCGGCGACGACGCCTTGCGCGAGGTCTCCGAGCTGATGTGGGCGATGGCGCTCCAGCTTGAGGACGGCGACATGTCCGATGCCGAGCGGGCGCTCCGGCAGGCGCAGGAGAACCTGCAGCAGGCACTGGAGCGCGGCGCCTCCGAGGAGGAGATCAAGAAGCTCACCGACGAGATGCGCCGTGCGATGGACAATTTCATGCGCCAGCTCGCCGAACAGATGATGCGCCAGCAACAGCAGAACGGCGACCGTGACCAGGCCCGTCTGCCCGAGAATTTCCGGACGGTGACGCCGCGCGACCTGCAGAACATGCTCGACCGCATCGAGGAACTGTCGAAGCGCGGCGACATGGCCGAGGCCCAGCGCCTGATGGAAGAGCTCAACCGGATGCTCAACAATCTCCAGATGGCGCGCCCCGGCCAGCAGGACCCGCGCCAGCGCGAGATGAACCAGGCGCTCGGCGATCTCGACCGGATGACGCGCGACCAGCAGAACCTGCGCGACGAGACCTATCAGAACGAGCAGCGCCGCCAGCAGGGGCAGGGCCAGACCCAGCGCGGCCAGCGCCCCGGCCAGCAGCAGGCGCGTCCCGGCCAGCGCCAGCAAGGTCAGCAAGGGCAACGCGGCCAACAGGGCCAGCGCGGCCAGCAGCCGGGGCAACAGCCCGGCGAACAGGGTGAGGACGGCGAAGGCGGCGAGGGCATGCAGGGCCAGAACGGCCAGGGGCAGGGCCTCTCGCAGCGCCAGCAGGCCTTGCGCGAGCGCTTGCAGGATCTGCAGCGCCGGATGCGCGGCATGGGCGCGCCGCAGAACGGCGAGCTCGACGAGGCCGAGGATGCGATGCGCGAGGCCGAAGGCCAGCTCGGTCAGGGCCAGGGCGAGGGCGCCCTAGACGCTCAGGGCCGCGCGCTCGAAGCCTTGCGCAAGGGCGGGCAGAACCTCGCTCAGCAGATGCAGGGCCAGCCCGGCGAGGGCGAAGGCGAGGGACAGGCCTATGGCGAGCCGGATGGCCGCCAGCAGGGCCGGCCCTCGGCGCAGCAGCGCGGCAGCGAGGACCCGCTCGGCCGGCCGCAGCGCCAGCGCGACTGGGCCGATGGCCGGGTCAAGGTGCCGGGCGCCGACGAGAGCGCGACCCAGCGGGCGCGGCGCATCCTGGAAGAGCTGCGCAAACGGCTCGGCGATCCCCTGCGACCGGCGGAAGAGCTGGACTATCTGGAGCGGCTGCTCAGGCGGAATTGAGCGGGGCTGTGGGCCAATCAAGAATGGCGCCGGGAGTGAGTACCACCCCCACTCGCCACCAGCGCCCCGACCACGATGAGCGCGCAGGACGCTGCGAGAAGCCAGCTCGCCGGGGCATAGCCGAACAGCACGAGGATTAGCGTCGAGAGCACCGGCGCGGCATAGGAGGCGACGCCGAGCAGCGCGACGTCGCCCTGCTTCATGCCGATATCCCAGACGACGAAAGCGAGCCCGATCGAGCCGAGGCCGAGACCGAGAACGCCGCCCCATTCGGTCGCGGTCAGCGACCAGAGCGTGGTCTCGAAGGCGAGATGGCAGGCCAGCGCCGGCACGGCGCAGCCCAGCATCGTCACGCAGAGGCTCTCGGACGGCACATTGGCGAAGCGGCGCGAGGCCACCGAATAGCTCGCCCAGACGAAAGCGCCGAGCGCGGCCAGCACATGGCCGAGCGCCAGCCCGCCGCCGCTGCCGAGACCGCCGGACACCAGAAGGCCGGTCGCCACCAGCCCGATCAGCGCGCCGACGAGATGGCGAGGCTTGAGGCCGGCGCCCGGCAGCAAGGCGGCGAAAAGGACGATCAGGAGCGGCCAGAGGTAATGGATCAGGTTCGCTTCGGCCGCCGGAGCGGTCTTCACCGCGGCATAGTAGAGCGCGGTGTCGCCGAACGGGCCGTAGAGCCCGAGCGCGAAGGAGGCCGGCGTCGGGCGGATGCGCGAGAGCTGCCCGCGCAAAACCGTGATCGCGAGGATCAGCAGGCCGCCGATGATGAAGGTCATGGCGACGAGCTGGAAGGGCGGGACGCGGCCCGACATCGCCGTGAACAGCGCGAGCGTCGACCAGAGCAGGATGGCGCAGAAGCCGATGAGGGTCGCGGTGCGTGCGGTCATGAGGATGCCAGGGTGAAATCCGTGCGGCGATAGCAGGTTTCATGGGGCTTGCCGATGAGGTTAGCTGCGCCTGAGCCCGATGCTGCATTGCAACTCAGCCTTGCAGCCATAGGCGTCATGCTCTCGCCCCCGTTGACCGCAAACAAAAGCAAGGTCATTGCCTGAATTATGACCACGATCCCGCTGCAATCCGCCACTCGCCGTCCGCTGATGCCGGTTCTGGCAGCGCTCAGCGTCGCGCATCTGCTGAACGACCTCGTCCAGTCGATGATCCCGGCGCTCTATCCGCTGTTCAAGGAGAACTATCAGCTCGATTTCGTGCAGATCGGCCTGATTACGCTCGCCTTCCAAGTGACCTCGTCGCTGCTGCAGCCGATCCTCGGCTTCGTCACCGACCGCAAGCCCTGGCCCTATGCGATGGTCGCCGGCATGTGCTCGACGCTGGCGGGCCTCTTGATGCTCTCCTTCGCCCATAGCTACGCCATGGTGCTGCTCGCGGCGGGGCTGATCGGGCTGGGTTCGGCGGTGTTCCACCCGGAGGCGACGCGCATGGCGCGCCATGCCGCGGCCGGACGGCAGGGGCTGGCGCAGGGCGTGTTCCAGGTCGGTGGCCATATCGGCTATTCCGTCGGTCCGCTGCTGGCTGCCGCCGTGGTGATGCCGCGCGGGCAGGCGAGCCTGTCCTGGTTCTCCGGCGTGGTGCTGGTGGCGATGCTGGTGATGGGCTGGCTCGGCGCGCGCTATTCGGCGATGCGGCGCGAGCAGAAGTCGTCGTCGGTGCATGTCGAGGAAAGCGCGAGCCACGGCCTGCCGCGCGGGCGCGTGCTGCTGGCGATGGCGGTGCTGGTCATGCTGCTGATCTCGAAGAACGGCTACACCGCCGCCTTCACCTCCTACTACACCTTCTACCTGATCGAGCGCTTCGGCATCGAGATCCAGCTCTCGCAGATCATGCTGTTCCTCTATCTCGTGGTCGGTGCCATCGGCGTGATCGTCGGCGGCATGATCGGCGACCGGATCGGCCGCGATCGGGTGATCTGGCTGTCGATCCTGGGCTCGCTGCCCTTCGCGCTGATGCTGCCCCATGCCGATCTGTTCTGGACCGGCGTGCTCAGCATCGTCGTCTCCTTCATCATGTCGAGCGCCTTCTCGGCGATCCTGATCTACGCGATCGACCTCGTGCCGCACCGGGTCGGCCTCGTCGGCGGATTGTTCTACGGCCTGTCCTTCGGGCTCGGCGGCGTCGCGGCGGCCGGCATCGGCCTGCTCGCCGACAAGATCGGCATCATCGAGGTGTTCAAGATCTGCGCCTGGCTGCCGGCCTTCGGCCTGCTGACCTTCCTGCTGCCGAAGGGCGGGCGCCAGAGCTGAGCCGGGCGTTTCCGCCGGCGCTCGGCAGGCCGCCGCGTCGGGGAGAGCTTGACGCATTGAGCCCACATTCGCCGGCTAGCCCTGTGCCGATCGGGCCGACCATAGTCGGCCGCCGCGCAGGGATTGGCCGATGCTGCTTCAGATCGGAACGCTGATCGCCGCGACCAGCCTGGTGCAGCTCGCGAACGGCTTCTTCAACACCTTCCTGTCCTTGCGGCTGACGCTCGAGGATTTCGGCCCGGCCGCGACCGGCATCGTGCTCAGCGCCTATTTCGTCGGCTTCACCATCGGCGCCGTGTCGAGCGGCGGGGTGATCCAGCGTGTCGGCCATATACGCGCCTATACGGCCTTCGCCGGGCTGGTGGTGGTCGCGACCGCGCTGATGCCGCTCTGGACCTCGGCGCTGATCTGGGCGGCCTGCCGGGTGGTGATCGGCATCGGTTGCGTCGGGCTCTTCGTCACGACGGAGAGCTGGCTCAACGCCAAGGCGATGCCGGACCAGCGCGGTCGCATCTTCTCGACCTATATGGTCGGGACCTTCGTCGCGCTGGCGATCGGCCAGCTCGCCGTCGCCGGGCTCACGATCCAGGCGGCAGGAGCGTTTCAGGTCGTCATCGCGCTCTTCGCGCTGGCGCTGGTCATGGTCAGCACGACGCGGGCGGAAGCGCCCGGCCTCAAGCCCGAGGCGAAGCTGCGCTACGGCGAGCTGTCCCGGCAGGCCCCGATCTCCGTCGTCGGCTGCGTGGTCAGCGGCATCGTGACCAGCGCCTTCTACGCACTGGTGCCGGCCTGGATGCTCAGCAATGGCGCGCCGCAGCAGACGATCGCGCTGTTCATGCTGGTCGCAGTGTTGGGCGGGCTCGCCTTCCAGGTGCCGGTCGGGCGCCTGTCGGATCGTAACGACCGCCGCCTCGTGCTGGCGGGACTGGCGGTCGGCTATGCGGCCGCCGTGATCCTGCTGGTGGCGATGCCGCGCTCGCTCCTCGCGGTGCTGCCGGTTGCGGCGCTGCTCGGCGGCTTCATGTCGACGCTCTATCCGGTCTGCGTCGCCCATGCGCTCGACCGGATGCCGGCCGACCGGGTGGTCGCGGTCAGCGGGCGACTGATCCTGGTCAGCGGCTTCGGCTCGGCGCTCGGGCCTCTGGTCGGGGCCGGCATCATGGCGCGTTTCGACATCGACGGGCTGCTCTACTTCATGGCGGCGATCGCGCTAGTGCTCGCGGGTTTCGCCGGCCTGCGCATGCGGATGCGCGAGGCGCCGGACAAGGTCGAGCGGCCCTTCGAGGTGATCGATCCGCTCAATCCGGCGATCACGCAGACACTGGAGGCGACGGAGAGCGACGGCACGCCCCGCTCCGCCATGGCCTAGTCAGAAAACCGCCGCCCGTTGCCGGGCGGCGGTTTCGAATACGCGATGGGGTAGGCCTGGCCCGCTCAGGCCATGTACTGGCCGCCATTGGCGGAGAGAGTGGAGCCGGTGATGAAGCCGGCATCGTCGCTGGCCAGGAACACCACGGCGCGCGCGATCTCCTCGGGCTCGCCGAGGCGGCCGACCGGGATATGCGGCAGGATCGATTTCTCGATCACGGCCGGATCGATCGCCTTGACCATCTCGGTCGCGATATAGCCGGGGCAGATCGCGTTCACCGTGATGCCGGCGCGCGCGCCTTCCTGGGCCAGCGCCTTGACGAAGCCGATATCGCCGGCCTTGGCGGCGGAATAGTTGACCTGCCCCATCTGGCCCTTCTGGCCGTTGATCGAGGAGATGCAGATGACGCGGCCGAACTTGCGGGCGCGCATGCCCTCCCAGACCGGGCGGGTCATGTTGAACAGCGAGTTGAGGTTGGTGTTGATCACCGCGTCCCACTGTTCCTTGGTCATCTTGTGGAACATGCCGTCCTTGGTGATGCCGGCATTGTTGACGAGCACGTCGACCGGCCCGAGATCGGCCTCGACCTTGGCGATGCCGGCGACGCAGGAATCATAGTCCGAGACGTCCCATTTATAGGTCTTGATGCCGGTCTCTGCGGTGAACTTGGCGGCAGCCTCGTCATTGCCGGCATAGCTCGCGGCGACGCTGTAGCCGGCCGCCTTCAGACCCTTCGAGATCGCCGCGCCGATGCCGCGCGAACCGCCCGTAACCAATGCCACCTTCGCCATAGGCCAGTCTCCCTTTCAGTGATCGGTCCAGATCGTTGTGCGTTCTTGCAGACGCGAATTGGCGATCCAGTTCGTTGTTTCAGCATCGGATTGACCCGAAAAATGCATTCCACTTTTCGGTCCGATGCTCCGGCTTGCCGCCGTTATTGTTCAGATAGTTTCAGGGTGGGCGCGTAATCCGCGTCCACGTCCTTGATGATGGCCTGGCCACAGATGACACGGCCCTGGACCGCGTCGAAGGTCAGGGTGGGCTGGCCGTAGAGCGACCAGCCGAGGCTCAGCGCTTCGGAAACCCGATGACAGAAGGAGGCGTCATCGGGGCCGGTGAGATAGCGGTAGAGCGTGGTACGCTTCGCCATGGGTTGTGAGGCGCTTGTCTCAGCGCTCCACGGCCATGGCGACGCCCATGCCGCCACCGATGCAGAGCGTGGCGAGGCCCTTCTTGGCGTCGCGCTTGGCCATCTCGTGCAGCAGCGTCACCAGCACGCGGGCGCCCGACGCGCCGATCGGATGGCCGATCGCGATCGCGCCGCCATTGACATTGACGATGTCGGGGTTCCAGCCGAGGTCCTTGTTCACAGCCAGAGCCTGCGCCGCGAAGGCCTCGTTGGCCTCGACGAGATCGAGATCGCCGACCTTCCAGCCGGCCTTCTCGAGCGCCTTGCGGGTCGAGGGGATCGGACCGGTGCCCATGATCTGCGGGTCGACGCCGGCGGTCGCCCAGGAGGCGATGCGGGCGAGCGGGGTGAGGCCGCGGCGGGCGGCTTCCTTGGCGGTCATGATGACGAGCGCGGCGGCGCCGTCATTGAGACCGGACGCGTTGCCGGCGGTCACCGTGCCGTCCTTCGAGAAGGCGGGGCGCAGCTTGGCCATGGCTTCGAGCGTCGCGCCATGGCGCGGGTACTCGTCGCTGTCGACGACGATGTCGCCCTTGCGGGTCGAGATGGTGACCGGCGCGATCTCGTCCTTGAACCGGCCGGCCTTCTGTGCGGCCTCGGCCTTGTTCTGCGAGGCGACGGCGAAGCGGTCCTGCTCCTCGCGGCTGATCTGGTACTTGGTCGCGACGTTCTCGGCGGTCGTGCCCATGTGGTAGCCGTGGAAGGCATCCCAGAGGCCGTCCTTGATCATGGTGTCGACGAACTTGACGTCGCCCATCTTGGTGCCGGCACGCATATAGGAGGCGTGCGGAGCGAGCGACATCGATTCCATGCCGCCGGCGACGATGACGTTGGCATCGCCATTGGCGATCTGCTGCAGGCCGATGGCGACGGTGCGCAGGCCCGAGCCACAGAGCTGGTTGAGGCCCCAGGCAGTCTTCTCCTGCGGGATGCCGGCGGCCATCGCAGCCTGGCGGGCCGGGTTCTGGCCCTGACCGGCGGCGAGCACCTGGCCCAGCACGACCTCGTCGACCTCGGCGGCCTCGACCTTGGCGCGGCGCAGCGCTTCCTTGATCGCGACGGCGCCGAGATCATGGGCGGGAGTATTGGCAAAAGCGCCGCTGAAGGCGCCGACCGCCGTGCGCGCAGCGCCAACGATCACGATATCCGAATCTGCCATGAGAGGTATCCTCGCTTTGTTGTTACGGTTGCGCCGCTCCCGCCGGCTCAACCGCTCCCCGTCACCTTCGAAGCCTGCTGCGGCGCCGTCAAGACGGGCGAGAGGCGAAATTGACCGGGCTGCCGTCGACGGAGTGACGCAAGGGAGGGCGTATCCCTGCCGGTGCAGGGGCTTCGACGGTTTTTTGCAGCGCCCGCTCAAAGAGCTTGCGGTGCAGCACCGACAGGCTATCGTCTGACCATGGGAGACCGTTTCGCCGAGCACGTCGGAACCACCGACGGCCGCGGATCAACGTCAAGTAGGACCGATGGCTAGCGATAAAGAACCGACCGTCATCAAGAAATACGCCAATCGGCGTCTCTATCATACGGGCACCAGCTCCTACGTAACCCTGGAGGATCTCGCCGGGCTCGTGCGCTCGGGCGAGGATTTCGTGGTCTACGACGCCAAGTCCGGAGAAGACATCACCCGCTCGGTGCTGGCGCAGATCATCTTCGACGAGGAGGCCAAGGACGGGCAGAACCTGCTGCCGATCGCGTTCCTGCGCCAGCTCATCCGCTTCTACGGCGACAGCATGCAGGCACTGGTGCCGCGCTATCTGGAGTTCTCGATGGAGAACCTCACGCAGGAGCAGAGCAAGTTCCGCGAGCAGATGACCAAGGCCTTCGGGGGCTCGGCCTTCGGCGGCAATCCGCTCGACGCCATCCAGGCGCAGACGCGCGCGAACATGCAGATGTTCCAGGAAGCCTTCCGGCTGTTCAATCCTTTCACCGCCGCGGCGCAGGCCAAGCAGGAGGCTGCGGCCGGCGCGAAGCCCGCGGCGGACGTGGCCAGCGGGGACATCGGCGATCTCAAGCGCGAGCTCAACGAGATGCGCGAGCGCCTGGATAAGCTGTCCCGCTCGCGCTGAGGCGAGCCTGACCAAATTGAGCCGCGCTCTCGGGGAACGAGGGCGCGGTTTTTTGTTGGGTGGGTAGCCGGCGCGCCGAGTGGAGCAGGTCCGAAGGGCCAATTCCCGCCGGGCTTGCGGGAATGCGCGGCAACATGTGATCAATTGACTTCGTACAGGATCAATCGAGGACGTGCGGGGGGCGCGTCGTAGCAGCTTCTGCGGGGTCGAGGGAGTTGATGGTCGACGGTGCCAATCTCGCCCATGCCGTTGCCGACCAGGCCGGCATAGCGGCTCTGGTCACGCTCCTCTATTCGGAGGTGGTTCGTCTCTACAAGGGCAATGGCTGGACCAGGAACGTCGTTCTCGCTGCCATTTTCGGAGTTGGCGTCGTGCTCACGATGCTTGACCCGTTGCAGATCAGCCCAGGTATTCAGATCGACGGCAGGAACATCCTCATCGGTCTCGCGAGCTTTCTGCTGGGGCCGGCTGGCGCAGCCGTGACGCTGGCCTTCGGTTTCGCGATACGCATACCGACGGGTGGAAGCGGCCTCGTCGCTGGCCTTCTTGGAATGACCCTGACCTCCGCGGCGGCCCTCGCGTGGCGCTGGCGCGTAGGCCGGCGCTTGGGCGCATTGCGCTTCACCGATACGATCTTGCTCGGCCTGCTCATCAACGTGTCCATCTTGAGCCTGTTCGTCCTGCCATGGCACCTCGCCTTGGACGTTCTCAGGACAGGCGGCCTTGTCGTCATCGTGTCCAATCTTTCCGGCAGTCTCCTCGTCGGCTCCTTGCTGGCCCGCGAAGACAAGCGAATCCTCGCAGAATCGAGAGAGCGCCTGACCTCCCGGACCGACCCGCTCACGGGGCTCGCGAACCGTCGCGGTTTCGAGGAAAGCCTGTCCGCCGTCGGTTACACGCAAGGCGGTGGAACGCGGCTCACCTTGCTTCTCCTCGATGTCGACAAGTTCAAGGCGATCAACGACACCTACGGGCATGTGCGGGGCGATCATGCGCTGCAGGAGATCGCGGGCATCATCAGGAGGCACATTCGTGCGCATGACCTGGCGGCCCGACTCGGCGGCGACGAATTCGTCATTGTGCTCGATGGCGCGACGGTCAAGGTCGCGCGAGACGTGGCAGAGCGAATCTGCAGCAGCGTCCGCCATCGTTTCGGCGGGCCCGACGAGATGCCTGTCACAGTCAGCATCGGGATCGCCGGCGTGCAGTCCCGGTCCGTCGACGCAAGCGCTCTGATCAGTGCAGCGGATGCTGCTATGTACCAGGCCAAGGAGAGTGGCGGCGGTCGCGTTTTCTCCCGCGAGCTCAGGCACTCCGCATAGGTCTTCGCGGGCGAGGCCTGAAGTCGTCGGAACCCGCCTCCCTTTCTCGCTAGGGTGAGCTCGTTTGGCTACGGGTCGGGAGCGGCCCTTAAACCAGCCGCTTCCTCTATGAGAACGGCGCCTGCCTCAGCCGAGCGCCAACCGGCGCGGCGCGACCTGCGACGGCTCGACAACTTCCGCCCGGCCGACAAGATGGCCCTGCAGATAGGTGACGCCCCAGTCGCGCAGCATGCTCGCTTGCATCTCGTCATCGACCCATTCGGCGACCGTCTCGACGCCGAGATGGCTGGCGAGCTCGACCAGCGTGCGAACATAGAAGCGGTCGTCGGTCGAGCGGCGCAGATTCTGCGTGAAGGCGCCGTCGATCTTGAGGATGTCGATCGGGAAGGCACGCAGGTGCCGCAGCGAGGTATGGCCGGCGCCGAAATCGTCGATAGCGACGCGCGCGCCCTGCTCCTTGATGCGCCCGAGCAATTTGGCGATGCGGTCGGGATTCTCGATCGTCGCGGTTTCCGTGATCTCGACGATGAGGCGCGAGGCCTTGTCGCGCGCGGCGGCCGTGCAGGCGACGAAGGCGTCGAACCATTCGGGGTCGTTGAGGGAGCGCGGCGAGACGTTCACCGAGAGGGAGAGGTTCGGATCGGCACCGAGCATCTCGATCGCGAGATCCAGCACGCGCTGGTCGAACAGCCTGACAAGGCCGCGCCGTTCCAGCATCGGGATGAGCTCGGCTGAGGCGAAGTAGAGGCCGGTCTCGCCCTGGCCGACGCGCAACAGCGCCTCGTGGAAAGCGATCTCGCGCGAAGCCGTCCGGACGATGGGCTGCAGGGCCAGGCGCACGCGGCGGTCGTTCAGGGCGGCGATGGCCTGGACGTCGAAGCCGGTCTGCTCGTTGCCGGGGCTGCGCCGCGACTGCGGCTTAGCCATGACGGCGGTGTCGACGGCGCCGGCCCGCGCGCTCGCCAGCGCGCCTTCCGCGGCGGCCAGCAGCGTCCCGCCATGGGAGCTGAGCTCGGGCGCGCTGGCGGCGCCGACGCGCAGACGCACCAGCGTGATGCCGCGGCTGGTTTCGATTGCCGATTGGGCGACGACCTTGATGAAGCGGCGGGCGGCGGGCTCGACCTGCTCGGGCGGGCAGCCGACGAGGAGAATCGCGAAGCTGTTGCCGGCATAGCGGACGAGATGGTCGCGCCGGCGCGTCACCGAGCGCAGGCGCTCATGCACCGTGCCGATGATCTCGTCGGTGGCTTCATGGCCGAAATCGTCGTTGAGGCGTGCGAGTTCGTCGATCGCCGCGACGAGCACGACGACCGGCCGCTCCGCCGGAAGATGCTCGTTCAGGGCCAGGCCGATTCGTTCGACCAGGGCGGGACGGTCGCAGAGCTCGCTGCCGAACTGCTCGAGTTCGTCGGGGCGGGCGGCGCGTTCGAGCCTGAGCACGCCGCGCGCGCTCGCCGGATAGCCGTCGCTGCCGGCGAACCAGCGGCCGGTATCCTCGGCCCACATCTTGCGGCCGGCGAGATCGATCGCGTAGCGGGTGCGGTAGATGACGCCTTCGCCGCTGTCATGCTCGCTGGAGCAGAAGATCGCGTCGTAGCGACTCGGGCCGCTGCCGGGCTCGACCAGGCCGGCAAAGGCGAGGCCGCGCTGCATCGCCTGTTCGGGAATCGCGCCGAGAACCTCGCGGGCATTCGGCCCCCAGCTCAGCGTGTCGGCCTGGATGTCCCAGCCATAGACCACTTCGCCGATCGAAGAGAGGATGCTGCGGGGATCAACCGGGCCGCCATTCTGGAAGCTGAAGATCGACGGGGAGGGCATCGGTCGGCCTCTAGAGGACGGCTGCGGAGCCCCGTTCTGGTGCTTCGTCACCCTGTCCATGAGATGGGAAGTGCTTCGAAACGATGCGGTATTTCTGATTAACGCTGCGTTAAGGCTGGCCGCCGCCTTGCAACAAGAACTCCGTCACAATTGACCTGTGCCGGAGTGAGACATGGCCGAAGCCGGAAGCTCGACCCAACGGAATGCCGCCGATGCCAACGCATCCGCTCTGGTGCTCCTGCAGGCGGCTGCGGCGCGGGCGGAGATCGGTCCCTTCGCCCGGAGAGGTCGGGCGAGCCCGCAAGCGGCGGCTAGCTTCTACCGGGCGGCGGCGCGGCTTGTCGCGCCGGCCGGAAAGCCCCGCCTGCAATCGGCGCGGGGCTGAGGCAAAGAAAAACCGGCCTTGCGGCCGGTTCCAATCTCGCATCGGCAAGCCGGCTTCGCTGCCGGCGCCAAAAAAACAGGACGCCTCAGGCGTCGGTCTTGACCTTCAGCACCTGACGGCCGCGATACATGCCGCTCTTCAGGTCGACATGGTGCGGACGGCGCAGTTCACCCGAGTTCTTGTCCTCGATATAGGTGGGCTGCTTCAGGGCATCGGCCGAGCGGCGCATGCCACGCTTCGACGGCGACGTCTTTCTCTTCGGAACGGCCATTCTACTTCTCCATCATGCCACCGCCCGGACGCTGGCCCAAGGCCACGCATCCGCCACGGCGACGGATCAATCTCGTGAGGCGTTGGCCTTACACCGTCAGGGCGCGGATGGCTAGTGCCGAATCCGGAATTCTTCGCCGGCATGGCGGATAGCGCCCGAGATCCTGCCGATCAGCCGGGCAGGGCGCAATCGCCGAGCGATCCGAGCTGGCCGAGTTGGCGCAGGCTGCGGCCGGCGGCGGATTGCAGCGCCCGATTCGGCTTGGCGGGATTGCGCAGCAGCGGGTTGGGCAGTGCGCCGGCGAGTCGCGCCGCCTCGGCGGGGGTCAGCCGGGAGGCGGATTTGCGGAAATAGCGCTGCGCCGCGGCCTCGGCTCCGAACAGGCCTTCGCCCCATTCGGCGACGTTGAGATAGACCTCCATCACGCGCGGCTTGCCCCAGACGAGGTCGATCGCCATGGCGAGGGGAAGCTCCAGCCCCTTGCGGATGTAGGAGCGGCCCGGCCAGAGGAAGACGTTCTTGGCGGTCTGCATGGTGAGGGTCGAGGCGCCGCGGCTCGGCCCGTCGTCGTTCTCCAGCACCTTGTTGAGCTCGACCCAGTCGACGCCGCCATGGCTGCAGAAGCGCTGATCTTCGGAGGCGATGACGGCCCTGACGAGATGCGGGGAGATCTGGTCCAGCGGTACCCAGTCGCGCTCGACGGGCCTGAGCACCAACCAGCGACCGAGCATCAGGGTCGAGGGTACGGGGACGAAGCGATAGAGCACGATGGCTGCGGCGAGGATCAGGAGCAGCCAGATGGCGAGCCGGAAGCACAGGCCGAGAATCCTACCCAGCACCTTGCTTCACCCTCGTTACCGTTCGATCGGCCCGGCCATTATGGCCCCGGCCCGAGGCGGCGCAGCTTGACGATGCGACGAACGTCCGGCAAGGCCCCCCCTTCCGGCAGCGAACGCGAGACCTGCGCATGAGTTCCGTCCCTCTTTCTGCCAACCCCGGCGATCTCGATGCCCGGCTGGCGCAGAATGCAGCCGCCATCGAGGCGCTGCTGGAGGCCCTGCTGTCCGATGCCGCAGTTCCGGGCGAACTCGCTCGACCGGCGCGTCTGGTCGCGGCGATGCGGCATGGCGCCCTCGGCGGCGGCAAGCGGCTGCGGCCCTTCCTGACGGTCGAGACGGCAAGGTTTCTCGGTGTTCCAGCCGAGCGGGCACGACGCGCAGGCGCGGCCGTCGAGCTGCTGCACTGCTATTCGCTGGTGCATGACGACCTGCCGGCGATGGACGATGACGACCTGCGCCGCGGCCGGCCGACCGTGCACAAGGCTTTCGACGAGGCGACCGCGATTCTGGCCGGCGATGCGCTGCTGACGCTCGCCTTCGAGGTTCTGGCGGACGAGGCGACGCATGAATCCGGCGCGGTGCGCGCGGCGCTGGTGACAAGCCTCGCGCGGGCCTCCGGTCTCGGCGGCATGGTCGGCGGGCAGATGCTCGACCTCGCCGCCGAAGGGCGCTTCGAGGCGGTTCGTGGCGCGCTTCCGGAAGCGGAAATCCGCAGGCTCCAGGCGATGAAGACCGGGGCGCTGCTGGCGGCGAGCGTCGAGATCGGCGGCAGGCTGGGCGGCGCGGATGCGGCGGCGCTGGCCGCGCTCGGCCGCTATGGCCGGGCCCTGGGCGCGACCTTCCAGATCGCCGACGACATCCTCGACGTCGAATCGGATGCCGCGCAGATGGGCAAGGCGACGGCCAAGGACGCCGACAAGGGCAAGGGCACGCTGGTCGGCGCGCTCGGCCTCGACGGTGCCAAGCGCGAGCGCGATCGGCTGTGCGCGGAGGCCGTGGAGGCCCTGGCGGGCTTCGGCCCGGAGGCGGATACGCTCCGGGCCGCGGCGCGTTTCGCGGCCGAACGGAAGAGCTGACGAAGGGCGCGGGATCCCCTCTCCTTACAGTAGAGGGTTCCCCGCGCAATCTGCGCGTCTCTGGAAAAGACTGTGTCCGGCGCGCAGCCTCTTACCGCCAGCGGCCGAAGGCGTCGGCGAGCGTCTGGCTGCCGGAGACGCCCTTCTCGAAGGTGATGATGCCGCGCCGGCCCGAGGCGAAGCGCACGGGCACGTCGATCCAGGCGCGGCTGAGGATGAGGTCGACATTGCGCTCGACCTCGACCGGCACGTTCGACAAGGCTGCCACGAAGAGATTGTCGCCCAGCGCCGAATTGATCGCCGAGAGCGGCGCGCCGCGCTCACCCTCCGCGGTCTTGAACTGGGGAACACCGACTTCCTTGACGGCCTGGGAGGCCGGGTCGCCCGTGCTGGTGAAGCGCAGGCCGATGATGTGCGAGGCCGGGAAAGCCGAATCGGTGTTGCGGCGGATGGTGAAGTCCAGGCTCAGGCCGACATCGGGAATTTCGACCGTCGCGCGCACGATGGTCTCGATCGGCCGGCCCTGGCCGGCGCTCTCGCTGTCGAGGCGCCAGAACACGCGGCCGCTCGAGGTCTGCGGCTGCTGCGGGGTCTCGGGGACCTCGACGAAGAGCACGGCGCGCTGGGCGACCGCGATCTCGCCGCCGGGCTGCGGCACGGGGATGCCGGGGGCGCTGCCCTGCTGGTTCCCCGCAGGGCGGTTCTGCTGGGGCGTGCCGGGTTCGCCGGCACGCTCGGCGATCTTGCCGCCGTTCTCGGGCTGGGGGCCTTGTGCTCGCTGCGCGGTCTCGCCGTTCGGGCGCGGCGTGTCCTGGGGCCGGAGCTTGTGGACATAGATAGCGGTGGCAGCGATGGCTGCGACGGCAACCGCGACGACACCACCGACGACGGCGGAACGGATATGGCCGGGCTTGACCCGTCGTTCGCGCGGCGGCTGCACGCGCGGCCGGGCGGCCTGCGGCTCGGCCGGCTCGGGCAGGGGGGCGCCGTCATCCTGTCCGGCGGCGGCGGGCAGCGGCGCGAATTCCGGCGCCTTCTTCGGCATCGGCGGGCGGATCGGCAGGGTCGGGTTCTCGACGGTGCGGATCACCGGGCCGTCCGATGCCGGCGGCGGGGCGGACGCCTCGTCGTAATCCGCCTCGATCCGGGCGACGGCCTCGTCGAGCGCGAGGCGCTCGCGCATGATCTCGGCCTCGCTCAAGGGCGGGTCGAGGCTGCGCAGCTGCGCGACGAGCGCCGTCCGCGCCCGGTCGTAGATGGCGCGCCGGGCCTCCGGGGAGGTTTCAGGCAGCCCGGCGACCGCACGCGCCAGGATCGGATAGAAGTCGGCCATTGGCCTCACTTGTCGCTGATGAAGCCTGCCGTCAACCCTCGAAAGGATTATGGACGAGGATCGTATCGTCGCGCTCGGGGCTGGTCGAGAGCACGGCGACGGTGGCGCCGATCAGCTCCTCGATGCGGCGGACATACTTGATCGCCTGCGCCGGAAGATCGGCCCAGGAGCGGGCATTGGCGGTGGAGCCCTCCCAGCCTTCGATCGTCTCGTAGATCGGCTCGACGCGGGCCTGGTCGTTCTGGCCGGCCGGCAGGTGTTCGAGGATCTGGCCGTCGAGCTTGTAGCCGACGCAGACCTTGATCTCCTTGAAGCCGTCGAGGATGTCGAGCTTGGTCAGCGCGATGCCGTCGATGCCGGAGGTCTTGACCGTCTGGCGCACGAGGCAGGCATCGAACCAGCCGCAGCGGCGCTTGCGGCCGGTGACCACGCCGAATTCCTTGCCCTTGGTGCCGATCAGCTCGCCGATTTCGTCGAAGAGCTCGGTCGGGAAGGGACCCTCGCCGACGCGGGTGGTGTAGGCCTTGGCGATGCCCAGCACATAGCCGACCGCGGAGGGGCCCATGCCGGAGCCGGTCGCGGCCTGGCCGGCGACGATGTTCGAGGAGGTGACGAAGGGATAGGTGCCGTGGTCGACGTCGAGCAGCGCACCCTGTGCGCCCTCGAACAGGATGCGCTTGCCGGCGCGGCGCTCGGCATCGAGCAGCGCCCAGACCGAGGTGGCATAGGGGAGCACCTCGGCGGCGATCGCCTTGAGCTGGCCGAGCAGCTCCTTGCCGTCGACCTCGCCGATGCCGAGGCCGCGGCGCAGCGCGTTGTGATGGGCGAGCAGGCGCTCGATCTTGGCCTCGAGCAGGGCCTCGTCCTTGAGATCGATGACGCGGATGGCGCGGCGGCCGACCTTGTCCTCATAGGCCGGGCCGATGCCGCGCTTGGTGGTGCCGATCTTCATGCCGGCATTCGAGGTCTCGCGGAAATGGTCGAGCTCGCGATGCAGCGGCAGGATCAGCGTCGCGTTGTCGGCGATGCGCAGGTTGTCGGGGGTGATCGCTACCCCTTGCGCGCGCAGCTTGGCGATTTCCTCGACGAGGTGCCAGGGATCGACGACGACGCCGTTGCCGATGACCGAGAGCTTGCCGGGGCGGACGATGCCGGAAGGCAGCAGCGAGAGCTTGTAGACGACGCCATCGATGACCAGCGTATGGCCGGCATTATGACCGCCCTGGAACCTGACGACCACATCGGCCTGGCTGGAAAGCCAGTCGACGATCTTGCCCTTGCCCTCGTCGCCCCACTGGGCGCCGACCACCACAACATTCGCCATGAGCGAGGTGTCCCTGCTGTTACCGCGTTGCCTTGTGCAAGCGGCCCGCGCAAATGCAAAACCCCGGCGCAAGGCCGGGGTTTCGGGGCAGGTCCTTGCAAGCCCTCATGGGCCAACACGGCCCGCAGGTCAAGTTTTCCGGCAGTCCGGGCCGCGATTTGGCTGGATAAACTGCCGGAGCATGGCGGCCCTGCAGCATCTGCGCAGTGATGCTGCCACAATCGGGCGTAAGGGCTATGGGCCAGCAGGCGGCACTGGAGGGGCCATGCCGCGCGCCGGCCACAGGAGAGGGGATTTCACCGACCATGACGAAGCTCGACGCCTGGCTCGACCAGCATCACGCCGCCTTCACCGCGATCCGCCGCGACATCCATGAGCATCCCGAACTCGGCCTCGAAGAGGTCCGTACGGCCAAGCTCGTCGCCGACAAGCTGCGTGAGTGGGGTGTCGAGGTCACCGAGAATGTCGGCAAGACCGGCGTGGTCGGCGTGATCCGCGGCAACAGGCCGGGCCGGGCCGTGGGCCTGCGCGCCGATATGGATTGCCTGGCGCTCGATGAGACGACGAACCTGCCCTATTCCTCGAAGAATCCGGGCCGGATGCATGCCTGCGGCCATGACGGGCACACCACGATGCTGCTCGCGGCCGGCCGCTACCTCGCCGAGAACCGCGACTTTGCCGGTACCGTCAACCTGATCTTCCAGCCGGCCGAAGAAGGCCGCGGCGGCGCCAACGCCATGCTCGCGGACAAGCTGTTCGAGCGTTTCCCCTGCGACGCGATCTACGGCCTGCACAATACGCCCGGCATGGCGCCCGGCACCTTCGGCACCACGGTCGGCCCGTTCCTGGCGGCGGCTGATTTCTGGAAGGTCACCTTCCACGGCGTCGGCGGCCACGGTGGCTCGCAGCCGCACCGCTCGACCGATATCACTTATGCCCAGGCGCATTTCGTGCTCGGCCTGCAGGGCATCGTCGGCCGCAACGTTCCCCCGCTCGACACGGCGGTGATCAGCGTCGGCTTCATCCATGGCGGCGACGTCAACGCCTCGAACGTCATCCCCTCCGAGCTCGTCATCGGCGGCACGGCGCGGACCTATTCCATGGAAGTGCGCGATACCGTCGAGCGGCGCATCGCCGAGCTGGCGGCAGCCACCGCGCAAGCCTGGGGCTGCAAGGCCGAGGCCTATTACCATCGCGGCACCAGCCCGTTGATCAACGAGGCCGAGCAGGTAGCGGTCGCGGTCGCGGCGGCGACGGCGGCCGTCGGTGCCGAGAACGTCAACGGCCAGCTTCGTCCGGGCACCGGCGGCGAGGACTTCGCCGAGATGATGCTGGTCCGTCCGGGCGCCTTCATGCGCATCGGCAACGGCGTCAATCCGGACGGCTCCTTCGTCGGCCTGCATACCCCGCTCTACGACTTCAACGACGCGATCATCCCGGACGGCGTGCGCTACTGGGTCGGCGTCGTCGATCAGGAACTCGGGCAAGGCCTGCGCGCCGTCGCGGCAGAGTAGCGCTAGGTATCTCTACGTCTCCGGTCGCTCCGAGCGACCGGAGACCAGCACCATTCCCAGCCGTTCCACATGGGGGCCGATCCGGGCTTCGCTCCGGCTGGCGCGCTGTTTCGGGCGGGGGCAACTGACCGAGACGTTCGACGTATTTCGAAGAATTCTACGCCATGGAGCGGATCGGGACACCGTCTGAGCTCACGTTCCCGATGCCGCAGGAGAGGGGAAGACACCGATCATGACCAAGCTCGACGCCTGGCTCGACCAGCATCACGCCGCCTTCACCGCGATCCGCCGCGACATCCATGAGCATCCCGAACTCGGCCTCGAAGAGGTCCGCACGGCCAAGCTCGTCGCCGACAAGCTGCGTGAGTGGGGCGTCGAGGTCACCGAGAATGTCGGCAAGACCGGGGTCGTCGGCGTAATCCGCGGCAACAAGCCCGGCCGGGCCGTGGGCCTGCGCGCCGATATGGATTGCCTCGCGCTCGATGAGACGACGAACCTGCCCTATTCCTCGAAGAATCCGGGCCGGATGCATGCCTGCGGTCATGACGGGCATACCACGATGCTGCTCGCGGCCGGGCGCTATCTCGCCGAGAACCGCGACTTCGCCGGCACCGTCAACCTGATCTTCCAGCCGGCCGAGGAAGGCCGCGGCGGCGCCAACGCCATGCTCGCCGACAAACTGTTCGAGCGCTTCCCCTGCGATGCGATCTACGGCCTGCACAACGTGCCCGGCATGCCGGCCTCGAGTTTTGGCATCAATGTCGGCCCGTTCCTGGCGGCGGCCGATAGCTGGAAGGTCACCTTCCGCGGTGTGGGCGGCCATGGCGGCTCGCAGCCGCATCTTTCCACCGACATCACCTATGCCCAGGCGCATTTCGTGCTCGGCCTGCAGGGCATCATCGGCCGCAACGTCGCCCCGCTCGACACGGCGGTGATCAGCGTCGGCTTCATCCATGGCGGCGACGTCAACGCCTCGAACGTCATTCCGTCCGAGCTCGTCATCGGCGGCACGGCCCGCACCTACTCGCTTGAGGTGCGCGACATCGTCGAGCGCCGCATCGTCGAGCTCGCGGCGGCTACGGCACAGGCCTGGGGCTGCAAGGCGGAAGCCTTCTACCGTCGTGGCACCAGCCCGCTGATCAACGCGGCCGAGCAGGTCACTGTCGGCGTCGCTGCGGCGAGCGCGGCGGTCGGCGCCGAGCGCGTCGAGGACAAGCTTCCGCCGAGCACGGGTGGCGAGGATTTCGCCGAGATGATGCTGGCGCGACCCGGCGCCTTCATGTTCATCGGCAACGGCGTCAATCCGGACGGCAGCTCTGCCGGCCTGCATACGCCGATCTACGATTTCAACGACGCGATCATCCCGGACGGCGTGCGCTACTGGGTCGGCGTCGTCGATCAGGAGCTCGGACAGGCCAAGGCCGCCTGATGACGAGCATCGCGGCCGACCCCCTGGGGCCGGCTGCAATCATGCAGGGCAGCCCGTCATTCCCGGCGGTTGTGTAGCCGGCGCAGCAGCGGTAAGCGGCTGGCTCCGCAGCGGAGGCGCGCCATGAAGACCCTGTCTATCTCGACCCTGACGATCTGCGGCATCGATGAACTGCCCGGCAACAGCGCCCGTGAGGTGACGCATGTGCTCTCCGTGCTCGATCCTGACCGGGCCGAGATCGAGGCCTTCGGGACCTATGGCGAGCATCACCGCGTCACGCTGCGCTTCCATGACATCATCGACCCGAAGCCCGGCCAGATCATGCCGACGCCTGAGCATGTCGGCGAGATCATCGGCTTCGGCGAGGGCCTGCGCGGGACGGCGACGGGCCGCGTGAAGGGCCATCTGCTGGTGCATTGCCACATGGGCATCTCGCGCTCGACGGCGGCGATGATGACGCTGATGGCGCAAGCCGATGCGGCCGAGGACGAGGATGCGCTGTTCGCGCGCCTGCGCGAAATCCGGCCGCAGGCCTGGCCGAATTCGGTGATGATCGGCTTCGCCGACGAGCAGCTCGGCCGTGGTGGCCGCCTGACCCAGGCGCTGCGGCGGCACTACGCCCACCAGATCGAGGCGCAGCCGCAATTCCGCACCTGGATGAACGATCTCGGCCGCAAGCGCGAGATCGAGATGGGTCTGACGCTCTGAGGCGAAGGCCTCCGGCTCACCGCCCCGGCAGCGGCTGCTCCTCGTAGGAGAGCTCGCGGTCGCCCGGCCATTTGATGCGGTAGGCGAGCTTGATCTCCTTCTCGGCGCCTGCGGCGAGATCGAAGGTCCATGAGGCGATGCCGCGGCGGTCTCCGACCTGCTTCTCGGTCGGCGGCGTGGTCTGGGCGGCGATGGTCTCGACCGTGATCCCGCTGCTCTCCGAGAAGGGGATGCGCTCCAGTACGGTGACCTTGACCGGCTTGGCGTGCAGGCTCTTCACCACCGTGCGGAATTCGCGCAGATCGGTGCGGGTCTGGCCGAGCCAGCTCGGCTCGTTCTCGCGGCGCTTCACCGGCGCGAAGGAGACCTTGATCCGGTCGTCGGCGCCGAAGCCGAGCTCGACCTTGTCGCCGGGCGCGACGAGATTGAACTGGCCCATGCCGACATAGGTGCCGTCGCGATGCAGCGCGATGCGGCCGGCGAGCAGCGGCGCCTCCTCGTCATGCGTGAAGCCGGCCTCCAGATAGGCCTTCTGCTCCAGCTCCGGCACGGTGCGCGCGGCGAGCGTCGCCTCGGCCTTGCGCTGGGTCAGCGTCACCGTTTTGGAATTGCCGTCCTGCGGGATCGTGGCGCGGCCGGGCACCTGGAAATTGGCCTGATAGGCGCCGGCTTCGATCGCGGCCTCAGTGACATCCGCCGCAATGACCGGCTTGGCGAGGCTGTCTTCGGGTGCAGGCGCTGCCGGGACGGCCATGCCTGCCGCCCGGCGCTGCAGCGCCGAGGCCGGAGCCGCCTTCTCCGCTTCCGCTTTACGCGCCAAGGCCTGGGCCCGCGCACGGGCCTCGGCCATGATCTGCGGCTCGAAGAAGGCGACCTGCATCGGGGTGAGGTCGGGTGCGCGGGTGCCCCCCGTCGAGCGCGTGGTCGAGAGCGTGAGCGCAACATCGTCCCAGGCTTCGCCGCTGCGCTGGCGGATTTCGGCGCGGCGCGTCAGGGCGATTTCCGGTTTCTCGCCGGTCGTCGTCAGGCGGGCCTCGTAGGCCGGCGTCCAGTTCGCGCCGGTGACGCGATAGGTCACCGTGAACTCGGCCGCGACCGGCTGCGGCGCCTCGACGGCGATAGCGATGTCGCGCTTCGGCGCGCCGGGACGGCCGGCTTGCGGGCGGGCGCGCTCCAGCGCGGCGATCTCGGCCTCGACATTGGAGAGGCGGTTGCGGGTGCCGCGCAATTCGTCCTGGACCTTGACCAGCGCGGTGCCGATCGCCTCGAACACCGCCGGCCAATCGGCGACGGGCAGGGCCTTGCCGTCGGGCCCGAGCTTGTCGGGGCCGACCTGCGCGAAACGCTCGATCGTGGCGCGCTTCGATTCGATCGCGCCGATCTGGCCGGAGAGCTTCTCCTTCTCGTCGCGCAGCGTCCTGAGCTTTTCTTCCAGCACCGTGTCCAGCACGGGCTTGGCATCGCCGGGGGTGATACGGACATCGACCGCGCCGACCGAGAAGGTGCCGTCGCCCTTGCCCTCGACGCGGATCGAAGCGGGGTCGATCGTCGCCGGCAGGCCACGGAGCACGATCTGCGAGGCGCCTTGCAGCAGATTGGTCTTGCCGAGGCGTGTCACCACCGCTCCGTCCGGAAAGACCGTGACGCGGTCGATCCGGCTCGACAATTCGGTCTCGGCCGCGGCGGCGAGGCCGGGTGCCAGAATCAGGGCGGCGGCAATATGGCTTCGCATCGAAATCATCCCCTCCAGATCGCAATCACGTCACCGTGATAGACACTGCCGAATTCGGCGTGTCCAAGGCGGAATTGGGCCGGAATGCGGATAGGCGGGGCGGGTTTGCGAAACATCCTGCATTCGCAGGAGCGGCAGGGCCTGCCTAGGCTGCCGCCGTCAGCTCGCCGAGAGCTTCATCATGACGAGGCCGGAAACGATCAGCGTCGCTGCCGCGATCCGCATCGGCGTCAGCGCCTCGCCGAGCACGATGACGCCGACGATGAAGGCGCCGACCGCGCCGATGCCCGTCCAGATCGTATAGGCCGTGCCGAGCGGCAGCGAGCGCATCGCCAGCGAGAGCAGGGCGAAGCTGCCGATCATCGTGACGATGGTGATCGCGGTCGGCACCGGGCGCGTGAAGCCGTCCGACTGCTTCATGGTGAAAGCCCAGACGATCTCGAGAATGCCGGCGGAAAAGAGATAGAGCCACGCCATAGCGGGTCCCCCATGGTTTGCCGGGTCGTCCCGGCACATGTCCCAGGTTGGGGGAGGTCGTGGCCTCGCGGTGCCTAGCTAGCCACTAGAGAACCGGATGGCAAGGCTACGGATACGTCGCTTGCCAACAAGAGGCGGGTCATCCCGGACGGAGCGAAGCGGAGATCCGGGATCCATGCCGGAACCTTCGCCGGAAGCGCTCCGGCATGGATCCCGGGTCAAGCCCGGGATGACCCGCGTGGTGCCAAAGCCTTCGTGTCGGCGTCGGCGTGGATCGTGATGGCGCGAGATGGACGGCTCAGGCGCGGCTGCGGGCGCTGGCATGCGGCTTGACGCGATGCTCCATGAAGTTGCGAAGCTCGGTGACGCGGCGCTCGGTGTCGAGCACTTCGCGGTCGAGGCCATGCGCCCAGGCGAGATCCTGCCGGTTCGGCTCGGCATCGAGCGTCAGCATGTCGTCGAGCCAGGCTTTCGCGGAAGCCTCGTCCTTGCGGAAGCCTTCCTTGATCATCAGCGGCACGCGGCGATCGAGGATCGCGACGATCTGCTTCAGCGAGAATTCGGGGTGGTACTGCACGCCCCAGAAGGTGCCGCCATTATGCTTGATCTCCGCGGCCTGGACCTGGCTGTAGGCATTGGAGGCGAGGATCGTCGTGCCATGCGCCGGCAGGGCGATGGTGTCGAGATGGATCGCGGGGGCATCGAAGGCGGCCGGGCGGCTGGCGAGCAGCGCGTGGTTCCTGCCGACCTCGGTCGGCGCGATCCTGCGGGCGAAGCCGGTCTCGCGGCCCTTCGGGTTGGCGGTGACCGTGCCGCCAGCCGCGACGGAGCCGACCTGAATGCCCCAGCAGGAGCCGAAGCAGGGCGTGCCGCTGGCATAGATCGCACGCATCAGGTCGATCTGGCGGGTCACCGGCGGGGCGGTGTCGTAGATGTGCAGGGCCGAGCCGGTCAGGAAGATGCCGTCATAGGATTCGAGCCCTTCGCCGTCGGGGAGGTTCGCGCCCTCGTCGGCCGGCAGGCAGATATCGGAGACGATGCCGGGTTCGAACGCCGCGATCTCGGCCGCATAGGCCTCGCCATAGGCCATGCCATAGGACTGGCGCAGGCCTTCGCGAGTGTCGCGCATGTTACCGTCGACGAAGAGCAGGCGGAGCGGGCGGGCGCTGGTTTCGATCATCGGGATGTTCCGCAAGGGATGCGCAGGGCGACGGGCAGGTGTGCGCCCGATCTCATATGAGCCGGGTACACGCAAGGGTATTGCATGAGCCCTTTCTCGCAACAGGGCGGAAACGTGCACCCTACCCAGACCTGGCTGCAACGCGCCTGGGGCAATGCCTATCTGCTGATGGTGTTGACCACTTTGATGTGGGGCGGCAACGCCGTGGCGAGCCGGCTCGCCGTCGACAACATCTCGCCGATGATGCTGACCTCGCTGCGCTGGGTGGCGGTCTGCGCGATCATGCCCTGGCTGCTGCGAGACCAGTTGCGCACGCATTGGCCGGTTCTGCGCGCGCATTGGCGGCTCATCGCCGTGCTCGGCACGCTCGGCTTCACCACCTTCAACACGTTGATGTATCTCGCGGCCTATTCGACCAGCGCGATCAATATCGGCATCTTGCAGGGCTCGATCCCGGTCTTCGTGCTGATGGGCGCCTTCCTGGTGTTCCGCACGAAGATCACATTGATGCAGGGGATCGGCGTCGCGGTGACGCTGCTCGGCGTCGCGGTCACGGCGAGCCGGGGCGACATCCATATCCTCATGGCCTTCCGCTTCGTGCCGGGCGACCTGCTGATGATCATCGCCTGCGTGCTCTATGCCGGCTTCACCGTCGGCGTGCGCAAGCGGCCGCCGGTGCCGGGCCTCGTCTTCTTCACGGCGATGGCGAGCTTCGCCTGCGTGGCCTCGCTGCCGCTGCTCGCGACCGAGATCGCGCTCGGCCGCTCCTATATCCCGACGCCGCAGGGCTGGCTGATCCTCGCCTTCACGGTGATCTTCCCGTCGATCGTCTCGCAGCTTTCCTTCATGCGGGCGATCGAGCTGATCGGGCCCGGCCGGGCCGGCGTCTTCGTCAATCTCGTGCCGGTCTTCGCGCCGATCCTGGCCGTGCTGATCATCGGCGAGCCCTTCGGGCTCTATCATGCATTGGCGCTGGCGCTGGTGCTCGGCGGCATCTTCATCGCCGAGCGGCTGGGACGCTAGGGCCTCAGCGCAGCGCGGAGACCGCAAGCCGCGCCACCTCCGCCAATGCCGCCGTACGCTCGTCGGCATCGGCGCGCGAGCCGGCGAGATAGGTCACGATGACGAAGCGCCGTCCATCCGGCAGCGTCGCGACGCCGATATCGTTGGTGGCGTGGTTGATTCCGTCCGTGGTGAGGCCGAGCCCGGTGCGGTGGGCGAAGCGAGAGCCCGCCGGCAGGCCGGCCTTGAGCCGGTCGGTGCCGACCTTCGATTCCGCGACGATCTTCTCGATGAAGGCGGTGTGGGCGGGGTCGCGCAGCCAGTTGCCCTTGGCCAAGGCCTCGAGGAACTGCGCGCTCGCTTCCGGTGTCGAGGCATCGCGCTTGTCCTTCAACGCATTCGACAGGTTGGCGATGCGCAGGCGCGGCCGCATCGCCTTGAGCTCGGCGCGGAAGGCCTTCTCGTCGACGACCTCATCCCAGCCGAAGCCTTTGAGCCCGTAGATCTCCGGCTGGAACAGGCGTTCGTAGCGATCGATGGACATGCCCTGGACGCCGCCGTCGCGCAGCATCTTGGTCACCACCTGGGGCCCGCCGATCTCACGCATGAGCAGGTCGGCTGCGGTGTTGTCGCTCTCGCCGGCCGCGAGGCGGATCAGTTCGCGCAGCGGGTAGTCGTTGCGCTCGCCCTTGAAGGCCTTGGCCAGCGGGCTGTGGAACAGCGAGAAATCCTTGCGGGTGACGGTGATCGGCTGGTCGAGCCTGAACTTGCCGGCCTCGACCTGCTGCAGCACGGCGACCGCCAGCGGCAGCTTGAACACGCTCTGCATCGGGAAGGTCTCGGAGCCGCGATGCGACCAGAGCTGGCGGTCACGCAGGTCCATGAGCGCGACGCCGAGCCGGCCCTTGGAGGCCTGCTCGATGCCTTCGATCGCCTTGTCGAGCTTGTCGCGGTCCCAGTCGGCGAGGGCCGGAACGGCCGTCAGGCAGGCGAGGGCAACAGCGGCGAGGCGAAGGCGGGCAGACATGGAAATCCCCTGTGGCGTGCACCACAGGGGACGAGAATTGCGGCGGCGCTGGGGCGCCGGACCGGCGGATCAGAAGCGCAGGCGCCGGGCGCGTTTGACCATCGGGATCGCGTGGATCTTGTCGAGCAGTTCGTCCGAGATCGGCTCGTCGACCGAGACATAGCAGATCGCGTCGCCGCCGGGCTTGTCGCGGCCGAGCGCGAAGGTCGCGACATTGACGCCGGCGCCGCCGAGCAGCGAGCCGAACTGGCCGATGAAGCCCGGCTTGTCGGCGTTGCGGACATAGAGCATGTGCGGCGCGAACTCGGCATCGACCTGGATGTCGCGGATCTCGACGATGCGCGGCTTGCCGTCATGGAAGACGGTACCGGAGGCATGGCGCGGCATGTCCTCGGCATCGACGACGATGCGGATGACGCTTTCGAGATTGCCGGCGACCTCGCGGGTCAGCTCCTCGACGACGATGCCCTTCTCCTTCGCGATCAGCGCGGCATTGACCATGTTGATCTCGGGCAGGAACGGCCTGAGCACGCCGGTGATGGCGGCAGCCGAGATCGCCTTGAGGTTGAGGCTCGCGACCGCACCCTCATACTCGATGCGGATGCCCTTGACGGCGGCTTCGGTGAGCTGGCCGAGGAAGGAGCCGAGCTTCTCGGCGAGATCGACGAAAGGTTTTACGCGCGGCGCTTCTTCCGCCGTGATCGAGGGGAAGTTGACCGCGTTGGTGATCGCGCCCTTGAGCAGGTAGTCGCTCATCTGCTCGGCGACCTGCAGCGCGACATTCTCCTGCGCCTCGTTGGTGCTCGCGCCGAGATGCGGCGTGCAGACGACGTTCTCCAACCCGAAGAGCGGGTTCGTCTCTGCGGGCTCCTGCGAGAACACGTCGAAGGCGGCGCCGGCGACATGGCCGGACTTGATGAGATCGGCCAGCGCCTGCTCGTCGACGAGGCCGCCGCGGGCGCAGTTGATGATGCGCACGCCCTTCTTGGTCTTGGCGAGGTTCTCGGCCGAGAGGATGTTCTTGGTCTTCTCGGTCATGGGGACGTGGAGCGTGATGAAGTCGGCGCGCTTCAGCAGGTCTTCCAGCTCGACCTTCTCGACGCCCAGCGCGACCGCGCGCTCGGCCGAGAGATACGGGTCATAGGCGATGACGCGCATCTTCAGGCCGATGGCGCGCTCGGCGACGATCGAGCCGATATTGCCGGCGCCGATCAGGCCGAGCGTCTTGGCCGTGATCTCGACGCCCATGAAGCGGTTCTTCTCCCATTTTCCCGCTTGGGTAGAAGTATCTGCAGAAGGGATCTGGCGGGCGAGCGCGAACATCATGGCGATGGCGTGCTCGGCAGTGGTGATCGAGTTGCCGAAGGGCGTGTTCATCACGATCACGCCGCGCGCGGTCGCGGCGGGGATCTCGACATTGTCGACGCCGATGCCGGCGCGGCCGATGACCTTCAGGTTCGTCGCCTGCTCCAGCAGCTTGGCGGTCGCCTTGGTGGCCGAGCGGATGGCGAGGCCGTCATACGCGCCGATGATCGCGGCCAGCTTGTCCTTGTCCTTGCCGAGGTTCGGATCGAAGGTCACGTCGATGCCGCGATCCCTAAAGATCTGGACTGCGGCGGGGGAGAGGGCGTCGGAAATCAGGACTTTTGGTGCGGGCATGGGAGGCTCCGGCTGGCGCCGCGCTAGCTAAGAGGAGCGGTCTGGCGCTGAGAAGGGGGAGGGGCGCAGCTCTCCTTCTCCCCTCGGGGGAGAAGGTGGCTCGGCGAAGCCGAGACGGATGAGGGCAGCGCAGGTCGAAAACGTTGGCAGTGGCGAGGGCCAGCGGCGACTGTCGCGTTGCCCTCACCCCAACCCTCTCCCCCGAGGGGAGAGGGGGCTTAGGTCGCGCTTACGCCGCCTTCTTGCCGAGCGCCGCCTTGGCCTCGGCGAAGGCATAGGCGATCCAGGGCAGCAGCGCCTTCACGTCGCGCGACTGGACGGTCGCGCCGCACCAGATGCGCAGGCCGGGAGGCGCGTCACGGTAATGGCCGAGATCGTAGCCGGCGCCGGCCTTCTCGATGATCGAGACGACCTGCTTGGCGAAGGCCGCCTGCGCGTCCGCCGGCAGGGCCGTCACGGCCGGGTCGGTGAACTTCAGGCAGACCGACGTGTTGGAGCGCGTCTTCGGCTTCACGGCCAGGAAGTCGATCCAGTCGTTCTCGCGCACGAACTTGGCGATGACGCGGGCATTGCCGTCGGCGCGCTTCACCAGGCCGTCGAGCCCGCCAACCTTCCGGGCCCATTCCAGCGCGTCGATATAGTCCTCGACCGCGAGCATGGAGGGGGTGTTGATGGTCTCGCCGGTGAAGATGCCCTCGATCAGCTTGCCGCCCGAGGTCATGCGGAAGATCTTCGGCAGCGGCCAGGCCGGCTTGTAGCTTTCGAGCCGGGCAACGGCGCGCGGCGAGAGCACGATCATGCCATGCGCGGCCTCGCCGCCGAGCACCTTCTGCCAGGAGAAGGTGACGACATCGAGTTTTTGCCA